>Ga0209130_1000063_pt1 | contig 198142 bp, 194 predicted proteins | sample AraplaMF_Cvi_mLB_FD_184264 | JGI IMG/M metagenome (GOLD analysis project Ga0209130, IMG submission 184264) | Arabidopsis root microbial communities from the University of North Carolina, USA - plate scrape MF_Cvi_mLB (SPAdes) (version 2) | ecosystem: Host-associated > Plants > Roots >... | reverse complement strand
GAGGACTTGCTGAAGATCGGCAGCGCCCAGTCGGAGATGGCCGCTTCGTCCATCTCGTTGGCCATCTTGGTCAGGGTGCTGGCGTTGTTGCCGGCCGCGTACAGCGCGCCGACCACGCTGCCGGCGCTGGTGCCGACCACCACGTCCGGCGTGATGCCGTTCGCTTCCAGCGCCTTGATCACGCCGATATGGGCGAAGCCGCGCGCGGCGCCGCCACCGAGGGCCAGGCCAATTCTGACCTTGCGCTGCGGGATGACCGGCGTGACATGGGACAGCGGCGGCGCCGGCGTGGCGCCCTCCACCGGTACCGGCGTAACGGCAGCAGCGGGGATGCCGGAAGCGCCGGGCGTGCCTGGCAGGGCCGGCGCAGTGCCCGGCTGCGCTACGGGAGCAGCGGGCTGGGAGGGATTGACGGGAGTTGTCTGGCAGCCGGCCAGCGCCAGCGTAAGCAGCGCGGCCAGGGAAAAGCGTTTCAAATACATGTATGGTCAGGAAATCTGCACGTTTGAGCGTGCAGATTGTAACGCATACGCGGGGGCATCAGGCTGCGCGCGAGGCAGGGGCTGCGCCAGGCTGCGTTGCCGCAGCCGCGGCGGCGGCATCCGCATGCTCCAGTGCCGGCGGTGCGCTGGACAGCGATTTCGGCAGGTTGACCGTGAAGGTGCTGCCCTGCCCCGCTTCCGAGGTGATGCTCAGCTTGCCGCTGTGGCGCAGCAGCACGTGCTTGACGATGGCCAGGCCCAGGCCCGTGCCCTGCGTCTCGCGCGAACGGCTCTTGTCCACGCGGTAGAAGCGCTCGGTCAGGCGCGAGATGTGTTCCGGGTTGATGCCGATGCCGGTATCCTCGACCTGGAACTGCACGCCGGTGGCCGTATCCACCCAGCGGATGCGGATTTCGCCGCCGGCCGGGGTGTAGCGCACCGCGTTCGAGACCAGGTTGCCGAAGGCGCTGTGCAGCTCATCCGAGCTGCCCATCACGTCGCCGCCGTTCACATCCAGCGTGATATCGTGCTTGCCGCCCGACAGCGCGCGCCCTTCGCGCACGATCTGCTCCATCAGCTTGCTCACATCGACGCGCTCCGGACGCACCGGGTGGTCCACCGATTCCAGGCGCGACAGGGTCAGCATGTCCTCGATCAGGTGCTGCATGCGGTGGCCCTGCTCCATCATCAGCTTCAGGTGGGCGGCGCGGGTTTCCGCATCCAGCTCCATCGAGGCGGCAATCTCCAGGAAGCCGACAATCACGGTCAGCGGCGTGCGCAGCTCGTGCGAGGCATTGGCGATGAAGTCGCGGCGCATCATCTCGGCGCGCTGCGTCTCGGTGATGTCGTGCGTGACCAGGATCTGGCGCCGGTTCTCGAACGGGATGATATGGACGATCAGCTTGCGCTCGCGGAAGCTGAGGGTCAGCGGCTGCTCGTAGCGGCCCAGGATCAGGTAATCCATGAAGTCGGGGCTGCGCACCAGGTTGGTCACGCGCATGCCCTTGTCGCGGTCATGGCGCAGGCCCAGGTGCTCCTCGGCGGCCGGGTTGCACCACTCCAGGAACAGCACGTCGTCCATGATCACCACGCCGTCCGGCAGCAGGTGCATGGCCTGGCGGAAGCGCGCCAGCCACTCGGTCAGCTCGGCCTGGTTTTTTTCGTCGTCGCGGCGCAGGCGGTACAGGCGCGCGAACACGCCGGTCCATTCGCCCCAGCCATCCGGCAGGCGGCCGCTTTGCGGATCGTCCAGCCACTGGCTGGCCTGGAACAGGTAGCGCAGCTGCACGAACAGGGCCGAGGCCAGGCCGGCAAGCACGATGAAGATGGCGCAGGGAAGGCCGAACAGCCAGCCGCCGACACCGGCGGCGGCCAGCAGGAAGCCCGTGCGCAAGGCAACGGGCACCCAGAATACTACGTGCGGATTCATGATTTCTCGGACAGCATATAGCCCACGCTGCGCACCGTGCGGATCAGGTGCTCAGCTTCCTTCAGCGCCTTGCGCAGGCGCAGCACGTGTACGTCCACGGTGCGTTCCTCGATCACCACGTGGTCGCCCCACACCTTGTCCAGCAGCTGGCTGCGCGAGAACACGCGTTCCGGATGCGCCAGGAAGAACTTCAGCAGCTTGTACTCGGCGTGGCCGATGTCGATCTTGCTGTCGTTCAGCGAGACGGTGCAGCTGACCGGATCGAGCACCACCGCGCCGGCCTTCATCAGCGTTTCGGCCAGCTCCGGGCTCTTGCGGCGCAGCAGCGCACGCGAGCGGGCCAGCAGCTCGCGCGGCGAGAACGGCTTGGTGATGTAATCGTCCGCGCCGCTGTTCAGGCCAGCCAGCTTGTCCTCTTCCATGCTCTTGGCGGTCAGCATGATCACCGGCACATTGGCGAAGTGGCGGTCGCCGCGGATGCGGGCCAGCAGGCGCAGGCCGCTCTGGTCCGGCAGCATCCAGTCCAGCAGCACCAGTTGCGGCGTGCGGGTCTGCATATAGTCCCAGGCTTCCTGCGTGCTTTGCACGGACACGCAGTGCCAGCCGGCTTCGCGCAGCGAGAAGGTTACCAGTTCGACAATTGCCGGTTCGTCTTCAACAATCAGTACAGTCGTTTTGTCGGATGCCATTGCTTGCTTTATTTACTCTGGGCTGGCCTCAACCGGGGCTGCATCAGCGGGACGGCTGTGGCGGATGTCCTTGCCTTCTACGACATAGATCACGTATTCGGCAATGTTCTTGGCGTGGTCGCCGATGCGCTCGATGGCCTTGGCCACCCACATCGTGTCCAGCGCTGCCGAGATTGTACGCGGATCTTCCATCATGAAGGTAATCAGGTTGCGCATGATGGAGCGGAACTCGTGGTCGATGATCGCATCCTGGGCGATCAGCTGCAGCGCCTGTTTGCCGTCGTTGCGGGCAAAGGCGTCCAGCGCATCGTGCAGCAGGTCGCTGGTGGCGTTGGCGATCGAGCGCACCATTTCGTAATGGTTCACGGTTACCGCGCCGCGGCCGTGCAGGCTTTTCGAGGTGCGCGCGATCTTGGCCGCTTCGTCGCCGATGCGTTCCAGGTCGGTAATGATCTTGATCGTCGCGACCACGGTGCGCAGGTCGTTGGCGGTCGGCTGGCGGCGCACGATCAGGTGGCTGCACTGGTCGTCCAGCTGCACTTCCAGCTGGTTGACGTTGTCGTCTTCGCGGATCACGCGGTCGGCACGCTCGGCGTTACCGATGCGGAAACAGGTCATCGCGTCCAGGAACTGGGTTTCGACGATGCCGCCCATCAGCAGCACCTTGGAGCGGATCGCTTCCAGTTCGTGGTCGTACTGCTTGCTCGAGTGTTCTCCCATCATGGCAGTCTCTCCGTATGTATAGTTTTAGTTAGCCGAAGCGGCCGGTGATGTAATCCTGCGTTTCCTTGCGGGCAGGGTTCATGAAGATCTGGTCGGTCTCGCCGAATTCCACCAGCTCGCCCAGGTACATATACGCCGTGTAGTCCGAGCAGCGCGCCGCCTGCTGCATATTGTGGGTCACGATGGCGATGGTGTAGTCCTGTTTCAGTTCGCTGATCAGCTCTTCCACTTTCGAGGTCGAGATCGGGTCCAGCGCCGAAGTCGGCTCGTCCAGCAGCAGCACGTCGGGCTTCACCGCCACGCCGCGCGCGATGCACAGGCGCTGCTGCTGGCCGCCGGAGAGCGACAGGCCGCTCTTGCTCAGCTTGTCCTTCACTTCGGTCCACAGGGCGGCTTTCTTCAGCGCCCACTCCACGCGCTCGTCCATCTCGCCTTTCGACAGGTCTTCATACAGGCGCACGCCGAAGGCGATATTGTCGTAGATCGACATCGGGAACGGGGTCGGCTTCTGGAACACCATGCCGACCTTGGCGCGCAGCATGTTCACGTCCAGGCCCGGTTCCAGGATGTTGTGGCCGCGGTAGGCAATGGTGCCTTCGGCGCGCTGGCCCGGGTACAGGTCGTACATGCGGTTCAGGGTACGCAGCAGCGTCGATTTGCCGCAGCCGGACGGGCCGATGAAGGCGGTCACCTTCTTCTCGTGGATGTCCAGGTTGACGTTATGCAGGCTGCGCGTCTTGCCGTAGTAGAAGTTCAGGCCGGAGATTTCGATGATTTTGCTTGCTTGGGTCATGATCTTTGCTCGTTTTTGCTCGTTCGATTATTTCGGGGCTTTTTGGGCAAACAAGGTGCGCGACAGGATATTCAGGCCAAGCACGCTAAAGGTGACCAGCAGTGCGCCACCCCATGCCAGGGAACGCCAGTTGTCGTATGGGCTCATGGCGAACTGGTAGATCACTACCGGCAGATTGGCCATCGGCTGGTTCATGTCGGCGCTGAAGAACTGGTTGTTGAGGGCGGTGAACAGCAGCGGCGCGGTTTCGCCGGAGACGCGGGCCACGGCCAGCAGCACGCCGGTCACCACGCCCGCCTTCACGGCGCGCAGACGCACCATCATCGCCACTTTCCAGCGCGGTGCGCCGAGGGCGAAGGCCGCTTCCAGCAGCGAGTTCGGCACCAGGCGCAGCATATTGTCGGTGGTACGCACCACGACCGGGATGGCGATCAGGGCCAGCGCGATGGAACCGGCGTAGCCCGAGAAGTGCTTCACGTTTGCCACGTAGAAGGCGTACACGAACAGGCCGATCACGATCGACGGCGCGGACAGCATGATGTCGGTCACGAAGCGGGTCACCTGGGCCACCTTGTTCTCTTCGCCGTATTCGGCCAGGTAGATGCCGGCCAGGATGCCGATCGGGGTCGAGACCAGGGTCGAGATGCCGACCATCATCAGCGAGCCGAAGATGGCATTGGCCAGGCCGCCGCCTTCGCTGCCCGGGGCCGGCGTGGTGGCGGTAAACATGGCGCCGCTCAGGGCCGAGAAGCCGTTGATCAGCAGCGTGGCCAGGATCCACAGCAGGGTCAGGATGCCGAAGGCCATGGCGCCGATCGACAGCGCGATACCGATGCGGTGCATCAGCAGGCGCTTCTTGTACACGGGGTTATTCGTATTGATCACGGAATTCGCACTCATTTCACACCTTCCTTGCGCGACATGCCCATCAACATCAGCTTGGCGGCGGACAGGACGATAAAGGTAATCACAAACAGGATCAGCGCCAGCGCGTACAGCGAGGAGACGTGCAGCGTGGTCGAAGCTTCGGCGAATTCGTTGGCCAGGGTGGAGGCAATCGAGTTGCCCGGCGACAGGATGGAGGCGGTCAGGCGGTTGGCGTTACCGATGACGAAGGTCACCGCCATGGTCTCGCCCAGCGCCCGGCCCAGGCCCAGCATCACGCCGCCCACGACACCGGTCTTGGTGTACGGCAGCACCACCTTGCGCACCACTTCCCAGCGCGTGCAGCCCAGGCCGTAGGCCGATTCCTTCAGCACGGCCGGCACGATCTCGAACACGTCGCGCATCACCGAGGAGATGAAGGGGATGATCATCACAGCCAGGATCAGGCCGGCGGTCAGCACGCCGATGCCCATGGTCGGACCCTGGAACAGCACGCCGATCCACGGCAGCTGGCCCAGCGTGGCCTTCAGCAGCGGCTGCACGTAGTCGCCGAACAGCGGCGCGAACACGAACAGGCCCCACATGCCGTAGATGATGGATGGCACACCTGCCAGCAGCTCGACCGCGGTGCCCAGCGGGCGGCGCAGCCAGACCGGGCAGATCTCGGTCAGGAACAGGGCGATGCCGAAGCTGACCGGGAAAGCGATCAGCAGCGCGATGCCCGAGGTCACCAGGGTGCCGACGATGGCGATCGCCGCGCCGTACTGGTCATTGACCGGATCCCACTCGTTGGTGGTAATGAAGCCCAGGCCGTATTCCTTGAACGCCGGCGCAGCGCCGATGAAGAGGGAAATGATGATGCCGACAAGGACGAAAAGCACAGACAGCGCGAACAGCATTGTCACCTTGTGGAAGATGAAATCCTGTACGCGCTGTTTGCGCATGACCGACTGCATGGCGGCGTGGGCTGCTGCGTCGCTCATGGCCGACTCCGAGATCTGGATGGGAGGAGATGTGATTTCTGCACTCATGGGATTTTTTTATGAATTTGGACCTAGCCAGGTGAGGCTAGCCGGGAGGCCCCGCGCGGGACACCCCGGCTAACCCCCTCGCCCACCGCAGCGGGCGAGGGGCTCAGTGATTAGTACACTGCTTTGCCCGAAGCGTCTTTCAGGTTGGCTTTCCAGGAATCCTGGACCAGCTTGACCACGGACGCCGGCATTGGAACGTAGTCCAGATCGGCTGCAGCCTGGCCGCCGTTCTTGAAGGCCCAGTCGAAGAATTTCACGACTTCCTTGCCTTTGGCGGCGTCAGCCTGCTGCTTGTGCATCAGGATGAAGGACACGCCGGTAATAGGCCAGGAGGTTTTGCCGGCCTGGTCGGTCAGCACCACGCCGAAGCCCGGGGTCTTGGTCCATTCTGCGTTGGCGGCAGCGGCCTTGAAGTTGTCGTCGTCCGGCTGCACGAACTGGCCGTCCTTGTTCTTCAGCTGGGTGTGAGCGATCTTGTTCTTCTTGGCGTAAGCCCACTCGACGTAGCCGATGGCGCCCTTGATACGCTGCACGTTGGCGGCCACGCCTTCATTGCCCTTGCCGCCTACACCGGTAGCCCACTTGACTGCAGTGCCGGCGCCGATCTTGGTCTTGAATTCGGCGTTGGTTTTCGACAGGTAGTCGGTGAACAGGAAGGAGGTGCCGGAACCGTCAGCGCGGTGCACCACGGTGATTTCCTGTGCCGGCAGCTTCACGCCCGGGTTCAGGGCGGTGATGGCGGCATCGTCCCACTTGGCGATCTTGCCCAGGTAGATGTCGGCGATCACGGTGCCGGTCAGCTTCAGCTGGCCAGGAGCGATACCGTCCAGGTTGACCACGGTGACCACGCCGCCCATGATGGCCGGGAACTGCATCAGGCCGTCAGCATCCAGCTCTTCCGCTTTCAGCGGCATGTCGGACGCGCCGAAATCGACGGTCTTGGCTTTGATCTGCTTGATGCCGGCGCCGGAACCAACCGATTGGTAGTTCAGGCCGTTGCCGGTGGCAGCTTTGTAGGTTTCCGCCCACTTGGCATAGATCGGATAAGGGAAAGTTGCGCCTGCGCCGGTCATGTCAGCGGCCAGAGCGGTGGTGAAGGCCATTGCTGCCGAAGCGCCAACAACGAAGGAGGTCAACAACTGTTTCATACGCATATCAAAGGTCCTCTAGGGGTTGGGGTTTGAATGCTGCGCAGTTTATGACGTCAATATTACAGCTTTATGACATGACAAAAATTCATTTGGAACAAGTCATAATCCTGTCACATAGCATAATTACACTAGAATGAGGCCCATTGAAACAGTATTAGAATGACAAGCACTATGAAACCGGAACTGCGCGCCGAAGCGGCCAAACAGACCATCTTCCTGGACCGCGAACTGTCCCAGCTCGCCTTCAACCGGCGCGTCATGGCCCAGGCCGAAGACGCCTCGATTCCCGTGCTGGAGCGCCTGCGCTATCTGTGCATCGTCAGCAGCAATCTGGATGAATTCTTCGAAGTCCGCGTCGCCAGCCTGCTGGCGGCCGCCAGCGTCGATGGCGACCTGGCCGACCACCCTGCCCTGCAGGCCACGCTGGCCAGGGTCAGCCAGGAATGCCATGCCCTGGTGCGGCGCCAGTATGAGATATTAAATACCGAAGTCCTGCCCGAACTGCGCGCCCAGGGCGTGCACATCGTGCGCCACTCGGAGCGCAACGAGGCGCAGCGCGCCTGGGTCAGGGACTATTTCGAGCGCGAAGTGCGGCCCCTGCTGACCCCGATCGGCCTGGACCCGGCGCACCCCTTCCCGCAAGTCATTAACAAGAGCCTGAATTTCATCGTGGCGCTGAGCGGCAAGGATGCCTTCGGCCGCGGCACGGCAATTGCCATCGTCAAGGCGCCGCGCGTGCTGCCGCGCGTGGTGCGCCTGCCGGATCACCTGTCGCCCAACGGCGTGTCGTTCTGCCTGCTCTCCTCCATCATTCACGCCCACATCGCCGACCTGTTTGCCGGGCGCGACGTGAAAGCCTATTCGCAGTTCCGCGTGACGCGCGACTCCGACCTGTGGGTGGACGAGGACGAGGTGAAGAACCTGCGCCAGGCGCTGAAGGGCGAGTTGCAAGGCCGTCAATACGGCACCTCGGTGCGGCTGGAAGTGGCCAAGAACTGTCCGCCGGAACTGTCGCAATTCCTGCTCGACCAGTTCGGCCTGGACCAGACCCGCCTGTACCAGGTGGATGGCCCGGTCAACATGGTGCGCCTGAACGAGATCGTGGACCAGTCGCGCAAGCCGGAACTGCGCTGGCCGCCGTTCGTGCCGGGCGTGCTGACCAAGACCCTGCAGTTCGACATCTTTGCCACCATCCGCAAAGGCGACGTGCTGCTGCACCATCCCTACCAGAGTTTCCAGACCGTGATCGATTTCATCCGCAGCGCCGCGCTCGATCCGCAGGTGGTGGCGATCAAGCAGACCGTGTACCGCACCGGCATGAACTCGGACCTGATGGAGGCGCTGATTGCCGCCGCCCGCAGCGGCAAGGAAGTAACCGTGGTGGTCGAGCTGATGGCGCGCTTCGACGAGGAAGCGAATATCAACTGGGCCGACAAGCTGGAACAGGCCGGCGCCCAGGTGGTGTACGGCGTGGTCGGCCTGAAGACGCACGCCAAGATCGCGCTGGTGATCCGGCGCGAAGAAGGCGGCCTGAATTATTACGCCCACCTCGGCACCGGCAACTACCACCCCAGCACCACCAAGCTGTACACCGACTTCGGCCTGCTGACCTGCGATCCGGGCATGGGGCGCGACGTGAACGAAGTGTTCATGCACCTGACCAGCCTGGCCAAGCCCCAGCGCCTGGGCAATATCTGGCTGGCGCCGTTCTCGCTGCAGGCGGAAATCATCAAGGCCATCAAGAACGAGGCGAAGCTTGCAAAGAGTGGGCGTCCGGCGCGGATTATCGCTAAAATCAATGCATTGACGGACGAGCCGGTCATCCGCGCCCTGTACGCCGCCTCGAAAGACGGCGTGAAGATCGACCTGATCGTGCGCGGCGCCTGCACGCTGAAGCCGGGTGTGCCCGGCCTGTCGGAAAACATCAAGGTGCGCTCCGTGATCGGGCGCTTCCTTGAACACAGCCGTATCTACTATTTCCGCAACGACCTGGCGCACGATATCTACCTGGCCAGCGCGGACTGGATGAACCGCAACCTGCTGCGCCGTATCGAGGTCGCCTTTCCCATCCTCGACCGCAACCTGAAACGCCGCATCCTGGCCGAAGGTTTGAACCCTTACCTGAAGGACAATTCCAACGCATGGGAACTGGAGCAGGACGGACACTACCACCGCCGCAAGCCACGCGGCAAACAGAAGGCGTTCAGCGCCCAGCAGCACCTGATGGAGACCTTAGGCAGTGCGGCCATCCCGGCCGCCGATTGAGAGTCTGCGCATGGGAGGACGTCGTATGGATCTGATCTTATGGCGGCACGCTGAAGCGGAGCCCGGTGGCCCCGACCTGGCCGATATGGAGCGCGCCCTGACGGCCAAGGGCCAGAAGCAGGCGCGCCGCATGGGCCAATGGCTGGACTCGCAATTGCCGGAGTCCTGCCGCATCCTGGTCAGCCCGGCCGTGCGCACGGTGCAGACGGCGGAAGGCCTGGGCCGCAAGTACAAGACCCTTCCCGAGCTGGCGCCGGATGCCGACCCGCAAGCCATCCTGAAAGCGGCCAACTGGCCGATGTCGAAGGAAGCGGTGCTGATCGTCGGCCACCAGCCCACGCTGGGCCAGGCCGCCGCGCTGCTGATGACGGGCGAGGAGCAGGACTGGGAGATGAAAAAGGCGGCAGCGTGGTGGTTCGTGATGCGCGAAGCGGACGATCCTGGCAGCCTGTACCTGAAGGCCGTGATGCAGGCCGACCTGGTCAACAAGTGATGGCGGCAATTTCAGGCACGCCCGTGCTTGAAATTGCTATCCCATTTGCTAGAGTTTAAGTGTATCAACTATGGAGCAGCCACCGGAAACGGCAGCTGAATCGTTATGTGGGCCCTGTTTACTCTGGGGATCTTCGGGGCGATGATTGCGCTGATCGCGTATGAAATCGTGACGGAGTCCCGTGGAGGACATCACAAGCTGGTTGACCGCTACCACGAGTAGCAGCACGCTTCATACAAGCACGGCTCCGCCGCCGCGGGCTCCCCAGGGAACCCCGTCGCCGGAGCCTTTTTGCTGGCTGGCCGGATAAATCAGGCCATCATGTCGAACAGCGAGGTCGGGCCGCCGCTCTGCTCCTGCTGCGTGTAGAAGGCCGCCAGCACGCTGGCCTGACGGGTCAGCGTCTGCGCCATCAGTTCGCGCTTGTTGTTCAGCGAGGTCAGCTCGCGGCTCACCTGGTTCGCCTCGCGCAGGATGGTGCCGGTGCTGCCGGTCAGCGTGTCGATCTTGCTGTCGATCTGGTCGGCCAGGCCCTTGCCCTCGTTGGTGAACAGCTTGGCCACGGCTTGCGGATCGGCCTTCACGGCCGCGTCCAGCTTTTTCTGGTCCAGCTTCAGCTTGCCGTTCTCGAAGGTGATGCCGGCCTCCGCCAGTTTCGCGGCCGAGCTGCCGCCGCCGGTGCGCAGCACCTGTTCCAGCTGGCTGCTGGCCTGCTTCAGCGCATTGTCGTTCTTCAGATCGCCCTTCTGCAGCGCCGCCAGGCGGTCGCTCAGGGTGTTGAAGCCTTCCACGAAGGCGGACACATTCTTGCCGATCTGCGAGGTATCGCTGGCGATGGTGACATCGGTCTTGCCGGTGTCCTGCAGCGTCAGCGTGGCGCCCTTGATGGCATCCTCGATGGTGTTGTCGCTGCTCTTGATTTCCTTGCCGTCCACGCTCAGGATCGCATCCTGCGCCTTTTGCGACTCGGTCAGCTTGCCGAACAGGTCCTTTACGGCCGCGTCGCCGGTCACTGCGAACTGCAGCTCCTTGCCGGCGCCCATCTCGCTCTGCACCTGCAGCGTAAAGCCCTTGTCGGACTTGACCACGCTGGCATTCACGCCTTCCTTCTTCAGCGCGTCGGCAATGCCGTTCAGGGTGTTGTTGCGGCTGTCGATGGTGATGGTCTTGCCGTTCACCTTGATCTGGGCCGGCGAGCCGGTGCCGATCCTGGCGTCCGCCGACTGCATGGCCTGTCCGTTCAGGATCTGGCTCTGCGCCAACTGCGACACTTCCACCTTGTAGGTGCCGGTCTGGGCCGTCCCCGTGGTGGCAGCGCCCAGCACGCCCTTGGTCGAAACCGTGGCGCTGGTGCTGAGTCCGGCGCCCGACAGGCGCTCGGCGATATCCTGGAAAATGCCCAGCGCGCTCTGCAGCTGGCCGAGGCCGGACAGCTTGGCCTGGCTGCCCGCCAGACTATCGTTGAGCTTGGTGATGACACCTTTTTGCTGGGAAAGCACTTGCTCCACGCGAGCCAGTACGGTGGGCGACGGGGTGGTGGCCGAATTGCTGCCGTACAGGGAGCCGAGAAGACTGCTAACGTTTGTCATGATTTCAGGGATATGGACAAGATCGCACTATTGTCCAGTATAACCCGAGAATCAAAAACCAGAGCAGACCGGGATTTACCGCATGAATTTGGTGATTGCCCCAGCGGCGTCGTTATCGAGCGGCAAGAAAGTGAATCCTATCTTGAACTCGTCTCCGCTGAAAATGCAGTGGCTGGCCTTGCCGCGCACGTTGACCAGATGCGAGCGGCCGTCCACCAGCATCTCGAACACGATCTGGCCGGCCTGGCCGAGGATGACCTTGCTGGGTGAGGTGAGCGACATGCCGGCCAGGCCGAGATCGAAGGTGCGCGCTGCCATCGGGCCGCCGCCATCCATCACAATCATCGCTTTTACACGCAGGATCTTGCGCGCACCTTGCCGACTATCCACCAACATGCTTTTTCTTCCAATGTTTCTCTGAAGTCCAGTATTGTACTGCGCATTCAAACGCTGCGGGAAGCGTCTTCGGATTAAATTTTTGGCAATTAATCCAGTTCGCGCAGGCGGCTGAAAGCATCGTCGATGCGCTCCACCGGAATGATGGTCATGCCTTCGATCGGCTGCTTGGGCGCATTTGCCTTCGGGATCATGGCCACCGAGAAGCCCAGCTTGGCCGCCTCGCGCAAGCGCTCCTGGCCGCGCGGCGCGGGGCGGATCTCGCCCGCCAGCCCGACTTCGCCAAACACCACGAAGCCGCGCGGCAGCGGCTTGTTGCGCATCGACGAATTAATCGCCAGCAGCACCGCCAGGTCGGCCGCCGGTTCGGTGATCTTCACGCCGCCCACGGCGTTGATGAAAACGTCCTGATCGAAGGCCGCGATGCCGGCGTGGCGGTGCAGCACCGCCAGCAGCATGGCCAGACGATTCTGCTCCAGACCGACCGACAGGCGGCGCGCGTTTGGCAGGTGGCTGGCATCGACCAGGGCCTGGATTTCCACCAGCAGCGGGCGCGTGCCCTCCTGCGTCACCATCACCACCGAGCCGGGCACCTGGCTGTCGTGCTGCGACAGGAACAGCGCCGACGGATTCGAGACGCCCTTCAGGCCCTTCTCCGTCATGGCGAACACACCCAGCTCGTTGACCGCGCCGAAGCGGTTCTTGATGGCGCGCACCAGGCGGAAGCTGGAATTATTGTCGCCCTCGAAGTACAGCACCGCGTCCACGATGTGCTCCAGCACACGCGGACCGGCCAGCGAACCTTCCTTCGTGACGTGGCCGACCAGGATGATGGTCACGCCGGTCGTCTTGGCCATGCGCGTCAGCTGCGCCGCGCATTCGCGCACCTGGGCCACCGAGCCGGGGGCCGAAGTCAGCGCATCAGAATACAGGGTCTGGATCGAGTCGATCACCGCCACCTGCGGCTTCAGGTCGTTCAGCGTGCCGAGGATTTTCTCCAGCTGGATTTCAGCCTGCAGCTTCAGATCCTTCGCATCGACCGCCAGGCGCTTGGCGCGCAGCGCGATCTGGGCGCCGGATTCCTCGCCCGAGACATACAGCACGCTCTTGACCTGCGACATATTGGCCAGCGCCTGCAGCAGCAGCGTCGATTTGCCGATGCCCGGATCGCCGCCGATCAGCACCACGCCGCCCGCCACCAGGCCGCCGCCCAGCACACGGTCGAATTCCTCGATGCCGGTGCCGAAGCGCGGCACGTCCAGCGCCTCGATATCGTCCAGCGACAGCACCGGCGCGGTCTGCGCCAGCGACTGGTGCTGCTGCGAGAAGCGGTTGCCGCCGCCCGCCTCGATCACGGTTTCCACCATGGTGTTCCACTGCTGGCAGGCGCCGCACTGGCCGGTCCATTTGCTGCTGGTGCCGCCGCATTCGCTGCAGGTGTAGTTCGTTTTTGCTTTTGCCATGAACTTAATCTTCCACCACGCGCACGCGCGGCGCCACCGCACACATCAACTCATAGCCGATCGTGCCGGCGGCATTGGCCACCTCATCGATCGGCAGATCCTTGCCCCACAGGATGACGGGGCTGCCGACCTTCGCATCGGGCACCGGCCCCAGGTCCACGGTCAGCATATCCATCGACACGCGGCCCACGATGCGGGTGCGCACGCCGTTCACCAGCACCGGCGTATCGACCGGCGCGTGGCGCGGGTAGCCGTCCGCATAGCCGCAGGCCACCACGCCGATGCGCATCGGGCCGGCCGCCTCGAAGCGGCTGCCGTAGCCCACGAAATCGCCCTGCGCGATATCCTGGATGCCGATAATCTCGCTGGCCAGCGTCATGGCCGGCAGCAGGCCGAATTCCTGCGCCGTCCTGCCGCCCGGCGTGCCGCCGTACAGCATGATGCCGGGACGGATCCAGTCGCTCGGCAAGCCGGCGCCCAGCTCCGGCATATGAAACACGCCGGCCGAATTTGCCAGGCTGCGCGGACCGGGAATGCCGGCCGTGGCAGCCTGGAAGCGGCGGATCTGTTCATCGATCGGCATGCAGGGATGGGCACGCTCGTCGGCGTTGGCGAAGTGGGTCATCAGCGTGATCTCGCCGATCTGCGGCAAGGCGCGCAGGCGCTGGTACGCCGCGGCAAACGCCGCCGGCTTGAAACCGAGGCGGTTCATGCCGGTGTTCATCTTCAGGTGCACGTTCACGGCGCGCGGCAGGCGGGCCGCTTCCAGCAGCGCAATCTGCGCGTCGCAGTGGACGGCGCCGTTGATGTCGTGCTGGGCCATCATTTCAATATCGGCCGCGTCGAAGAAACCCTCTAATAAGAGAATCGGCTTGGCCCAGCCCAGCTGGCGCAGGCGCACTGCGTTGTCCGGCTCGATCAGGGCCAGGCCGTCGGCCCCGGCAAAGCCGCGCATGGCGCGCTCCAGGCCGTGTCCATAGCCATTGGCCTTCACCACCGCCCAGGCTTTGGACTGCGGCGCACAGGCCCGCGCACGGGCCAGATTATGTTTCAAGGAATCAATATGAATGCGTGCTTCGATAGGCCTTGGCATTGCTGAAAACCGGGCTGAAAAAGGAAGCTCGCATTTTACATTAGCGTCCGCTTAAAGGCCTCCCCGAATTCTTGGGAAACCATCCTTTCCATGGTATAAAGCATCCCGAGATAAGTTATCGGGCCCCAGAATGAATCGTGGTTTTTATACCATCATGGCAGCGCAGTTTTTTTCGTCGCTGGCAGACAATGCTCTGCTCTTCGTGGCGATCGACCTGCTCGTTTCCATGAAATCCCCGGCGTGGATTACGCCGCTGCTGAAGCTGTCGTTCGTGCTGTTTTACGTGCTTTTGGCTGCATTTGTAGGGGCTTTCGCTGACGCGCTGCCAAAGGGCCGGGTCATGTTCATTGCGAACCTGGTCAAGATTTTCGGCTGCGCCCTGATTTTCTGGCATATCCATCCCCTGGCTGCCTATGCCGTCGTCGGCTTTGGCGCCGCCATTTATTCGCCGGCCAAATACGGCATCCTGACTGAATTACTTCCCCCCGAGAAACTCGTTGCCGCCAATGGCTGGATCGAGGGCCTGACTGTTACATCGATCATTCTCGGCACCGTGATGGGCGGCGCGCTGGTCAGCGGCAAAGTGGCCGCGGCGCTGCTGACGATCGATGTGCCGTATATCGAAACCGGCATCGACACCACCAGCGAAATCGCGCTGTGCATCGTCGGCGTGACCTATGTGCTGGCAGCCCTGTTCAATCTGCGCATTCCCGATACCGGCTGCGTGTATCCGCACCAGGAACGCAACCCGATCAAGCTGATTACCGACTTCTCCAACTGCTGCGTGATCCTGTGGAAGGACAAGCTGGGCCAGATTTCCCTCGCCGTGACCACCCTGTTCTGGGGCGCCGGCGCAACCCTGCAGCTGATCGTGCTGGAGTGGGCCAAGAAATCGCTCGGCATGACCTTCGACAAGGCCACCAGCACGGTCGGCATGGTGGCGATCGGCGTGGCGCTGGGCGCGGCGCTGTCGGCCCGCTTCATCTCGCTGCGCAAATCGCTCAGCGTGATCCCGCTCGGTATCGCGATGGGGGTGATCGTGATGGGCATGATCTTCGTGAAGACCGTGTACCTGGCCTACCCGCTGCTGATCCTGATTGGCGTGCTGTCCGGCTTCTTCGTGGTGCCGATGAACGCACTGCTGCAGCATCGCGGCCACGTGCTGATGAGCGCGGGCCATTCGATCGCGGTGCAGAACTTCAATGAAAACCTGTCGATCCTGACCATGCTGGCCATCTACTCGCTGATGCTGCGCCTGCACCTGGATCTGAATGTGATCATCGTGCTGTTTGGCCTGTTCGTGGCCGGCACCATGCTGATGATCATGCGCCTGCATGCAGCCAACCAGCGCGAGCACGACTCGCTCGCGCTGATCGGCGAGCACAAACACTAAAGCGGCAGGCTGCCGCTGGCGCGGCGCGTGCGGGCACGCTCGCGCCAGTCGTCGGGCACCACGAACCCGCGCTCCGTCTCCACCAGCCAGCTGCCCTCTTCCTCGACCGCTGCCACCGTTGCCACCATGACAGGCGACAGGTCGGCGGCAAATTTTTCCGCCAGCGTCTGCAGCAGTGCCGCGCGGCTGAGCGGCGCGGGCGTAGGCGGCAGCTGGCCTTGCGCGGCCTCGCCCGAGGCGGGACGCACTGCGCCGATCTTCAGCGGCGCGAGCCACTGCAGGCGCGGCATCACCACGTATTGCACGTTGTCCGCCGTGGCTGCCGCCAGGGCGCCCAGCGTGCGCCAGTAGCCGCGGCAATGATCAGCGGCCACGCCGTCGATATGCCACTCCCTGCCCTCTTCGTAAAACAGCCAGCCTTTCACCAGCGCCTGCGCCAGCGTGACCGGCTGCGGCAACACCGCCTGCGCCGATGGATGGCGCGACAGTTGCAGCTGATGGCTGAAGATCTTGCGCATTTTCAGGCCGAGCGTATCGGCCAGGTTGGGGCCGACCAGGTGGTTGAACCTGCCGGGATCGGGCTGGCCGTCCAGCAGATAGAACTTGGTGGCGAATTCGATGTGGCGCAGTTGCGCGCCAGGCTCGCTCAGCAGGAAGTCGAACTCGCCGATGGTTTCGTTGCGCGGCGTGCGTACCTGCAGGCCGTGCGCGGCCAGCGTGCCTTGCCGGGCGAAGTAGAAGGCCATCAGCTTTTCCGCATACAGGCCGAGGCGCGAGTAGAAGCGGTTGCCGAGGGCTTGCTCGATGGGCGACGGGTCGGCGTCCAGGTCGGCCAGCCAGTTGGCGACGGCCGGCGTGACGGGGCCGAGGGCGGCAATCTGGTTTTGCCAGTAGGGACTGGCGGCGTCCAGCAGATCAGGCGAATCGAGCAGCCAGGCCAGGGCGCGCACATGGGGGCGCGTCAGGTGGCCCCATGTGCGCTGGAAGCGTGCCTGGCAGGTGATGCGCTGTTCCGGCTTAGCGGCGTCCGGCATGGGCGGACTTGGCCAGGCACAGGTCGGCCCAGGCCCTGGCCTTTTCTTCCGGACGCTTCAGCAGGTCGGCCGGGTGGAAGGTTGCCACTACCGGCGTTTGCCCGTGCAGCATGATGCGGCCGCGGGCGGCGGCGCCGAGCAGGCCTTTGCCGGAAGCGTGTCCGATGGCCACGATGACTTTGGCTTGCGTCAGCTGCAGCTCGCGTTCCAGGTAGGGGCGGCAGGTTTGCAGCTCGTCCGGGGTTGGGTTGCGCTGGCTGCCGTCTTCGTTTTGCGGCCGGCATTTCACCAGGGTGGTGATGTAGGCGCCCTGCTGCGTGCTCTGGTTCACTGCGCGCAGCATGTTGTCGAGCAGGCGGCCGGGGTTGCCGGTGACTGGCTCGGCGTATTCCTCATCGTCGGGTGTCGGCGCGGCGTCGAGGACCAGCCAGGTGGCCTGTTCGTCGCCGCGGCCGGGAACGGCGGCTTCGCGGGTCTGGCATAGCTTGCAGCGGGTGCAGGCGTCGATCGAGGCGCGCAGGGTTGGCCAGTCCATTTGCGCGATTTCTTCGTCGGTCACGGGGCCGCCGGCAGGCGAGGCGGCGTGCGGCTGCCGCTCGTCGTCCCACGCCGACTCCACCGGCGCGGACGATCGCGGCGCCGGCTGCGCAGGACGCGCCGGAGCTGGCACCTTGTGCGTTACCTGCACTGGCGCGGCGCCGGCAGGAGCGGCCATCGGCTCGTCATCCCAGGCCGATTCAGCAGGCGCACGCGAAACCGGCGCCGGCTGCGCCTGCGCTACGGTCGCTGCGGCCGATGGCACGGCAACAGGTGCATCGTCCCACGCGGCGGCGGCCGGCTCGGCAGGCGCTGCATGCTGGGCAGCGGACGGCGCTTGCGGGACGGCGGCGGCAGCGGGCGTTGCTGCCACGGGCGCAGTAGCTGCCACGGGCGCACTAGCTGCAACTGGCGCCATTGCAAGCGGCGCAGCAGCGGCGGCGGCTTCGGTATCGGCAGCAACCGCGTCGGCGCGGCCGCGCAGGCGCCATTGCACGCCCACGCCCATTTCATCCAAAAACACCGCGCTGCGGTGCGGCAGCAATCCGCTCATAGGGCATACCTCATGACGATCGCGTCCTCGCGTTGCTGGTGCGCCGCCGGATAATACCCCTTGCGCCGTCCAATCTCATTAAAACCATAGCGCTGATAAATCTGCAGCGCCCGCACATTCGAAGGCCGCACTTCCAGCAGCATCGACTCCATGCCCATGCCGCGCGCCAGCGCCACCGACTGGTTCAGCAAAAACCGTCCCAGCCCCTTTCCCTGCCACGAACCGGAAACCGCCACATTCAGCAAATGCGCCTCGTCCACGATCGCCATGATCAGGAAGTAGCCAAGCAGCTCCCGGTCCTGCGCGCGCAGCACCCAGGCCTGATACCCCTGCGACAATGAATCGGCAAAATTGGCCCGCGTCCATGGATGCGGATATACCGCCTGTTCGACGGCCACCACCTCGTCCAGATCACTCTCCTGCATCGGCTCGTACACCAGCCGCGCCAGATCCCATACCGGCTGCTTCATGCCTGCGACGCCTTCATGTCCGCCCGCTCCTGCTTCGTATAGGCGACCTTGTTGCGCAGGTACAGCGGCTGCGCCTGGGCGGCGGTTACGGCGTGGCCGGTTTCAAACAGGCGTGCGCCAAGCCGGGCGATTTGCGCAGCGTGCGGCATGACCGCGGTCCGCGCGCCATCGGCAAAAGCCTTGCCGGCAAAAGCATCAGGGTAAGCCGTGAAGCCGTTGCCGCAGGCAAGCGGCGCAGCCTGGCCCGATGCAGCGGCAGCGGGCGCGACGTCGGCCGGTGCCGTCAGCACGGGCTCCAGCACCGCAACCGGCGTGTCGCCATCGAAGCGGTACTGCGCCCAGTACACCTCGTTCATGCGCGCATCGAGCACCGCCAGCACCGTGGCGCCGGCAGACGGCAGTTCGGCGCGGCAGGCGAGCGCCATCGCGTCGAGCGTCACCACCGGCACCAGCGGCAGGCCGGCGCCGAAGCCCAGCCCCTGCGAAATGCCGCAGGCGGTGCGTACGCCGGTAAACGATCCCGGTCCGGCGCCATAGGCAATCGCGTCGCACTGGCGCAGCACGATGCCCGCCTCGTCCAGCAGTTCCTGCACCATGGGGAGCACGGACTGCGAGTGCGTGCGCACGCCGGAGGATTCGCGGAAGATCACCTCCCCGTCGCGCAGCAGCGCGCAGGAGGCCATTTCGGAGGACGTTTCAATGGCAAGAATAATAGGCATAAGCGATATTTTACCCTGCCATGTACAATACGTCCCCATGCATAGCACGACTTTACATGCCGACAACCGCGCCGAAGTGGCGTCCGCCCTGGCCCAGGACCGGATGATCGTGGCCTGCCTGTGCGCGGCCTGGTGCGGTACCTGCTCCACCTACCGCGCCTCGTTCGAGGAACTGGCAGTACGCCATCCGGACAAGTATTTCCTCTGGGTCGATATCGAGGACCACGCCGATGTGGTGGGCGACCTGGATGTCGAGAACTTCCCTACCCTGCTGATTCAGAAGCATGAGAACGTGGCCTTCTTCGGCACCATGCTGCCGGACCCGAATGTGGCGCATCGCCTGATCGAAACGCAGGCGGCGCTGAGCGAGGATGAACTGGCGCGCCAGGCGCGCAGCACGCCCGAGCGCCAGCAATGGCAGAACGACTGCAATCTGCGCGCGCTGATGGCCGCTGCTAGCTAAGACGCAGCGGCAGGCTGCGCAGGCGCTGTCCGGTCAACTTGAACACTGCATTTGCCACGGCCGGCGCAACCGGCGGCACCGGCGGCTCGCCGACGCCCTCCGGCGCTTCGGTACTCAGGATAATCACCGTGTCCACATGCGGCGCCTCGTTCATGCGCAGCACCGGATAGTCGCCGAAGTTGGACTGCACCACCTTGCCGTCCTTGATGGTGATCTCGCCGGTCAGTGCTGCCGACAGGCCGAAAATCACGCCCGACTCCACCTGCTGTGCAATCAGGTTCGGATTCACGGCCATGCCGCAATCGATCACGCACACCACGCGGTGCACGCGGATCTGCTTGTCCGTCACCGACACTTCGGCCACCTGGGCCACCATGCTGCCGTAGGAATGATGCAGGGCCACGCCGTGGGCCCGTCCCGGCGGCGGCGTACCGGCCTTCAGCACGGCGGAATTCAGCACGGCCAGGTGGCGCGGATGATTCAGCAGCATGGTGCGGCGGAATTCGACCGGGTCCTTGCCCGCTGCCGCCGCCATCTCGTCGATAAAGCTCTCCTTGAAGAAGGCGTTATGCGAGTGGCCGACCGAGCGCCAGTTCCCCAGCGGGACCGTGCTTTCCGCCGCAACGTGGGCGATGCGCTGATTGGGAATCTCGTACTGCATGTCGAACAGGCCTTCGGAGGTATGCTTCTCCGGCCCCATTACCGGCAAGCCCAGGTTGCGCTGCATGAACTGGTGAATCAGCACGCCGCTGATGCTGCGCACTTCCCAGCTGACGATATTGCCGCCCTGGTCCAGCCCCGCCGCCATGCGCGCCATTGCGGCCGGACGGTACAGGTCGTGCGTCATATCGTCTTCGCGCGACCAGATCACCTGCACCGGCTTGCCCTGGCATTCGCGCGCGATGGCCACTGCCTGAGCCACCATATCGACCTCCAGGCGGCGTCCGAAGCCGCCGCCCAGCGGATGGCCGTGCAGCACCACGTCCGACTCGGACACGTCCGCCACCTTGGCCGCAATGCGTACCGCGAAGCTTGGCGCCTGCGTGCCGAGCCACAGCTGCACCTTGCCATCGCTGACCTGGGCCGTGCAGTTCACCGGCTCCATGGTGGCGTGCGCCAGGAAAGGGGCGCGGTATTCGGAATGGATGGTGCGCAGCGCGTCTTCCGCACCTTTGTCCATATCGCCGCGGGCGTGGTAGGTGAAGCCCGTTTCCTTGTCCAGCGTTTGCGCGAATTGCTGGTAAATGCGCTCGCTGGACAGGCTGCCGTTGCCGCCATCGTTCCAGCGCAGGGGCAGCGCTGCCGCCGCCTGCTTCGCCTGCCAGTAGCTGCGCGCCACCACGGCCACGCCGGCCCCGGCGCCCGAGTGCGCGGTCAGCGCGCCGCTGAAGTCGATCACGCTCAGCACGCCCGGCATGCCCGTCACGGCGGCGGCATTGATGCCCTGGATCGAGCCGCCGATATACGGCGACATGCGCAGCGCCGCATACACCAGCCCTTCCGGCCGCGCATCGATGCCGAACTTCGCGCTGCCATCGGTCTTCACGGCCGTATCGCGGCGCGGCATGCTGCGCCCGATCAGGCGGAAGCTGTGCGGATCTTTCTGCCTGACCGCGCCCGGGCTGCCGGCTGCCGCCAAGGCGGCGAGGCTGCCGTAGCTGGCCTTCTTGCCGCTGATGTCGTGGTACAGATAACCGTCCTCGGTGCGCACCTGCTCCGGGGGCACCTTCCACTGGCGCGCCGCCTCGGCCACCAGCAAAGCACGCGCCGTGGCGCCGGCTTCGCGCATCGGCCCCCAGGCATCGGCAATACTCGACGAGCCGCCGGTCAGATTGATGCCCAGCTCGCGGCCGACCTTGGCAAACATCCACAGCGTGAAGTCCTTGATCCTGCCGCTTTCGTCCGGATGGAAGTGCCAGTTGTCGCGCATGACCGTGAGATTGCTGTAAATCTTGTCGATCGGCGCCTGCATCAGCGAGATCGACTCCAGCGGCACATCCAGCTCCTCGGCCACCAGCATCGGCAGCGCGGTATGCACGCCCTGCCCCATTTCGGCGCGCGGCATGGCCAGCTTCACGGTATTGTCCGGCGCGATCACGATCCAGCCGTTCAGCGCCACCTCGCCTTTCCGCACCGCCAGCGGCTTGCGCGTTTTCAGGCGCTGGCGCGGCGGCGTCACGCCCCAGCCGACGATCATGGCGCCGGCAACGGCCACGCCGCTAAGCAGGAATCGTCGTCTGGAAAAACGCGTCGGCTTCAGCATGTGTGCGAACCCTTCATGGCAGCCAGCGCTGCAGCAGGTCTTCCGGCATCACCGGGCGGCTGTAGAAATAGCCCTGCGCCTGATTACAGCCATGGCGCAGCAGGAAGGCCGCCTGCTCGTCCGTTTCCACGCCTTCCGCAATCACCGACAGGTTCAGGCTCTTGCCCAGCTGGATGATAGCGATGGCAATGGCTTCGTCGTTGGCGTCGGTGGAAATATCCTTGATGAAGGAGCGGTCGATCTTCAGCGTCTGCACCGGCATCTGCTTCAGGTAGGCCAGCGAGGAATAGCCGGTGCCGAAATCGTCGATGGCCAGCGACACGCCCACCGCGTGCAGGTCGTTGATGAAGGCCAGCGCATCGCCGGTGTTCATGATCAGCGACTCGGTCACTTCCAGCTGCAGGCGGTGCGGTTCCAGGCCCGTCTCCGCCAGGATCTCGCGCACCATGCTCACCATCGAGCCGCGCTCGAACTGCTTGGCGGACAGGTTGACGGCAATCTTCGGCACGTCCAGCCCCGCTTCCTGCCAGCGCACCATCTGGCGGCAGGCCTCGTACAGCACCCACTTGCCCAGCTGGTTGATGAAGCCCGTATCCTCGGCCAGCGGAATGAAGCGCACCGGCGGCACCAGGCCCAGTTCCGGGTGATTCCAGCGCACCAGCGCCTCCACGCCGATCAGGCGGCCGGTATCGATTTCGACCTGCGGCTGGTAGTTCAGGAACACTTCTTCCTTCTCGATCGAGCGGCGCAGGAAGGTTTCCAGGCGCAGGCGCTCGACGCCCTCGCCCGTCATGGACGGTGCATAGAAGCGGTAGCCGTTGCGGCCGCGCGCCTTGGCCTGGTACATGGCCACGTCCGCATTGCGGATCAGCATATTCAGGTCGGAGGCATCGGCCGGGAACAGCGAGATGCCGGCCGAGCAGGTGACGAACAATTCGTGGCCGGCCACCATGAATGGCTGCTCGAACATGCCGACCAGTTTTTCCGCCACCAGGCTGGCGCCGTACTGGCCGTCCACATTCTCCAGCAGCACGATGAATTCGTCGCCGCCGAGGCGGGCCAGGGTATCGCCTTCGCGCAGCTTGTCGGATAGCGCAAACGCGACCTGTTTCAGCAGCTCGTCGCCGATGTGGTGGCCCAGCGTATCGTTGACGTTCTTGAAGCGGTCCAGGTCGATGAACAGCAGCGCCAGCTGCTCGTTGTCGCGCGAGGTGCGCTGGATGGCGTGCTGCAGACGGTCGTTGAACAGCAGGCGGTTCGGCAGCTGGGTCAGCGGATCGTGGTGCGCCAGGTGGTCCAGCTTTTCCTGCGATTCCTTGACCAGGGTGATGTCGCTGAACACGCCCACGTAGTGGGTGGTGCTGCCGCGCGTATCGCGCACCGCGGTCAGGGTCAGCCACTCCAGGAACTGTTCGCCGTTCTTGCGCAGGCTCCAGATTTCGCCGCGCCAGTAGCCGGTGTTGACCAGTTCCTTCCACAGATCCTGGTGGAAGGTCTCGTCGTGGCGGCCGGAGCGCGTCAGGTTGCGGTCCTGGCCCAGCGCTTCCGCTTCGGTATAGCCGGTAATCTGGGTGAAGGCCGGGTTCACGGCCACGATGGTGCCCTTGTCGTCGATCACCATCACGCCGTCGGCGATGTGTTCCAGCACGGTGGCCGAGAGGCGCAGTTTTTCTTCCGCTTCCTTGCGGGCGGTCACGTCCGCATACACCCAGATCGAGCCCTCGTTCGGGCGGTTCTGGTCGATGGCGCAGCCGGACACCAGGCACCAGAACAGCGTGCCGTCGCGGCGCCGGTAATGGCGTTCCTCGCTGAAGTATTCGCCGGCGCCCAGCGTCGGATACTGGCGCGCGCCGGCCGATTCGAAATCGAAGGTATTCGGGAACACGATGGCGGTGGAGCAGCCCACCATCTGGCCCGGCTCGTAGCCGAACAGCTCCTCGCAGCGGCGGTTCACCGAAACGATGGTGCGGTGGCGGACGAACATCACGCCGAACATCACGTTGTCCAGGATCGCGCTCTGTTCGGCCAGCAGGCCTTCGATGCGCATTTCGTTGTTCTTGCGCTGGCTGATGTCCGAAATGATGCCGTCCACCCACGGCGACTGGCCGTTCTCGATCACTTGCGGCTGGCCGTTTTCCGCCACCCAGCGCTCGGTGCCGGTGGCGTCGATGATGCGGTATTCGATTTCGTAGGGCTTGCCGTCCTGGATTGCCGCCACCACGGTGCGGCGCTGGCGTTTGCGGTCTTCAGGACAGATCAGGTTGGCCCAGGCGTGGGTGGTGCTGCGCATGAACTGCGACGCGGAATAGCCGGAGATATCCTCGATGGCGTCCGACACGAAGTCGATCGGCCCGTCGGGACGGAAGCGGAACACGGCGCCCGGCACCTGGGTCACGATGGTGCGGAAGCGCTCCTCGCGCTGGGCGATGTCTTCGAACAGGTGCTTGATGGCCACCCGCATCTGCTCCAGCTGGCCGGCCAGGCGGCCCAGCTCATCGCTGCCGCGCAGTTCCATGCGCGTTTCGAAATCGCCGTGCGACAGGCGGTCCGAGAAGCGCATCAGCTTGCGCAGCGGTTTCAGGAGGCGGGAATTCAGGAACAGCACGATCAGCACCAGCGACACGGTCAGCTGCATCGCCAGCACGAAAACATAGGACAGCTGCTTGTCGCGCAATTCGGACTGGCTGCGCGCATCGTCCATCTCGACCATGATGCGGCCGATCTTCTCGCCGCGCACCAGGATTTCGCGCTCGGCGCGGTACACGTTGCCGATCGGACGCTTGGGCGCCTCCATGCGCATGAACTGCGTGTCGGCCTGACCAGTGACCTCGACCTTCAGCACCGAGCGGTCGCGCATCACGGATTCCACCAGCGAGTGGGCGGATTCGGCGTTCATGTTCCACAGCGATTCCTGCATGCCGAGGGCGAGGATGTCCGCATTGCGCTGCAGCGACTCGTTCAGGGCGGTGCGCGCCGACTGCTGCTCGTGCACGCCGATCAGCAGGTAGCTGCCGATGATTGCCGGGATCACCAATCCACCAAACACCACCGTCAGCAAGGCGCCATAGATGGAAAGTCCGTACAGGGCGCTCAGGCGGGATCGCAGTTTTCGATAAAAATTACTAGCCATGCAGGACGGTGGAGGAGGAAAAATAGTACCTAATGGCAATTATGCACAGAATTCCACGGATCAGTCACTCTATTAGAGGCCGCTTTTGCTATGATCTGCGCTCTTGAACAGAGGAGCATCTTATGTCGTTTTCCATGTATACCGCATCCATTCCAGTGTTTCGCCAGATTCTGAACAGCCTTCTGACGATTCTGGAGAAGGCCGAAGCTCACGTCGAAGAGAAGAAAATCGACCCGAACGCGCTGTTGCAATTCCGCCTCTTCCCGGACATGCTGCCTTTTACGCGCCAGATCCAGATCGCCTGCGACTTCGCCAAAGGCGCGGGCGCGCGCCTGTCCGGCCAGGACGTGCCGGCGTATGAAGATACGGAGAAGACCTTTGGTGAACTGAAGCTGCGTATTACGCGCACGCTGGCCTTCCTGGATGGGGTGTCGCAGGCGGCGGTAGAGGATTCGGCACAGCGTGCTGTGACTACCGGCTCGGGCGAGAAGGCAAAACAGTGGGTGGGCGCGGATTATCTGGTGCATTATGCACTGCCGCATTTCTATTTCCATGCTACGACCGCTTATGACATTCTGCGTCATAACGGACTGGAAATTGGGAAGAAGGATTTTATTGGGACTTGGTAAAACCCAAGTGCGGGGTCAGACCCATGGGGTCTGACCCTGGATTGGCCGGCGGCGCGGGCCTGGATTCGCCGGCGGCGCTGGCCTGGATTAGCCGGCGGCGCTGGCCGAAGGGTCAGACCCCATGGGTCTGACCCCGGGGTTAGGTTCTTCCCGCCCGGGTTCAGGTGTTCCTACGCGGATACCCCTGCGCCAAAATCCGCTGCCACACCTTTTCCTTGGCCTCTTCGCTCATCGACACCCAGTGCGCCACCTCGATGTAAGTCCTTCCGCAGCCGCGGCAAATCTCATCGAAAGTGGTCGAGCACACCGCCACGCAAGGCGTATCCGGCCGCTCCGGAAATTTCTGCTCCGCCATTACTTCACCTGCACGCCCAGCTTGTCCCAGCCCTCGTGGCCGAGCGCCTGCATGGTATCGATATTCTTCTCGAAAATGGCTTCCGCTTCCGGGAAGGCCTCCACCGCGCGGTCGATCGACTCCTCGCGCAGCAGGTGCAGGGTCGGATACGGCGAACGGTTGGTATAGTTGCCAATATCATTACGATCGGTATCGGCGAACTGGTAATCCGGGTGGAAACTGGCGACCTGAATCTCGCCCTCCAGCTCCATATCCTCCACCGCCGCATCGGCCACATCCAGGAATTCGTTGTACTCCTCGAAGTCGGCCAGCACCAGCGGATGGATCAGCAAGGTGGTATCGACCTGCTCGGCCGGCGTGTCGGACAGGTACTGAAGCTCGTCCATCAGCTGCTCCAGCAGCTCTTCCGGCGTTTCCGCGTCCGACACCACGAAGCGAATCTGGTTCTTGACGTAAACGGCCTTGGCAAAAGGACAAAGGTTCAGACCGATCACGGCCTTATCCACCCAGTTGCGGGTGGCTTCCATCACGGCGTCGTGATCCACGGCGGACTTGCTCATCGATAATTCCTGAATGCTAAAACTGGATGCCAATTATACCCTTCCACTGAACAACTTCATAAAATTGCCCTAAAAAATCAGGTACATAGCGCATTTTTTCTTGACTCGACGGAACATGATCCTTACACTGCCCGTTTAGATAGTCCGTCCGAAGTTTCTCGTAGGAAAACTATGCAAGCACGATTGAATACCGCCCTTCTGGCCGCACTGATCGCCAGTGCAGCCCCGGCGATCAGCCAGGCCGGCGACGTTACGCCCCTGGCCCTGAGCGTCCCGGCAAAAGCCAGCTCTTCCGAAATCAGCAAGCCCTTCGCCAAGCAGATCATGAGCGAAGAGTCTTTCCGCGAGACGGATGTATGGGGCCGTATTCGTTCCGGCTATGCCATTCCCGACGTGAACAACGACCTGGTCGGCAAGCATGCCAAATGGTATGCCGACCGTCCGGACTATATGGCCCGCACCTCGGCCCGCGCCTCGCTTTACCTGTATCACGTGGTGAGCGAGCTGGAAAAGCGCGGCATGCCGACCGAACTGGCCCTGCTGCCGTTCATCGAATCCGCCTTCAACCCGAACGCCCTGTCCAGCGCATCCGCTGCCGGCCTGTGGCAGTTCATGCCCGGCACCGGCAAGGACTATGACCTGAAGCAGAGCGCCTTCAAGGATGATCGCCGCTCCGTCATCGCCTCCACCGACGCTGCCCTGTCCTACCTGCAGCGCCTGTACGATATGTTCGGCGACTGGCACCTGGCCCTGGCCGCCTATAACTGGGGCGAAGGCAATGTGCAGAAAGCCGTGAAGCGCAACCAGGCCGCCGGCAAGCCAACCGACTTCGACAGCCTGGCCGACCTGATGCCGGCCGAAACCCGCAACTACGTACCGAAGCTGCAAGCGGTGAAGAACATCGTCGCCAACCCGCAGCAGTTCGGCCTGAACCTGCCGCAGATCGACAACCAGCCTTACTTCGCCACCGTCGAAAAGACCAGCGACATGGATATGGCGGTCGCCGCCAAGCTGGCCGAAATCCCGCTGGACGAATTCAAGGCCCTGAATCCGCAGTTCAACCGCCCCGTAATCACCGGCAGCGAGCAGCAGATCCTGCTGCCGAAGGCGAACGTGGAGAAGTTCTACACCAACCTCGCCTCCTGGACCCACGCCCTGTCGAGCTGGACCACGCACAAGATCAGCAGCGCACGCGAATCCATCGCTTCCCTGGCCCGCAAATTCGGCACCACGCCGGAAGCGATCCGCATGGCCAACAATATTCCGCAGCGCTCCGGGCTGAAAGCCGGCTCCACCATCCTGGTGCCGAAGATTTCCGCCAGCGTGGGCCAGGATATCCCGTCGGACATCGCCGACACCGCCACCATGGCCCTGGATTCCGAGCGCAGCAGCAGCACCAAACGCAGCGGCTACAAGCAGGCTTCCGCCTCGAACACCAACGCCAAACCGGCGGTCAGCATGGTCAAGGCGCGCGTGAAGCGCGACGAAGCCGGCAAGAGCCGCAAAAGCAACTAATCCCCCTCCCCCGCTCCGCCATGACTTTGCAAACTTGCAGTCATGGCGGCATGGCAATACAATCTCTGTCTTGCGGTTCAACCTACACTGCCGACTGAAGAGCAGTAGCATCTGGAGTTAATAATGGCTTTCCTGCAAGGCAAAAAAATCCTCGTCACGGGCGTTCTGTCCAACCGTTCCATCGCCTACGGCATCGCCCAGGCTTGCCATCGCGAAGGCGCCGAACTGGCTTTCACCTATGTGGGTGAGCGCTTCAAGGACCGCATCACTGAATTCGCCGCCGAATTCGGCAGCAAGCTGGTATTCGACTGCGACGTCAGCAGCGACGAGCAAATCGCCAACCTGTTCGCCGACCTCGGCAAGGAATGGTCGCAGCTGGACGGTTTCGTGCACGCCATCGGTTTCGCCCCGCGCGAAGCGATTGCCGGCGAATTCCTGGACGGCCTGACCCGCGAAAACTTCCGCGTCGCGCATGACATTTCCGCTTACAGCTTCCCGGCCATGGTGAAAGCCGCGCTGCCGCTGCTGAAGCCGGGTTCGTCGGTGCTGACCCTGTCGTACCTGGGTGCGGTGCGCGCCATCCCTTACTACAACACCATGGGCCTGGCCAAGGCGTCGCTGGAAGCGTCCGTGCGCTACCTGGCCGAGAACCTGGGCCAGCACGGCATCCGTTCGAACGGCATTTCCGCCGGTCCGATCAAGACCCTGGCTGCTTCCGGCATCAAGGACTTCAGCAAGCTGCTGGGCTTCGCCTCCAGCCATGCCCCGCTGCGCCGCAATGTGACCATCGAAGAAGTGGGCAACGCCTCGGCCTTCCTGCTGTCCGACCTGGCTTCCGGCATCACCGGCGACATCATGTACGTTGACGGCGGCTTCAGCCACGTCATGGGCCTGAACGCCAGCGACTACACCTGATCGCTGCCCCGCTGCACAGAAAGCCGCCTCCGGGCGGTTTTTATTTTGTTGACAATTCCCAGGAGTGACACTAAAGTGATATCACTTTGATGTAACTCGTTGATCAACTTTGATGGGAATGTCATGAACCGTACCGAAAAAGCGTTTTCCTCGTTCAGCGGCTATCTGGCGGCGGCAAGCGGCCTGCTATTGGCGATACTGGCTGTCGTGATGCTGCGCGCCTTCCAGCCGGTGCCGGCGGTGGCCTGCGTGATCGGCGCCATCCTCGCTTTTGCCGGCCTGTATATGCTGCGCCCCAACCAGGCGGCCCTGCTGACCCTGTTCGGCCAGTACATCGGCACTGACCGCAGCGAAGGCCTGCGCTGGGCATTTCCTCTGTATGTGAAGCAGCGCATCTCGCTGCGCGCCCGCAACCTGAACGCGCCGACCCTGAAGGTGAACGACAAGCGCGGCAACCCGATCGAAATTTCCGCCGCCATCGTCTGGCGCGTGAAAGACACCGCCCAGGCCGTGTACGACGTCGATGATTACGAGCGCTACGTCGCCGTGCAGGCCGAAGCCGCCCTGCGCCATCTGGCCTCGCTCTACGCCTACGACGAAGGCGAAGACCTGTCCGACGGCGAAACCACGCTGCGCGCCGGCATGGACGAAGTGGCGCACGCCCTGAAGAAGGAACTGCAGGAACGCATCTGCGCCGCCGGCGTGGAAACCCTGGACGCGAAACTGACCCACCTCGCCTACGCCCCCGAAATCGCCCAGGTCATGCTGCGCCGCCAGCAAGCCGAAGCGATCATCAGCGCCCGCCAGAAGATCGTGCACGGCGCCGTCAGCATGGTCGAAGCGGCACTCAAAGGCCTGGCCGAGCGCGACATCGTGGAACTGGACGCCGAGCGCAAGGCCGCCATGGTCAGCAACCTGCTGGTGGTGCTGTGCTCCGACAAGGACACCCAGCCCATCGTCAACACCGGCACCCTGTACAACTAAGCAAGTCACCCATGGCAAGCCCCGGCAAAAAAGCGTTTCCGCTGCGGATAGACCCGGCGTTGTGGGAAGAACTGCAACGCCTGGCCTCGCAGGACCTGCGCAGCGTGAACGCGGAAATCGAATTTCTGCTGCGCGAGGCACTGGCCCGGCGCGGCATCAAGCCACGCCAGGGGGCGCCCGATCCCGCACCGGACGAAGAAAGCGGTGCATAAGCGCCGAAACTACTGTACAATACGTCCCTTGTGCGCTGCACCAATGCAGCTGCTGCAAAGAAAAACATAACTGCAGCTTCGCGAACCTCTGCCGCATCCATCAAATATGGATGCCGCCTATAAAGCCCTCCCGCCCAGAGTGTCGAACTTTGACACCATCCCGGCGCAAAGCTTTTGTGCCGAAATTTCTAAGAATTTAGAGTCGTTTCGTCGTTTTGGTTGGCGTAGCTATTTCCGATTTTTACGAAAGATACTCAATGACTTTTGAAGCACTTGGCCTTAACCCGTCCATCCTCAGCGCCCTGACCGAAGCCGGCTACACCAAGCCGACCGCCGTGCAGGAGCAAGCCGTTCCGGCGGCCATCGCTGGCAAGGACCTGCTGGTTTCCTCGCAGACGGGTTCGGGCAAGACCGCAGCGTTCATGCTGCCGTCCCTGCACCGTCTGGCCGAACTCGGCAGCGCGCAGCAGCAGGGCCGTACTCCTAACCAGGAGAAGCAGGCTGCTGCGGCCCGTGGCGAGCGTCCGCGTTTCCGTGCAGCCCAGCCGAAGATGCTGGTGCTGACGCCAACGCGCGAACTGGCCCTGCAAGTGACCACCAATACCGCCAAGTACAGCAGCAACCTGCGTAACATCAAGGCCGTTTCGATCCTGGGCGGCATGCCTTACCCGAAACAGATGCAACTGCTGTCGCGCAATCCGGAAATCCTGGTCGCCACCCCAGGCCGCCTGATCGACCATATGGAATCCGGCAAGATCGACTTCTCCGAACTGCAGATCCTGGTGCTGGACGAAGCCGACCGCATGCTGGACATGGGTTTCATCGACGACATCGAGAAGATCGTTGCCGCCACCCCTGAAACGCGCCAGACCATGCTGTTCTCCGCTACGCTGGACGGCGTGGTGGGCAATATGGCCCGCCGCATCACCAAGGATCCGCTGGTGATCCAGGTGGCAAGCACCACCGCGCGCCATGAAAACATCACCCAGCGCGTGCACTTCGTGGACGACCTGTCGCACAAGAACCGCCTGCTGGATCACCTGCTGCGCGACGAAGCGCTGGACCAGGCCGTGGTCTTCACCGCCACCAAGCGCGACGCCGACACCATCGCCGACCGCCTGAACATCGCCGGTTTCTCGGCTGCCGCACTGCATGGCGACATGCACCAGGGCGCCCGCAACCGCACGCTGGACGGCCTGCGCCGCGGCAACGTGCGCGTGCTGGTCGCTACCGACGTGGCCGCGCGCGGCATCGACGTACCGAACATCACCCACGTGTTCAACTACGACCTGCCGAAGTTCCCGGAAGATTACGTGCACCGCATCGGGCGTACCGGCCGCGCCGGCCGTAACGGCCAGGCGATCTCGCTGGTCAACCACGCCGAGAACATGCACGTGCGCCGCATCGAGCGTTTCACCAAGCAGACCATTCCGGTCGAAGTGGTGGAAGGTTTCGAGCCGAAGCGCGCCGCAGCGCCACGCAGCGCCGCCCGTCCAGGCTGGAAGCCGGGTCAGGGCCGCAACAAGCCTGAGCAGCGCAGCTTCAGCAAGCCGCGCAGCGAAGGCGGCCACTACCGCAGCGAAGGCGCGCCATTCCGCAGCGACCGTAACGACGGCGGCGGCTTCCGCAGCGAAGGCACCCCATTCCGCAAGGAAGGCGGCGGCTTCCGTAACGACAGCCCTGGCTACCGTGGCGGCGAGCGTAACGAAGGCGGCGGTTTCCGCGCTGAACGCAGCGAAGGCTTCCGCAAGGAAGGTGGCGGTTTCCGCGAGCGTGGCGAGTCCAACTTCCGCAACCGCGAAGCCGGCAGCAGCTACAACAAAGGCGCGCCGCGCAGCGACGCACCACGCCGTCCATGGGGCGACCGTTAATCAGCCATCCCGCTGACTAAGCCTCAATAAAGAAGGCCGAGCCCCGCACAGCGGGCCTCGGCCTTCTTTCATAACTGGCGCACATGATGGGTCCTGATTCGGCTCGCCTTGCCGCACCGCGGGTTGAGGTTGCCCCTGGTGCGGGACAACCGCAGGCCGGCTCTGAGCGTGGCGGCTGGCGGTACGCCGGTCTGCAGGCTGCTGCCTGCGCTCTAGCGGCGCGCCGAACGGAAGACGTCGGTCAGCAGCCATTCCTCGGCGCCAGCCAGGCGAAGCCAGACCGCTTTCCACGCATTGCGGTTGCCGCTGCCACGCAGATTGGCAAAGCGCGACGGCGACATCACCTGCTCGCCGCACTTAATCGCATCGCCCTCGACCTGGGCGAAATAATTCTGGCCGCCGAAGCTGGCGCAGGGTACTGGATGGTACGAGTGCGTTTTAGTTCCCTGAATCGTGTCGAATCGGGCGAAATATTCATCAATGAAACCAAAAAAACGCCGGGATGTGAACCCGGCGTTTTGCATTACCACTTGCCGTTATGGCCGCCGCCGTCAACGCGGAGGATTTCGCCGGTGACCTGTTTGGCTTCGGTCAGATAGACCACGGCGTCAGCGATTTCTTCGGCGCTGGAAATGGTGGCCAGCGGAGCCAGCGACTTCATGAAGTCCTTTGGCGTATTCGCGTGCAGCGGCGTATCCACGGCGCCAGGAGCAACCACGTTCACGCGGATGCCGGCATGCGCATATTCGGCCGCCAGGTTCAGGCTGGCCGCGTCGATGCCGCCCTTGGTGAACATCGGCACGGCGCAGGTCAGCGACGCATTCGGCGTCCGGGTCAGGATCGAGCTGACGGACACGATGGAGCCGCCGCGCTTTTGCGCCAGCATCTGCCTGACCACGTTCTGCGTCACGTACAGATAGCCTTCCAGGTTGGTATGCACCAGCGCGTTGAAATCGTCGGCGGTGTAATCGATGAAGGGCTTGGCGATGAAGATGCCGGCGTTGTTGACCAGGCCGTCGATGCCGCCGAACTTCTGCAGTGCCACTTCAAGCACTTGCGCCGCGGTCGCTGGCGAACCGATATCGCCATCCACCACCGCCAGGCGGTCGCTCGCCTGCAGCGCCTTGCTCGCCGAACGCGAAGTGGCCACCACGTTGTAGCCACGATTCAGAAACGCCGCAACGACGGCCGCGCCGATGCCTTGCGATGCGCCGGTAACGATAATGGTTTTTGCTTGCTGGGTCATGGAAACTCCTGTTGATTTCTGAGGGAGGCCCACTCTACGGCGCAGCCCTCGCGCGATCAACGCAAGCCGGGGCGATATTGTTATTACCCAATGTAACGAATGCGGGCTAGGTTCGTTTGCGAACAGAAGTGCCTGCAGGAACAAGGGAGACTGTCGGGCATGAAGACATCGATTATTCCCCTGCTGATGGCCTGCGCATGGGCGCAAGCCGAGACCGACGTGCCGCCCGTGCTGAAAACGCAGGTGCTGCTTGACCGCCACCACTTCTCCGTCGGCCAGATCGACGGTGTCTATGGCGAAAACATGCGCCAGGCCCTGCTCGGCTTCCAGCAAGCCAAGGGCCTGCCCGCCACCGGCAAGGCCGACCCGGCCACGCTCGAAGCGCTGGAAGACGGGCAGCCCGCGCTCATCCTTTACACCATCACCGAAGCCGACCTGAGCGGCCCGTACCAGCAAATCCCGGAAGCCATGCCCGCCAAGGCGCGCCTGTCCGCGCTGACGTTCTCGAACGTGGAGGAAGCGCTTGGCGAGCGCTTCCACGCCAGCCCCAACCTGCTGCGCAAGCTCAATCAGGGCAAGGATCTGAAGCGTGTCGGCGAGGAGATCGTGGTGCCGCACGTACACCTCAGCACGCCGCTGCCGAAAGCCAGCCAGCTGGTGGTCAGCCGCAGCGCGCACACGCTGACCCTGGTCGATGCCAGCGGACAGACCATCGCCCAGATGCCCGCCAGTACCGGCAGCGAACACGATCCGCTGCCGATCGGCGACTGGAAGATCAACGGCGTGGCGCGCAACCCGCCCTTCCACTACAACCCCAAGCTGTTCTGGGATGCAGCACCCGGCGAAAGCAAGGCCGTCATTCCGCCGGGTCCGAACAACCCTGTCGGCGTGGTCTGGATCGACCTGTCGAAGGATCACTACGGCATTCACGGAACGCCCGAACCGGGCAGCATCGGCAAGACGCAATCGCATGGCTGCATCCGCCTCACCAACTGGGACGCGATGCTGGTTGCCGACGCTGTCACGCCCGGCTTCTCCGTGGTGCTGAAGGAATAGGAGGCCTTATGCGACCACTTGGAGTTCTTCTGCTCGGCGCCCTGATCGGCGCCGGCGGCACCGTGATCTACCTGAGCCAGCTGCCGCTGCCCCCGGACGATGCACCGGCCGCCATCGAAGCGCCGGCAACGCCGCCCGGCCCCGCCATGCCGGCGCCGCCAAGCCAGGCCAGCCCCGCGCCGCAAACGGACAGCGACGCGGAACGGCGCGGTGAACCACCGCCGTCCACGCCCGGCGCTGCGGCCGCCAACTGGGCCACGATGCCGGCCACCAGCGGCGAATCGATGGCCGGCAGCGCCGGTTCAGGCTCCGGCATGATCGCCACCTCGCCCATCAGCGGCCTGCAGGTGCCGGTGGCCGGCGTGAAAGCACAGGAGCTGAGCGACACCTATGACCAGCCGCGCGGCGAGGAGCGCAGGCACGAAGCGCTGGACATCCTGGCCCCGCGCGGCACGCCGGTACTGGCCGCCGCCGACAGCACCATCGTCAAGCTGTTCACCAGCAAACCGGGCGGCCTGACGGTGTATGCCTTCGATCCCAGCGAGCGCTATTCCTACTACTACGCACACCTGGATCATTACGCCAACTCAGTGCAGGAAGGCCAGCACGTGAAGAAGGGCGAGCTGCTCGGCTACGTGGGCACCAGCGGCAACGCCGATCCCGGCACGCCGCACCTGCACTTCGCCATCTTCGAGCTGGGTCCGGAAAAACGCTGGTGGCAAGGCACGCCGCTCAATCCTTTCCCGATGTTCGGTCACCAGTGACGCACCCGCCCCGTGTCCATATGGACGAAACGGGAATCCGGGTAGTAGCCAACGCCCCCGCCTTTTAACGCCAGCGCCGCCTTGTGCAGTTGCGCCAGATCGCGTCCCGGCAGGCGGATGTCGATCGCCTTCCCTTCCATATGCATGCTGTGCTTGGCCACGCCGCCGCTGGCTTGCGCCAGCTGGCGGTTGGTCTCGGGCGAGCGGTAGCCGCTGATGACCTCGATCACTTCGTGGTTGCTGAACTGGGAACTGACCTTGTTGAGCAGGACCATCAGCTCCGGATCGATGGGCGCGACAGTGTTGCTGCGGTGGTCGCGCAGCAGGCGGTTGATGTCCTGCAGCGCCTCGGGGATGAACTGCCCGTCGGCCCAGAACAGGGTGCGCAGGGTTTCGCCCGTGTGCGTGTTGTAGAAGCGCAGGCTGCGCTCGTGGGGCGCGGCAATGGCGGCGCGCGACAGCGATGGCAGGCTGAGTGCTGAAGCCAGCGCCACCGAACTCTTGAGGAAAGATCTACGCTGATTCATGGCTGCATCATACCTGCCACAGCCATTCGATGTTTTTATGGCGCGCGGCAAGAATTTATCATATACTTGATTACTCAAGAATTAATCATATATAAGTCACATATAAATCATGGATCAAGCACTCAACTTCTGCATCAGCCTGGCGCGCGCCCACGCCGCCATTGTCCGCCGCCTGGATACCGTGCTCGGCGGCCACCACGGCCTCAGCTTCAGCGACTTCATGCTGCTGCAGCATTTGGCGCGCGCACCGGGCGGCCGCCTGCGCCGCGTCGATCTGGCCGAACGCCAGGGGCTGACGGCCTCCGGCGTCACGCGCACCCTGCTGCCGCTGGAGAAAACCGGCTGGGTGGCGCGCCAGACCGATGAACGCGATGCGCGCGTCGGCTACGCAGTCATTACCGCCGGCGGCCACGAACTGCTCGACAACGCCACCCTCACGGCAAAAGAAGCCTGCGCCGACCTGCTGCGCCACGCTCAAGCCGACCAGCTGGCAGCGCTTGGCGCCGTGCTGGGCAATCTCTTAGGACCCGGACGATGACTCCCGAACTCAAAAACAATCGCAACTTCCGCTGGCTGATGGCCGGCAGCGCGCTTTCCCTGACCGGCGACCAGTTCACCCTGATCGCCCTGCCCTGGCTGGTGCTGAAACTGAGCGGCGATCCGCTCTCGCTGGGCCTGGTGCTGGCCCTGATGGGCGTGCCGCGCGCCGTGTTCATCCTGATCGGCGGCGCCATCGTGGACCGCTATTCGCCGAAGCGGGTGCTGATGCTGTCCAAGCACGCCAGCGCCGTGCTGCTGGGCGTACTGGCCCTGCTGGTGCTGAGCGGCAGCGCCAGCCTGGGCGCCGTGTATGTGCTGGCCCTGCTGATCGGCCTGGCGCAGGCGTTCGGCATCCCGTCCGCCACCTCGGTCATGCCGCTGTCGATTCCGCGCGAGCTGCTGCAGGGTGCAAACGGCGTGCTGATGGGCATGCGCCAGATGACCACGCTGGCCGGCCCGCTGCTGGCCGCCCTGCTGCTGGCAATCGCCGACGGCCAGCGCGCCCTCGGCTTCGCGTTCGCCTTCGATTGCGTGACCTTCATCGTCTCGGCCTGGACGCTGTCCAAGGTGCAGCCGCACGCCGCGCCGCAATCGGCGCAGGCGGCCAGCCATGTGCTGCGCTCGGTCGGCGAAGGCATTGCCGCCGTCTGGAACGATATGGAAATGCGCCTGTGCTTCTTCTACTGGGGGCTGGTGTCGCTGCTGATCGGCGGCGTGATGCAGGTGGCGCTGCCGTTGCTGGCCAAGGAGCGCCTGCATGACGGTTCCGCCTTCGGCCTGCTGGTGGCCGCGCATGGCGCCGGCATGATGCTGGGCATGGCGGCATCGGCCGTGAGCGCGCGCAAGTTCGGCGCCATGCGTCTTGGCGTGGCCATGCTGGCAGTGGACGTGATGGCCGGCTTCTTCCTGCTGCCGCTTGGCGCGATTACCGAAACCTGGCAAGGCATCGTGCTGCTGGTCCTGCTGGGCCTGACGCCGGGCTATATGCAGGTGGCCGTATTCACCTGGCTGCAAAGCCGCGTGCAGCCGCAGATGATGGGCCGCACCATGAGCATCTTCATGTTCATCTTCCTCGGCCTGGCGCCGCTGTCGGCCGCGTTTGCCGGCTGGCTGCTGCAGCAGCTGCCGCTGGTGGTGATGTTTGCCGGCTGCGGAGTGGTGCTGATTGCCTGCGCCGCGGGCGCCTGGCTGTTCACGCCGATCAGCCGCATCGGCAGCAAGCCGCTGACCCGGTAGAATCACGGCCATGGAAACCAAATGGCTCGAAGATTTCATCTCCCTGGTTGAAACGAACAGTTTCAGCCGCTCGGCGCAGCTGCGTCACGTCACGCAGCCTGCGTTCTCGCGCCGCATCCAGTCGCTGGAAAACTGGGTCGGCACGGACCTGATCGACCGCACCTCGTATCCGACCCGCGTAACGCCGGCCGGCATGGTGTTCTACGAGCAGGCGCTGGAGATGCTGGGCCAGATCAACGGCGTGCGCGAACTCCTGCGCGGCAAGCGTGCGGCCACCCAGACCAGCATCGACCTGGCGGTGCCGCACACGCTGTCGCTGACCTTCATCCCAAAGTGGATCACGCAGATCGAAACCAACTTCGCGCCCATCAACTGCCGCCTGATGGCGCTCAACGTGCACGACGCGGTGCTGCAGCTGGTCGATGGCGGCTGCGACCTGCTGCTGTGCTATCACCACCCGCGCCAGCCGGTGCAGCTCGACCCGGGCCGCTACGACATGCTGGTGCTGGGCAGCGAGGCGCTGCGCGCCTATGCCCGCAGCGACAAGGCGCGCCAGCCCGAGTTCTCCCTGCCGGGGCGCAAAACCTCGCCCATCCCCTTCCTTTCCTACACCAACAACGCCTATCTTGGCCGCATGGTGGATCTGATCCTGAGCGACACCAAACAGGCGCTGCACCTCGAAAACCATTACGAAACCGATATGGCGGAAGGCCTGAAGATGATGGCGCTGGAAGGACGCGGCATCGCCTTCCTGCCTGAATCGGCCGTGACGCGCGAGGTCAAGCAGAAGCTGCTGGCGCCGGCCGGCGGCGGCCGCAGCGACTGGGAGATCGACATGGAAATCCGCCTGTACCGCGAACGCCCCAGTCCTTCGCGGCCGGGCAAGGTCATTGTCGGCAGGCTGTGGGACTACCTCGAAGAACAGCAGAAACCGGCCGACAAAAAACGCCGCGTGCCGGCCTCCGAACGATAGCGTTTTGACAGGTTATGCAAATTTTGCATAACCGGATGCGCATACAGCATTAGCCGCCCTTCCTCCTCAGGCGTAGGATTCGCACCGCTCGATATCAGAACAATACTCACAAACGATATCACCCGAACAATTGCAGCTTTCGAGCCGCAGCGAATTTGCGAAATAGAGGAGTCACACAATGACCAATCACGCACTGCCTTCCTACCTCAATCCCGACGATCTCGGTCCATGGGGTCAGTACCTGAAACAAATCGACCGCGTTACCCCACACCTCGGCAGCCTGTCGCGCTGGGTGGAAACCCTGAAGCGCCCAAAGCGCATCCTCGTAGTTGACGTACCTATCGAGCGTGATGACGGCTCGATCGCCCACTACGAAGGCTACCGCGTGCAGCACAATATGTCGCGCGGCCCGGGTAAAGGCGGTGTGCGCTTCCACCAGGACGTGACCCTGTCGGAAGTGATGGCCCTTTCGGCATGGATGACGGTGAAAAACGCCGCCGTCAACGTGCCATACGGTGGTGCTAAAGGCGGTATCCGCGTCGATCCGAAAACCCTGTCGCGTGGTGAACTGCAGCGCCTGACCCGCCGCTACACCAGCGAGATCGCGCTGATCATCGGCCCCACCAAGGACATCCCGGCGCCGGACGTGAACACCAACGAGCAAGTGATGGCCTGGATGATGGACTCCTACGCCATGATCGAGGGTAACCTCTCGACCGGCGTGGTGACCGGCAAGCCGATCTCCATGGGTGGCTCGCTGGGCCGCCGCGAAGCAACCGGCCGCGGCGTGTTCGTGGCCGGCCGCGAAGCGGCAGGCAAGCGCGGTGTCGATATCAACGGCGCCCGCGTCGCCATCCAGGGCTTCGGCAACGTGGGCGGCGTGGCCGCAACCATGTTTGCCGACGCAGGTTCGAAAGTCGTCGCGGTGCAGGATCACACCGGCACCGTGGTGCATGCGGGCGGCCTGGACGTGGCCCAGCTGCACAAGTACGTGGCCGAAACCGGCGGCGTCGCGAACTTCCCTGGCGCTGAAGCCACTCAGGATCGTGATTCCTTCTGGGGCATCGAATCTGATATCCTCATCCCTGCGGCACTGGAACAGCAAATCACTGCCGCCAACGCTCCGAAGATCCGTACCAGGATCATTCTGGAAGGCGCGAATGGCCCGACCACCCCTGAGGCCGACGATATCCTGAACGACAAGGACATCCTGATCGTTCCCGACGTGCTGGCCAACGCCGGCGGCGTAACCGTGTCATACTTCGAGTGGGTGCAGGACTTCTCCAGCTTCTTCTGGAGCGAGGAAGAGATCAACGCCCGCCTGACCCGCATCATGCAGGATGCGTTCAACTCGGTGTGGGAAGTAGCTCAGGAGAAGAAGGTTTCCCTGCGTACCGCTACCTTCATCCTGGCATGCACCCGGGTTCTGGCTGCACGCGAAGTGCGCGGCCTGTATCCGTAAAAATACGTAGCTCGGCGCCCTTGTGGGCGCCGGCAAAGCGCGCCCGCAACAGGCTTCTGGCCTGCTGCGGGCGTTTTTCGCAGTGAAAGGAACAGAATAATGAGCAGCTTGGAGCAGAAAGCTCTTGCATATCACCAGGAAGGCGTACCAGGCAAACTGGCCATCGCCGTTACCAAGAGTGTCGCCAGCCAGGATGACCTGGCCCTGGCCTACTCGCCGGGCGTGGCAGCGCCTTGCGTGGAAATCGCCCGCGATCCGTCGCTGGCTTACGAATACACCGCCAAGGGCAACCTGGTTGCCGTGATCACCAACGGCTCGGCCGTTCTGGGTCTCGGCAACATCGGCGCGCTGGCCGGCAAGCCTGTCATGGAGGGCAAGGTTGTGCTCTTCAAGAAATTCGCAGGCATTGATTCCTTCGACATTGAGATCGACGAGACCGATCCGGACAAGCTGGTGGAGATCATCGCCGCCCTGCATCCGACCTTCGGCGGCATCAATCTCGAAGACATCAAGGCGCCCGAGTGCTTCTACATCGAGCGCAAACTGCGTGAACGCCTGTCGATCCCGGTCTTCCACGACGACCAGCACGGCACAGCCATCGTGGTCGGTTCCGGCATGCTGAACGCGGTCGAGATGACCGGCCGCGACATCGCCGAAGTGAAGATCGTCTGCTCCGGCGCCGGCGCTGCCGCCATCGCCTGCCTGGAACTGCTGGTCGATATCGGCGCACGCCGCGAGAACATCTTCGTCTGCGATTCGAAAGGCGTGCTGAGCACCGCGCGCAACCTGACCGGCGAGAAGGCCGACTGGGCGCAGGACACCACGGCCACCACGCTGTCCCAGGTGATTGCCGATGCGGACGTGTTCCTCGGCCTGTCCGGCCCGGGCCTGCTGTCGCAGGACGATGTGAAGTCGATGAAGAAGGCGCCGATCATCTTCACGCTGGCCAATCCGGAGCCTGAGCTGCGTCCGGAACTGGTGCGCGAAGTGGCGCCGGATGCGATCATCGCGACCGGCCGTTCGGATTATCCGAACCAGATCAACAACGCGCTGTGCTTCCCTTATCTGTTCCGTGCGGCGCTGGATACTGGCGCTACGACCATCAACCAGGACATGAAACGCGCTTGCGTGACTGCGCTGGCGGGTATTGCGCGTGGCGATGAGCGCTTCAGCAAGGATTATGTGGTGCCGGGCCTGCTGGATGAGCGTCTGCTGGCGCAGGTGACGCCGAAGATTGCTGCTGCGGCGATCCGCAGCGGTGTGGCGCGCAAGGAGCTGGATCTGGGTGCTTATGCTGATCGGCTGGTTGCGCTGGGTAAGACTTTGCTCTGAAACCTAAAGGCGGGGTCAGACCCACGGGGTCTGACCCTGGCCCCCATTAGCCGCCGCGTCAAGGGTCAGACCCCACGGGTCTGATCCCGGTTCCGGGTTTCAACGCCCGCCCTTCCGCAGCATAATCCAGTCATTCACTACCCGCTCCAGCACCGTCAGCGGCAGCGCCCCATGCGTCAGCACCTCATTATGGAACTGTCTTAAATCGAAGCGGTCCCCCAGCTCCCCCCTCGCCCGCTCGCGCAAGGACAAAATGGTCAGCATGCCCACCTTATAAGCCAGCGCCTGTCCCGGATTCACCATATACCGCTCCACCTCCGCCGTCACCTCCTGCCGGCTCATCCCGGTCGTATCCAGCATATAAGCGATAGCCTGCTCGCGCGTCCAGCGCTTATAGTGAATTCCCGTATCCACCACCAGACGCACGGCCCGCATCATCTCATCGCGCAAACGTCCCAGCTGATCCAGCGGCTCCGGCTCCAGTCCCATCTCCCCCGCCAGATGCTCCGCATACTGCGCCCAGCCTTCCTGATACGCCGAAAAGGAAATCACCTTATGGAAGAAAGGCACCCCCTCCAGCTCCTGCGCCAGCTGCACCTGCAGATGATGTCCCGGCACACCCTCATGATAGGCAGAGGTGCGCATCGTATACTTCGGCACCTCGCTGACAGAGCCCAGGTTCACATAAAACACCCCGGGCCGCGAACCATCGAAGGAGCCCGGAATGTAATAGCCACCCAGCCCGCCCGACTGCATCGCTTCCGGCACCGCCCGTACTTCCACCCTTAGTTTCGGCAGCGCCCCAAAGGTGGACGGCAAGCGCTTGTAGGCCTCGCTCACGATCCGCTCATAATCGCCCAGCATCGCCTTGCGCCCCGCCTCCGTATTCGGATAATGCTGCGCCGGATCGGCCGACAGCTTCTGCATCCGCTCGCCAATACTGCCTTCCGCCATGCCATGCGTACGCAGGATGCGGTCCATCTCCTCGCTCACGCGCTCGACTTCGGCCAGTCCCAGTTCATGGATACGCTGCGGCGTAAGATTGGTGGTCGTATGGCGCCGCACGCACCAGGCGTAGTAAGCGTCGCCGTTCGGCTGCGCCCAGGCGCCGCGGTTGCCCTGGATGCGCGGCTCGATATCCTGAAAATGGCGGATCAGTGTCACGTAGGCGGGATAGACGCTGGTGCGGATCGCATCCGCCACCTGCGCTTGCAGCTCCTTGCGCGTATCCTCGTTCATATCGGCCAGCGGGATATTGTCCAGCCGCGCGGCAAAGGAGGTGTACAGCGTGTTCTGGCGTGCGGGACGTCCGGCAAACACCTGCAGCTGCTGCAGCACGCGCTCGATCATGAAGTGCGGCGGCAGCACGCCCATCTCTTCCTGGGTTTGCAGCCACGCCACCAGCTGGTCGAACTTGCGCGGGAATTTGCGCAAGCGGGTGATGTAGGCTTCCGCTTCGCGCTTGTTGCTGATCTGATGCACGTCGGCCATGAACTCGGGCAGCGCGGTGTGCAGGCCATGCACCTGGTTGACCGGAAAGTCGTAGAACTCGAAAGGCTCGCCTTCGATTTCCAGCTGCAGGTACTGGCGCAGCGTATCGTAAGAGACGCGGTCCTTGCGGCTCAGTTCATTGCGGTCGAAGCTCTCCAGCGTATCCAGGTCGGCCTTCAGCTCCTGCATCACGGCGCGCGAATGTTCGGGCGAAGCGTCGTCCAGGCGCGTGCTGTAGAAGTCGGCCCACGACGGCAGCAGCCGCATGGACGACATCATCTCGGGACTGTTCAGGGCATAGTCGGTGAAGGCGCGCAGGTAAAACCATTCAAGCCTGAGCGGCTTGAAGTACCAGGTCTGGGTCAGCAGCGCGGCAATGACGAAGGCCAGCGCCATCACACCGGTTAACAGCCAGACTGCCATGCGCCTCATGCCGACTCTCCATGCCAGGGGAATCGGCCTATTATAGTCCGGCTGCAGCGCTAGCTGCGCGTCAGCAGCCGGGTGTTCGCAAGGGCTCCTGCGCCGGGCGCAGCAAGGCGTCCGGTGTGTGGCTGCGCGTCGAGACGGAATACGTTCACCAGCTGCGCCAGGGTCGCCGCCTGCTGCTGCAGCTGTCCTGCCGCCGCCGTGGCCTCTTCCACCAGCGCCGTATTCTGCTGCGTCAGCCCATCGATATCCGCGATCGCCGAATTCACCTGCACGATGCCGGCGCTCTGCTCCGCGCTGGCCGAACTGACCGCGTGCATGATTTCCTTCACCCGCTCCACGCTCTCGACCACCTGCACCATCTTGCCGCCGGCGCGCCGCACCAGCTCCTCGCCGCCGTCCACCTGCGATACCGACTCGCTGATCAGCGACTTGATATCCTTGGCCGCCGACGCCGAGCGGTGCGCCAGGGCGCGCACCTCACTGGCCACCACCGCAAAACCCCTGCCCTGTTCGCCCGCGCGCGCCGCTTCCACCGCCGCATTCAGCGCCAGGATATTGGTCTGGAACGCGATCCCGTCGATCACCTCGATGATGGCCGCGATCTCCTGCGACGAACGCTTGATGCCGTCCATGGTCTGCACCACTTCCTCCATCGCCCGCCCGCCTTCGGCCGACACATTCGACGCCGACAGCACCAGCTCATTGCCCTGGCGTGCATGCTCCGCATTGCGGCGCGCGGTCGCCGTCAGCGCCTCCATCGTGGTCGCCACCTCTTCCAGCGAAGCGGCCTGCTGCTCCGTGCGCGAGGACAGATCGGCATTGCCGGCCGCAATTTCGGCTGTGGCCTGGGCGACTCCGTCGCTCCCTTCCCGCACCCGGCCGACGATACCGGCCAGGTTCGCACGCATCTCTCCCAAGGCGTGCAGCAGGCTGCCCTTGTCGCGGGCATCCAGGTCCACGGCCACATTCAGCTCGCCATGAGCAATGCGGCCGGCAATGTCGGCGGCGTAGGCGGGTTCGCCGCCCAGCTGGCGCAGCAGGCTGCGCGTGATCGCCACGCCGATAACCGTGCCGGCAAGCAGCGTGAACACCGCCTGCGCCAGCACCCAGTTAAAAGCGTTCTCGTAAATCCGTGCAGCCGAAGTGCTGGCCTGCGCCATGCGTCCCTCGGCGGACGTGATGACCACGCCCATGTCCTCCACGATCTGGCGCCGCAGCGGGCTGCACTCTTCCACCAGGAAGCGGCCGTAGGCATCCAGGTCGCCGCCGGCGCGCAACTGGCGCGGACGCTTCAGCGCATCGGCCATGGCCAGCAGGCCACCCTGCACCTTGTCGAAGCCGGGCTGGCTGCGCAGCGCCGGTTGCATGTCCTGCAGCGCCTTCAGGTAGGCATCCTTGTACTTGTCGATCAGGTCCAGTTCGCGCTGCGCCGCCTGCTCGGACTTGAAGATATACGCGTTGCGCGCCGCCAGGCCGGTCTGGGCCAGCGCTTCGCGCGCCGCATACAGCGGCTGCAGCTCGGCGCTCTGCACGCGGTTCTGCTCATGGACTGCAGCGGAAATATTGGCCAGGCGGATCAGTGCAAATACCGCCAGCGCCAGCATCAGCGCCGCGAGCACGCCAAAAGCAAGCGTCAGCCGCGCGCGAAAGGAAAGTTCGCCGAACTTCTTCATGAATACTCCAGGTGACGGAAGCAGGCGTTTTCCCGGCCTGCGGGGATCAGATCGGTTCCGCGTGGTTTGAGCGGAACAGCGAGGAAAAAGACATTAACTCGAATGAAACTGATTATGCAGAAAGGCAATGAAAATGGCCACTGAAATCTCACCAAATGTCACATGTTACCAACAATCAACATCGCGCGAGGCCAAATTTCCTTGGTATGATGCGCGACTGGTCGAGCCATAAGCTGACCATTTTGATAACAGATCGGAGATACCGAATGACTTTACGCCTGCTGGTCATGGGCGCCGCCATTGCTGCGGCAACCAGTGCTGTCGCCGCGCCGCGCGGCCTGACTATCGAAGACCTCGCGTCCATGGAACGCGTCGGCAGCCCTGCGCTGTCGCCGGATGCGAGCCGCGTCGTCTACACCGTACGCAGCACGAATATGGAAAAGAACCGCAGCAGCACCCAGCTGTGGATGATCGACCTGCGCGCCGCCAAACCGGCGCCGGTGCAGCTGACCCAGCACGACGCCAGCAGCCGCGATCCGGAATGGTCGCCAAACGGCGACGCCGTCTATTTCCTGAGCGGCCGTTCCGGGTCCAGCCAGGTGTGGCGCCTGCCGCTGAGCGGCGGCGAGGCCGTGAAGGTCACCGACACCCCGCTCGACGTGGAAGCCTTCCATGTCTCGCCGCAGGGCGACCGCATCGCCATGAGCTTTGCCGTGTACCGCGACTGCGCCGACCTGGCCTGCAGCAAGAAACGCGAAGACGACAAGGCCAGGAACAAGGCCACCGGCAAGCTGTACAACGAAATGTTCGTGCGCCACTGGGATACCTGGGCCGACGGCCGCCGCAACGTGCTGTACTCGGCGCCAATCGACGCCGCCGGCAAGGTCAGCGCACAGCCGGTGAGCCTGAGCGGCACGCTGGACGGCGATGTACCGTCCAAGCCATTCGGCGACAGCAAGGAATTCACCTTCAGCCCGGACGGCAAGAACATCGTGTTCTCCGTGCGCGCTGCCGGCAAGTCCGAATCCTGGTCCACCAACTTCGACCTGTACCAGGTGCCGGCCGCCGGCGGCGCTGCCCCGCGCAACCTGACCGCCGACAATCCGGCCTGGGACACCAAGCCCTCCTTCTCGCCGGACGGCAAGACCCTGGCCTACCTGGCCATGGCCCGTCCCGGCTTCGAAGCCGACCGCTTCAAGCTGGTGCTGATGGATGTCGCCTCGGGCAAGAAGCGCATCGTGGCCGATAACTGGGACCGCTCCATCGCCGAATACCACTGGCGCGCCGACGGCAAGGCCGTGCTGGCCAACGCCGACGACGTGGGCAACCACCGCCTGTTCTCGCTGGACGTGGCCAGCGGCAAGGTGAGCGCGCTGACCGGCAAAGGCTATGCAGGCGAATTCGACGTCGCCAAGGACACGCTGATCGTCTCGCAGGCCAGCCTGTCCAGCGGCGCCCAGCTGTTCAAGCTGAAGGCCGACGCCAGCAGCGAGCAGAGCGGCACCCAGCTGACCTGGAACAACGCCGAGCGCCTGAAAGACGTGAAGATGGGCGAGTTCGAGCAGTTCTCCTTCGCCGGCGCCAAAGGCGAAACCGTGTACGGCTACGTGATGAAGCCATGGAACGCCGAAGCGGGCAAGAAATACCCGATCGCCTTCCTGGTGCACGGCGGCCCGCAAGGCAGCTTCGGCAACTCCTGGAGCTACCGCTGGAACCCGCAGGTATACGCCGGCGCCGGCTACGCCACCGTGTTCATCGACTTCCACGGCTCCACCGGCTACGGCCAGAAGTTCACCGACTCGATCAGCAACGACTGGGGCGGCGCACCGCTGGAAGACCTGCAGAAAGGCCTGGCCGCAGCCGTGTCCAGGTATGGCTTCCTGGACCGCGAGCGCAGCTGCGCCCTGGGCGCCTCCTACGGCGGCTATATGATGAACTGGATCGAAGGCAACTGGAGCGACGGCTTCAAGTGCATCGTCAACCACGACGGCGTATTCGACCAGCGCGGCATGGCCTACGCCACCGAAGAACTCTGGTTTACCGAATGGGAAAACGGCGGCACCTACTACGCCAACCCGAACGGTTACGAAAAGTTCAATCCTGTACACCATGTCACGAAGTGGAAAACCCCGATGCTGGTGGTGCAGGGCGACCTCGACTTCCGCATCCCGACCTCGCAAGGCCTGGCTACTTTTGCAGCTTTACAACGCCAGGGCATTGAATCCCAGTTACTCGTCTTTCCGGACGAAAACCACTGGGTCCTGAAGCCTGCCAACTCCGTGATGTGGCACCACACCGTGCTTCAGTGGCTGGACAAGCACCTCGCAAAGTAATCAAGTCTCAGTAGCAGTTTTGCCACTCTTCGAGGCCGCCCTCTAACGGGCGGCCTTTTTTCTTGCGCCCACGCTTTTCGCGACGCATAATGGAAGAAGTAGTGTTGCACAAAGGCACTACAGTTTTCTTTTTTACAATCTTGCACGAGCACCGCCATGCATGACCGAACCGAGAATCCGGGTGCAGCTTCCATCGAGCCGACCAACGGCGCAGATGACAGCGATATGCTGCAATACGACCCGAACCGACTGCTCGATTTCCTGATCGAGCGAATGCAACTGAAAAACGACGCCGCTCTGGCGCGTACGCTGTCGATCATGCCTCCCATGATCAGCAAGGTACGTAGCCGCCGTGCCGCCGTCTCACCTGCCTTGCTGGTTGTGATGCACGAAGCGAGCGGGATCACCATCGAGGAACTGCGCGAGCAGATGGGCGACCGCCGCCCGACGTTCACGCCGATTCCCGAATCGCTGCTGCTGCGCTAAGCGCTACATCGCGCAGGTACGCAAGCCGCAGAAGAGATCGTCGCGCTCAGGCAGGAAGAAGTTACGGAACTTCGCCGACCCAAAGCGCGACGGTGTCGCAAACGAAGCGCCGCGCAGCACCTGATGCGTGCTGAACCACGGTGCGGAATATTCCCGATAACGGTCCGCCGCGAAGCCTGGATAAGGCTCGAACGGCGCGGCCGTCCATTCCCACAGCTGGCCCCAGCGGAATGCCGGATGGCCATACAGGGCCGCGTATTCCCATTCCGCCTCCGTCGGCAGGCGACGTCCGGCCCAGGCGCAATAGGCCTGCGCCTCGTACAGATTGATATGGCGCACCGGCTCGTGCAGCTGCAGCGTGGCGACGCGGCCGAAGCGCATGGTGCGCCACTGGCCGGCTTCGCGCTGCCAGTAGCGCGGCGCCGAGCGCTCCTGGCGCATCAGCCAGTCCGCGCCGGCAATGCTCCAGTATTCGCGCCGGTCGTAGCCGCCGTCTTCCACGAAATCCAGGTACTGCGCATTGCTGACCAGCGACGCATCCATGCTGAACGGCGCCACGTAGCAGGGATGGGCGAATTTTTCGTTATCGAAAATGAAGCCGCCCGTGTCCGGCGTGCTGCCCAGCTGCAGCGTGCCGCCCGGGAAAGCGATTTCCTGCCGGCCGGCGCGCGGCGAGGGCTCGTCATGGGTCAGCTGGGGCGGCGCCCGCAGGCCCAGGGTCTGCAGGGTATACAGGAAGGCTTCGCCGTGCATATCCTCATGGGCCAGGGCCAGCTTGTAGGGATACAGCGCCTCCTCCGTATCGGGCTCGCGCGAAAGCTTGTCCAGCACGCGGTCCAGCACCTCGTGGCAATAGGTTTTCACGCCGCCGGTGGACGGCAGATCCAGCGTCCAGCGGCTGCGGTGCGGCACATTGGCCGAATCGAACCAGTCGTCGCCCTTGCTGAGCAGTGAAGGACGCTGCGCATCCGCCGGATGGCTGGAGGCCGCCTCGCGCAGGATGAACCACTCGGCAAACCAGGCCGTGTGGCCCAGTTCCCAAAGGGGTGGATTGACGATGCGCAGCTGCGGCACGTGCATGGACTGATCCATGCCGGCGGCAACAAAACATTCGAACAGGCTAAGCGTATAATTCCGCGCATTCTGCAAGGCATCCGCCAGTTGCTGTGTGCGCGCGTTGCGGAAAGAGGCTGTGATTGAACTCATGGACCGATTGTAGCGACTTTTCAGCGACCCGCACCAGAGCCCCCAAGTGAGCAAGTCCACCATCTGCATCGTCAGTCCCGCCCTCGCCGCCGCCAACAACGGCAACTGGCAGACCGCCAGCCGCTGGTCCAGCTTCCTCGCCCCCCTTCACACCGTCCACCTCCTCCCCTCCTGGCCCACCCCCTGGGGTCAGATCCGACATTCGGACACGAGCCCAGCCGTACCCGACCTGCTGATCGCCCTGCACGCCCGCCGTTCCGCCCCCTCGCTGGCCGCCTTCCGCGCCGCACACCCGGAACGCCCGGCGCTGCTGGTCCTGACCGGCACCGACCTCTATCGCGACATCCACAGCGACACCAGCGCCCAAACCTCGCTTGACCTCGCCCACGCCCTGGTCGTCCTGCAACCCGCAGGCATCAGCGAACTGCCGCCCGCCGCCCGCGCCAAAGCCCACGTCATCTACCAATCCGCCCCCCACCCTAGGGTCAGATCCGACATTCGGACACAAGCTCAACCGCACGAAATCCTCATGATCGGCCACCTGCGCGAAGAAAAAGACCCGCGCACCTTCATGCGCGCCGCCCCGCTGGTGCAGGCCCCCTCCGCCCAGCTGGTCCACATCGGCGGCGCACTCGACCCGGCGCTGGACGAAGCCGCGCAAGCCGCCGCACGCGCCGCGCCCAAAAAATACCGCTGGCTCGGCGCCCTGCCCCACGGCCAAACCCAGGCCAGACTGCAGCAAGCCCACGCCATGGCCATCTGCTCGCGCATGGAAGGCGGCGCCAACGTCATCATCGAAGCGGTCATGAACGGCATCCCCGTCCTCGCCAGCGACATCAGCGGCAACCGCGGCATGCTGGGCGACGACTACCAGGGCTACTTCCCGCTTGGCGACGAGCACGCCCTGGCCGCCCTGATCGACCGCAGCATCAACGACCAGCCCTGGCACGCCCGCCTGCAGGCCCAATGCGCCGCCCGTGCCAAATTATTCGAGCCGGCCGCCGAGCAGGCAGCCTTGCTCGCTTTAGTGGATAATCTGCTGCATCAGAACTGAAAGAGTCCCAATATGAGCACTGAACCAATCAAACTCACCTCCTTCTCCCACGGCGGCGGCTGCGGCTGCAAGATCGCGCCCGGCGTGCTGTCCGAGATCCTGAAGAACACCAACGGTTTCCCGGTCCCGAAAGAGCTGATGGTCGGCATCGAGACCGCCGACGATGCCGCCGTGTACAAGCTGAACGACGAGCAGGCCCTGATCGCCACCACCGACTTCTTCATGCCCATCGTCGATGATCCCTTCGACTTCGGCCGCATCGCCGCCACCAACGCCATCTCCGACGTTTACGCCATGGGCGGCACGCCGATCATGGCGCTGGCCCTGGTCGGCATGCCCGTCAACAAGCTGCCGATCGAAACCATCGGCCAGATCATCAAGGGCGGCGAGTCGATCTGCGCCGAAGCAGGCATCCCGATTGCCGGCGGCCACACCATCGACTCGGTGGAACCGATCTACGGCCTGGTCGTGCTGGGCCTGGTGCACCCGTCCAAAGTAAAGCGCAACGCCGACGCCAGGGCCGGCGACGTGCTGGTGCTGGGCAAGCCGCTGGGCGTGGGCGTGCTGTCGGCCGCGCTGAAGAAGAACGTGCTGGGCGACGAAGGCTACCAGGCCATGATCGCCAACACCACCAAGCTGAATAAGCCGGGCAAGGCGCTGAGCGAACTGGCTGGCGTGCACGCACTGACCGACGTCACCGGTTTCGGCCTGCTGGGCCACCTGCTGGAACTGGCGCGCGGCGCCAAGCTCACGGCAAAGCTGAACATGTCCCGGATCCCGCTGCTGCCAGGTGTGGAAAAACTGGCGCACGACGGCTTCTTCACCGGCGCCTCCGGCCGCAACTGGGATGCCTACGGCAAGGACGTGACCCTGGCGCCGGAGATCACCCAGGCGCAGCACACCCTGCTGACCGACCCGCAAACCTCGGGCGGCCTGCTGGTATCCTGCGATCCGTCCAGCGTGGACCAGGTGCTGGCCCTGTTCCGCGAACATGGCTTCGGCGCAGCGGCCGTGATCGGCGAAATGGCCGCGGGCGAAGCGCGCGTCCAGGTCGCCGGATAAATCATGCTGACCCGGCTCGCGCTTCTGGACGATCTGCTCCAGAAGCACGCGCCGGCGCTGGGCGATGACATGGCGGCCTACCGCAACCACTGTTATCGCCTGGTCAATTTCGCCCACGCCCTCGCCGCGGGCGATCCCGAGCAGCAGGACAAGCTGTGCATCGCCGCCGCCTTCCACGATCTGGGCATCTGGACCCACCGCACCTTCGACTACCTGCCGCCGTCCGAACTACTGGCACGCGAAGCGCTGCCCCTGCTGCAGCGCGCCGACTGGGCCGACGAAATCGCGGACATGATCAACCAGCACCACAAGATCACCGCCTGCGCGCCGCACCGGACCGCGCTGGTGGAAGCCTTCCGCCAGGCCGACTGGATCGATGTCAGCGCCGGCGTGCTGCGCCACGGCCTGCCGCGCGCCCTCATCCGCGAAGCCCAGTCCGCCTTTCCCGACGCCGGCTTCCACCGGCGCCTGCTCCAGCTCGGCACCCGGCGCGCCCTGCGCCATCCCTTCAGTCCCCTGCCCATGATGCGCTGGTAGCGACGTAAAACGCTTGACACCAAACCTACCAGTAGGTAGGCTACGCACATGAACAAACCGAGCAACACGTCCGAGGACATCCTGGCCTGTGCCCGCACCCTGATCGCCAGCGGCGGCTACAACGGCTTCAGCTACGCCGACATTGCGCAAGTGGTCAGCATCCGCAAGGCCAGCATCCATCACCACTTCCCCGCCAAGGTCGATCTGGTGAAAGCGCTGATCGCCCGCTACCGGCAGGATACCGAGGCCGGCGTCGCCTATATCGAGGGCAGCGCCCCGGGCGCGCTGGACCAGCTGCGCGCCTATGTCCAGTATTGGAAGACCTGCATCGGCGACGGCAGCTCGGCGTTCTGCGTCTGCGCGATGCTGGCCAGCGAACTGCCTATCCTGCCGCACGAGGTGGCGCTGGAGGTGCGTTCCTACTTCCGCTTCCTGTCCGGATGGCTGGCATCGCTGCTGGAACGGGGGGCGCAGCAAGGCCTTATCGTTTTGGGCAGCGGCGACGCCCGGTCCGAGGCGGAAGCGTTCATGGCGACAGTGCACGGGGCGATGCTCTCGGCGCGGGCGTATGGCGATCCCGCCGTATTCGGCGTCATCATGGATCAGCAGCTGTTCCGGCTGGCCGCAAAGCCCTGATTCACCCTGGTCCGGATAGCCGGACTACTTTTTTAACCCCTCAATCTACCAACTAGTAGGTAAACCAATGAACAAATCACTTACCGCATCCAATCAAACCACCCAGGAACTCTGGCTCAAGCACTACTACTTCGCCCGCGCGGCCTTCTCCATCGCCTGGATCGTGCTTGCCATCAGTCTGGCGCGCCAGTCGGCCGGCCTGGCGGCGGCGCTGCTGGTCGCCTACCCGGCCTGGGACGCCTTCGCCAACCTGAGCGACGCGCGGCGCAGCGGCGGCCTCGGCGCCAACCGCACGCAAGCCCTGAACGTGGCCGTCAGCCTGCTGGTCGCAGCCGGGGTCGCTGTCGCCCTGCCCGACATGCACCGCGTGCTGGCCGTGTTCGGCGCCTGGGCCATCCTGTCCGGACTGCTGCAACTGGGCACCGCGCTGCGCCGCTGGAAACTGCATGGGGCGCAATGGGCGATGGCGCTGAGTGGCGCCCAGTCCGCGCTGGCCGGCACCTTCTTCATTCTGCAATCGCAAAAGCCGGAGATGCCGTCGATCGCCACGGTGGTCGGCTATGCCGGCTTCGGCGCCTTCTACTTCCTGCTGTCGGCGATCCTGCTGTCGATCCGCGCCCGCCGCGGAACGGCTGGCGCCAACAATTAACGGATGCCGGCCATCCAGCGTGTTACCGTAGCTGAAAACCAGGCGTCAGACAGGATATGAAAAACAACCGCTCCATGCCGCACGCGCAAGTGATTCCGGAGCTTGCCTATCCGGACGTCGAAGCAGCCGCCCGCTGGCTTGCCGATGCGTTCGGCTTTACGCTGCGGCTGCGCATCGGCGACCACCGCATCCAGATGGAATACGGTACGGGCGCCATCGTGCTGCGGCAAGGCCCGGCGCCGGGGCCGGAAGCAAGCGCATCGCACTCGCTCATGATCCGCGTCGATAACGTGGACCAGCACCATGCCAAAGCGCTTGCGGCCGGCGCCAGGGTATCCGGCGCCCCCGTCACCTATCCTTACGGCGAACGGCAATATCCGGCGCAGGACTTCGCCGGCCACGCCTGGGTCTTCTCGCAGTCGCTGGACGACGTGCATCCCAGCCAGTGGGGCGGCACGCTCGCCTAGCCCGCCAGCGGTGCGCTGACCGGCGTCTGGTGCAGGATCACGCGGCTGTAAGTGTCCTGCACGCCGGCCGCGCGCAGCGCGTCGATCAGGCGCAGCAGGTGGGCCTGGTCCTGGCAGGCGACGCGCAGCAGCCCGTCGTAGTTACCGGTCAGTAGCGCCACTTCCATCACGCCCGGAATCGTCCGCACCACTTCTTCGAATTCGTGCGTGTTGGTGCCGGCCTTCAGCTTCACGTCGATATACGCCTGCAGGTGTAGCCCAAGCGATGCCGGATCGATGTTCGCCGCGAAACCGCGAATCACGCCATCGGCCACCAGGCGCCGCACCCGGTCCGCCACAGTGTTCGCGCTGAGACGCACGCGCTCGCCCAGATCCTTAAAACTTATCCTCGCGTCATCGCGCAAAATTCCGAGTATTTCGCGATCAACCGTATCCATAGGCTATTTTTCCTCAACAAGAAACCAATTCTAACAGCAGAAACCGCGATTCCATCGCCGTGCAGCGCAGCAAAATATCCTTGACGGGTGCCACGCCCTCCCTTACATTGCTAAACATGTTCACGCATCTGCACCTATCCGCTTTCCTGCCAGGCGCCCTATCCGGGGCGCTACTACCAGCACGCGCCTGATTCCGGCCGCGCCCCGCGGCGCCAGCAACAAGCCACAGCCAACAACACTCCGGGTCGGCCACAAGCCGGCAAAGTCGCAAAATCCAGGAAAGACTGCACCGATGTCCACCCAGACTTATCGTCCGCTGCCAGCACCACTCGCGCTACTGCTACCGACCGGTTGCCTGGTCTAGCGTCAACGTGGCCATCAGGCAGCCCTTCGCCACCCATCGAAGCCCGCTTTCCAAAAATTCAGAAGACACAGGAGTACCACCATGATGCTGCAGAACCCGGCCGCCAAATACCGCGCCTACCCGACCATCGACTTGAACGACCGCACCTGGCCGAACAAGACCATCGATACGCCGCCTATCTGGATGAGTACCGACCTGCGTGACGGCAACCAGGCCCTGATCGAGCCGATGAGCGTGGAGAAGAAACTGAAGTTCTTCGACCTGCTGATCAAGATCGGCCTGAAGGAAATCGAAGTGGGCTTCCCGTCCGCCTCGCAAACGGACTTCGACTTCGTGCGCAAGCTGATCGAAGAAAAGCGTATTCCGGACGACGTGACCATCATCGTGCTGACCCAGTCGCGCGAAGAACTGATCCGCCGCACCGTCGAATCCTGCATCGGCGCCAAGCAGGCCACCGTGCACCTGTATAACTCCGTGGCGCCCGTGTTCCGCAAGGTGGTCTTCGGCATGAGCCGCGAAGAGATCACCAACATCGCCACCACCGGCACCAGGCTGGTCAAGGAATTGCTGGCCCAGCACCCTGAAACCGACTGGACCTTCGAATACACGCCGGAATCCTTCTCCACCACGGAGCTGGACTTCTCCAAACACATCGTGGACGCCGTCTCCGCCATCTGGCAGCCGACGCCGCAGAAGAAGATGATCGTCAACCTGCCGGCCACCGTCGAATGCTCCACGCCCAACGTGTACGCCGACCAGATCGAATGGATGTCGCGCAAGCTGGAGCGCCGCGAATCCATCATCATCTCGGTGCACCCGCACAATGACCGCGGCACCGGCATCGCTGCCGCCGAAATGGCCGTCATGGCCGGCGCCCAGCGCGTGGAAGGCTGCCTGTTCGGCAACGGCGAGCGCACCGGCAACGTCGATCTCGTGACCCTGGCGCTGAACCTGTACACGCAAGGCGTGCATCCGGGCCTGGACTTCTCGGACATCGACTCCGTGCGCAAGATCGTCGAGGAATGCAACCAGATTCCGGTCCATCCGCGCCACCCTTATGTCGGCGACCTGGTCTTCACCGCTTTCTCCGGCTCGCACCAGGACGCGATCAAGAAAGGCTTCGCCAAGCAGCAGGAAGGCGCGCCGTGGGAAATTCCTTACCTGCCGATCGACCCGCAGGACGTCGGCCGCAGCTACGACGCCGTGATCCGCGTCAACAGCCAGTCCGGCAAGGGCGGCATGGCCTATCTGCTGGAGCAGGACTACGGCCTGGAACTGCCGCGCCGCCTGCAGATTGAATTCAGCCGCGCCGTGCAGGCAGTGGCCGACCAGACCGGCCTGGAAATCACCGCCGCCGGCATCCACGAAATCTTCCAGCAGGAGTACCTGGAGCAGAACACGCCGTATGCCTACGGTGCCCACAAGATGGTGGAAGACACCAGCAGCGACGAGCCGGTGCAGATCGATATCTCGCTGTTCCACAACAAGGCGCCGCTGGCCCTGCAGGGCGGCGGCAACGGTCCGATCGACGCCTTCGTCGATGCGCTGGGACTGGATGTGAAGCTGATGGACTATCACGAACACGCCATCGGCCACGGCGCCAACGCCAAGGCAGCCTGCTACGTTGAGCTGCGCCTGGATAACGGCCCGACGCTGTTCGGCGCGGGCATCGACAGCAATATCGTCACCGCTTCCTTCAAGGCCGTGCTGAGCGCGATCAACCGCCAGATCAAGGCCAGGGCTGCAGTGCCGGCAGGCAGCAAACAGGTTGCCGCCTGAGCCGGTTCAGGCCTGTTCCTGCTCGGGAATAGGCTGCGTCACCAGGAACAGGTATGACATGGCGCCCGCGAATGCAATCGCGGCGCCGGTCAGCAAGGCTGGTCCGAACGACCAGCTCTGCGCGATATAGCCTGTCAGTACAGGCGCCAGCGCTCCCCCCAGGAAGCCGCCGAAATTCTGGATCGCACCCAGCGAGGCCACGCGGCTAGGCGGTGCGGCTACCGTCGCCAGCGACCATGCACAGGCCGACGAGGCATTCGCCAAAAAGATCACGAGCGAGATGCAGGCCACGGCCACCACATTGCTCTCGGCCAGTGCGGCAGGGATCGTAAACACCACCATGCCCAGCGTGGCCACCACCACCGCATTCCGCCGCGCGGTTACCGGCGAAGACGCCGTGCGCGTCACCCGGTCCGAAGCCCAGCCGGCAATCAGTGCGCCGGCAAAGCCGCACATGAACGGAATCGCCGCCGCAATGCCGGCGTAGGCCAGGTCCATATGGCGCTCGGTGCGCAGATAGCCCGGCAGCCAGGTCAGGTACACCCAGTTCAGATAAACGGAACCGAAGAAGCCGAGCATCATGCCCCAGGTGACGCGATAGCGGAACAGCGCGCACCAGGCGGCAAAGCTGGTGGAGGGCTTGTTCTCTGCCGCCTTGCCGCCGCTGTCGGCATCGAGATAGGCGAGTTCGGCTTGCGACAGTTCATTGCGCACCGGATCGCGATACACGGCAATCCAGACCAGCGCCGCCAGCAGTCCCAAAGCGCCGGTAGCGAAAAAGGCCCAGTGCCAGCTGGTGGCCGCAATCAGCGGCGGTAGCAGCAGGGGCGCCAGCGCCACGCCCAGAGGCGAAGCCGAATTGTAGATGCCGGTCGGCGTGCCGCGCGAACGCAGCGGAAACCAGTTGCTGACCACGCGCGCCGCCGAAGGGAATTGCGGCGCCTCGCCGATGCCGAGTGCGATGCGCGCGATCACGAAGTAGCCGAAGGTCGAAGCCAGTCCGCCCGCCGCCTGCGCCAGCGACCACACCACCAGTCCGATGCCGAGCAGCCAGCGCGGCCCCACCTTATCGACCAGCGCACCAACCGGCAGCTGGCATAGCGCATAGCTCCACGAGAATGCCGACAGCAGCAGTCCCATTTCGCCCAGCGAGAGGCCGAGATCGGCGCGGATGTATTCATTGGCGACTGCCAGCGTGGCGCGATCCAGGTAGTTGATCACGCCGCAGACCACGAGCATCGCCAGCGCCAGTACCTGGCTGCGGCGGATGCGGGACGGGACGTTTTGATAGGCAGTATGGTCGGTCATTTCAGATGGCAGAAGCGCGTGGCCCCGCAGTTTGCCCCAAACGCGGCAAGTTTGGCTATACTGGCCATGCTGCAATGCAACATTCCAACTGTCTGATCGGGGGGTATTCATGCGTTTAGCGAATCTGAAAATCGGCACGCGCCTTGGCTTGTGCTTTGCGGTGGTCTTCGTGCTGATGGCGATACTGATCGTGGTAGGCCAACAACGCCTGAGCAGCATCGGCGGCCTGACCGACACGATCATCGGCAAGGACTGGGTGAAGGCACGCGCCGCCTCCACCGTCTCCAGCACCACGCGCGCCAACAGCGCCATCGTGATGGAGCTGCTGGTAAATACCGATGCCGCCCATGCCACGGAACTGAAACGCCAGCTGGAAAGCAACAAGGCCACCATCTCCGCCGCGCTCGATACGCTGGACAAGCTGGTCTATCTTGCCGAAGCCAGGGCCCTGCTGGCGCAGATCCGCAGCGAGCGCGCCGCCTATGTGCAATCGTTCAGCAAGGTGCTGTCCCTGCTTGAAGCCGGCCAGCGCGAAGGCGCGTCGCAGCTGGCGATGCGCGACACGATGCCGCGCCTGGCGGGACTGCAGAACAGCGTGGAACGCATGGTGGCGATCCAGTCGGAACTGGTGTCCCAGCACGGCACGCTGGTGATGGCCGACATTTCGATGGCGCGCCAGCTGATGATCGGCCTTGGCATATGCGCCCTGCTGATGGGCGTCTTCTGCGCCTGGTGGGTCACGCGCTCCATCACCCGGCCGATCTCCCATGCCCTGGAAGTGGCGAAGGCCGTGGCATCGGGTGACCTGACTACCGATATCCGCGCCCGGCATCAGGACGAAGCGGGCCAGCTGCTGCATGCGCTGCGCGACATGAACCACAGCCTGGCCAGTATCGTCGGCCAGGTACGGCATGGCACCGTGGCCATCACCTCGGCATCGAGCGAGATCGCCAGCGGCAATATGGACCTTTCGGCACGCACCGAAACCCAGGCCAGCGCGCTGGAAGAAACCGCATCCTCGATGGAGGAGCTGACATCGACCGTGCGCCAGAATGCCGACAATGCCCGCGCAGCCAATCAGCTGGCGCAGTCCGCCTCGCAGGTGGCGCAGCGCGGCGGCGACGTGGTGTCGCAGGTGGTGGCGACCATGGGCTCGATCAACGATTCCTCGCGGCGCGTGGTGGATATCATTTCCGTCATCGACGGCATCGCCTTCCAGACCAATATCCTTGCGCTGAACGCTGCCGTGGAAGCGGCGCGGGCCGGTGAGCAGGGGCGCGGCTTCGCAGTGGTGGCATCCGAGGTACGCAGCCTTGCCGGCCGCTCGGCGGCAGCGGCGAAGGAAATCAAGGAGCTGATTGCCGATTCGGTGCAACAGGTGGAAGCCGGTGCGCGCCTGGTGCAGCAGGCCGGAGCCACCATGGACGAGGTGGTCGCCGCGGTGGGACGCGTGACCAATATCGTCGGCGATATCACGCTGGCGACCGGCGAGCAGTCGCAGGGGATCGAACAGGTGAACGTGGCCATCACGCAGATGGACCAGACCACGCAGCAGAATGCGGCGCTGGTCGAGGAAGCGGCCGCTGCGGCAGCGGCCATGCACCAGCAGGCGGGTGCGCTGCAGCAGCTGGTGAGCCGCTTCCGGCTGGTCAGCGCGCCAGGCGGATGCCCGTGAACTGCCAGCGTGCGGTGGACGGGAAGAAGTTGCGGTAGCTGGCGCGCGAGTGCCCGGAAGGCGTGGCCTGCGACGATCCGCGCAGCACGTACTGGTTGACCATGAACTTGCCGTTGTACTCGCCCAGCGCGCCCGCCGCCGGACGATAGCCCGGATACGCAGCATAGCTGCTGCTGGTCCATTGCCAGCAATGGCCGAACATCTGCTGCAGCCGTTCGTCAGCCGACGCAGACTCCCACTCGGCCTCGGTCGGCAAGCGCGCGCCGGCCCAGCGGGCAAAGGCGTCCGCCTCGAACATCGACAGGTGCGCCACCGGCGCATGCACGTCCAGCGCCGCCAGCCCGTTCAGCGTGAACTCATGCCAGCGTCCATCCTGCTGCTGCCAGTAGATCGGCGCCGCCAGCCGCTGCACCGTGATCCAGTCCCAGCCCTCGGCCAGCCACAGCGCCGGATCGCGGTAGCCGCCCGCTTCCACGAAGGCCAGGTATTCGCCGTTCGTCACCAGCCGCGAGGACAGCTCGAACGGCTCGACGAACACGCGGTGGCGCGGCAATTCGTTATCGAAGCAGAAGCCGTCGCCGCCATAGCCGATCCCGGACACGCCGCCGCCAAACGCCAGCCAGCCCTGCGGCCCCGCCGGCTGCACGGCGGCAGCGCCGCTGCGATAGGCCGGATACAGCGGATTCTGCGCCAGCAGGTGCTTCACGTCCGTCAGCATCAGCTCCTGGTGCTGCTGTTCATGCTGCAGGCCGAGCGTAATCAGCGACGCCAATTCGGCCGTCACCCCCGCCGAAATCAGCACCGACATGCGTTCATCGACATTCGCGCGGTAGGCGCGCACCTCGGCCATTGCCGGCCGCGTCAGCAGCCCGCGCTGCGGACGCGGATGCTTCTCGCCCACGCCGTTGTAATAGGAATTGAACAGCACGCGGAACGCCGGATGGAAGGGCTTGAAGCCCTGCTCCATGCGTTCCAGGATAAAGGTCTCGAAGAACCAGGTGGTATGCGCCAGATGCCACTTGATGGGACTTGCGTCCGGCATCGATTGCGCGCAGCAGTCTTCGTCCGACAGGGGTTCAGCCAGCGCCAGCGAGGCGGCGCGGACATTCTGGAAGCGCGCGGCCCACAGGCCGGCATCGTGCATATGCATGGTATCTCCTTCCGCTTGCCGTTTATTCGCTCGCCACGCTGGCGTGCATCACGGCAAACCATTGCGCCGCATCGGTCCACACGCCATCGACGCGGAAGCCGGCTTCGGCCAGCAGCGAGGTGAAGCTCTCGCGGGTGTACTTGTAGCTGTACTCGGTATGCATCCGTTCGCCGCGTGCGAAATCGCGCTCGCCGCCCGGCCAGCGCACCGTCTGCGCCGCCAGCGATTCCAGGTGCATCTCGATGCGGCTCTCTTCCGCATTGAAGAAGGCCACATGGCGCCACATGCTTACATCGAAAGTGGCGCCGGCAAGGTAGTTCAGGTGGCGCAGCATGTTCAGGTTGAAGGCGCCGGTCACACCGATGCCGTCGTCATAGGCCGCGTTCAGCACTGCATGGTCCTTGACCAGATCGACGCCGATCAGCAGGCCGCCATCGCTGCCCACGTTTTCGCGCACCCGGCGCAGGAAGGCAATCGCCTCATGCGGATTAAAGTTGCCGATGGAGGAGCCGGGATAGAAGAAATGGCGGCGCTGCGGCGCCACTTCCGGCGGCAGCACGAAGGGCCCGGACAGATCGAGCGCCAGCGGCGTCATCTCGATGCTGGCGAAGCGCTGGCGCAGCTGGGCCACGGCCAGATTCAGGAAATCGCGCGAGATGTCGATCGGCACATAGTGCGCCGGCTGCAGCAGCGGGAACAGGCTGGCCGCCTTGGCGCAGTTGCCGGCGCCGAGGTCGATCAGGGTCATGCCGCGGCCGATGCGGGCCGCCATGTCGGCGCCATGCTCGCGAAAGATAGCGGCTTCGGTGCGGGTCGGATAATATTCGGGCAGCTCGGTGATGGCTTCAAACAGCTTGGAGCCAAGACTGTCGTAAAAGTATTTGGGCGAGACCGAGGCTTGCGGCGCCAGCAAACCCGCACTGATCTCAGCAATGGTGGCACTGTCGGCATGGGCGATGCCCACTGGTTGTTGGCTGGCTTCAGCGGCAACCACGCGAATTGCTGCAGAACGGGATAGACTCATGGCAAGAGCTCCAAAGACAATTTTGTTATCATAGCTGAATATCCAAGAACGGGTTCCCGCTGGCATAAGCGGTGCGCCCACCAATAACAAGGACCCGAAATGACCTTTTCTCCACTGCGTACCATTAAAACCCTGCTGGCCGCCAGCGTGATGTTCGCTGCCGCACACAGTAACGCACAACAGGTGCTGCGCGTGTCCGCCATCCCGGACGAAGCGCCGACCGAACTGCAGCGCAAGTTCAAGCCACTGGGCGAGTACCTGGAAAAGAAACTCAACATGAAGGTCGAATTCACCCCGGTGACCGACTATGCCGCTTCCGTTGAAGGCCTGATCAACCACAAGCTGGACATGGTGTGGTTCGGCGGCTTCACCTTCGTGCAGGCCAAGGACCGCAGCAAGGGCCAGGTGGTGCCGCTGGTGCAGCGCGTGGAAGACGAGAAGTTCCGTTCCGTCTTCATCACCACCAACAAGTCCATCAACAGCCTGAACGACCTGAAAGGCAAGACCCTGAGCTTCGGTTCCGAGTCCTCCACCTCGGGCCACCTGATGCCGCGCTCCTTCCTGCTGTCGGCCAGGATCGATCCTGACAGCGACCTGAAACGCATCTCCTTCTCCGGCGCGCATGACGCCACCGTGGCTGCCGTTGCCGGCGGCAAGGTCGATGCCGGCGCGCTGAACATCTCCGTGTGGGAGAAGCTGATCGAAGGCAAGAAGGTCGATACCAGCCTGGTGCGCGTGTTCTACACCACCCCGCCCTACTTCGATTACAACTGGTCCGTGCGCGCCGACATGCCGGCCGATCTGAAGAAGAAAATCACCGACGCCTTCCTGGCGCTGGATTCCAGCACCGCCGAAGGCAAGGCCATCCTGGACCTGCAGCGCGCCACCAAGTTCATCCCGACCAAGGCTGAAAACTACGTCAACATCGAAGCCGCTGCCAAGAACGCAGGCCTGCTGCAGAAGTAATCAATGAGTCAAGAGCATCACAATTCGCCGCTGTACCGCCTGACGAATCTGTCGGCGCGCCACAGCGGCGGCACGCGGGACTATGCGCTGCAAGGCCTGGACCTGCAACTGGATGCCGGCGAACAGGTGGCCGTGATCGGCCCCTCCGGCGCAGGCAAGACCACGCTGCTGGCCACCCTCTCGCTTGGCCACAAGCAGGACTCCGGCAGCTTTGAAGCCTTCGGCGCGCAGCCATGGAGCCTGGGCGACGCCGCCCGCCACGCACTGCGCTCCCGTCTTTTCCTGGCGCCGCAAACGCCGCCGCTGCCGCCGCGCCAGCGCGTGGTCACGGCGGTGCTGGCGGCACGCCTGCCGCAATGGAGTCTGTGGCAAGCCCTGGTCTCGCTGGCCAGGCCGGCCGATCCCGAGGCAGCCTTCCGCGCGCTGAGCCGTTTCAACCTGGGCGACAAGCTGTACAGCCGCGTCGATCGCCTGTCCGGCGGCGAACGCCAGCGCTGCGGCCTGGCGCGCCTGCTGCTGTCCTCCGCCCAGGCGCTGCTGGTGGACGAACCGCTGTCCGCACTCGATCCGGCCCTGTCCCAGCTCACGCTGGCCACGCTGCAGCAGGAAGCGGCCGAGCGCAAGGCGCTGCTGGTGTGCAGCCTGCACCAGGTGGACCTGGCGCTGAACCACTTCCCGCGCATCATCGCGCTGAAGAACGGGCGCATCTTCTTCGACCTGCCGCGCGAACAGGTCACGCAGGCCATGATCGACGAGCTGTATCTGGGCGAAAAAGCGCCCGCCAATTCGCCGCAGCCCGAAGACCTGTCCACCAAGCTGGCTGTAGGCGCCTGCCGCTGATGCATAACGTTCCTGCCGTTCCCTATTCCGAGCGCCACCCGGACCCCGCCTGGCGCGGCCGCGTGCTGTATACGCTGGCAGCCCTGGTGCTGCTGTGGCCCATGGTGGTCGCCAGCGAGTTCCATCCCTCGGTGCTGTTCGACATGCAAAGCCTGCAGGCGACCCTGCGCTTCCTGGCCGACTTCCTGCCGCCCGCGCATTCGCCCGAGTTCCTGCAGCTGCTGCTCACGGAAACCTGGAAGACCATCGCCATCGCCACCTCCGGCCTGGCGCTGGCCATGCTGGGCGCCATTCCCGCCACGCTGATCGTGACCGAGCGCCTGTCCATTTCGCGCCTTGGCACCGGCCGCATGGCCTTCGCCCCGAAAGCCGTGCGCCAGTGCGTGCGCTGGCTGCTGGTGGTGCTGCGCAGCGTACCAGAGCTGGTATGGGCGCTGCTGTTCGTGCGCATCATCGGCCTCGGTCCCACGGCCGGCGTGCTGGCGATTGCCCTCACCTATTCCGGCATGCTGGGCAAGGTGTATGCGGAAATTCTCGAATCGTCCGAGCGCCATGCCAACGATACCCTGCTCTGCAACGGCAGCGGCAGGCTGGCCGCGCTGCTGTATGGCGCGCTGCCGGAGTCGGCGTCCGAACTGGTGTCCTACACCGTGTACCGCTGGGAGTGCGCGATCCGCGGCTCGGTGGTGATGGGCTTCGTCGGCGCCGGCGGACTGGGACAGCGCATGGATGAATCGATGAAGATGCTGGCCGGGAATGAGGTCTCGTCCATGCTCATCATGTTCGTGCTGCTGGTCGGCGCGGCCGACCTGGTATCGCGTTTCCTGCGCCGGAGGCTGGGATGAAGGCGGCGCATAACCCGATGCCGCCGCCACCGCCGCACAGCTGGTCCGGCTGGGCCTTCGGCATTGCGCTGATCGCCCTGGTGGTGGCCAGCTTTGCCACGCTGCCGCTGAAGTGGGCCGAATTCTTCACGCCGGACGCGGTGCACAGCACGCTCGAATTCCTGCACGGCTTCGTGCCGCCGGAAAGCGGCAGCGGCTTCCTGCGCAAGACGGCCATTGCCACCGGCGAAACGCTGGCCATGTCCGCCCTCGGCACGCTGCTGGCGGTGCTGGGCGGCATGCTGCTGGCGATTCCCGGCGCGGGGCGTTTCGGCCGCGTGCCGCGCGCCGCCGTGCGCGCCGTGCTGAACGTGCTGCGTTCGATTCCGGAACTGGTGTGGGCCTCCATCCTGCTGATCGCGGCCGGCCTGGGTCCGTTTGCCGGCACGATGGCGCTGGCCGCGCACACTGCCGGTGTGCTGGGCCGCCTGTTTGCGGACGCGCTGGAAAACGCCGCGCCGCTGCCGGAGCAGAGCCTGCGCAGCAACGGCGCCACGCCGATGGCGGCCTTCTTCTACGCCACGCTGCCGCAAACCCTGCCGCAGATGCTGTCGTACACGCTGTACCGCTGGGAGAACAATATCCGCGCCGCCGCCATCCTCGGCGTGGTCGGCGCCGGCGGCCTGGGTCAGATGCTGAAGTACCACCTGTCGCTGTTCCAGATGCCGCGCGCCGCCACCGTGGTGATTGCCATGCTGCTGCTGGTGGCGCTGGTCGATGCGGTCAGCTTCGCCATGCGCCGTGCGCTGACGCGCTAAGGAGCGCCCGATGCTGGAGCTGCGCAATCTGAGCAAGACCTACGCATCGGGCCACCCGGTACTGGAGCGCCTGTCGTGGACTTTCCGGGCCGGCGAATTCGTCGCCATCATGGGCGACTCCGGCGTCGGCAAATCCACCCTGCTGAACCTGATTGCAGGCCTGGACCAGCCGGACGCCGCGCCCGATGCGGCCTCCATCCTGCTCAATGGCGCCGCCATGTCCTCGCTGGACGACGATGCCGCGACCAGGCTGCGCCGCGCGCGCATGGGCTTCATCTTCCAGGCCTTCCACGTGCTGCCGCATCTCACGCTGCGGCAGAACGTGGCCCTGCCCCTGCTGCTGAATGGCCTGCCCGATGGCCGCGCCGGCGAGATGCTGGGGGCGGTCGGACTCAAGGGCCGCGAACACGACTACCCGCACCAGCTTTCGGGCGGTGAAATGCAGCGCGTGGCAATTGCCCGCGCCCTCGTCCACCGTCCCGCCCTGGTGCTGGCGGACGAACCTACCGGCAACCTGGATCCGGAAACGGCGCACGCCATCCTCCAGCTGCTGCAGACCGAAATCCGCGCCAGCGGAGCCTGCACCATCATGGTGACCCATTCCCCGGCCGCTGCGGCCATGGCAGACCGCGTACTGAGACTTACAAAACAAGGACTGTACGAAACCACAGCTGTCAATTCGGGTTCTCAATAAATAGCATTATTTTTCGTACAAAACCTCGCAAATTTTTGTAACCGTAGTATGATTTAGTTAACTTGCTTGGTCATATTTACAACAATACGCCACGCCAGGGACAAAACTAAAAATCAGTGGCGCCAGACAAGCATTGCCTTTCTATCCATGTAGTTCACTTCAGGGAGGAGCAAATGAGCGTCAGGCAAAAGAAGCTGGAGTTGATCGAAGCCATGAACCGGGCCAGGGCACTGGAACCATCAAGCTTCGTGCCAAATAAATTACTCGACACTCTGATCGAGAAGTTGCACCTGAAGAATGATGCGGAACTGTGTCGTGTGCTGGAAGTTCAGCCCCCGATCATCAGCAAGATCCGGCATCGAAAGCTGGCGGTAGGAGCCACCATCCTGCTGCGCATGCATGAGAAGTCCGAGCTCTCTATCCGGGAACTCAAAGAACTTTCGACTGCCTCCCAAGTGCACTAAGCCCGCACGATGCCAGGCGCCGGCATCGCAGTCACCGGCGCCATTCTCCCCTCACTGCGCGGGCAGCAGCCGCGAGCGCAGACGCTTTAATGTATCCGTGAACATTTCAGTACGGTCGAAAGCACGCGACAATACCAGCGCTCCCTGAATACCGCCTACCGCCTCTTCGGCCAGCGCACGCGCGTCCGCTTTCCGGCGTCCGGCGCGCAGCAGCGCCGCCTCCAGCGCATCGATCCATACGGCAAAGTAATCGCGCACCGCGTCGGCAAAGCGGTCGCGCTCATTGCCAAGCGCAAACACCCCGACCAGGCACACCTTGCGCCCGGCCAGGAAGTAGCGCTCGACCTGGTCGAACATGGCGGCAATCCCGCGCTCCGCCTCGGCGCCATTGCGGCCCTGGCGCAGCGGATCGAACACCTGCTGGCGGAACCAGTCGTCGATTTGCGACAGCACGGCGGCCGCCATTTCCTCTTTGCCGCCCGGGAAAAAGTGATAGATGCTGCCTTTGCCCAGCCTGGTTCCTTCGGTAATGCGGGCCAGGCTCGCCCCCTCGAAACCGTAGGTACGGAATACTTCCGCCAGCATCGGGATCACATCTTCCCGTTCCGCAATTACTCTCGCCATCAATCTTCCTTAAAAACCAAAATCGCTCAGGCCGGGGTGGTCGGCCGGACGCGGGCCGCTTGCATCCCAGAAGAACTTGCGCTCCTCCGCCTTGATCGGGTGCTCGTTGATGCTGGCGTGACGGTGGTGCATCAGGCCGTTCTCATCGAATTCCCAGTTCTCATTGCCGTAGGCACGATACCACTGGCCGGAGTCGTCATGGTATTCGTAGGCGAAGCGCACGGCAATGCGCGCGCCGTCGAAGGCCCACAGTTCCTTGATCAGGCGGTAATCCAGTTCGCGCGTCCATTTGCGTTTCAGCAGGCCGACGATGGCCGCGCGGCCCTGCACGAATTCGCCGCGGTTGCGCCACCAGCTGTCTTCGGTATACGCAAGCGCGACTTTTTCAGCGTCGCGGGTGTTCCAGCCGTTTTCGGCGAGGCGGACTTTTTCGATCGCGGTTTCACGGGTGAATGGCGGCAGCGGTGGACGGACGGACATGTTTTTCTCCTTGGGTCGGGTGAGATTTGTACCTATCGGGACACGATGTACCGATCAGTACAATTACTATAGTCCGGCTTTCGGCGCAGCGCAAGGTTTTTTCTGTACCCCCGCACCGCGGGCCGGACTGTACTGCCGGCATCACCGCGGCCGCGGCTATCCTGTCGCCATGAATACTTCCGACACCCGCGGCCGTCCCCTGAAAGACTTGCGTCTCTCCGTGATCGACCAATGCAACTTCCGCTGCCCTTACTGCATGCCCAAGGAAAGCTATGGGCCGGACTTCCCTTTCATGAGCTCGTCCGAACGGCTGTCCTTCGATGAACTGGCGCGCATGGCGCGGGTCTTCGTCTGGCTCGGCGTGGAAAAGATCCGCATCACGGGCGGCGAGCCGCTGCTGCGCAAGGATTTGCCGCGCCTGATCGAACATCTGGCGGCGATGCGTACCCTGAGTGGCAAGCCGCTGGATATCGCGCTTACCACCAATGGCTCGCTGCTGGCCAGGCAGGCGCAGTCGCTGAAGGATGCCGGCCTGCAGCGCATCACCGTCAGCCTGGACAGCCTGGACCAGCAACTGGCCGGCCGCATGAACGGCGTCGGTTTTCCCGTGGCGCGCATCCTGGAAGGCATCGAGGCGGCGCAGCGCGTGGGTCTGGCGCCGTTGAAGGTGAACACGGTGATCGAGCGCGGCGTGAACGACAGCCAGATCGTCCCGCTGGTGAAGCACTTCCGCTACAGCGGCGTGCAGCTGCGCTTCATCGAATACATGGACGTGGGCGGCGCCAGCCGCTGGGGTTCGTCGCAGGTGCTGAGCGCCGATGCCATGCGCGAGATGGTGCAGAGCGCCTATTCGCTGCTGCCGGATGTGGCGCCGCGCGGACACGATACGGCCGAGCTGTGGCACCACGCCGACGGCGCCGGCACGCTCGGCTTCATCGCCAGCATGAGCCATCCCTTCTGCGGCGAATGCTCGCGCGCCCGCGTCGCGGCGGACGGCAAGCTGTATCTGTGCCTGTTTGCGCAGGATGGCGAAGACCTGCGTCCATATCTGGGGGCGGGGCAGGAAGCGGCGCTGGCGGCGCGCATCAGCACCCTGTGGCAGAAGCGCAGCGACCGCTACTCGGAACTGCGCGAGGTGCAGCAGGATGCGCCACGCAAGCACAAGGTGGTGCGCATGTCGCTGGTTGGCGGATAAACCGCCCGGGCCGGCATCAGGCAGCAGGTATGAGGCTGACGCGATCGCCGTCGCGCCGCACGATGCCGGCACCTTCCAGCACCGCCAGCTGGCGCAGCAAGGTACTCATCGCCCGGCCCGACTGCTTCGACAGGCGCGCCAGCGACAGCGGACGCTGCGCCGACAGTTCGGCAATCATTCCGATCAGCTGCATGGCTTCCTGTTCGGTCATTGCAGATCCCCGACCAGGCGCCCCAGCGTGCGCAGGGCTTCCTCGATTTCCTTCGACCACGGGTAGCTGTAGTTGAGGCGGATGTAATTGGTATAGCTGCCACGCGCCGAGAACATGTGGCCGGGACCGACGGTGATCCTGCGCTCCAGCGCCAGCGCATACAGCTGCATCGCGTCCACGCCTTCCGGCAGCCCCACCCACAGCACGTAGCCGCCCTGCGGTTCCGAGACGCGCGTGCCGGCCGGGAAGAAGCGCATGACGGCTGCGGCCATCATGCGCGCCCGCTGCTCGTAGCCCTTGCGCACCTTGCGCAGGTGACGGTCGTAGCCGTCGTTCTGCAGGTATTCGGCAATCGCCATCTGCGGCAGCGAGGCCGTGGTCAGCGTGTTCAGGAACTTCAGCTTCTCCACCTGCGCCGTATAGCGGCCCGGCAGCGCCCAGCCGATGCGGTAGTTCGAGGTCAGGCTCTTGGAGAAGGAGGAACAGTGCAGCACCAGGCCCTTGCTGTCGTAGGCTTTCAGCGAACCGGGGTGGCTGTCGCCGTAATACAGCTCGTTATAGACGTCGTTCTCGATGACGGGAATATCGTGCAGCGACAGCAGTTCCACCAGCTCGCGCTTGCGCGCATCCGGCATCTGGAAGCCGAGCGGATTCTGGAAGTTCGGCATCACCATGCAGGCCGCGATGCGCTGCTGCGCCAGGATGCCGCGCAGCGCCTCGACATCGATGCCCTCGCGCGGATCGGTCGGCACTTCCAGCGCCCGCATGCCCATGCGCTCGATCGCGTGCAGGAAGGCATAGAAGGTCGGCGATTCGACGGCAATCGTGTCGCCCGGCCTGGCCACCGCCTGCAGGCAGAGATTGATCGCTTCGGTCGCGCCCACGGTGACGATGATCTCGGAGGGATCGACCACCAGGCCGTTCTCCATGTGGCGGCGTGCGATCTGGCGGATCAGCTGCGGATTACCCGGCGGCAGATCGTCCATCACGCTCCAGTTTTCCTTGCTGCGCGCAATGGCGACCGCATAGCGGCTGATGCGCGCCCAGGGGAAGGGTTCGGGATCCGGATACGGCGAACCAAGCGGCACGGCGTTGTGGCTGCGGATGGTGCGCAGCGTGGACAGCACCAGGCGGCTCACGTCCACCTCGGAAGACAGTACCAGCGGCGCCGGTTCCGGGCTGCGCAGCATGGCGCGCGGACGGGGTCGCACAAAGTAGCCCGATTGCGGACGGCTCTCGATCACGCCGCGGCTTTCCAGCAGGGAGTAGGCACGCAGCACGGTGCTGATACTCAGGCTGCGATGCTGGCTGGTCTGGCGCACGGAAGGCAAACGCTCGCCTTCCAGCAGCACGCCGCGCGCGACCTGGCTTTCGATATCCGCAGCAAGTGTTTCGTACAGGTTCATGCGTCGCAGTATAGCGCAGCGGTACAGACGCGGTTGGCGCAGGCAGACTGTACTCCCGCGCGGCTTCGTTTTCTGTACACGCCGCGCTCTGCCCCCGCGACGGACACTAGCGCCATGTTCTGAAAAGGAGTCAATCGACATGGCAAAAACGGAAAAAGACGGACGCGTCGCGCCCTACAACAACCCGGCAGGCGGCTGGGGCGCCTTGAAGTATGTGGCATTGAACCTGTACCGCGAGCGCGTCAGCGCGGGCAAGCTGGCTACCCTGTTTGCGCAGAACCAGCCGGACGGCTTCGACTGTCCCGGCTGCGCATGGCCGGACCGCGCCCACGCCTCCACCTTCGAGTTCTGCGAGAACGGCGTGAAGGCGGTGGCGGCGGAAGCCACCAGCAAGCGCGTGCGCGCCGGCTTCTTCGCGAAAAACACCGTCACGCAGCTGCTGCAGCAAAGCGACTACGAGCTGGAACAGCACGGCCGCCTGACCGATCCCATGGTGTACGACAGCGCCAGCGACAAGTATCTGCCGATCGCCTGGAACGATGCCTACAAGCTGATCGCGCGCCATCTGAACGCGCTGGAAGATCCCGACCAGGCCGCCTTCTATACCTCCGGCCGCGCCAGCAACGAAGCAGCCTACCTGTACCAGCTGTTCGTGCGCATGTACGGCACCAACAACTTCCCCGACTGCTCGAACATGTGCCATGAGGCGACCAGCCGCGGCCTGCCGCTGACGGTGGGCGTGGGCAAGGGCACCGTCACGCTGGACGATTTCGAACTGGCCGACGCCCTTTTCATCTTCGGCCAGAACCCGGCCACCAACCATCCGCGCATGATGGGCGAGCTGCGCGAGTGCTCGCGCCGCGGCGCCGCCATCGTCTCCATCAATCCGCTGAAGGAACGCGGCCTGGAACGCTTCCAGGACCCGCAAAGCCCGGCCGAGATGATGACCAACGGCGCCACCCACATTTCCTCGCTGTTCGTGCAGCCCAAACTGAGCGGCGACTTCGCGCTGATCAAGGCCATCGCCAAGCGTGTGGTTGAACTGGACGACAAGGCGGTGGAGCTGGGCCTGACCCGCATCGTGGATACGGACTTCATTGCAAGCCATACGGTCGGCTACCACATGTTCGCGCGCGATCTGCGCGACGAAAGCTGGCACGTGCTGCTGGAGGAATCGGGTGTGAGCCGCGAGCAGATCGACATGCTGACGCAGATCTTCGTCAACAGCGAACGCGTGATCGCCACCTGGGGCATGGGCCTGACCCAGCACAAGAACTCGGTGCAGACGATCCAGATGCTGTCCAACCTGATGATGATGCGCGGCCAGATCGGCAAGCCGGGCGCGGGCCTGTGCCCGGTGCGCGGCCACTCGAATGTGCAGGGCGACCGCACCGTGGGCATCGAGGAACAGCCATCCATCGCCTTCCTCGACCGCCTGCAGAAAGTGTACGGTTTCGAACCGCCGCGCCATCACGGGCTGGACGTGGTCAACACCATCCACGCCATGCTGGACAAGCGCGTCAAGGTCTTCATCGGCCTGGGCGGCAACTTCGCCATGGCCACGCCGGATACGCCGCTCACCTTCCGCGGCCTGCGCAATTGCGAGCTGACGGTGCACATCGCCACCAAGCTGAATCGCAGCCACCTGGTGCACGGCAAGGATGCACTGATCCTGCCGACGCTGGGCCGCACCGAGATCGACCTGCAGAACGGCGTGGCGCAGGGCGTGACCGTGGAAGACTCGGTCAGCATGGTGCACATCTCCTACGGCATCAACCAGCCGGCCTCGTCCAACCTGATGTCCGAAGTGGCCATCGTGGCGAACCTGGCGCAGGCCACACTGGGCAGCAGCAAGGTGGACTGGCTGCGCCTGGCCGGCGACTACGCGCTGGTCCGCGACGAGATCGAAAAGGTGTTCGACGATTTCCATGACTACAACGAGCGCGTGTCCCGGCCGGGCGGCTTCCACCTGAAGGTCGCCTCCCGCGAACGCGAGTGGATCACCCCGAGCGGCAAGGCGCAGTTCCTGGTCAACGCCATCGACCGCGACACGCCCATCCACCGCGCCAAAGCCGTGCACGGCAAGCGCCTGCTGACGATGATGACCACCCGCTCGCACGACCAGTACAACACCACCATCTACGGCCTGGATGACCGCTACCGCGGCGTGTTCGGCCTGCGCCGCGTGATCTTCATCAACCGTGCCGACATGGACCTGCTGGGCTTCAAGGCGGGCGACCGCGTCGATGTCACGGCCGTGTGGCCGGACGGTGTCGAGCGCCGCGCCGACAACTTCCTGCTGGTGGCATACGATATTCCGCGCGGCTGCGTCGGCGCCTACTACCCGGAGACCAATCCGCTGGTGCCGCTGGAAAGCGTGGCGGATATCGCCAATACCCCGACCTCGAAGTCCATTCCGGTGCTGCTGCATCCGGCGGCCGGCAACGCGGGAGGCCAGCATGCATGAGGCCAGCCTGCTGCTGTCGCGCGCCCAGTTCGCGCTGACCGCCATCTTCCACATCCTGTGGCCGATCCTGACCATCAGCCTGTCCGCCTTCATCCTGCTGATGGAAGCGCTGTGGATCAAGCGCGGCGAGATCGTGTACTACCACCACGTGCGCTACTGGAGCAAGCTGCTGATCCTGAACTTCGCCGTGGGCGTGGTCAGCGGCATCCCGATGGAATTCCAGTTCGGCACCAACTGGGCGCCCTTCTCCCGCTTCACCGGCGCTTTCGTCGGCAACATCCTCGGCTTTGAAGGCGCCATGGCCTTCATGCTGGAGGCAGGCTTCATCGGTGTGATGCTGTGGGGCTGGAACAAGGTGCCGCGCGGCGTGCACCTGTTTGCAACCGCCATGGTGGCGCTGGGCTCGACCATCTCCGCCTTCTGGATCATGGTCACCAACTCCTGGATGCAGACGCCGGCCGGCGTGACCGTGGAAAACGGGCGCATCGTCGTCACCAGTTATCTGGATGCGATCTTCAATCCCGGCTGGGCCCTCGGCGTCAGCCATATGTGGCTGGCGGCGATGGAAACCGGACTGGTCGTGGTGGCCGGCATCTCCGCCTGGCACCTGTACCGCCGCCGCCATCCGGAATTCTTCGCCCGCTCCTTCAGACTGGCGCTGCTGACGCTGGCCGTCGTGGCCCCGCTGCAGGTGCTGGTCGGCGACGCCAGCGGCGCCCACGTGTTCGAACACCAGCCGGCCAAGGGCGCCGCCATCGAAGGGCACTGGGAAACCAATGCGCCGGGCACTGCCGCCTCCTGGTCCCTGCTGGCCTGGCCCAATCGGAAGGAGCAGCGCAACGACTGGTCGCTGGAAGTACCGGGCGTGCTGAGCATGCTGGCCACGCACGAGGTGCACGGCAAGGTCACCGGCCTGCGCGACATCCCGCTGCAAGACCAGCCGCCCGCCCTGCCCCTGCTGTACTACGCCTTCCGCCTGATGGCCGGCATCGGCTTTGCACTGGCGGCGCTGGCGCTGTGGACCGCCTTCGGCCTGCGCCAGGCGCGCGGCCGCTTGTCCGCCCTGCTGGTCCAGCGCAAGCTGCTGCTGGCCTGGGTGCTGTGCATCCCGCTGCCTTACATCGCCGTGGAATGCGGCTGGATCGTGCGCGAAGTGGGACGCCAGCCCTGGTCCGTGTACGGCCTGCTGCGCACCAGCCACGCCGCATCCTCGGTCGCTGCGGGCGCCGTGTATTCCAGCATGGCCATGTTCATCGCCTTCTACACGGTATTGTTGGCCGCCTTCTTCATCTTCGCCCGTAAATGGCTGCGCAGCGGCCCGCAATTCGAGGAGCTTCCCCATGCATGAAATTCTGACCAACGCCTGGTTCGGCCTGATGTGCCTGATGCTGGCGTTCTACGTGATCACCGACGGCTTCGATCTCGGCGTCGGCATCCTGAGCCTGTTCTCGCGCGAGGAAGCGGAACGCGACCAGATCTTCCTCTCCATCGGCCACGTCTGGGACGCGAATGAAACCTGGCTGGTGGTGCTGGGCGGCGCCATGTTCGGCGCCTTCCCGGTGGCCTATGCCACGCTGATGGAACAGCTGTATATCCCCGTGATGGCGCTGATCGCCTTCCTCATCATGCGCGGCGCGGCCATCGAGTTCCGCCACGCAGCGCAGCGCCGCCGCGGCTGGGACATCGTGTTCGGCCTGGGCAGCCTGGGCGCCGCCGCCTGCCAGGGCGTGATCCTGGGCCAGGTGATTACCGGCCTGGCGCCGGGCCTGGTGCCGGCCGGCTTCACCGCCGTCAGTGCGCTGGGCGTGATTGCCGGCTACGCCCTGCTGGGTGCGACCTATCTGATCAAGAAGGCGCACGGCGCGCTGGTGGAAGCCTCGCGCAGCCACGCGGTGATCGCGCTGATGCTGTCTTTCGGCGCTGCGGCCGCACTGACCGCCGGCACCATGCTGTCCAGCGAGATCGGCCACGGCCGCTGGATGGAGCCGGGCGTGTTCCCGCTGCTGGTGGTACTGGCCGGGCTGGCCACCTTCGCCGGCGGCTATGTGCTGTATTCGCTGCACATCGGCGCCAGCCACGGTCCCTTCCGCGGCGCCGTCGGGCTGTTCCTGGCCTCCTTCCTGGGCCTTGGCATCAGCGTCTTCCCGGACATCGTTCCGGGCAAGCTGTCGCTCGCCGAAGCGGCGTCGGACAGCGCCACCATGGCCTTCATGCTGTGCGGGATCGCCGTCGTGTTCCCGGTCATGATCGGCTACAATCTCTACCAGTACCACGTGTTCCGCGGACGCGTGCAGCTGGATCATTAAGGAGGATTCATGATCGTCCGTCCCCAGGCCAACTGGTTCCGCATGCTGCTGGTGTGGAACGGGTCGGTATTGCCTACCGTGGTGCCGCAGCTGATTCTGATGCTGGCCATCAGCCTGGTAGCGATGTACGGGGACGCGCACCTGTTCAGCGGCCATATGCACCTGGACACGGCGCCGTTCTCCCTGCTGGGCGTCAGCCTCGCCATCTTCCTCGCCTTCCGCAACAACGCCAGCTTCCAGCGCTATCTGGAAGCGCGCCAGCTGTGGGGCCATGTGCTGATTTCGGCGCGCGTGCTGACTTCCCAGGTGCTGGCCTATCTGCCGCCCGGCCGCGTTGACCGCAGCGACTTTGCGCACCGCCTGATCGCCTTCGTGCACCTGCTGCGCCACCAGCTGCGCGGCAGCGATCCCAGGCTGGACCTGATCCGCCTGCTGCCGCCGGCGCAGACCGATGCCGTGACCCAGCGCGTGTTCCGTCCCGTCGCCATGCTGAACGAGTTGCGCCGCACGCTGTACCAGGCCACCTGCGGCCTGCCCGATGGCGCCCAGACGCTGTGGATGTTCGACAAGCAGATCAACCAGCTGGCGGACGCCGTCGGCGGCTGCGAACGCATCGCCAGCACGCCCATTCCCTACCCCTATGGCGTGCTGCTGCACCGGACCATTTACGGCTACTGCTTCCTGCTGCCGTTCGGCCTGGTGCACGCCATCGGCAACGCCACGCCGCTGATTTCCGTGCTGGTGGCTTACACCCTTTTCGCGCTGGAAGCGATCGCCCAGGAAATCGCCGAGCCCTTCGGCATGGCGCCCAACAGCCTGGCGCTGGGCGCCATCAGCCGTACCATCGAACGTTCGATACTGGAATTGTGCGAGATGCCGCTGCCGGCCGAGATGACGGCCGACAGCAAGTTCCGCCTGGATTGAGCGCGCCGCGCTTCAGGCCTTGAAGCGGCTGGCGAAGTTGCAGGGCTTGTGGCGGCTGTCCAGCTGTTCGGACAGGATGCCGTCCCAGGCCAGCTCGCAGGCGCCGGTGGAACCGGGCATGCAGAAGATCAGCGTGTTGTTGGCGATGCCGCCCAGCGAGCGGGCCTGCAGCGCCGAGGTGCCGATATCGTCGTAGGACAGCTGGCGCAGCAGCTCGCCGAAGCCGGTGATTTCGCGGTCCAGCAAGGGCAGCACCGCTTCCGGCACCACATTGCTGGCGGCAAAGCCGGTGCCGCCGTTCAGCAGCACCACCTGCACCGCGTCCGCAGCGATGCAGTCGCTCAGCACGCGGCGGATTTCGTACAGGTTTTCCGGCACGATGGCGCGCCGCACCAGCTGGTGGCCATCGGCCTTCAGGCGCTGCTCCAGCAGGTCGCCCGAGGTATCGTCGGCGGCGGTGCGCCGGTTGCTGACGGTGTACACCGCGCAGCGCAGGCTGACTGGTTCAGTCATTGTCCACCTCCGTGTATTCGACGAACCCATCGGCGCGGCAGAAGCTCACCAGCTTCAGGCCCGCCTGGCGCGCAATGTCGATGGCCAGCGAAGTGGGCGCGGAAATGGTCGCCAGCAGCGGGATCTGCATGCGCGCCGCCTTGCGCGCCAGCTCGTAGCTGGCGCGGCTGGACATGAACACGAAGCCGCTGCGTGTATCGATATTATTCATGGTCAGGTGGCCGACCAGCTTGTCCAGGCCGTTGTGGCGGCCCACGTCCTCGAAGACTTTCTGCACGCTGCCATCCAGCGCGCACCATGCCGCGGCATGCACGCCGCCGGTGGCGCGCATCAGTTCCTGGTGCTGCCCCATTTCGCGGGCGGCGCGTTCGATGGCCGGCGCCAGCGGTTCGGGCAGGGCCGAACGCTGCATGGGCTCCGGGTCCAGGTCGAGCAGTTCCAGGCTTTCGATGCCGCACACGCCGCAGCCGGTGCGGCCCGCCAGGGAGCGGCGGTGCTCTTTCAGCTTCATGAAGGCGCCCTGGGCGATCGTCAGCTGGACTTCGGCGGCGGCAGGCAGGATGTTCGCCTCGACCTCGTAGATTTCCGCCTTCGAGGCGACGATGCCCTCGGTCAGCGCGAAGCCGACCGCCAGTTCTTCCAGGTCGCGCGGCGTGGCCATCATCACGGCATGGGAAATGCCGTTGAAAACCAGGGCGACCGGCACTTCCTCGGCCACTTTATCGGTGGCCGCAACGACTGTCGCGCCCTTGTGGCGCACGATTGCGCGCTCCTGGAAGCCGGAGCGCTGCGGGGATTCTTCTTGCATTTTCTACCTCGTTCTTACCATTGCATACCGCATGGTAAGAACGAAGTCCCCACGAACGCAAGTACAGTTTGACTTGCGGCGCAGGGGTACAGTGCCCGAATCAGGCTGCCACGCCGTAATGGCGGGCGTAGCGGGCGTCCAGATTGGCCAGCGGCATCATCAGGTACAGGTCCGCGCATTCGAAATCCGGGTCCCAGGCAGGATCGCCGCAAACCCAGGCACCGGAGCGCATATAGCCTTTCAGCAGGGCCGGCACCTGGGCGCTTTTCGCCGCCTCCACCTGGCCGATCGGGAACGGCAGGTGTGGCGTGACGCGGTATTCAGGCGGCGCCATGTGCGACTTTTTCAGCTGCTCGAACACGGCGACGGCGTTGTGGCCGCCGTCCGCCAGGCTGATGCTGGCGCAGCCGGTCAGGTATTCGCACTGGTGGCGGCGCATGTATTCGGCCAGACCGGACCACAGCAGCATGATTACGCTGCCGCCGCGGTAATCCGGGTGGATGCAGGCGCGGCCCGCTTCCACCATGCGGTTACGCAGGTGGCGCAGGCGGCCCAGGTCAAACTCGTTTTCCGAATAGACGCGGCCCAGCTTGCGGGCGCCGGTCGGATTCAGAAGGCGGTAAGTGCCAACCACCTTGAGGCTGTCGGCTTCGCGCACGATCAGGTGGTCACAGACTTCATCGAATTCATCGCTGTCCAGGCCGTCTTCGCTGGCGAGGGACGTCAGTCCCATGCTCTCGATGAAGACCTTGTAGCGCAGGCGCTGCACTTCGCGCAATTCTTCCTGGGTGCTGGCCATGCTCAGCAGCAGGCGGCCACTGGTGACCTTAGTTTCGGCTACTTGGATGATGGGTTGCATGCTCTGCCTCCTAGTTGAGTCAGAGCAAGCGTAACCATCGATTACTGCTGGAACATGACAATTACGTGTCAGTTCCGTGACAAGCTCAGGCCTTTTTCGGGCGGCCAGTCTTCAATTGTGGCAGGGAGCCCAGCACATTTTGCAAAGTCGCCAGATCGATCTGGCTGATCAGCGCAATACCGATACGCAGCAGTTCGCTCTTCTTCACTTCGAAACCGGCTTTCAGGCAGGCTTTCTTCACCTGGCCCAGCACCGCGTATTCGGATTCCGGCATGGTGAAGCTGTCACGTACCAGCTTTTCCTTGCGCGGCTTGAGTTCTTCCGCGGTCTTCTCCACCAGCTTGACCGGCTTGGACGCTTTCACCGGCTTGGCGGCCTTGGCCGGCGCCTGTTTTGCTGCAGCAGGCTTGGCGACTGGTTTTGCTGCCGGTTTGGTGGCCGGCTTGGCAGCTGGCTTCGCGGCCGGCCTGGCTGCTGCCTTGGCTGCCGGTTTGGCTGCCGATTTGGCTGCCGGTTTGGCAGCGGCTTTGGCGGCCGGTTTCACCGCGGCTTTAGCGGCAGGTTTTGCAGCTGGCGCCGCGGCGCTTTTGGCTGCCGGTTTGACTGCAGGCTTGGTTTTGGTGGCGTTCATGGACACTCCTGAATTGAATAATATAAACAATATATACTATTTTTCAAACTTTTGCACAATTAAGCAGCAGTCCGGATGCTGAAATCGACTCCGATCTCGTCCCAGAACTCCTGTTCCTTCTCCATCCAGTACGACAGCGTGGGATGTTCCGCCACGCGTTCGCGCTTTACTTCCAGATCGATACGGCTCTTCATGCGCAGGCGGACCGACTTGTCGTCCACCGCAATGCGCGAGTGCATGAACAGGACCGCCAGGCGCAGTGCCACCACCGCCTTGGCGAAATCCGGGTCCGTCAGATACTCGCTTACCTTCCGCAAGCTGCCCTTCTGGGCCAGGATCATGCGCCCCATCAGCTTCTGCTCGCGGGTGGTGAAGCCCGGCAGGTCGGCATTTTCCACCATATAGGAGGCATGCTTGTGATAGCCGGTCTGGGACACCACCATGCCCGTCTCGTGCATCAGGGCGCTCCAGTACAGATAGCGCTGCATGCCGTCATTCGACGGCTTCATCTGGTGGAACAGGGTCAGCGCATCGTCCGCCACGCGGGCGGCGCGCACCTCGTCCACATGAAATTTTCTAATGTAGAAGCGCACCGATTCCTCGCGCCGGTCGCGGCGCGTGGAGCGCAGGTACAGGTCCCACATCACGCCCAGGCGCAGGCCTGCCTCCACCGGCTCCAAGCGCTGGATGCCCAGTTCATGCATCACGCCGATCAGGATGGCCAGGCCGCCGATCACCGTGCTGGCGCGGTCGGGACGCAGACCGGGCATATCGATCTTGCCCACCTGGCCGAAGGCGATGAAGCGCTTGCGTACCGCATCCAGGCTGGCCGGCGTGATGCCGTCGCCCAGCCTGTTCTTCTCGATGATGTCGGCAATGGCGCGGATGGTGCCGGAGGAACCATAGGCGCGCTTCCAGTATTCGGGATGGTAAGGCGGTGCGCCGTCCTCGAAATGGCTGCGCGCGGACAGGATGGCGGCTTCGAAGGAAGGCGCATCCACGCGGCCGTTGACGAAGAACGACAGGCTGGATTTCACGCTGCCCACACTGAACGATTCGGCGCGCTCGATATCCAGGCCGCGGCCCAGGATCAGCTCCGTGGAGCCGCCGCCGATATCCACCACCAGGCGGCGTTCGTTCGGCTGGGCCAGCGCGTTGGCCACGCCAATATAGATGAGGCGGCCCTCTTCCTCGCCCGAGATGATCTCGATCGGGTAGCCGATGGCCTGCTCGGCCAGCGGCAGGAAGGAAGCGGCGTTGCGCGCCTGGCGCATCACGGCGGTCGCTACCACGCGCACGGCGTCCAGTTCGTAAGCGGCCAGCATGGCGCGGAAATTCTTGAGGCACATCAGGGCGCGCTGGATGGCGTCCTGGGTCAGGTTGCCGGAGGCATCGAGCCCCGCGGCAAGGCGTATCGGCTCGCGCTGGCTTTTCAGTACGCGGATAGCTTCGCCATCGTGCTGGCCGATGGACAAGCGGAAGCTGTTGGAGCCGAGATCGACGGCGGCAAACATGGTCGATTCCATTTATATCGTTTATACCGAAAATGCTACCACATTACGGGAGCATTGTTACGGTGTTATGACAAAACCTGAACCCGGGGTCAGACCCGAGGGGTCTGACCCTGACTTGCAAGGGTCCGACCCCGTGGGTCAGACCCCGGTTTTAGGTTTCAAGCATCGGAGCTTCAGCAACCTGATTATGTCCGCGCAGCCTGGCCACCTGCAAGGCTTCGTCAGCCCGCTTGAACAGGCTCACAGTGCTGTCCTCGGCCCGGATAGTCGTCACGCCCATGCTGGCCGTGAGATTGATGAGTGCCCGCTCGGTCTTGACCGGCCTGGCTTCGATGGCCGCGCGTACGCGCTCAGCCACCATTTTCGCGTCCTCCAGCGAGGTACGCGGCAGCTGGATGGCAAATTCCGCGCCGCCCAGGCGGCCGATCAGATCGGAGTCGCGCAGCTGCTTCCTGCAGGTATCCACCATCGCTTTCAGCGCAGCATCGCCCGCATTATGTCCATAGCTGTCATTCACCCGCTTGAACTGATCCAGGCTGAGGATCACCAGCGCGGTCGGCTGGCCGGGACGGCGCGCCAGCGACATCCACGGCGCCAGCGCCTGGTAGAAGCCGCGCCGGTTCGGCACGTCAGTCAGCTGATCGACCACCTCCAGGCGCGCCAGCTCCGCCTGCAATTTCTCGCGCGACAGCAGCAGATAGCCGAAAGCATTGGTCAGCATCATCAGATACAGCGCGCCAAAGCCGAACATCTGCATGGCGCCCGCGCTGATCCAGGAAGCGCCATCCGGCAGCAGCGCCGTCATCACCCCGCGCACGCCCACCACCACGCTCAGCACGAACATGCTGACCACCAGGAAGCGGCGCAGCATGCTGCCCTTGTGCCAGGCCACGGCCAGCGCCGCCACGCCGGACAGGAAGAAAGCCGCCACCAGCAGCGAGCCGGAAGCCACGCGCAGGCCGGGATCGGCGTCCAGCAAATGCAGCGCCAGCAGGCAGGCCACCGCCAGCCCCAGGCCCGGCATCAGCACCCGGCGCCAGCGCAATTTGCCCGACGCTTCCCACAGCGCGCCCGCGTCCAGCGCGAAGCCGGCCAGCAGCACCGCCATGGCCGCAGGGCCGGACAGCCATTCCGGCACCACGCCGCGGAAATACAGCAGGAACCAGCCCACGGCCTGGCATTGCTTGGCCAGCGCCCAGGTGGACAGCGTCAGCGACTTTATGCGTTCGTATTCGAAGAAAAACAGTGCGGCGCACAGGCTCAGGTTACCGAGCGCCAGGGCGAGGACCAGGGTCTTGATATCCATTGCATAGCGGCCGCGCCGCGTTTAAATCTCGTGTTCGACGTTGGTGCTGCCATCGCCCATCTTGCTGGCCCAGGCTTTGGTGAAGAATTCTTTTTCGTCTTCATTGGGCGCGTCGTGCCAGAACACGATCAGGGTACCCTTGTGGTCATGCAGCTGGCTGACCTTTTCGATGAAATGCTGCTTGCCGGCGATATCGGCCAGCGCGGCCACGTAGCCGTACACGCGGGTCAGGCGCTCCAGGCGGTCAGGCTCGGTGAAGCTGTTGGTTGCGGTAATGGTCGGGTGATCTAAAAACATGCTCTTCTCCGTTCGGCCCGCGGGGGCATATGGTTGGCAATGTACCTATAAATGTTGCCGATGTAAATGCGATGCCGGTACACTTTGTCTCAAGCCCGCCAGCTTATCAGAACAACAGTGTTGACAACAAGTTAGCAAAATGTCTTCAGTCCTCAGCAAACGGCCCCAGCTCCGCCAGCGCGGACGCCTTCTGTCGCTCGAATTCACGCCGGGCGAGGTGCAGAGCGAGATGGATCCGGACGATCCCTACAGCCTGTCGCTGGCCTACACGCGCGCCATGATGTGCTTCGTGTTGTTCAAGCCACGCCCGCAGCACATCGTGATGGTCGGCCTGGGCGGCGGCTCGCTGGCCAAGTTCTGCTACCGCTACCTGCCGCACAGCCGCATCACGGTGCTGGAACTGCGCGAGGATGTGATCGCCCTGCGCGAGCATTTCGCCATCCCGCCGGACGACGAGCGCTTCCAGGTCATCCATGCCGACGCGGTGCGCCACATGCCGCAACTGCGCGATTCGGCCGACGTGCTGCTGGTCGATGGTTTCGACGAAGGCGGCCTGCCGCCGGCCCTGACCAGTTCCCGTTTCTACGCCGACTGCCGGCGCGCCTTGCGTCCCGACGGTGTGCTGGTGGCGAATATGTTCAGCTACGATCCCAACTACCGGCCGATGCTGTCGCGCCTGCGCGACGCCTTCCAGGAGCGCATCTGCCAGTTCACCGGCATCGCCGGCAACAACCGCATCGTGTTTGCCATCCGCCCCGGCCGCGCGCCCGGCGCCCCGGCCAGCCGCATGCAGCGCCGCGTGGCCTCGCATGGCGGCTATGGCCCCGGCCTCGGCTTCGCGCTCGCCAACCGCCTGCTCGCCAAGTGGACTGTTGCGCGCCTGCGCCGCGCCCTGGGTGACTAACGGTCAAAAATTGCCATGGAGCACAAACTTATGCCACACTGAAGGGCGCTGTCCGCTGTGCCGGACCGCTTTTCATGGGGAGCAGCATGGCAGGTCGCCGCAGGAGAACATCGGTCTATGGAGCAGCAGCGCTGACATTCGGCGCCGGGCTGGCTGCTACCGCCGTTCTCTTCGTGGCCGTCAGCGCCCTCGAATACGGCAAGCTGGAACTGGCCTTCCAGCAGCGCGCCAATGCGCGCGTGGCGGCTGTGCAGCGCGGCCTGGCCGACGCGGTCGAAGTGCTGGCCGTGACCAACCAGCTGTTCCGCACCGTGTCGCCGGTCTCGCGCGAACAGTTCCGCACCTTTACCGCCCCGCTGCTGCAGCGCTATCCCTTCATCCAGGCCTTCAATTTCCACCGCCTGGTGCCGCACGAACAGCGCGCCGCCTACGAAGCGGCGATGCGCTCCAGCCATCCGGATTTCGCCATCACCGAGATGACCGACGACAGCATCCGGGTCGCGCCGCAGCGCACGCATTACAACGTGGTGGACTTCCTGGAACCGGTGGACGGCAACGAAGCGGCGCTGGGCCTGGACGTGGGCCGCAGCCAGCCGATGGCGGACGCCATCGAACGCGTGCTGCGCACCAACCAGCCGGCCTCCACCTCCCTGCTGACACTGGCCCAGGCCTCGGCCGGCCACCGCGGCATCGTGCTGCTGATGCCGGTATACCGCCCCGGCGCCCCGACCTCCACTTACGAAGAGCGGCACGCGGCCTGGGTTGGCGATACCGCCGCCGTGATCCGCGTGCACAACCTGGTGTACACCATCCTGCAGAACAATGGCCTGCTGGACGATCCGCAAGTCATGCTGCGCGTGTATGCGGGCCAGCGCGCGGACCAGGGAAACATGGTGTACAGCCACGGCGTGCAGCCGGCGGGCGGCGCGCACCCGGTGCCGCGCTGGCTGGACTTCACCTATAACGACACCGACCTGCGCAGCTTCGACGTGCTGGGCCTGACCTGGCATGTGCGCGTCGATGCCCTGCCGCGCGCCTTCCTGGACGACCACCTCGGCTCCCTCGGCACCCTGCTGGGCGGCCTGCTGTTCAGCCTTCTGAGCGCGGTGCTGGTGCACACGCTGGTGCAGCGTTCGCGCCGGGTGCAGCTGCTGGTCGATGTGCGTACCGGCGATCTGCAGCGCAGCAACGAGCGCCTGAATGCGGACGTGGCCTCGCGCAAGCGCACCGAACGCGCGCTGCAGGAAAGCGAGCAGCGCTTCCGCCGCCTGCTGGCCCTGTCCTCGGACTGGTACTGGGAGCAGGATGCGCAATTCCGCTTCACGAACATTACCGACGGCTTCTTCGAAAAAGGCCATCTGACGCGCGAAAACTATATCGGCCGCACGCGCTGGGACTCCTACCCGGACATGCTGAACACAAAGTGGGGCCGCGAGCACATGGCGCGCCTGCAGGCACGCCTGCCCTTCTCCAACCTGGAATACGCGATCGAAGGCGACGACAGCGTCACGCGCTGGTACACCACCAGCGGCGAGCCGGTGTACGACCCGCAGGGCAATTTCAAGGGCTACCGCGGCGTGGGCAGCGAGATCACCGGCCGCAAACTGGCCGAACAGCGCATCCAGCACATCGCCCACCACGACGTGCTGACCGGCCTGCCGAACCGCATGCTGCTGCAGGACCGCCTGTCGCAGGCCATTGCCTACGCCAACCGCAGCGGCCATCCGCTGTGGGTGATGCTGATCGACCTGGACCGCTTCAAGTTCGTCAACGATTCGCTCGGCCACAAGGCGGGCGACCTGCTGCTGAAGACCGTGGCCACGCGCCTGCAGTCTTCCGTGCGGGAAAGCGACACGGTGGCGCGCCTGTCCGGCGACGAATTCGTGGCCATCCTCAGCGAATATCCGGACGAATCGCTGTCGCCGGTGATCGTGGAGCGCGTGATGAAGGCGCTGGCGCAGCCGGTCACGCTGGAAGGCAAGGAATTCTTCGTCACCTGCTCCATCGGCGTGGCCGTGTACGAGGCGGACGGCACGCCGGCGCAGAACCTGATCGAGCGCGCCGACATTGCCATGTACTCGGCCAAGAAACAGGGCCGCAACTGCTTCCAGTTCTACCAGCCGGCCATGAACGAAGAAGCGCAGGAGCGCATCCGCATCGAGAGCGCGCTGCGCAATGCGCTGGACCGCAACGAATTCGTGCTGCACTACCAGCCGCAGGTGGACCTGGACACGGGCCGCATCGTCGGCATGGAAGCGCTGCTGCGCTGGCAGCATCCGGAGCTGGGCATGGTGCCGCCGGCGCGGTTCATCGCGCTGGCCGAGGAAACGGGCCTGATCGTGCCGATCGGCGCCTGGGTCCTGCGCGAAGCCTGCGCCCAGGCCCGCTTGTGGCACGACATGGGCTATAGCGGGCTGCGCGTGGGCGTGAACCTGTCGGCGCGCCAGTTCGGCCAGCAGAACCTGGTGGCCTCGATTGCCGCCGCCCTGGCCGGGACGGGCCTGCCCGCGTCCGCGCTGGAAATCGAGCTGACCGAAAGCCTGTTCATGAACGACGTGGCGCAGGCGGTGAGCCTGCTGCACGAGCTGAAGGCGCTGGGCGTGGCGCTGGCCATCGACGATTTCGGCACCGGCTACTCCAGCTTCTCCTACCTGCGCAACTTCCCGATCGACGTGCTGAAGATCGACCGCAGCTTCGTCGCCGATATCGCCACCGATGCCGACGACGCGGCCATCGTGGTGTCCATCATTGCCCTCGCACACAACCTGCAACTGCGCGTGATTGCGGAAGGTGTAGAATCCGAAGAGCAGCTGGAATTCCTGCGCCGTCACGGCTGTGACGAAATGCAGGGCTACTATTTCAGCCGCCCGGTGGCCCCGCCGGAATTCGAACAGTTATTGCACGAGGGCAAACAATTGGACGGCGCCCAGCCTGCTCTGCTGCGCGCCTGACCGCGCCGCAAACAGGGATACGCCATGCAAACCACCAATTTGCACCATCAACAGGTGCGCACGGACCATCGCACCCGCGACGTGGTCAACCAGGCCATTGCCGCCCTGCCTGAAATCGGCCTGAAGCGCGCGGCCGAGTTTCTGGCCGCCATGGGCGTTCCGCATGATGTGGCGGTGCGCACGCTGGTCTATCCCTCGCTGCGCCGCCACTGATTTCTCTGCGCCGCTCGCGCGGCGTCCGGCTTAACCCTTCTTCTGCGCGCTGATCAGGCGCCGCGCTTCCTTGCGCTGCTTGGCCTGTTCGAAGCGGGCGATCTGTTCCGGCGTTTCCGGCTGCAGCGCCGGCACGGCCAGCGGCTTGCGGTCCTTGTCCACCGCCACCATCGTGAAGTAGCAGCTGTTCGCGTGGCGCACCAGGCGCTGCTGGATGTTTTCGGTCACCACGCGGATGCCCACTTCCATCGACGTCGTGCCGGTGTAGTTCACCGACGCCAGGAAGGTCACCAGTTCGCCCACGTGGATCGGCTGCAGGAACATCACCTGATCCACCGACAGCGTGACCACATAGCTGCCGGAATAGCGGCTGGCGCAGGCATAAGCGACGCTATCGAGCAGCTTCAGAATTGCCCCGCCGTGTACGTTCCCCGAAAAATTCGCCATATCCGGCGTCATCAAAACAGTCATCGTCAGCTCGTGCGCCGACCAGTGCATTGGGCTTTCCATCGAAAGACATCCTCTTGTTATGTAAGGTTCTTAGCTTACACGATAGCTTGCGATCGGGGGCAGCATCGTCACCCGGCGAACTATTGCCCGGAGAAGGTAAGCTCCGCCGGCAAAAATCCCGGATCTCGCCCCTTCTTCATTTCAGATGCGATATCGCGTATTCTAGCCCGGAGCAACAACACGGAGAGATGACCATGAAGTGGAGACTGCTGCTTGCCGGTGCGGCATATGCCGCCGCAAGCTACGCGCAGGCCGCGCTGACGGCCGACCAGGTGAAGTCGTTCACGCTGCCGAACGGGATGAAGTTCATCGTCCTCGAAAGTTCGGCGATTCCGAACGCGAATATGTACACCTTCTGGAAAGTCGGCTCGCGTAACGAGGCGCCCGGCATCACCGGACTGTCCCACTTCTTCGAGCACATGATGTTCAACGGCTCGAAGCACTACGGTCCCAAGCAGTTCGACCGCACCATGGAAGCCAGGGGCGGCGCCAACAACGCCTACACCAACAGCGACGTCACCGTGTACCAGGACTGGTTCCCCGCCACCGCCCTGGAGACCGTATTCAAGCTGGAAGGCGACCGCATCGCCAGCCTCTCCATCGATCCGAAAATGGTGGAAAGCGAACGTGGCGTGGTGCTGTCCGAGCGCAGCACGGGACTGGAAAATTCGAACGTGCGGCGCCTGATGCAGGACCTGAACAGCGTCGCCTTCACCGCCCACCCTTACGCCATCCCGACCATCGGCTGGGAATCGGACATCAAGGCCTGGACCCAGAAGGATCTGGAAAACTACTTCCGTACCTACTACGCGCCCAACAACGCCGTGGCAGTGATCGTGGGCGACGTGAAAGTGGATAACGTGAAGAAGCTGGCCACCAGGTACTTCGGCGGCATTCCCAAGCGCCCCGCCCCACCCGCCGTGCGCACCCTGGAACCGGAACAGACCGGCGAGCGCCGCCTGTTTATCGCCAAGGCGTCAGCCGTGGCGCCCAACCTGATGGTGGCCTACAAGGTGCCGGAAGCCGGCCACGCCGACTACTATGCGCTGGACGTGCTGCAAAGCCTGCTCGCCGACGGCAAGACTTCGCGCCTGTACAAGGCCCTGGTCGATACCCAGATCTCGAACAGCATCGCCGCCTTCAGTACCGACGGTTTCGATCCCGGCCTGCTGTATTTCTACACCGTCTCGGCCGGCAACGTGGGCGTGGACAAGATCGAGGAAGCGCTGCTGGCCGCCATCGATAGCCTGATCAAGGACGGCGTGAGCGATCAGGAACTGCAGAAGGTGAAAAACGCCAAGCTGCTGAATATCTACCGCGCGCAGGAGACCATCAACGGCAAGGCGCTCCAGCTGGGCAACCACGAAGTCTTCTTCGGCGACTACAGGAAGACCTTCGACGCCCCCGCCGCCTACGAGAAACTGACGCCCGCCGATATCCAGGCCGTGGCAGCCAAATACCTGAAGAAGTCGCAGCGCACCGTGGGCGTGCTGGCGGCCAAGGAGGAATGAGCGCATGAAGCAACTGATGACTATCGTCCTGGCCGGCGCGGCTGCCACTGCGGGCGCCGCCGACTTTAAACTGCCCGCCTTCGAAACGGTGAAGCTGTCCAACGGACTCACGGTGTATCTGATGCAGCGCCACGAAGTGCCCATCATCGCGGTGCGCGCCGTGGTGAAGGCCGGCGCCGTCAACGACGGTGCGCAGGCCGGGCTGGCCAACCTGACCGGCGACGCCATCCTGCTCGGCAGCCTGACCCACAGCAAGGCGGCCATCGATGAAGCGTTCGACTTCCGCGGCGGCATCCTGTCCGGCGGCGGCGGCACGGAGCAGAGCACGGTGCAGGCCAACTTTGCGCGCAAGGATGCGGACACGCTGCTGCCCCTGTTCGCGGAACTGGTGCAGCAGCCCAGCTTCGAACAGGCGGAGCTGGACAAGCTGCGCGGCCGCAAGATGAACGTCCTGCGCCAGGCCAAGGAAAGCCCGCGCCAGGTGGCCGGCACTTATTACCGCGCCATGCTGTTCGGTCCCGCCGCTTACGGTAATCCGCCGGGTGGTACGGTGAACAGCCTCGGCGCGCTGAAGCAGGCCGACGTGAAGGCTTTCCACGAACGCTACTTCCGTCCTGATAATGCGGCCCTGATCGTGGTGGGCGACTTCGATCCGGCCGCCATGCGCAAGCAGGTGGAGACGCTGTTCGGACCGTGGCATGCGGACGGTCCGGCGCCGCAGCGCGCCGACTACGGCAAGGTGATGGCCGACAAGCCGCGCGTGTGGCTGGTTAATAAGTCCGATGCGCTGGAGACGACTTTCCTTATTGGCGGGCCGGGCATTGCGCGCAACGATCCGGATTATGTGCCGCTGCAGGTGCTGAATACGGTGCTGGGGGGGCGCTTTACGTCATGGCTGAACGATGAGCTGCGTATCAACTCGGGCTTGAGCTATGGGGCCAACAGTTCGTTCAACCACTTGTCGCAGACGGGGACGTTCTCGATCTCGTCCTTCACGGCGCTGCCGAAGACAGAGGCGGCGCTGGATCTGGCGCATAAGACTTATGAGCGTCTTTGGAGCAAGGGGATCGATAAGGAGACGCTGGAGTCGGCCAAGGCGTATGTGAAGGGACAGTTCCCGCCACGCTTCGAGACCAGCGAACAGCTGGCGGGGCTGCTGGGAGATATGTATGCGCTGGGCGTGAGCCGGGAGCAGGTCGATAACTTCATGCGCGATGTGGATACGCTGACGCCGGAACGCGCGAGGGCGCTGGTCGAGAAGCATTTCCCGCGCAGGAATCTGCAGACGGTGATGGTCGGGAAGGCGGAGGCGATTCGAGGGATCGCGGCCAGGTATGGCGAGGTGACGGAGATGGAGATTACGGCGGATGGGTTTTTGCCGAAGCCTTGAGCTTAAACCTAAACCTAAACCCAGGGTCAGACCCACGGGGTCTGACCCGCCACGGCTGACCCACCACGGCTGACTCACGGGGTCTGACCCGTTTGTGGCCCCGGGGCCGCCGATCCGCCAAGGGTCAGACCCCGCAGGGCTGACCCAGGTTTTAGGTTCTCAAAGCCCCTGCGCCTCAATATCAGCCAGCGACTCCCGCCCCTTCTCGGTCACTTCAAAGCCCCCGTCCACCTGCGTAATATGCGACTTCTTCCCCAGGAACAGCGCCACATCCGCCTCCACCGGCGCCGCAATATCCGCGCTCAGCGCGCGTAACGCCAGCACGCAGCGGCGCAGGAACAAACGTTCCTTGCCAGCTTCAGTCAGGGAAATCCGCCCGTCGCGGGCGAAGGAAATCAGCTTGATGCCGGACAGCCGTTTGCTGTTGCGGCCCACACACGCACTCGGCTTGCCCTTGATGCCACGGGCAACCTCTTCCAGTGCGTTGAATTCGTCAGTGCTCAGTTTTTCGTTCTTCATTGCTTGCTAAAATCCATGATAGGCCATTGCAACCCATCATGGTACGCGTCCGCCGGGGACGCGGCAAGCTACTTGAACAGGCGCAGGGCCAGCAGCACCAGCGCCAGCCCGGTCGCCGCACCGATGCACACCAGGGCGACGGCGCCACGGCTGTGCAGGTCGATCTTGCGGCCCAGATAAATCTTGTTATGCAGGGAATTGCCCATGATGGCCTCCAAATCAGTGAGACTGTCGATGTTTTGATTATAGGAATAGTTTAATGACGGGCTTGTGACAGTGAGCACAAAGCGCCACAAAAACTTCCTAACAGCAACACTTCTTTATATGAACCAACATCGCGCCATCCCTGTTTCCGGCCTGCTAGCATGAGTACAAAGGAGGGATGAGCCATGAACCAGCCACAAAAAGCCGATGAGTCCGAACGCCGCCACCACCTGATGGACGAGGCCGATATCGGCAGCGGCGAGAAAACACCGGGCGAAAAAGAGACAGAGGAGGAAATCAACAAGATCCCTCCCCTGCAGCCGCCCCAGCCACCCCAGCCGCCGGCTAAGCCTTGATCGGCACCGGCTTCGGCACCGGTTCCTCGACCGGCGGATCGGCGGGCAACGGTTCGTTGTCCGGCGGAGGATCTTTTTCGGGTTCCGGCGGTGGCGTGTCCGGGTCCGGCGTGATGTGAGCCCGGATATTCTGGTCGTCGTCGCGCATGGGATTTCTCCTCGATAAATATTGTCAAATCTCTACTGCTTTACTGCAGATCGGGCAGGTTCCGGATTTATCAAGGGTTAAACGGCGTGGGCGAAGCCTTCGCGGCTGCCGGCCAGGATCGCACTGATCTGCTCGAAGCCGACCGGCTTCACCAGGTGGCCTTCGAAACCGGCCTCGAATGCCTGCTGGCGGTCCTTTTGCTGGCCCCAGCCGGTGACCGCCACCAGCAGCGTGTTGCGCAGCGCCGGCCGCGCGCGGATGGCGCGCGCCAGGTCGTAGCCGTTGAGCAGCGGCAGGCCGATATCCAGGAAGGCGAAATCCGGCACGAAGGTTTCGGCCGCCATCAGCGCCTGGTTGCCGTCATGGCTGATCTGCACCGTGTGTCCCATGGAGCGCAGCAGCGCGCCGATGCTGTTGACGAAATCGACATTGTCGTCCGCCAGCAGGATGCGGTACTGGCGCGCCGGCCCTGCCACGCCTTGCGGTCCGGCCGGCAGCGCAGCCGGCTCTTCCTGCACCGGCAGCAGCACCACGATTTCACTGCCCTGGCCGCGCCCTGTGCTGTGGGCGCGGATCGTGCCGCCATGCAGTTCGACCAGCTTGCGCGCCAGCGACAGGCCCACGCCCAGGCCGGCCGTGCTGCGTTCCAGCGAGGTGTCGGCCTGGATGAACAGTTCGAAAATCTCGTCCAGCATATCGGGCGGGATGCCGATGCCATTGTCCTTCACGCTGATCCTCACCTGCCCGCTGGCCATTTCGGCGCCGAGGCTGATGGCGCCGCCGCGCTGGGTGTACTTGACCGCGTTGTTCAGCAGGTTGGACAGCACCTGCGCCAGCCGCGTGGCGTCGCCCAGCAGGTGCACCGGCGCTTCCGGCAGCAACACCTGCAGCGTATGCCCCTGTGCTTCGGCCAGCGGCTTCACCAGCTCCAGCGCATCGTTGACCACGTCGCGCAGCCGGATATGGTCGTGGCGGATGGTCAGCTTGCCGGTGGTGATGCGCGACACGTCCAGCAAATCATCGACCAGGCGCACCATCTGCTTCAGCTGCCGTTCCATGATGGTGCGCGCCCGCTCCACCGCTGCCGCATCCTTGCTGTTGACGCGCATGATGTCCAGCCCCGTGCGGATCGGCGCCAGCGGGTTGCGCAGCTCGTGCGCCAGCGTGGCCAGGAATTCGTCCTTGCGGCGGTCGGCCAGCAGCAGCGCGCGCTCCGCGCCCTGGCGCACCTGCATCTCGTGTTCCAGCGTGCGGTTGGCTTCCTGCAGCGCGTGGGCGCGCCGCCCGACTTCGCCCAGCATATCGTTGAAGGCCGCCACCAGGGTGGCGATTTCGCCGCTGGCGTTGCTGTCCACGCGCAGGCTGAAGTCGCGCCGCTGCATCACTTCGCGCGCCACGCCGGTCACCGCCAGCAGCGGGCGCGTGATGGACTTCTGCAGCTCGGACGCCACCAGCGCCGCTATCAGCAGGCTGAACACCAGCACTCCGGCCAGGATCATGGCGTAACTGACCACGCGGTCCCACAGGCGGTAGCTGGAGTTGATGTACACGGTGCCCACCCGTTCGCCGTTGTCGATGATGGGGTGGTACACGATCATGCTGCCGCCCTTGATCGAATAGCCGATATTGCCCGGCCTGGCCGGGAAGGCCGGCGATTCCAGCGGCGACAGGCCGTAGGCGGCAAACAGGCCGGCGTCGGTATAGATGGCGGCGGAACGGATCTGCGGCTTCACGCGCAGCAGCGCCAGGTTCTGGCGCGCCGCCGCCGGATCGTTGAAGCTCACCGCCGGCGCGGACATGGTGGCGACAATCTCGGCCTGGGTGGTCAGGTCGTCCACCCAGTTCTGCTGGAAGGCCTTGACGTCGTACACCAGCATGCAGACCGAGGTCGTGACCAGCGCCACCAGGGTGGTGATCAGCGCCATCAGGATCAGCCGGCCGCGCACCGTCCCGGTATGCCGGCGCAGCATTACTGGCCGCCTTTCTGCACCTGCCAGGCGACGGACAGCAGGCGTGAACTGAGCTTCACATTGCTTTTCTCCGCCGACGGCAGCGACACTTCGAAGCGCACGCGGTCTTCGATCAGGCGGAAATTGATCACGCTGCCCTGCTGCAGGCCGCTATCGATTTCCGTCACGCTCAGCACCCCGCCCTGCTGGGCGCTGCGCAGCACCTGCGCCGGCCGCTGCACGTCGGCGCCGACAAAGACCAGTTGCAGGCCCGCCAGCGAATCGCCTTCGCGCAGCGCCTTCACGGCAATCGGCCGTCCGTTCACGCTGCGGCCGACGGCAATCTGCGACAGCTCGGCCGCGATATCGGCGGCGCCCACCACGCCCACTGTCAGCTGCGGCGGCAGCTCGGCGGCGAACTCCACGTAGCCGAGGAACTTGTACAGGAAGGCCGCCTTCACGCTGCGCTCCAGATTCTGCTGCTGCCCCGCTGCACCAGCCGCGCAGCAGAAGGCCAGCGCCAGCAGCAGGCTGGCGGCGATGCGCGCGAGGATGTGGGAGGTCTGCCGCATATCAGAAGCGCACCGTCATCTTCAGCATGCCGGTGCGTTCGAACAGGCTGCGTCCCGGCAGCGCGCCGAATTCGGCGTGCGAGCGGTGCAGCAGGTTGCGTCCGATCAGCGCCAGCTCCAGCTGCGGCGTAGCTTGCCATGACCATTGCATGTCCAGCTCGTGGTAGCCCGGCACTTGCGGATGCGGCAGGCTGCCGACCCGGCGCAGCATCCAGTCCAGCTGCATATTGCCTGCCAGGTCGTGCGAGGAGCGCAGCTGCCAGCGGCTGTTGGGGTCATTCGTATCCAGGCCGGTATCGACGGCCACGTCGCGGCTGCCCGGCACGCGCTGGATCTCCACCCGCTGCAGCACCGCGCCGCCCTGCAGGCGCCAGTGCGGCGTGACCTGCCAGTGGCCCCAGGCTTCGATGCCGCGCGTGCGGCCCTGCGCCATATTGCGGAATTCGTTCAGGCCCTGGGACGGCAGCGGCGCGGGGTTCGGCTCCAGCGTGCGCAGGCGGTCGTAGTCCGCATACCAGACGGTGGCCGACCATGACCAGCGCGGCGAAGGCTGGGCGCGGTAGCCGAATTCCGCCACGCGCACCAGTTCCGAGACGAAGTCCGGCCCGCCGCCGATCAGATAATGCGGCACGCCGTTGACGACCAGCTGCGTGGGCGGCGCGTACAGGTCGCGGTCGATGCGCGACGGCGCACGCGCCGTGCGCGACAGGCTGCCCCACAGCGTGCGGCTGGCGTCCGGCATCCACGCCAGGCGCGCGCTGGGCAGCCATTCCAGGCCGGTGTAGTTATTGTGTTCGGCCTTGGCGCCGGCCGTCAGGCGCAGCTGCGGCGTGAGCGCATATTCGTCCTGCACAAACAGATTGGCCCAGTGCATGGCCAGATGGCCCGGCAGGAAGGACAGCGTGGCGCCGGCCGTGCTGCGGTCGTGCGACTCGCGGTAGCCGCCGCCCCAGGCAATGCCGTGCTGTCCAAGACGCAGGCCATGCTGGGCTTCGAACTCGAAGGTGTCGAGGCGGTTCACGAAGGCCGTGGGCTGATTGCGTTCCGTGTGGTCCAGCACCAGCTGCAGGCGCAGGTCCGAGCCATCGCCCAGCTTGTGCTGGTAGCGGCCGACCAGGTTGGCGCCGGAGATGGCGATATCGTCGGTGAAGAGCTGCCCCAGGCTGCCCTGGTACATATCGCCCGACACGCTCAGGCCCTGCGGTTCCCAGTCGGCGCGGAAGCCGGCCTGGCGGCGGCGCCAGCCCGTGACGGTGTTCAGGCCGTTGGCGGCGTAGGTATCGTCCGCCTCGGCATAGCGTGCGTAGGCGCGCAGCGCGCCGCCGTTGGGCAGCGCGGCGCCGTAGCGCGCAGTGCCATCGCGCGCATCGCTGCCGGCGGCGGCGCTGATCAGGGCGCCCTTGCTGTCCTGGGCGGAACGCGTGATGACGTTGATGACGCCATTCACGGCATTCGCGCCCCAGATGGTGGCGCCCGGACCGCTGATGACTTCGATGCGCTCAACGTCTTCCAGCACCACGTCCTGCGCATCCCAGAACACGCCCGAGAACAGCGGCGAATAAATGCTGCGGCCATCGATCATTACCAGCAGCTTGTTGGCGAAGGCGCCATCGAAGCCGCGCGCGGAAATGGCGTAGTTGCGGGCGTCCAGCTGCGCCACCTGCAGGTTCGGCGCCAGGCGCAGCGCTTCCGGCAGCGAACGCGCGCCGCTGCGCCGGATATCCGAAGCGCTGATAATAAAGATCGACGCGGCGACGTCGCTCAGGCGCTCCTCCTGCCGCGAGACGGAAGTGACGACAATGTCGTTCAGCTCTTCCAGGGAAAGATCGGCCAGCTGGCCGTTGGCGGCTGCAACCGTCCCTGCCATCGAGAGCTGTGCCAGCAAGGCTGCAATCAGGGTGATGCCGTGCGTGTTCTTGTTCGCCATGGGCCCGGGAGGCGTGCTGTAGTCTTACCGATTATAAACACATCCCTTTTTCACTCGCGCACTATTTGAACCTTGTGGCAACTTTGCACTCTTGTAAAATTTGCATTCGCCCGCAACTGCGGCGCCATGTTCCCCAAACACCCTCAACCCGTGGCCCCGCGACGCGAAGTGGCCACCATGGTGGCCCGCCAGCGCCAGGACGGCGCCGGCCCGGTCGATACGAAAGTCATTGTCATGGAGCGCCCGCAGAAAAAACCGCCATCCACTAAAATTGAATCATCCTGACTCCATCATTAACTCCGGATGAAGAATGAACTTGAGTTTTTCGTGCTGCTGGCACGCCTGGGCAACCTTGCCGCCGCGGCGCGCGAACTGGACCTGACGCCGCCTGCCGCCACCAAGCGCCTGGCGCAAATGGAAGCGCGGCTTGGCGTGCGGCTGGTGAACCGCACCACGCGCAGCATCAGCCTTACTGCGGAAGGCGAGACTTACCTGTCCTACGCGACGCGCATCCTGGCCGATCTGCGCGAGATGGACGATGCGGTGTCCAGCGCCGGCGCCGAGCATCGCGGCCTGCTGCGCGTGAACACCACGCTGGGTTTCGGGCGCAATGTGATTGCGCCGCAGGTCTCCGGCTTCGTGAAGCGCTATCCGGAAGTGGAAGTGCAGCTGGAAGTGACCGACAGCCCGATCGACCTGGTGGAAAGCGGCACCGATCTTGCCATCCGCTTCGGCACCCTGCCGGACAAGCGTCTCAGCGCGCGCCGCGTGATGTCCAACCGCCGCTTCCTGTGCGCCTCGCCGGCCTACCTGGAACAGCACGGCACGCCGAAACGCCTGGCCGACCTGGCCAGGCACCGCTGCATCATCCACCGCCAGAACGACGACGCGCACGGCGTCTGGCGCTTTGCCAACGGCGAGAGCGTGAAGGTGGCGGGTGCGCTGTCCAGCAACGACGGCGACATCGTCCTCAACTGGGCGCTGGACGGACACGGCATCCTCCTGCGCTCGGAATGGGACGTCGCCAAATACCTGGAAAGCGGCCGCCTGCGCACCGTCCTGCCCAGCCACAAGCTGCCCTCGGCCGACCTGTTCGTGTACTACCCGCAGCGCCGCAGCCAGACCGCGCGTGCCCGCGCCTTCATCGACTTCCTGGTCCAGCGGTTCAGCAAGCACAGCGCTATATAATCATGTATATTGCGGTCTGGGATTGCAGCCGACAGGGGAACAGGAATGAAAAAACTCGCTAATAAGCTTGCCATTGCAGCATTGCTCGGCATCGCGTTCACCTCCGCCCAGGCGGCTGAAGTCCAGGTGGCCGTGGCCGCCAACTTCGCCGGCCCGATGCAGAAAATCGCTGCCGCGTTCGAGCAGAGCACCGGTCACAAGGTGCTGCAAACCTCCGGTGCTACCGGCAAGTTCTACGCCCAGATCAAGGCCGGCGCGCCGTTCGAGATCCTGTTTGCCGCCGACGACGAAACCCCGGCCAGGCTGGAAAGCGAAGGCGCCGGCGTGGCCGGTTCGCGCTTCACCTACGCTATCGGCAAACTGGTCCTGTGGAGCAGCAAGCCGAACGTGGTGGACGACAAGGGCGAAGTCCTCAAAAAAGGCGGCTTCCATCACATCGCCATCGCCAATCCGAAACTGGCGCCATATGGCCTGGCCGCCACCGAAACCGTGAAGGCCCTCGGCCTGACCGATGCGCTGACGCCGAAATACGTGGTCGGCGAGAACATCGCCCAGACCCACCAGTTCGTCGCTACCGGCAATGCGGAACTGGGCTTCGTGGCCCTGTCGCAGGTGCTCGATAACGGCAACATCAGATCCGGCTCCGCCTGGGTGGTGCCGGCCAACCTGTACTCGCCGATCCGCCAGGACGTGATCCTGCTGAACAAAGGCAAGCACAACGCCGCCGCCGACGCCCTGCTGAAGTTCATGAAGTCGGACGCAGCCAAGGCCGTGATCAGCAACTCCGGCTACTCGCTGTAAGCCATGCCGGAGTTCGGCGCGGAGGACTGGTCCGCAATCTGGCTGACGCTGGAACTGGCCACGGCCACCACCACCATCCTGCTGATCCTCGCCACGCCGCTGGCGTGGTGGCTGGCCCGCTCGCAATCGCTGGCGGCCACCATCGTCAGCGCCATCACCACCCTGCCGCTGGTGCTGCCGCCCACGGTACTCGGCTTCTACCTGCTGGTGCTGATGGGCGACCAGGGGCCGATCGGCAGCCTGACCAAATCGCTGGGCTGGGGGCTCATTCCGTTCAGCTTTGCCGGCCTGCTGATCGCTTCCGTGCTGTATTCCCTGCCCTTTTCCGTGCAGCCCTTGCAGCAGGCCTTCAAGGAAATCGGCCACCGTCCGCTGGAAGTGGCGGCCAGCCTGCGTGCTTCGCCGCTGGACGCCTTCTTTACCGTGGTCCTGCCGATGGCCAGGCCGGGCTTCATGACGGCGGCCGTGATGACCTTCGCCCATTCCGTCGGCGAATTCGGCGTGGTGCTGATGATAGGCGGGAATATCCCCGGCAAAACGCGCCTGATCTCGATCCAGATTTTCGACCACGTGGAAGCGCTGGAGTATCCGCAGGCGCACTGGCTGGCGGCCGGCATGCTGGTCTTCAGCTTCGTGGTGCTGTTCACGCTGCACCTGCTTAACCGCCGCGCGAGGTCCGTATGAGCATCCGCGCCCGCTTCAGGCTCGATCACCGCTCCTTCGTGCTGGACGTGGACCTGTCCCTGCCCGGCCGCGGCGTGACGGTGCTGTTCGGCCCTTCCGGCTCGGGCAAGACATCCCTGCTGCGCTGCATTGCCGGCTTCGAACGCAAGGCGCAGGGCACGCTGCATATCGGCCACGAATGCCTGCAGGACGATGCGCAGCAGATCTACGTGCCGACGCACCGGCGCAACGTGGGCATGGTATTCCAGGAGGCCAGCCTGTTCGGCCACCTGAACGTGCGCCGCAATCTGGATTACGGCCGTTCGCGCATCCCGGCCGCGCAGCAGCACATCGGCCTGGAACAGGCCACCGAGCTGCTGGGCATCAGCCACCTGATGGAGCGCAATGTGGCCACGCTCTCGGGCGGCGAACGGCAGCGCGTCGCCATTGCCCGCGCCTTGCTGACGTCGCCCTCGGTGCTGCTGATGGACGAACCCCTGTCCGCGCTGGACATGAAGCGCAAGCAGGAAATCCTGCCCTTCCTGGAGCGCCTGCACCACGAACTGGACATCCCCATCGTGTACGTGACCCACTCCATCGATGAAGTGGTGCGCCTGGCCGACCACATCGTGCTGCTGGAAGAAGGCCGTGCCGTCGCCAGCGGCCCGATGGCCGAGACGCTGTCGCGCATGGATCTGCCGCCGACCTTTATCGAGGAAGCCGGCGCCGTGCTGGAAGGCGTGGCCGGCGCAATCGATGAAAAACACGCGCTGGCTGAACTCTCCACGCCGGCCGGCGTGCTGTGGGCGCCGGCCGGCACGCTGCGCCCCGGCGTGCGGACGCGGGTGCGCATCCATGCGCGCGACGTCAGCCTGGCCCTGTCGCGGCACGAGGACTCCAGCATTCTGAACGTGCTGCCGGCGGCAGTGCTGTCCTCGTCCGGCTCGGCCCATCCGGGCCACGTGCTGGTCGAGTGCCAGTGCGGCGCAGCGCGCATCGTGGCCCGCATCACCTCCCGTTCCTTCGACGCCCTGCAGATCCAGCCCGGCCTGCACGTCTGGCTGCAGGTCAAATCAGTGAGCCTGGTATGACACTGCTTCCGCTGATCTTTGCCGCCAGCGACGGCTACCAGGCCGCCTTCAGCTGGAGCGCAATCTTCAACACGCCCGTCGGCGACACGGTGCTGGTGCTGTGCGAAAAGGACGGTGCACCGCTGGGCGACAATGAAGGCCGTATTTCCCTGATCTCCGCCCAGGACCCGCGCACCGGTCCGCGCCATGTAAAATGGCTGCGCCCTCTGGAAGTGCGCAAGATCGTGGACTGAAATGGAAAATACCTTTGCGCTGCACGGCTCCGTATGGATGACCGTCGGCGATGAAAACTTCGGCGGCCATGGCCGCATCGCCCTGCTGGCCGCCATCGCCGATTGCGGCTCGATCACCCAGGCCGCCAGGGCGGTCGGCATCAGCTACAAGGGCGCATGGGACGCCATCGACGCCATGAACAACCTGGCCGGCGAGCCCCTGGTGGAGCGCCTGGCCGGCGGCAAGGGCGGCGGCGGCACGCGGCTTACCGCACGCGGTGCACAGCTGGTGGAAAACTTCCGCCTCATCGAACGCGAGCACCACCGCTTTATCCAGCAGCTCGGCCAGCAGGCGCCGATGCTGGCCGACGATTTCCTGTTGATCCGGAGGATGAGCATGAAAACCAGTGCCCGCAACCAGTTCGCCGGCAAGGTCACGCGTGTCAAGGAAGGCGCGGTGAATGACGAAGTGGAGCTGGAAATCCCCGGCGGCGCCAGGATTGTCGCCATCGTTACCCACGAAAGCACCGAGTCGCTCGGCCTGAAGACGGGCGCGGAAGCCTTCGCCCTGATCAAGGCATCCTCCATCATCCTCGTCAGCGAAGACGGCGACGTGCGCTTCTCGGCGCGCAACCGCCTGAGCGGCACCATCGCACGCCTGCAGACCGGCGCCGTGAACTCGGAAGTGGTGATCGACCTGCCGGGCGGCGGCGCGATCGCCGCCATCGTCACCAACGAAAGCGTCGCCTCGCTGGGCCTGAAGACCGGCGGTGAAGCGACCGCCATCTTCAAGGCGTCGAGCGTGATCGTCGGCGTACCGGCGTAAAGGCGTTCAGCGGCGGGGCATGAAGCGCGCCCACAGCCAGGAACCGGCTGCGAACAGCAGTGCCCCGCACAGCGCCAGCAGGAAGACAGGCAACAGGAAAATCAGCAGCTGCAACAGCGCGCTGAGGTTGTACAGCGTGTCGCCGATATCCATGCCGAACATCAGGCAGGCATGCGGCAGGCCTTCGTCGATGCTGCAGCCGCGCGACCGCGTGGCCACGTTCACGATACAGAACAGGATCGTAATCGCACCGAAATAGCCGGCTGCGCCCAGTCCGGCAACCCACAGCAAACCCGAAGTCATCGATCTTTGCTTCATCAAGGCGTCCTTTAGTCGTCGGCAGCGCGCAAGTCTTTTGCCAGGTTGTCCGCCATGGATTTCGCCGCCGCGGCCGCCGCCGCCCCCATGGCCCGGAAACCGGCCAGCACCCGTTGGCCCGTGTCCGTCAATGCAGCACCGCCGCCCTGTGCCCCGCCGGCCGCACTGAGTACCAGCGGTTCGCGAAAGTTCCGGTTCATCACGCCCCCAGCAGATCGGCCTTGCCGGGGCCGAAGGCAACATCGTCAGCGCGGTAAAGACCCGGCTTCAGGTCGAATTTTGCAGCCATTTGGCAGTCGGATGTTGAAAAATGCATTATAGGCCGCCGCGCCGGGATGACATAGGACCTTGGAATTTTCTATATTTCATCGTATATGGCGAATTCAAGCAAGGAAATACGATGCGCCCACTGCCGTTCAATGCGCGCTCCTCGTACGCCCAAAAGCCGCCCTTTGCGGACGCCTGGGGCCGCGCTACGCGAAACACCTGGACCTCCAGCGCGCCACCGACCTGGAGATCCACCCCACCGCCGTGCCCCTGTCCACCTCGCCGCTTCAAGGAAGCCGCCAGCGACCAGGAACTGGGCAAGCTGGGGCCGGCGCCCTGGCAGGATATGGCGTGCCCGCCACAGCCAGACCGTGGAGCGCCTGACGCAGCAGGCCATCGGACTGACCGCAGCCAAGGCCATGCAGGCGGCCGAGCGCGAAATGCACGCACAGGCCGAGTCCACGGCCGCCATCGCCCGCGCTCAAGGACCAGTGCATCGCGTACGCCGGCGGCGAACTGCTGATGCGCGCGCAGCGGGCGGTGTTGCCGGTCGATTGCGCCAGCGTGGCCAGCTTCGTGGAGCTGATGCAGCGCCTGGCGCGGGAAGCCGCACAGGCCTGAAAAGCTGTCACAATACGGCCTCCTGAACACTGGAGGCGGCATGGCGGATTCGTTGGACGGTGGGCCCTTTGACATTGCACTGGTAGGTGCAGGCGCGATTTCGGCAGGCGCTTATACGGGCGGCGTGGTGGACTTCATGGCCTTCGCGCTGGATGCCTGGTACGCGGCCCGCGCCGCCGGAGGCAGGAACGTGCCGCCGCACGAAGTCCGCCTCGGCGTGTTTTCCGGCGCCTCGGCCGGCGCCATCACCGCCGCCCTCTCCGCCGCCTACCTGTGCTCCGACCAGCCCTCCATCGCCTCGGACAAGGAATCTCCCGAGCAGCAGCGCCGCAACAAGCTGTTCGACAGCTGGGTCAACCGCATCGACATCAAATACCTGCTGCAAACGGACGACCTGGCCGACGGCAAGGCGCCCGTCGTGTCCCTGCTCGATTCCAGCGTACTGAAAGAGATCGCCGATGCCGGCCTGGACGTGGCAGTGCGCCCCGAGCGGCGCGCCTACGTGGCGCCCGAATTCCAGCTGCTGATGACGGTCACCAACCTGCGCGGCGTGCCGTATGGCTTCAAGCTGAACGCCAGCCGCGAAGCCTCGTACGACATGATGCTGCACGCCGACTACGTGCACTTCACGATCCGCGACAGCGAAGGCCTGCCGATGCGCGACCGCTACCAGATGCGCTGGGCCGATTTCGCCGGCAGTTCGGCAGTCAAGGAAAAGCTCAAGCTGTCCGCCCTCGCCTCGGGCGCCTTCCCCATCGGCCTGGCCTCGCACACGCTCAGCCACAGCATCGACCCGCAGTCCGACTGGTACAGCACCCGCACCTGGCCCGTGCCCACGCCGGGCAGCGCCAATCCGCACGCCTGCGTGACGGAGAAGCCGATTCCTGCCCACTGGGGCAAGCTGCAGGAAAAATTCAGCTACCAGTTCCAGTGCGTGGATGGCGGCGTGATGGACAACGAACCGTTCGAGCTGGCGCGCAAGCAGCTGGCCGGCGCCGACGGACGCAATGAGCGCGACGGCGAGAAGGCCAGCAAGGCGGTGCTGATGATCGATCCCTTCCCCAGCGATTCTTCGTTCGACAGCAATTACCAGGTGCGTCCGGACATTTTCCACACCGGCCTGAGTCTGTTCAGCGCCCTGAAGAACCAGGCCCGCTTCAAGCCCGAGGAACTGATGCTGGCCGAAGACAGCAACGTGGCCTCGCGCTACATGATCGCCCCCAGCCGCGGCGGCGAAAAGTACGCCATCGCCTGCGGCTCGCTGGGCGGTTTCGGCGGCTTCCTGAAGCGCGATTTCCGCGCCCATGACTACTTCCTGGCGCGCCGCAACGCACAAAAATTCTTCCGCGACCACTTCGTGCTGCCGGAAGAAAATCCCCTGTTCGCGCAGTGGACCGAAGCGATGAAGGAGGGCTACTGCGTGCGCAGGAGCGGCCAGGCGGTGCTCAGGGACGGCCAGCGCCTGCTGCCCATCATCCCGCTGGTCGGCGACGCGTCAGCCGAATGCGAGCAGCCCTTGTGGCCGCAATACAGTGCGGACGACCTGGAAGCGCTGCTGTCGCAGGCCAACCGGCGCAGCAAGGCGGTGCTGACGCGGCTGGTCGATCAGCTGCTGGCGAAGAATATGTTTTTGCGGCCGATGGCAAAGCTGATCGTGTCGTTCAAGATGCGCGATATCGTGAGCCGGCTGCGCACGGCGGTGACCACCGACCTGAAGAAAATGGGGCTGATGAATTAAGGCCACGCCTTACAGGTTGCGCATGAAAAAGGGAGTAAGCTTGTCCATCCCCTCATCAACGCCCTCGGCGCCCACCGTTGTCACAGCCTTGATACGGTAATCGCTGGACGCGGCCTCCAGCGCGGTCGCCGCCGCTTCGCAGACACCCAGCACGCCGATCCGGTCCTTATCGACAAAGGCCAGCGTGGCCAGGTAATCGATGGCGCCGCTAACCTCGGCAGCCACCTGGCCGATGGTTTCGAATACCAGCGTGGCGAAGCCCTGGTCGGCCAGCCGCTGGGCATAGGCGCCGGCCTTCTGCTTCAGACCCTCGCCTACACTCAGCACGCCGATAGCCGCGTATTGCTCGCTTTCCGTGAAGCCGCTCGGCAGGTACAGATGAGCAGCAATCGTCAGCCCGCGGCTCTTAATCAGAACGTTGCGCATATCCGCCCCCTCCGGTGGGTATCAGTTCCTAAGGAACATTGTAGACACCAAACCGGGGCGGCGCTCAGCCGCGGCGGAATTTAACGCGCGGAAGCTGCCGCGGCAAGGATTTTCCACCCTCCGCCGCGCGCCAGCAGGAGCAGCATGACCACCATGGCAATGGCATACACGGCCGCCATGACCACGAACATGGGGCGGAAACTGACGGTGCTGACCAGGTTACCGATGAGCCAGGTGCTGGCGATGCCGCCGATGCCGCACATGATGCCGACAATCCCCAGTACCTTGCCCAGGCTGCGCGCCGTGAACAGTTCGAGCGGCAGACTGGTTACCGTAATCTGCCAGATCATGTGGAACAGCGCCACCCACGCTGCCGACGCCAGGCTCACCGTCAGCGGCGGCGCGAAATAGTTCACCGCGCCGACCGGCGCCAGCACGGCCACCACCGCCATGGCTGCAAAGCGCGCCCGCAGCGGCGACAGCCCGGCGCGCCGGCTCAGCGCAGCAATCAGTGCGCCGGCCACCATGCAGCCGATGCCCGCGAACAGATACACCACCCAGGCGCGCTCGCCCATTTCCATGGTGCTCAGGCCTCGCTCATCCGTCAGATACTTGGGGAACCAGTTGAGGTAAAAGAACCACACCGGGAAGGTCAGCATCGTGCCGATTGCCTGCGCCCACACGCGCGGTTCGCGCAGCGCCTGGGACCAGGTCTCGATATCGACCGCGCCGGGCGGCTCGGCGCGCTGTTCGGTTTTGGCTGCCGTGGCGCCGCCAGCCGCCGGCATCAGCCACCAGGCCAGTGTCCAGAGCAGCCCGGCCGCGCCCATGATGAGGAAGGCGGCACGCCAGCCCACCGCTGCGTTGATCAGCGTGACCAGGGGCGGCGACACCGCCGCGCCCAGCATGGCCGCCGCCGTGTAGATGCCGATGCCAAAGGCTTTCTGATCGGCCGGCAAGTACATGGACACGATGATCGGCGCCGCCACGAAATTACCCGTCTCGAACAATCCCAGCATGAAACGGCTGACGCCCAGTTGCGGCGTCGTCTCGACCAGGCCGCACAGCGCACCGGCCAGCGACCAGAACACCACGAATACCGGCATCGCGCGCATGGCGCCGAAACGGTCGATCAGATAGCCGGAGGACAGATTGCCTACCGTGTAAGCCACCATGAAACTGGTGACCACCATGGCATAGCCCCGGTCATCCATCTGCAGCGCGTCCTGGATCGGGCGCGCCAGCAGGGAAAGCGTCTGCCGGTCAACGTAATTGAGGAAGGTGGAAAGCGCCAGCATGCCGACAATCAGCCAGCCACCGCGCCGCACATTGCTATTCATGGGCTTCTCCCTTCAGGCCACGGCAAACTGCAGGAGCGAAGCCTTCGGTTCGATACCGAGGCCAGGACCGGCAGGCATCGAGTATTGCCCGCGGCGGCAATCCATGCCGGTCTCGAAATGCGGCAAGTGCCTGTGCAGCACATTGTTCTGCAATTCGTGCATGCTGAGTTCAGCGACGGCGCTGGCGGCATGCAGGCTGGCGGCCATGAAAACGCCGAAGCCAATGGTGGCGTGCGGCGCCACCCGTACATGGTAGATGTCCGCCAGCTGGCAGATGCGCATGAACTGCGTGATGCCGGTGCGGCCCATTTCCGGCTGGATCACGCCCAGGCCGCCGGCCTTCAGGCGCAGTTGCGCATCGTGCACTGTGCGCCATTCTTCGCCGGCAGCGACGGGAATCGAAGTCGATGCCGCCACCCGCGCCAGTCCGTCCACGTCCTCGGTATGGCATGGCGCTTCCAGGAACGCGATGCGGTAAGGTTCGATGCGGCGTGCAATGGCGCTGGCTTCGGCAGCCGTGTGGCACCAGTGCAGGTCCAGCATGATGTCGATGTCGGCAAAGCGTTCGCGCATGCGGCGGATCAGTTCCACGTAATCGAAGGACGATGCCGCATGCACCTTGAAGGCGCGGTAGCCTTGCTCGTACAGCGCGGCCACCGATGCTTCGCGCTGCGCCAGGTCAGTGCCGTTCAGGCTGGTGATATAGGCCGGCACGGTCTGGCGGTAACGGCCGCCGAGCAGCTGATACACCGGCAGCCTGGCGAACTTGCCGCACAGATCCCACAGGGCGATATCCACGCCGGCCAGGGCGTCGAGCCAGAAGCCGGTGGTGTAGCCGCGCACGCGCATCATGTTGTACAGCGACTGCCACAGCACCTGCACATCCAGCGGATCCTTTCCGGCCAGGTAAGGCCCGATGACATCCCTCACCAGTGCGCGCACTGCGTCGCCGGCCACGATGCCGTAAGTCTCGCCCCACCCTACCGTGCCATCCTCGCAGGTGACCTTGATCAGCAAGGTGCGGTCATCGGCCGGATAGATGGTGCCGTTGTCGGGATCGACGATGTAGCCTTCGGCATTCACGGGCAGCAGCAGACCGGAATGCGGGCTCTGGGGTTTGGGGATACGGATGTGGAAGGTCTCCACATGGACGATGCGTCGCATGGTATTCATGGTCTCCGAATTTTTCGAGTTATTTTTTTATGTTTACTGATGCACAGTCTATTCACTAGTGCAAACAGCGTCAACGCATAACTTGTAAATCTTCGCCGGCAGCTATAATCTGGCATTGTTTATATGCGAATACACATTTTATGAGCGACACCGATCCGACCATCGAAGACGCTGCCCAGCGCTACAAGGCCCCCGCCCTGGAGAAGGGCCTGGACATCCTGGAACTGGTGGCGTCGGAAGCCCATCCGGTCACGGTCGCCGAGATCGGCCGCAAGCTGGGCCGCTCGCATGGCGAATTGTTCCGCATGGTGCAGGTACTGGAATTTCGCGGCTTCATCGAGCGCGCGCCGGAGAGTGACGGTTATCGCCTGACCGACAAATTGTTCGCCCTCGGCCTGGGCCAGCCGCGCATCAAGGGCCTGATCGAAACGGCGCTGCCGAAAATGGCGGAGCTGGCGGAAGCGACCGGCCAGTCCTGCCATCTGGCCTTGCAGTCGGAGGGCCAGATCGTGGTCGTGGCGCGCATGGAATCGACCGAGATGATCGGTTTTTCGGTACGCGTGGGCCACCGCCGCCCGCTTGCCAGCACCGTCTCCGGCACCGTGCTGTACGCCTTCCAGGCGGCACAGGTGCGGCAGCGCTGGGACAACTGGCTGGAGCAGCAGCTCGACGGCGATGCGCGGGCCGAATTCGAACGCCGCGTACTGAAGACACAAAAAAACGGCTGGTCCAGCGCGAAAAGCACCTACGCCGCCTGCATCACCGACCTGGCTGCGCCGATCTGGCGGGGCGAGTCGGCCGCAGCGGCGCTGGCGATTCCCTTTGTGGAGTCGAGCCGCATCGTGCGCAGCGTGGACGAAACCATCGCCCTGCTGAAGGCCTGCGCCGACGATATCTCGGCGCGCCTGGTGGCCAGCGACGCCCGGCTCTGATCAGCCCTCGCGGCCGATTTCCCTTGCGCCTTCGCGCAGCACGCCCACCAGTTCCTCGGTAGCCGCTTCCGGAATCCAGCCGGACAATGCCAGCCCGGCGTGCACCGGATCGCCGGTGGAGACCGCCACCACATGGTGGTTACGGTCGTCCTCCACCCGCACGCGGGCATAGCCCAGGCGCCGCACCTCGGCCAGCCGCTGCAGCAATTGCGGCAAGCCGTCCGGGTAGCGCGGGATGTCGCGCCCGGCATAAATATGGCTGATCTGCTCGTCCGGCAGTTCGGACAGCAGCATCATGCCGATGCCGCTGGTGGTGGCCGGCAGCAGGCCGATACGGCCCAGGCCCATCGAAATATCGATGCCCGGCGGAGCGTGAAAGAGATAGCTGACGCTGTCGTTCCACAGCACGCCCAGCGCCACCGTGTGGCCGTGGCGGCGCAGGTTCTGCAGCACCGGCAGCGCGCGGTTGATCAGGCCGGAAGCAAACAGGCTTTGCGCCGCCAGCACGTGCATGCCGGGACCGGCCGTGTATTTACGGTTCGCCGCCTGGCGCGCGATGCCGAGGTAGGTGAGCGTCTTCAACAGGCGGTTTACCTTGGTCGGATCGAGCCCGATGCGGCGCGCCAGTTCGCGGCAGCCCACCGGTTCGGACGCGGTGGCCAGCGCCTGCAGCGTGGCGATACCGTCGATCAGGCTCTGGTTGGGCTGGGCTCCTAACTGTGACAGCATACGCTTCTCATCTCCGGGCGAAAGCGCCATTATGCCTCAGCTCACCCGCTCGGCGCGCGCCCAGAACGCCTCATTCGGCGCCACACCCAGCCCCGCTCCGCCCGGCAGCCGATAGTGCCCTTCGCTGCAGGCCATATCGGTATCCAGCATGGCCAGGTTGCGCTCGAAGATCGAGTGCTGCCATTCATGCTTCCAGAACTGGCCGGCGGCCGCGCTGGCATGCAGACTCGCCGCCAGGAAGATGCCGACGCCGATCGTCGCATGCGGCGCCAGCACCGCGCCGTGCTGCTGCGCCAGCCGCGCGATGCGCTGGAACTGGGTGATGCCGGTGTGCGCCATTTCCGGCTGCAGATAGCGCAGCTTGCAGGCGCCCAGCCGCAGGCGCGCTTCATATTCGGTGGACCATTCCTCGCCTGCCGCAATGGGCACGGGACTGGCGCTGCACACCGCAGCCAGTCCGCTCACATCCTCCGGCTTGACCGGCGCCTCGAGGAAGAAAGGACGGTACGCACTCACCTTGTGCGCCAGTGCGCCGGCTTCCTCGGAACTGTATTTCCAGTGCAGGTCCGCCATGATCTCGGCTTGCGCGCCCAGTGCCTGGCGCAGCGCCGCGAATTCTTCGACAACGCCTTCGTGGCTGACCACGGCCGCGAACTTGAAGGAGTTGATGCCCCTGCCCTGCCATTCCTGCGCCAGTTGCACGCGCTGTTCCAGCGTGGCGGCGGGCAGTCCGGACAGATAGCATGGCACCGCGTCGCGCTGAACGCCGCCCAGCAGATCGGCAACGCGCACATTGCGGCCGCGGGCGCGCAAATCCCACAGCGCCATGTCCAGCGCCGCGATGGCGTCGGTATGGAAACCGCCGGTACAGCCGCGCACCCGCATCAGGCCGTACAACTCGTCCCAGATGTGCTCCACCTCTTCCGGGTCGCGCCCCAGCAGCACGGGAGCCAGCAGGTCATTGACGATCTCGCAGGTGGCGCGCGGCGCGCAGATGCCATACGTCTCACCCCAGCCCTCGGCGCCGTCATCGGTGCTGACCCGCACCGCGATGGACCGATCCACCGTGGGATAGATGGTGCCGTTGCCCTTGCGGACGATATAGCCGCGCGCATTCACGCTTTCGCCGGGTCCCAGCGGGCCGAGATAAGGCGTGTCGCGCGGCGACGTGACAATAAAGGTCTCCACATTGGCGACCCGGCGCCGTGGGACAGGATGTGCATTCATTTTGCGGCCGTCCATTCGAGAGGCAGGATATCGCCCAGGCGCTCCAGCAGCGCGGCCAGTTCGGCGCGGTCCTGCGCGTCCAGCGCCGGGCCGGCAGCACGCACGTAATCGCATGCGATGATGCCGCGCATCTGCAGCACCGCCTTGGTCAGGCGCCAGCGGAAGATTGCCTGCATGTTCAACAGCGGCAGTGTACGCTCAAACAGATCGCGCGCCGTCTTTTCCTCGCCGGCCGCGAAGGCATTGATCATTGCCACGTGCAGCTCGGTGATTTCGCAGGCCGGCATGGTGCCGCGCGCGCCGCGCTTGAGTTCATCGATCACATAGCGCCCGCCGGCGCCGCCGAAGACAGCCTGCAGCGCGTCGCCGGCCAGCTCGCTCAGTTGCGTGATGCGCTGGCCGGAAGGCGGCGCCTCTTCCTTGACATACAGGATGCCGTCCACGGCGCGCGCCAGCTGCGCCACCCGGTCCAGCTTCAGGCCGATACCCATCGGCGGCGGCGCGTTCTGCAGCATGATGTCGATCTTCGACTGCTGGCGGATGGCGCGGAAGAATTCGGCCATGGCGTCCAGATCGCCCTCCAGCTTGTGCGGCGTGAGGATCATGGCCGTCCGGGCGCCGGCACGGGCGCCGGCGTCGGCATAGGCGGCTGCATCTTCCAGGGATACAGCACTGGCCCCGATGACCAGCGGAATGCGGCCGCCGATCCACTCGCCCAGCAGGGCCGTCATGTGCAGGCGCTCGTCCCGGCTCAGCATGTCGTACTCGCTGGCCAGGCCGGGAAACACCACGCCGTCGGCGCCGGCAGCAATTACATATTCAAGCACATTCCGCGTGCCGGCTTCGTCGATCTCGCCGGTGGAATGAAAGATGGTGGGCAGGATGGGCAGCACGCCGCGCAACGTAGTCAATTGATGTCTCCCTCTGGTGATGTGGTGTTTGGTGGATCAAAGTGTATCTATAATGGACACAATTTACCACACTTAAGCACATAAATTTCTTGAAAGCGTATTTTTGTTGCTATAGGATATACACCAATGGGCCAACAAAAACACGCAGGTCCATCGGTAGCACGGGTGTACCAACAGCCATAACTGTGTAAACATCGTGCGAATAAAAAATCGGAGACATGTAAAGGGATTCACATGAAGAAAAAAGTCATCCCCCGGCTTCTGGCCACCGCCCTGGCGTCCAGCAGCTTCGCCGCCCTGGCGCAAACGGATGCAGCCAACCCGCCTGCAGCAGCCACCGTCGAGGCCAGTGCGGCTGCAGGCGCGGCAGCGGAGGGGGCCGGCCAGAACGACGCGGCGCCGGTACAGTCGGTGGTCGTGTCAGGCATCCGCCAGGCGCTGCAATCGGCGCGCAACAAGAAGCGCGACGCAGTGCAGTTCGTGGATGCCATCGTGGCCGACGATATCGGCAAGCTGCCGGACAAGAACGTCGCCGAATCCCTGTCGCGTGTGTCCGGCATCCAGGTGGACCGCGGCGTGGCCGAGGGCTCGAACGTCTCGATCCGCGGCCTGCGCCAGAACGTGCTGCTGTATAACGGCCGCGAGATCGTGGACTCCACCGGCCGTGGCGGTACCGGCCTGGATCAGCTGGGCAGCTCGACCTTCGGCCTGATGGCCCTGGTGCCGTCCGGCCTGATTTCCAGCCTGGAAGTGACCAAGCTGGCCGGCGCCGAGCAGATTGCCGGCGGCCTGGGCGGCGTGATCGACATCCGTTCCCGCATGCCGCTGGACGGTCCGGAACAACTGGCCGGCAAACTGGGCATGGCCTACGACGAGCTGCCGGGCAAGAGCAGCCCGGAGCTGTTCGGCCTGGCCAGCAAGAAGTTCTGGAACAATGAAATCGGCGTGCTGGGCTCCGTGTTCTACGAGCGCCGCTCGCTGGGCCAGGAGGGCCTGGACACCTTCTCCGGCTACAAGGCCTACAACGACACCAGCGTCTCGCCGGCCGTGCAGCGCTTCGGCAACCAGGATGCGCGCGCCAGCGAAATCGCCGAGACGCGCAAGAAATACGGCTTCAACGCCGTGCTGCAGTACCGTCCCGGCAAGGACTTCGAGCTGAGCGCCGACACCTTCTTCTCGCGCCTGGAGTCCGAGCGTGACCGCTTCTGGATCGGCTTCAATCCCACCGCCAGCCTGAGCAACGCCACCTACTCCGCGAACAATATCCTGCTGGCCGGCCGGGCCGTGGGTCCGGTGATGTCGAACACCGAGTATGCCGACATCGAATCGGATATTTCGTCCACCGCGCTGCGCTCGAAGTTCACGCTGTCCGAGACGCTGAAAGGGACGGCGGAAGCATCCTACGGCCGCTCCACCTCCAGCTACCGCCAGCTCTACTTCCGCCTGCAGCCGCTGGCCTCGATCAACAGCGTGGTGGACTTCGACCTGCGCAAGGGCGACTTCGGCGCCTTCAACATTTCCGGCGTGGACCTGGCCAACCCGGCGCAACTGCGCCAGACCATCATGTTCGACAGCAGCTTCGAAGCCGAGACCAAGCAGAAAGCCGTGCGCGCCGATCTGAAACGCCGCTTCGACATGCCGTGGGTGGAATCGCTGGAATTTGGCGCCCGCTACAACACGCTCGACTCGAACCAGGACCCGGCCATCGGCGACATCCGTCCAGCCAACGGCATCGCGGCCACCCTGCTCGGCGATTTCCTGACGGTGCATAGCAATCCGGGCTTCGCCTCCGGCCAGTTCGACGGCCTGCCGCGCAGCTACGTGGTGCCGTCCAAGTCCGCCTTCACCGGCTGCGCCGCCTTCAGTGCCTTCCCGGCCATCTCGCGCGATCCGCAATGCCTCGATGCCGCCGGACAAATCGGCTCGGCGGCAGCGCGCTTCCGCGTCAAGGAGGACTTCAAGGAAGCCTACGCCAAGCTGAATCTGAACGGCGAAATTTCCGGCGCCGAGGTATCCGGTAACGTGGGCGTACGCTTCGTGCGGCGCGAGCTGGAATCCACCGGCAACCTGATCAACGGCGCGGGCAAGGCGGTGCCGACCACGGCGGAACGCAACGACAACGAGGTGCTGCCGTCCGCCGTGGCGAAAATCGAACTGGCGCCGGACGCCATCGTGCGCCTGGGCGCCGCCAAGGCACTGGCCTTCGCCAACACGGCCGACCTGTATAACGGCGTGCGCCTTTACGCGCCGACCTACGCCAATGGCGTGCTGGTGCAGGCCGGCACGGGCACGGGCGGCTCGCCGCAACTGAACCCGTTCAAGGCCAACCAGTACGATGCGTCCTTCGAATACTACTTCGGCAAGCAGGCCATGGCGTCCATCGGCCTGTTCAAGAAGGATGTCTCCAGCTTCATCGTGCAGCGCCAGACGGCCGAGGTGTATGACGGCGAAACCTACCTGGTGAACCGCAAGGTGAACGGCGAAGGGGCGGACGTGAAAGGCGCCGAGGCGCTGCTGCAGCTGCCGTTCTATTTCCTGCCTGCGCCGTTCGATGGCTTCGGCGTGCTGGCCACCTATTCCTACATCGACTCGACCACGCCGGTGAAGGATGTCACCGGCCAGTCGCTGGCCTTCCCCGGCCTGTCGAAAAACAACGCCAACCTGGTGGCCTATTATGAGAACGGTCCGGTCAGCACCCGCCTGGCGGTTAACTGGCGCAACAAGTACCTGGTTGGCATCTCGGCAGCGGCGACCGGTATCTACAACGACTCCTATACCGACGTATCGGCAACGGTGCGCTACGACCTGACGAAAAACCTGTCCCTGAACCTGGAGGCAAACAATCTGAACGACGCCAAGCAGCGCACTTACGACGGTTCGCCCGAAGCGCTGCGGACCAACGCCATTTTCGGCCGTATCTACAAGATCAGCATCAGCGGCAAGTTCTGAACGAAAGGCAGCACATGAAGCAGGAAGAATTGAAAGGACGGGTTGCCCTCGTCACAGGCGCGGCCAGCGGCATCGGCGCGGCTGTGGTGCGCTGCCTGCGGGCCGAAGGCGCACAGGTCGCCGGTCTGGATATCAAGCCAGGGGCGGAAGCGGACTGCAATCTGGTGGCCGACCTGCGTTCGGCTTCCGATATCGCCGGCGCGATGGAAATCATGCAGCGCCAGCTTGGCGCGGCGGATATCCTGGTGCACGCCGCCGGCATCGGCGCCAAAGGCGGGATACTGGAAACCGATCCGGAAACCTATATGGATCTGTATTCGGTCAACGTGGTTGGCGCCGTGCGGCTGATGCGGCATTGCGTGCCCGCCATGCAGGCCAGGGGACAGGGCGCGATCGTGCTGCTGTCGTCCATCAATGCGGACTTCGCCACCCCTTCGCTGGCGGCCTATGCCGCCACCAAGGCCGCGCTGAACAATCTGATGAAGACGGCGGCACTGGAACTGGCGCCGGACGGCATCCGCGTCAACGCCATCGCGCCCGCTTCGATCGATACACCGCTGCTGCAGTCCGGCTTCGCATCCCAGCCGGAGCCGGCGGCCGCCATTGCCGCCAACAAGCTGCGCCACCCGCTGGCACGCTTCGGCACCGCGCAGGAAGTGGCGCAGCTGGCACTGTTCCTGGTCTCCGACCGTTCCGCCTGGATCACCGGCGCCGTACACCGCATCGATGGAGGCGCCAGTGTCACGCGACGATAACTTCGACGGGCAGGGCTGCATCGGCGTCAACTGGGGCAGCAGCAACTTCCGGGCTTACCGCATCGACGGCGAAGGCAGGCTGCGCGACGAGTTCTCGCGGCCGGCCGGCGTCGCCAGCCTGAAGCGGCCCGGCATGCAGGCGCTGATGGAAGAACTGGCGGCGCTCTGGCCGCGTGGCGGCCCGATCTACGCATCCGGCATGATCGGTTCGAATATCGGCTGGGTGGAAGTCCCCTACGCGCCGGCGCCCGCCGATATCGCTGCCGTGGCGCAGCGCGCCCAGGCTGCCAGCATGGGTGGCGTTGACCTCCGCATCGTGCCGGGCATCAGTTGCCGCCGCGGCTTCGACGGTGGACCGGACATCATGCGCGGCGAGGAGATCGAGCTGTTCGGCTTTGCAGCCCTGAACCCCGCGTGGAACGGACTGGTCGCCTTGCCGGGCACGCATACCAAGTGGGTGCGTTTCGAGGCTGGCTGTATTACCGGCTTCTTCACCAGCATGTCCGGCGAAATCTATGACCGCCTGACGGCCGCCGGTTTGCTGTCCTCCATCGTGGAAGGCGAAGCCTGCGACGGCCCCGCCTTCCGCGACGGTGTGGGTACCGCGCTGCAACGAAAATTGGGCATGGCCGCACTGCTGTTCGGCGCGCGTGCCCGCGTGATCCAGGGCATGCTGGGCAAGCAGGAGGCCGCATCCTACCTGCGCGGCCTGCTGATCGGATCGGAGCTTGCCGACGCACGCGCCATCCATCCCGAGCTTGGCCGGGCGCCGGTGCCGCTGATCGGCAGCGGTCCATTGTGCGCCCTGTATGCCAGCGCACTCTCCACCATCGGCGCCGAATCGCGCTTCGTCGATTCGCGCGAGGCCTGCGTGCGCGGCTTCAGCGCCCTGCATGCGGCAAGGAGGCTGGCATGAGCCGCAGTGGCGGGCCGGTGCCGACGGCGGCCGAACTGCGGCTGGATGCAGCGCTGGCCGAAGCGCCGGTGATCGCCATCCTGCGTGGGCTGCGCACGGAAGAAGCGCTGCCCGTCGTGCAGGCACTGTACCGTGCCGGAGTGCGGGTGGCGGAAGTACCGCTGAACTCACCGGACCCCTTCCGCACCATCGCCCTGCTGGTGCGGCATTTCGGCGAGCAGATGGTCATCGGCGGGGGCACGGTCACCGGGCTGTCGCAGGCGGGCCGGCTGGCGGAGTGCGGCGCGGCCTTGTGCGTGTCCCCCAACACGGATACGCAGGTGATAGCGGAGGCGCGCCGCCTCGGCCTGGCGCCAGTGCCGGGCTATCAGACGGCCACCGAAGCCTTCGCCGCCCTGGCAGCCGGCGCGCGCCATCTCAAGCTGTTTCCAGCCAGCGGGCGGACGGCCGAACTCAAGGCCCTGATGGCGGTGCTGCCGGAATACGCGCGCGTCACCGTGGTCGGCGGCGTGACGCCCTCCGATGCGCCATCGATGCGCGCGGCCGGCGCGCATGCCTTCGGCGTGGGGGCGGATGTGTACCGGCCCGGGGCCACGCCGGAGGAGGTGCATCGGCGCGCCGCGGCGTGGGTGGCAGCCTGCAGCCGCCTGGAGCGTCCGCCGCATGTCAGCCTGGTCTGCAATCCCCAAGCGATGATCGGCGAGTCGCCCGTGTGGCGCAGCGGCCATGTGAGCTGGGTCGATCCGGTACGGCGTACCCTGCTCAGCGCGGACCATGGCGGACTGCTGGCCGGGCACGCCATGGAAGTGGCCGTGTGCGCCCTGGGCGCCCTGCCCTCCGGTCAACTGGCCGGTGCACTGGAGGATGGCTTTTGTCTCGTCGATGAACACAGCGGCCAGGTGCAGCGCCGCTCGGCCGTGCCACTGGCGCAGGGTTGCCGCTTCAACGATATGTGCGTGGACCCGGCCGGGGGCTTATGGGTAGGCGCCATGCACAAGGGCCTGCTCTCGGCCCGCGGCTCCTTGTACTACGCGGCTTCGCTCGATGCTGCGCCGCGGCAAGTGGCGGCCGGACTGGGCGTGCCTAACGGCATGGTGTTCGATGCCGCAGGCAAAAAGCTGTATGTCATCGACACGCTGTCGCGCAACCTGCTTGCCTACCCGGCGGATATCCAGGCGGGCAGCTTGGGCGAACCGGTGATCGTGACCGACTTCATGGGCATCCCCGGCAAGCCGGACGGCATGACGCGCGCACCGGACGGCAGCTTCTGGGTAGCCATGTGGGGCGGCGCATGCGTCGTTCGCATCGCCGCGGACGGGGCCTTGCTGCAGAGCATACAACTGCCGGCGCCGCACGTCAGCAGCGTCTGCCTCAGCCCGGACGGCCGCCTCTGGGCCACCACCTCGCGCATGCGCCTGAGCGAACAGCAGCTTGACGCCAACCCAGGCTCGGGCGCGGTGTTTTGCATCACATTCGATGGCATGGGCTGATATAGCGCACAAAGACAAGCTGGCTTTTCAGCGTGCTGCAGCGCAACACAAATAACAGCACCTGACACACAAACCGTGTGTCTCAGCAGAGATTGCATAGCAGGACTACACTATGAGAACTTAACCCCGTCCCCACAAGGCGACGGCCCAAGTAGCTCAACAAAAACAACGAGACTCACTATGCGTATTCTCCTGCTACTACCGTTTATCGGCCTCCTGCTTACCCCTCTCTACAATATGGAAGACCCGAAGCTGTTCGGCTTCCCCTTCTTCTACTGGTACCAGTTCGCCTGGGTGCCCCTGACCTCCCTGCTGATCTGGATCGTGTATAAGCACGAACAGAAGAACGGGGAGGAATAATGGATACCTCCCACATCAACTGGACCGCCCTCAGCGTCTTCATCTTCTTCTTTGTCCTGGTAACCGTGATGGGCTTCTGGGCCTCCCGCTGGCAAGGCGGCGGCACGAACAAAGGCGGCGGCGACCTGCATGAATGGGGCCTCGGCGGACGCAGCTTCGGCACCTGGATCACCTGGTTCCTCGTCGGCGGCGACTTCTATACCGCCTACACGGTGATCGCCGTTCCCGCCCTCGTGTATGCCGTCGGCGCCTACGGCTTCTTCGCCCTGCCCTATACGATCGTCGTTTATCCGATCGTGTTCATGATCATGCCCAAGCTGTGGAAGGCCTCGCACGCGGCCGGCCACGTAACCGCGGCCGACGTGGTGTATGGCCGCTACGGCTCGCGCTCCCTGGAATTCGCCGTCGCCCTGACCGGCGTGGTGGCGACCATGCCATATATCGCCCTGCAGCTGGTCGGTATGGAAGTGGTCATCAAGGCGCTCGGCCTGACCGGCGAGCTGCCGCTGGCGGCAGCCTTCATCGTGCTGGCCCTGTACACCTACTCGGCCGGCCTGCGCGCTCCCGCGCTGATCGCCTTCGTCAAGGACCTGATGATTTACATCGTGGTGCTGGTGGCCGTGGTGCTGGTGCCGATGAAGCTGGGCGGCTACAGCGCAGTCTTCAGCGCTGCCGGCGACGCCTTCGCAGCCAAAGGCGGCAACACCGGCCTGACGCTGAAACCTGCACAGCTGCTGCCATACGCCAGCCTGGCGCTCGGCTCCGCACTGGCAGCCTTCATGTATCCGCACACCCTGACCGGCATCTTCGCCGCCAAGAGTGCGGACACGATCCGCAAGAACGCCGTCTTCCTGCCGGCCTACACCATCCTGCTCGGCCTGATCGCCCTGCTGGGCTTCATGGCTTATGCAGCGCACCTGAAAGTGGCCACCAATAACGACGTGGTTCCGGCGCTGTTCAACGCCCTGTTCCCAAGCTGGTTCGCCGGCTTCGCCTTCTCGGCGATTGCGATTGGCGCACTGGTGCCGGCAGCGGTGATGTCCATCGGCGCGGCCAACCTGTTCACGCGTAATTTCTGGAAGCCTTACGTGAACTCGAACGTCACGCCGGAAGGCGAAGCGAAAGTGGCGAAGATGGTGTCGCTGGTGGTGAAGGTCGGCGCGCTGGTCTTCATCCTGTTCCTGCCAACCAAGTTCGCGCTCGACCTGCAACTGCTGGGCGGCGTGTGGATCCTGCAGACCTTCCCTGCCGTGGTGTTCGGCCTGTTCTTCAACTGGTATCGCGCACCAGGCCTGCTGGCCGGCTGGGCGGCCGGGCTGATTTCCGGCAGCTGGCTCGCGCTGGCCGACGGCATCAAGCCTGTCCACACCTACATCATCGGCGACTCCAGCTACACGCTGTACACCGGCCTGGTAGCACTGGCGGTGAACATCGTGATCGCCACCATCGTTCAGCTGGCAACGGGCGTCAAAAGCTCCGAGCCGGCCAAGGCACGATGAATATTGTCTAGCGCCAGGCGCAGCATACGGTAGCGGGTTTCTTCCGTTGCCGATGCTGCGTGAGGCGACAGCAAGGTATTCGGCAACTGCGCCAGCGGCGACTGGCGCAGTGGCTCTTCTTCAAAGACGTCCAGAGCCGCACCGCGGATTACCCCGTCTTCCAGCGCCGCGATCAGCGCCGCTTCATCCACCACCGTTCCCCGCGATACGTTGACCAGGAAGCCATCGGCGCCCAGGCGCTTGAGGATGTCCGCGTTGATCAGATGGCGCGTGGCCTCGCCGCCCGGACAGCACACCACCAGAATGTCGGCCCAGTCGGCCATTGCCGGCACGCTGTCGAAGAATTGATACGCCACGTCGTCCTTCTTCGTCGAAGCGCAGTAAGCGATGGTGGGTTCGAAACCATCCAGCCGGCGCGCGATGCTGCGGCCGATGCGCCCGAAGCCGACGATGCCGACACGCTTGCCGGACAGGCCGGTAGAGAGCGGGAAGGTGTTTTTCTCCCAGTCGCCTTCGCGCACGAAGCGGTCCGCGTGCGGAATCTTGCGCAGCAATGCCAGCAGCAGTCCAACCGCAAATTCCGCCACTGCGCCATCCAGCACGCCCGGCGTATTCGCGACCACCACGCCGCGCTCGCGCAGCTGCGCGACCGGAATCAGGTCATAGCCCACGCCGGAGGTGGCGATGATGCGCAGTTCCGGCAACTGCGCCAGCAGGTCCATCGGCATCACCTGGTTGCTGCGCGTGACGACCGCGCGGATGCCGCGTTTCAGATCCGGATTGCCCTCCAGGTCCTGCGGCGTGCAGGGCTGGAACTCGGCGTCGATGATCTTTTGCAGCGCCGGCGGAAATGCGCCGAGCTGCAGCAATACTCCTTGTTGCATCAAATCTCCTTCGTCATGCGGCAACCGCTAACCGGGCCGCCCGTCACTCAATTCCTGCAGGCCCTTGACCTGCCGCAGCTGCTCGCGCACGCGGTCGAACTCGCCGTCCGAGATACGCGACAGCACGATCAGCACTTCATCGGTGTCGGCCATATCCTCATTCTGCTGCACCACGAACTTGCTGACGCGCGCACTGCTGCTGCCGATCGTCTGCTCCAGCACGTGCAGATTCAGGCTGCCGCGCGTTACGATCAGGCGCAAGGCGCGCGACTGGCGCGCCACGAAATACCATTTCTCGACCGGTTTCAGTCCGGCCAGGATAATCAGGATGATGACGGTGGCGGCAATGGCCGCCGTGTATAAGCCGCCGCCAACGGCCAGCCCGACCGCCGCCACCGACCACAGGCTGGCTGCCGTGGTCAGTCCGCGAATGATTTCGCCGCGCAGCAGGATGGAGCCGGCGCCGAGAAAGCCGATGCCGGATACCACCTGCGCGGCCATACGCGAGGGATCGAGTTCGATGTGGGGTTGGTTCAGCAGGTCGGAGAAGCCGTAGGCGGAGACGATCATGATCAGCGTCGAGCCGACGCACACCAGCATGTGGGTGCGCAGCCCCGCCGCCCACGACAGGCGCTCGCGCTCAAAGCCGATCACGCTGCCCAGCAAAGCCGCCAGCAGCAAGCGCAATATGATTTCCACCTGATTCGCCATGATCTTCCCGCCCAATACCAGGAGGATCGATCATAGCAAAAAACCTCTCGCCACGCTCAGGCGTCTTTTTCGACCAGGCGCCGCAAGGCGCTATCCCTGACTGCAAACACATCAAACAGGCCCAGCGCACGCAGTGCAGGCAGCAGCTCGATGATGTCGCGCCCGGCGCTTTCCTTCTGCGCCGCGCCGGCCGCTGGATCGCACCATACCCGGGCATTGGCAAGGAAGGCGCCAACGCTGCCTTTGCGGATCGTTACGCCGTCGAGGTCAACCTGATTCTGGTGGCCGGGAAGAATATCTTCTGCGCGCATATGCTTACTCCTTTATGTAATGGTGATAAGCCATGTTAGAGCTGCTAGCATGGCGCCTGTACGCTATAAATGACATTCGATAGCTCTTTCACGCCACCCATGACTAACTCGCTGATCGCGCCAAATCTGGCATCCACCGCTGACGGCCCGCCGCTGCTGGCCGTCGCGCAGCAGTCCGGCGAGGTGCGAGTAACACGCCGCCATAAACATGCACGCGGCCAGTTGCTGGGTGCCGCGAACGGACTGCTGTCCGTCGATGCGGGCACGGGACGCTGGGTAGTCCCGGCCACGCACGCGGTATGGATACCGCCCCACGTCGCGCACGGCCTCCGTTCGCATGGACCGTTTGCCGGATGGAGCGTGTACGTGGCCGAATCGGAGTGCCCAGCCCTGCCGGGCGAGCCGTGCATCATTGCCGTCTCCGGCCTGCTGCGCGAAGCAGTCATCCGCGCCACCGGCTGGAACGGCTCTGCCCTCGATGCCGCCCAGTTACGGCTGGCCGGCGTGATCCTGGACGAAATCCGCACCCTGCCGCAAGCCCAACTGGGCCTGTCGATGCCGCAGGATGCGCGGCTGCTGAAGATTGCCCGTGCCTTATCCGACCACCCCGGCGACGAACGGCGGCTGGAGGAATGGGCTGCGTGGGCGAATATCGCGCCGCGCACCCTGACCCGGCGCTTCATCGCTGAAACAGGTTTCAGCTTTACAGAATGGCGCCAGCGCGTACGCCTGCTGCGGGCACTGGAACTGCTCGCAGCAGGCAAGGCTGTCACGGGCATTGCGCTCGATCTCGGCTACGACAACATCAGCGCCTTCATCGCCCTCTTCCGCCGCGTCTTCGGCACCACGCCTGGCCAGTACCAGGCTCTCTTCATCAGATAACAACCACCATCTTGCCGCCAGCCTCGTTGGCTTCCATCACCCGGTGCGCCTCGCGGATTTCGTCGAAGCCGAACACACGCACTGGCTTGACGTTGAGACGTCCACTGGCTGCATCCTGCGCAATCTGCTGCAGCGGCACATCGGACACGGGGAAGCCCGGTGTGCCAAAAACGAAGCTGCCAAAGAATGTCAGGTACACGCCACTCGACATCTGCAGCAAGGGATTGAAGTCCCTGATCGGATCCAGTCCGCCGAGCCAGCCCGCCAGGCACGCGCGCCCACCGCGACGCAGCATCGCCAGCGAATCCAGCATAACGCTATTGCCTACCAGATCCAGCACCGCATCGATCCGCTTCGCCTCGGGAATGCGTTGCGAAAGATCAGGGCCTTCAATCTCAACACGGGAAGCGCCTAAAGCCTCCAGCATCGGGATACGCGCGGGGCTGCGTGTGGTCGCAATTACCGTAAGGCCGGCGTTGACAGCAAGTTTCACCGCTGCCTGGCCAAACGACGATGTAGCCCCACGGACGACCAGCGTCCGCCCTGCTACTATTTCGAGATTGCGGAACAGGCAGGTCCAGGCCGTCGCGTAAGTTTCGGGAATCGCAGCCAGTTCCGCCCATGGCAAATCCGCTTCGATCAGGGCGACGTTGCCCACCGGGACCCGGGTGTATTCCGCATAGCTGCCGTTGATGGTCCTGCCCATCCCACCCATCAGCGCAGCCACCCTGGCGCCCACCGGGAATTCGCCGCCCGGACAGGACTTCACCACACCCACACATTCAATCCCGCTGACCTTCGCCGCTTCGGCCCATTCTCCACGGCGCATATGCACTTCCGCATGATTGATGCCAAACGCCTTGATCTCGATAAGCACATGTCCCTCCAGGGGCTCGGGCACAGGAAGCTCCGTATAGACCAGGCTATCCAGGCCGCCAAATTTCTCCAAAACGATTGCACGCATGATGATTTCCTCCGATTGATTTGTAACCTCACACAAGACGCTTGTCAGGTTACGATTCATACTGTAACCTGTCAACATAAATTTCACAGGTTACTTAATTCAAACCGAAAAACCGAGGAATCCAACATGACTATTCACGACATCCACTGCGCCAGAATCGGAGACACTGTGTTGGCGCAATTGGGACCGGGAGAAGAGCCGATGCCGCTCGCCCCCAGCATCACGCTCGATAACGGCCAGCACTGCATACCGCAGCACTACCTGCAATACCGGCAAACCGTCGAAACGCTTTCAACGATCCTGAACGACATCGACGCGATCGAGGATGTGATGCTGTTTTGCGGTCAGGACGAAGGTGGCTTGTACCTGCAAATCGGGATGCTCGGCCCGGACAACTACGACCGTTCGGCAGAAAAGGCCCGCCGCCTGGTGTACGGACGCAAGTGGCGCATCGAGACCTATACGCCAACGTCCGAAGTTATCCAGACCGCGCTGCTGGCGGTCAAAAAAGCCTGCGAACACGAAGTACGCGAACTGCTCACCCTGAGCGATGCCGTCAGCCGCAAAAAGGGCACGCCGTTCAGCACTCATCAGGATCTGCCATTGATGGCGCGTTTTCCCGAATTGGTGCATGCCGTTGTGGACTCGGGCGACGAGCCGCCAGTGCAGCATTGGCTGAGCGGCGTCCGGTTCGCCGGCCGCGAGATCGCCGTGCACGGCGTGGCCGTACGGCCGAACGGCGACGTGGTGCTGGACCTTGGATTTGGCGAGCTGGCACAGGCGCATGACCTCCATGCGCGTTACGGCATCGGCACGCTCAGGCTCACCGTGGTGGTGCGTGGCTGGGACCAGGCAAGCGTGCTGCATGCCACAATGAATGCGCTCATTCAGCACAGCGACTCGCTGATTGATGAAGAGTTCCGCTATCGCGGCTTTGCCCGGTTCAGCAAAAATCTTCAGCCCTCGCGTATTGCGCAATTGTCGATCGCAACGCGCACGCGCGCCTTGCCGCACCATGAATTCGACCGCGTGCGCAAGGCAGTGAACTTCTCGGTCGATGCGCAGCGCGTGCCGTCGCTCGGCGCAGGTATGCTGGCTGCGCGTAACCGCTTACAGCTGGAACTGGAGGGGACACTGGGTGGACATATGCCGCATGATTTCGTGGCGGCTGAGCTGAAACAGAGCGCTTGATCCGCCGGGTGCAGCGACGTCGTGTTAAATTGCTGGCAGCTTTCCTGTTAAGGAGTGAATGTGCTGCATATACCCGATGATTCGGTGCTTGTCCTTGTCGATTTCCAGCCGCGCCTGATGCCGGCAATTGACGACGGGGAAGTCGTTGCGGCACAGGCGTCGCGCCTGGCGCGTATCGCCCAGTTGCTGGATGTGCCTATCATCGGCACCGAACAAAATCCCGCAGGCCTCGGCGAAAACCTGCCCGATCTGAAAGCCCTGTGCTCGCGCACTGTCATCAAACACCACTTCGATGCCTGTGCCGATGGGTTGCCAGCAGCCCTGCCCTCAGGCCGCAAGCGCGTGGTCGTTGCAGGCTGCGAGGCGCATGTGTGCGTGCTGCAGACGGTATCGGGCCTGCTGCAGCATGGGCTGAACGTCACCCTGCTTGCCGATGCGGTCGGCTCACGCCGGCCACTCGACCGCGATACCGCCATTACCCGTCTCTCTCAGGCGGGCATCACGATTGCGACGGTGGAGATGGTCGCCTTCGAGTGGCTGCGCAGCAGCGAGCACCCGCGCTTCCGCGATGCACTGCGCCTGATCAAATAAGGCGTCACGGCAGGCTGACTTCCGATACCGCGCCCACCCGGCCATCCGCAGCTACCGCAGCAACGCGCACCGTTCCATGAGCCTTTATCGGTCCGGTCACACGCGGGCTGCTGGACCGCGGCGTGCTGCCGTCCACCGTGTAGTGAAGCGCAAAGCCGGGCAACTGATGGTTGGCCAGCACTTGTCCCTGCTCGACGCGCAGGCCTGGCGGTGCGATGCGATAGGCGATGCCGCTGCGTTCAGCATCCAGGCGAGGCAGCACGCGCTTGCCAAGCTGGTTCGCGAAGATCGACCAGTCGCGCTGTTCTGCTGCCGCCCAGGCGCGTTCGGCCAGCGCCAGCATGCGCGGCATCAGCAGATGGTCCATGCGATTGAGATCGCGTACGGTTTCGGTGAACAGTGTGCTTTCAAGGCCAAGCAGGTTTTCCGCGCCTTGGCCTTTCACGTAGGTCTGCGGGTCGAATGCGAATGCCTTGTCGAGCTCCGTGTATGCGGCCCAGTTCACGCCCGGCTCGTCCGGATTGCGGTTGTAGGCCATGTCGAAATACAGCTGGCTGGCCGGCGCCAGCACAACGCCGTAGCCAGCCTGCGCGAGGCGGCTGGCCATATCGGCGGAGCTACCGACATCGTCCCAGACCAGCGCCTGCATGCCGCGCTGGCGGAACAAAGGATTCGGCTCCTTGTGCTTTACGCCGCCCTCGATCACAGTGCGCTCTGCCATTTCCTGCCAACCGAGGGCTGTGATCTTGTGACGTGCCAGGATACGCGTGACGCGGTCGTAGAAGTGATCCCATAGATCTACCGTCGATGCCAGTTTCCGGCGTTGCATCAAGCGCTGGCTGGCTGGCGACTTTTCCCAGGCACCGGCTGGGACTTCGTCGCCGCCCACGTGCATGCGGGTCAGCTTGACGCCAGCAGCCTTGTGCATGCTCGCGACTTCGGCGACGACGTGTTCGATGAAGGCGTAGCTGGATTCCAGGCCTGGGTCGATCACATGATCGTGATATAGCTGGGGAGAGCTGTACTCCGAGCGGTCATTGGGATCCTGCAGGCGGAAGCGCTGGGCGGCGACAGGATCGCTGGCAAGCAGGCGACGGTAGCGCTGCTCCATTGCCCTCACCGCCGCGCGTGCGTGTCCCGGCATTTCGATTTCGGGGATGACTTCGATGTGACGCGCCTGGGCATAGCGCAGGATGGCGATGTAGTCGGCACGGGTGTAGAAGCCGCTGCCGTGCGGGTCGTTCGTGTTGGGGCCGGAGCCATAGGCGGGCTGCAATTTGTCCGCCATGGTCAGGGTGTGGCCGCGCTGGGCGCCTAATGTTGTCAGCTCGGGGAGGCCTGCGATTTCCAGGCGCCAGCCTTCGTCGTCGGTGAGGTGAAAGTGGAATTTATTCAGCTTGTAGCGCGCCATCAGGTCGAGCAGGCGGAATACGACTTTCTTCGACTGGAAGTTGCGCGCAACGTCGAGCATTTGGCCGCGGTAAGCGAAACGTGGGGCGTCGGTGATCTTGAGCGCGGGCAGATCCACGCCACTACCGCTTGCCGCTGTTGCAGGCGGCAGCAATTGGCGCAGGGACTGGAGGCCGCGATATACACCAGCGGCGGTGGCGCCCTGCACGGTGATGCCGTGGGCAGCGTCGATGGTCAGCACGTTGGCTTCGGGCGAAGCGCTGCCCGAGACTTTGCCGATTCGTAGCGTGACGCGCTGTTTGCTTGCTGCCGGCTTGGCGGCATCCACATGCGGCGCGAACAGGGCTTTCGCCACTGCGGCTTCGTTCCGCAATGCCTGCGGTGCGTCGATGTGTGGCATGGATGCCAGATGCAGAACACCTGCGCTGCGTTCGACTTTCTGCGGAGTTGGAAATACTGGCGGCAGATTCTCAAGGGCGATATCAGTGGCGCTGGCGTTGCGAGCATACCAGGCCTCCGGCGTTACCAGCGCAGGCGCGGCTGGCCCGGCATCTAGCTGCTCAGGGCGGGTGATCGCGTCGATGCGGTAACCGGTGATGGCCACCGCCGATTCAGGCTGATCGTCCATCGCGAGATACGGACCGGCTGGGGCCTTGACGGTGTTGGTCAGTGGCGTCGGGTAATAAAAGTCCGCCGTGATACTCGCGCCTGGCGCCAGGCCCGCGAAGCCGGCATCGGGACGCAGGCGGAATAGCTGCCCACTGACCTGCTCCAGCACCAGTCCGTTGCCGGTGTTTTGGGTGGCCAGTCCGTCCATCACGTTGAAGTACAGTGCCCAGCCTTTCGCTGGCAGGGCCTGTTTGCCGTTGCCTGTGATGGTCAACCGTGTGAGCGCCCTGCCCGGTCCTTGCGCTGGATTCTCATTGCGCAGCAACTCCCAGCGGAGCTGGACTGGGCTGGCACCGGCCGCAATCGCATCGGCGGCATACGCGCGAGGCGAGAGCATTGTCATCAGCATCAATACGCTCCCCAGGCACCACAACAATCTGATCGCGCGGCGATTATCCAAAACGCGGAACAAGCTGAGGTCGTGTTGAGCGATTGAGGTCATGTGGTCCAGGGTGATGTTTAAATTGAGTTGCTCATCATATATCACCGGCATCCCAGGAATCTGAGGAACTTTTTCTATCAGGAGACAGTCTTACATGACTCGGAGGGGACAACAGAGGCTTCAGCCGGCTAGACATTGGGGTTACCGGAAAGGTGTTTCGAGCGACCTAACGCGCTGACCGGAACTTATTCTGCTGCAAACTGTCCAACCTCAACATGAACCTTATCAAGCAGCGCCAAATTGGGGACTTACCGACGGGAGGCGCTATGGATCATGAGGGACGCATTTCCAAGCTGGAGGCTCACGTGGAAAATATTCGTGTTGATATAAACCGCTTATACGATGCTATCGAACGGCTGAGGCAGCATACCGATAAAGGCTTTGCGGAACTTCGCAGCGAAATTCGCTGGCTGGTCGGGTTGGTGCTGCTGAATACGTCAATGATTGTAGGGATGGCTGGTCGAGTGTTTGGGGTTTATTAATGGTCGGCGCCGTTATCGCGTTATGGTGCGCCTTAGCTACGGCGGCGACCAAGCGGATTTCCTGCCAGCTCAGGACAGTGACTTTCTTTTTTTCAAAGTCATGCTATTGGAGACACGTTTAAAGACTGAAATGTATGGAGGTGCGCCAGAGCTGCGCTCTGGCGAAGCTGCCGCGCAGCGGCAGCAAACGGGCGATTCGGTCGCGTCCCGCGACCGCGCGACCGCCGCCAGGCGGATCGCTTTCGAATCCCACGCGTGAGCCCCGCAGGGGGCTCACTCCTCTCCGCCAGCCCAAAACAAAAAAGCCGCCCAGTGGGCGGCTTCTTCGTTTTGTTCTGGCGGAGAGGGTGTCCGCAGCACTAAGAATGAGAAAAACGCTTCTCAGTCGCGCTACTCACCTTTCAATCCACCTTCGAAAATTCCCAGGAAAAAACTAACGTTCGTTCTCTGGAGATAATACATCAAATCGTGCGCCATCGGCGATGAACTCAAATAACGAACTTCCGTTTTCGCCCCGAAGCCGACTATCGCAAATTGCGTTCCCCCTTGGACAGATCAGACTGCCAATGCTAGCTGTCACTAGGGGCCGAAGTTGCAGAAGGCGATTTTCCCGGCGCCTTCGGATCCCTTCTTGTGCCATCGCCATGCACCAGGATAGGCATCCAGTTTTTCCCTACCCCCACATGCGCAAATTCCGCCTGAATTTGTTGAAGTGTGAAGAAAGGCTTCGTCATATAAACCACTGCATAAAAATGCTGCCAATCGTCGCTTCCGGCATACCCTTTCATATCCTCGTAGAATCCGCCGATAACCTTTTTCGCTTCTTCTTCAGTTACCGCGTACTTATATTCTGCGGCTGCTTTTAGTGACCGAATACCAATGTCAGGTTTGTACGTTTTTGTGACTTGAGCGATGGGAATTTCACGTACAGTGTCGGGGAAAATATGTATCAGTACATCGTATACGCATTTTCGAACCTGAGCTTCGCTGTTCGGTTTTACATCGCGGTCAAAAACTATCTTTGCCGTATTCTGCAAAATGCTCTCGAAACGTGCTCGCTGCTGCAGGTCATCACTCTCCTGTGTATCCACATCGAACAGCGCAGAGATAGTTCGATGATGAGTCCAGAGGTATCCCAGCACATCACTATGATGTTCGCCCACATACGGCAACATTTGAAGATTTGTCTCTTTTCCTTCAAATTTTTTGAACCCCAACTTAAAATCCTCCAATAGCCTTACATATCCGAGAGATTCAAACATTAGGCATAGAGAAATGTGAATGCGTTCGATCTTTGACTGAAAGGCCATAACTTCGAACTCATGCTCATCTTCCCATAGTCCATTGTCCTCGGAGTAATTATGAAAAAGCGATTCCAAGCTACGGACGGAGCTCCAAGCTTCGGAAATTTGCTCGCCTATATCATTAAGTAATTTTTTATAGGATAGATCTTTATGCATTTTTTAATTGATCGTTTGAAAAAACTTTGTGTCCCGCTTGGCATCACTTCAGGTAACGTGTCGCTTCACCGGACCATAAAATAATGCTCAGCGTGACCGCTTCACTCCGCGGCCATCACAGCATATACGTAGTCGCGAGGTCGCGTCGGTACAGTGGGTCGCTCAGTCGATCGAACAACAAGCGGGGACTCTCACAGGAGTATCGTAAAGTCTACAACGCTGGCGGATAAGCTTTTTTAGGCAAGATGATTTCCTTCATTAATTCACGCGCAGCAGTTGAAAGTGCGGCGACGCAGTTTTCAACTGGAGAATACGCCTGAATGATTTCTTCTTTGAGAATCTCTGATGCGATTGCTCGACCTTCTACAAGTGATTGCAGCCCATTCATTGTTTGGTTAAAGAGACGTTCCAGCTCCGCGTTTTCGTTTTCCGAAAAACTGCTAATTATGAGCCTACTCTGTTCAAGGTGCCCGTTAATCTTTTTGAGCGGCGCCGCAGCATCAATGACCTTAACGATCATTTGGGCGTAATTTTTGGACAAGGCCTTTGTAAGATCAAGTAGTTCCGAGAAATAGAGCGCACATATGTTTCGCACCTGTTGATTGCCGAGGTATCTGGAACCACGCTGTCACCTGAATGACTGGCGGTTGCGTAATTCGATGCCCCATTTTGTACCTCATAGGCGGCAAGAAGTAGTTCTTCAAGCTTGTCGCGCCGAACGGTGGTGTATTCCTTTGTTGTCCAATCAGCGTGAGCAAGCGCCAATTCCACTGATTTGGTCGCCTCCGTAGTCGCTCTCAAATGCGATACAACCTCGTCCAGTTGCGAATGCACTGCCTAAGCTTTCCACGCTCTGCGGCATTTGCACCGATCCTGCTAGCAAAATACGTTGCCACCATCACGATAAGAATGAACAGCAACCAGTAAAGCCAATTATCGAGAAACGTCTTTTGAATAATCTGTTCTGCTATTTTTTCAGCGAGCTTGTCCATATTGCGAGGTTGGATACTTCCAATAGAAGTTGATAGCGTCGACCTTTCGCCAAATTGACGGAAATTTCATGGGTTTTGGCACGGAAGAATTCGGTAGGCTAGGCTAGGCTAGGCTAGGCTGGGGCAGCCTTCAATATCACGGACGATATAACAACGGCCTGCCCTACAAAAACCGATGCTGTAATCAGGCTTATTCCATCTGTTTGCGTACACCTACAATATCCACGGATCAGACAAACCACGCATACTCGCTTACGAGGACCGGTCATCCACGCTGGGCATCGTCGTTTTTACTCAAACTCTCAGCCATGAGCCAGCCATCGTTCGTGAGCGAAAAAACCTCTCCTTTATAGCCACGCACCTCAACTAGTTTTTCAGCTAAGAGCTCGTTCAATGCAGCTTCCCATCGACTAGCTTCTCTGGGGCTATCCCCTCCATACTGTGTTGCACCTGCTTGAATTACACGTCCTCCAATAAAGGCCAATTTCAAAATTTGGCCTTGACGGTCCGCCGCCGCTGTTTTCAATAGCTCGACGGCATCTCGTGATAATTCGAAGCGGCCATGCTTTGAGTTTCCGGCGTAGATATTCTCGTACACCTGCTCAGTCTCACTAGGCTCCGCTGTCGCCCGCTCAATCGCTGCGACGACTTCTTCTTTAGCATTCGTTCGTAGGCGCTCCAGAATCTTAGCCAGCGTTTCGCCTTCACTCCGAAGCGAGACAGCTTCGTGGCCATGAAGGCCGTGCACTAGTTCATTCCTTACCTTCCGTATTCTCTCAAGGTCACGAATTTCGTCGACCGTTAATATATCTAAATTTTTCAGAATTCTTGGACTTGGAGCTAAGCTAACCGCCTTCTCGCCTCGCGAGTTAAGGACTTGTCGTAGAAAACGCTCGAAGAGGATCCACTGAGTCATGAAATAGCCGATCGCATCATTAGAAGATGATGAAAGGGTCGAAACAACCGGTGGACCTTTCTCAATTTGCTCGCCATCGGAACGAAGGGCAGCGTAGGCGACATATCGATCTGGGTGTGCGGCGAGAATTTGATCGACGATCTGTTGAGCAAGTGGCCGCTGCTCGCTGTCCGCGACTAGCCCTTGTAAGTACGGATTTAGTGCTTCTGGAGTAGTAATGTTGAGGCTACTGAGTAGGCGGAACAACATTTCAACATCGCCTACTACCGGTTCTCCGTTCGAAGGCTCCAACCGCGACCTGCCGAGCTCCAGCAGGAATGAGGCGAGATCGTAGTGATTTTCAAATTGCGCGCCTGCCGATAAAACCCGAGCTTTCGCCGCGCGTTGCAAACGTTCCAAAGCAATTTCGCCGGTTAATACCATGCCATTGAGCTCGTCAAGGATTGCAAGTTCGTCCTCTGAGAGGGCGCCTTGCATTGGCTTATAGACTAAATCATGCTCAACCTCAGACCACGCATGCATCAGAACTGACGCCACCTGAACTTCAACCCTTGCGTCGGCAAATCGCGAGCTTTGTTCTGTTAGCGTATCTTCCCTTAACTGTAATCGGTAATGAGTTGCCCAGTACCCAGAGAAACGCTTTTTATCCGTAGGCTTTGATGTCCCCGTGAAAATCTTTGGGACTTCGGAGAGACGAAAGTTTTCCTTTAGTATTTTATCAACTTCGTCCCGCTCCCCTGGAAAATACAGAGCAACCCGCACGCCAGCGAGGTCGACGATATCGCCATAAATCTCATCAACGGTTTGAAAGTTACGCTCTAGGTTCCTTTGACGAACCTTGACCTCCAAACGCTTAGGATTCTTTGCCCGCGATGTGACCATCGCGCGAATACCAGATGAGTCAAGTTTCGTCTCCAGTTGCTGAGCAACGATCCTTCCGGCTTGCTCGTAAAAGTCAAACTCCCGCCGAAATCGCGATACGAATTCTGCAATAACGTCACCGAACACTGAACGCTGCTCCATGCGGCTCATCTTCCTCATAGCCAATCAAATTTACTGATTGCAAGAATAACCTACTATTGCAATGATGTAAATTTTTGGCGTGTGCTGTCACCGCAGTCACCACGGCACAAGTCATTTCGCTTGGGAAGGCCCCAGTTGCATCATGCGTGGGTTGGACGGCGTGGTCGCTTGCGAAATCGCAAAAGAATCGAGAAAACAGCGTGATGTTGCAGTCAGCGATGCATTGAAGCGTTATTTTGACTTTCAGCCCTATATCCGCGATAAGCGTCCGCAACGAGGGCAGACTCGGACAGACGCCTAACCTTTGCCAGAGTTCTAACGGAGCGACTCCCCTGTCGTCACTGAATTGCAGTGCGTGTCGTGCTCGTTCAATCAACTGCTTGAGGGCAAGCGATCCAAAAGGTCCGTCGCAGCAAAGTTCCAAAAACTCGGTACTTATTGACAATCACCGATCTTTCGGAACAAAATCCCGCATGGACAATGCCCGCACCCAAATTCTGGATCAAGCGCGCCGACACGGCCTGATCCGTTCGCGCGACCTCAGCAACCAAGGCATCCCGCGCATAGCGTTCACCCGACTGGTTCGCGAGGGCGCGCTGCAGCGCGTCGGACGGGGGCTCTATGCCCTCCCCTCGCGCTATGTGTCGGTACACGGCACACTGGCCGAAGTGGCAAGCAAATATCCGCAGTCGGTGATCTGCCTGATTTCGGCGCTCCAAACTCATCAACTGACGACACAGGTCCCATCAGAGGTCTGGCTGGGCATCCCCAACAAGGCGCATGCGCCAAAGCTGGAATATCCGCCGCTGCGACTGGTGCGTCTGTCAGAACCAGCGCTGACGCAGGGTGTCGAAGTGCGGCATATCGACGGCGTCCCCGTACGCATCACGACCATCGAACGCACGCTGGTCGACTGCTTCAAGTTCCGCAACAAGATCGGCCTCGACGTTGCGCTGGAAGCCCTGACGGATGCCTGGCACGCCAAACGCATCAACATGGACGAGCTCTGGCGCCTGGCGACCAGTTTCCGAATGGCGAACGTGATGCGGCCGTACATCGAAAGTCTGTCATGAGCGAACGCAATGTCGCGGCATCCGTACGGGCGCGTCTGCTGAATCTGGCGAAGGAGCGCAAGCTGGACTTCAACCTGGTGTTGACGCGTTATGCCCTGGAACGCCTGCTATACCGGCTCAGCGTCTCGCCGCACGCCTCTCAATTCCTGCTGAAAGGCGCGCTGTTGTTCGATTTGTGGTTCGACATCCCGCACCGCCCAACGCGTGACGCGGACTTCCTCGGTTTCGGCGCCTCGGATTTGCCGCACCTTGAAAGCACCTTCAAGGAGATCTGCGCTATCGACGCAGCGGACGGTGTGCTGTTCCATCCGGAGACGCTGCGCGCAGCGGAAATTCGCAAGGAGTCCAGTTACGCCGGGGTTCGCATTACATTCACAGGCGAAGTCGATGGCGCTCGATGCCCAATGCAGTTGGATATCGGCTTCGGCGACGCCATTACACCAGCACCGGACAATGTGTCCTTTCCCGTCATGTTGCCCGACTTTCCTGCGCCAAAGTTGCGGGCCTATCCGCGGTATACGGTAGTGGCAGAAAAACTGGAGGCGCTGGTTTCACTTGGCATGGCGAACACGCGGCTGAAGGACTTCTTTGACCTGTCGATCCTGGCCACGTATGCAGCCTTCGATGGCGAGACGCTTCGACTGGCCGTGCAGGCCACCTTCGCGCGCCGAGACACAGCGCTGCCAGTAACGGCACCTCTCGGACTCACAGCGACTTTCGCAGACGACGCCGGCAAACTAGCGCAGTGGGCTGCCTTCACGAAGAAGAACAAGCTGCATGCATCGGATCTCGACGCTGTGGTGAGCCTGTTGCGCGAATTCCTGATGCCTGTCTTGGACGCCGCCAGACAGGACACGACATACTCGCTGCATTGGCCGGCCAACGGGCCTTGGACGCCGTCGTAAACACCAAGGTATGTCCGCGCTTGCGCCAACACATTGCGCGCACGACGTCCAACTTGTCGGTGCTGGAGCCGGCGGGCGTGGCCGGCAACACCAAGCTCAATGAGCGGCATACACACACAGCGGGTCCGCAGCAAACCTGACGCAGTAGCTTTAAGGCCTTGCATAAGAGCCTGCACGGGCCGAACTGAAGGAGGATGGTCTAACCGGACCATCAATCTTTAACGGACCGCATAGCCCCTATTTGCCGACTCCAGCCAGGATCCGGCTCAACTCCTTGTCCGCCCAGACCACCGCGTCAGTGCCCAAACGCTCTGGAATCCTGATCGCCCCCCTGGCATACGCCTCCACGATGTAACGCGTGATGAGCGTCTGGCGCAAGACTTCCTTCATGCCCCCGGTTTCGCACGCGCCCGAGATGCGCGCCACCGTTGCATCGATCGATTCGGCCTGGATGCCTTTGACCAGCAGTTGCAGAACGTAGTCGGTCATCGTCATCTTGCGTTGGCCGGCCTGCTTCTCGACCCACTGACGGATATCGAGAGGAAGCTTGATGCTGAAGGGACTGACCTGCTTCATATGACGACCTTTCCCCTGCAACTACCGGCTGTATAGACCGCTTGACCGACATGCATATTACCGAGCGAAGCGATGTGTATTACGCGGGAAGCCAAGCGCAGCGCGGCTTTCTGCGGCAACCGGAGGTTGCGTGATGTGTGAATACCGGCTAGGGGGTGCGGGGGATCCCCGCACCGCGCATCGTCCTGTCGTTCATGCTGCGTCATCGCTTCAGGACTTCTTTTTCAGCATACTTACTCCTGCCAATGATGAAGCGAGAAAAATCAAACGGTGGCCATCGAGCATTTATCTAAAGACGAGGGGACAAACGAGGGACGGCTATAGAACAGCCAGCAACGAACAGACAACAAATGGACAACGAATAGACAACGAATGAACAACGAATAGGCAACGAATAGACAACGGTTCGACAACGAGTTAAGAGCGCCGCTGTCGAATCGTTAGTTTTGCATGACCATGTATCTCGCAACTATCAGACCGCCGAATGACATCTGCGCCAGATCAAAACTTCTATGCGACCTGCGGCCTAACATCAGATCGAGGAGTCCCTCATGACACCGCAAGCGACGCTAACACGGCCCTATACAACACGTTCCGGCAAGGACCGGCGCAGTGAAGCCAATCATTCGCCCCTTGTATTCCTTCGTTTGCCCGCTGTGATGTCAATGTGTGGACTTTCCCGCAGCAGCATCTATCAAGCCATTCAACGCGATGCCTTCCCGCGTCCGATCAAACTGAAAGCAGGACGCGCCAGCGCGTGGATCAAAGCGGAAGTTGTGGAGTGGATGGAGCAGTGCGTTCAAAATAGCCGCCCAAACACGTCAGAACGGCGTTAGCGCCCATCGAGGAAGTTGGCCCAGGCATCCATCAGCTGCCGGCGCTTTTCGAGCAAATCACCGCGCCTGTAGGCTGCTTCGACTTTGTCGGGTACGTGGTGAGCAAGCGCGTATTCACACACCTCGCGCGGAAAAGCGTTCGGTGCGTATTCAGCGCACCAGTCCCGGAACGTGGAGCGGAAGCCATGCACGGTGATGTCGCCACGGCCCATGCGGCGCAGCACTGCGGTCAAGGTCATTTCCGACAACGGTGCATTGCCGGAAGCCGAGAAAATCACTCCCTCCCTACCCGGCTGCGACTGGAGCAACGCCAGCGCTTGCGGCGACAATGGCACGCGATGTGGACGGCCAGCCTTCATGCGCGCCGCAGGCAGGGACCAGACAAGGTTGGCCTGATCGATCTCCTCCCAGCACGCGCCGCGTGCTTCTGCGGAGCGCGATGCTGTCAGGATCAGGAACGCGAGAGCTTGGGGGCTGACGCCCACCATGTGCCGAAGCTTCGCCATGAACGCCGGGGCGTCCAGCCATGGCAAAGCGGGCCGGTTCTCCACCTTGGCCACCTTGCGTGGCGCCGGCAGCAATTGCGCCAGGTGGCCGCGCCAGCGCGCTGGGTTCTCGCCCTCGCGATAACGCTTCACTGCCGCCCAGTCCAGGATCGCCTCGATGCGGCCACGCAGCCGCGTTGCCGTTTCAGTGCGGGTCGTCCAGATGGGCTCCAACACGTCAAGGACGAGTTGTGTATCCACCTCCGAAACGGGCAAGTCACCGATCACCGGCGCCGCATAAGTAGCGAGCGTGGCCTCCCATTGACTGGCGTGCTTCTCGCTGCGCCAGCCGGCACGGTGGGCAGCGATATATTTGATGGTGCACTGGGAGAATGTCATCTCCCTGGCAAGCACAATGCGGCGCGCAGCAGCGGCGCGGTGTTTTTCGGCGAGTGGATCGATCCCGGCATGCAGCTGCACGCGGTGCATGTGGACGGCCTGTCGAGCCTGGGCCAGTGAGACGATGCTGACTGAACCCAATCCCATTTCGTGCCGCACGCCGTCGAAGTCGTAACGGAACACCCAGCTCTTAGTGCCGGACGGTGACACCTGCAACCACAAGCCGTTGCCGTCGCAATACCGGCCCGGCCTGGACAGCTTGGCAACCATTAAGGCACTCAGTTTGTGGATCGGTCTGGCCATTCGGCACCTCTCCCGTTACCCCGGCTGTCTATCCACCTTCCGCTACCTACCGCCCTATCCACCTCTCAAAGCCGGATAGTAGAAGACAATGGTGGAGTTACCTGGACATTGATCAAACTTTTCCCCTATGAGGGCAAAAAAAAACAGCCCCGTTACCGGGGCTGTTCTTCGTATTCTGGCGGAGAGGGTGGGATTCGAACCCACGGTACGATTTAACGTACGCCTGATTTCGAGTCAGGTACATTCGACCACTCTGCCACCTCTCCAGGTGCTGCACTTAACGGTGGTCGCCGTTGAGAGCCAAGATTATAGCAGCGTTATTCCAAAAAGGAAGAGCAATTTCTGCAAATCTTGGAAATAGTTTTCATCAGGCCGCAGCCAGACGCTCCAGACCCCCCATGTATGGACGCAGAGCCTCTGGAATAACCACCGAACCGTCCGCCTGCTGGTAGTTCTCCAGCACCGCGACCAGGGTACGGCCAACCGCCAGGCCGGAACCGTTCAGCGTGTGCAGCAGCTCAGGCTTGCCGGAAGCATTACGGAAGCGGGCCTGCATGCGGCGCGCCTGGAAGCTTTCGCAGTTCGACAGCGAGGAAATCTCGCGGTAGGTGTTCTGCGCCGGCAGCCACACTTCGAGGTCGTAGGTCTTGGCGGCGCCGAAGCCCATGTCGCCGGTGCACAGCGACATCACGCGGTACGGCAGGCCCAGCGACTGCAGGATGAACTCGGCCTGGCCGACCATCTCTTCCAGCGCTTCGTACGACTTCTCCGGATGCACCACCTGCACCAGCTCCACTTTGTCGAACTGATGCTGGCGGATCATGCCGCGCGTGTCGCGGCCGTAGGAACCGGCTTCGGAACGGAAGCATGGGGTGTGCGCGGTCATCTTCAGCGGCAGTGCTTCGGCCGACACGATTTCGTCACGCACAATATTGGTCAGAGAGACTTCGGACGTCGGGATCAGGTAGAAGGTCTCGCCCTCGCCTTCCGCGCCGCCCTTCTTCACCGAGAACAGGTCCGCTTCGAACTTCGGCAGCTGGCCAGTGCCCAGCAGCGAATCGGCGTTGACCATGTACGGCGTGTAGCACTCGGTGTAGCCGTGCTTGTCGGTGTGCGTGTTCAGCATGAACTGCGCCAGTGCGCGGTGCAGGCGTGCGATGCCGCCCTTCATCACGGAGAAGCGCGAGCCGGTCAATTTGGTGGCGGTGTCGAAATCGAGGCCGAGTGGTGCGCCCACATCGACGTGGTCCTTGACTTCGAAGTCGAAGCTGCGCGGGGTACCCACTTTACGCACTTCGACATTGGCCGTTTCGTCAGTCCCTACCGGCGCCGATTCGTGCGGCAGGTTCGGCACGGCCTGCAGGAAGGCGGACATCTTTTCCTGCACTTCGCCCAGCTTTACCTCATTCGCCTTCAGCTCGTCGCCCAGTCCGGCAACTTCGGCCATCACGGCGGTGGTGTCTTCGCCTTTACCCTTCAGCATGCCGATCTGCTTGGACAGCGAATTGCGCTTGCCCTGCAGTTCCTCGGTACGCATCTGGATGGCTTTACGTTCACTCTCCAGGGCATTGAAGCCGGCTACGTCCAGCTGGAACTTGCGGGTCGCCAGTTTGGCGGCGACGGTATCAATATCTTTACGGAGAAGTTGGATGTCAATCATGGCATTGCCGGCTAATGTCGAAAGGAGCAATTGTACCAAGATGACGCCACTTCTAACGAGTTTTACGCCCTCCGGCGCCGGGCGATCAGCCCAGTGCCAGTTTTTCTGCAGCGGTCAGGCGCTTGGCGCTGACGGTCACTACCGGCATGGTCTTGCCGGCGACAACGGCGACCGTCGATTCGGCTGCCATGTGCACCACAGGTGCGCTGGCGGTGGCGAAGCTGGCGAAAGTGGCCAGGGCGGCAGTGATAACGAAGGCGGCTTCGAAGTTGCGCAGGGTTTTCATGATGTTCTCCTTCAGGTTCAGTGGAATCAGCAGTTGAATCGCTTTGGATTCGAATTACTGCTTGCATGATTCCACTGTACGTAAAGGCTCCCTGCCCCGCCATCGGCTTGCGACAAAGCGCGGAAAACACGGAATGAAATGCAGAAAACCCGGTCCCGGGCAGTCAGTTCGCGTACTGCTCGATGCTCTCGGCCGGTGCCTTCAGCCACCCCATCACAGCGTCGTTGAACGCGTCCGGCTGCTCGCGCATCACCCAGTGCCCGCTGCGGAACGCCATCACCTTGCTGCCCGCCCTGGACTGCACGGCATTCTCGAAATTCCGCGTGTGGAACTGGAAGGGCCGCCGCCGCCCGTAGATATACAGCATGGGACAGCGCAGCTTGAACGGCAGCGCCGCGCGCCGCGCCGGGTGGTCGTTGAACCAGCTGATGGCATACGGGCAGTTGAGATGGGAACTGATGCGCTGCGCATCGCTGCGCGACTTGTCCGCCATCGACAGGCGCAGACGATATATCGCCAGCTTGATGCGCGAGGCCCAGTCCAGCGAGTCGCGGAACGAGGACTGGCTGGAGCCGCCGATGCCGACGCCGATGATGCGCGCCACCAGTTCCGGATAGCGCATTGCGAACTGGTAGCCATAGACGCAGCCCCAGTCGTTCAGCATCAGCACCACGGGTTTGCCGGGACTGACCATCTGCACGGTCTGGGCAAACATGGCCGCCACATTGTCCAGCGTGCGGCCGCGGGCGCTGCGGCCGCGCGAGAACGAGAACCGCACGCAGCGGTAGGACTGGGACATGGCGTCAACCTGTGCGTCCCAGAGTCGCCGGTCGTCCGGCCAGCCGTGGATCATGAGAATGGTTTCATCGCCCTGGCCCTCCACGTGGACCGTGACACCATCAACCACGAGCTGCCCCTGCATTGCGACACCTCCCCGCCGACTATAATTAGAAATATGACAATAGAATATCGGCAGGCATTTAAGCTGTCCAGCTCAAAATGGAATTGTCGGCAAGGAAACCACAGTCTTGCAAGTCTATATTTATTGCCTGAATACTAAAGATTCAGCATGAAATGCAAGGCTCCGTTCTGCATGCCAATGCGGTTATAGAAGCGCTGGGCGCCGCGGTTGGTCACGCCCGTGTCCAGCACCAGCTGATCGCATTGCAGTGCGCAGCCGATGTTGCGCAGCTCTTCCAGCAGCACTTCGCCGTGGCCCTGGCCGCGGTCGGCCTCGTTGGTGACAAGGTCGTCCACATAGATAAAACTGCCGTGTATCAGGTTGTCCATTCTGCGGTAGCCGGCCAGGGCCACCGGCTGGCCGTCCTGCCAGCGCACCAGCAGGCGGTAGCCCTGTTCGCGCTGCCGCTGCACGGCAGCCAGCAGTTCGTCGGCGGACGCCAGGCGCGGGCGCAGCTGGTGCATCAGCACGTAGCAGGTCCGGATTTCTTCCGCCGTTTCGGCGTGACGGATGCTCAGTGTTTTGTCCATGTCAAATCCTCACGCCGCACATGGCGAGAATGATGGTGGTGGCCAGCAGGCCGGCGAACACGGTGCCGCCAATCATCACGCGGTCGGCGACCGGCCTGGCCACGCCGTGCTTGAGCAGGATCACGCGCAGGCCGGCAAACGGGTGCGATACCACGAAGAACACGGCAATCAGGTAGTAAGGCAGCAGGCGGATGCTCCATGGATCGTCGATCATGCCGACCGGCGCGCCGACGGCGAAGCCCCAGTCGGTATCGATCTTCAGCACCTGGCGCGCCAGGTACAGCACGGCGTTCACGTGGCTGGTAATGGCCACCAGCAAGTACACGCCGGACGCCACCTGGAAGGCGCGGAAACGGTCGCCGCGGCTACCGGCGGCACGCCATGCCAGCAGCACGCCGCTGACCATCACGAACAGCAGCACGGCCAGCAGCACCGGCTCCACCAGCGGCGAACGGTAGAACACGCGCAGCACCTTCATCACGGCCGTATGCTGCTGTTCGCCCAGCAGGCCAAACAGGTGGTTCCCCAGGTGCAGGCCAAGGTAGAACACGATGAACAGCGCGGCCGCCGTGCCGTGCGCCACGATCAGCGCAACGCGCGGACGGCTTACCTGCACCAGCGCCGGTTTCGATGCGTCGGCGCCGGCAATCCAGGCCATGCCGGCCAGCCACAGGGCGGATACCACCCAGGTATCCAGCGTTGGCACGCCGGACAGCATGGTGACCACGCCGGTCAGCGTGTACAGCGGGGGAGCAGCCACAGCCACCAGCGCCACGCGGCGCGCATTCAGGTCGGCTGCGCTCGGCTTCTCGATGCCGAAGTAGCGCATGGCTGCCACCAGTCCAACGAAGGGCACGGCAATCGCCAGCAGCAGGCTGGCCGCCGCCATCAGGGCGGAACCGGCGTCGCCCGACTGGTCCTTGACCGCGCTGTGGAAGGCCATCAGCAGGAAGGGATAGACCAGGGCCGCGGCCGGGGCCACGTAGCGCAGGGCTTTCAGCTCACCTGGCTGCGCCAGCGGCACGGAACGGGGGACGGCGCTCATGCTGCTTCCTTGTCGAAACGGGCCAGGAAATCGGCCAGGCCGCCCTCGATCCAGGCGTCGGCGCTGCTTTCCACTTCGGCCAGCGGCTGTTCGCAGAAGGCCAGGCCGGTGGACGGCACGTAGCTGATGTCCTGGATGCCGATCACGCCAAAGGCGGCGTTCAGGTAGGGGCGGAAGAAGTCGGGCTGGCGCGGCGGCTCGCGGAACATGGCGCCGCCGGAGGCCACCGCCACCAGCGTCGGGCGGTCCGCCAGCAGGCCTTTCTTGCCTTCGGCGGTGTTCTTGAAGGTCACGTTGTTGCGCACCACCAGGTCCACCCACAGCTTCAGCGAGGCTGGAATGCCGAAGTTGTGCACCGGGGCGGCGATCACCACCACATCGGCCGCTTGCAGCTCGGCGATCAGCTGGTCGGATGCCTGAATGGCCGCATCCGGGCTGCCATGTGCAAGTTGCGGCGAGCTCAAAAGAGATTCGGCATAATCCGCGGACAACGGCGGCAGAGGGTGTGCGCCGATGTTCCGCTCGATCAGTTCAACTTCCCGTCCGCTGCGCTGCGTAATGGCGTGCACAAGACGGCGTCCGAGCGCGCTGCTGGTAGCTTTTGCCTGGCGCGGGCTGCACTCGATCAGAAGCATACGAAGGTTTTTCATGATGGTTTCCGGTTGGATTTCAGATGAGAATCATCGTAGTTGGCGAGCGGTACAATTCATATGCCCATTTATAGAAATTTTTATTAGGCCACTTATACAATGAAGCGCGCGCAGGAACTGGAATTCGCACTGGGACAACGTCCGGACGGCACTACTTTGCAGCGCTGGCTCTACAGCGAGCTGCGCGCGGCGATCCTGTCCGGACGGATCGCGCCGGGCCAGCGCCTGCCCTCCAGCCGCGAATTCTCGCGCCAGCAGGATATTTCGCGCGGCACCGTACTGGCCGTGTACGAGCAGCTGGTGGCCGAGGGTTACCTGCTGGGCACCACGGGCAGCGGCACCACCGTCTCGCCCACGCTGCCGATCAAGCCGCAGCCGGCCAATGGCGCCAGCAAGCCGGCGCCGGAACCGGAGCGCAAGGCGGAATCGGCGCCGATCCGCCTCTCGTCCCAGGGCCGCCGCCTGATCAACAGCCCCTTCCCGGCAAACGAGATTGTGCCTCCAGTGCGGCCTTTCCGCCCCAACCAGCCGGACATGGCTTCCTTCCCCCTGACCACCTGGCGCCAGCTGGCCAACCGCTATTCGCGCGGACGCTGGCCGCGTGAGCTGGGTTACGGCGACTCGGCCGGCTATCTGCCGCTGCGCAAGGCGATTGCCGAGCACCTGCACTATTCGCAGCGCATTGCCTGCGATCCGCTGCAGGTCATCATCTTTTCCGGCTCCCAGCAGGCGCTGGACGTCACGGCGCGCCTGCTGCTCGATCCGGGCAACGGCGTGCTGGTGGAGGATCCCGGTTATCCGGGCGCTACGCGCATGTTCGAGCTGGCCGGCGCCAGGGTGACGGGCATTCCGGTCGATGCGCACGGCATGCGCGCCGACCTGCCGCTGCCGCAGTCGCCGGATTTCCGCCTGGCCTATGTGACCGCGGCCCACCAGTCGCCGCTGGGCGGCAGCCTGCCGCTGGACCGTCGCCTGGCCCTGCTGGACTGGGCCGAAGCCTGCAACGCCATCGTGATCGAGGACGACTACGATGGCGAATACCGTTTCCATGGCCAGCCCCTGCCCGCGCTGAAAAGCCTGGAAAGCGGCGAGCGCGTGATCTATATGGGCTCGTTCAGCAAGCTGCTGTTCCCGGCGCTGCGCCTGTCGTACATGGTGGTGCCGATGTCGCTGGCGGATGCTTACGCCAATGCCTTGTCGCAGATGTGCCGCCACAATGCGATTCATCAGCAGGCGGTGCTGTCGGCCTTTATCGCGGAGGGGCATTTCGCACGCCACCTGCACCGCATGCGCGTGCTGTACAGCGATCGTGCCCGCTTCTTCCAGCAGGAGTGCAAGGCGCGCTTTGATGGGCTGCTTGAGTGTCTGCCGGTCAGCACCGGGCTGGATGCGACGGCGCTGCTGCCGGATGGCGCCGATGACCGGGCGGTGGCGCGGGCGCTGTATGAGGCGGGGATCGAGGCTCGTCCTGTGTCTTTCTACAGCCTGGAACACAAGGCGCCGCCGGGGCTGGTGATGGGCTTTTCGTCGTTCGATGAAGCCGCCATCCGCCAGGGGATGGACGGCATGGCGGGTGTGCTTGATAAGCTTGGGACTTGATGAGACTCTAAACCCAAAACCTGGGTCAGACCCAGGGGGTCTGACCCGGACTCAGACCCAGGGGGGGCTGACCCGGACTCAAGCTCAAACCGGGGTCAGACCCGGCGGGTCTGACCCTGCCTTTCGGTTCGGCGCGGCGTCAGGATTTGCCGGCGTCCTGGTCCAGCTTGCGCAGGAAGGCGAGCTTTTCGGCGATCTTGGATTCGAGCCCGCGCGGCACCGGCTGGTACCAGCCCGGCTCCGCCATCCCATCCGGCAGATACGTCTCGCCCGCCGCATAGGCATGCGGCTCGTCATGAGCATAGCGGTACTCGTGACCGTAGCCCAGTTCCTTCATCAACTTGGTCGGCGCATTGCGCAAATGAACCGGCACCTCGCGCGACTTGTCGCGCTTCACATAAGCCATGGCCGCATTGAAAGCGTTATAGCCCGCATTGCTCTTGGCCGCAATCGCCAGGTAAATCACCGCCTGCCCCAAAGCCAGCTCGCCCTCCGGCGACCCCAGACGTTCATACGTGGCCGCAGCATCATTGACCATGGTCAGCGCCCGCGGATCAGCCAGCCCGATATCCTCCCAGGCCATGCGCACGATGCGCCGCGCCAGGTAGCGCGGGTCGGCGCCGCCATCGATCATGCGGCAGAACCAGTACAGCGCCGCATCCGGATTCGAACCGCGCACGGACTTGTGCAGCGCCGAGATCTGGTCGTAGAAGTTGTCGCCGCCCTTATCGAAACGGCGCGCATTCAGCGTCATCGCATTCTCGACAAAGTTGGCGTCGATGACCTGCACCCGTGCCGAACGGGCAGCGGTATTGGCCTGCTCCAGCAGGTTCAGGAAGCGGCGTGCATCGCCGTCCGCAAAGCCGACCAGGGTATCGACAGCCACGTCTTCAAATTGCAGGTCGGGCAAGGCCATCTTCTGCGCCTTGGCCAGCAGCTGGCGCATTTCCTCGTCGTTCAACGATTTCAGCACATACACCTGCGCCCGCGACAGCAGCGCCGAATTCACCTCGAAGCTCGGGTTCTCGGTGGTGGCGCCGATGAAGGTCACCAGTCCCGATTCCACGAAAGGCAGCAACGCATCCTGCTGCGCCTTGTTGAAGCGGTGGATTTCATCGACGAACAGGATGGTGTGCTTGCCGTACTGGTCCAGCGTCTGCTGCGCCTGATCCATCGCAGCGCGGATATCCTTCACCCCCGCGAACACGGCGGACAAGGCGATAAACGAAGCGTCGAAGGCATTGGCGGTCAGGCGCGCCAGCGTGGTCTTGCCTACGCCTGGCGGCCCCCACAGGATCATAGAATGCGGCTTGCCGGCCTGGAAAGCCAGGCGCAGGGGCTTGCCCTCGCCCAGCAGGTGCTGCTGGCCGATCACCTCGTCCAGCGTTTTGGGACGAAGCGTTTCCGCCAGCGGCTGGCGTGGTTCATTGGAAAAAAGGTCGGCCATGACCTTAATTATTGATGACGTCTGCGCCCTTCGGCATGACGAATTTAAAAGAGGTCGCGTTCAGGGCTGGATTTTTTTCAAACTTCTTGAAGGCGAGCACCGAAGTCTGGCCGAAATTGTCTTTCAGCTCCATCGCTTCCGGGGCGCCGTTTTTCAGGCCGATCAGGATTTGCTCGAAGCTGGTGTCCTTGGTCTTGGGCACGGCTTTCAGCCATTCCAGGCCGTCGCGGGCGCCGGCGTCGGACAGGGTGAAGTTCTTTTCCAGATCGTTGCTGCCGAACAGGATGGCAGCCGGCGACGAGCCCAGGGCGTCGCCCAGCTTCTTCACGGTGACCTGGTTCAGGTCCTTGTCGTAGATGTACAGCTGGTCGCCATCGGCCTGCAGCTGCTGCTCGTACGGCTTCTGGTAAGTCCAGATGAATTTGCCGGGACGGGCGAACAGGAAGGTGCCGGAAGCAGGCTGCGATACCTTCTCCTTGCCGTCCACGTTCTTGATCAGCTTTTGCGTGAAATCGCCGCGCGCCGACTTGGTCGAGGCGACGAAGGTCTTGAACTGGTCCAGCGCAGCCGCGCCGGCGCTGCCTGCAATGAACAGGCCCGCGGCCAGGGCCGCAACAATTTTCAGTTTCATACGAATCCTTATTTTTCGGGCGCTTACTCTGCGGACGCCGTCGGCGCGATGATCTCGCGGTTGCCGTTCGACTGCATGGCCGATACCACGCCGCTCGTTTCCATTTGTTCCAGCAGGCGCGCTGCGCGGTTGTAGCCGATGCGCAGATGGCGCTGCACCAGCGAGATCGAGGCCTTGCGGTGCTTCAGCACCACCTGTACCGCCTGGTCGTACATCGGGTCGGATTCGCCGCCCGCATCGCCACCGCCGCCAGCCATGGCGCCGTCGCCGCCCTCTTCCAGCGTGCCGCCTTCGAGGATGCCTTCAATGTAATTCGGTTCGCCCTGTTCTTTCAGGTGCTTCACCACGCGGTGCACTTCGTCGTCCGAAACGAAGGCGCCGTGGACGCGGATCGGCAAACCGGTACCGGGCGGCATGTACAGCATGTCACCCATGCCCAGCAGCGCTTCAGCACCCATCTGGTCCAGGATGGTCCGCGAGTCGATCTTGGACGATACCTGGAACGCAATACGGGTTGGAATATTCGCCTTGATCAGGCCCGTGATCACATCCACAGATGGGCGCTGCGTCGCCAGAATCAAGTGCAGGCCGGCCGCGCGGGCCTTCTGCGCGATACGGGCGATCAGTTCCTCCACCTTCTTGCCGACGACCATCATCAGGTCGGCCAGTTCGTCGATGATGATGACGATGGTTGGCAGCTTCTCCAGCGGTTCCGGCGAATCCGGCGTGATCGAGAACGGATTCGGGATCTTCTCTTCGCGCTTGGCCGCTTCGGCAATCTTGGCGTTATAGCCAGCCAGGTTACGCACGCCCAGCTTGGACATCAGCTTGTAGCGGCGTTCCATCTCGTTCACCGCCCAGTTCAGCGCGTGTCCCGCCTGGCGCATATCGGTGACCACCGGCGCCAGCAGGTGCGGGATGCCCTCGTACACCGACATCTCCAGCATCTTCGGATCGATCAGGATCATGCGCACGTCATGCGGGTCGGCCTTGTACAGCAGCGACAGGATGGTGGCGTTGATGCCCACCGACTTACCGGAGCCGGTGGTACCCGCCACCAGCAAGTGCGGCATCTTCGCCAGGTCGGCCACCACCGGCTTGCCGGCAATGTCCTTGCCCAGCGCCACGGTCAGCGGCGAGGCGTTGTCGTTATAGACTTTCGAGCCCAGGATCTCGGTCAGGCGCACGATCTGGCGCTTCGGATTCGGCAGCTCCAGCGCCATGTAATTCTTGCCCGGGATGGTCTCGACCACGCGGATCGAGGTCAGTGACAGCGAACGCGCCAGGTCGCGCGCCAGATTCACGATCTGGCTGCCCTTCACGCCCGTTGCCGGCTCGATCTCGTAGCGCGTCACCACCGGACCCGGATACGCCGCCACCACCTTGGCTTCCACGCCGAAGTCGGACAGCTTCTTCTCGATCAGGCGGCTGGTGAATTCCAGCGTTTCCACGGCCACGGTTTCCTGCTGCGGCGGCGCATCGTCCAGCAGCGACAGCGGCGGCAGGTCGGTATTCTCGATTTCGCTGAACAGCGTGCCCTGCTTCTCCTTGACCGCACGTTCGGACTGCACCACCTGCGTTACCTGCGGCTCGATCTTCACGATCGGCGGCGGCGGCATTTCCGGCGCACCCGGCACGACCGGCGCCACCGGTGCAGGACGCGGATGCTTCTCCTCGTGCTTGACGCGCTCCTTGACCACCGTTTCCTCGCGCTTGACCATTGCCACTTCGCCCTGGCGGCGGTCTTCGCGCATTTCCATGCGCGCCTTGATCCAGTCGATGCCCAGCTCGATCACCTCGCCGATACGCTCGGCCACGGACATCCACGACACATGGAAGAACAGGCTGAAGCCGATACCGAACAACAGCAGCAGCACCAGGGTGGCGCCGGTAAAGCCCAGGCCCACGTGGGCCGAATGGCCGATCAGCTCACCCAGCACGCCGCCCGGGGCGCGCGGCAGCTGCACCCTCATGGTGTACATGCGCAGGTATTCCAGGCCCATCGAGCCGACCAGCATGAAGACGAAACCGATCAGGCGGATGATGCCTTCCTGGCTGTGCTCCGCCTCGGGCTCGGTCTCCAGCACGAATTTATGCGTCAGGCGGCGGTAGCCCCGCCACACCACGCGCAGCATGTAAATGGTCCACCACCAGGCGGACAGGCCGAAAATGAACAGCATCAGGTCGGACAGCCAGGCGCCGCCGCGGCCGCCCAGGTTCATCACCTTGCTGACCTTGATGTCGTGCGACCAGCCGGGATCGACCCGGTTGTAGCTGGCCAGAATCAGGATGAAATAGACGCAAACCACCAGCAGCGCAAAAAATTTCGCTTCCGACAACAGCCGCACCAGCCGGTTCGGCAGCGGCTGGCGTTCGACCGGGTTGCGCTTGTAACCGTCCTTGGTTGTCGCTTTGGTCGTCGCTTGACTGGCTTTACTCATTGCTTGCAGGAATTTTCTATATTGCGCTTATTCTAAGGCATAGCGACTGGAAAAGCCCTCCCGATTCATGGGAATTCGATGCTTGGCATATAATTCTCGTTTTCGGGAACAGGGGTTGCACCGATGCACCCTGCCCCAATGTACAGAACATCCAACTTATTTGAAGAAGCCTTCCATGACCACTACCAAACACGCGCGAGTCCTGATTCTCGGCTCCGGCCCCGCCGGCTACTCCGCCGCCATTTACGCGGCGCGGGCGAACCTGAACCCGGTGCTGATCACCGGCGTTGAGCAAGGCGGCCAGCTGATGACCACCACCGACGTGGAAAACTGGCCTGCCGACCCGCTGGGCGTGCAGGGTCCGGACCTGATGCAGCGCTTCCTGCAGCACGCCGAGCGCTTCAAGACCGAGATCGTGTTTGACCACATCCACACCACCAAGCTGTCGGAAAAGCCGATCCGCCTGATCGGCGACAGCGGCGAGTACACCTGCGACACCCTGATCATCTCCACCGGCGCCTCGGCGCAGTACCTGGGCCTGCCATCGGAAGAAGCCTTCATGGGCCGCGGCGTGTCCGCCTGCGCCACCTGCGACGGCTTCTTCTACCGTGGCCAGGAAGTGGCTGTGGTGGGCGGCGGCAATACCGCTGTCGAGGAAGCGCTGTACCTGTCGAACATCGCCACCAAGGTCACCCTGGTGCACCGCCGCGAGAAGTTCCGCGCCGAGCCGATCCTGGTGGACCGCCTGATGGCCAAGGTTGCCGAAGGCAAGATCGAACTGAAACTGAACTCGAACCTGCACGAGGTGAAGGGCGACGACTCCGGCGTGACCGGCATCGTGCTGCAGCATAACAACGGCGACCGCAGCGAAGTGTCCGTGCACGGCCTGTTCATCGCCATCGGCCACAAGCCGAACACCGGCATCTTCGAAGGCCAGCTGGAAATGCACAACGGCTACATCAAGACCCGTACCGGCACCGAAGGCATGGCCACCGCCACCTCGGTACCGGGCGTGTTTGCTGCCGGCGACGTGCAGGACCACATCTACCGCCAGGCCATCACTTCGGCCGGTACCGGCTGCATGGCCGCGCTGGACGCCCAGCGCTACCTGGAAGGCCAGGAGTAAGCGCCGTATGAAGTCGTTCGCCGACCTGAAAGGCCTGGGCAAGCAGCTCAAGGAACAGGAAGAAGCCAGGGCAGTCGCCGAGAAGGAGCGCGTGCAGCGCGAAAAGGCGGCCGCTGCGGCGGCGAACGTCTTTGCCACCTCGATGGGCGGCGTGCAGCGCATGAAACCGTCCGACCGTTATGTGCCGCCGCTTGCCAAGGCGCCGGTGGTGTCTGCCGCTGCCCGCGCGGCGGCGGCCGGCCCGCGCAAGCCGCTGACTGCTGCCGAGCAGGCGGCGGACGATGCGGCGGTCATGCGCGAATCGATGGAATCGATGCTGTCCGACCAGTTCGAGGTCGATCACTATATTGAAGAAGACCCGGCGCTGAACTACCTGGCGCCTGGCGTTGGCACGGACGTGATGAAGCGCCTGCGCAAGGGCTACTGGCCGGTGCAGGACGAACTCGATCTGCATGGCCTGCGCCGCGACGACGCGCGCAACGCCATCAGCGAATTCCTGCGCAAGGCGGCGCAGCGCAATTACCGCTGCGTGTGCGTGATCCACGGCCGCGGCTTCGGCTCCCGTGGCGGCGAGCCGGTGTTGAAGTCCATGGTCCACAGCTGGCTGGTTCAGACCGACGGCATCATCGCCTTCACCCAGGCCCACTCCGCCGAAGGCGGCGAAGGCGCCCTGATGGTGCTCCTCCGCGCGGCCTTACATCCCGTCAGATAGTCTCCTCCCCCGCTTTCCTCCTCGGTTGCGCGTCTACGACAAATTGAAAATTGGTGATTTCCCTTGCGGTCACTGATGAGTATATTGGCAAGATAGACCGGTGCAGTTCCCTTCAGGAGGAAACGATGACACACCAAGGCAGTGAGCTGGCAGCAGTGCTGACATCCGCGGAGCCCCTGGGTCCGATCGCACATGAATGGATTAACGATTCATTTGCCGACGAGTTGATCGACGATCAGATTGTCCTGTTCCGGGAATTAGCAAAACCTCACATGCTTTTCCTTGGTCGTAAGGGCGCCGGGAAGTCGGCGATATTGGGCGAGCTGCGGCGTTCGATTAACAAGGGCCGGGGCGGCCTCCCGACCGACCAGCTTCCACCACCGGGAAGCCATTTTGTCCTGCCAGTATTCAGTTGGCGACAATTTCACCAGATCATAAAAAGCGTCCACGAAAAGCACGATGAGTCCGAGATCTACGCGGACATGATCCCCTCGGAACACTTCATCGAGCTCTGGACAGAGACGCTCTGGGACCAAATCATCCTGTTCTTTTACGAGTATGCGCATCACGACAAGGTCCGAGCCATGCTTGAGCCGGTCGTTAACTACGTCAACGCCGATGCGCCACGCACATCTCCGCCTGAACTGGCAGCGAAAAAACTCTTTAGAGACGCCAAGGAGTCAGTGATTTCGTTCCTGCGCGAGTGGAATTCAACACTTTATTTCTTGTTCGATTCGATGGACTGCTATCCGGTTCGCAGTCCGATTTTTACCCGTGTCCTGACTGGCATGTTCCAAGGGCTGACCATCGTGTCGCACGAGACGAAGCGAATCGTTATCTCGTTCTGCATCCCGGAAGAGATTGAGAAATTCCTGGCAGCCAACTCGGCCAACCTGATGAAAGATTATGCTTCACTGTTTCGCATCCGCTGGAAGCCTATTGATCTAATCAAGATCGTCGCATTCCGCCTGAAGGCCTCGGCTCGAATCCACGATACCAACTTCTACACGGAGATCGAAGACCTGAATCTTAATGCCCGCGAAGACATTCACAAGCTGTTCAGCCTTGTTCTTCCAGAGAAAATTGTCAATTCTCACGGCTATGAAGAGGATTCTCTCGCGTATGTGATTCGTCATACACAACTGTTGCCGCGCCATGTACTGAAGATATTCAACGCTGCGTTCAGCGAACAGTTACGCGCGACAGGTAGCTTCCGCAATATGAACGCAGCTACGCTACGAAAAGGCGTGGGGGAAGCACAGCGGACGATAGCGGATGAGATTCTGAATCCCTACCAGCGTATTTATCCCAAACTGATCGCTGAGGCACGCAAGATTTTGCCGGACCTGGAACCCATCTGCGACCGCGCCGCCCTGCAAAAAGTCAGCTCGCGGTTCAATCGCATGATCGAAGACGACATCACAGTCGATACAATCTGGCAGACCTTCTTTGACATGGGCGTCCTCGGACGCTCCCTGTCGGAAGATGGAGGCTCACACCACGGTGTTTCCGCCAACAGCCGATATTGCTACGGGCAGTTCCACTTCAATGCGGATATGGAATTCGGTCTGGCAACGGATGGGGAATACTGTTTCCACCCCGTGTTCAGCCGGGCTTTTGGCATGACGCGAAGAAGTTCCGATACAAGGGTTGTCTATCCTGCCAACATCAACCTAGACGATATCTATGCTGATTAAGGCCGCCAGCCTGTTCCTGACGAAGCTGATATGGCTACTTGTAGCTGTGGTGATTGGCAGCTCACTTTGGCTCGTCCACGCAAATCATGATCCTCACTGGCTGAACCGTGGGGGAGCCGCAATAGCCGCCGTTGCAGCGCTGGCGGTTGTTCTGCAGATCATGGTCGAAATGAATCTTGAGGGCGAGAAGAAGAAGCTTGAAACTGCTATCCCCAAGGCTGCGCCGGAGGACCGTCCGCTGCAGAGGAAGAGTGCCCAAATTGGCGAGAAGCGCGCGCATGAGGATATCGGCAAACTGGAACGACGCCGCCTATCCGTAGCACTGCACGTCGTCAGCTGTGCGGCTATCGGTGAGCTTTTGCATGGATACGGCGATATTCTGGCAATACTTCTGATTCCCGTAGCTGGTCACGGCTAGTCAGAGACCATCCCTTCGTTTTCGTGACAGTCCTGATACTGCGCACGCAAATTCCCCCGGCTTACTTGCACGCCTTGCGGCCGCAATGATAAATTGTGGCTGGTTTAATTATTAGATAACTAGAACGCATGAAAATCGTCCCGCACGTCTCGCTTATTACCGTCATCGAGGTCGTGGCAATCCTGGTCGGGGCGTTCTCGGGCTTTATCGAGGCCCGGCGCAAGCGGATGGACATCGTCGGCGTGTTCATTGTCGCCTTCATTACCGCCTTTGGCGGCGGCACGATGCGCGATGTGCTGCTGGATAAGCGTCCACTATTCTGGGTCGCGCACCAGGAATATACGATCCTGCTGTTCGTGGTCGCGCTGTGCGCCGCGCCCTTCATCAAGCATTTGCGCCATATCGTTTCCGAACGCCTGATCGTGATCGCCGACGCGGCCGGTCTGGGCCTGTTTGCCGTGGCCAGCGTGGCGCAGGCACTGGCGGCGGGGATGCCGCTGTTTGTGGCGTCGATGATGGGCGTGATTACAGGTATCTTCGGCGGCGTGCTGCGCGATGTACTGTGCAACGAGGTGCCGATGGTATTCCGCGACGGGAAGCCTTACGCAATCTGCGCCTTCTTCGGCTGCTGGTTCTATATCGGACTGCAGTACACCAGTGTGTCCGACGATTTCGCGCTGTGGGCCAGCGCTGCGCTGATCATGGCGCTGCGCCTGATCAGCTGGAAGTTCGACCTCAAGTTGCGCGGCTCCACCTGAGCGCAGTCCGCTCCGGCGCATAGGCCGGAGAGGCAGGCGGGCCCGCGGCCCGCCATGGCGGGTCAGACCGCGTCGGGGCCGGTTTCGCCGGTGCGGATGCGGATCACCTGTTCGATGTTCTGCACGAAGATCTTGCCGTCGCCGATCTTGCCGGTGCGGGCGGCCTTGATGACGGCGTCCACGACCTGCTCGGCCACGACGTCGTCAACCACGACTTCCACTTTGACTTTCGGCAGGAAGTCCACCACGTACTCGGCGCCGCGATACAGCTCGGTGTGGCCCTTCTGGCGGCCGAAGCCTTTTACTTCCGTCACGGTCAGGCCGGTCACATTCACTTCGGCCAGCGCTTCGCGCACTTCGTCCAGCTTGAATGGCTTGATGATGGCGGTAATTTGCTTCATTGCGTTCTCCTTATAGTGATCAGGCGTCGGGCACAGTCTTCAGGTTCTCCAGCCAAACAGCCGCTTCCGAATCGCTCGGCGCGCGCCAGTCGCCGCGCGGCGACAGCGAACCGCCCGAGCCGACCTTCGGCGCGTTCGGCACGCAGCTGCGCTTGAACTGGCTGGTCTGGAAGAAGCGTTTCAGGAAAATCCCCAGATTGTGCTTGATGTCTTTCAGTTGGTACTGGTTGCGCTGGACATGCTCGTCCTCGGGCCACAGTCCGGCATTGCGGTCCTTCCACGCATGGTGCGACAGGAAGGCCACCTTCGATGGCGCGAAGCCGAAACGCAAAGTGTAGTACAGGTTGAAGTCCTGCAGCTCATACGGGCCGATCACGTTCTGCGTGATCTGGGCCGGCGCTTCGTCGCCCGCCTTGCCCGGCACCAGCTCGGGACTGATTTCGGTATTCACCACCGCCAGCAGCACGCTCGAATTCACGTCGCCGAACTGCTTGCTCTCGGCCACCCAGCGCACCAGGTGGGCGATCAGGGTCTTCGGCACGGAAGCGTTCACGTTGTAGTGCGACATGTGATCGCCCACGCCATAGGTGCACCAGCCCAGCGCCAGCTCGCTCAGGTCGCCGGTGCCGATCACGATGCCGTTGACGTGGTTGGCCAGGCGGAACAGGTGGTTGGTACGCTCGCCCGCCTGCACGTTCTCGAATGTGATGTCGTACTCCTCCTTGCCTTCCGAGTACGGGTGTCCGATATCCTTCAGCATCTGGATGCAGCTTGGACGGATATCGATCTCGGACGCGTCGCAGCCGACGAAGGCCATCAGCGCCCTCGCCTGCTCCAGCGTGCGCGTGCTGGTGGCAAAGCCGGGCATGGTCACGGCAATGATGTTGGTGCGCGGCAGGTTCAGGCGGTCCATCGCTTTCGCGCAGACCAGCAGCGCATGCGTGGAATCCAGGCCGCCGCTGACGCCGATCACCACCTTCTGGATCCTGCTGGCGGAAAGACGCTGCACCAGCGCCTGCACCTGGATGTTGTACACCTCGTTGCAGCGCTTGTCGCGCAGGGCCGGATTGGCCGGTACATACGGGAAGCGCGCCACGCGGCGTTCCAGCGGCAGCACGCGATGCATCGGCAGTTCGGCTGCAAAGCGGATGGTGCGGAATTGCTGCACTTCCTGCTTGTGGCGGCGCGTGGACTGGCCGAAGGTGGTGGTGCGCATGCGCTCGCGCGACAGGCGTTCCAGGTCCACGTCGGCAAAGATCAGGTGCGATTCGTCGCTGAAGCGCTCGGATTCGGACAGCAGCTCGCCGTTCTCGTAAATCAGCGCCTGGCCATCCCAGGCCAGGTCGGTGGTCGATTCGCCGCGTCCCGCCGAGGAGTACAGGTAGGCCGACAGGCAGCGCGCCGATTGCTGTCCCACCAGCTGGTGGCGGTAGTCGGATTTCCCGACCAGCACATTCGATGCGGACAGGTTGACCAGCACCGTCGCTCCGGCCAGCGCGGCGAAGGACGATGGCGGAATCGGCACCCACACGTCCTCGCAGATCTCGACGTGGAACTTGAACAGCGGCTGGTTTTCCAGCTCGAACAGCTGGTTGGCGCCGAACGGCACGCTCTGGCCGCACAGCTGGATCTCGGTGGACACCGCTTCGTCCGCCGCGCTGAACTGGCGCGCTTCGTAGAATTCGCCGTAGTTCGGCAGATAGGTCTTCGGCACCACGCCGCGGATGCGCCCCGCGCTGACCACAATGGCGCAGTTGAACAGCTGGTGGTCCACGCGCAGCGGGGCGCCGACGATCATCACGCTGGCAATCTGTTTCGAGGCTTCCACCACCTTGTGCAGCGCCTGCAGCACGCCGTCCAGCAGCGCGCGCTGGTGGAACAGGTCGTCGCAGGTGTAGGCGGACAGGCCCAGTTCCGGGAAGGCGATCAGCGCGGCGCCCTGGCCGGCGGCCTGGCGGGCCAAGGCGATGGTCTCGTCCGCATTGTGCAGCGGATCGGCGACGCGGCAACGCGGCACGCCCACCGCAACGCGGGCGAAATCGTGGTGGTAGAGATTGTGGAATGAGTGCGACATAGGTGCGGCGGCTGCGATGAGATGGCGAAGATTGTAACATTGCCTCCCCGCCAGCGCCCGCCAGCGGATTCCACTAAAATGCGGTGATGAGCTACCGATTCAGCGTGATCTCCTCCCTTGCGGAAGTCAGCCAGGTGCAATGGGATGCACTGGCTGGCGGCAATCCCTTCCTGTCCCATGCCTTCCTGCACGCCCTGCACGAATCCGGCAGCGCCAGCGCGGAAACCGGCTGGCAGCCGCAATACCTGGCCGTGCACGACGAGGACCAGCTGGTGGCGGCCATGCCGCTGTACGTCAAGCGGCATTCCTATGGCGAGTACGTGTTCGACTGGGCCTGGGCGGAGGCTTACCACCGCAATGGCATCGAATACTATCCTAAGCTGCTGGCCGCAATTCCGTTCACGCCGGTGAGCGGGGGGCGCCTGCTGGCGAAGGATGCCGCCGCGCGCGGGGCGCTGATCGACTACCTGCGCGAACAGCAGCAGGCGGCCGGCATGTCGTCCACCCACGTGCTGTTCCCGCCCGAGGAGGAAGCAAAGCTGCTGGAAAAGGCCGGCTTCATGCTGCGCTCGAACGTGCAGTTCCACTGGCTGAACCAGAACTACGCGAACTTCGACGAGTTCCTGCAATCGCTGGAGCACAAGAAGCGCAAGAATATCCGCGCCGAACGGCGCAAGGTGCAGGAAGCCGGCGTCGCCATGCGCAGCATTCGCGGCAAGGACATCACGGATCTCGACTGGCAGTTCGTCCACCTCTGCTACAGCAACACCTACGCGGAGCACCGCTCCTCGCCCTACCTGAACCTGGACTTTTTCCAGCGCATCGGCGCCACCATGCCGGAGAATATCCTGCTGGTGGTCGCCGAGCGCGACGGCCACCCTATCGCTTCCTCGCTGGTGATCCACACTGCCGACACGCTGTACGGCCGCTACTGGGGCGCCCTGGAGCACGTCCCCTGCCTGCACTTCGAGACCGCCTACTACCAGCCGCTCGAATTCTGCATCGAGCAGAAGATCGCCACCTTCGAAGGCGGCGCCCAGGGCGAGCACAAGATGGCGCGCGGCTTCCTGCCGCAAAAGACCTGGTCCGCCCACTGGCTGGCCCACCCCGCCTTCGCCGACGCCGTCGAGCGCTTCCTGCAGCGCGAAGGCGGCGGCATCGACGACTACATCAGCGAACTCAACGACCGTAATCCGTTCAGATAAAAATATCAGCGTTGAGTGACAAAGCTGAGCTAACGTTGAACGATACTATCGCCGAAGGCGCCAAAGGCATGGCTGCTCGCCGCGTGCAGGAATGGCTGGGTTTGCACGGATATGGAACCGGAATCGCCGCCGACTATGGTTCCGCCACGGCAACTGCCGTGCGCAAGTTTCAGTCCGCCAAATCCCTGGCCGCAACGGGAAAAGTACACCGGAAAACCTGGGAAGCGCTGACCGCGGACGCCGGGAGATTGGACGCATACCGGGCTCGGTATAGGCGGCGGTGCGGCGTCTTCCGACACGATCGAAGGCAATTCCAGCAATGAAGGCAGCAACGAGGGCTACGAAGTATGCAGCGTGACCCGCTCCGCGCCCAAAAAAGACTTCATGGTCTTACAGCAGAAACCAGATCAGGAAGAGATCAGCGGCTCAGCTTGCGCTTGTATTCGCCCGGGCCCATGCCATGGTGGCGCGAGAAGGCGCGGCTGAAGGCGGCTTCGGACTGGTAGCCAACAGCTTCAGCCACGCGGGCCGCCGTGGCGCCCTCCTGGCCCAGCATCTGGGCCGCACTCTGCATGCGCAGCTGGGTCAGCATTTCGGCGGGCGGCATGCCGGCCGCCTTTGTAAATAGCCGGGCAAAAGTAGCGCGCGACATATGGCAGAGGTCTGCCAGCTCTTCCAGCGTCCACGGCGCTTCCGGCTGGCGCATCATGGCTTCCAGCGATGCGCGCAGGCGCGGCTCAGCCATCACGCTGAACAGGCCAGGCGCCGGCGGCTCCTGCTCCATCCAGGCCCGCAGCAGCAGGGTGAACAGGGCCGCCGCCAGCTGCCCCAGCACGGCCGCCGCACCGGGACGCTCCGATTCAGCCTCTGTCTGCAGCACGTCCATCAGCAGGCGCAAATTCTTCTGCTCGGCCGTGCGCACCACCATCACCGGGGGCAGGCTGCGCAGCAGCCCTTCCGCCTGCGGACCGAAGCGGAACTCGCCGCACAGCACGTCCGCCGGCTCGCCGCTGCCGCCGTTTTCCACCAGGCGCAGCGGATGGTCGCCCGGCTGGGGCGTTCCCGGCACCGCGCCGGACAGCTGCCCGCCATAAATCCGGTGCGCCTCGCCGCGCGGGAACACGATGATGTCGCCGGCCGACAGTTCCTCCTCCTCGCGCCCCTCGACCGCCAGGCGCGCATTGCCCCGCGTGACCAGGTGATACGGCGCCACGCCCGGCGCCACGGCCGGGTGGTCCAGCACCCAGGGTGCGCCGAAATGGCAGCGGATGTCCAGCGCCGTCTGCGGCGGGTACAGCGAGAGAATTTTGCTGAGTGCGTCCATGAGATGATTGAGCAAATTATTGCGGTTTTAGATCATTCTACGTCGCAATTCCAAAGCCTACAATTCCTCCATCGAAACTTACTTCTGAAAAGGAAAACATCATGTCCCGTCTCTTCAACCAAGCAGTCGAACAAGCCACCGGCGATGCAGCACAACTGTTTGCAGGCATCAAAAAAGCTGTCGGCATGGTTCCCAATGCTTACGCCGCCATCGGCAACAACAGCCCGCTCGCCCTGCAAGCCGTGCTGACCCTGGAAGGCGCGCTGGGCAAAGCCAGCATCAGCGGCAAGGAACGCGAAATCGTCAAGCTGGCCGTCAGCCAGGACGCTTCCTGCGATTACTGCCTGGCCGCGCACACCCTGTTCGCCAAAAAATCCGGCCTGAGCGTGGAGCAAACCATCGCTGCCCGCACAGGCCAGGCTTCCGGCGACGCCAAGGCCGATGCACTGGCAGCCTTCGTACACCAGCTGTCCACCACCAGCGGCACCCTGCCGGCTGAGGCAGTGGCAGCGGTGAAGGCCGCCGGCTACACCGACCAGCAGATCGTGGACGTGCTGCTGACCATGGCCAGCATCAACTTCACCAACCTGTTCAACCGCGTGAACGATACCGAAGTGGACTTCCCTGCCGCTCCGTAATCACTTCAGGTTCTTGCGGCACCCCGGTACATGGGCATTGAACTGGTCCATGAAACCGGGGTGCCGCGCCAGGAAATGCTTGTTGAAAAAGGCGTGCTGCGGCGTGTTGCGTACCGGGACCACCCGGAACGCTTTCGCATCCAGCTTCAGCTCGTGCAGCGCCGTTTCCAGCACCTGGTCGGAGCCGAGAATCGCATCCGCCCGGCCTGCCGCAAACGCCTGCAGCAAGGCCTTGTCCGTCTGTGGCGTCAGCACCACGTGATACTGCTCCTGCTCCAGCGTCTTCAGCCGGATCGAACCGAAATGCGCGCCGACCCGGGCCTGCTGGCGGAAGTCCGGCGCCAGCGGGTCGAGCGCACTGCCGGCGCGCAGATACCAGACCCACTGCTGGTCGGCGATCGGCATGCTCTCCATGGCCCAGCGCGAGCGCTCGGCCAGGTAGGTGCTGGGGAAGAAACCGTCGATCTCGCCCTTCTCGGCCATCACCAGCACCCGCGCCCACGGCATCAGCTGTACCGAGAACGGGTGTTCCATCTTGCGCAGCGCACATTCGACCACGCGCACGGCGCTGCCGTCGAGCGAGCCGTCCGGCTTGAGCGTGGTATAGGGCGGACGCTCCTGCGTTCCCAAACGCAGGGTTTCCTCAGCCGTTACGGACGCCGGAGCCAGACATATTAAGGCCCATGAGATCGCTTTTAACATTTACCCAGCTTAGCCTTAACAGGGATGAAAAAAAAGGCACCATGCGGTGCCTTTTTTACTGAGCAGGGGCTCAAGGATTCTTTTTGTACTGTTCCACGCCATTCAGGATTTCCTGCTTGGCTTCTTCCGGACCGAACCAGCCGTCCACTTTCACCCACTTGCCTGGCTCCAGGTCCTTGTAGTGCTCGAAGAAGTGCTGGATCTGCTGCAGGCGCAGGTCCTGCAGGTCTTCCGGCTTCTGCCAGTGCTTGTAGATCGGCAGAACCTTGTCCACCGGCACGGCCAGCACTTTGGCGTCCTGGCCGGATTCGTCGGTCATCTTCAGCACGCCGATGGCGCGGCAGCGCACCACCACGCCAGGGATCAGCGGGAACGGGGTGATGACCAGCACGTCCACCGGGTCGCCGTCGTCGGACAGGGTGTTCGGCACATAGCCGTAGTTGCACGGATAGTGCATGGCGGTGCCCATGAAGCGGTCCACGAAGATGGCGCCGGATTCCTTGTCCACTTCGTACTTGATCGGATCCGCGTTCATCGGGATCTCGATAATCACGTTGAAATCATTCGGCACGTCGCGGCCGGCCGATACTTTATTCAGGCTCATTGTTTTTCCTCGGGTTAATGCTTGTTTTAGGCGTATGCAGGCTTCAGAACCTTGCAATTATATCGCTGCGGGCGCCGTTTGTGCGGCGCAGCAGGTCACAGAATTGTCGCCAGGGCGCACTGGCGATAGTGGTTGGCGGCTTCTTCCGGCTGGGCCAGTGCTTCGTGCAGCTGCGCCAGTTTCAGGTGGGATTCGCGCACCATGCGGGCATCGGTGGCGTCGGACAGGCCCTGCTCCAGGTAGCGCTGGGCCTTGCCCCACAGTTTCTGCTTCAGGCACAGCGAGCCCAGGGTCAGCGCCAGCTCGGCGTCGGTCGGACGGTCGCGCAGCCAGCCTTCGCAGTGTTCGATCTGCGCCAGCAGTGCAGCCGAGCCGGCCGGTGCTGCTGCATCGCGGTAGGCGCGCACCACGCGCTCGTCCCAGTTGGCGGCCAGGGCTTCCTCGCACACCACGCGCGCTTCGTCGTGCAGGCCGCGCTCGTTGAGGGCGGTAGCGGCGCGGCAGGCCACGTACGGCTTGACGCGGTCGGCGGAAGGAATCGTCGCCCACACGCGCTGGATCGATTCGGCATCGTGCGTGCTGGAGGCCAGCAGGTCGTCGTACGCCAGCTCGCGCAGGCGGGCCGACAGGGCCGGGTGCAGGGCCTTGTGCTTGTCCAGCAGCTTCACCAGGCGCAGCACTTCAGGCCAGTTCTTGGCCTGCTGGTGCGCCTTCAGCGACAGCTGCAGCGCGTGGATATGGCGCTGGCCGCTGGTATTCAGTTCGCGCACGGCTTCCAGCGCCGCCTCGGCCTGGTGGTCATCGACCAGCAGTTCGGTGGACGTCATCAGGCGCGCGGTCTTCATGGCGTTATCGTCCGCAATGCGGTTCAGCCACTGGTCGCGGCGCGCGTTCTGGCGCATGCGGTGCGCAGCGCGGGCGCCGATCAGGGCCGCCACGCCGGCGTTTTCCGGCAGTTCGGCAGCGCGCAGCGCGGCCTTCTCGGCCTGGCCGAAGCGGCCTTCGAACAGGGCTTTCAGCGCGTCGCGCAGACCCTTGTTGCCTTCGCGTTCGCGCTTGCGCTGGCGGTAATCGGCCACCCGCTGCGGCATGCTGGTGGTGGCCAGGAAGGTGCGCAGCAGCACGTACAGCACGCCGAACAGCAGCACTTCCAGCAGGACAAAGAAATTCAGCGACAGGTCAATGCGGTACGGCGGATAGAACAGCACCACATTGCCCGGATTGAAGCGGGCCGTCACGGCAATGCCGATGGCGGCGGCCATCAGGGCGACTAACCAGAGGAATAAACGCATCTTATGGCTTCGCCTTGTAGTTACGCACGGCGTTCAGGGAATCCGCCAGGGTCGGCATTTCGATCGACAGGTTGCTGCCCTGGACCTGGCGCAGCAGCTGCTGCACGGTCTGGGTCTGCTTGGCGCGGGTGTCGAAATACTTGGCCAGGGCTTCCTGGGCCGCCAGCAGGTCGGCGCGGAACGCCGCTTCATTGCGGGACAGCAGGGCCATGCGCGCATTCAGCAGGCGCAGCTTCAGGTTCTCGCGCAGGAAGTAGGCATGCGTCGGCGACAGCATCAGCGCTTCCGGCGTTTCCACGGTGCGCACGCGCACCAGCTGGGTCACCTCGGACCACATGTCCGCGCTCCAGTCATGCCAGGCATGCTGCATGCGCTGGCCCCAGGTCTCCTCCGGCGGCGCGGTTTCCAGCGCGGCCTTGCCGGTGGCGCCCTTCACGGCGCGCGGCTTCAGCTTCTTCTCCGGCAGCGCGGCCACGGCCGGCTTCTCGTCGGCCAGCAGCGGCAGATTGTCGATCTGGGCGATCACGTTATCCAGGCGCACGGCCAGGCCCACGTTGTCCACGCTCGGCAGCGCTTTCAGGCGTTCGATGTCCTTGGCGATGGCGCGGCGGATGGTGATGAACTGCGGCTTGTCGGAGCGCGACAGGCTGCGGTCCGCATTCTGCAGCGCGATCAGCGCGCCCGGCACGTTGCCGGCCAGCTGCAGCTGCTGGCTGGCGGTGGACAGCACCTGTTCGATCTCGGCCAGCGCCCACTCGTCGCGGTTCTTGGACAGATCCTGGTACAGCTGCTCCAGCGCCAGCTGCTGGCTTTGCGCTTCCTGCTGGCGGTTCTCCAGCGTGCCCACCTTGATCTGCAGTTCCTTGGTCGATTCCTGGGTGGCGCGCACCAGCTGGCCGGTTTCGGCGTTGGACGCATCGCCCTTCTGCAGGCGGCGCGCCATTTCTTCGCGCAGATTGTTGACGCGCTTGTGCGAGGACCAGGTCTGCGCGGCCAGCAGGATGGCCAGCACGATGACGGCAATCGTCAGCGGACGCTGCAGCGCATCGGAGAACGTTGGTTCGCTGTAGGCTGGCGCAGGCGCCGCCGGAGCGGCTGGAGTGGGTTCCACGGCCGGGCCACTCTGCGGGCCAGGCGAAGCATTGGGCAAGGTAGGTAAATCGTTCATGGTCGTGATTGTAACGCGGCGAGCAGGCGTTCGTCGCCAGAACCAGTCAGCGTCACCCTGTGGCAGCCCAGGGACGCCGCCGTTTCGGCAATCCGGGCATGGGGGACGATCAGGTGCTGTTGTTGCAACTTTGCAACGCTTGCAGGTCCGTCAAGTTGTTCGGCCAGCCGGGCCAGTCCGCGCAGCGCTTCGGAGCTGGTAATCAGCCAGTCATTGGGTAGGGCCGGCGCGGCCGGCAGCAGCGCCTCCAGTTTTGCGGCCAGTTCCGGGGTCAGCGCGGGGACGCCGCGCCGGTAGGCCGGCAGCAGGCTCACCTCGGCGCCGGCGGCGCGGAAGCTGTCGGCCATCAGTTCGCGGCCGGCTTCGCCGCGCACGATCAGCACGCGCCTGCCCTGCAAGGCGCCCAGGTCGAGCGTCTGCAGCAGGTGTTCGGTATCGCTGCGGGCGGGGTCGGCCGGGCTGGCGATGGCGCCGGCGGGAACGCCGTGCGCCAGCAGCGCGGCGCGGCTGCCCTCGCCCACCACGGCGGCGCGCACGCCGGCCGGCCAGCGGGCGATGTGGGCGAAGGCGGCGTCAATGGCGTTGGGCGAGACGAAAGCCACCAGCGCGTAGTGGGACAGGTCAGCCAGCGCGGCGCGCAGCGGGGCCTGGTCGGGCAGCGGCGTGATTTCCAGCAGGGGCAGCACTTGCACCGCGCGTCCCAGCGCAGCGACGCGCGCCGCCAGCGGCCCGGCCTGAGCCAGCGGGCGGGTGATGACGACGGTTGCGGTCATGCGGCGCGGATCAGCGGACGCGGTGGCAATACGGCGCGGCGCTCAGCCCGCGCCACCATCCGTGCCGCGCGGCGCGGTGGCGGCGCCAGGCGCCGCGTTCGGGTCCATGTCGGCGGCAGCCGCATCGGCCAGGCTGGCGGCGAGGATTGCCGCCGCATCCTGCCCGCGCAGCAGCTCGGCCACATCGTGCCCCAGCTGCTCGGCATCGGCCGCCGCACCGCGCACTTCGGCCGACGCCACGCGCGTGCCGTCCGGCGTGGCGACCATGGCGCGCAGGTGCATCTGGCCCGCATCCACGGTGGCATACGCCGCCAGCGGCACCTGGCAGCTGCCGCCAAACACCTTGGACACCTTGCGTTCCGCCGTCACCGCCTGCGCGGTGGCGACATCGTTCAGCGGCGCCAGCAGCGCACGCAGATCGACGCCGTCCGCCCGTTCGGCAATCTCGATCGCCATCGCGCCCTGCCCTGCAGCCGGCAGGCTCGATTCCGGCGCCAGCAGCGCCTTGATGCGCTGCGCCATGCCGAGGCGCTTCAGGCCCGCCGCAGCGAGGATGATGGCCGCGTAATCGCCGCGATCCAGCTTGCCCAGGCGGGTATCCAGATTGCCGCGCAGCGGCTTGATGACCAGGTGCGGATAGCGCGCCGCAATCAGCGACTGGCGGCGCAGCGAGCTGGTGCCCACGATGGCGCCGGCCGGCAGTTCGTCCAGCGAGGCGTAATCGTTGGAGACGAAGGCGTCGCGCGGATCTTCGCGTTCCAGCACGGCCGCCAGGGCGAAGCCTTGCGGCAGCTCCATCGGCACGTCTTTCAGCGAATGCACGGCCAGGTCGGCGCGGCCTTCGGCCATCGCCACTTCCAGTTCTTTCACAAACAGACCCTTGCCGCCGACCTTGGACAGGGTACGGTCCAGGATCTGATCGCCGCGTGTTGTCATTCCGAGAATTTCGATGCTGCACTGCGGATATAATAAAGACAAGCGCGCGCGAACATGCTCCGCCTGCCACATGGCGAGACGGCTTTCGCGCGAGGCGATCACCAATCGGGAAGGGATCTGTTGGGCCAATTCAGAAGTATTCAAAACCTGTTCTTTCGCTGTTGCTGACGCTGAACCGGCGTTCACCAGTTATAAGCAGCGCGTGTTTAAGATCATAAATTTTAGCACGCGCTTAATATGCAGACTGCGGCCAAAAGCCCGATGCACATAATTAGCACAACAACCGGCACGACCATTCAACATCTTATTTAAAGATTTACTATGGCAAATCAAGTTAGTGCAACAGACGAGCAAAGCGTCGATAAAGACGCACCACTTAAAGAAGATATCCGGCTTCTGGGACGACTGCTGGGAGACGTCTTGAAAGACCAGGAAGGCGAAGAAGTATTCTCCGTGGTGGAAACCATCCGTCAGACCGCCGTGCGCTTCCGCCGTGAAGCCGACGCAGGCGCAGCCAAAGAGCTGGACGGCATGCTGAAAATCCTCAGCCGCGAACAAACCATTACCGTGGTGCGTGCATTCTCGTATTTCTCGCACCTGGCGAATATCGCGGAAGACCAGCACCACATCCGCCGCCGCCGCGCCCACCTGCTGGCCGGTTCGGCCCCGCAGCGCGGCAGCATCAGCTACGCGCTGTGCAAACTGAAGGAATCCGGCGTGGAGCTGGAAACCGTCAACAAGTTCTTCGGCGAGGCGCTGATTGCGCCGGTGCTGACCGCTCACCCGACCGAGGTGCAGCGTAAATCCATCCTCGACGCGGAACACGACATCGCCCGCCTGCTGGCCTCGCGCGACCTGCCGCAGACGCCGAAGGAGCGCGCCAGCACGCTGCACATGCTGAAATCGCGCATCGCCACCCTGTGGCAGACGCGCATGCTGCGCTACTCCAAGCTGACCGTGGCGGACGAGATCGAGAACGCCCTGTCCTACTACCGCATCACCTTCCTGCGCGAGCTGCCCGGCCTGTACGACGATATCGAATGCGAGATCGCCGAGCATTACGGCCAGCCGGAATCGCACATCGGCTCGTCCTATGTGCAGATGGGCAGCTGGATCGGCGGCGACCGCGACGGCAATCCGAACGTCAACGCCGGCACCATGCGCCATGCGCTGGAGCGCCACGCCACCACCATCCTCGACTTCTACCTGGATGAAGCGCACGCGCTGGGCGCCGAGCTGTCGATCTCCACGCTGATGGTGGCCTGCTCGCCCGGGCTGCAGGCACTGGCCGATGCCTCGACCGACAATTCCGACCACCGCGCCGACGAGCCTTACCGCCGCGCCCTGATCGGCATCTACGCCCGCCTGGCCAGCACCGCCCGCGCACTGGGCGCGACCAACATCCTGCGCAAGGAAGTCGGCCACGCCGAGCCTTATCCCTGCCCGGCCGATTTCGTCGCCGACCTGCAGATCCTGATCGATTCGCTGGATGCCAACCACGGCGGGGAGATGGCCCGCCCGCGCCTGACCACGCTGAAGCGCGCCGCCGAAATCTTCGGCTTCCACCTGGCGTCGCTGGACATGCGCCAGTCCTCGGACATTCACGAGCGCCTGCTGGCCGAGCTGTTCGCCAAGTCCGGCGTGCTGGCCGACTACTCGGCGCTGGACGAGGAAGCCAAGGTCAGGCTGCTGCTGGCCGAGCTGGCCCAGCCACGCCTGCTGTTCTCGCCTTTCATCGAGTATTCGCCGGAAACCGGTTCCGAGCTGTCCATCATGCGTGCGGCTTACGACATCCGCCAGCGCTACGGCCAGCGCGCCATCCGCAACTACATCATCTCGCACACGGAAACCGTGTCCGACCTGCTGGAAGTGCTGGTGCTGCAGCAGGAAACCGGCCTGCTGCGCACCCGGGCGGACGGTTCGCACAGCTCGGACCTGATGGTGATCCCGCTGTTCGAAACCATCCCCGACCTGCAGCGCGCGGCCGGCATCATGGAAACCGTGATGGCGATCCCGCTGGTGAAGGAACTGATCGCGCAGAAGGAGCAGACGCAGGAAGTCATGCTCGGCTACTCCGACTCCAACAAGGATGGCGGTTTCATGACCTCCAACTGGGAGCTGTACAAGGCCGAGATCCGCCTGATCGACGTGTTCGCGAAAGCGGGCGTGAAGCTGCGCCTGTTCCACGGCCGCGGCGGCACCGTCGGCCGTGGCGGCGGCCCGAGCTACGAAGCCATCATCGCCCAGCCGAAAGGCACGGTAAACGGCCAGATCCGCCTGACGGAACAGGGCGAGATCATCGCCTCCAAGTTCTCCAACGCGGAGATCGGCCGCCGCAACCTGGAGCTGCTGGTGTCGGCCACGCTGGAAGCCAGCCTGACGCCGGCGCCGGCCGATGCCTGCCACGGCGAACAGCTGAAGGGCTTCGAAACGGCGATGGCCGAGATTTCCGAGCTGGCCTACAAGGCCTACCGCAACCTGGTGTACGAAACCCCGGGCTTTACCGACTACTTCTTTGCCGCCACGCCGATCGCCGAGATCGCGGAACTGAATCTCGGTTCGCGTCCCGCCTCGCGCAAATCGACGCGCCGCATCGAAGACCTGCGCGCCATTCCATGGGGCTTCAGCTGGGGCCAGTGCCGCCTGCTGCTGCCGGGCTGGTACGGTTTCGGCAGCGCCATCGGCGCCTGGATTGCGGCCGGCGAACGCGCACAGCGCATCGCCCAGCTGCAGGCCATGGCCCAGCACTGGCCGTTCTTCGCCACGCTGCTGTCGAATATGGACATGGTGCTGGCCAAGACCGATATCGCGATCGCCTCGCGCTATGCGGAACTGGTGCCGGACGTGGAACTGCGCGAGCGCATCTTCAGGCGCATCTGCGAGGAGTACCATGGCACGCTGGCGCGCCTGGAGGAAATCACCGGCACGAAAGACCGCCTGGCGAACAATCCGCTGCTGGCGCGTTCGATCACCAACCGCTTCCCCTACCTCGATCCGCTGAACCACCTGCAGGTCGAGCTGATCAAGCGCCGCCGCGCTATCGCCAATGATCCGGACCGGACCGACCCGCGCGTACACCGCGGCATCCACCTGTCCATCAACGGCGTGGCGGCCGGCTTGCGCAACACTGGTTAACAGGAGTTCCCATGCATCGACTATCAATCGTCCCCGCCCTGCTGCTCGCTGCCTCGGCCCACGCCGACCAGCAGCCGCGCAAGGTCAACACCTTCTACGGCATCAACGTCATTGGCCCGATCAATATGAACGTGGAAGTCGGCAAGGCGCAGAGCGTGACCATCACCGGCGACAAGGCCTTCATCGACAAGGTGCAAACCTCGGTCGAAGGCGGCGTGCTGCGCGTGACCTACGATGAGAAAGGCCCGAAGACGATCAAGGGCGACTCCACCATCGTGATTACCGTGCCGGCGCTGACCAGCTTCCGCGTGCAGGGCGCCGGCAAGGCCGACGTGCGCGGCATCTCCGGCGAACGCATCGACATCCAGTTCGAAGGCGCCGGTGCGCTGCACGCGGAAGGCAAGGTCAAGCTGCTGCGCCTGAAGGCGCAGGGCGTGGGCGAAGTCGATGTGAAGAACCTGAAGACCGAGCGGGCCGACGTCAACTTCGAAGGCATGGGCGACGTGAACGTGCATGCCACCGATACGCTGAACCTGGTGGTGCGCGGCATGGGCAACTTCGGCTATTACGGCCATCCGAAGACGGTCAACAAGTCCGTCAGCGGTATCGGCAGCGTCAGCGCGAAGGACTGATCAGCTTCGCGTGCTTCAACTCGCGCGTGGGCCTGAAGCCGAGGGCTTCATACAGGGCCTGCGCGCGTTTATTTGCGGCGCCTACGTGCAGGAAGGGGCGCACGCCCTGCTGCTGCATGTGGTGCATGCAGTCCAGGATCAGCAGTTTTGCCAGGCCTCTGCCCGTGTAGCCGGGGTGCGTGCAGACGGCGCTCACTTCTCTCAGCTTGCCCAGGTCCATTCGCTCGCCGGACATCGATACCAGCTTGCCGTTGTCGTGGATGCCGATGTAGCGGCCCATGCGGCCGGTGCTGGCGCGGAAGTAGCCGGGGAATGCGATGTTCGTCAGTTCGACCATGGACGGGTCGTCCGGCGCCAGTTCGCGGATTGCGCCGGGGAGACCGGCGCCAGCGCCAGCATCTGCCATGCCCGGGCGGGCTACCGGGCCGCCGTCATGGACCATTTGCAGCACGTTCGACAGCGGCTGCAGCGACCAGCCTTGCGGCAGTGCCGGGAACACGTCCAGCACATAGTAGCCCGAAGTTGAGCCGGCACCGGCAATGCCGGCCAGATCGTCAGCGGACAAAGGCGTGCCCTCCTCGGCTACCGCCAGGAACGGCGCCACATCCGCCGGATACCTGCGCGCCGGGCCGGCAGCGCCGGCCTCGGTGCTAAAATGCGCCTGCGCTGAAGTCAGCGCGGCCCAGATCGGGTTCTTCAATTCCAGCATACCTGCCCCAATGAGTAATCTTCCTGCCTGCCCGCTTTGCCAGTCCGAGTATACCTACGAAGACGGCGCCAACTACGTCTGCCCCGAATGCGCCCACGAATGGCCGATCCAGTCCGCCGAAGCGGCGACTGAAACCGCGCGCGTGTATCGCGACGCCGCCGGCAACCTGCTGCAGGACGGCGATACCGTCACGGTTATCAAGGACCTGAAACCAAAAGGCTCGGGCGGCGTGATCAAGCAGGGCACCAAGGTCAAGAACATCCGCCTCGTTGACAGCGACCACGATATCGACTGCAAGATCGACGGCTTCGGCGCCATGAGCCTGAAGTCCGAGTTCGTGAAAAAGGTGTGACAAATAACGTATATTTTTTAGCAAATAATAACGTATAGTCTCCCCTGTCAAGTCAATAAAAACGGGGAGGCTGTCCATGAATAAAGCGTTGATCGTTTTAGCCGCAGCAGTCGCATTCTCTGCCGGCGCAGCAAAGGCCGCAGGTCCGATGGGCGAAAAGCGCGGCGAATCAAGCGCCATCATGGACGTCAACGCCGCCGGCGAACTGGTTGGCGAGATCAAGGGCGAAGACGGCAACCGCCGTGCGATCATGGTCTCGCAAGGCCAGCCTCTCGAAATCGGTACCCTCGGCGGCGGCGAGAGCTTCGCCAACGCGATCAATAACGCCGGCGTGGTCACCGGCGCCGCCCTCACCGAAAAGAATGCCTGGCACGCCTTCCGCTACGACCAGTCGCTGGGCATGACCGGGCTCGGCACGCTGGGCGGCAACAGCAGCGTCGGCACGGCCATTAACGACAAGGGCCATGTGGTCGGCTACGCGGACACTGAAGCCGGCAACTTCCACGCCTTCATCGACAACGGCGTCGGCATGCTGGACCTGGGCACCTTCGGCGGCAGGAACAGCTACGCCATGGCCGTCAACAATAACGGCATCGTGGTCGGCGCCGCGCAGCTGCCGAACGGCTACCGCCGCGCCTTCATGTACAAGCCGGGCAGCGGCATGATCGAAATTCCCGGTTTCGGCGGCCGCATCAGCGTGGCCACCGCCGTCAACGACAACGGCGTGGTCGTCGGTTCGGCCGAAACGCCCGACAACAAATGGCATGCCTTCGTATGGGACGGCAAGCGCCTGACCGACCTCGGCGCCATGATGGTCAGCGGGAACAGCTTCGCCACCGCCATCAACGCCAATGGCGACATCGTCGGCACCCTGAAACTGAAGGACCACGATGCGCCGCATACCTTCGTGTACAAGGATGGCCACATCCGTATCCGTTCCGGCTACAACAGCCTGTACCTGACCAAGCGCATCACCGAAGACGGCCAGATCGTCGGCGCCTGGTACACGGGCCACATCCTGAAGGCCGGCTCGGTGCCGTCCGAGATTCCGCAAGGCGCCGACCGCTTCAAGCCTGTGGACTGGCTGACCTTTGCCCTGCTGGCATCCATCCTGGTATGGGCCGTGTTCAAGGTCATGGAACACAGGCGCAAAGGCTTCGAGTTCCGCATGTTCAGCTTCAGCTTCATCTGGTGAGTGTGGTGAGATACACTGGCGGTCACCCATAACAAGGAGACCGCCGCATGACCCGCTACACCCCTGCCCTGCTCGCCATCGCCGCAGCATTCACCCTGCCTGCCACCGCTTCCGCTGCCGCCTGCGGCAAGGCGCCATCGGGCGAAATGACGGCACAGCGCATCGCCGCCATCACGCCGGCGCGCAACGAGCCGGGCCTGTTCGAAGGCCCCGTATGGGTCAGGGACACGCTGTACTTCTCCGACTTCGTCTTCACCAAAAACTTCCAGTCGCATATCCGCAAGCTGTCGCCCGATGGCAGCGCCGGCACGCTGATGGAAGACGGCGGCAGCAACGGCCTGGCGCTCGATGCCAACGGCGACCTGGTCGTGGCCAGCCACAAGGACAAGGCGCTGATGCGCCAGTCGCTGAAGGACGGCAAGCGTACGCCCATCGCGCAGCGCTATAACGGCGAAGTGTTCAACTCGCCGAACGACATCGCCATCGCCAAGGACGGCACGATCTATTTCACCGATCCGGATTACCAGAAGGCGGCAGCGCCAGGCGGCCAGCCGGTGACGGGCATTTATCGCGTAGGCACGGACGGCAAGGTGACGCTGGTCGATGGCACGCGCCACAATCCGAACGGCATTGCGCTCTCGCTGAAGGAGGACGCGCTGCTGGTGAACGCCAGCGACAATGAAGTGCGCAGCTACCCGATCGTCAAAGGCGTGCCGCAGCAGGGCAAGCTGTTCGCCCGCATCGACGGCGGCGACGGCATGACGCTCGATTGCCATGGCAACCTGTACGTGACCGAACACGGCGCCAGGCGCGTACGCGTGTTCAGCCCTGAAGGCAAGGAGCTGGCCACCATCCGCGTGGACGCGAACGTGACCAACGTCGCCTTCGGCGGCAAGGACGGCAAGACCCTCTACATCACCGGCGCCGGCGCAGTCTGGCAGCAGCAACTCGACGTCACCGGCCGCCCCTACTAAGGCCCGAAAGCCTGAGCGCCTGAGGGCAAAGCCATCCCGCCGCCACGACTGTCGCGATCAGCGGGAAAGCGCCCGGCGTCGCATATCACGGCCGCTTACGGCTTGGCCGCCTGCGGCGAACCGGCCGCACCGGCAGCAGCCTTGGCAAAGTCGCCGGCCTTGATCACCGACACCGTCTCCGGCTTCAGCTGCGCACGCAGGGCCTCATTCACCTGCGCCACGGTCAGCGCGCCAACCTTGGCTTCGAGGTCCTTGTCGAAGGCCATGGTGCGGTCGAAGCTCAGGTAGTTTGCCAGGCGGCCAGCCAGCGCCGCGTCGCCGGTACGGCCCACCTGCTGCGACTGCAGCCAGGCTTTCCTGGCATCGGCCAGTTCAGCGTCCGTGAAGCCGTCCTTGAGCGCCCTCTCCAGTTCTTCGCGCAATGCCGCTTCAACCTTCACGGTATTTTGCGGCGCGCTGATCGCGAATGCCAGCCACATGCCGGCCGGATCGCGCGATGGCACGGCCAGCTGCGAACCGACGCCGTAGGACAGGCCTTCCTTCTGGCGGATGCGGTCCGCCAGGCGGCTGCGCAAGGCGCCGCCACCCAGCATGTAGTTGCCCATCAACAGGGCCGGATAGACTGCCGCGTCATCCTTCAGCGGCACCGGCTGGATCGCGAACAGCACCGAGTTGGCTTTGTCCGGCGTTTCCAGCGCCACCTTCTGCCCCGCCACCGGCTTCATCACGCTGACGATGCGCACGTATGGCTGCTCCGCCTTCCAGTTGCCAAACAGCCTGGCTGCCTGCGCCTGGATGGCCGCCGCATCGAAGTCGCCGACCACGGCCAGCGTGGCGTCGCTTGCGCCGTAGTAGGCCTTGTGGAAGGCTTTGACTTCATCCAGCGTTACCGCCTTTTCTTCCGCCAGTTTTTCCGGCAGGGTTTTGACATGGCGTACATGGCCCGCCGGGAACGCATCGGTCAGGCGCTGCATCGCATTGGTGGCGAGCGGCTGCGGCTCCGTCATGGCCTGTTCGGTGTCGGAGATGGACTCGCGCTGGCGTTCCGAGAAATCCTTCGCGGTCAACGCAGGCTTCATCAGCGATTCGCCCAGCAGGTCCAGCGCCGCCGGCAGATTGTCGCGGATGGTGGTCACGGTAGCGGTCACGCCCTCGGCGTTGCCGCGAATGCTGACGTTGGCCTTCAGCCTGTCGAAAGCATCCTTGACTTCCTGGCGCGACAGGCGCTCGGTGCCATCGGTCAGCAGCGCCGCGGTAAACGCGCCCACGGCGCCCTTGCCCGCCAGGTTCTCGGCAGTGCCCATGCGCAGCTGCACCGTGGCGCTGACCGTATTGCCCTTGGTGGACTTGGGCAGCAGCGCCAGCTTCATGCCGTTCGCCAGTGCCGAACGCTGGGTGCGTTTTTCAATATTGTCCGGGCTCGGATCGAATACCTCACCCTGCGCGATGGCGGCGCGGCCCTTGTAGTCCTTGACCAGGGCGGCGATATCCGGCGTCTTCGGCACTTCCGTGCGGTCGGCGCCGTCCGTCGGGATGAAGCGGGCCAGGGTGCGGTTCGACGGTTTCAGGTACTTGACCGCCGCCGCCTCCACTGCCGCCGCATCGACCTGCTCGACCTGGTCGCGGCGCTGGAAGAACAGGCGCCAGTCGCCGGCCGCCTGGGCGGATGTGAGCGCGATGGTGAAACGCGCGGTATCGTTGACCACCTGGTCGATATCCTTGGCAATTGCAGCCTTGGCGCGCGCCACTTCCGCTTCAGTAACCGGCGTGGACTTGATCCCCTCCAGCACCTTCAGCATCGCCTCTTCCACCGCTGCGGTCTGGCCGTCTTTCGGCACCACGGCGGCAAACAGGCGGTAGCCCGGCTCCATCTGGTTGAAGTCCAGGTCCATCACCGACGACGCAAGCTTGGTATCCACCAGGGCCTTGTGCAGGCGCCCGCTCGGTGCGTCCACCAGGATTTTGCCCAGTACCTGCAAGGCTGCCGCATCGGCATGGCTGGCCGGGGCAACGTGATAGCCGGAAGCGACGATCTGCGTGCCGCCGGTGCGGCGAATGGTGACCGATCGCTCGCCGTCCTGGGTCGGTTCGGCGGTGTAGGTTGGCGCCAGCACGCGCGCCGGCTTGGGGATCTTGCCGAACAAATCGTTGATCTGGCCCAGCACCCTGGCTTCGTCGAAGCGGCCGGCGACGATCAGGATGGCGTTATCCGGCTGGTAGTAGCGCTTGTAGAAGGCGCGCAGGCGATCGACGCTGACGCCTTCGATATCGGAGCGGGCGCCGATGGTCGATTTGCCGTAGTTGTGCCAGTCGAAGGCGACCGACATGGTGCGCTCGAGGGTGACGCGGAACGGATCGCTCTCGCCCATTTCGAACTCATTGCGCACGACCGTCATCTCGCCCTTCTGGGTCTTGTTGTTCCACAGGTCGTCCTGGCTGATCGGCGAGTTGATCATGCGGTCGGCTTCCAGCGCCAGCATCTGCTTCAGGTTTTCATCGTTGGCCGGGAAGGTGGCGAAATAGTTGGTGCGGTCGTACCAGGTGGTGCCGTTGAAACGGCCGCCGATCTGGTTCAGCACTTCCACCGGCGACTTGGTGCCCTTCCTGATGCCGAAGTTGGCGGTCGGCTTGAACAGCAGGTGCTCCAGCAAGTGCGCCATGCCGGTCTCGCCGTAGTTCTCATGGCGCGAGCCGACCATATACACGATGTTGGTGGTCAGGGTCGGCTTGCTCGCATCGGGGAACAGCAGCACGCGCAGGCCGTTGGGCAGGCGGTATTCGGTAATGCCTTCCACCGAGGTGACTTTCATTGCGGAAGATTTGGCAGCGGCGGTGGCCGGTGCGGCTGGAGCGGCGGCGAATGCCGGCGACAGAATGCCGGCGCTCAGCATGATGGCGACAAGTAGCTTCACTTTTGGATCTCCTACCAGGGATAAAATGATTGCCGATTATACAATCGCAATTATTCCGAAAGGAAAACTCCCGCTCACCATGCGATTTCGACCATTCATCCCAACACTGGCGTCATTCGTCGGGCCGGGCGCGCGCAGCGGACCTGCCGTCCCTAGAATATCGAGGCCGACAAACAGGCCAACCTTTCAACCATCGGAGGACATGATGCTGCGACACTTGCCCCTGCTGTTCCTGCTGCTGAATGCCGGCGTCCATGCGCAACAACTGGACGCAGTGACGACCGCGATCGATGCAGGCGAATTCAAACAGATCACCAGCGTGGTCGTATCGCAGCATGGCAAAACGATTTACGAACATTATTTCGACAAGGAAGGCGCCGAGGGCCTGCGCAATACGCGCTCGGTCACGAAAACGGTGACGGGCATGCTGGTCGGTGTGGCGAACGACCGCAAGCTGCTGCGCGTGGATACCAAGGTCCTGCCCCTCTTCCCGGAGCTGCAGCCCCTGGCCTACCCAAGCCCGCGCAAGAACAACATCACCGTCGAAGACTTCCTGACCATGAGCTCACCGCTCGAATGCGACGACGATAATCAGTTCTCGCGCGGGAACGAAGAGCGCATGTACCTCATCGAAGACTGGAGCCGGTTTGCCGCCGACCTGCCGGTGCGCGGATTTCCGGACTGGCAGCCGCGGCCTGAAAAATCGCCTTATGGACGCGCCTGGAGCTACTGCACCGCCGGCGTCACCCTGCTGGGACCTGTGCTTGAACGCTCGACCGGACAGAGTGTGCCGGACTTCGCCGCAGCCAATCTGTTCAGACCGATTGGCATCGATAAGGTGAAATGGCAGTTCCAGCCGAATGGGTCCGCCATGACCGGCGGCGGCCTGCAACTGCGCAGCACCGACCTGGCCAGGCTCGGCCAGCTTTACCTGAATGGCGGCCGCTGGCAAGGCAAACAGGTGGTTTCCGCCGAGTGGGTACGCCAGTCGATCGCACCGCATGCCAACGCCCGCGACGATATCGACTACGGCTACCTGTGGTGGCTGCACAAGTTCAAGGTGGACGGGCGCACGGTCCCCGCCTACGCCATGTCCGGCTCAGGCGGCAACAAGGTTTTCGTCCTGCCGGAGCAGGATGCGGTGGTGGTCATCACCACCACCAACTTCCAGATCCGCGGCGCGCATCCACTCAGCGAAAAACTGCTGACCACCCTCATCGTGCCGACATTGCTGCGGCCCTGAAGCGCGCTAGCTGCGCAGGGCGATGCGGCGGCGTTCGCGGGCTGACTGGTAGATGGCTTCGATAATGCGCATGTCGCGCAGGCCTTCTTCGCCGGGCGCGACCGGCTCGCGGTTTTGCAGCACGCACTGCGCCATGTGATCGAGCTGGCCCGCCCATTGCGTCGCGCCCGGGCCAGGCGGCGGCGTGATCTCGTTTTCGCGTCCGCGGCCTACCCACAGGCGGTTGCCGTGGTACGAGGTGCCGGGTTCCAGCTCGATGCGGCCCTTGTCGCCCATCAGCAGGATGTGGTTCTGGTTGGCGCTGTACATCGACATGCAGGAACCGATCACGCCTGAGGGGAATTCCAGGTCGAACTGGATCATGTCCTCCACTTCGCGGAAGCGCGGGTCGCTGCGGTCCGTGGTTTCCGTTGCGTACACCGATACCGGTTCCTCGCCGGTCATGTAGCGTGCTGCCTGCAGGGCGTAGATACCGATGTCCATCAGCGAGCCGCCGCCGGACATCGCCTTCTTCAGGCGCCAGGCCGACGGATTGCCGGCGTTGAAGCCATGCTCGGAACGGAAGTAGCGCAGCTTGCCGATGCCGCCGGCGCGGGCGCGGCGCACGGCTTCCAGGTTGGCCGCTTCGAAGTGGCAGCGGTAGCCGATCATCAGCTTCCTGCCCGCCTTCCTGCAGGCGGCGATCATCTGCTCGCATTCGGCCGACGAAATGGCCATCGGCTTTTCGCACAGCACGTGCTTGCCGGCTTGCGCGGCGCGGATGGTGTATTCGGCGTGCATGGACACGGGCAGGCAGACATAGACCACGTCGATGTCCGGATTGTCCCTGATGCTGTCGTAGTTCTGGTAGTTGTAGATGCTGCGTTCCGGGACGCCGTGTTCGGCCGCCACGCGGCGCGCCTTGGCCGGATCGCCGCTGACCAGGGCCACCAGCCGGCTGTGCTGGCAGTTTTTGAATTGCGGAATGATGATGCCCAGTCCGTAGCCGCCGAGGCCGACGATGGCATAGCCGATCTTGCGGCCGGCCGGTTGGGCGAAGGCCGGTGCGCCGATGGCGGCGGCCGCGGTGGCGGCAACCACGCCGCCGGCTGCGAGTACGAAATCACGTCGGTCGATCATTGCGTCTCCCCTGCTGGTCGAATGGTAGCGCGATCATACACCAGTAAAGAATCCGGTCGGCGCGCCGGCAGCGACTCCTGACGCGCCGTGCTGTGCCAGCGGCATCATGTGCGCCAGGTGAACTTGCAGCGCCGGCTAAAAAAGTTCATGCGGATTGGCGGAATGCCGACACCGTCAAGGCGCGCAGCCGGGTTCCGTGCGGAAGGAAGACCTGCTTTCATTGATCTCCCGCCTCGGAGGTAATCGCCGCCCGGGCCGGTGATCTCTAAAATGGGTTTTTTCCAAACGCTGCTATCGCCACCTAATGCTTACTAAAAGGCGCAGCGCGTACTAAAAGTGCCACCATGAACCACGCATACTGGAAATTCTCGCGAAATAGTTTTAGTCAGCGCGAGATAGCAGCACTCAGCAGGTTTTAGTAAAAATGACGAATTCACACCCCATCATCGCGGCAGCCGGTTTATCCCATGAGTTTGCTGCCGGCGAGGGCTGAGCGCGCGCTCACGGGAATCCGCGATAAACCAAAAAAAATGGACGCCGTAGCGTCCATTCTGATTTCTGATTTCCTGGTTCTTAGCCCTGGGTCAGGAAGGTTTTCAGCTTGTCCGAACGGGACGGCTGGCGCAGCTTGCTCATGGCCTTCGCTTCGATCTGGCGGATACGTTCGCGGGTCACGTCGAACTGCTTGCCCACCTCTTCCAGCGTGTGGTCGTTCGACATTTCCACGCCATAGCGCATGCGCAGCACCTTGGCTTCGCGCGGGGTCAGCGAGTCCAGCACTTCCTTGATGACGTTGCGCATCGAAGCGTGCAGCGCGGCGTCCAGCGGCGCCAGCGTGGTGTTGTCTTCGATGAAGTCGCCCAGCTGGGAATCGCCGTCCTCGCCCATCGGGGTCTCCATGGAGATCGGCTCTTTGGCGATCTTCATGATTTCGCGCACCTTCGATTCCGGCATTTCCATCTTCACCGCCAGCGTTGCCATATCCGGCTCGGAACCGGTTTCCTGCATGATCTGGCGCGAGATGCGGTTCATCTTGTTGATCGTTTCGATCATGTGCACCGGCACGCGGATGGTACGCGCCATGTCCGCGATCGAACGGGTGATGGCCTGACGGATCCACCACGTCGCATAGGTCGAGAACTTGTAGCCGCGGCGGTATTCGAACTTGTCCACCGCCTTCAGCAGGCCGATATTACCCTCCTGGATCAGGTCCAGGAACTGCAGGCCGCGATTGATGTACTTCTTCGCGATCGAGATCACCAGGCGCAGGTTGGCCACGGTCATTTCGCGCTTCGCGGTGCGGGCGCGCTTCTCGCCGGCAGCCATCTGCTTGTTGATGGCGCGCAGGTCGGCCAGCGGCAGCTTCACGCGTTCCTGCAGATCGACCATCTTGTTCTGCAGTTCCTTGATGGCCGGGACGTTACGGCCCAGCACAGCGGAGTAAGGATGATGTGCCGCCACTTCGCCATCGACCCAGTCCAGGTTCGTTTCGTTGCCCGGGAAGACCTTGATGAAGTGGGCGCGCGGCATGCCGCAGCGGTTCACGCACAGTTCCAGCACGGCACGCTCGATCGAACGCACCTGCTCCATCTGCGAACGCAGGGTGTCGCACAGCTTTTCCACCACTTTCGCGGTGAAGCGGATGCCCAGCAGCTCGTTGGAGATGATGTCCTGCGCCTTCTGGTAGGAGTTCGAACCGTAGGCCGCCTTGCTCATCTTGTCGTACTGCGACGAGATCAGGGCGAACTTGTCCAGCGCGTCCACTTTCAGCTGCGCCAGCTGTTCGGTCGAGAAGCCGGCCGCGCCGCCGTTGGCATCGCCATCGCCGTCTTCGTCGTCCAGCTCTTCTTCCTCTTCCTCGTCCTCTTCATCCGCAGCGGCAGCCTTGGACGGCGCTACCGGGGCCGGCGCGTTGTCTTCGTTCAGGTCCACGAAGCCATCGACCACGTCGTCCACCTTCATCTCGTCGTTTTCGATCTTCTGCGCCAGGGCGATGATCTCGGCGATGGTGGTCGGGCAGGCGGAGATGGCCTGGATCATGTCGCGCAGGCCGCCTTCGATACGCTTGGCGATTTCGATCTCGCCTTCGCGGGTCAGCAGGGCCACGGCGCCCATTTCACGCATATACATGCGCACCGGGTCGGTGGTACGGCCGAAGTCCGAGTCCACGGTGGACAGCGCGGTTGCCGCGGCAGCTTCCACTTCGTCGTCGCTGGCAGCGGCCGGCACGTTATCGCTCAGCAGCAGCGCTTCCGCATCCGGCGCGCGCTCGTACACGGCGATGCCCATGTCGTTGAAGGTTGCGATGATGCCTTCGATCGCTTCCGGATCGACAATGTTTTCCGGCAGGTGGTCGTTGATCTCGGCGTACGTCAGGTAGCCGCGGTCCTTGCCCAGATTGATCAGGTTCTTGAACTGCAGGCGGCGCTTTTCCATCTCCTCGGCGGAGGAGCCGTCGGCCATGCCCAGCGCGTCCAGGCCCTTGGCCTTGCGCTCGCGCGCCTTCGACGCGTGTTTCAGTTCGGCGCGCTCAACCGCGTTCAGCGCTGCCACTTCGTCGTTTTCCGGGGTGAACTCGCTCGGCTTGCGGCCGCGGCGGCCAGGCACCTTCACCTGCGGCAGCAGGTAGCCGGAGGTATCGATGGACGCCAGCACGGCAGCGTCCTTCACTTCCACCACGGCGGCCGGGCCGGTTGCGGCGGCTGGGTCGGCCTTTGCCTTGCGGGTGCGCGCGGCCTTGACCGGGGCCGGCGCGTCGTCCACCGCAGCCGCCAGCGGCGCGGCCTTGGCGGCAGCGGTCTTGCGCACGGTCTTGACTTTCACTTCCGGCGCCGCTTCCAGCGCCGGTTCATCGGCCGGCACGGCGGCCAGGCGGCGGGTCTTTTTGACGACGGTAACTTTGGTGGCGCCGGCTTCCTCTTGCGCGTTGTCGATCACATACGATAAAGTAGGTTTCGGTACAGCCAGGGTAGCGGCAGCGGCGGCAGTGCGCACGGCAGGCTTCTTGGCGGACAACGTAAGGGTTTTCGGCGTTTTCGTCATTGAATATCTTCCTATGCACGCCCCGGGGGCGCACAACTCGATTGTCGGGTTGGGACACTGCGGAATGAAAAAAGCCCGCTGTACGGGCCCGTTCCGCGATGTATTCAGTGCTGAATAGAAGAGAGGGCACATGCCCTATGGCTGGACTACTGAGGGCGGCGCGCCCCGGTCTACAACTCTTTACCAAACTGAATCCGCACCGTGCAGCATTTGGTGCGTCGATCATTATACATGGTTTGCGGCGCCGCCGCACGTGCCAAATCGCTGGGCAAAACAACATCATGGCTGGAAAGACAATGCAGCACCCTTTCCCGCATGGTATTCTTACGACTTCCGAGTAACCTCCGAAGTCAATGAACACTAGCACTACCCCTCAGGCACCGGCCACCGAAAATCCGGCCGCGCCACAGTCCGCCCGCGCTCTGCTCAAGCAATTGCAGCAACAATACGTTCCCTTTCGCGATTGCCTGCCTCTGTCCATCGGCATCGACAAGCAGATTGTGGCGGCCATCCCGGATATCAACCGCAAATTGATGCGCGCCGCGCTGGGCATCCATACCGCGTCGCAGCGTTATCTGCGCGCCATGGAAAAAGCCACCGTGCGCTACAACCTGGACGGCACGACCGGCGTCGAGGTGACCGATACGCACCGCAAGCACGCCAAGGAAGTGCTGCAGGAACGCTTCAAGAAGGAAGCCGAGCGCAAGAAAGCCGAGCGTGAGGCGGTCGCCGCCGAGGAAGCCTCCAGGCGCCGCCAGGAAAAGCTGGAAGCGCTGACCGCGAAATTCTCCCGCAAATGAGCGACGCGCCGGAAACTGCCGCCGAACTGCCACCCTACCCCGGCATTCGGCTGGCCGATGTCCGGCTCGTGAAATCCGCCGCCGACGCGGCTGCCGCCCAGGCGGCGCTGCTGGCAGCGGACGCCATCGGCTTCGATACCGAATCCAAACCCACTTTTGTCAAAGGCGAAAGTTCGGACGGCCCGCACCTGGTGCAGCTGGCCGACGATACGCACGCCTGGCTGTTCCAGATCGGCGCCGAAGCGTCGCCCTGGCAGCCGGTGCTGAAAGCCGTTCTCGAGTCGGAGAACACGCTGAAAGTGGGTTTCGGCCTGAGCGACGACATCAAGCGCGTGCGCGCCAAGCTGGGCATCGAGCCGCAGAAAGTGGTCGATCTCTCGGTGCTGCTGCGCGTGCCGGGACAGAAAAACGACCTGGGTGCGAAAAGCGCGGCCGCCAAGTTCTTCGGCCAGGCGCTGACCAAGTCGAAAAAGATTTCCACCACCAACTGGGCCGCGCCGCGCCTGAACGAAAAGCAGATCCTGTACGCGGCGGACGATGCCCAGGTGGCCCTGCGCATCTACCGCCACTGGATCGCGGCCGGCAATGTGCTGCCGCCTATCCGCCCGCCGAAGCCGCCCAAACCGAAGCGCACGCCAGGCGGCCCAGCGTCGCCACAGCGGCCGCATGGCGCTCGTCCCACAGGTGCCCGTAATTCAGGCGAATACAATTCCTGAACTCGCGCTTGGCGCTGAACATCGGCCCCGGCGCAATACTGATCCCCGCCGCCAGCGCCTGGCGGTGCAGCTCCAGCGCATCGGCCTGCTCCGGCAGCGCCAGCCACAGGAAATAGCCGCCCTCGGGACGCGTGATGCGCGTGCCGGCCGGGAAGTGCTGGGCAATCGCGTCCAGCATGCGCCGCTGCTGGCCTGACAGGGCCGCGCGCAGCTGGCGCAGATGGCGCTCATAGCCGCCCTGCCCCAGGTATTCCGCCAGCGACAGCTGCGACGGCATGGCCGCCGCCAGGCTGGTGGTGATCTTCAGCCGCTGCACCTCGCGCGCGAAACGTCCCGGCGCAGCCCAGCCGACGCGGAAGCCCGGCGCCAGGCATTTCGAGAACGAGCTGCAATGCATGACCAGGCCCTGCGTATCGAAGCGTTTCGACAGCGCGGGGCGCTGGGCGCCGAAATACAGCTCGCCATACACATCGTCCTCGATCAGCGGCACGCCGTGCGCCGCCAGCAGCTCGACCAGCGCCTGCTTTTTTGCCGGCGCCATCAGGCTGCCCAGCGGATTCGAGAAACTGGTCATCAGCCAGCACGCCTTGGGCTGGTGCTGGGCAATGGCGGCCGCCAGCGCCTCCAGATCGACGCCGTCGCGCGGATGGGTCGCCACCTCGACCGCCTTCAGGTCCAGCCGCTCCAGCGCCTGCAGCGCCGCGTAAAAGCTGGGCGACTCGATCAGCACCGTATCGCCCGGCCGCGCCACCGCCTGCAGGCACAGGTTCAGCGCTTCCAGCGCGCCGTTGGTGATCACGATATCGTCGGCCGGCACGTGCACGCCATCCAGCTGGTAGCGCAGCGCGATCTGGCGCCGCAGTTCCGCATTCCCGGGCGGCAGGTCGGCTACCGTGCTCCAGGGATCGATGCGGCGCATGGCCGACGCCACCGAGCGCGCCAGCTTCTCCAGCGGGAACAGCAGGGGACTGGGGAAGGCGGAGCCGAAGGGCACGATGTCCGGCGCGCGGCTGGCATCGAGCACGCTGAAAACCAGCTCGCTGACATCGACCCGGGTCGAGGCCGGATCCGGCCGCGAGGCTTCGGGTTCGGGCGCGGACGGCGCCGGACGCGGCGCCACGTAATAGCCGGAGCGGGGCCGGGACTCGATCAGGCCGCGCCCTTCGAGCAGGTAGTAGGCCTGAAACACGGTCGAGGGGCTGACCCCGCGCCGCTCCTGCTGCTGGCGCACGGAAGGCAGCCTTTCGCCCTCGCGCAGCACGCCGCTGGCCATCAGTTCCGCAAGTTCATCGGCCAGCGCCTCGTACAACTTCAAATCTGATCCCCTCGTTCTATTGCTCTTCTGAGCCTGTCATTCTGGTTCGTGCAGGCGTATCCTTGGCGTTATACCAAGAATAATGGATGCCCTCATGCGAATTTTCTCATCAATCGTCCTCCTTGTGGCTGCCCCGCTGCTGGCCCATGCCGCGCCCACGCCGGCCCGCAAGCTGCCCGATACCGTGGAACAGCGCGTGGCCGCCTGCATCGCCTGCCACAAGGTCAAGGAGGAAGGCGACGCATTCTTCCCGCGCATTGCCGGCAAACCGGCCGGCTACCTGTACAACCAGCTGCTGAATTTCCGCGAAGGCCGCCGCAAGTACCCGATGATGACGTATATGGTCGAACAGCTGCCGGATGCCTACCTGCGTGAGATCGCCCAGTATTTCTCGGACCTGCACCCGCCCTACCCGGCGCCGGCGCCCACCACCGCCACCCCGGCCATGATCGAGCGCGGCCGCGTGATCGTGCATAACGGCGACCCGGCCAACAAGGTGCCGGCCTGTATCGCCTGCCACGGCGCGAAGCTGACCGGCGTGGCGCCCGCCATCCCGGGCCTGGTCGGCCTGCCGCGCGACTACATCAACGCCCAGTTCGGGGCCTGGCGCAACAAGGTGCGCAAGGCGCATGCGCCGGACTGCATGGCCGATATCGCCAACCGCCTGAGCGAGGCCGACGTGGCCGCCGTCTCGGGCTGGCTCGCCAGCCAGCCGGCCGACGCCGAAGCGCGTCCCGCCGACAGCCTGCCACAGCCGCTGCCGCTGAAATGCGGCGGCGTGCCACAACAATAAAGAGCCGCCATGAAAAGAACCACACGCATCGTCATCGCCCTCGTCCTGCTGCTGCTGGTGGGCGCCATCGGCTTCATCTGGCCCAAGTACGACGCCGGCCCGGCGCCCAGCGCCGCCTCGCAAGCCATGCCGGCCGAACAGAAAGCCGCACGCGGCGCCTACCTGGCCAGGGCCGGCGACTGCATGGCCTGCCACACCGACCGCGGCGGCGCGCAGTATGCCGGCGGCCGCAAGCTGGCTTCGCCCTTCGGCACCTTCATCACGCCCAACATCACTTCCGACGCCGAAACCGGCATCGGCAGCTGGACGGCGGACGATTTCTGGAACGCCCTGCACAACGGCAAGGCCAAGGATGGCCGCCTGCTCTACCCGGCTTTCCCGTACACGAACTACACCGCCATCACGCGCGACGACTCGGATGCGCTGTACGCCTACTTCAAGACCGTTCCGGCCGTGAAGCAGGCCAACCAGCAGCATGCGCTGCGCTTCCCCTACAACCAGCAGATCGGCCTGGCCGTCTGGCGCGCGCTGTACTTCAAGCCGGCCGTCTTCCAGGAAGACAAGGCCAGGCCGACCGACTGGAACCGCGGCGCCTACCTGGTAAATGGCCTCGGCCACTGCATCGCCTGCCACAGCACGCGCAATGTGCTGGGCGCTTCCGACAACAGCCTGTCCGGCGGCCTGATCCCGGTGCAGGGCTGGTATGCGCCGTCGCTGACGTCCGATGCGGAGGCGGGCCTGGGCAACTGGCAGGTCGAGCACATCACCGAACTGCTGAAGACCGGCATCTCGCCGCGCGCCACCGTGTTCGGCCCGATGGCCGAAGTGGTACGCGAAAGCCTGCAGCACCTGACCGACGAAGACATCCGCTCCATGGCGGTGTACCTGAAATCGCTGCCGGCCGACCACCAGGGCCGTCCGCAATACGAGCGCTCGAGGGAAGCGCAGGCGGTGGCCTACCTGGCGGCCGGCGAGAAGATCTACCGCAATGCCTGCATGGACTGCCACGGCGAACACGGCGAAGGCATTCCGCCGCACTACCCGCCTTTGTCCGGCAACCGCGCGCTGACCATGGACGAGGCGGCGAATCCGATCCGCATCGTGCTGAATGGCGGCTTCGCGCCGGGTACGGCCGGCAACCCGCGGCCTTACGGCATGCCGCCGTTCAGCCATTCCCTGAGCGATGTGGAAGTGGCGCAGGTGGTGAGCTACCTGCGCAGCGCATGGGGCAATAACGCACCGCCGGTCAACAGCACCGACGTCAACCGCCTGCGCAACGTGCCGCTCGACTAAGCGGCTTACATCTCGGCGAAGCCGATACGGTCAGTGGTGGCGTTGCGTGCATCGTCCACACTGACCTTTTTCTTTGCCAGCAGCTCGCGCAGCGCCGCGTTCATGGTGTGGCAGCCTTCCGCATCCTTATGCTCCATCAGCTGGCGGATACCGGACAGGTTGGCTGCCTCGATCAGATCCTTCACCGCCGGATTGACCGTCAGCGATTCCGTCGCCAGGTGATAGCCGTCGGCATCCTGCGCCGGCAGCAAGGCCTGGCACAGCACGCCGCGCAGCGCATGCGCCAGCGCCTGGTTCTGCGATTCGGTATTCCCCAGCAGGCGCATCATCTTCTGCAGTCCCAGTTCCGTGGAACGGGCGTGCAGCGAGGCCAGCACCAGCGGGCCGGATTCGGCCAGCGCCAGCGCCTCGCGCGCCGTTTCGCCGTCGCGGATTTCGCCGATCACGATCACGTCCGGACGCTCGCGCAGCGCATCCTTGGCGCCCAGATCGAAGCTCTCCACGTCGCCGTCGTAGCCGACTTCACGCTGGGTAATCACGCATTTGCGCTGCGGGATCAGGGTTTCCACCGGATCTTCGATGGTGATGATGTGGCCCGAGCGGGTCTTGTTGATCTCGTCCAGCATGGAGGCGATGGTGGTCGATTTGCCCTGGCAGGTGTCGCCGATGATCAGCAGCAGGCCGCTGGTCAGGTGCGCAAACTTCGACTCGTCCGGACGCAGGCCCAGGTTCGCCAGCGGCAGCGGTTCGCGCGGGAAGCGGCGCACCACGCAGCCCAGGCGCTTCTTGCCCTGGAAGGAGAAGCAGTTGGCGCGGATGCGCGCCGTGTGCAGGTCGATGGCGCGGTCGAAAGCGCGGTCCTGGATGCGTTCGCGCCAGTTCGGCTCCACCACCTCGAAGAATTCTTCCAGCTCCTCGCGCGTGATGGGCGAATCGCTGACCGCCACCATGCCCTTCGGCTGGCGCAGCAGCAGGGGACTGTTCTGGTGGATCAGGATGTCGGAGAAAACCAGCTTGGAATTGAGCAGGTGGAGTATCTGTTCGACCAGTGTGCCGAATACCGGATGGTCTTCGTTCTCGATATAGGACAAGGTGCGAATCTGCGAATTTTCCATATGCCTGCTTCCTCTGATCGTTTCTGGCCGATTTGTACAGCTTGCCACGATTCTATTTCATTTGCGCAACATATATAAGAGGGCTTGCATCATAGGTACAACAGTTGACCTCCACTACTTTGAGCGTAGAATGAAATCGAGGGGGATCTCACCATGACTGCTACCCGTGCCGTCCTGTTCGCTGCCGCCCTGGCAGGATCGGCCTTGCCTGCCGCGGCGCAAACCTTCGAGCAGCGCTGTGTGAGTGAAATCCGGCCCAGTTTCACGATCCGCTCCATCCACTCCGGCTACCAGGTGGACAACACCGTTTCCACCCGGGTGCTGATCAACCGCCATGCCCATGCCAGCAGCGGCGACATGACCCTGGGCCTGACCTCCGCCACCTCGCGCATCCAGCTGGATACGGACGGCAAGGTGCTGATCGACGAAGACCAGCCGCGCGAATGCCTGGCGCCGCAGGTCGAGATCGAGCTGCGCTACCTGCCGCTGCACGTGTACGTGGCGCGCGAATTCAATCCGGCCGGCTGTCCTTACCGCACGGTGCTGGCCCACGAGATGGACCACGTGCGGCTGTACCTGGAGCACCTGCCCCAGGTGGAAGCGCGCATCCGCGCCGCGCTCAACGAGCACTATGACGGCCACCCGGTGTACGCCGGGCGCGGCCAGGCGCTGGCCGTATTGAATGAACAACTCGACCGCTGGCTGTGGCCGATGATCAAATCCGAAATGAAGATGGTCGAACAGCGCCAGAAGGACCTGGACAGCTGGGAAGAACAGCATCGCCTGAGCATGGCCTGCAATGGCGAAGTCGCCTACAACGTCAAGGGCCGCTACTGAATTCCGGCGTTTTCGCCGTGCGGACTGTTCCGGCCATTTGCATTCTGCTCCCCGTTCAGTGCAGCCCGTCGCATACATGGTGCGGCGGAGCGGCCGCTTGCACTAATATTCCATCATCAAATATTCAAAGCTTAAAGGAGAAGATGATGGATTTTTCTGCTGCAGTGCGCAAAACCGTATTGGCGCTGGCCCTGGCGGCCGCCGTGGCGCCGGTGGCGCAAGTATCGGCCTCGCCCGGCTGGTTTGCCGGCGAAAAGGTCCAGGGCAGCGGCACCATTGTCAAACAGTCACGTGAACTGGGCTCTTTCGACGGCCTGGAGCTGGGCATGCCCGGCAGCGTGGAAGTGCGTATCGGGAACGCCGAAAGCGTGACCATCGAGACCGACGACAATCTGCAGCCGCTGATCGAAACCGTGATCGACGGCGGCACCCTGAAAATCCGCCCCGTGCGCAAGCAGCTGCAGCTGAATACGCGCAACCTGCGGGTGGTGGTGCAGGCTAAAAAGCTGGAAAGCATCTCGGTCGGCGGTTCCGGCACCGTGGATGCGGAAAACCTGCGCGCCCAGCGCCTGACCCTGAATGTGGGCGGCTCCGGCTCGATCAATGTGCGCGGCCTGGAAAGCGATTCGGTGAAAGTGGCCCTTGGCGGCTCCGGCAACCTGAAGGCCAGCGGCTCGGCCGAGCACCTGGCGGTATCCATCGGCGGTTCCGGCAAGGTCGCGACCGGCCAGCTGCAGGCGCGCAACGTCAGCGTCAGCATCGGCGGTTCGGGCCAGGCTACCGTGTCGGCCAGACAGTCGCTGTCGGTCAGCGTGGCCGGTTCGGGCGACGTCTCCTACTACGGCGACCCGCAGGTCAGCAAATCGATCATGGGATCGGGCAGCATTCGCCGCCTGTCCGGATCGCCGCAGTAAGGATTACAGGTCGTACTTCAGTTCAGCACTGACGGTACGCTGCGTGTAGGGGTGGAAGGCCCAGTACTTCTTGTTATTCAGGTTGTCCACCCCGAGCGACGCACTCCAGTTCCTGTCAAAGCGGTAGCGCACCCGCGCATCCACCACGAAGTAATCCGATACCCCCGTGTAGGTAAAGCCGTTCGGATCGCTGTTATCCAGTGTGCCGTACTGCCTGCCGCTATAACGCGCCCCGAGGCTGGTGGTCCAGTGCTCGCCCACATGATACGACGCCAGGAAGGTGGCGCGCCATTCCGGCACGCGCGGCTGGCGCTTGCCCACGCTGGACGGCAGCCTGTCGTTGCTGGCGATCTTCGAGTCGGCCCAGGTCAGGCTGCTGTTGAGCGACAGGCCATGCAGCAGCACCTCATCCTCCTGCTGCGAGATTTCCAGGCCCGTGGTGCGGATGCGGCCCACGTTCTGCACGGTGTTGACGGTTGGCGTCAGCGGCTGGGAGTACAGCGCATCCTTGGTCGTTTCGTGGAAAACGGTGGTGCGCACGCTGCCCTTGGCCGTGATGCGCTCGGCGGTCAGTTCGCTGGTCCAGGACTTCTCGGCGCGCAGGGTCGGATCGGTGTTGATGATCTTGCCGTCCACCAGGCTGCCCTGGAATAGTTCGGAGGCGGTCGGGTTGCGTACCGCGCGGCCGGTGGAAGCCTTCAGGGTCCACAGCTCGCTCGTGCGCCAGGACAGCGCAGCCTTGGGCGAAGCGCTGTTCTCGCTGCGCTCCGCAAACGGCACGCCGCTCAGCTCACCGCCGAACGCTTCCCAGCGCTCGGCGCGCAGGCCCAGCATGGCTTTCCAGTCTTCGCTGATGCGCCAGCTATCCTGCGCATACAGCGCCTGCAGGCGGGTATTGCCGTTGAAGACGGAGGCGCCCACTTTCGAGCGCAGCCTGGCGCTATCGCGCTGCAGGCCGAAGTCCAGCGCATGGCCGCCACCGGGACGCCAGCTGCCTTTCAGCGCCAGCGTGTTCCAGCCGCTGCCTTCCAGGTCGGTCGGAACGCCGCCCTGCAGCACCAGGTCGCGCACATAGTCGTATTTGCTGGCGGCGATTTCCCAGTCGAAGGAACCGCGCCCATGGGTTTTCAGCGACAGCCCCTGCATGATGTGCTCAAGGTCGCCGCTCGCGGTGGCGAAATCGGACGGCGTGAGCGTGAAGCGCTTGCCGTTGATATTCACATCGCCCTGGTACACCGGATTGCCGGCTGCATCGCGCAGATACGATTCCACATTGCGCTGCGCATCGTTCTGCCACCAGCCCAGGGTATAGCTGGCGCGCAGCGTGGGCGACAGGTCGTAGGCCAGCTTCACCTTCGCATGGTCCTGCCTGGTGTTGATCTGGTTGGTGCTGCCGAGGATATACCAGTCCCTGTTCTGCGGATTACGGTCGGCGATCGCGCCGGTAACGGGAATGCCGGCAGGTGCGCCCGGCGCTGGCGTAACGCCGGCGGACAGCAGCTTGTTCGCATAGATCAGCGGCTGGCCGCTGCTGTCCAGGCGCGACACGTCCACCCACCAGGCCAGCTTGCCGTTGCGGTTGCCCAGCGAGGCGCTGCCGTTGCGGCCATAGAAGCGCGAGTCGCTGGCGTATTCGGCGAAGCTCTGGCCGAACGCCGTGATCTTCATATGCGCTTCCAGCCGGGCCGGCATGCGCGTCTGGTAATCCACCACGGCGCCGACCGAATTGCCCGCGTAGGCTGCGGAGAACGGGCCATACAGCACATCCACCCGTTCGATTTCCTCCGGCGTGACCAGGCCCCAGCGCGGCGTGAAGGTGGCGCCGTTGCCGAGCAGGTTGGAAAGCAGGATGCCGTCCGCATAGACCAGCGAACGCGCACTGTTGCCGGTGCCCGAAGCACGGCTGGCCAGCACGGCGTGGTCGTAATCGCCCGGATAACGCTTGCGCACATTCAGGCTTGGCAGGTATTTCAGTGCATCCTCGGCATCGAGGGCATTGATGCGGTCTTCGATCTGGGCGCCGGTGATGCCTTCGATGGTGGTCGGAATCTGCGTCGGCAGCGAAGTCGGGCGGCCGGCGTTAATGGTCACCACGTGGTCTGCATGGGCCGGACAGGCGAAACCGATCGCCGCCAGCATCGCTGCCAGCGGTTTGTATTGCGTTTGCATGGCGGCTCCTTAGTGATGCGCGTGTTCGGACGGCGCGGCAGGCAGGATTTCCAGCGCAGGCGCCGGGTTCTTGCTGCCGGGCGTGGCGTCGTCCCAGGCGGAGGCGCCTTTGACGCAGGCCTGCTGGATCTTGAAGTAGCGCGTGCCGGGCGTGTCCGGCAGCTTTACCTGCATCACGAATTCATCGTAATACTCGTCCGGCAGCGGACCGCCGGACCAGGTCACGCTGCCTGGCGTGAGGCTGATGTTCCAGCCCTGCTTCGGCATCGGGTGCGGGCCTTTCACGCCTTCCGGCATGGTGACGCTGATTTCCCGCGTGGCGCTGCCGGCGCAGCCGTGGCCGACCTTGAAGGTCAGTTTCTGGTAGCTGCCGGCGGTGGCGCTCTTCTGTTCCAGGGTGACATGGGCGTGCGCGGACGCAGCCAGCAGCGTTGCGGCTGCGGCGATCAGGATACGTTTCATGGCCGTCTCCTTAGTGCTGCTGCGTTGGGCTGTAGGTCAGCGGCCTGACCGGGACCTGCACCTCGATATTCGTGCGCTTCCTGTCTTTCCTGTTTTCGACCACCAGGGTCAGCGGCACGCTTTCGCCTTCCTTCAGCTGGCGCTTCAGCTGCATCAGCATCACGTGATAGCCGCCGGAGGCCAGCGCTACCGGCTTGCCGGCCGGCAGTTCGATGCCGTCCACGGCGGACATCAGCATGCGGTTGTCCTTGAACTCCATCTTGTGCAGTTCGGCGTCGGCGATATCGGTGCGGACTTCGACCAGGCGCGCATCCTGGGCCGATTGCAGCAGCATGAAGGCGCCGGAGGCTTTGGCGGATGGAACGGTGGCGCGCGCCCAGGGGTCCTTGACGGTCACTTGGGCACTGGCGCTGGCGGCAGCAGCGGCTGCCACGACGAATGCGATCGGCATTGCGAACGCGAAGATGTTCTTGCTCATGTTTTAACTCCTAATATTGGGAAAATTCGGCCAAATCAGGAGAGAGCGGGCGGACCTCGCGGGTTGGCGGTGCTCCAGACCTGCAGCGGCTGCGGCGACTGGTAGAACAGGGCCGGACGCAGGGCTGGTCCGGCGGCCGGCAGCGTCAGCGTGAAGTCGGAAGGCGGCAGGCCGGTGCTGCCGGCGTGCGGCATGCAGTAGCCGCAGTCTTCCATATTCATGGCCATGCCGCCGGCGGCGCTTGCCTCGGCTTTGGCCCGGGCTTGCGCCTTGGCGGCAGCATCCGGATTGTTGCGGTCGGTCAGCGCGTTGAAGGCGGCGGCGGAGAGTTCGCCCACGCCGTTGAGACGGGTGCCGTCGTTCAGGCAGATTTCCCACACGCGCGGCTTGCCCTTGGCCAGGGCGACAGCATGCGAAATCGAAGGCGCGAGCGCGTTCAGCAGGATCGCGAAGCACGCGAGCCAGATGAAGGCCAGACGGGATTTCGATTTCAGTTGCATGGCCGGCATTATAGCCCAAGCCCGGCGAAATTGGGCGTACGGCTGGCGCGGGCCAGCTTGCGGAAGTAGCCGGACAGCGCTTCCGCCGGCCAGCCGGCGCGCCACGCCAGCCGCATGCCTTCGCGGTCGGCCTCCGCTTCCTGTCCGGCATTTAGCGCCTCCAGCTTGCGCATCAATCCGGAATCATGGTCGATCGCATATTCCAGCTCCGCATACGGCCGCGCGGCCCACGACGGATCGATGCGCACCGCCTCCTCCGCCTCGCGCAAGTTATGCAGCAGCGCCGCATGGACAATCTCGTGCGCCAGCAGCATGGCCAGCTCGGCGTCGCTCAGTTCCAGGTCGCGCACGTGATCGCCACCGACCAGCAGCAGGCCGCCGGCCATGGACGAAGCGTTTGGATCGCCATCGGGCGTGGTGTGAATTTCCCAGGCAAAGCCTGCACTGGCGGGATGGTCGCGTGCCGCCTGCGCGATCAGCGGGCGGGCGATGCGCTCGATGCGCGCTGCGAAGCGCTGCTCAGTGTCGAGCCGGTGGGAAGCGCGCAGCCCGGCGAGACGTTCGCCGTAAAGGCGCGCCGCGCCGGCGGCGACTTCAGCCTGCGTCACCGCGACCGCAGCAGCAGGCAGCAGGAGAAGCAACAGCAGCGGCAGCAAGGCCGCCGCAGCGCGGGCGGAAAGCGCGCGCCGGCGGTTCATCAGGCCTTCCACACCTCGCGCGGCACCTCGACCGTGGTGGCGCCGTCGGTCAGCCAGATCTGGCCGTCCTGGATCGTGCATTGCAGCTGCATCGTGCGCTGCGCCATCTTTTCCAGCGCCGCGGACGTCTCCGCATCGATATTCACCACGCTCACATTCTTCGCGCGGTCAACTTTCGACGCCAGCTGTTTCCACCATACGTGCGAGGCGGCGCTGTACGAATACACCATCACCTTCGCGGAGCGGCCGGAGGCTTTCAGCAGGCGGCGGTCGTCCGGCTGGCCGACTTCGATCCACAGCTGGATCGCGCCGGTCAGGTCCATCTGCCACAGGTCCGGTTCCTCGGTATCGGAGAGGCCCTTGGCGTTCACCAGCGCTTCATCGGCGTGGATGGCGAACGCCAGCACGCGAATCATCAGCCGCTCGTCCGTTTCGGACGGGTGGCGCGCCAGGGTCAGCGTGTGGGTGCCATAGTAATTGCGGTCCATGTCCGCAATCGAGATTTCTGCTTTGTAGATCGTAGATTTGAGAGCCATTAAAAAACCAGGACAACTTTATAAACAATTTATTTGAAAATAACGGTGCGGTGACCGTTCTGCAAAATGCGGTGCTCCGTGAACCACTTCACGGCACGCGCCAATACCACGCACTCCACGTCGCGGCCAATCGCCGACAGCGTATCCGCGTCCATCGAATGATCGACCCGCTCCACGTCCTGCTCGATGATCGGACCTTCGTCCAGATCGCCGGTGACAAAGTGCGCCGTGGCGCCGATCAGCTTCACGCCGCGCTGATGCGCCTGCGCATACGGCTTCGCGCCCTTGAAGCTGGGCAGGAAGGAATGGTGAATATTGATCGCCTTCCCTTTCAGCCGCGAGCACAGCGACGGCGACAGGATCTGCATGTAGCGCGCCAGCACCACCAGGTCGATCTGATGGCTTTCCAGCAGCTCCACGATGCGCGACTCCTGCGCCAGCCTGGCCTGCTCCGAAGCGCCAGCCGCCAGCGGCAGATGGTGGAACGGAATGTTATAGCTGGCGGCCAGCTGATAAAAGTCCATGTGATTCGACACGATGGCCGGAATCTCGACCGGCAGCAGCCCGCTCTTGTAGCGGAACAGCAGGTCGTTCAGGCAATGGCCGATCTTCGACACCATCAGCATCACGCGCGGCTTGCGCGCCGCGTCGTGCAGTTCCCATTCCAGCGACATCGCCTCCGCCAGATGGCTGAGCGACGAGCGCAGCGACAGTTCGCTGATCCCCTCGTCCTCGCGCGCAAAATGCACGCGCATGAAGAACCGCCTGGTTTCCTGGTCGCCGAACTGCGCCGAATCGATGATATTGCAGCCGTGATCCGCCAGGAATCCCGAAACGCGATGAACGATGCCGCGCTGATCGTGGCAGGCAAGCGTAAGGATGTATTCTGGATGGCTCATGGCTGGCTCTTCGAATGGATGAGTCGCCTATTGTCGCATGAAGCACAGAATCTTCTGAAATAGCACGGCCGTGCCATTGATGTTGTATAGTGAGCAAAACAACACCAGGAGCATATATGGAGAACACGCAATACAGGCTGGCCGCCCGTCCCGTGGGCATGACCAGGGAAAGCGACTTCGAGCGCGTCACCGAAGCCGTGCGCGAGCTGAACGACGGCGAAGTGCTGGTCAAGTCGCTCTACCTCTCACTCGACCCGGCCATGCGCGGCTGGATGAATGAAGGCAAATCGTATATCCGTCCGGTGGCCATCGGCGAGGTGATGCGCGCCGGCGGACTGGGCGTGGTGCTGCAGTCGCGCTCGCCGAAATTTGCCGAAGGCGATCACGTTGCCGGCGGACTTGGCGTGCAGAACTACTGGATCGGCGCGGCCGACGACCGCACTGCCGCGCTGCACAAGATCGACCCGTCGCTGGCGCCGCTGCCGGCCTGGCTCAACACCCTCGGCATGCCCGGCATGACCGCCTATTTCGGCCTGCTCGAAGTGGGCCAGCCGCGCTCCGGCGAAACCGTGGTGGTGTCCGGCGCCGCCGGCGCCGTGGGACAGACCGTGGGCCAGGTGGCCAAGCAGCTGGGCTGCCGCGTGGTCGGCATCGCAGGCGGCAAGGAGAAGTGCGATTTTGTCGTCAACGAGCTCGGCTTCGATGCCTGCATTGACTACAAGAGCGGCGACGTACGGGCCGGGCTAAAGGAACACTGCCCAAATGGCGTTGACGTATACTTCGATAACGTTGGTGGCGAGATCCTCGACATGGTTCTCACACGCATTAATATGAAGGCGCGCATCGTGATCTGCGGCGCGATCTCTCAATATAACAACACCACCCCCATCAAGGGTCCGTCCAATTACCTTGCCCTGCTCGTGAATCGTGCGCGCATGGAAGGCATGGTGGTATTCGACTATGCGGACCGCTACCCCGTTGCCGCTGCCGCGCTCGGCAAATGGCTGAAGGAAGGCAAGATCAAGAGCAGGGAAGACGTGGTGCGCGGCATCGAAAACTTCGTGCCCGCCCTGAATATGCTGTTCGAAGGGAAAAACTTCGGCAAGCTCGTGCTCCAGATCGACTGACCGCCCTCCCCTCGGCTCCTTTGGCGCGGCGTCCATCAACCCGCACGAAAGGAGCCAGCAATGAATACGCAAGCCAAGGACGCCGTCGCCCTGCTCACCGCCGACCATGACAAGGTCAAGCAACTGTTCCGGGAATATGAGCACTGCGACGCCAGCCACCAGGGCATGAAGGCTGACCTCGCCCATCAGATCTGCCTTGAACTGACCGTCCACACCAATATCGAAGAGGAAATCTTCTACCCTGCGGTGCGCGCCGAAACGGGCGATGAGCAGATGGTCGATGAAGCGCTGCAGGAACACGCCGAGGCCAAGGAAATGATCGACCGCCTGCGCACCATGCAGGCCGGGGACGGCGCTATGGACGGCCTCGTTTTGCAGCTGCGCTAGGCCATCGAACATCACGTGAGCGAAGAGGAAGGCGAGATGTTCCCCACAGCGCGCCAGTCCGGCGCCGACCTGATGGAACTGTGCGCGCAGATGCAGGAGCGCAAGGAGGAACTGGAGCACGAACTGGGCGCCGTGCCGGTACGCAATAGCGCGTCCAGCGAAGCGGCGGGCGAACAGTCGGCCGTGGGCCAGGCAGGGGCCTGAACAAAATAAATTGAACTTTGGCGCAGTCCATTTCTCCAACCATCAGGACGGCAGCCGCCGTCCCGATGCCGGGCTCGGTGCCCGGCACTTTACCTGTAAAAAGGGAGGTGGATGATGGGCGACCAACAACCAGGCAGCACGCAACCCAAGGCCAAACGCGGCTTCGCCGCCATGGACGGAGCCACGCAGCGCGCCATTGCCAGCAAGGGCGGACAGGCCGCCCATCAGAAAGGAACAGCACACGAGTTCGACTCCGAAGAGGCGCGCCGGGCCGGACAGAAAGGCGGCGAAGCGGTCAGCCGCAACCGCGAGCATATGGCGGAGATCGGACGCAAGGGCGGCGAAAGCCGTCAGTCGGCGCGCGGTCCGCGCCTGGCTGCCGGCAGGGAGGACAAAGGCTGACTACTCATTTCACCAGCTTGAGGCCAGGACACGGCATTCTCAACGGATGTCGTCGGGCCTGCTGTGCGCCGTCGGAATCGCATTCCAGTACCAGTAGGAATAGGTGCCCGAGGTTTGCAGCAAGGTCTGGGTGACGATGCTGTTCTGGCGGATATCGCCCCAGCAGGCGCGCGCCGAGTTGCGGTTGTTGTGCAGGTCGATGCACGCCATCTCCGGCAGCGCCGGCTTCGGCGGAATGTACAGCGCGCTGCCGTGCGGCACCCACAGGTCCGCCAGCCGTATTTTTCCCAGCTTCGGCCAGTAGCGCCCTACCGAGACCACCAGCGGCTGCTTGGGATCGATGGACGCGAAGACGTGCGGGAAATTGTGGTGTTCGAGGTCGGTGCAGACCACGCTGAGCAGATTATCGCCCGTCTTCTGATAGGGCGACCAGTGGCCGGCGAACACGCCGTATTCGTACTCCACATGATGCAGCTCGGGCGCCGGGCATTCCAGCTGCACCGCCTGGCCCGGCTCCACCAGCGTGATGCCGAAGGCGGCGGCGATGTCGCGCGTGGCCCACACCGGCTCGAACACGATCTGCTGGGCGGCAAAGCCCAGCTGCGTCGCCACGCCAAAATCCTTGAAGGTGGCCGCATCCACGTCCAGGACTTTCGGCACCGCGTATTCCGTGCCGAAGGCCAGCGCCGGATCGGTGGCGGCGGGCGCCAGCGGGTGTAGCTCATGCGGCAGCTCGGCCAGGTATTGCGGCTTGCCGTCGTGGTTGTAAAAGAAAGGGGTCTTGCGGATATCGACTTCGGCCTTGTGCAATTCGTTGATGAATACTGGGGTGTTGAAACCGTCTTCCATAGGTGTTCCTCAATGTGCCTCGATCTGGTGTACCATTCGCGCCTGCATGAAATACCTCAGCGCCTATTCCGAACAGACCTTGCAACAGGTCCAGCTCCTGATCGACCAGGACCGCCTGGGCGAAGTCCTGTTGAAACGTTATCCGAAAGCCCACGATATCCGCACGGACCGTGGCCTGTACGATTACGTCCAGGATCTGAAGGCCGAGCACCTGCGCAACGCCGCGCCGATCGACAAGGTCGCCTACGACAGCAAGATCCACGTGATCAACCATGCGCTCGGCCTGCATACGGCCATCTCGCGCGTACAGGGCGGTAAGCTGAAGGCCAAGCACGAGATCCGCGTGGCCACCATGTTCAGGGAAGTGCCGCTGGAATTTCTGCGCATGATCGCGGTGCACGAACTGGCCCACGTCAAGGAAAAGCAGCACGACAAGGCTTTCTACAAGCTGTGCACCTACATGGAACCGAACTACCACCAGTACGAATTCGACCTGCGCCTCTACCTCACGCAGCTCGATCTCTCAAACGGCCGCAAGCTCTGGGGCTAGCGGGTCCACTTGGTGATGTTGTCCGGACGCGGCTCGCGCAGGCGTTCGATCAGGCGCACCGGAGATTCTTCGACCTTCATCAGCGCTGCATGCGCCGGACGCACGAAGCCCATGTCGGTGGCGTGGCTGATGAACTGCACCAGGTGGTTGTAGAACCCGTCCACATTCAGCACGCCGACCGGCTTGGCATGGAAGCCCAGCTGCGACCAGGTCAGCATCTCGAACAACTCTTCCAGCGTGCCCATGCCGCCCGGCATGGCGATGAAGCCGTCCGACAGTTCGGCCATCATGGCTTTGCGTTCGTGCATATCCTTCACCACGAACTGGCGCGTCAGGCCGCGGTGGCCGACTTCCTTCTCCATCAGCGCATTCGGTATCACGCCGGTGACCTCGCCGCCAAGGCGCAGCACTTCGTCGGCGATCATGCCCATCAGTCCCACGTTGCCGCCGCCGTACACCAGCGACAGGTTCTGCTCCACCATGGCCGCCGCCAGCGCACGCGCGCCTTCGGCAAAGCGGGGATTGGCGCCGGCGTTGGAGCCGCAATATACGCAAATGGATTTCATATCGATGTCACTTCAGCTTCTTGAGATATTCTTCGGATAATTTCTGGAACAGGACACTGGTCTCGCCCCGCAGATACGGGCCGACCTGCGACAGCACCTGGTAGCAGCCGCGCGCCAGCGCGTCCGCCATCGATTGCTGCTCCGAGTATTTGCGCGGGTTGCGCACGAATTCGTAGGACAGCCAGTAAGTCGCCACCACCACCATGTTCACGCTCATGGCGTCGATGGCCATATCGCTGGCTTCCAGCGAACCTTCCGTACGCAGATCGACGCACAGGTTCTTGGCCACCTTGATCTTGTGCGCCAGCAGTTCCTTGAACTCCAGTTCCAGCTTGCGGTTGCGCGACAGCAGATCGTTCAGGTCGCGGTAGAAGAAACGGTAGCGCCAGATCAGTTCAAACATCAGGTGCAGGTAGAGCCACACGTCTTCGATGTTGGAGCGGCGCCCGCTCGGCACCTGCAGGATGCGCTCCGCCTCGGCCTTGAACTGGACGAAGATGGAGTTGACGATGTCGTCCTTGTTGCGGAAGTGGTAGTAGAGGTTCCCCGGCGAGATGTTCATCTCTTCCGCGATCACGGTGGTCGTGATATTGGGCTCGCCAAACTCGTTGAACAAGCGCAGCGAGAGTTCCAGTATGCGTTCGCGGGTTCTTCTGGGAGCTTTTTGTAGCATTTGGGGGGTCTCTATGAATTCCCCCGCAAGGATATCACTGATGGGCTTCAGGCAACAGTTTTGCGGGACGTGGATTTCCTGGCTGCGGCTTTTTTGGCAGGCTTCTTGGCGGCTGCCGGCTTTTTCGGCGTGGCAGGCTTCTTCGGTGCGGCCGTCTTTTTTTCCGGCTTGCCGCCCAGCGCCTCGACCTGCCGGCTCAATGCCTCCACCTGTGCCGTCAGCGCATCGATCTCCTTGCGCATCGGCACCCCGATGGACTCCAGCGCGCGGGTCACGCGCTCCTGGAAGATCAGCTCCAGGGTATTCACGGTTTCCTGCATGTGCCCGGCCTTGTCGCCGCTGATGCCGCGGGTGCGCTGCTGCAGGTCGGTAAATGCACCCAGTCCAGCCTTCCAGATCTGCTGCGCCGATTCGCGCACGGCCTTGGTCATATGGTCTTCGCTCTTTGTCGTCTGAGCCTTGCGTTTGGTGGCCATGGCCGCTCTCCTTTCGTGAGCCGCCATTGTAAGCCAGACAAGCCTGAGGAGGACATCTAAAGCTGGCGTGCGCGGCTAGAATGAGTCATGGGCGCGAAAGTTCTGTGGGTGCTGGCACCCCTTATCGTGTATGCACTGCTGCTCGTGCTGCTTGGGCGCGGACGGGTGCCGTCGCGCCTGTCAGTGAATATGCACGGCAGCTTGTTGCTCATGGTTTATCTGCTGTCCACGGCTGGACTGGGGATTTTCTGGGTGGCGAACCAGCAGCTGCCGGTTTTTGATTGGCATTATCTGTTTGGGTATGTGACGCTGCTGCTGGTTGGCTTGCATCTGGTTTTCAATTTGCCGATGCTGGTGCGCTGGCTGCGCGCGGGGCGGCAGGATTCGGCACATGCAGGGCGGACGGTGAGTTGGCTGCGGGTGGTGGCGCTGCCCCTGGCGCTGGGCCTGGCTTTTTGGGCCGGCGTGCAGGTTGGCGAGGGGCGGCCGGGCCCGCAAGCCAACGGCAGCGGCAGTGCCGGCAACGGCGGCACTGCCGGCGATGGCGATGGCCATGGCGGCGCGCTCCACGCCGCGCGGCCGGGCGGCTCGGTGCAGGATGTGCTGCGGTATCACGAGCATTCGTCCGAATCGCGCACGGGCGTGTTTCGCCGCGCTCCAGTGCTCGCGCTGGAAGCGCCGCCGCCCGCTTTCAAAGCATATCCGGATGCGCCGCATATCGCGCTGGAACGCGGCGCTCCAGCCGATGATGGACGCAGCTTCGCGGCAATGCTCGCCGGCCCGGCTGCGGCGCGCGAGCTGGACCTGAAAGCGCTGGGGCAGATCCTGTATCTGTCGGCCGGCGTGACCGCACGGCGCGGCGGCGTGGCCCTGCGTGCTGCGCCATCGTCCGGCGCCCTCTTCCCGGCGGAGCTGTATGTGGCCGTGCGCAACGTGCGCGGACTGCAGGCGGGTTTATACCACTACGATGCCGACCGTCACCGGCTGGAGATGCTGGGCGAACCGGGCGCACTGCCGGAATCGCTGGCGTCGATGGCCGGCGATGCGGAAGCGCTGATCCTGCTTGCAGCGGTGTTCGACCGCACGGCCTGGAAATACCGCAACCGCGCCTTCCGTTACGTGGCCGCGGACCTGGGTCACTTGCTGGAGAATGTGCGATTGGCCGCGCACTATGCCGGCCAGCCGGTGCATTTGCCGGTGGCGTTCGACGAAGCCCAGGCCATCCAGGCGCTGCAGCTGGATGCCGCCAGGGAAGGCGTGCTCGCGGTTGCTGCGCTGGGCGGCGCAAGCGTGGCGGGAACGACTGCGCAGGTGGCGGCATCAAGGACTGCCGCAAAGCCCGCGGGCAGCCACGATCTGCATGCCGTGATCGGCGCGCGCCGCAGCCAGCGCCGCTTTGCCGGCGATGCCCTTGCGCTGAACGAGCTGCACGCGGTGCTGGCGGACATGGCGCAGCAGCCACTGTTTTCGCCAGCCGTGCGCATCGATCTGGTCGTGAACCGGGTGGCGGGCCTCAAGCCAGGCATTTATCGCTACCACGCCAATCAGCAAAGTAAGCATGATGAACATGATGAGAGCGCACTGAAGCTGGTGAGAGAAGGAGCTTTCGCCGCCAGCGCCCAGGCCGCAGCGCTGGCGCAGGACGTCATCGGCAATGCCGCCGTAGTGCTGGTCCTGTCCGCCGACCGCGCCCCGATGTTCGCCCAGGGTCCCCTCGGCTACAAGCTGGCCTTCCTGGAAGCAGGCATGATGGGCCAGCGCTGGCTGCTTGGCGCCACGGCGCGTGGACTGGCCGCCTGCCCCGTCGGCGCCTTCTACGACGACCAGGCGGCGGCGCTGGTGCAGGCGGACCCGCAGCAGCGCTGGGTCCTGCACTTCGCCGCCCTGGGCAGGCCTGCGCCCTAGGTGTGATGCTTCAATAGGTTGTTGTGGTTCATTCGGACTGGATTTGAGACACTGGAAATCGCCCCCCCAGTTCTCAAGGAGACCAGTCGAATGAACATCCACAAGAATGCCCGATTGACCTTCGTGCGTCGAGTAGAAATGGTGCAAGACGTACTACAGAGCAGGATTCCGGCCGAGCAGGCTGCCACTCATTATGGAGTCAGTCCCCCTACTGTGCGTAAGTGGGTTGGTCGCTACTTAGCGGAGGGGCAGGACGGTTTGCGGGATCGTTCCTCAAGACCAGCTGTAAGCCCTCGTTCAATTGATGCGAACAAAGCGCTGACCATCATCGAGCTGCGCAAGAAAAGGATGACACAGGCCAGAATCGCCGAGTATATGGGTGTCTCGAAGGCTACCGTCAGCCGCATTTTGAAGCTTGCTGGAATGTCTCAAATGAGAGATCTCGAAGCTGCGCCGATTATTCAGCGCTATGAGCACGCACACCCTGGCGACCTGCTTCATTTCGATACGAAGAAGCTCGGATTGAGAAAATGGGGCATCGCGTCACTGGGGATCGAAGTGGGCCTATCAACGCTGGATGGGAGGTACTTTATGTGGCCATCGATGATCATGCCCGCGTGGCCTTTACCGAAATACATCCGGACGAAACTAGCCGAAGCTCGGAGCAATTCCTAATGAATGCAGTGGCGTACTTCCAGAGCCTGGGAATAAGTCCCAAGGCGATCCTGACGGACAACGGCTCCCTCCCCTTTTGTCGCCAAGACCTTTCGGAATAGATGTGCCAACCTCGGTATTAAACACCGCCGAACCAGGCCGTATCGGCCACAAACAAACGGCAAAGCGGAGCGTTTCATTCAATCAGCTC
>Ga0209130_1000062_pt1 | contig 200367 bp, 184 predicted proteins | sample AraplaMF_Cvi_mLB_FD_184264 | JGI IMG/M metagenome (GOLD analysis project Ga0209130, IMG submission 184264) | Arabidopsis root microbial communities from the University of North Carolina, USA - plate scrape MF_Cvi_mLB (SPAdes) (version 2) | ecosystem: Host-associated > Plants > Roots >... | reverse complement strand
TGGGACGACGGCATCATCCTGCCCTCCGAGACGCGCCGCGTGCTGGCGCTGGCCTACTCCGCCTGCCTCAACGCCGAGATCCCGGAGACGCGGTTCGGCGTGTTCAGGATGTGAGGGCGCGGCGGGTGTCCGCCGCGCCTTCCTTCGTCAGTTCTTGGTCAGGCCGAGTTCCTTCAGCACGCCGTTGCCGCGCTCGGTGAAGGCCTTCACATAGGCGGCGAACTCCTCCGGCTTGTCCCAGACCGGGGTGATGCCGCGATCGGCCATGCCCCTGCGGACGTCCTCGCGCTGCATCGTGCGTTGGGCGGCGTCGAACAGGATCTTGCGGCGGTCGGCGGGTAGGCCCTTGGGCGCGGCGAGCGCGAACCAGTTCTGATAGGTCCAGTCGAGCCCGACTTCCTTGGCGCTCGGCACGTCCGGGAAGTTCGGGTGGCGCTCCTCGGTCATCAGCAGGATGGTGCGCACGCGGCCTGCTTCCAGCATCGCCTTGGCCTCGATCGGCGAGCCGGTGAAGACCTGGAGGCCGCCGGCGACGAGGTCCTGCAGGGCAGGGGCGCCGCCATTGCTCGGCACCCAGCGGACCGCGTCGGGGGCGATGCCGGCCGCCTTCAGGATGCCGCCCGAGGCGATGTGCCAGGAGCCGCCGACGCCGGTGCCCGAGGCCATGATCGAGCCTTTCGGGCTCTCCTTCACCGCCTTGAGATACTCGGCTGCGGTCTTCCACGGGCTGTCGGCCTTGACCGTGATGCCGGCCGGGATCAGCGATACCCGCGAGAACATGTCGATCGAGTCCGGCGTCAGCTCGCCGAGGCCGAGCGACTTGAAGAAGGAGATCTCCGGGCTGGCGCCGCCGATCGTGTAGCCGTCCGGAGTGGCGGTCGCGATCGCGCTATGGCCGGTGATGCCGCCGCCTCCGGTGCGGTTGATGACGTTGACCGGCTGCTTCAGCTCCGCCTCCAGCCCGTTGGCGAAGATGCGCATCACCGAATCCATGCCACCGCCGGCGGCCCAGGGCACGATCAGCTGCACCGGCCGGTCGGGGAAGGCGAAGGCGGGCGCCGCGCCGATGGCGAGCGCGCCCAAGGCCAAGGCGAGCTTGCGAAAACCCTTCATGTCCATTCCTCCCATGGTTTGTCATCGCCAGGCTTGTCCTGACTTCTTGCATGCAAGGAGTAGAGCGCTGCCGCCGTAGCGGCAAGGGTGTATGCGGAATTTTGTATGCAGGATATCGCCATGCGTACCTGCATGGCGGCGATCGTTCGCTCGCAATGGTGTGCTGCCGTTCGGCGCGCTACGAGGGGCAGCCGGGAGAGCAGCCGTAGCGCTGCCGATGGCGCGGGAGAGCGCGGCGATGGTTTCAGTCAGACGACTCGTTCCAGCGGAATGGACCCAGGCTTTCCCGATCATTGCGCAGTTGCGGAGCGCGCTCGACGAGGCGGAGTTCCTGCGGCGCGTGCAGCGGCAATCCTTCTCCGGCTACGAGCTGGTCGGCGCCTTTCGCGACGGTGCGCTCGTCGGCGTGCTCGGCATGCGCCCGGTCCACACGCTGGCGCGCGGAGCGCATCTGCATGTCGACGATCTCGTGGTCGACGAGCGGGTCCGCAGCGGCGGCATCGGCAAAGCATTGCTCGCCTTCGCCGAGGAGGATGCGCGGGCGCGCGGCTTCAATGCGGTCTTCCTCGACGCTCGCCGCGAAGCGATCCCGTTCTACGAGCGTGAGCGCTATGCCTTCCACCCGGCGCCGTCGATGAAGAAACTGCTCGGCGGGTGAGGGACCGGCGCCGAGCCAGCCGGCCGCCGATCAGAGCGGGATCGCCGTCGTCTCCTTGGCGGTCTTGTTCACGACCATGGTGTAATAGCGCGTCACGTTGCTGTGCCCGTCGAACAGCAGCTCGCTGAGCGCCGTCACCTCGTCCATGTCGGCGACGCGCAGCATCAGCATCACATCGGTCTGGCCGGTGACGCCATAGGCCTGCACGACCGCCGGCTGGCGCGCCGCCAGCTCGAGGAACTGCCGCCTGCTCGGCTCGTCATGCCGGGCGAGCTCGACGGCGATGATCACCTTCAGGTTCTTGCCCGTCTTGACGGGATCGAGGATCGCGACGGTGCGCAGGATCAGCCCGGCCGCTTCCAGCCGCCTGATCCGCCGCAGGCAGCTCGACGGGGCAAGGCCGACTTCATCGGCGAGCTGGGCATTGGTGCGCGAAGCGTCGGCCTGGAGCAGGTTCAGCAGCTTTCTGTCGAGGCGATCCATTGCGGCCATCCCTGCGCATCTCGTGCAATAAAATTGCACGAAGCCGACGATTTTGACCACTGCTGAGCAAGCGTCGGCGCTAGCTTGCCAGCGTCGAACGAGGACCGCCGCCGATGCCGCTGCAAACCCAGTTTTACCGGAAGACGCTGGAGACGCTGACCGTCTACCGCGAGCTGGTGGTAATCATGGTTCCGATCGCCGTGGCGACGCAGGCCCTGACCGAGTTCGGCGTCATCAAGGCCATCTCGCCCTGGCTGGCGCCGGCGATGCAACTCTTCGGCCTGCCGCCTGAGCTGGCGCTGGCCTGGCTGACCGGACTGCTGGTCGGGATGTGGGGCGGCGTGGTCGTCCTGTTCACGCTCGTTCCGGGGCTGGCGCTGAGCAGCGCCGACATGACCGTGTTCTGCAGTCTGCTCCTGCTGGCGCATGCGATCCCGGTCGAGCAGCGCATCGTCGCCAGGGCCGGGCCGAGCTTCTGGGCGACCACGATCCTGCGGATCGCCGGCGCAATGACCTTCGCTGCGCTGCTGCATCAGATCTTCGCCGCGACGGGCTGGCTGGCGCAGCCGATCGCTCCGGTCGTGCAGCCGATGGCGGGCGAGGCCGGTTGGCTCGGCTTCGGCTACGGGCTGGCCAAGACGCTCGCCATCATGCTCGCGGTCCTGCTGGTCCTGTCCTGGGCGATGGAGCTGCTCCGGGCGGCCGGCATCCTCGATCTGCTCTACAAGGCGCTCGCCCCGCTGTTCCGCCTCGTCGGCCTGCGCCAGGAGGCGCTGCCCTTCACCACCGTCGGCCTGCTGCTCGGCATCTCCTATGGCAGCGGGCTGATGCTGGCCGAGGTGCGCCGGCAGCCGATCGAGCCGCGCCAGGTCTTCCTCGCCAGCGTCTTCATGGGCTTCGCCCACAGCCTGATCGAGGACACGCTGGTCGTCGTCGCGCTCGGGGCCGACCTGACCAGCGTCCTGTTCGGGCGGCTGCTCTTCGCCATCGTCGCGACGGCGGCGATCGCCCTCGTCCTCGAGCGGTTTTCGAGCACGCCCGTCGTCTCCGGAGACGCTGCCAGCCGGCCCTGACCGCTGGCGTTCAGCCGAATTCGGCGACGATGAAGTCGACGAAGCTGCGCAGCTTCGGAGTCGGGCGGCGATCCGGCATGAAGACGATGTGCATCGGGCGCGTCGGAGCTCCGTAGTTCGACAGGACCTGGATCAGGCGGCCGCTGCTGATGTCCTCGCGCAACATGTCCTCGGCCTGCAGGGTGATGCCGAAGCCTGAGAGAGCTGCCTGGCGTAGCGCCTGGCCGTTGTTGACCAGGAACTGGCTGCGCACGGTGACGCGCTCGCTGCCGGAGGGGCCGGTGAACTCCCAGTCGAACAGAGGCGGGGCGGCCCAATAGGCGAAGCCGAGGCATTCATGGCCGGCGAGATCGGCGGGCACCTGCGGGGTGCCGCGCTCGGCGAGATAGGCCGGGGCGGCGCAGGCGATCAGCTGATAGGGCTTCAGCGCGCGGGCGATCAGCCCTGAATCCTTCAGGGGCGAGATGCGGATCACCGCGTCGTAGCCTTCCTCGGCGAGGTCGACGACACGGTCGGTGAGGGTGAGTTCGACGCTGACCTCGGGAAAACGTTGCATGTAGCGGGTGAGGGCCGGGGTCAGGCTGTGGGCGCCGAAGCTGAGCGGGGCGTTGATCCGCAGCTTGCCGCGCGGCGTGGCGCGCAGGTTCTGCGCGATCGCGTCGGCGGCCTCCGCCTCGGCGAGGACGAGCTTGCAGCGCTCGTAATAGGCCGAGCCGATCTCGGTCAGGCTCTGGCGCCGCGTCGTCCGGTGCAGCAGGCGCGCGCCGGTGCGCTCCTCCAGGAAGCGCAGATGCTTGCCGACCATCTGGGAGGACAGGCCTAGGCCGATGCCGGCGGCCGTGAGCGAGCCTGCCTCCACCGTCCTGACGAAGACCTCCATGCTGGCGAGGCGATCCATGATTGCACACCCAATGTTTCAAGTATGGCGATGATACGCCGACTTATTGCCGGAGTGCGAGCAATCCATATCGCTCTCATCAGCCATCGATGAGGAGCTATCCCATGCCGCGTGTCGTTCGTTTTCATCAGAAGGGTGGGCCCGAGGTTCTGCGGATCGAGGAGGTCGAGACAGTCCCGCCGGGGCCCGGCGAGTTGCAGATTGCCGTCAGGGCGATTGGCCTCAACCGGGCCGAATCCATGTTCCGCTCCGGCCCTTATGTCGAGGAGCCGGTGTTTCCGGCCCGGCTCGGCTATGAGGCCGCCGGCATCGTCACTGCGCTCGGCCAGGGCGTCGAGGGCTTCGCCGAGGGCGATGCGATCAGCATCGTGCCGCCGCTCTCGATCACGCGCTGGGGCAGCTATGGCGAGGTCGCGACGGTGCCGGCCGCGGTCGCCGTCAAGCATCCGGCCGAGCTCTCCTTCATCGAGGCCGCGGCGCTGTGGATGGCGCACGTCACCGCCTATGGCGCGCTGGTCGAGCTCGCCGGGCTGAAGGCGGGCGAGCCTGTGCTGATCACAGCCGCGTCGAGCAGCGTCGGCATCGCTTCGATCCAGACGGTGCGGGCGCTCGGCGCGATCCCGATCGCAGCGACGCGAACACGCGAGAAGGCGCAGGCGCTGCTGGAAGCGGGCGCGGCGCATGTCGTGGTGACGCAGGAAGAGGACCTCGCCGCTGCCGTAGCCGGGCACACGAGCGGGCAGGGCGCCCGCGTCGCCTTCGACCCGGTCGCCGGGCCTGCGCTGGAACAGGTTTTCGGTGCGATGGCGCAAAACGGCATCGTCATCGCCTATGGCGCGCTCTCGCCGGAACCGACGCCGCTGCCGCTCTTCCCGCTGCTGGCGAAGAACCTGCGGCTCGCCGGCTACCAGTACAAGGAGGTCGTCCGCGACCCGCAGGCGCTGGAGCGCGCCAAGGCCTTCATCCTCGACGGGTTGAAGCGCGGCGCGCTGAAGCCGGTGATCGACAAGGTCTTCGCCTTCGACGAGATCGTCGCGGCGCATCGCTATCTCGAGGCGAACCAGCAATTCGGCAAGATCGTCGTCGAGGTGCGGTAGGGGAGCAGGCGCAATGGCGGGGCGTTCCGGGCCGGGGAGCCGACTGGGCCGAGCGCCTCGCTGCATCGATGCCGGCTCCTGCCCGCCGCCGAGAACGAGCCGAGCCGCATGACCAGCGGCAAATCTGCCACAGAACGGGTCGAATTAACGTATCGTTAGCGACTGCTCATTGCGTCGCGCGCGCAGCCGGGCAATCTCATCCGCTGGGGTGGGGTTCTGAATGCCGCTGATCGATCCGGATCGTCCGGAGGCCGTGCCGGCCCGCGCGCCGGCACGTGGTCGCCTGTCGGCCGTCGCTCTATCGTCGGTGTCCCTGCTGGCCCTGCTGCTTCTTGCCGGCCCGGCCGTGGCCAATGGCGGGCGCGGCGGTAGGCCCTACACCGGTGTCAACTCCGGAGGGGTCAGCGGCGTCGATAGTACGACTGGCGCGGGTGGCGCAGGCGGCAATGGCACCCAGCAATATGCTGGCGGCGGCGGCGGGGGCGCCGGCGCGACCACCGGTGGCGCCGGGGGCTTCAACAACGCCATCCATGCGACCTTCGGGCGTGGCGGCACTGGGGGCGTGCACGGCTCGGTCGGCGCTGGTCCGCCCTCCGGCAACAGCCTCGGCACCAATGGCGGTGACGGCGCCTATGGTGAGGAATGGAGCGGCGGCGGCGGCGGTGGAGCCGGCGGCTTTGGCGCCGTGGTCACGGGCGCCGGAACCACAGGAATCGTGTCAGGCACGATCACAGGCGGTAATGGCGGGGCTGGCGGCGGCACCCATTTGGACTATGGCGGTAGCGGTGGCTCCGGCGGCGTCGGGCTGATCGTCATCGACACCAGCCAGACGACGACGCTGACCGTTAGCGGCACGATCCGGGGAGGCAATGGCGGCGCTGCGGGGCAATTCGATTCCGGCAGTGGCAAAGGCCCGGGCGACAACGGCGCCGGCGGCATCGGCATCGTCGGCGCGAATATCGCGATCACCAATAACGGCACGATCGCGGGCGGGCTTGCCGGCGACGGCGTCACGCGCACCTGGGCGCTCCGCTTCACCAGCGGCAACAACAGCCTCACCTTTGGCAACGCCACCTCGGGGTTGATCGGCGGCATCCTGATGGACGCTGGCACGCTGACCTTCGCCCAGCCGACCGACGTCACCCTCGACAGCGTCATCAACGGCAATGGCAGCGTGATCAAGACCGGGGCCGGCACGCTGACGCTGACCGGGGCGAACACCTATACCAGCGGCACGACGATCTCGGGCGGCAAGCTTTCCGTGTCGTCCGACGCCAATCTCGGCAACGCCTCGGGCGGCCTGACGCTGGATGGCGGCACGCTGCTGGTCACCAGCAGCTTCACTTCGGCGCGGACGGTGGCGCTCGCTTCCGCGGGTGGCAGTGTGGAAGTCGCCTCCTCGGCGGTGCTGACCCTGAGCGGCGGCATCGGCGGCGGCGGCGGCCTGACCAAAACCGGTGCGGGCACGCTGGTTCTGACCGGAGCGAACAGCTACTCCGGCGGGACGACGATCAGCGGCGGCACGCTGTCGGTATCCTCCAACGGCAATCTCGGCGATGCCTCGGGCGGGCTGACATTGTCCGGCGGCACGCTGCTGGTGACGAACAGCATCACCGTGGCGCGTGCAGTGACATTGTCGGGCACTGGCGGTGGGATCGAGGTCGACGCCGGGCGCGCCGTGCTTTGGACCGGCACCATCACCGGCACGGGCGGACTGACCAAGAGCGGCGGCGGCACGCTCGCCTTGCAGAACAACAGCAACTATTCCGGCGACACGCTGGTCCAGGCCGGGACGCTGGTCGGCAGCTCGTCGACAGCCTTCTCCGCGAACTCGAACTTCACCGTTTCGGCCGGTGCGACGCTCGAACTCAGCGACGTGCCGGGCCTCGTCGCCACGGTCGGCTCCCTCGCCGGCGCGGGCGCCGTCCAGCTCGGCTCCGGCTCAACCTTGAAGGCGGGCAGCAGCAACGCCTCGACCACCTTCTCCGGCACGATCAGCGGCAATGGCGCGCTCGACAAAGTCGGCGCGGGCACGCTGACCCTGACGGGCGCCAACACCTAGACGGGGGGCACGAAGGTCTCGGGCGGCAAGCTGGTGGTGAACGGCTCGATCACCGGCGCGGTGACCTTGAGCGGCGGCACACTCGGCGGCTCGGGCACGGTCGGGGCGATGACTGTTGCCAGCGGCGGCACGGTCGCGCCGGGCAATTCGATCGGCACCTTGAAGGTCTCGGGCAATATCTCGTTCGCCAGTGGCTCGACCTATCAGGTCGAGGTCAACGCCGCCGGCGAGGGCGACAAGATCGTCGCTTCGGGCTCGGCGACCATCATGGGAGGCACAGTGCAGGTGCTAGCCGCGAGCGGGAACTACGCGGCCTCGACCAGCTATACGATCCTGACCGCCACGGGTGGTGTCACCGGAACCTTCAGTTCCGTCACTTCGAACCTCGCCTTCCTGACGCCGTCGCTGAGCTATGACAGCCGGAACGTCACCCTGACGATGACCCGCAACGAAACCAGCTTCGGCCCGGGGGATATCGGCAGCGGCAGCTCCGGCACGGCCAGCAACTATGTCGCTACCACCCGCAACCAGGGCTTCATCGCGATCGCGGCCGAGCGGCTCGGCGTCGGCAATCCGATCTATGACACGCTGCTCTCGGGCACGGCGGCCGAGGCGCGCGCCGGCTTCGACCTGCTCTCGGGCGAAGCGCATGCACAAGCCGTCGGCGTGATGATCGAGGAGAGCCGGCTGGTCCGCGACACTATCCTCTCCCGCCTGCGCGGCCCGCTGCTGACACAACCCGGCCAGCAGGTCGCGGCCTCGTTCAGCGCCGACCTGCCCGGCCGCAAGGGCTCCGTCACGATGCCGGCTCCGGTCCCGCAGCCGCGCTACGCGCTCTGGGGCGAGGCCTTTGGCGGCACCGGCAACAGCAACGCCGATGGCAATGCCGCCGGTCAGTCACGCCGTACGGGCGGCGCCCTGCTCGGCGCCGATCTGATGATCAAGGAGGCTCCCGGTTCGTCGCTGAAGCTCGGCGTCGCCGGCGGTTACAGCCAGTCGCGTTTCGATCTCGATGCACGACTGTCTTCCGGCAAGGTGGAGAGCGGCCATGCCGCGCTTTATGCCGGAGCGCGCTTCGGCAATCTAAGGCTCGACGCCGGCGCGGCCTATTCGTGGAGCGAGAGCGACATCCGCCGCCAGGTTCAGATCCGCGGCTTCGGCGACCTCCTGCGCCTGCAGCGGCCGGGGCAGGTGCTGCAGGGATTCGCCGAGCTCGGCTATGGTTTCGCTTTCCAGGGCTTTGCGCTGGAACCCTTCGCCCAGCTCGCCCTGATCCGGGTCTCGACCGATGCCGGCACCGAACGCGGCGGTGCTGCGGCGCTGCGCGTGCTTTCCTCGGAGCAGACCCTCGGCTTCAGCACGCTCGGCGTCAGGGCCGAAGCGCAGCTCGGCGCGATGCCGCTGTTCGCCCGGGCCATGCTCGGCTGGCGCCACGGCTTCGGCGAGCTCACTCCGCAGGCCAAGACCGCCTTCGCCGCCGGCACGACACCGTCCGTCGTCTTCGCCGCGCCGATCGACCGCGAGGCCCTCGTTGCCGAAGCCGGCCTCGACTGGCGCATCTCGCAGGCCACCGCCCTCGGCCTGACCTACTCCGCCGCCATCGGCGAGCGCTCGCGCGATCACGCCCTCAAGGGCAGGGTCGAGATGCGGTTCTGAACGGCGAGAGGCGAGAGCCGGTCTCGCGACCAGTCACCCCAGGCTGAACGCCTCATGCACGGCGCTCTGGACGCCGCCGCCCATGATCGGGCCGCCGCCGGCGACGTGGATGGCGTCGCCGACCAGCGCTGCGCCGAGGCCGTGGCGCGGCGTCAGCATTGGAGCATATTGCTCCCAGCCGTCGCTGGCGGGGTCATAGGCCTCCATCTGGCCAAAGACGCGGTTGGTGCCTTCGCCACCCATGATGAAGACCTTGCCGCGATAGAGCACGGCGCCATGGCCGGAGCGCGCGGTCGGCAGCGGGTTGCGCGGCGCCCATTTGTCGGTCGCCGGGTCATAGGCGTGGTGCAGGTTCGAATTGGTGTGAAACGAGTCGACGCGCCCGCCGATGACGTGGATCAGCTTGCCGATCGCGAGCGTCCCGGTGTGGTCGCGCGCTGTTGGCAGCGGCGTGCGCTCGCTCCAGGCATCGGCCTTGGGATCGTAGACGCGGTGCCAGGTGACCGAGGTCTTGGTGTCGGTGGTGTCGCCGATCGCGCCACCGATCGAGTGCAGCACGCCGTTCAGGCCGACGATCGCGGCCGAGCCGACCGGGCGGGGCAGGGGCGCGATCTCCGTCCATTTGTCGGCCTTGGGATCATAGACGAAGCAGCGCGGATGCGGCTTGCGGTTCTGCTCCAGGAAGCCGCCGATGGCGTAGAGCTTGCCGTCGAGAAAGGCGACGCCGACATGGTTGGCGCCTTGGGGCAGTGGCGCGCCGTCGCTCCATTTGTCCGCCCTGGGATCGTAGACATGGTGATAGGGCCGGTCGGTGCGCTGCTCGCCATAGCCGCCGACGATATGCATGCGGTCCTCATAGGCCGCCGCCCAGGCCATTTCCGAGCGCGGCAGCGGCAGCAGGGCCTTCGTGCTCCAGCGGCCGGGATCGGCGGCCTTGGGTGCCGGTGAATCGAAGACGTTCTGCGAGGCGGCGAGCTCGGGCTTGCCGATGCGCCCTGGCTGGTTCAGCCGCTCGTAATGGCTACCATGCTGCTCATGGCCCGGCTGCTGGGCGAAGGCGGTGCCGGCGAGGCCCGCAGCGCCCGCTGCGATGAAGCTTCGGCGGTTCAGGCTGGTCATGGCACGTCCTCCCTCGCTAGAACTGTAGGGCAGACGTTGCGTCAGGAAAATGATGGCGTCAGGCAAGGGACGCTGCGGGACGGACTTGCGGGAAAAGCGGTTCCGTATACTGCATGCGCTGCTAAGGTGCGGCACCTGAAACGGTTTAAATCACGGTAAGGCGAGGAAGCGCATGTCTGGGCATAACAAGGTCGCGATCATCACCGGTGCCGGCTCCGGCGTCGGCCGGTCCGTCGCCATCGCCTTCCTGAAGGACGGCTACCGCGCCGTGCTGGCCGGGCGCCGGACCGATGCCCTCGAGGAGACGATCAAGCTCTCGGGCGCCCCGGCCGAGCAGGCGCTCGCGGTCTCGACCGACGTCACCGACAAGAAATCGGTCGAAGCCCTGTTCGCTGCCACCAAGGCGAAGTTCGGCCGGGTCGACGTGCTGTTCAACAATGCCGGCGTCAATGCGCCCGGCGGCGTGCTGCTGGAGGACCTCTCGCTGGAGGATTGGCAGAAGGTGATCGACACCAACCTGACCGGTCCGTTCCTGTGCACGCAGGAGGCCTTCAAGGCGATGAAGTCGCAGGAGCCGCGCGGCGGGCGCATCATCAACAATGGCTCGATCTCGGCGCAGGTGCCGCGGCCGAACTCGGCCGCCTATACCGCGACCAAGCACGCGATCTCCGGCCTGACCAAGACCGCCTCGCTCGACGGGCGCAAATACGACATCGCCGTCGGCCAGGTCGATATCGGCAATGCGCTGACCGAGATGGCCAAGAAAATGACGACGGGCGTGCCGCAGCCTGACGGCTCGATCAAGGTCGAGCCGGTGATGGATGTCGACCATGTCGCCACCACCGTGCTGCACATGGCCGGCCTGCCGCTCGAGGCCAACATCCTGTTCGTCACGGTGATGGCGACCAAGGCCCCGCTCGTCGGCCGCGGCTGAGGGATAAGCTCCCGCAAGCGCCGGCGCCGTGAGCGGCGATCCGCTGTCGTCCTGGTCGGGCCAGTCCCGGCCAGCGACGTCTTGCGACGGGCAAAATTTGCGCGACACTGTCCGGGGTGGCTCGGGAGTGCCGCGCTTGTCAGCCTTCGATATCTCTGAACGGCGTGAAGACGTGGATGGTCGGCACAAGGCCGACCCTGACGGCGAGCGTGCGTCGGGCGGCGAGCCCGGCCATGCCGCGCCGGTCGATCCCAAGGTCGGGCGCGCCTACCGGCTGACGATCTGGGGCATCGCGCTCGGCATCCTGATCTTCGCCGGCAATGTCGTGCTCTGGGCTATCGCGATCGGCAACAACCAACTGTTCAAGGACGGCGTCGACTGGGTCTACGACGTCGCGCTCTACGGCATCGCGGCGCTGGTCTTTGGCCGCGATGAGCGGGCGGAAAAGCTGGCGGCACTCAGCATTGGCGCGGTGATGGCGGTCGCGGGCCTGCACACGCTCTACGACCTCTGGGACAAGATCCTGCGGCCGCGGCCGATCGAGCTCTTCACGCTCGGTTTCTCGGCGGCGAGCGCGATCCTGATCGCCTACCTCATCATCGGCGTGCTCTGGCGCTTTCGGGCCGAGCCCAATCCGGTGATCAAGGCGACCTGGCTGTCGAGCCGGAACGATGCGATCTCGACCACAGGCTTCGCCCTGCTCGGCCTGGCGGCACGCCTGCTGCCGGTGCGCTGGCCGGAATACCTGTTCGACGTCTTCGTCGCCTTTCTCTGCTTCCAGGCGACATGGGCGATCTGGCGGGCGACAAAACAGCCGCAGGCCGAGCCCCGGGCATAAGACGCCGGAGCCGAGGCGCGGCGCCCATCCCGGCCTGCGCAACAAGGCGCAGACAAGGGCCTCGGCTGAGTTATAACGGGGCATCGGTTCGAGGATGTCCCATGTCGATTGCCGCCAAACTGCCCTCAATCCTGATCGCCAATCGCGGCGAGATCGCCTGCCGGGTGATCCGCACCGCCAAGCGGCTCGGCCTGCGCACCATCGCGGTCTACTCCGACGCCGATGCCGAGGCGCTGTTCGTCGAGATGGCCGACGAGGCCTATCGGATCGGCCCGGCACCGGCGAATGAGAGCTATCTCGACGCCAATAAGATCCTCGCCGTGGCGAAGCAGGCGGGGGCGGCCTGCATCCACCCGGGCTACGGCTTCCTCTCCGAGAATGTCGAATTTGCAGAGGCCTGCGCTGCGGCCGGCATCGTCTTCGTCGGGCCGCCGGCCTCCGCGATCAGCGCCATGGGCCTGAAGGACGCGGCCAAGGCGCTCGTCGAGAAGGCCAATGTCCCGGTCGTGCCGGGCTATCACGGCGCCGAGCAGGGCGTCGATTTCCTCAGCCATGAGGCCGAGCGGATCGGCTATCCCGTGCTGATCAAGGCGGTCGCCGGCGGCGGCGGCAAGGGCATGAAGAAGGTCGACCGGCCCGAGGATTTCGCCGACGCGCTCGCCAGCGCCCAGCGCGAGGGCAAGAACGCCTTCGGCGATGCGCGCGTGCTGGTCGAGAAATACGTGCTCTCGCCGCGCCATGTCGAAATCCAGGTGTTCGGCGACAGCCATGGCAATGTCGTCCACCTCTATGAGCGCGACTGCTCGCTGCAGCGCCGCCACCAGAAGGTGATCGAAGAAGCCCCGGCCCCGGGCATGACGCCGGAGGTGCGCGCGGCCATGGGCAAGGCGGCGACCGAGGCGGCCAAGGCGGTCGGCTATGTCGGGGCCGGCACGGTCGAGTTCATCGCCGACGGGCGCGACGGCCTCAGGGCCGACCGCTTCTACTTCATGGAGATGAACACCCGTCTCCAGGTCGAGCACCCCGTTACCGAGGCGATCACCGGGCTCGATCTGGTCGAGCTTCAGCTCAAGGTTGCGGCCGGCGAGCCGCTCGGCTTCACCCAGGAGGATGTCCGCGCCGAGGGCCATGCCGTCGAGGCGCGGCTCTATGCCGAGGATCCGGAGAAGGGCTTCCTGCCCTCGACCGGCAAGCTCTGGGCGCTGCAATTCCCGCAGAGCGAGGACATCCGCATCGACACGGGCGTCGAGGCCGGCGATTCGGTGACGCCGTTCTACGACCCGATGATCGCCAAGGTGATCGCCCATGGCCGTACCCGCGACGAGGCGCTCGACCATCTCGCCTTCGCGCTCGGCGAGACGATCGTCGCCGGCCCGCGCACCAATCTCGCCTTCCTGAAGAAGCTGGCCGAGGCGGAAGGCTTCCGGAAGGGGCCGTTCGACACCGGCTTCATCGAGCGCAACATCACGGCGCTCGGCGCCGAGCCGCAGCCGCTCGACGCGGCAGCGGTGGCGGCGGCGGCGCTGCAGCTGGAAGAGGAGCGGCAGGTGGCAGCGCTCGACCTTGCTGTCGAGCGGACCGGCGATGAGGCCAAATCGCCCTGGCTCGATGCCGACGCCTTCTCGATCATGCCGCGCCCAGCGCTCGGCCTGCCGCTGCTGGTCGATGGCGAGCGGATCGAGGCGAAGATCGAGTGGAACGGCGACGACGCGCGCGTCTCGCTGCCGGGCCACCCGCTTGACGAGGGCGAGCACGAGGTGACGTTGGCCCGCGCCGAGGGCGGCACTTATCTCGCGCTGCATCGCGGCCGGCAGACGGCGGTGGCGCTGTTCGACCCCTTCAGTGTCGATCTCAACGCCGTGGCAGGCGCGGGCGGCGTGATCAAGGCGCCGATGCACGGCAAGCTGATCGCGCTCTTCGTCACAGCGGGCGAGGCGGTGGTGAAAGGCCAGCGCCTCGCCATCGTCGAAGCGATGAAGATGGAGCACGTCCTGACCGCTCCGCGCGACGGCACCGTCACCGAGCTCGGCGCAGAGCCGGGCGCGCAGGTGGCCGAGGGCGCGAAGGTGGTCGTGCTCGGAGAATAAAGCGGCGACGACGCCAGAAGAGACTCAGGCTCTCGGGCTCGGCGCGAAGCGGTAGTGGATCAGGTCCATGACTACCGCTGCCTCAGCCGTGCGGTTGCGATAGCCATGCCGGCGATCGGCCGGGAAGCGCAGCGCCTGGCCATGCCGGAGCGGCCGCCACTCCTCGTCGATCAGCAATTCGATCTCGCCTTGCAGCACGGTGATGTGCTCGACGACGCCGGTGTCGTGCGGCTCGGAGATGCTCTCGAAGCCGGGCGCGAAAGTGAGTTCGTAGAGCTCGAAGCCGAATCGGGCTTCGTAAGGGAAGAGCAGCGCCCGCTGCATGCCCTCCTGTGACGGGCGTACACGCAGCTCGGTCGCATCGCGCAAGAGCAGGACATCGCCGCTCGCACCATCGGCCTCAAGCAGCGCAGTCATTGGGACGCCCAGTCCCGTGGCGATCTTCCAGAGCGTGGCGACGGTCGGCGTGGATTCGCCGCGCTCGATCTGGCCGAGCATCGCCTTGCTGACGCCGGTGCGAGCCGCCGTCTGATCGAGGCTCCAGCCGCGATCGCTCCGGATCGATTTGAGCAGCTTCGGCGTGTCTACCGGACCGACGGGCTTCATGACAGGCGCTCTCCAGTTTGTGCGTTATTGCGCACAGGCAGTTTGTGCGTTAAAGCGCACGCAGCTTTACTATCATTCTGCTGGAGGCTTGTCCCATGCAGCCGAACACCAGGCTCGATCTCGAACGGATCCGGCAGGCGCGGCGCGAGATCGCGCCACTGTTTCGGGATACCCCGCAATTCCAGTCGCCTACGCTTGGCGCAGTGCTCGGCTGCGAGCTGATCATCAAGCTCGAGACTGCGAACCCGATCGGCTGCTTCAAGGGCCGCGGCACCGAGGTCGCGATGGCGCGGCTCGCCAGGAGTTCCGGGCCGAAGGCCGCAGTCTGCGCCAGCGCCGGCAATCTCGGGCAGGCGCTCGCCTATAGCGGTCGGGCTCGCGGCATCGACGTGAGCGTGATCGCGGGGAAGGGCGCCAATCCCGGCAAGATCGAACGCATCCGCCGGCTGGGCGGGATCGTCGAGCTGGTCGAGGGCGATATCGAGACTGCCCGCGAGCGGGCACGGGAGATCGCCGCCGGTGGCGAGGCCTTCCTGATCGAGGACAGCGAGAATCTCGACACCTGCGAGGGGGCGGCGACGATCGGGCTCGAACTGGTGGAGGGGGCAGGGCGCATCGATACCGTGCTGCTCGCGCTCGGCGGTGGTGCGCTCGCCACCGGCGTCGGCCATGTCTTCAAGGCTCTGTCGCCGGCGACCGAGATCGTCTGCATCCAGCCCAAGGGCGCGCCGGCCCTGGCGCTATCCTGGCGCGCGCGGTCGGTCGTGACCACGCAGAGCACCGACACCATCGCCGACGGTGTCGCCGGGCGGTTTCCGATACCGGAGGTGCTCGACGACCTCATCGCCGTCGCCGACCATGTCCCGCTGGTCGCGGAGGAAAGCATCGTCGAGGGCATGCGGCTCCTCTACCGGCATGCCGCCCTCGTCACCGAACCCTCGGCGGCGCTCGGCATCGCCGCGATGCTGGAAGACCCCGAGCGCTATCGCGGGAGGCGCGTCGCCACCGTGATCTGCGGGGCGAACGTCCTGCCCGACAGGTTCAGCGCCTGGATGCAGAGCTAGCGCGCGTCCAGCGCGGCGATTGCCCGCTCCGCCACGGCGAGATTGATCTGCGACAGCGGATCCTCGTCTTCGAGGAACCAGGCGGTGGACAACCCACACCAGGCCAGGATCCATTTCAGCAGACGCTCGCGCTCCAGTCCGGACTTCGCCAGCACGATCTCGAGCCGGCGCTCGAAACGGCCCGGCACTGTCGCGACCGGCGGGTGGGGATCGGCGAGATCGGGATCGCAGAACAGGATGGTGTATTCGAAGGCGCGGTGGCCGATCACGCATTTGGGGTCGATGGCGAGCCAGCCCCTGGCCTCGAAATCGAGCACATTATCGTGGTGCAGGTCGGCGTGCAGCGGCACGATCGCGCGCTGAGCCTGCAGGAGCTCGTTTGCGGCTAAGGCGGAGCGCGCAAGGATGCCGCCATGCCTGGCTGCTGCCGGGAACAGGTCGTTGAACCAGGTGTCCAGCGGGACCAGGCCGGAGGGCGCCGGGCCGCGCGGCTTCTGCAGGGCGGCGATGGCGTCGCACAGGATGGCGGTGGCTTCATCGTCGCCCGCTGCGCCGCTGCGGGCCATGGCGGCGAGCGAGCGGGAGCCGGTGGCGCGCTCGATCAGCATGGCGCTGCCATCGTCATTGCGGGCGAGCAGGCGGGCGGCACCGTCGCCGGCCCAGTAGTTGAGCGGGAGATAGCCGAGCTGCTCGTGCTCTCCGTCCGGGAGCTTCAGCATCGCTGGCTTGCCATGCTGCAGGACCGGCAGGAGATGGCTGCCGGGCGTCTTGATCGGTTCGCCCGCGGGTTCGAGGTTCCAGCGGGTCAGCCAGGGCGAGAAGACATCGGCAGGCATCGGCAATCTCGGTTGGTAGATGGTGTGCTCCGGGAGGATTCGCCCTTTTGTCCCGGATGCGTCGTCGCCGAGGTGCCGTGCAATTGCGTCGCGAATTAGTCCGCGGCTCGGCCGCGGCCCATCAGCGGGTACTGCTCGACCTCGTAGATCTGGCCGGAGACATGGCCGCTCTCCTCCGACAGCCAGAAGGCGGTGTGGGCGGCGATCTCGGCTGGCTGCATGATCTGGCCGAAAGGCGCGAATTCGAGCGGAACCTCCTTCTCCCAGCCCGGCTTCTTGCCCTCGCGCTGTTGCGTCGCGTCCTCATTGGCGGTGAAGGTCCAGCCGACATTGAGCTGGTTGACCCGGATATGCTCGCGCCCGAGCGTGTTGGCGAGGTTGCGCGTCATCGTCATCAACGCGCCCTTCGACATCGAATAGACGGTGAGGTTGGAGTTGCCGCACCAGGCGTTGATCGAGCCGACGGTGAGGATCGAGCCGCCGGATTTCTGCAGGCGGAAGGCGCGGATCGCCGCCTCGGCACAGAGCAAGGGCGCGCGGGTGTTGATCGCGAACATATGGTCGAAGAAGGCTGCGGTCGTTTCGCCGAGCGCGCCGCGCGGATAGATGCCGGCATTGTTGACGAGGCCGTCGATGCGGCCGAAGGCTTTTCGCGTCGCGTCGACCAGCGCCTGGGCGGTCGCCGGTTCGGCGAGGTCGCCGATCGCACCGGCGGTCGCCGGGCCGAGCTTGCGGCAGGCGGTGTCGACCTCGTTCTGCTCGCGGCCATGGATCAGCACCTTGGCGCCCTCGGCGATCAGCCGCTCGGCCATGGCGTAGCCGATACCGGTCGAGGAGCCGGTGACGAGAATGGCCTTGCCTTGCAGTCCGCGCATGTCGTGTCTCCGTTCGGGTCGGTGGCCTTAGTAACCCGCGGAGGCGGCGCCGTCATGGCCGCGCCCTTGCGGGCCACCCCGGCATGGCGCGGTTGTGGAGAAAGGTCGCGGGCTCTGGCGAGCCGCGCCGGCGAGGATTAGGTTGCCCGCCATGCCGCTCCATATTCTCAAGCTCTGCGTCGGCGCCGAATCGATCAGCGATCTCGAAGAGTGGATCGCCGAGCGGCAGGCGCAGCGCCGTGCTCGCGGCGAGCCGGCCGAGCAATTGCACACCACCCGCATGGTGCCGAAGCGGATCGAGGAGATCGTCAACGGCGGCTCGCTCTACTGGGTGATCAAGGGCCAGGTCTCGGCGCGCCAGCGCCTGATCGCCATCCGCCCCTTCACCGACGGCGAGGGTATCGGCCGCTGTCATCTGGTGATGGAGCCGGTCGTGGTGCCGGTCGAGCCCCGGCCGTTCCGGCCGTTCCAGGGCTGGCGCTATCTGCAGGACAAGGACGCGCCGCGCGACATCTCCGAGCGTAGCGGCGATTTGGGTGTGATGCCGGAGCAGATGCGTCGGGAGCTGGCGGAGCTGGGGTTGTTGTAGGGTGCTCGCTCTCTTCATTTCCGCGGAAGGATTCTTCGTTACCTGACCACTATCGGCTAGACGATATCAGAGCGAAGATGGCGCGCATGATGCGCGGCTGCAGCTCGACAGTGACTTTTGTCAGCATGCCGTCGTAGAGCTTCAGCCCGACATGGCAGACCTCCCGATCGTCACTGCGATTGGTATCGGCGAGCACCTTCATTTCCGCTTCAGTAAATCCGAGAGCGGAAAATAGCTCTGCCCAATCCTGTTGACTCAGGGTAGTAGCCTTGGCCGGTTTTCCCTTTCCGTCGAGATAGGCGACTTCAAGTTTCTCGAGTACGGAATTGAACAGATCCTTGCTGGATGGATCGAGTGCGTTCACGTCGCGGATTCCGCTTTCGAAGAACTCGCGGCAAAGCTTGAGATCAACCTTTTCGAGATGGGCTAGTAGCGAGTGCTGCATCTTCCAGATCGCTGTAATCTTTTCGTCCTGCGCGGCCGAAATCGAGGGCCAAGCCAATGTTCTGGCAAGCTCAGCGGCCTTGCTACGAGATTTATCGATCGTCTTGCTGTCGACGTCTTTGGTCACGGCCTCCTTTAAAGCTCTTACCGCGCTCGGGTTATCGCGAAGTACCACGCCGATCAGAGGGGCCGTATGTAGTTTTTCAATCTCCGTTTCGATGCTTTTAGATTTTCGATAATTGCCTAGTGCCCAAGACACAAAATGCCCAGAAGCGATTGATATAAGGACGATTGGCGTAACAAAAATGATCGTCTTACGAATATCTTTCCATGAAGTTCGAGATTTCATCGTCAATTCCAGTTAAATTAAAATATATCTTCGATACATTTTATGGTCCGGAATCGTTTTATTATACTCCAATATTGTCGATCAGCCGCGTTCCGCCGATGCGCGCCGCGATCAGCAACCTGATCGGGCCGTCGGCGCGCGAGGTCACCGGCGCCAGCGTGTCGGCATGGCGGGCCTCGAGATAGTCGAGCTCGAAGCCGGCGGTGATGATCTCGTTCTGCGCGTCGGCGACGGCCTGGAAGAGCGGATCGTCGTTGCGGATGCGGGCGGCGAGGGCCTGCATCACCCTATGCAGCGTCGGCGCCAAAGCGCGCTCCTCGGCGGAGAGGTAGCGGTTGCGCGAGGACATGGCCAAGCCGTCGGGCTCACGGAAGGTCGCCAGCGGCACGATCCTTATGCCGAGGTCGAGATCGCCGGCCATGCGTGTCACCACCTTGAGCTGCTGGTAGTCCTTCTCGCCGAAGACGGCGAAATCGGCCTTGCTCTGCGTGAACAGCTTGCAGCAAACCGTTGCGACGCCTTCGAAATGCGTCGGGCGGAAGCGGTCCTCCAGGCTCACCGCAGCGGGGCCGAGCAGCAGCACGCGGCTGGCGAAGCCCGGCGGATACATCTCCTCGACGGCGGGAAAATAGATCGCGTCGGCATTGGCATCTTCAAGTTTTGCCCGATCGCTCTCGAAAGTCCGCGGGTACTTCTTGAAGTCCTCATGCGGGGCGAACTGCGTCGGGTTGACGAAGATCGAGACGATGACGCGGCGGGCATGCTTCTGCGCTTCGGTCACGAGCGCGATATGGCCCTCGTGCAGTGCGCCCATGGTCGGCACCAGCGCGACCTTCTCGCCGGCTGCATGCCAGGCCGCGACAGCCTCGCGCATCGCCTTGACCGTCTCGAACACCGCGACCTGCGACATAGCGCTTCTCCCTGAGGTTGGGGGACGGGTAGCAAATGCCGGCGGCGCGGCCAATATCTTCGGCATGGGCGAATCCCGGCGAAGAGCATGACGCGCGAAGACGGCAAGGCGGTGGGCAAGGCGGGCGAGACGCGCCCTGCCGAGAGCGCTGCGCGCTCGAAACCCGGAGAGATCGACCGTTTCCTCGCCTCGGCGAAGCAGCTCGCGCCGCTGGCGACCGGGCAGGCCGGGCGGCTGGTCTTCGCGCTCGACGCGACGATGAGCCGGCAGCCGAGCTGGGATCTCGCCTGCTCGCTGCAGGGACAGATGTTCGAGGTCGCGGCCAGGACCGGCGGGCTCGCGGTGCAACTGGTCTATTTCCGCGGCTTCGACGAATGTCGCGCCTCGGGCTGGCTCGGCGAGCCGCAGCGCCTGAGCGGGTTGATGAACAAGATCGATTGTCGTGGCGGGCAGACGCAGATCGCAAGGGTGCTCAAGCATATCCGCGATGAGGAGCGGCGGGTGCCGATCCGCGCCTTCGTCTATGTCGGCGACGCGATGGAGGAGGATATCGACCGGCTCTGCACGCTGGCCGGCGAGCTCGGCTTGCGCGGCGTCAAGGGTTTCCTGTTCCAGGAAGGCTCCGATGCGGATGCCACGGCCGCCTTCGCCGAGATGGCGCGCCTGACCGGCGGCGCCCATGCCCATTTCGACGTCAGCGCGCCCAATTCCCTGCTCGACCTGCTGCGCGGGGCCGCGGCCTATGCCGGCGGCGGGCGCGAGGCGCTTCTGAAGCTCGCCGGGCAGAACGCCACGGCGCAGAAGCTGCTCACGGCGATGGAGGGCCGTAAATCGTGACGCTGCTCTATGGCATTGCCACGCTGATCCTGATCTGGTGGCTGGCCAAGCTCTTCGCCGGGGCCGATCCGAAGCTGCTGGTCAGGTTCGGCAAGATCGTCGGCGGCACGCTCTCGCTCGGCGTCGCCGCCCTGCTGATGCTGCGCGGCCGCGCCGACATGGCGATCTTCCTCGGCGGGCTCGGCGCCTGGCTGCTCGGCTGGAGCGCCTATGGCCCGGGCGGCCTCAAGATGCCGGAATGGGCGAGGGACTGGGGCGGAGCCGGCACAGCCGGGCGTTCCAAGGTGGCTTCGACGCTGCTCGAGATGGAGCTCGACCATGACAGCGGCGGCATCAAGGGCAAGGTCCTTGCTGGTGCTTTCGCCGGGCGCGATCTCGATGATCTCACGCCCGCCGAACTCAGTGCGCTGCTGCGCGAATGCCTCGCCGGCGATCCCGACGGGGCCCGCCTCTTAGAGGCATATCTCGACCGCCGGGCGCCCGGATGGCGTGAAGACGCTGATCGTCACCGCGACGCGGGGCAGCGCGGCCCGGCGCGCACGGGCGCGATGTCGGACGAGGAGGCCTACGAGATCCTGGGGCTTCAGCCGGGGGCGGGCCAGGAGGCGATCCGCGAGGCCCATCGGGGCCTGATGAAGCGCATCCATCCGGATGCCGGCGGCACCAGCGGGCTTGCCGCTCGCGTCAACCAGGCCAAGGATACCTTGCTGAAAAAGCATGGGTGATCTCCTTCCCCGATCGGTCAGCCGCGGGTGGCGAAGCAGGAGAAGCCGCCGCGCTTGAGTTGGGCGCAGGCCTTCTCGGCGTCCTTGGACTCCTCGAAGCCGGCGAAGCGGGCGCGGAACAGGGTGGCGCCGCCCTTCTCGACCTTCTCGGTGAAGGGCGAAGCGTCGGCGAGCGAGCCGGAAGCCTTGGCGCGGGCGCGGCTGAGGATGTCCTTGGCCTTGGCCTCGTCGTCGGTGGCGCCGAGCTGGATCACCCATTTCGAGGCGATCGCGGTCTTCTCGGCTGGCTTGGCCTCCGGCGCCTTGACCTCAGGCGCTTTGGCGACATGCGCTGCCTTGACCGGAGCCGGAGCCGGCTCGGGCAGGCGGGCCTCGACCTTCTTCGGCATGGGCTGGACCTCGTCCTTGGCGGCCGGTTCGGCCAGCTTGGCGATCGAGGAGGTCACGTCGACATTCGCCGGCGGGCGCAGGACCTTGCCATCGGCCGGCGCGGCGCCGATCGACCAGCGCATGGCGGACGGCGTCGTCGTCGCGGCGACCGGGCGCATGTTGGAGAGGGCGAGCGCCTGGGCGCTGCCGCTGAGGGCACGCGGCGGCGGCATTTGAGCGGTCGTCGTCGTCGCGGCATAGGCGCGGGCGGCGGCCGGAACCTCAGGCTCGGCGCGCGGACGCGGCACCGGGATCGGCGCAGTGGCGGGAGCCGGCTCGGGCGCCTGGGCGACGAGCGCCGGGCGAGCGGGCGGCTCGGGAGCGGGCACCGGGGCCGGGTTGGCTGCGCGATAGCGCTCCTGCTGCGGCTCGGCAGCCTCGGCGATCATCGGGGCGCTGCGGCCGCCGGAGGCGGCGCGCGGCAGGTTGGCGACGACGAGATCGGCCATGATCTTGTCGCGTGAGGCGCCGGAGCGGCCGCCGAGCACGATCGAGACGATCTGCCGGCCTTCCAGCTTGGCAGAGGTCATCAGGTTGAAGCCGGAGGCGCGGGTATAGCCGGTCTTGATGCCGTCGACGCCCTCGATGCGGCCGAGCAGGCGGTTATGCCCCCGGACGGTGCGCGAGCCGTACTGGAAGGAGCGCGTCTGAAAGAGCGGGAAATATTTCGGGAAGCGCTCCTGGATCGCCCGCGCCAGGATGGTCAGATCGCGCGCCGTGGTGATGTTCGGCGGCGAGTTCGGCAGGCCGTGCGGGTTGTAGAAGCGCGTCGAGTCCATGCCGAGCGCGCGCGCCTTGCGCGTCATCTGCTCGGCGAAGGCTTCCTCGGAGCCGGCGATGTTCTCGGCGACGACGACGGAGGAATCGTTGGCCGAGAGGGTGATCATGCTCTTGATCGCGTCCTCGACCTCGATGGTCGAGCCGGCGCGCAGGCCGAGCTTGGTCGGCGGCTGCGAGGCGGCGTAGGCCGAGACCTTGAGCTCGGAATTCATGGTGAAGCGGCCGCGCTCCATCTGCTCGAAGAGCATGTAGAGCGTCATCACCTTGGTGAGTGAGGCCGGGATGCGCGGCGCATCCTCGTTGACGGCGTGCAGGGTGCGGCCGGTCTTGGCGTCGACGACCATCGCCGCATAGGGCGGGGCATAGCCGCCCGTGACGTGGCGCCGCTTCTTGCGCGCCGCCTCGGCGGGCGAGACCGTCGCGGCCAGTACGACGGCAGCAGCACTCACCACCCCGACGACCGCGAGCCAGCGCCCGCGTCGGGACCCAACGCAACCAGAAGCCATGCAACTCGCCTCAACTTACCCACCCGTCCGTCGCAGGCTTTGCAGCGTGGCGCGAAGGACACAGACGAGGAGGTTAGGCGGATGCGGTTACGGAGCGGTTAAGCGCCGAACGGCTTTCGCATCTCGGTTTTCACATGGCGGTCACACGTGGCGGTCAGGTTGCAAACCGTTGCCGGTACACGCCGGGGGGCTCTGCGTTTGGTGCATTGCAGCGCAAGCTTGACTTTTATGTTGCGGTGCACAATATGAGTAAGCGCCCCGGTGATGGACCTTTTCATCTGACCTTGGGGGCACGGAACCCGGGCCATTCCGGCTCGTCAGCAGAGGCGGCGCAAAGCGCCGAAAGGGACACCATGATCCAGCAGTTCGAGACCATCCAGAAGGCCTCCAAAGAGAACGTCGACGCCGCTCTGAAGGCGTTCGGCGCCACCTCGAAGGGCGTGCAGGCTCTGGCCGTCGAGGCCACCGACTACGCCAAGAAGTCGTTCGAGGCCGGCACGGCCACGATCGAGAAGCTTGCCGGCGTGAAGACGCTCGACAAGGCCATCGAGATCCAGTCGGACTACGTCAAGACCGCCTTCGAGGGCTATGTCGCCCAGGTCACCAAGATTGGCGAGCTCTATGCCGCGATCGCCAAGGACGCCTACAAGCCGTTCGAGGGCATCGTCGCCAAGGCCGTCCCGACCCCGGCCAAGTGATTTTGGCGCGGCCGGCTTTGCCCGGCCGCAGCTGATCACGACATGATTTCAAGAAGCCCGGCCTTGGCCGGGCTTCTTTGCGTTTGGGTTCTGGTTCCCGGCAGGCGGCAATGCTCTCGCAACCAGCAGGCGATCTCTTCCGGCCATCTGTTCCGCCTGACGGCGGCGAGGTGAGCCAGGAAACGCAATGAGCCGTTCGACGATTGCCAAGGACGCCGCGGATGCCGCGGAGGCGCCGCCGGCGAGCGAGTTCCGCGATCCGCCGCGCGAGGCCTGGTACTGCGTCAAGAGCACCGGCAACCTGGCGACGGGAGCAATGACGAGCGTGACGGTGCTCGGCGAGCAGATTGTGATCGGCCGCACCAAGCTCGGCGAGCTCTTCGCCTTGCGCGACCGCTGTCCGCATCGCGGCGCGCCCCTGTCCGAAGGCCATTTCGACGGCGTCGCGATCACTTGTCCCTTCCATGGCTGGCGCTTCGGCGCCGACGGCCGGTGCCGGGCGATGCCGACGCTGGTTGAGGGCGACGTCACCGATCCCGGCCAGGTAAAGATAGGCGAATTCCCGATCCGCGAGAGCGACGGCATCATCTGGCTCTATCTCGGTGCGCGGCCGGAGCTTGCGCCGCCGGTGCCGGCCTTGACGCTCACGAGCAAGACGCGCTGCCGCGTCGCGGTCTCGGTCCTGGTCGAGGCCTCCTACGATCTTTGCGTGCTCAGCCTGATCGACCCCGGCCATGTCGGCTATGTCCATAATTCCTGGTGGTGGCGGCCGACGGCGACGGCGCAGGAGAAGGTCAAGGATTTCGAGCCGCTGCCCTTCGGCTTCCGGATGAAGGCGCATAAGGCGGCGGCGAATTCGCGCGGCTATCGCCTGCTCGGGCGGCCGCAGACGGAGGTCGACTTCCTGCTGCCCGGCCAGCGCATCGAGCGCATCCGCCTTGGCGAGCGCGCGATCGTCAACGCGACTGTCGCCACGCCGATCGATGCGCGCCGGACGCTGCTGACCAATGTGCTGCTCTCCGACCTGCCGCAGCTCATGCCGCTCGCGCTGCTGATCAGATCGGCGGCACGCGCCTTCCTGCGCCAGGACCAGCGGATTCTCGAACTCGCCCAGCAGGGTTTGGAGCGCAAGCCGACCATGCTGCTGCTCGGGCAGGCCGACCGGCTGGCGCAATGGTATTTCCGCTTGAAGCGCGACTATGCCGCAGCACGCCGGGAGGGGGCCGCCTTCGCCAATGAGCTTACTCCCGAACGGTTGCGCTGGCGGACCTGAAAGTCGGTTGCGGTACCGCAAAGCCCTGAGAATCCCGGCTATTTCGCCCGGGCTTTTGCTTCGTCCGATTCAAAAAGGACCGTTTGCTGTGGCATGCGACCGGAACGGGCTGGCGAAGCCGGGGAGACGCCTGTAAATTCGTGAGCGAAGCACTATCTTGATGTCAGCCTTCGGGACGGACACCTTGAGCCAAGCAACCACGACGCCGATCGATCAGGACCTGCCAGCCGGCGACGCGCCGCGCGGGGCCGTGTCCTTTTTTGTGCCGCGGCTGGCTTCGAAGCCGCGGGCGCCGTCCGGCCCGACCGATAGCGACCGCACCGGGACCGGGACCGCCGTCCTGACCCGGACAAGGACGCGCAAGCCCAACCTCTACCGCGTGCTGATCCTCAACGACGATTACACGCCGATGGAATTCGTGGTGCATGTGCTGGAGCGGTTCTTCAACAAGGACCGGGCCGAAGCGACGCGCATCATGATGCACGTCCACCAGAACGGTGTCGGCGAATGCGGCGTCTTCACCTACGAGGTCGCGGAGACCAAGGTCACCCTGGTCATGGACCTCGCCCGCAAGCACATGCATCCGCTGCAATGCGTGATGGAGAAGAAGTAGCTTTGAACATCATCCTTTCGACACTGGACTGGGAGCGCTGACCTTGCCGAGCTTCTCGCGCAGCCTCGAACAGGCGCTTCACCGGGCCCTCGCGCTCGCCAATGAACGCCACCATGAATATGCGACGCTGGAACACCTGCTGCTGGCGCTGGTCGACGACCAGGACGCCGCCGCGGTGATGCGCGCCTGCAGCGTCGATCTCGATACGCTGCGCCGCAACCTCGTCGACTACATCGATGCGGAATTGACCAACCTCGTCACCGACGGGCGCGACGATTCCAAGCCGACCGCCGGCTTCCAGCGCGTGATCCAGCGTGCGGTGATCCATGTCCAGTCGTCCGGCCGCGAGGAGGTGACCGGGGCGAACGTGCTCGTGGCGATGTTCGCCGAGCGCGAGAGCCACGCCGCCTACTTCCTGCAGGAGCAGGACATGACCCGCTACGACGCGGTCAACTACATCAGCCACGGCATCGCCAAGCGCCCAGGCGCCAGCGAGAGCCGGCCGGTGCGCGGCGCCGAAGAGGAGCCGGAACAGCGCGAACAGCGCAGCGAACAGGCCCAGGACGGCGACAAGGACAAGAAGAAAAAGGAAAGTGCGCTCGACGCTTACTGCGTCAACCTCAACCGCAAGGCGCGGGACGGGCGCATCGACCCGCTGATCGGCCGCGAGGCCGAGGTGCAGCGCACCATCCAGATTCTCTGCCGCCGGCAGAAGAACAATCCGCTGCTGGTCGGGGATCCCGGCGTCGGCAAGACCGCGATCGCCGAAGGCCTGGCGCTCAAGATCGTGCGCGGCGAGGTGCCCGAGGTGCTGGAGGACGCGACCGTCTTCTCGCTCGACATGGGCACGCTGCTCGCCGGCACGCGCTATCGCGGCGATTTCGAGGAACGCCTCAAGCAGGTGATGAAGGAGATCGAGCAGCACCCGAAGGCGATCATGTTCATCGACGAGATCCACACGGTGATCGGCGCCGGTGCGACCTCGGGCGGTGCGATGGACGCCTCGAACCTGCTCAAGCCGGCGCTGGCCTCGGGCACGCTGCGCTGCATCGGCTCGACCACCTACAAGGAATACCGCCAGTATTTCGAGAAGGACCGGGCGCTTGTCCGCCGCTTCCAGAAGATCGACGTCAACGAGCCGTCGGTGCCGGACACGATCGAGATCCTCAAGGGGCTGAAGCCCTATTTCGAGGAGTTCCACAAGCTGCGCTACACCAACGACGCCATCAAGGCGGCGGTGGAGCTGTCGGCACGCTACATCCATGACCGCAAGCTGCCGGACAAGGCGATCGACGTGATCGACGAGACCGGCGCCTCGCAGATGCTGGTGACCGAGGCCAAGCGCAAGAAGACGATCGGCGTCAAGGAGATCGAGGCGGCGGTCGCGACCATGGCCCGCATCCCGGCAAAGACCGTCTCGAAGGACGATGCCGAGGTGCTGCGCAACCTCGAAACCACGCTGAAGCGCTCGGTCTACGGCCAGGAGAAGGCGATCGAGGCCCTGTCCTCCTCGATCAAGCTCGCCCGCGCCGGTTTGCGCGACGGCGAGAAGCCGATCGGCTGCTACCTCTTCGCCGGTCCGACCGGCGTCGGCAAGACCGAGGTGGCGCGCCAGCTCGCCTCCTCGCTCGGCGTCGAGCTCGTGCGCTTCGACATGTCCGAGTACATGGAGCGCCACACCGTCTCGCGGCTGATCGGTGCGCCTCCGGGCTATGTCGGTTTCGACCAGGGTGGCCTGCTGACCGACCAGATCGATCAGCATCCGCATTGCGTGCTGCTGCTCGACGAGATCGAGAAGGCCCATCCCGACCTGTTCAACATCCTCCTGCAGGTGATGGACCACGGCAAGCTGACCGACAACAACGGCAAGCAGGTCGATTTCAGGAACGTCATCCTGATCATGACCACCAATGCGGGCGCCGCCGACATGGCCAAGAACGCCTATGGCTTCACCCGCCAGAAGCGCGAGGGCGACGATACCGAGGCGATCAACAAGCTGTTCGCGCCGGAGTTCCGCAACCGGCTCGACGCGACGATCTCCTTCGGCCACCTGCCGAAGACGGTGGTGGCGCGCGTCGTCGACAAGTTCGTGCTGCAGCTCGAGGCGCAGCTCGCCGACCGCAACGTCACCATCGAGCTCTCGGACGAGGCGCGCGAATGGCTGGTCGACAACGGCTATGACGAGGCGATGGGCGCGCGCCCGATGGCCCGTCTGATCCAGCAGACGATCAAGACGCCGCTGGCCGACGAGGTGCTGTTCGGCCGGCTGAAGAACGGCGGCGCGGTCAAGGTCGTGGTGATCCAGTCCGAGACCGGCATCAAGGTGCTTGGCCTCGAATTCCCCGATGGGCCGGTCAAGCCCAAGCCGGAGAAGGACGTCGCCGCCGCGGCCGAGAAGCGCACGCGCAAGCCGCGGGCCAAGGGGTTGACTAAGACGCCGGGCAAGGCCAAGTCGGCCGGATCGGGGGGCGCGAAGCGCGGCCCGAAGCCGGATGCTCCGGTCGAGCCGCCGAAGGCTGCGCGTAGCGTCCGTACCGTTCCGAAGGTTCCGTTGACCAAGGCCTGATCCGGTGTTCTTCAAGCGCAAGTCGGAAAGCGTCTGGGCTCAAGAAGGAGAGGTCGCCGCCCAGGCGGCCGCTCCAGCGCCGAAGGAAAAGCTCGGCTGGTTCGAGAAGCGGGCCCGCCGGCGCCGGCGCAGGATCATCTTCGAGGAAGTGCTGGGCTGGATCATGGTTCCGGCCTTCCTCTATCTGCTCTATCTCGGCTACCGCGCCGTCGGCGGCATTCCGAAGGAAGGCATGGACTTCTTCCAGGAGCTGATCGGGCTCGCGATGAAGAGCTTCTGATCCGGCTTGCGCCATGCGCAGGGCGGGCGCGCGGCTCGGTGGCTGTCATGCGGCCAGCGTCTTGCGCTTAAACGGAAAGGCTCGCAGCCATTGCGGGCCTTTTTCATGTCTGCCGGTCCGATGATCCGATCCTCAAGCCATCCCTCCTTTAGCCGCGGCAGAGCTTACTCGCCGGCGCCCGCGCTGGCGGGCATCGGGTGGTGCGGCGCGATGGCGGCATGAGCGGGGCTGCCCCCAATCAATGGCTGCGACCGTGGGCGCGCGGCTTTCGCGATGCCGCGATGCTGCCCGCCTGGGTGGTCGGCCTGTCGTTGATGGGGGTCGGCACGCTGGCGCGCGATGTCGGCTATCCGGTCGAGGCGGCCGTGCTCTCGACGATTCTGGTCTGGGCCGGCCCGTCGCAAGTGCTGTTCTTCGCCTCGATCGCCGCAGGGGCGGCGTGGAGCGCGATCGCGCTCGCGATCGGCTTCGCCTCGCTGCGCTTTCTGCCGATGACCGTGGCGCTGCTGCCGCTGCTGCGCCGACCGGGGCAAAGCGTGGCTCAGCAGATGCTGATCGCTCATTGTGTCGCGGTCACGTCCTGGGTCGAGGCGCTTCGGCGGCTGCCGAACATTCCGCTCGAGCAGCGCGTGCCCTATTTCCTCGGCTTCGCCAATGCGCTGATCGTCGTCAGCTCGTTCACCACTTTCATTGGCTTCCAGCTTGCCGGCGTGGTGCCGGCACCGGTCGCGGCCGGGTTGCTCTGCCTGACGCCGATCTTCTTCCTGTCTTCGATGGTCGCTGGTATTCGCGGACTTGCCGATGCGGTCGCGGTCAGCCTCGGTCTCGCCCTTGCGCCGCTGGCGGGCTGGGCGATCGGCGGTGGCTTCGATCTGATTGCCAGCGGCATCGCCGGCGGCAGCATCGCCTTCCTGATCCAGCGTTGGCGCAAGGCGCGGAAGGCGGGCGCATGACCCAGCCGATCGCCTTCCTCGACGGGCCGTGGTGGCCCTATCTCGCGCTCGTTCTGTTCGCGGTACTACCGACTGAGATCTGGCGCTGGCTCGCTGTCGCCTTCGCAAGGCGGCTCGACGAGAACTCCCCCTGGCTCGAATGGGTCAGGCTGGTGGCGACGGCATTGCTTGCCGGGGTGGTGGCCAAGCTCGTGCTGGCGGCGCCCGGAGCGCTCGCCGGCGTCCCCCTCATGATCAGACTGGCGGCACTGGCCGTCGCCGTCACGATCGTTCTCGCCTCGCGTCGGGTCATGCTGGCGGTGCTCGCCGGCGAGGCGGTGCTGATCGGTGGCGCCTTGTGGCTCGCTTGACAACCTGGACGCGAAAAACGGCCAGAACACAGCAAGCTGCCTGAAGGGCCCCCGCGCGTCGCAAGCCGAAGTGCAAGGTGGTTCTTGTTTTTCAAGGAGAGACGGGGCTGCCGGGTGGGCGGGGTCGACCTGATCCAATCCAGCTCCGTCGAGCGAAGCCGATATGCGAGGGGGCCGTGTCCGGCGCGTCCGGGACGATAGGCATCCCTCGCCCATTTCGAGGTGCCTATGAACAAGGTCTATTGTTGGTATCCGAAGCTGCCGAATGTCGGCCACGCTTCCCTCGACATCTCGTTCGGGGCGGGCGGCGGCAAGGCCGAATATGTCAGCTGGTGGCCGCGCGGCCAGGGCGACAAGGGCAGTCCCGGCGCCAAGCCGCTGAAACCGGCCGAATGGTTCGGCGCTGCAACGCCGAGCTTTGCTCACGACGTGCACGCAGAAGGGCGGCAGCCGGACAAGGCAGTCGTCATCGACTGTCTCGACGAAGACCGCATGCGTGCGCAGTACCGGGAGATGAAGAAGGACCTGACCTACAACATGACCATCCAGAACTGCGCCGCCGCCGTGGCGAACGTGCTTCTGGCCGGCGGGGCCTGCCTCAGCTTCGACTGCCTTAACTACGCGAAGAAGGCGGTGTGGACGCCGGCGGAAACGCTGACTTTCGCGCTGCTGATCAATAGCGAGGCGCGCGTGATCAAGGCCGGGATCGCCAAGGGCTTCAAGCCGGCGATGCAGTGGACGATGCCATCCTTCGGCAGCCGCGGCTGGTGAACGGGGAAAGTTCGGCACCGGTTTCCGGACGGCGTGCCGGCGCAATCCGATCACATGAAAAACCCGGCGCGACCTGCTCGCGCCGGGTTCAATTTTGTCTGCGGCCCGTTCGCTCAGGCGAGACGGGGGCGCAGGCCCGGCTGGACCGCAGCGCCTGCGCCTTGCTGCGAGCGGTACCACTGCGTCACCGCCTCGACGCGGCGGGTGTGGCGCGGATAGTGCGAGACGATCTTGAGGAAGAAGCCGGCGATGCCAGGGACCATCTTCTCTTGGCCCTGGAACGCGTCGGGATTCATCTGGGCGTTCAGTCTGGCGCTGCCGCAGGCCAGCATCTGCAGGCCGGTGCGGGCCGCCTGCAGATCGCGGGCGACGAAGGCGCCGATGCGGTCGCAAGTGAGTTCGCGGCCACGGGAATAGGCGGCGCCAAGGAAGGGGATGATGTGGCCGGGGAAGCGCAGATAGCTCCAAGGCTCGTCGAGATGGCCGGCGACATGGTGGCCGAGCTCATGGCCGATGACGAAGCGGACCTGCTCGTCATTGTCGGCGTCGAGCAGGGCCGAGGTCAGCCAGATATAGCGCTGGCGGCCGACGAGGCGCAGCGCCATCGCGTTCAGCACGCCACTGGAATTGTAGACGAAGGTCTGCGGGATCTCGCGCAGGCCGAGCGCACGGGCGCCATCCTCGACCATGCGGTGGATGTGCGGGAACTGGTCCGGCCCGACCATGACGAAATGGCCGATCATATAGGCGCGGGTGAGGGCGCGCGCCCAATAGGAGACCAGCCAGAAGATGCCGAAATAGAGAAGCAGCACCAGCCCATGCCAGATCGAGCCGCTCAGCAGAGCAACGGCGATGGCGCCGAGCACTACCGCCCAGATGGCGATCCCGACGACGAGCATGATGCTGCCGTAGAGCCTTTCCTTCGGGTGCTTCACTTGAGAAATATCGAAATTCATAGCGCAGGGCTCCAGCAAAGATGCAAATCAGCTAGCTGGAGTGCCTTGTCCACATTTGAGCCATAATCGCGTCGGTTCGCGTGTGGTCTGAGTTGTTTTCGATCTGACGTTGCGTCATTCCTGCGGAGAGCAGTACGCCTCAATCGGCCGCCAGGGTGATGTGCCGGAGCTTGTCGGGATTGCGCACGACATAGATCGCGTGGACGCGCCCGTCGCGAATGTCGAGCGCGGTCGCCTGCAGGGTTTCGCCGCGTTCGAGGCTGAGATAGCCGGGCAGGCCGTTGATCAGCACCGGCTTGTACAGGGTGGTCGATTTCTGCTGGCTGATCACCTTGCGGGCGATGCCGGCGAAGAAGCGCTGAACGCGGTCGATGCCGTGGAGCACGTTCGCGATCGCCAGCACCTTGCCGCCGCCATCGCTGTGGAAGGCGACATCCTCGGCGAGCAAGGTCTGCAGGTCGCTGGTGTCGGCCTTGTGGGCGGCCTTGAAGAAGGCCTCGACGAAGCGCTTCGCTTCGGCCGGGTCGATCTTGTTGCGTGGCGGCATGTCGATGCGGACGTGCTCGCGGGCGCGCTTGGCGAGCTGGCGGCAGGCGCTCTCGCTACGGTCGATCGTGCGGGCGATCTCGGCGAAATCCAGCTCGAAGACGTCGTGCAGCAGGAAGGCGGCGCGCTCAAGCGGCGAGAGCCGTTCGAGCGCCAGCATCAGTGCGATCGGGGCGTCGAGCTGCGTGTCGACATCCGAGTCGGCTGCTCCGATCTCCTCGACCAACGGCTCGGGCAGCCAGGTGCCGACATAGAATTCGCGCCTGCTGCGAGCCGATTTCATCTGGTCGAGGCAGAGCCGGGTGACGGTGCGGGCGAGGTAGGCGCGCGGCGCCTCGACTTCGTCCTGCGGGACGTCGCGCCAGCGCAGCCAGGCCTCCTGGACGATATCCTCGGCATCGCTGACCGAGCCCAGCATGCGATAGGCGAGGCGGGTCAGGAAGCGGCGGTGTGTCTCGAAGATATCGTCCGGGGTGGTCACGGCAGCGTCTCAGGCCGCGGTCTTGGCAGGCCGGTCGTTGGGATGGCTGGTGCGGAAGCCGATGGCGATCCGGTTCCAGGTGTTGATCGCGCCGATCAGCAAGGTGAGCTTCACGGTTTCCTCCGGGCTGAAATGGCTGACGACCTCTTCATAAGCCTCGTCCGGCGCATGGGTCTGCGAGATCAGCGTCAGAGCATCGGTCCAGGCGAGGGCGGCGCGCTCGCGCGGGGTATAGAGCGCCGACTCGTGCCAGGCGTCGAGCAGGAAGAGACGGGCCGGGCTCTCGCCCTCCTTGATCGCGTCGGAGGAATGCATGTGCAGGCAATAGGCGCAGCCGTTGATCTGCGAGGCCCGCATCTTCACCAGATGGATCAGGCTGTGCTCGAGGCCGCTCTCCTTGATCGAGGCTTCGAGCGCGATCATCGGCTTCATGGTGTCGGGGGCGGTGGTGTAGGGATTGAGACGCTTGCTCATGATGGGGGCTTTCGTGCTGGGGCGAGCCCGGCGCTTTCGCCGGGCCGCAAATGTAACGACAAGGCTCAGGCAGCGGCAGGCTCACGGCGTCGATCGTTCGGATGCCGGGTGCGGAAGCCGCAATTCAGCCGGTTCCAGAGATTGATCATGCCGATGGCGACCGAGAGGTCGACGCAGTCCTTCTCGCTGAAATGCTCGCGCAATTCGGCGAAGGCCGCGTCGCTCGGGCTGCGGTCGGCGACATGCGTCAGTTCTTCCGTCCAGCGCAAAGCGGCACGCTCGCGCGGGGTGAAGAGCTCGGATTCTTCCCAGGCGCTGAGCAGGTTGATGCGCGCTTCGCTCTCGCCGGCTTTGCGGGCGTCGGCGATGTGCATGTGCAGGCAATAGGCGCAGCGGTTGATCTGCGACGCCCGGATCTTCACCAGCTCCTGCAGGCTGTGCTCGAGCTGCGTCTGGTTCACATAGTCCTGCAGGCCGATCATAGCCTTGTAGGCGTCCGGAGCGGTCTGGAAGGCATTGAGGCGCTGGGTCATCGGTCTCTCCATCAGGTGGTGATGAAGACAGGACGAGACGGCCAGCGCCTGCGTGACATGTCGCTCAAATATTTTTCAGCGCGCCGCGAATTTTTTCCGCTGAGGCGGCGAGCTCATCCTGGCTCGCCTTGTAGGTGGCCGGCGGGCGCAGGGCGACGCCGTCATGGCGCGGGATGACGTGGACGTGCAGGTGGAAGACGACCTGGCCGCCGGCGGTCTCGTTGAACTGCTGCACGGTGATGCCGTCGGCGGTGAAGGCCTTCATGCCGGCGCGGGCGATGCGCTGGGCGATTCCCGCCACATAGGCGAGGTCGTCCGCATCGATATCGAGGATGTTGCGGGCCGGGTTCTTCGGGATCACCAGCGTGTGGCCGGTCGCGCGCGGCATGATGTCGAGGAAGGCGAGCGCCCGGTCGTCCTCATAGACGCGATGGGCCGGCAATTCGCCGCGCAGGATCTTGGCGAAGATGTTGTTCGGATCATAGGCGGTCATCAGCGCGCGTCCCGATGGTTGAGGGAGGTCAGTGGTCGTCACCCTTGCGGAAGGGGCTCTCCTGCGCAAGCGCAGCCACTGCAGAGCCGATCTCACGCCGCTCGCCGGGCAGATAGGCGGCGACGGCGCGGGCAAGGCCGGGATCGGCGAGGAGATGAGCCGAGCGGGTGATCACCGGGCGATAGCCGCGGGCGAGCTTGTGCTCGCCCTGCGCGCCGGCTTCGACGCGAGCGAGCCCACGCGCGATCGCGTAGTCGATGGCCTGGTGATAGCAGAGCTCGAAATGCAGGAAGGGGTGGTCCTCGATGCAGCCCCAATTGCGGCCGTAGAGCGTGTTGCCGCCGCGGAAATTGATGGCGCCGGCAATGTTGCGGCCGGCGCGGCGGGCCAGCACGAGTACGATCCGTTCGCCCATGCGCTGGCCGATCTCGGAGAAGAAGCGGCGGTTGAGATAGGGCCGGCCCCATTTGCGCGAGCCGGTGTCCTCATAGAAGCTGAAGAAGTCGTCCCAGACGCTCTCGGTGAGATCCGAGCCGGAGAGCACCGCGACCTCGATGCCGGCGGAGAGCGCCTCGCGCCGCTCGCGCTTCAGCGCCTTGCGCTTGCGCGAGGCGAGCGTGGCGAGGAAGTCGTCATAACTGCCGAAACCCTCGTTCTGCCAATGGAACTGGATGTCGTGGCGTTCGAGGAAGCCCGCCTCCAGCAGCGCCGCCATGTCCGGCTCCTGCGCGAAGGTGACGTGCACGGACGAGCCGCGCACTTGCTCGCGCAGCGCTTCCAGTCCGGCGATCAAGGCTTCGCGCGCGTCAGTCGCATGCAGTCCGTTGGCGACCAGGAGGCGCGGGCCGGTCGCGGGCGTGAACGGGGCCGCGACCTGGATCTTCGGATAGTAGCGCCCGCCGGCGCGCATATAGGCCTCGGCCCAGCTATGGTCGAAGACGTATTCGCCCTGGCTGTGGCCCTTCACGAAGGAGGGCGCGGCGGCGATCAGGCGGTCATCGGCATCCTCGACCAGGAGATAGGCGGGTGACCAGCCGGTGCGGCCACCGACGCAGCCGCTCTCTTCCAGCGCGCGCAGAAAAGCGTGCGAAACGAAAGGGTTGTCGGGGTCTGCTTGAGAGAGTGAATCCGCTTGCTCTGGAACAGATTCAAGCGGCCGGCCGGCGCCGGGATTGGCGCAGGCGTCCCAGTCCGCGGCCGGGACGCTTTTCAGCGAGGTGGCAACGCGGACCCTGAGAGTGTCGCGTGTGCCGGTTTCGCTCAAGGCAGGAAGCCCTCGAAGACCATCTGGTCGGCATGCTCGGCGGCGCGGGCGCGATCCTCCGGCGTACGCACCGTCCAGCTCATCAGCGGCAGCCCCAATGCCCTGCGGCAGAGGAAGGGCGCGGCGCTCGGCAGGTCGGCGACCTTCCAGGAGACGAAGTCGGGGCGGCTCTCCTCGAAATGCAGGAGATTGGCAAGCGCATGCTTCTGTCCGGCCGACAGACGGTCGTAGTCGCCATAGTTGTATTCGTTCATGGCGACGATGCCGCGGGCGAAACCGGGGGCGAGTTCGCGCAGGGCCGCGACGATCACCGGGTCGAAGGATTTCAGCACGATCGGCTGCCCCTTGTGACCGGCGAGGATCTCGGCGGTCCGCTTGGCCAGGCGCAGGTCGCCGTCGAAGCGGCTCTTCACCTCGATCACCAGCGGTGTCCGGCCGCCGATGGCATCAAGGAAGCCGCTCAGCGTCGGGATGCGGTCGCTCGCGCCCTTCAAGCCGATCTGCGCCAGCTCCACCACCTTGCGGGCGTCGACGCGGCCGCTCTCAGCGGTGAGGCGATCGAGGACGAAGTCGTGGAAGACGACTGCATCCTCGTCGGCGCTGAGCTGGACGTCGCATTCGATGGCGAACTTGCCGGCGATCGCGCCGGCTGCGGCCGAGAGCGAGTTCTCGATCACGCCGCCAGCGGCATCGTGCAGGCCACGATGCGCGATCGGGCGGGCGGTGAGCCAGGCTTCAGCGGCCATCAGGCGATCTCGAACATGGCTTCGACTTCGACGGCGGCGTCGGCCGGCAGGTTGGCGACGCCGATGGTCGAACGGGCATGGCGGCCGGCATCGCCGAGCACCTCGACCATGAAGTCGGAGGCGCCGTTCATGATCGCGGGCAGGGCGGCGAAATGCGGGGTGGCGTTGATGAAGCCGCCGAGGCGCACGCAACGCCTGATCCGGCCGAGATCGCCGCCGAGCGCTGCCTTGGCCTGGGCGAGCACATTGATGGCACAGAGTCTGGCGGCTTCGAGCCCGGCTTCGTTGAAGATTTCGCCACCGAGCTTGCCCTTGTGCGCGTCGGAGAGCTTGCCGTCGAGGCCGAAGCAGAGCTGGCCGGAGATGATCAGCAGGTTGCCGGTGATGACATAGGGCACATAGTTCGCGACCGGCGCGGCCGGGGCGGGCAGGGTGATGCCGAGGGCGGCGAGCTTGGTGTCGATGGCGTTCATGATGAGAGGCTCCCGGCCTGTGCTGGACAGGAGCCTTTCATCGCCGATGGCAAGCCGGGTCGCAAGCACGACGCGGCTTGGCCGATGCGCCTGACGAGCAGGGCCGGCTCAGGCAGCGTCCGGGCGCTTCGCCAGATAGCGCTCCGCGGGCGCGTTGCGCGAGAGATTGGGGCCGAGCGCCAGCCGTGCCGCCGTGTAGTTCTCGAAGTCCGCCGTATCGGGCAGCGAGGGAATGGTGACGGCCTCGCCCTGGTCGAAGCCGGCGAGCGCCGCATCGACCATGGCGTCGACCTCCATGATCATCTCGGGGGGGAAGCCGTCGACATCAACGCCAGCCCTGGCCCAGATCTCGGTGCGGGTGGCGCCCGGCAGGACGGCCTGAACGCGGACACCGGCGGCTTCGAGCTCCTTCTGCAAGGAGAGGCTGAGGTTCAGCATATAGGCTTTGGTGCCGCTATAGCTGCCATTGAACAGCTCCGGCGCCAGCGCCAGCACCGAAGCGATGTTGATGATCGCGCCCTGCTTGCGGGTCACGAAGTTGCGAGCCGCGGCGGCAGCGAGGCGGGTTGGGGCGAGGACATTGAGCTCGATCATCGCCTGGAAGCGGTCGATGTCGCCTTCGACCAGCGTGCCGGAGGCCGACATGCCGGCATTGTTGACCAGCAGGGTCAGGCTCCGGTCGTCGCGCAGGCGCTGCTCGACCTTGGCGAGATCGGCCTTCGCCGTCAGATCGGCCTTGAGCCATTCGACCTTGCGGCCGGTCTCGCTGCGGAGGCGCTCCGCCAGTGCGGCGAGACGCGCCTCGTCACGGGCGACGAGGACGAGATCATAGCCACGACGGGCCAGTCGGTCGGCGTAGACGGCGCCGATCCCGGTCGAGGCGCCGGTGATGAGGGCGGTGCCGAGCTGCTGCGTGGCCATGTCAAACTCCTGTCGAGGTTCGAGATTTTTTCATGATGATCATCATGATTGAATTTAGATGATTACCATCATATAAAGAGTCAAGAGGCTGGATCGCCGATTTTCGAGGGAGCGGATCGATGCGGGTGAGCCGCGAACAGATGGCGGAGAATCGCGAGCGCGTTCTCGAGACGGCGGCGACGCTGTTTCGCGAGCGCGGCTTCGACGGGGTCGGTGTCGCCGACGTGATGAAGGCGGTCGGCCTGACCCATGGCGGATTCTACGGGCATTTCTCGTCTAAGGACGACCTCGTCGCCCAGGCGCTCGGGCGCGCTTTCGTGCACTCCGGTCAATGGGCAGCCGAGGCGAAGGCCGCGGAACCACAGGCGCCGCTGCAGGCCATCGTCGATCGCTATCTGTCGCCGTCGCATCGCGACGATCCCGGCCATGGTTGCCCGGTGGCGGCCCTTGGCAGCGACACTGCGCGCCAGGGCGAGGCGTCGCGCCTTGCTGCGACGGAGGGCGTGCGCGCCGCGATCAAGGGCCTCTCCGCGATAACGCCGGGCACAACCGCGGACGAGCGCAGAACCAGCGCCATTGCGAGCTACGCCACATTGGTCGGCGCGCTCGTCCTTGCCCGCATGGTCGACGATGAGGCGCTGTCGGACGAGATCCTGGCAGCGACCAGGGCTGCGCTTCGCTCTGCCGAGGCCTGACCAGGGCAAGCTGCGTTGCCTCGCCTTGTTTGCGCCATTGCCGCAATGCACCTAGATTCGACCGGGCTGCAGTTCGACCCGGCTAAGAGCGCGAATCGAGGATCGGCATGAAGACGTATCGCGGCGGGATCGCAGGCCTGGCGGTGATGGCGGCTACGGGAGCCTGGGCGCAAGCCCCAGCCCCTGCCTCGGCGGAGCGCGTCGTGCTGGTGCCACACCGGGCGGTCTATGATCTCGTGCTCGACGACGGCAAGCCCTCGCGCGACATCACCACGGCGCGCGGCCGCATCGCCTTCGATTTCTCCGGCGATGCCTGCGACGGCTATGCGCTCTCCTTCCGCCAGGTCACCGAGCTGACCAGCGAAGGCGGCCCGCGCGTCATCGATGCGCGCACCACCAGCTTCGAAGAGGGCGATGCCAAGAGCTATCGCTTCAAGACCGAGAGCTCGACCGCCGGCGGGCCGGCCGATGTCGTCGACGGCACCGCCAAGAAGGGCGAGGCCGGCTACGAGGTGCAGCTGCGCGCGCCCAAGCCCGAGACGCATCGCGAGCCCAGCGCGGCGATGTTCCCGAACGAGCAGATGAAGGCCGTGATCCAGGCGGCGCGCGAGGGCAAGAACACCTTCAATGTCCGCCTCTATGACGGCGCCAACAGCGGCAAGGACGTCTACGACACGCTCTCGGTGATCGGCCGCAAGATCGCGACGCCGCCGGCGGAGGCGCCACTGCGCAAGCCGGAATTCGAGAAGCTCGCCCGCTGGCCGGTGACGATCTCCTATTTCAAGGTCGGTTCCGGCGAGAGCACACCGGCTTACACCGTTTCCTTCGAGCTCTATGAGAACGGCGTCACCGGCGCGATCCGGCTCGACTACGGCTCGTTCGCGCTGCGCGGCACGCTCACGCGTCTGGATCTGCTTCCGGCGAGCGACTGCTCGAAGTAGAGCGCCGGCGCGTATCGCGCAGCGACAGGCCCTTCTCGATCGCGGCGTCGCCGAACTTGGCGCGAACCTTGTCGAGCGCGCTTTCCATCGCCTTCAGCTTCGGCGTCTGCTGGTCGGCGAGATCACCGCGATCGGCCTCGGCCGGGTCGGAGAAATCGCTCATGCCGATGCCGATCAGCCGGTAGCGCGGCCCGGTGCATTCGCGCCTGAGCAGGTCGCGCCCGGCGGAAAAGAGGCGGGCGGCGAGCTGGCTCGGCTCGGGCAGGCGGGCGGCGCGGGTGATGATGTGGAAATCGTGGGTCTTGAGCTTGAGGGTGACCGTACGCCCGGCGAGCTCCTGCGCCTTCAGCCGCTGCGAAGTCCGCTCGCAGAGCCGCCAGAGGATCGGCTCCAGCTCCTCGAAGCGGGCGAGGTCGACATCGAGCGTCGTCTCGGAGGAGACGGTCTTGGCCTCGTGCTCGACGGTGACCTTGCGGGGATCGATGCCGAGCGCGAGGTTTCGCAGACGGGGCCCGTCCCTGCCGACCAGGCGATAGAGCGTCGCGATCTCCGCCTTGGCGAGGTCGCCGATGACGCGGAAGCCTGATTGCGCCAGCTTCGCCACGCCGGCCTTGCCGATGCCAGGGATCATTCCGACCGGCTTCTGGGCGAGGAAGGTGACGGCCTCGGCCTGGCCGATGATCGAGAAGCCACGCGGCTTGTCGAGGTCTGAGGCGACCTTGGCGAGGAACTTGGCATAGGAGAGCCCGACCGAGATGGTGATGCCGATCTCGTCCTCGATCCGGCGCTGGAAGCGGGCGAGGGTGAGGGCAGGACTGGCATGGTGAAGCCGCTCGGTCCCACCGAGGTCGAGGAAGGCCTCGTCGATCGAGAGCGGCTCGACCAATGGCGTCAATTCCTGCATCAGCCTGCGGACCTGGCGGCCGACCGCGACGTATTTCGCCATATCCGGCTTGATCACCACGGCCTCGGGGCAAGCCTTCAAGGCCTTGAACATCGGCATGGCCGAGCGCACCCCGGACATGCGCGCGATGTAGCAGCAGGTCGAGACCACGCCGCGCTTGCCGCCGCCGACGATGACCGGCTTGTCGAGCAGCGAGGGATCGTCGCGCTTCTCGATCGCGGCGTAGAAGGCGTCGCAATCGATGTGGGCGAGATGCAAGCTGTCGCGCTCGGCATGACGCATGAGCCGCGGCGAGCCGCAAGCCGGGCAGCGGCGGACCGGCGCCCGGGCTTCGTCATGGTCCTGCAGGCAGTCGCGGCAGAGCGCCCGGGTGGAGTTGGCGATGCCGGCTTCTCCGCTCACGGCTCGAAGGCTTCGGGCGGGCCGGCGAGGACTTCGCGTGCCCGCGCCACCATCTCGGGCTTAAGGTGCAGATTTCCGGCAAACTCGAGCAGCAGCGAATCGCTGGCACAGAGATGATCGAGCACGCCGAGGAGGAAGCCGGGCTCCTGCGCTGCGCTGCGCAAAGTGGCGGGGCCGAGGCCGGTGGCGGCCAGGAAGGGCTCGAGGCGCTCAGGCTCGGAGGCCAGGAAGGCGAGTGCCTTGAGCGCCAGCGTCTGCGCTTCCTCGCTGGTGATCGGGTGGGGCATGGCTATCTATCTATGACAAGCGAGTCTGGTTTCGGGTTTGCGTTTCGTCAACTGCTCGCATGCTAGACCTAGCACTGAACGCGGCCGACAGCCCGGAGAATCCGGCGCACCGGATGACCGGGACTGTACGGACTGGGGGTTAGATGAAGAAGACGGTTCTGATCGTCGAGGACAACGAACTCAACATGAAGCTCTTCAACGACCTGTTGGAGGCCCATGGCTATGCGACGCTCAAGACGGCCGACGGCATCGAGGCGATCGAGCTGGCGCGCACACATCATCCCGACCTGATCCTGATGGACATCCAGCTGCCGGAAGTCTCCGGGCTTGAGGTGACGAAATGGATCAAGGAGGACGATGCGCTGAAGGCGATTCCGGTGATCGCGGTCACGGCCTTCGCGATGAAGGGTGACGAGGAGCGCATCCGGGAGGGCGGCTGCGAGGCCTATATCTCCAAGCCGATCTCGGTGGGCAAGTTCCTCGAGACGGTGCGTGCCTATGTCGGGACGGCCTGAGGGGAAACGCTGAGCCATGTCTGCCCGGGTCCTGGTCGTCGATGACATCCCCGCGAATGTGAAGCTGCTCGAAGCCAAGCTCGGCGCCGAGTATTTCGACGTCGTCACAGCGACGAACGGGATCGATGCGCTGGCGATCTGCGAGCGCGGCGAGGCCGACATCGTCCTGCTCGACGTGATGATGCCGGGCATGAACGGATTCGAGGTCTGCCGGCGGCTGAAGAACAGCGCGACCACGGCGCATATACCGGTGGTGATGGTGACGGCGCTCGACCAGCCGAGTGACCGGCTGAAGGGGCTCGACGCCGGCGCCGACGATTTCCTGACCAAGCCGATCGACGACACCGCCCTGTTCGCGCGGGTGCGCAGCCTCGTCCGGCTGAAATCGGTCACCGACGAATTGCGCCAGCGCGCGCTCGCCTCACGCCAGCTCGGCATCGCCGACCCGCTGGCGGCGGCGGCGGCCGAGACAGGGCTCAATGGCCGGGTCCTCCTGATCGAGGACAGGCCCCTGATCGCCCAGCGATTGACCCAGGCGCTTTCGGCCTTTCATTCGATCGAGACCGAGACCGATGCGCAGGCAGCGCTCACCCGCGCCGCCGAGGGCGATTTCGAGATCGTCCTGGTGAGCCTGGATCTGCAGAATTACGACGGGCTCAGGCTTTGCAGCCAGCTGCGCTCGCTGGAGCGGACCCGCAACCTCTCGGTATTGCTGCTCGGCGAGGCCGAGGATCGCGCCCGCGTGCTGCGTGGGCTCGAGATCGGCGCGCACGACTTCCTGGTCCGACCGATCGACCGCAACGAATTGCTGGCGCGCGCCCGGACGCTGGTCCGCCGCAAGCGCTTCACCGAACGCCTGCGCGATAGCGTGCAGTCCTCGATGGAAATGGCGGTGATGGACCAGCTCACCGGGCTGCACAATCGCCGCTATCTCGACAGCCGGCTCGCGGTGCTGTTCGACGAATCCGCGCTCAGAGCCCGGGCGCTGTCATTGCTGGTGCTCGATGTCGACCGCTTCAAGGTGGTCAACGACAGCTGGGGCCACGATGCCGGCGACGAGGTGCTGCGCGAATTCGCCGACCGGATCCGCGCCTGCACGCGCGGCATCGACCTGGTGGCGCGCATGGGCGGCGAGGAGATCGTCGTGGTGCTGCCCGACACTGCGCTCGATGCGGCGCGGGCGGTTGCCGAGCGCATCCGCGAAAAGGTCGAAGGCGACCCGTTCCAGATCCAGCGCGGGCAGCGGGCGATCCCGGTGACGGTGTCGATCGGCGTCGCCAGCCGGCGCGCGGGCGATGCCGCCCCGGTCGAGATGATGAAGCGGGCCGACGAGGCGGTCTATCGGGCCAAGGCGGCCGGCCGCAACCGCGTCATCGTCGCCAGTGCCGCCTGAGGCGCCTCAGGCGGGGCAAGTAAGGTTTCCAAGTAGGGTTAAGTTTCGATGAAGATTGGTGAATCAATCGTATTCGATTGATTCGAGGGGGCTTCCACGTAGGGTGATTTCCAAGAGAACGGCTGCTGAGCAGCCGTCCGGAACGCCCTTCGGCAGCCCAGGTTCCGCCGCATCTCCTGGGTCACCGCTGGGCTCGGTCGGTCGATGACGGGATCCTGGCCTCCTCAGCCCCGTCGTCGGCCGGCCACCTCATTTTGAGGCCGCTCTAGCGTCGGATAAATCCGATGCATCAAAAAACAGATGGATCACCGTTATGGCGTCCGATCGGACGCGGCGATCTAGCGCAGATGGCGCTCGATGGCTTCCGGCACCCAGTAACCCAGCAGGCCGAAGCCGGCGAGCAGCAGCAGGAGCAGCAGGGCTGCGCGCAACCGGTGCGTCCAGCGGCGGGACTCGTCGACCTCGACGATCAGGCGCAGGAAGCTGCGCAGCAGTCCGCCGGGGCGCGGCGAGGGCTCGGCTGGATCGGGACCGCTGTTCAAGGCCAGGCTCCGGACGGCATGCGGGAAAGCTAGAAGATAGGCGCCCGAGTCGCCAGCGCCACCGTGGAACCGGGGGGTGAGCGCCGCGTTGATGCCATCGGGCGCCTTCAGAGGCGAATACTGGCCAAAGATTGGGCGCCCGAGCGATGCAAGGCCGCATTAACCATCGTCGTCTCATGCTAATCTGACGACGATTCGCATGCCCTGCTGCTCGGCGGCGAAGATGCTGGCCTGACATCCTCGCCAAGGAGCGACCCATGCGTCTCACCGCATCGGCGCTCTGCCTCGCGCTGTTGCCGTGGGGCGGAGGGCCTGTCCACGCGCATAGCTGGTACCCTTACGATTGCTGTAGCGACCGCGATTGCTGGCCGATGGGGCTCGACGCCGATGCGCGCGAGCCCGAGCCGCGGATCGTTCCGGGCGGGTATCTCACCCATGACGGGCATTTCGTGGCGGAGCGGGACACGCGCGTCTCCAAGGACGGGCGTTTCCATATCTGCCGCAGCGGCGGGATGCTGACGGGAACGGTGATCGCGCCGTCGCAGCGGCCGATCTGCCTGTTCGTGCCGAAGCCGGCGTTCTGACCTGGACTTGTCCCGTGCGGACACGAAAAAGCCGCCGAAAACCGGCGGCTTTTCGAACCTGATCAAGAGGTTGGGCTCAGGCCCTCACTTGATCTTGGTCTCCTTGAACTCGACGTGCTTGCGCGCGACCGGGTCGTACTTCTTCTTCGACATCTTCTCGGTCATGGTGCGCGAGTTCTTCTTGGTCACGTAGAAGTACCCGGTGTCCGCGGTCGAGATGAGCTTGATCTTGATGGTCACGGCCTTGGCCATGGCGGAGCCCTCGAACAGATGGGGCCGCCTGGGCCCGCGCAAAAAACAAAACGGCCGGGCGAGCCCGGCAATCCGATGGGCGGGGAATGCCGTATCGGCGTCGGCAAGTCAAGGAATATCGGGCGGCAGACAGGATTTTCCGCCGCTCGTTCGCGTCAGAGCAGCTCGCGCACGAAGCTGCCGCGCTTCTCCCAATAGAACGGAACCGGCAGATACGGGGCGAATCCGGCGTTCAGCCGCTCCTCGACCTCGGCGATGATCACCTTGGTGATGGTCGGCAGGTCGAGCTCGCGCGCCTCGTCGAAGGTGACGGAGACGAGGTCGACGAGCTCCGAATCGGGGCCGATCACGCCCTCGACCTTGCCGGCAACGGCACGGGCGTCGACGGCGAAGAAGCGGGTGTCGAAACGCTTGGGCCGGCGCGGCGGGGTGATGGCGCGGGCGACGAAGGTGATGGCACCGAGATCGGGGAAGACGCCCTTGGCGGCGAAGTCGGCCCAGACGCCCTCGGGCGGGTTTTCGGGCGAGCCGTAGTCGGCGCTGCCGAAGAGGAGGCCGGTCTCCTCGAAGGTCTCGCGGATCGCCGCCAGCGCCAGCGCCCGGCCGCGCTGCAGGCTCGGGCGCACGCAGCGGGCGAGCAGGCGCTGCTCGCAGGGGCCGGTGAGGGCGCCGGTCGCGGCCATGCGGCGATCGCCGGCCTCGATACGCCCGCCCGGGAAGACGTATTTGCCCGGCATGAACTTGTGGCCGGGATGACGCTTGCCCATCAGCACCCTGGGCTTCTTCCCGGAATGGTCGAGGATCAGCATGGTGGCCGCATCGCGCGGGCGCAGGTTGACGTTGGTGCGCGCCCGCTCGGCCTGGGTCAGGGTGACGGTGTGGTCGCTCATCGCCCGCCGATCGCCTTCATGGCGGGCTGGCGCTCGGGCTTGGGCATGGCGCCGCCGAAGCCGTGCATGCGCAGCGCCCATTGCAGGCCGATGACCGCGCCCTTGACCGGCTGCATCAGCGCCAGGCTGAGGAAGACGGTCAGCGGCAGCCAGACCCAGAGATGCAGCGCGATCGACCAGTCGCTGTATTTCTCCGCCATCAGGATGCCGCCGACGATGATGTGGCCGACGATGGTGATGACGATATAGGGCGGCAGATCGTCGGCACGCTGGTGGTGCAGGGTCTCGCCGCAGGCCTCGCAGGAATCGACCGGCTTCAGGAAGGCGCGGAAGAGCCGACCTTCACCGCAGTTCGGGCAGCGGCCGAAGAGACCGCGACGCATGGCCTGACGCCAGTCGCGAGCCTGGACCGGCTTGGGTTGGTGACAATGTATGGACATGGGATGTCTTCGTTGTGCAGGGCGTCAGCGCTTGCGGCCTGATCGTGTAGGCGGGGGCCGGCCCTTCTTTCGCCCCATAGGTAAAGCAGGGCGTGACCTTTTGCCAGAGCGGTCGGATGTCGCGGGCCTTCCCTCTGTGAGCAACTCGAATCGAAGCGCCCCCGCGACCGGCGCCGCCTCGACCAATTTGACATGGACGCGATCGCCGAGACGCCAGCTTTCGCCGGTGCGATCGCCGACCAGCGCATGAGCGCGCTCGTCATGGCGATAATAGTCGGCGCCCAGGGTCGAGGCCGGGATGAAGCCGTCGGCGCCGGTATCGTCGAGCTTGACGAAGAGGCCGGCGCGGTTGAGCCCGGCGATGCGCCCGTCGAAGCTCGAACCGATCTGGTCGGCGAGGAAATGCGCGATCAGCCGGTCGGTGGTCTCGCGCTCGGCCGCCATGGCGCGCCGCTCCGCCGCCGAGATCCTTGTCGCGACCTCGCGCAGCTCGGCGAGCGTCACCGATTTCGGCAGGCCGTCATCGCCGAGCTTCAGCGCCGAGATGAGCGCCCGGTGCACGATCAGGTCGGCATAGCGCCGGATCGGCGAGGTGAAATGGGCGTAGCGGCGCAGGTTGAGGCCGAAATGCCCGTAATTCTCGGCGACATATTCGGCCTGCGCCTGCGTGCGCAGTACGATCTCGTTCATCAGGAGCTCGTTCTCCGAGCCCTTGATCATGGCGAGGATGCGGTTGAACAGCACCGGCCGCAGCGCGGCGTCCTTGGGCAGCTTGATGCCGATCGAGGCCAGCACCTCGCCGAGCGCCCGCATCTTCTCGAGCGAGGGCTCGTCATGGCAGCGATAGATCAGCGGGCTCTTGGCCTTCTCCAGCGTCTCGGCGGCGGCGACGTTGGCGAGGATCATGAACTCCTCGATCAGCCGGTGCGCCGCAAGCCGCTCAGGCACGATCACGCGGGTGACCTTGCCGTCGGCATCGAGGACGAGCTTGCGCTCGGGCAGGTCGAGGTCGAGCGGCTGGCGGGCGTCGCGGGCGCGGGCGGCCGAGCCATAGGCGGCCCAAAGCGGCATCAGGATGCTCTGCCGGATCGGGCCGGTCAGGTCGTCCGGCTTGCCGTCGATCGCCGCTTGGGCCTGCTGGTAGGAGAGCTTCGCCGCCGAGCGCATCATGATGCGGTGGAAGGAGTGGCTCTTCTTGGCTCCGTCGGCCTTGAGGATCAGGCGGACGGCCAGGGCAGGGCGGTCCTCGCCGCCGCGCAGCGAGCAGAGATCGTTCGAGATCCGCTCGGGCAGCATCGGCACGACGCGATCCGGGAAATAGACCGAATTGCCGCGCTCCAGCGCCTCGCGGTCGAGCGCCGAGCCGGGACGGACGTAGGAAGCGACGTCGGCGATGGCGACGGTGACGATATGGCCACCCGGGTTGTCAGGGTCATCGTCAGGCGCGGCATGGACGGCGTCGTCATGGTCCTTGGCGTCGGCGGGATCGATGGTGATCAGCGGTAGCGCCCGCCAATCCTCGCGGCCGGCGAGCGTCGCGGGCTTGGCGGCTTCCGCCTCGGCGAGGGTGGCGGGCTGGAATTCGTAGGGGATGCCGTGAGCGTGGATCGCAATCAGCGAGACCGCGCGCTCCGATTTCAGCGAGCCGAGCCGCTCGCGCACCCTGGCCTGCGGCGGGCCGAAGCGGCTCTCGCGGGCGAAGGAGACCGAGACGAGATCGCCATCCTGGGCATTGCCGGTCTGGCTCTTCGGGATCAGCGCCTCGCGCCCTTGCGCCTTCTTGTCGACCGGGACGAGCCGGCCGGAACCGTCGGGCAGGGCGCGGAAGATGCCGAGCACCTGCGCCTTGGCCTTGCCCATCACCTTGAGGGGGCGGCCCGACCATTGGTAGCCCTCGACACCGCGCAGCTTCGTCAGCTTGAGCAGGACATGGTCCCCGATGCCGGGGGCCACGGCGGTCGGGGCCTTTGGCTTGCGGCGGAACTCGCGCTGGCGCTCCAGTAGAATCTTCGGCGCCTCGCCCTGATCGGCCTCGTTCCATTCGAGCGGGACGGCGACGAGATCGCCCTCGCGATCGCGCGACTTGACCTCGCAGAGCAGCACGGCGGGGAGGGCGGCATGCGGCTTGACCGGGCTGGAGCCGCCATTCTCCTCCAGTTCGAGCTCGCGCAGCAGGCGCTTCAGCCAGATCTTGCCGCCGGCATCGAGCTGGAAGGCTTTGGCGATGTCGCGGCGGCCGGGCTCGCGGCCGGCGGCGCGCTCCTCCTCGATGAAGGCGAGGATGGCGTCACGGGAGAGGTCGGCGTCGGGACGGGACAAAGGCTCGGGCCTCGTCAGCGGCTGCTGGGCGCAAAGGACATGGGACGGTTCTGGCATGGCGCGGCGGACGGCGCCAGAACGGCCTGTGCAGAACTGCCGCCCGAAACGGAGAAGGGCCGCCCTTGCGGGCAGCCCTTCCATTGCCGAACCGCAGCCCCGGTAACAGGGCTAAGCGTCACGGAAACTCACGCGCAACCGAACCCCTCATGGGACGAGTCCAGGCCACGTGCCAGCCGCGACAGCGGTTGATGACAATGAGACACTGGATCACCTCCTTTCAGTTGTTACCGACACAAGGAGGCTAGGGTGATTCCGCCGCCGGCGTAAATGGCAAAGATTCGGCGGCTCACAGGTCAGGGGCTGCAATGAAAACGGGCATCGGGCGACCTTCTGGTGCTGTTGCCTATTTTCTGTGCGGTCGATTTGCCTGCTGAATAGTCATCTGCCGGCCCCACACATGATGTTTGCGTACAAGGGCGTCCCGCCGGCAGGAAATCGCTTCAAAAGCCGCCCTGAACACGCCTTGTTGCGGTGTCCTGATAGCCCTGCATCGGGTTGGCACGTCGCTTGCGAACTTCCCCGCCAGCCGGAACGGCAGCTGGCGCCCGGCAAGGGCGTGGTCAACAGGGACCTCAGGGGACATCGCAAGTGAAACTCACTCGTCGCACGGTCATCGGCGCCGCCTTCGCGGGCGCCACGGTTCTCTCCTCGCTGCAGCCCGCGGCGGCGCAAGAGACCATCAAGGTCGGCATCCTGCATTCGCTCTCCGGCACGATGGCGATCTCGGAGACGACGCTGAAGGACGCCATGCTCATGCTCATCGAGGAGCAGAACAAGAAGGGCGGCGTGCTCGGCAAGAAGCTCGAGGCGGTGGTGGTCGACCCGGCCTCGAACTGGCCGCTCTTCGCCGAGAAGGCGCGCGAGCTGATCGTCAAGGACAAGGTCGCGGCCGTGTTCGGCTGCTGGACCTCGGTCTCGCGCAAGTCCGTGCTCCCGGTGTTCAAGGAGCTGAACTCGATCCTGTTCTATCCCGTCCAGTACGAGGGCGAGGAGAGCGAGCGCAACGTCTTCTATACCGGCGCTGCGCCGAACCAGCAGGCGATCCCGGCCGTCGACTACCTCGCCAAGGAAGAGAAGGTCGAGCGCTGGGTGCTCGCCGGCACCGACTATGTCTATCCGCGCACGACCAACAAGATCCTGGAGGCCTACCTTCTCGCCAAGGGCGTGAAGAAGGAGGACATCCTGATCAACTATACGCCGTTCGGCCATTCCGACTGGCAGACCATCGTCTCCGACATCAAGAAGTTCGGCACGGCCGGCAAGAAGACCGCCGTGGTCTCGACCATCAACGGCGACGCCAACGTTCCCTTCTACAAGGAGCTCGGCAACCAGGGCATCAAGGCGACCGACATTCCGGTCGTCGCCTTCTCGGTCGGTGAGGAAGAGCTCGCCGGCATCGACACCAAGCCGCTGGTCGGCCATCTCGCCGCCTGGAACTACTTCCAGTCGGTCAAGACGCCGGAGAACGAGGCCTTCATCAAGCAGTGGAAGGCCTTCAAGAAGAACGACAAGGCCGTCACCAACGACCCGATGGAAGCCCATGTCATCGGCTTCAACATGTGGGTGAAGGCGGTCGAGAAGGCCAAGTCCACCGATCCGGACAAGGTCATCGACGCGCTGCCCGGCATCGAGGCCCCGAACCTGACCGGCGGCGTCTCGAAGATGCTGCCGAACCACCACATCACCAAGCCGGTGCTGATCGGCGAGATCAAGGCCGACGGCCAGTTCGACGTGGTCTCGAAGACCGGCCTCGTCGCTGGCGACGCCTGGTCGAAGGAACTCGACGGCTCCAAGGATCTGGTCGGTGACTGGGTCGAGAAGAAGTGCGGCAACTTCAACGTCAAGACCGGCAAGTGCGGCGGCGCCTGAGTTAAGAGGGGGAAGGGCGGCACGGTCGATCAACGCCCGGCCGCCCTTCGAATTGCCTGAGCATGCCGCCGGATCGGCCGGCGGCATGCGGACAGTCGACCAGCCAATCGAAGCGAGACATGCGGATTCTCCCCAGCCTCCTGCGCACGCTTGCGCTCGCGATGACGCTCGCCTTCGCGCCGGCCATCGTGTTCGCGCAGAGCGCCGACGACGCCTTCGCGCGTCTCAACGCCGACAGCTTCTCGGACACGGCGCGCGCCATCGACATCCTCGTCCAGAGCGCCCATCCGAACGCGGCCGTGATCATCGAGGCGCTGGCCGATGGCCGGCTGCTCGCCGGGGGCGGCGCGGTCGCGGTGAAGACGAAGGAGGGGAGCTTCCTCGACGCGCGGACCGGGCAGGCGCTCGCAGCGCCGCCGGCCGGGCTGAACCCGGTCAGACTCAACAACAACGTCCGCCGGGTGATCCAGGGTGCGCTCGGCGGCCTCGGGCTGATCAATCCCGATCCGGCCAAGCGCGTCGCGGCGGCCGAGGCGGTGTTCCGGGCGCGTGACGTCTCGGTGCTGCCGGTGCTCGAAGCCGCCATTGCCAAGGAAACCAACGATCGGGCACGCCGGGCCCTGCGCGAGGCGCAGGCCGCGATCCTGATCGCCAAGACCGATGCCCCGCCCTTCGACCGCATCGCCGCCGTCGACGTGCTGCGCGAGCGCGGCGACCAGGATGCGCTGGCGACGCTGCGGGCCTTGCCGGGCGACGCGACGCCGGGCCTCAAGGAAGCCCAGGCGCGCGCCATCTCCGACATCGAGGGCAAGCTCGCTCTGTGGCGGGCGGGCCAGAACCTCTGGTACGGGCTCTCGCTCGGCTCGGTGCTGCTGCTCGCCGCGATCGGCCTCGCCATCACCTTCGGCGTGATGGGCGTGATCAACATGGCCCATGGCGAAATGGTGATGCTCGGCGCCTACACCACCTTCGTGGTGCAGGAACTGATCCGCGCGCACGCGCCGGTGCTGTTCGACTGGTCGCTGGCGATCGCGCTGCCGGCGGCCTTCGTCGTCGCTGGTGCCGTCGGCATCGCGATCGAACGTGGCGTGATCCGTTTCCTTTATGGCCGGCCGCTGGAGACGCTGCTGGCGACCTGGGGCATCAGCCTGATCCTGCAGCAGGCGGTGCGCACCGCCTTCGGGCCGACCAATCGCGAGGTCGGCGCGCCCAGCTTCATGTCCGGCGCCTTCGAGCTCGGCGGTCTTGCCATCACCTGGAACCGGCTCTGGATCATCGTCTTCGCCGCGCTGGTCTTCCTGGCGCTGCTGGCGATCCTCAAGCTGACGCCGATGGGCCTGCAGATGCGCGCCGTCACGCAGAACCGGCGCATGGCCTCGGCGATGGGCATCCGCACCGGCCGGATCGACGCGCTGACCTTCGGACTGGGCTCAGGGGTAGCGGGCCTCGCCGGCGTCGCGCTCTCGCAGATCGACAATGTCAGCCCCAATCTCGGCCAGAGCTACATCATCGACAGCTTCATGGTCGTGGTCTTCGGCGGCGTCGGCAATCTCTGGGGCACGCTGATCAGCGCCATGAGCCTCGGCGTCGCCAACAAGCTGCTGGAGCCTTACGCAGGCGCGGTTCTGGGCAAGATCGCGCTGCTGGTCTTCATCATCCTGTTCATCCAGAAGCGCCCGCGCGGCCTGTTCGCGCTGAAGGGCAGGGCGGTGGAAGCATGATCACCCGCTTCCTCCTCTCGAACATGGACAAGCGGGGCTATGCCTTCCTCGTCCTCGTCGCGGCGATCGGCCTTTTGGTGCCGCTGGCGAACCTCTTGATGCCGGCCGGCTCGCCCTTCCATGTCTCGACCGCGACCATGTCGCTCTGGGGCAAATATCTCTGCTACGCGCTGCTGGCGATCTCGCTCGATCTGGTCTGGGGCTATTGCGGCATCCTTTCGCTCGGCCATGGCGCCTTCTTCGCGCTCGGCGGCTATGCGATGGGCATGTACCTGATGCGCCAGATCGGCTCGCGCGGCGTCTACGGCAATCCGGTGCTGCCCGACTTCATGGTGTTCCTGAACTGGGGGGAATTGCCCTGGTACTGGTACGGCTTCTCGTCCTTCCCCTTCGCCATGCTGATGGTGCTGCTGGTCCCCGGGCTGCTCGCCTTCGTCTTCGGCTGGTTCGCTTTCCGCAGCCGCGTCACCGGCGTCTACCTCTCGATCATCACCCAGGCGCTGACCTATGCGCTGCTGCTCGCCTTCTTCCGCAACGACATGGGCTTCGGCGGCAATAACGGCCTGACCGACTTCAAGGACATCCTCGGCTTCAACGTGCAGGCGCAGGGCACGCGCGCGGCGCTGTTCGCGATGACCTGCACGATGCTGATCGCCGGCTTCCTGATCGCGCGCGGCATCGTCGGCTCCAAGCTCGGCAAGGTGGTGATCGCGATCCGTGACGCGGAATCGCGCACGCGCTTCCTCGGCTACCGGGTCGACCGCTTCAAGCTCTTCGTCTTCACCGTCTCCGCCTGCATGGCCGGTGTCGCCGGGGCGCTCTACGTCCCGCAGGTCGGCATCATCAATCCCAGCGAATTCGCCCCGGCCAACTCGATCGAGACCGTGATCTGGGTCGCGGTCGGCGGGCGCGGCTCGCTGGTGGGCGCGGCGCTCGGGGCTGTCGTGGTCAACTGGGCCAAGACGATGTTCACCTCTGGCTTCATGGCGCCGTATTGGCTGTTCGCGCTCGGCGCGCTCTTCGTCTTCGTCACCCTGTTCATGCCGAAGGGCATTCTCGGCACCGTGCAGGGCTGGTGGGAGAAGCGCCGCAAGCCCGAAGCCCTGCCGGCGGCAGACCCGGCTCCGGCGGAGTGAGATCGATGAACGCTCCCACACCCGGCGCGCTGACCTCCTCGCTGCTCTATCTCGACGGCGTCAGCGTCTCCTTCGACGGTTTCAAGGCGATCCGCGGCCTGTCGCTGACGATCGAGCCCGGCGAGATGCGCGCCATCATCGGCCCGAACGGCGCCGGCAAGACGACGATGATGGACATCATCACCGGCAAGACCCGGCCGGACGAGGGCACGGTGATGTTCGGCGGCTCGGTCGACCTGACCCGGCTCGATGAGGCGGCGATCGCCAATCTCGGCATCGGCCGCAAGTTCCAGAAGCCGACCGTGTTCGACTTCCATACCATCGAGGACAACATCCTCCTGGCGCTGAAATCGAAGCGCACAGTGCTGAAGACGCTGTTCTGGCAGACGCAAAGCGCCCAGCAGAAGCGGATCGACGAGATCCTCGGCATCATCAAGCTCGCCGACAAGCGCGATCGGCTCGCCGGCTCGCTCTCGCATGGCCAGAAACAGTGGCTCGAGATCGGGATGCTGCTGGCGCAGGACCCCAAGCTCCTGCTCGTCGATGAGCCGGCCGCCGGCATGACCGATGGCGAGACGGCGCAGACTGCGGTGCTGCTCAAGGAGATCGCGAAAGATCACTCGGTCATCGTGGTCGAGCACGACATGGGCTTCATCCGCGAGCTCGGCGTGAAGGTGACAGTGCTGCACGAGGGATCGGTGCTGGCCGAAGGCCCGCTCGATCAGGTTAGTGCCAATGAGCGTGTGGTCGAAGTCTATCTGGGGCGCTAGCATGATCAGGAAACGTACAAGCCGGTTTTCCGATCAGGCCATGCAGCGGGACAACTGCTCATGCTGACTGTGGATGTCATCGATCTCCATTACGGTGCAGCACAGGCGCTCAGGCGCGTCTCGGTCAGCGCCGAGATCGGCAAGGTCACTTGCGTCATGGGCCGCAACGGCGTCGGCAAGACCTCGCTGATGCGCGCCATCGTCGGCCACCAGCCGATCTCGGGCGGGCATATCCGCCTCGACGGCGAGGACATCTCGGCACTGCGCAGCGAGGACAGGGCCCGCGCCGGCATCGCCTATGTGCCGCAGGGCCGCGAGGTCTTCCCGCTATTGACGGTGAAGGAAAACCTCGAGACCGGCTTTGCGCCCTTGCCCCGCAAGGAGCGCTTCATCCCGAACGAACTGTTCGACCTCTTCCCCGTGCTGCAGTCCATGCTGGGCCGGCGCGGCGGAGACCTCTCGGGTGGCCAGCAGCAGCAGCTCGCGATCGCGCGGGCGCTGGTCACCCGACCCAGGCTGCTGGTGCTGGACGAGCCGACCGAGGGCATCCAGCCCTCGATCATCAAGGATATCGGCCGCGCCATCGACTATCTTCGCCAGAAGGGCGGCATGGCGATCGTGCTGGTCGAGCAGTATTTCGACTTCGCCCGCGACCTTGCCGACACGATGTTCGTGATGGACCGCGGCGAGGTCGTGCTGGCCGGGCCGATGGCGGAATTGGACGGGGCGCAGGTTCAGAGGTTGATTCAGGTCTAGCCGCCAAGGGATTGAGGCAAGCCGATTTCGGTGCGTGCTTCATCCGTCATGGTCGGGCTTGTCCCGACCATCCACGTCTTTCCGGCATGCGGTGTTCAAGACGCGGATGCTCGCCACAAGGGCGAGCATGACGGAGACCTGACCCGCTGACCAGGAGTCAGCGGGTCCGATGTAGCCTCGGTTCAAGCAGCGAGGTCGCGCGCGGCGAAGACCTCCTTCGCTGCGAACAGCCCGTTCAGCGCTGCCGGGAAGCCGGCATAGACGGCCATCTGGATCAGGATCTCGGTGATCTCCTGGCGCGACAGGCCGACGTTCAGCCCGGCCTCGATATGGACCTTGAGCTGCGGCTGGGCGTTGCCCATCGCGGCCAGCGCCGCGATCGTCGCGATCTCGCGGGAGCGCAGGTCGAGCCCCGGCCGCGAATAGATGTCTCCGAACGGAAATTCGAGAATGTAGTCGGCGAAATCGGGTGCGATGTCGGCGAGCGCCGCGATCACCTTGTGGCCGGCGTCGCCATCGATCTCAGCGAGAGCCCGCTTGCCGCGCTCCAGCCTGTTGGTTTCGACGTGAGCGTTGATGTGCGTCATGGTCTTCGATCCTCTTCTCGATGTCGGCATAGCCGGCGATCTTGGTGTCGAGGACGAGAAGGCAGGCTTCGAGTTCGGCGACGCGAGCGCGAACCTGCTCGCGGTGCCGTTCCAGCAACAGACGACGATCGGCTTCCGTGCCGGCTCCCGCTTCGCGCAGCGCCGCATAGCGCAGCATCTGGCGGAGCGGCATGCCGGTAGTCTTGAGCCGGCCGAGGAAATCGATCCAGGTCAGGATCGAGGCGTCGTAGTCGCGCTGGCGTGACCGATCCCTGTCGGCATAGGGCAGCAGCCCGATCCGCTCGTAATAGCGGATCGTATGGGCCGACAATCCCGATCGCCTGGCAAGTTCACCGATCTTCATGGCCGCCTTCTCATCACGACGCCCGGGAAGCTACGAGTTCGAGCGCACTCTAAGTCAATGCGGTCGCCGAAACTTTTTTCGGGGACTATGCGCCCGTCTCAAAACTCCAGCGGCGCGTTGTCGATGACCTCCTTCATCACGAAGAAGGTGCGGGTCTGGCGCACGCCCGGCAGGGTCAGCAGCGTCTTCGCATGCAGCTTGTTGAAGTCGGCGAGGTCGCGGACGCGGATCTTGAGGAAATAGTCGAAATCGCCGGCGACGATGTGGCAGTCGAGCACGACGGGAAGCTGCTTCACCGCCTCCTCGAACAGGCCGAAGCTTTCGGGCGTCGAGCGGTCGAGCACGACGCCGACGATGGCGAGCGTGCCCTTCTCGACCTTGTGCGGATCGACCTGCGCACGCACGCCGGTGACGTAGCCTTCCGTGAACAGCCGCTGGATACGGCGATGGCAGGTGGCGGCGCTGGTGTTCACCCGCTTGGCGATCTCGGCATTGCCCATGCGCCCGTCGGCCTGCAGCAAACGCAGGATTCTGAGGTCGGTTTTGTCGAGTTCTGCCTCCATGAACGATTCTTTCGTTTTACCTGCTAGTCATGTCGTCAGATGCTAGCAGATTGCGGCTCTAGCGAAAGCGGAAAGAAAATTGGGGGCCAAGTTCGAGAGTACCTTTCAAGGTCGCTTTGCTAGCATTCGCGGGTCATTTCAGGAGGGAAACCCGCCATGCTCGCCAAGTTCGAACGCTATCCCCTGACCTTCGGGCCGTCGCCGATCGAGAAGCTGCCGCGGCTTTCCGCCCATCTCGGCGGCGGCGTCGCGCTCTATGCCAAGCGCGAGGACTGCAACTCCGGTCTCGCCTTCGGCGGCAACAAGCTGCGCAAGCTCGAATACATCATCCCGGATGCGATCGCGTCGGGCGCCGACACGCTGGTCTCGATCGGCGGCGTCCAGTCGAACCATACCCGCATGGTCGCGGCGACCGCCGCCAAGATCGGCATGAAGTGCCGCCTCGTGCAGGAGAGCTGGGTGCCGCATGAGGACGCGGTCTATGACCGGGTCGGCAACATCCTGATGTCGCGGGTGATGGGCGCCCATGTCGAGCTGGTCGACGAGGGCTTCGACATCGGCATCCGCGCGAGCTGGGAAAACGCGCTGGAGGATGTGAAGGCCAAGGGCGGCAAGCCCTATGCGATCCCGGCCGGCGCCTCCGTGCACAAGTTCGGCGGGCTCGGCTATGTCGGCTTCGCCGAGGAGGTGAGGGCGCAGGAGGAAGAGCTCGGCTTCAAGTTCGACTATATCGTCGTCTGCACCGTGACCGGCTCGACCCATGCCGGCATGGTCGTCGGCTTCGCCAAGGACGGCCGCCAGCGCAACGTCATCGGCATCGACGCCTCCGCCACCCCGGCGCAGACCAAGGCGCAGGTGCTCGACATCGCGCAGAAGACCTCGGAGCTGGTCGGCGGCAAGCAGATCACCGCCGACGACATCGTGCTGAACGAGGACTACGCCTACCCGGTCTACGGCGTGCCTTCCAAGGAGACGATCGAGGCGATCCGCCTGTCGGCCCAGCTCGAAGGCATGATGACCGACCCCGTCTATGAGGGGAAATCGATGCAGGGCATGATCGACCTGGTGAAGAAGGGCTTCTTCCCAGCCGGCTCGAAGGTGCTCTACGCCCATCTCGGCGGCGTGCCGGCGATCAACGGCTACAGCTACACCTTCCGCAACGGCTGAGCGCCATGGAGGCGCTCGTCCTCTGCGAGATCGCGGCGGGGCGCGAGGATCTGCGCGAGGCCCTGCTTGCGCGGATCGGCCGGCTCGGCCTCGGCGGGCGGGCGAAGCTGAGCTTCGTCGCCCGCGACCGGAACGCTCCCGGCAACATGCTGCTGGCTGTCGGCTTCCCCCAGACGGCGGGGGCCGAGCGCTTTGCCGCCGAGGCGATCAGTGACGGGCTCAGCCCTGCCGCCGTCAGGTTGCTCGCGGTCGAGCCTGCCTGGCAGGCCGAGCCGCTGCCGCTGATGTTTCCGTGAAGAGCATGGCCGCACCGCCTCGGCGCGGCTTGCCCCTTGGGCTGCGGCGGGGCATTTAGCATCGCCAAAGCCGGCTTCCCGCCGGCCGCAGGAGCGTTCGCGATGCAGCTTGGAGTGGTCGGCCTCGGCCGCATGGGAGCCAATATCGTCCGGCGGCTGCACCGCGCCGGGCACAATTGCGTGGTCTATGACCGCGACCCGAAGCCGGGCGAGGCGCTGGCGAAGGACGGCGCCGTCAATGTCGGCGACCTCAAGGAAATGGTCGCCAAGCTCCAGGCGCCGCGGGCGATCTGGATCATGCTGCCGGCCGGCGAGATCACCGAAAAGACGCTCACCGAGCTCGCGGTGATGATGGCGCCCGGCGACACCCTGATCGACGGTGGCAACGCGTTCTGGAAGGACGATGTCCGGCGCGGGCGCGAGCTCGAAGCCAAGGGCCTGCACTATCTCGATATCGGCACGTCGGGCGGCGTGCACGGGCTGGAGCGCGGCTACTGCCTGATGATCGGCGGCGACAAGGCGACCTTCGACCGGCTGGAGCCGATCTTCCAGGCGCTGGCCCCGGGCAAGGGCGGGATCGAGCCGACGAAACATCGCGAGGGGCGCAACCCGACGGCCGAGCAGGGCTATCTGCATTGCGGTCCGGCCGGCGCCGGCCATTTCGTCAAGATGATCCATAACGGCATCGAATACGGGATGATGCAGGCCTTCGCCGAAGGCTTCGACCTGCTGCGCAATGCCTCGGCCAAGGACGGCCTGCCGGAGGAATACGGCTTCGACTTCGACGTCGCCGAGATATCCGAGGTCTGGCGGCGCGGCTCGGTCGTGACCTCCTGGCTGCTCGACCTCACCGCCGAGGCGCTGGCGGCCGACGAGGAACTCGGCGCCTATTCCGGCCATGTCTCGGATTCGGGCGAGGGGCGCTGGACCGTGCAGGCGGCGATCGAGACCGCGACGCCGGCCGAGGTGCTGACCTCCTCGCTCTACACCCGCTTCCGCTCGCGCAAGGACCACACCTTCGCCGAGAAGGTTCTCTCCGCCATGCGCGCCGGCTTCGGCGGCCATGTCGAGCCGAAGAAGCAGGGCTGACGCGAATGGTTTTCGCCAAGGACGCCGGCGCGCCGGCGGTGATTGTCGTGATGGGCGTGGCGAGTTCGGGCAAGACCTCGCTCGGCGAGCGGCTGGCCGAGCGCCTCGGCTGGCCGTTCCGCGATGCCGACTCGTTCCATCCCCCTGCGAATGTCGCGAAGATGTCCAGCGGCATCCCGCTGACTGATGAGGACCGCAAGCCCTGGCTGGCGGCGATCGCGGCCTGGATCGACGAATTGCGCACCACGGGCAAGAACGGCATCGTCACCTGCTCGGCGCTGAAGAAGGCCTATCGCGAGGTGATCGTCGGGGATCGGCCTGATGTCGCGCTGGTCTATCTCAAGGGCTCGCGCGAACTGATCGGCCAGCGCATGGCCGCCCGCCAGCACCATTTCATGCCGCCCGCGCTGCTCGACAGCCAGTTCGCGACGCTGGAGGAGCCGGGCGCAGATGAAAGCCCGCTCGTCGTCCAGGTCGAGGCGAGCAAGGAGGCGATCGTCGAGCAGGTCGTGAGCGAATTGCGGCTGGGCTAGCAGTCCGGCGCCGGCTGCAAGCCCGCTCCTAGTTTCAACCGATTGAAAAAAGGCCGCAATCAGAGCATTGCTTTAAGGGAGGCGGGGGAGCCGCCGGTCCCAAGGTATCATCATGCTCGACAAAGCCGTTCCGCCGCGCACGCTCAAGCTCAATGCCGCCGACAATGTCGCGGTCGCCGTCGATCCGATCGATGTCGGTGTCAGCGCTGCCGGGGTCACCGCGCTGAAGCGCATCCCGCGCGGCCACAAGATCGCGCTGACCCGGATCGCCAAGGACGAGCCGATCCGCAAGTTCGGCCAGATCATCGGCTTCGCCACGCTCGACATCCCGCCAGGTGAATGGGTGCACGAGCACAATACCGGCTTCCACGCCTTCGAGCGCGACTATGCCTATGCCGCCGAGGCCAAGAAGGAGCTGATCCTGCCGGTTGAGCAGCAGGCGACCTTCCAGGGCTTCCGCCGCAAGGACGGCCGCGCCGGCACGCGCAATTATGTCGGCATCCTGACTTCGGTGAACTGCTCGGCCTCGGCCGCGCGCTTCATGGCCGAGGAGGTCAAGCGCTCGGGCATCCTCGCCGACTATCCCAATGTCGACGGCGTGATCGCGCTGACGCACGGCACCGGCTGCGGCATCGACTACAATGGCGAGAGCTTCGAGGTGCTGAAGCGCACCACGTGGGGCTATGCCTGCAACCCGAACATGGCGGCGGTGCTGGTCGTCGGCCTCGGCTGCGAAGGCTTCCAGATCAAGCGGATGAAGGAAGCCTATGGCGTCGAGGAGAGCGACATCTTCCGTACCATGACGATCCAGGAGACCGGCGGCACCAAGAAGAGCGTCGCCGCCGGCGTCGAGGCGCTGAAGACGATGCTGCCGATCGCCAACCGGGTGTCGCGCGAGACGGTGCCGGCCTCCGAACTGATGCTGGCGCTGCAATGCGGCGGCTCGGACGGCTATTCCGGCATCACCGCCAATCCGGCGCTGGGCGCCGCCGTCGACATCCTGGTCGAGCATGGCGGCACCGCGATCCTCTCCGAGACGCCGGAGATCTACGGCGCCGAGCACCTTCTCACCCGCCGCGCCGCCACCCGCGAGGTCGGCGAGAAGCTCGTCGGCATCATCAAATGGTGGGAGGACTATACCGAGCGCGCCCGGATGAGCATGAACAACAACCCCTCGCCGGGGAACAAGGCGGGAGGGCTGACCACCATCCTGGAGAAGTCGCTCGGCGCGGCCGCCAAGGGCGGCACCAAGACGCTGTCGGCGGTCTACCACTATGCCGAGCCGGTGCGCGACAAGGGCTTCGTCTACATGGACACGCCCGGCTACGACCCTGTCGCGGCGACCGGCCAGGTCGCCGGCGGCGCCAACATCCTCGCCTTCACCACCGGCCGCGGTTCGGCCTATGGCTGCAAGCCGACGCCCTCGGTCAAGCTCGCCACCAACACGCCGATCTACGAGAAGATGATCGACGACATGGACATCAATTGCGGCGACGTGCTGGACGGCGTGAGCCTGGAGGAGAAGGGCCGCGAAATCTTCGAGACGCTGCTGAAGATCGCTTCCGGCGAGCGTTCGAAGTCCGAGCAGCTCGGCTATGGCGACGCCGAGTTCGTGCCCTGGCAGATCGGCGCGACGATGTGAGGGCGCGCAGTCGCGCAGTTGTTTAGGCGGTCATCCCGGACAAGCCGCGAAGCGGCGCCGATCCGGGATCCATTCCTGAACCGTTCCGGAATGGATCCCGGCTCTCCGCTTCGCTCGGGCCGGGATGACACGCGTCAGGCAGACTTTCCCGATCAGGCACTCACCAGCCTGAGCCGCGTTCCCCACGGATCGGTGCTCTCGAAACCGCGCGCCACGGTCGACGGCGCATAGCCGGCTTTCGTCATGCGCTCGCGTTGTGCTGCGAGCATAGTGGGGTCGGCGACTTCCAGCGAGAACCAGTCGAGGCCGGTCTGGGCGAGGTCGCGCTGTCCTGCGCCGGCGCTGTTCCAGGTGTTGAGCGCGACATGGTGATGATAGCGGCCTGACGAGAGGAAGCTCGCCGTGTCGCGGCGCGAGGTCGAATCGAGGCCGATCGCGTCGCGATAGAAGCTCTCGGACTGCGCGATGTTGCCGACGCGAAGATGCATATGGCCGATGCGCAGCCCGGCGGGCGCGTCGCGATAGTCGCTGCGGCTGGTGTCGGTCAGAGCGAGGATGCCGTCGATGTCGAGCCGGTGGGTGCCCATGACGACGCGCTCGCCCTCCCAGCGCCAGAGCCGCGGGTCGCGGTCGGCATAGACCTCGATGCCGTTGCCCTCGGGATCGTCGAGATAGACTGCTTCGCTGACGCTGTGGTCGGCGAAGCCGGTGAGCGGCGTCTGGTTGCGCGCGACATGGACGAGCCAGCGGGCGAGATCGTGCCGCGACGGCATCAGGAAGGCGGTGTGGAACAGGCCGGCGGCATTGCGCGGCTCGTAATTGGCCTGCGGCCGGGGCTCCATCCAGACCAGCGGCACGCCGCCGGCGCCGAGGATGACGCCATCGGCGCTGGCCGAGATCACGCCGAGTCCGAGCACCGACTGGTAATAGCGGCTCATACTGTCGAGATCGCGCACGCGCAGACCGATAGCGCCGCAGCGGATCGGCGTGCTGCCGGCAAAGCTAGATCCCGAGCCAGGGCTGGCTGGCCCCGGTCCCTCCGCCTGCGCGGCTGCGGCGGCCGCCATGGCGAGCGAGGTGGTGCCGGCGAGCCGCAACAGGGCCCTTCTCGTCAAGGCAATCGTCATCGTCACCCGTTCCGGTCGCGGCGCTTCGCCGCTGCGGCCGTGCAGAGCATTCTTCGTGGCGGCATGCATGTCACAAGCACGCGAGGGGCAAAACCCGCTCCGGCGGTCGCAATGGAGCCGCGGCTCACAACTCCGAAGCAAACCCCCATTGCGGGACATGGGCGGCGAGCTTGTCGAGCAGCTTCCCGAGCTGGGTCCGCTCTTCGCCCGACAGGCAATCGAGCATCGCCTGCTCCCTGGCCTTGAGCGCCGGGATGTAGCGCTCATAGAGGGCGCGGCCTTCCGGCGTCAGGAAGAGGAGCTGGCGGCGGCTGTCGGCCTTGTCGGGCTCGCGCCGGATCAGCTTCTTCTTCTCGAGCAGGATCACGGCGCGGCTGACGCTGGCCTTGAGATGGCCGGAGAATTCGCAGAACTCGCTGGCGCTGGCGCCGTCGCGCACGGTCAGGAAGATCAGGATGACGATCTCCGGCCGGGTCAGCCCGAACTCCATCTCGATCGCCCGGAAGGAGGGCTCGCGGTAGAAATTCAGGACATAGCCGATCTTGTAGGCGGTCGGGATCGCGGTGCCGTCGAGGATGGCGCGCCGCTGCCCGGCGTCGAGCTCGCCGGGCTCGTCCTGCGGAATTAGTCTCACATTAGACTTTTTTGTTGCGCGCGCCATGAGCCGGTCCTAGCATCCTCGCTAAGGAATGGCACGGTTTTGCCGTGCCGGGAGGAGGCGATGGACCAGGCTGGTGCCATAAGGCGGCAGGCGTTTTCGCGCGCGCCGGAGCGGCAATGCTTCTATTCGGGCACGGACGCCCATCCGATCTATGTCGACCGGCTCGGGACGGCGGCGGCCGGGCGCCTGCCGATCGTGCTCGTCCATGGCGGCGGCCATACCGGCGCCTGCTATCTGACGACGCCCGATGGCCGGCCCGGCTGGGCGCCCGCCTTCGCCGCTTCCGGCCGCGCGGTCTTCGTGCCGGACTGGCCGGGCCATGGCCGCTCGCCGATGCGGCCGGATTTCGCGACCCTGTCGAGCGTCGAGATCGCCACCAGCCTGCAGCGCCTGCTGGAAGAGATCGGGCCGGCGGTGCTGCTGGTGCATTCGGCCAGCGGGCCGATGGCCTGGTGGATCGCCGAGCGGAGCCCGCAAGCAGTCGCGGCGATCGTCGGCGTCGCGCCCGGCGGGCCGGCGAACCTGCTGCCGGTGCTGCCCGACGATGCCGAGGCGGTGGCGAAGCTCAAGGACGATGAGAGCCTGGGCTGTCCCGTCCGGGTCGAGGAAGACAAGCCGCTCTTCATCCCGCCCGAGTTCATGCGGGCCTATTGGGCGAATTCCAGGCGCTTTCCGCAGCAGGCCTTCGAGGCCTATCGCCGCTCGATCGTACCCGAGAGCGCGCGGCTGATGAACGAGCGCTTCAATATCGGCGGCAAGGGGCTGCGCATCGCCGATCCGGCGAACCTTTCCAAGCTGCCGATCCTGATCGTCACCGGCGACAGCGATCCGCGCCATCCGCGCGCGGTCGACGAGGCGACGGCGCGCTATCTCGGCGGCGAGTTCACCTTCCTGCCGGAGCGCGGCATCAGCGGCAACGGCCATATGCCGATGTGCGAGGACAACAGCGACGAGATCGCGGCCCTGATCGTCGCCTGGCTGGAGGCAAAGGGTCTTTGAGGCTCGAACCGTCGGCACTGCCGGACGATCAGCTCGGGAGGATAATGATGCGGTCGCTTCTCGCAGGCGGCGCCCTGATGGCGCTCGCCTCCATACCGGCGCTGGCCCAGGTCAGCGACGATGTCGTCAAGATCGGCGTGCTGACCGATATGGCCGGCGTCACCGCCGATATCGGCGGCAAGGGCTCGGTGATCGCGGCGGAGCTGGCGGTGAAGGAATTCGGCGCCACCGTGCTCGGCAAGCCGATCCAGATCGTCGCCGCCGACCACCAGCACAAGGCCGATCTCGGCACCTCGATCGCCCGGCAATGGTTCGATATCGACAAGGTCGACGCCGTGGTCGACGTGCCGAATTCGGCGGTCGCGTTGGCGCTGCAGTCGCTCGCCCGCGAGAAGAAGCGGATCGTGATGTATTCCGGCGCCGGCACGACGGCGCTGACCAATGAGCAGTGCTCGCCCTATGGCTTCCACTGGACCTACGACACCTATGGCGTCGCCCGCGGCACCGCCTCGGCCGTGGTCAAGGCGGGCGGCACCTCCTGGTTCATGCTGGCCTCCGACTACGCCTTCGGCCACCAGCTCCAGAAGGACGCGACCGATGTCGTCGAGGCCAATGGCGGCAAGGTCGTCGGCGCGGTGCGCCACCCCCTCAACAATGCCGATTTCTCCTCTTTCCTGCTGCGGGCGCAGGCCTCCCGCGCCAAGGTGATCGGCATCGCCAATGCCGGCAACGACACGGTCAACGCGATCAAGCAGGCCGGCGAGTTCGGGCTGGCCGAGCAGGGGCAGAACCTCGCGGCGCTGATCTTCTTCCTGCAGGACGTGCACAGCCTCGGCCTCAAGGCGACGCAGGGCACCTACCTCACTACCGCCTCCTATTGGGATCTCGACGAGCCCTCGCGCGCCTGGTCGAAGCAGTTCCTGGAGAAGGCCGGGATGATGCCCTCCATGCTGCATGCCGGCGTCTACGGCTCGGTGCTGCACTATCTCAAGGCGGTGAAGCAGGCCGGTACCGACGATCCCGACAAGGTCGCGGCCGCGATGCGCGCCATGCCGATCAACGACGCCTTCACCAAGGATGCGAAGATCCGGGCTGACGGCCGGGTGCTGCGCGAGATGTATCTCGCCCGCGTCAAGAAACCGGCGGACTCGAAGGGGCCGTGGGACTATTTCGAGATCGTGCGCAAGATCGCGCCGGAGGAGACGGTCTGGCCGCTGTCTGAGAGCAAATGCCCGGCGGTGAGGGGCTGAGCGCTCAGAGCGCAAAGCCCTTCAGCCGCTCGCCGAGCGCCGCGATGCGCTCGGCTGCGACATTGGCGATCGCGATGCGCAAGTGCTGCTCCTGGCCGGGGCCGAAATAGGGGCCGGGCAGGGCCAGCACGCCGCGCTCCTGTACCAATCGGCGGACGACCTCTGCCGCCGGCACGCCCTCGAAGGGGTGGGCGACATAGGCGAAATAGGCGCCGGCGGCGAGCACGTTCCAGCCGTTCAATGGCGCGATCGCCTGGCGGAAGAGAGCGGCGCGGGAGTTCATCTCTGCGCGGTTGCCCTCGCGCCAGGCGCGGATGCCGTCGATGCCCCAGGCGACGGCGCTCTGGCCGGCGCGGACCGGGCTGATCTGGACGCAGTCGAGCACCTTGCCGATCTGGGCAAGGGCCGCCTCGCCGGCGGTGATGGCGCCGAGCCGCCAGCCCGGCACGGCATAGGCCTTGGAGAAGCTGTAGAGGCCGATCAGCGAATCCTGCCAGTCGCTTGCGGCAAAGAGCTCATGCGGCCGGTCGGCGCCCTCGGGCAGGAAGTCGCGATAGGTCTCGTCGAGCACGAGCCAGATTTTTCGCCTGCGGCAGAGTTCGGCGAAGGCGGCGATGGTGGCGGGCGGATAGACCGCGCCCGTCGGGTTGTTCGGCGTCACCAGTACGATGGCGCGGGTGCGCTCGTCGATCAGCGCCTCGGCGACGTCGGCGTCCGGCACGAAGCCGCGCTGCGGGTCGCAAGGCAGCGGGCGCGGCTCGACGCCGAGCATGTTCAGCGTCATCTCGTGGTTGAAGTACCAAGGCGTCGGCAGCAGGACATTGTCGCCGGCTCGCGCCAGCGCCATCATCACCGTGACATAGGCCTGATTGCAGCCGGCGGTGATCGCGATCTCCTGCGGCCGGATCGTGCTGCCATAAAAGGTGCTGCTCTCGGCGGCATAGGCCTCGCGCAGGACATCGTCGCCGGTGATCGGCCCATAGCGCGTGCTCTCGGGCGTAGCGGCCGCCTCGGCTAGGCGCTCCAGCAGGGCGGCTGGTGGTGGCGAGCCCGGCACGGCCTGCGACAGGTCGATCAGCGGGCCGGCCCCGCCGGCATAGCCGCGGGCCCAGGCCTTGGCCTCCGGGATCGGCGGCGTCGCGGTGTCGATGAGATCGGGGTTGAGCGGGGCGGGAGAGGACGCAGGCATGGCTGAGCTTTGCGGCGCGTTTTCCGCGGCGTCAACGGCCTCGCCAGCAGGGCTGGAGCGCAGGGCCGACACATCCCATATTCGAACCGGTTCAATGCGAGGCTGAGTGAATGGACGACGAGACACAGGACGCGATCGAGGAACTGCACGCCATGCTCGATCGCGCCCGGGTGATCGTACCGTTCACCGGGGCCGGCATCTCGACCGAATCGGGCGTGCCGGATTTCCGCTCGCCCGGCTCGCCCTGGATGCAGAACAAGCCGATTCCATTCGAGGCCTTCCTCGCCAGCCGCGAGGCGCGAATCGAGGCCTGGCGGCGCAAATTCGCGATGGACGACCATTATCGCGACGCCAGGCCCAATCGCGGCCATCGGGCGCTGGCGACATTGGTGGCCGAAGGGCGCTCGCCCGGCGTGATCACCCAGAACATCGACGGCCTGCATCAGGCTTCCGGCATCGCCGAGGACGGCGTGATCGAGCTGCACGGCAACGGCACCTATGCGACCTGCCTGACCTGCGGCTGGCGGCATGAACTCGCTGCGATCCGAATCGAGTTCGAGGCGAGCGGCGAGCCGGCTTCCTGCACGATGTGCGCCGGGATCGTGAAGACGGCGACGATCTCCTTCGGCCAGCAGATGCCGCAGCAGCCGATGCTGCGGGCGCATGAGCTGACGATGTCGGCGGATCTCTATCTCGTCGCCGGCTCCTCCCTCGTCGTCTTCCCGGCTGCGACCTTCCCGGTGATCGCCAAGCGCAACGGCGCCAAGCTCGTCATCCTCAACCGCGAGCCGACCGATCTCGATGCGATCGCCGACCTCGTCGTGCGCAGCGAGATCGGCCCGGCATTAGCGCGATTGGCGAACTGATCAGTCGCGCGAGGCGAGGGCGAGGCGCACAGCCAAGCCGCCGAAGACAACGCCGAGGATGCGCTGCGGCCAGAGCGCCAGATGCGGGCGATTGGCGATGGCGCGGCCGAGCCGGCTCGCCGTCAGGATGACGATGCCGTTGGCGATCAGTCCCATCGTGTTGAGAATGGTCGCCAGCACCATGACCTGGAGCAGGAGCGAGCCGGCCTCAGGCTTCAGGAACTGCGGCAGCAGCGCCAGCATGAACAGCGCCATCTTCGGATTAAGCAGGTTTGTCAGCAGCCCCTGCAGGAAGATCTGGCGCAGCGGGAAGCGCGCCGCGTCGGCCGTCGGCGCGAACAAGGTTGCGGGCGAGCGCAGGGTCTTCCAGGCCAGGTAAGCGAGGTAGGCGGCGCCGGCCCAGCGCAAAGCGTCATAGGCGGCCGGCACGAGCAGGAAGAGCTGCGACAACCCATAGGCGGCAGCGAGCGCCTGGAGGTAGCTGCCCGTGGCGATGCCGGCATAGGTCATGAAGCCGGCGGCGCGGCCCTGGCTCATGCTGCGCGAGGCGATCAGCAGCATGTCGGGGCCGGGCGTCGCGGTCAGCACGGCGCAGGCGGCGGTGAACAGAGCGAGCGTGGTGAGATCGAGCATCGTGGGGTCCGTCAGGCCAACGGTTTGGAAAAGCGGGCGAAGGCGTCCTTCGTCGGCGTGGTGCCGGCGCCGGGCTGTTCCGGTCTACGGAAACAACCATCGGCGACATTGGCGGGTTCCGCGAAGGCGTCCTTGATCCAGGGGATGTATTCGAGCACCGGCGTCGCCGGATGCCAGTAGGCGAGATGGACGTGGACCTGGCTCATCTCGCCGGCATGGGGCGCGACCGGCAGGCGATGGGCCAGCGCGAGCTCGGCGACCTGGATGTATTCTGTGATGCCGCCGAGCCGGGTGACGTCGGGCTGGACATAGTGGATCGCGCCGGCCTGGACGAAGGCGCGGAAGGCATCGACCGTGTAGAGCTGCTCGCCGAGCGCGACGGGGATCGAGGTCGAGCGGGCAAGCTCGGCATGCGAGCCGATATCGTCGTACCAGAGCGGCTCCTCGAACCAGAACAGGTCGAGCCCCTCGGCGCGGGCGCAGAAGCGCTTGCAGGTCGGCAGGTCCCATTTGCCGTTGCCGTCGACCGCGATGGTGACATGGTCGCCGACGGCGCGGCGCACCGCCTCCAGCCGGCCGATATCGGTCATCGGGTCGGCGTGGCCGACCTTGAGCTTGATCCGGTGGAAGCCGTCGCGTTCGACCGCCATGCGCGAGCCCTCGACCAATTCGTCCTTCGGGATCGAGAGCCAGCCGATATCGGTGTTGTAGGCTTCGAGCTTGGTCTTGCTGGCGCCGCCGAGCAGATGCCAGAGCGGCACGCCGGCCTTCTTGGCCTTGAGGTCCCAGAGCGCGACATCGACGGCGGCGAGTGCGAGCTGGGTGATGCCGGCGCGGCCGACCCATTGCAGCGCGGGGTGGCGGGCGAGCTTGAGCCAGAGCCGTGAATGCTCGGAGGCGTCCTCGCCCATGAGCAGCGGCGCGTAGCAATCGCGAATGCACGACGTGATCAGCCGGTCGGAAAGCAGATCGGCATGGGTGCCGGTGAAGCCGTAGCCGGTGAGCCCGTCCTCGCTGACGATCTTAGTGCCGACCACGCCCCAATGGCTGATCCGATGGGTCGAGTCGGCGATCGAGCCGCCGGTGACCGGAATATGGAGGATGAAGGGCTCGATACGGGCGATGCGCATGGCTGCTCTCCGACTCTTGCCTTGAGACTCTTGGGCCGATCATCGGCCTGATGCGCGGAGGCGACAAGGCACAGCTTTCGTCGGCCTTAACGCGTTTTGTGCATGCCGATGATGTGGATGAGCCGGAAGCGGCTGTTTCCCGACTCCGCCCGGGTGCTATCGTGACGTCACGAATCACGTTTCGCGGCGGAGATGAGCGGGACATGTCCGACGAATACGGCGACGGAGGCAGGCCACCGGTCGGCCCGCTGCAATCGCTCAACCGGATCGTGCGACTGGACGGGCCTGAGACGATTGCCGAGCAGGTGGTCGAGATCACCGGTCACGTCAAATGGTTCGACGTGAGCAAGGGTTACGGTTTCGTGGTGCCACAGGATGGCGGCAGCGACGTGCTGGTCCATGTCACCACTCTGAAGCGCGACGGCTTCCACGCCATCGCCGAGGGCGCGCGTATCGTGCTCGAGGCGGTCGCCAAGGCCCGCGGCCGGCAGGCGACCCGGGTGCTCTCGATCGACACCTCCGCGGCGCGTCATCCGGCCGAGATGCCGATGCCGCGCACCAATGCGACGGTCACGCCGACCAGCGGGCTCGAGCGCATGGTGGTGAAGTGGTTCAACCGCCTGCGCGGCTTCGGTTTCGTCTCCGCCGGCGAGGGGGCTCCGGACATCTTCGTCCATATGGAGACGCTGCGCCGCTACGGCATCGTCGAGCTGATTCCGGGGCAGACCGTGCTGGTGCGCTACGGGCCGGGCCCGAAGGGGCTGATGGCTGCCGAGGTCCGGTTCGAGCAGGGCGGAACGCCGAGTTCGCACTAGAATCGGTTCTCAAGAAAAATCTTCTCTGAAAGGCGCCTTCGGGCGCCTTTTTTATTGGTCCATAGCCAGTTGCGGAGAACAGTTCAGATAATTCACATTTTATCTTGTGAATACGGTATTTTGCCGTTGAATTGTGCGTAATGCCCATTATAGAGGCGGTCGATGACTGACATGGGAGCAGTTTTCTTTCGACCGGACGGTCGATGGAACTGGCTCCGGAGAGCCGGCCGTGAAGCTGTTCCAACCGATCCTCGCGGGCGCGACGCTGGCCGAGCGGGTCGTCGCCTGTGCCGGCGTCTTCGCGGCGATCGCGCTCACGGCTGCGGCCGGATATGTGTTCCCGACCCATTCGCCGCTGGTGGTGGCGCCGATCGGTGCCTCAGCCGTCCTCGTCTTCGTGGTGCCGGCGAGCCCGCTGGCGCAGCCCTGGCCGGTGATCGGCGGCAATGTGATCTCGGCTTTCGTCGGCCTCGCGGTCGGCTGGGCGGTATCGGACCTGACCATTGCTGCGGCGCTGGCCGTCGCGCTCGCTATCGCTATCATGTCGCTGACCCGCTCGCTGCACCCGCCGGGCGGGGCCGTCGCGCTCACCGCCGTGCTCGGCGGTCCCGCCGTGATGAAATGGGGGCTGATGTTCCCGTTCGTGCCGATCGGGCTGTGCTCGCTGTCGCTCGTCGCGCTCGGCGTCGCCTTCCACGGCCTGACCCGACGGAGCTACCCGCATCGGCCGCCGGCCGCCGGTGCCATCGTCCCGCCGGCCACCACGCCGGCGATGTTCAGCGCGCCCGATATCGACGAGGCACTGGCGCAGATGGGCGAGTCCTTCGACATCGCGCGCGAGGATCTCGACCGGCTGCTGCAATATGCCGAGGCGAGTGCGATGCGGCGGCAGGCCCGGAGTTCATAAAGATCGCTTTTTCTGAAAAGAAACGGCGAATTTGAACGGTTTGATTTCACCCGACTTCAATGGACCCGCGACTAGGCTGACCTCGTTATGAGGATATGCCGATCGCCGTGCTGCTGATCACCGACCGTCCTGAACAGAGTGTAAAGCTCGAACGGCTCCTGTCGCTATGGGGGCCTTGCGATGTCGTCGACCTGCATCGGCCGGCGGGAGGCAAGGCCGAGCCGACGCGGCTGCTGGTCAGCGATGTCGACCTGTCCAATCGCCTCGCAGTCGAGGCTGTCCGTGATCGGGTTGCGGCGCACAGGCGCAAGGGGATACCTTTTCTCTGCCTACTGCGGGACCAATCTCCGCGTTTGACGATCCAGGCCAACGCGATCGGCGCCAGCGCGATCCTGCAGGCGGGCCTTCCGGCGAAGGTCCTGCTTGACGAGATCGGCCGCATTCTCAACCCCGGCGGATACAGCCCGATCCAGCAGAACTTCGTCACGGCATCCGCCGGCATGGCCGACATGCTGTCGGCTGCCGCAGAAGGCCGAGCCCTGCCGGTGGCGGCGATCGAGGGAAGTGTCGAAGCGATCAATCGGGCCGCAGATGATCGCGATCTCGGCGCCTGGCTCGAGATGGTCTGGAACCATGACGATGCGACCTATCAGCACTGTTTGCTGGTCGCGGGTCTTGCTGCGGCCTTCGCGCGGGAACTCGGTTTCCCTGAAGAGGCCCGCAAGCTGGTCACCGGCGCCGCCGTCCTGCACGACATCGGCAAGGCGCGCGTTCCGCTCGCGATCCTGCACAAGGCCGGCAAGCTGACGGCGGAGGAGTTCACGATCATGCGCGAACACCCGCAGGTCGGTTACGAGATGCTGCTGCGGCAGGGCGCCTTCGCCCGCGAGATCGTCGAGGCGGCGCGCAGCCATCACGAATATCTCGACGGCTCAGGCTATCCGCAGGGGCTTCAGGCGGAGGAGATTTCGGACACAGTCCGGATGATCACGATCTGCGACATCTACGCTGCGCTGATCGAGCGACGTTCCTACAAGGCGCCGATGGCACCGCAGGAGGCCTATGCCGTGCTGGCCGCGATGGGCGCCAAGCTCGACGCCGACCTGCTGCGCGCTTTCAAGTCCGTCGTGCTGCCGGGCTGAGTCGCGTCTAGAGCGCGAAGGACGTGCCGCAGCCGCAGGAGCTGGTCGCGTTCGGATTGGTGATCCTGAAGGACTGGCCGACGAGGTCGTCGACAAAGTCGATGGTCGAGCCTTCGAGCAGTTCGAGCGAGGTCTCGTCGATCAGCACGGTCGCGCCATCGCGCTCGATCACGATGTCGTCCGGCGATTTCTGCCGGTCGATGTCGAAGACGTACTGGAATCCCGAGCAGCCGCCGCCGGCGACGCTGACGCGCAGCATCGAGCCGGGAGCCTCGCTCGCCATCACCGCGACGATGCGGCTCGCAGCCTTGTCGGTCAGCGAGATCGTGTGCGGCTTGGCTTCGATCGCCATGGTCATGCGCAGAACATCCTTGCTCCTGCTTCGTCTGCAAAGGTAATGGCCGCATAGCGGGCCTTCAAGCCACGCCTCCGGATGGGGCAGCCATGCCGCACACACACGATACCGCCTCTGCCGCGGCCCGCGAGCCCGGCGACCGCTGGCGCGCTCCTTACGCCTGCCGGACCGCGACGAGTCGCGGCCGGCTGGTCGAGGAACCCGGCTCGGCGACGCGCAACCCGTTTCAGCGCGACCGCGACCGCATCATCCATTCGACCGCCTTCCGCCGGCTCAAGCACAAGACCCAGGTCTTCGTCTCGCATGAGGGCGACCATTTCCGCACCCGCCTGACCCATACGATCGAGGTGGCGCAGATTGCCCGCGCGCTGGCGCGTGCGTTGGGGCTCGACGAGGACCTGGCCGAGGCGCTGGCGCTGGCGCATGATCTCGGCCACACGCCCTTCGGCCATACCGGCGAGGACGCGCTGGACGAATGCATGGCCGGCTTCGGCGGCTTCGACCACAACGCCCAGACGCTTCGGATCGTGACCCGGCTGGAGCGGCGCTATGCCGGCTTCGACGGGCTGAACCTGACCTGGGAGACGCTGGAGGGGCTGGTCAAGCACAACGGCCCGCTGCTGGGCGCCGACGGCAAGCCGACCGAGCGCTATGCCAGGACCGGCATTCCGGTCGCGATCCTCGAATACCAGGAGAAGCAGGATCTCTGGCTGAGTAGCCATGCCTCGGCCGAGGCGCAGGTCGCGGCGCTCGCCGACGACATCGCCTACAATGCCCATGACATCGACGATGGCCTGCGCGCCGGGCTGTTCGAGCTTTCCGAACTGCGCGCGGTGCCCTTCCTCGCCGGGCTGCTCGACGAGATCGATGGCCTGCATCCCGGATTGGAACGCCCGCGCGCGATCAACGAAATGGTGCGCCGGGTGATCACCCGATTCGTCGAGGACGTGATCTGCGAATCCGAGACGCGCATCGCGGCACTGGCACCGGTCGATGCCGACGCGATCAGGCGGGTGGGAGCGCCGGTCGTCGCCTTCTCGCCAGCGCTGGTCGCGGCCGACAAGGCGATCAAGGGCTTCCTCTATCCGAACATGTATCGCCATCCGCGCATCGGCGTGATCCGCAAGGAGGCGGCCGACATCGTCCGCGACTTGTTCGTGCGCTTCACCTCCCAGCCGCAGGCCATGCCGGTGGAATGGGCGGCCGGCTGCGGCGAGCTCGACGAGGCCCGCCTGGCGCGCCGGGTTTCCGATTATATCGCCGGCATGACCGATTCGTACGCGCTCGACGAGCACCGGCGCCTGTTTGACGCCACCCCCTCGCTGCGATAGGGCCGGGCGCTTCCTTACGCATCTCTGGTCGCCATGAACATTTTCGAGACTTTCTCCGCACGCCTCGCCACCGTCCTGACCGGATTGGCGGAAGCCGGCCGTCTTCCGACAGGGCTGTCGCTGGCTCGCGTCGTGGTCGAGCCGACCAAGGATCCGGCGCATGGCGATCTCGCCATCAACGCTGCCATGGTGCTGGCCAAGGAGGCCGGCATGGCGCCGCGCGCGCTGGCTGAGCTGATCGTCACCGAGCTGGCCAGGGACGGCGACGTCCTCAAGGCCGAGATCGCGGGGCCCGGATTCATCAACTTGACGCTGCAACCTGCTGTTTTCACGGAGGTTCTGAAGTCTGCAGTCCTGGCCGGCACCGAGCATGGCCGCGGCGCGGCCAAAGGCGCTCCGAAGATCAATGTCGAATACGTCTCGGCCAATCCGACCGGGCCGATGCATGTCGGCCATGGCCGCGGCGCGGTCTTCGGCGATGCGCTGGCGAGCCTGCTCGCCTTCGCCGGGCACGACGTCACCCGCGAATACTACATCAACGATGCCGGTGCGCAGGTCGACGTGCTCGCCCGCTCCGCCTTCCTGCGCTATCGCGAGGCGCTGGGCGAGGATATCGGCACAATCCCGGAAGGGCTCTATCCCGGCGACTACCTGATCTCGGTCGGGCAGGCGCTCGCCGAGCAGTACGGTCCGGAGCTGCGCGACAAGACCGAATGGGACTGGTTGCCGCTCGTCCGCCAGGCGGCGATCGACGGCATGATGGCGATGATCCGCGACGATCTCGCCGCGCTCGGCGTCGTCCACGATCTCTTCTTCTCCGAGCGTTCGCTTCAGGGCCGGGAGGGCAATTCCAACGCGGTCCACCAGACGATCGAGGATCTGCGCGCCCGCGACCTGGTCTATGAGGGCCGGCTGCCGCCGCCCAAGGGCCAGAAGGACGAGGATTGGGAGGATCGCGAGCAGACCCTGTTCCGCGCCACCAAGTTCGGCGACGACGTCGACCGGCCGCTGCTGAAGTCGGATGGCAGCTACACCTATTTCGCCAACGACATCGCCTATCACCGCTCGAAGTTCACCCGCGGCTTCGCCGAGATGATCGACGTCTGGGGCGCCGACCATGGCGGCTACGTCAAGCGGATGCAGGCGGCGGTCAAGGCGGTGACGAACGGAGAGGGCGCGCTCGACGTCAAGCTCTGCCAATTGGTCCGCCTGCTGCGCAATGGCGAGCAGGTCCGGATGTCGAAGCGCTCGGGCGACTTCGTCACGCTGCGCGAGGTCATCGACGAAGTCGGCCGCGATGCGGTGCGCTTCATGATGATCTTCCGCAAGAACGACGCGACGCTCGACTTCGACCTCGCCAAGGTGGTCGAGCAGTCGAAGGACAATCCGGTCTTCTACGTCCAGTATGCGCATGCACGCTGCGCCTCGATCTTCCGCCAGGCGGCCGAGGCCTTCCCCGATCTCGACCTGTCGCCGCAGGCGCTGGCCGAGGCGGATCTCGGCCTGCTGACCGACGAGTCGGAGGTCGGCATCGTCAAGATGATTGCCGCCTATCCGAGGATGATCGACGCCGCGGCTTCGTCACACGAGCCCCATCGTGTCGCCTTCTTCGTGCACGATCTGGCCAGCGCCTTCCACTCGCTATGGAACAAGGGCAAAGACTCGCCGCAATTACGGTTCGTTAATCAAACTGATCGAAAGTCGACCTCGGCAAGATTGGCGTTCGTGCATGCGGTGCGCAGCGTCCTTGCTTCCGGTCTGGCGGTCGTTGGGGTGACGGCGCCGGAGGAGATGCGCTGACGGGATCCATCCCGGCGCATCGGACGCTTTGCGGATCAGAACGATCCGGCCAGCGTCCGCCGGGTCCGATACGGAAGCGGCGTTGGCCGATGCGCCGAAAGGCGAGCAGGCTGGAGCTTTCGTCAGATTGACCGCGCTGTGGCGGCGTCCTTTGATGGATGGCGGCACGCGCCGGAATGGATCAAGTCATGAGCGAGCCAGCTAGAAACCGTTTCGCCCTCGATCTCGACGATCTGGAGCGTCAGCTGCGCGGGGCGGCCCAGCCGCAGAAGCCGGGCGCGGCTTCCGATCCGCTGATGGAGCTGACCCGGCTCGTCGGGCAGGATGATCCGTTGAAGGAGCTCTTCGCCGGTCGTCCGGGTGAGCCGGTGCGCCCCGCTGTGCCGGGCGCGTCGCAGCCCGTCTCGTGGTCCGGCAATCGGACCGAGCCGAGTTTCCAGCCGACCTTGGTCACTGCGCCCCCCGTGCAGTCCGCCCCGCCGCCGGCCGATGTCCGCGGCGCGCTCGACGAGTTCGAGGCGTTGCTGCGCCGGACCGAGCCGGTCCGGGCTGCGCCGCCCCAGCCGGCCGCGCCGGCACCAGTGCATGATTATGCCGAGCCCGAGCCACATCCAGCCCCGTCGCGCTCGCAGCCCTATGCGATGCAGGACGAGGGGCCGCACGCCTACGTCCCCGAGCAGCCGCGCGATCTCGACGAGCCTGTCGGGCATGGGCGTGGTCAGGTGCACACCCAGGTGCATGCCTATGATCCCCAGCCTGCGCCGGACTATCAGCAGGGCGCACAGGACTACGACGCGCAGCATCAGGATGCCGAGCATGAGCCTCGCGACTTTCAGCGCCCGCGCTCGCGCAAGGGCATGCTGACAGCGGCCGCGCTGCTCGTCGTCGCAGTCGGTGGCGTCGGTGCCGCCATGGTCTTCCGCAACGGGCGCCCGGCTGGCGTCAACGGCCAGCCGCCGGTGATCGCGGCCGATACCGGTCCGTCGAAGATCGCGCCGGTCAATCCGGGCGGGGCCGAGATTCCCAACCAGAACAAGCAGATCTACGAGCGCAGCGGCGAGGCTACGGCCGACAAGACCAAGGTGGTCAGCCGCGAGGAGCAGCCGGTCGATGTGCAGCAGGCGGCGCGCGCGATGGCGCCGCGCCCGACGCAAGGCTCGAACGGCAGCATCACGCCGACCGATACCGCCGCGGCGAGCCTCGCCTCCGCCGAGCCCGGTCTGGTGCCGATCCCGGCCGTGCCGGGGCTCGGCGAGCCGCGCAAGGTCCGCACCGTCGCGATCCGTCCGGACGGGACGCCGGCGCCTGCCAATGGTGCCGCCGCGACCGGCGCAGGGCAGGGCCTCGTGACCGGTTCCGCACCATCGAATCGCCCTGCCGCGGCGACGCCGACCCAGGTCGCTCAGGCCGCGCCGCGTCCGCAGCAGCCGAGCGCGACGCCGGTTGCCGCGCCGAAGGCGCAGGAACGCGCCGCCGCTCCGGCGACCCCGCCGGCGGCGCAGACGCCTCCGGCCAATACCCGCACCGCCGCGCTCGCGCCGCAGCAGGCCGAGCCGGCGCCGACCGCGCCGCGGGCTGATCCGAATGGCGGCTTCGCCGTGCAGCTCGGCGCGCCGGGCAGCGAGGCCGAGGCGCGCGCCACCTTCGCCGCGCTGCAGCGTAAATATCCGGACCAGCTTTCTGGCCAAAGTCCGATCGTGCGCAAGACCGAGCTTGCCGGCGGCAAGACGGTCTACCGCCTGCGCGTCGGTCCGTATTCCCGTGAGGATGCGAGCTCGATGTGCTCGGCACTGCAGGCCGCCGGCGGCCAGTGCTTCATCGCCAAGAACTGATTGTCCGCAAGCGGAGCCGCAGGTTTCGCCATCGATAGACCTGAAGCCGGTCGCGATTCTCGCGGCCGGCTTTTGCTTGCACGGGGCTTCGTCGGCGGGGCAGGCTGGAAGAAATTTCGAGCGATGCAGGCCTCCAAATGTCTCCCGATCCGATCTCCGGCCGCGATGCCGGACCGCGTTTCCTCGACTGCGAAACCGTCGCACCGGAAGCCGTGCCGCTTGGCGCGGTCGCGGTTATCGGCATTCCCGCCGCGACGCCTTATCAGTCCGGCCGGCCCCATAGCGCATCGGCGCCGGCCGCCATCCGCCAAGCCAGCGCCGGCCAGGCCGCCAAGCTCGCCCATTACGATTTCGATCTCGGCGGGCCGCTGCTGCCTCAGGGGGGGCGGCTGGTCGATTGCGGCGACGTCGCCTTCACCCCCTCCGATCTGCCCGGCAACCGCGCGCGAATCGCGGCGACCTACCGGACGCTGCTGGCACGTGGCGCAGCGCCACTGCTGCTCGGCGGCGACGACAGCGTCCAGATTCCGGCGCTCGGTGCCTTCGCCGAACGAGGCGAGATCACCATCCTGCAGGTCGATGCGCATATCGATTGGCGCGAGGAGGTCGAAGGCGAGCGCTTCGGCCTGTCGAGCACCATGCGGCGCGCGTCCGAGCTCGACGGCGTCAGGACGATCGTCCAGGTCGGCGCCCGTGGTACCGGCAGTGCCCGGCCTTCGGACGTAGCAGAGGCGAGGGCGGCTGGGGCGCAACTGATCGACATGAGCATCCTGCGGGCGAGGGGGATCGCGCCGGCGATCGAAGCCGTGCCGCCCGGCTGCCCGGTGGTGGTCTGCTTCGATGTCGATGGTTTCGATCCTGCCATCGTGCCCGGAGTGCTCGGCCGCACGCCCGGCGGGCTTACCTTCGGCGATGTCGTCACGCTGCTGAACGGCGTCGCGGAGCGGGCGCCGATCATCGGCTTCAACCTCGTCGAGTTCGTGCCGGAAGCCGATATCGACGGTCTCGGCACGCGTACGGTCTGTCGGCTCGCCATGTTAGGGGCCGGCCTCCTTGCACGCAGCGCAGGCGGCTGAACCGCATCCCCATGCTGCTGTGCGGGAATCCCGGATTGCTCCCGCGATCTGGACATGCGCGCGTTGCGGCGCCGTGACTGGAGCGCGGTTGGCGCGTGCTCTAGCTTCGCCCCGAATCCGCGGCCTAATCCGGTCTGAAAATGTGGAAGGCCCGCAAGTGAGAGGAAACACCATGGACCGCCGCAAGCTGATCAAGACGACCGCCGCCGGGGCCGCCGCCGCGACAATCGCCGCGCCCGCGATCGCCCAGACCAATCCGAAGATCAGCTGGCGCCTGACCTCGAGCTATCCGAAGAGCCTGGACACGCTATTTGGCATCTCGACCCATGTCGCCAAGCGCGTCGCCGAGGCGACCGACGGCAATTTCCAGATCCAGACCTTCGCCGCCGGCGAGATCGTGCCGGCACTGCAGGCGCTCGACGCCGTCCAGAACGGCACGGTCGAGTGCAGCCACACGCTCGCGAGCTTCTATATCGGCAAGGACACCGCCTTTGCCTTCGAGACCTCGCTGCCGTTCGGCCTTAACACCCGGCAGCAGAATGCCTGGCTCTACCAAGGCGGTGGGCTCGAGCTCTGCCGCGACCTGATGAAGAAGTTCGGCGTGCACACGATTCCCTCCGGCAATACCGGCGCCCAGATGGGCGGTTGGTTCCGCAAGGAGATCAAGAGCGCCGCCGATCTGCAGGGCCTGAAGTTCCGCATCGCCGGGCTCGGTGGCCAGATCATGGCCAAGCTCGGCGTGGTGCCGCAGACGCTCGGCGGCGGCGACATCTATCCGGCGCTGGAGCGCGGCACGATCGACGCGGCCGAGTTCTCCGGCCCTTATGACGACGAGAAGCTCGGCTTCGTGAAGGTCGCCAAGTACTATTACTATCCCGGCTTCTGGGAAGGCTGCGCCAATGTCAGCTTCATCGCCAACAGCGAGAAGTGGGCCGGGCTGCCGGCGCATTACCGCGCCATCGTCGAGGCAGCCTGCGCCGAGGCGAACGCGCTCTGCGTGGCCAAGTATGACCATGGCAACCCGGACGCATTGCTCCGCCTGATCGCAGCCGGCGCGGAACTCCGCGCCTTCCCGCAGGACGTGATGCAGGCCGCCTTCAAGGAAGCCTTCGCGCTCTATGCCGACCAGGCGGCGAAGAACCCGAACTTCAAGACGCTGTGGGATTCCTTCCTGCCGTATTGGAAGAAGGAGCAGCTCTGGTTCCGCGTCGCCGAGCTGCCGTTCGACGCGTTCAACGCGCAGGCGTCGCAGTCGCTGCGATAGGTGCCGCGTAGCCAAGTATTCACTGCTCGGCGCTGATCCAGTTCGTCATGCTCGGCCTTGTGCCGAGCATCCACGTCTTGAACACCGCCTTGCCTGCAGGAAGGCGTGGATGGTCGGGACAAGCCCGACCATGACGGGAAGGGCTAGCGCGGGTTGACCGGTAGGCAATGCCCATCGTCCGCGAATCGGCGATAACGGCGCCATGACCTCGTGCGCCTTCATCGCCGGCTGCCTCGGCACCAGCCTCACTCCCGACGAGCGGGCCTTCTTCCGCGACGCCCGGCCCTGGGGCTTCATCCTGTTCAAGCGGAATACGCAGGATCCGGCGCAAGTGGCTGCGCTGACGGCGCAGATGCGCGATTGCGTCGGCTGGCAGGCACCGATCCTGATCGACCAGGAAGGCGGGCGGGTCCAGCGCATGGGGCCGCCGCACTGGCCGCCCTATCCGCCTGCGCTCGCCTTCCTCGCGATCAACGATCCCATCCAGCAGCGCGAGATCGTCCGGCTTTCGGCGCGCCTGATGGCCCATGACCTCAAAAGCGTCGGCATCGATGTCGACTGCCTGCCGGTGCTCGATGTTCCCGTCGCCGGCAGCCATGACGTGATCGGCAACCGCGCCTATGCGCGCGATCCCGCCATGGTGGCGACGCTCGGCCGGGCCGCGGCAGAGGGGCTCATGGCCGGCGGCGTGCTGCCGGTGGTCAAGCACATGCCTGGCCATGGCCGGGCCAAGGCCGACAGCCATCACGACCTGCCGGTGGTCGAGGCCAGCCTCGACGAATTGCGCGCCCATGATTTCCGGCCGTTCCGGCATCTCGCCGACATGCCGGTGGCGATGACTGCGCATGTCGTCTTCACCACGCTCGACAAGCGCCGGCCGGCGACGATCTCGCGCAAGATCGTCCGCGAGATCATGCGCGGCGAGCTCGGCTATGATGGGCTGATCATGACCGACGACATCTCGATGAAGGCGCTCTCCGGCACCTTCGAGGAGAAGGCGAAGGCGGCGATCCGGGCCGGCGTCGATGTGGTGCTGCATTGTCATGGCATCATGGACGAGATGGTCGCGGTCGCCGGTGCCGTGCCGGAGATGACCGGCCAACGCGCCCGCCGCGCCGCGATGGCGCTCGCGCGCATCAGGCACGAGCCGGAACCACTCGATGTGGACAGCGCCCGCGCCCAGCTTGCCAGCGCCCTTGCTTTGAGCGGCGGTTAGGCTGATTCTCTCCCCGGGGTTGTGGCCCCGCCGATCGGGCGGGGCAGGTCATGGGGATTTGGCCATCAATGGCCGCTGAGCTGCCATTCCAGGAGGACGGCACGCCGGAACGTGCGATCGGCGAGCCCTCGCTCGTGATCGACGTCGACGGCTATGAGGGGCCGCTCGACCTGCTGCTCGATCTCGCTCGTCGCCAGAAGGTCGATCTCGCCCGCATCTCGATCCTGGCGCTGGCCGAGCAGTACCTCTCCTTCATTGAATCGGCCCGGGCGCTGCGGCTCGAGCTTGCCGCCGACTATCTGGTGATGGCGGCCTGGCTCGCTTATCTCAAATCGCGGATGCTGCTGCCGGAGCCGCCCAAGGGCGAGGAGCCGAGTGCCGCCGATCTGGCCACGGCGCTGGCGCTGCGCCTGAAGCGGCTGGAGACGATCCGCGCCGCGGCGCAGCGACTCGCCACCCGCGAGCGGCTCGGTCGTGACATCTTCCCGCGCGGTGAGCCTGAGGTAATCGCCTCGTCGGGGCGGCCGATCTGGGAGGCGGAACTTTACGACCTGTTGGCGGCCTATGCGCAGCAGCGCCAGAAGCGCATCCGCCAGCCGATGAGCGTCGGCCATCGCCAGGTGCTCTCGCTGGTCGAGGCGCGCGAGGCGCTGACACGGCTCGTCGGCGAGGCCGGCGAATGGACCGCGATCGACGGCTATCTCACCCGCTACATGCGCAGCCATGGCCTGCCGGTGGAGACGATGACCGCGACGGTCAAGGCCTCCTCGCTTTCGGCCATGCTGGAGATGGTGCGCGAGGGGCTGCTCGACCTGCGCCAGGACGGCGCCTTCGCCCCGCTCTATGTCCGTCGCCGCTCGGCGCGGCCGCCGACACTCGGCCTGTGAGGCGCTGATGGCCGTGGCCGAAGCCGAACGCGAGGACGAGGAAGACTGGGATGTCGACGAGGCGCTGGCGCGTGCCTGCCGCATCGTCGAGGCGCTGCTGTTCGCCTCGGTGCAGCCACTCTCCGCGGAAGAACTGGCGAAGTCGGTGCCGGCGAATGTCCCGATCGAGCGGGTGATCGCCGAGCTGGAGCAGAGCTATGCCCTGCGCGGGGTGACGCTGCAGCGCGTCGCCGGCGGCTATGCCTTCCGTACTGCGCCCGATCTTGCCTATCTGTTGGCGCCCGAGGCCGAGCCGCCGCGCAAGCTCTCGCGTGCCGCCCTGGAGACGCTCGCCATCATCGCCTATCACCAGCCGGTGACGCGGGCCGAGATCGAGGAGATCCGCGGCGTCGCCACCGCCAAGGGCACGCTCGACATCCTGCTCGAAGCCGGCTGGGTGCGCCTGCGCGGCCGGCGCCGCTCGCCGGGGCGGCCGGTGACTTTCGGCACGACGCCGGCCTTCCTCGACCATTTCGGGCTCGACCGCATCGACGACCTGCCGGGCCTGGAGGAATTGAAGGGTGCTGGCTTCATCGAAGGGCGCCTCGCCAAGGATCTGACCGTACCCGCCCCCGACGACGATCCGGGACTGCGCGACGACGAGGATCCGCTCGGCGACCTGTTCACGCCGCTTGACGACGGCGACGCCAGCTAGCACAGCGCAGGCGATTGAGCCCGGCGGGCCGGCAGGAGAACGAGTTGGCTCGAAGCGAAAGCAGGATGCGCTGGCTGGGGTGGGGACGGCGCGGCACCGCCGGCGCCGCCATCCCGATGGCGCTCGGCTTCGACGGCGTCACCCAGCGATTCGGCGCGGTGACGGCGCTCGACGAAGTCTCGCTCAGCGTTGCGCCGGGTGAGATCGTCGCGCTGCTCGGCCATTCCGGCTGCGGCAAGACGACGCTGCTGCGGCTCGCCGCCGGGGTCGAACGGCCGAGCGCCGGCCGGGTCTTGCTGGAAGGCCGCAACGTGTCCTCGCCCGGCAGCTTCGTCGAGCCGGAGGCGAGGGGGGTCGGCCTCGTCTTCCAGGATTATGCGCTCTTCCCGCATCTCTCGGTGCGCGAGAACGTCCGCTTCGGCCTGCGCGGCTATGGCAATGCCGAGGCCGATGCGACGGCACTGCGCGCCATCGCCCGCGTCGGCCTCGCCGATCTCGCCGAGGCCTATCCCCACATGCTTTCCGGCGGCGAGCAGCAGCGCGTCGCGCTGGCGCGCGCCGTGGCGCCGCGCCCCGGCGTGCTCCTGATGGACGAGCCCTTCTCCAATCTCGACCGGCGCCTGCGCGACGTGGTGCGCGACGAGACGATGGCGCTGCTGCAGGAGATCGGCGCGACCTCGATCATCGTCACGCACGATCCCGAGGACGCGATGCGCGTCGCCGACCGGATCGTGCTGATGCAGCAGGGCCGGATCGTCCAGACCGGCACCGCCGAAGAGCTCTACCGCCGGCCCGCCAGCCTCTTTGCCGCCCGATTTTTCTGCGATCTTACCGAGATCGAGGCCGTTGCGCGGGATGGTGCCGTCGATACCCCGCTCGGGCGGTTTCCGGCGCCCGGTCTGGCAGATGGAACGCCGGCGGTGGCCGGCATCCGGCCGCAGGCGATCCGGTTGGTACCGAAGGGGTTCTGCCTGCAGGCGCGGGTGGTGACGCGGCGCTTCCTCGGCGAGGTCGACCATGTCGAACTGGCAGTCGACGGCCTCGACAAGCCGCTCGTGGCCCGACTACCGCTGCGCGGTTCGGTCGCCGAGGGTGAGGATGTCGGCATCGACATTGCGATGGACGAAGTCCTTGTTTTCCCTGTAGGGGAAACCTAGTTTCCGGCACAAGCATCTGGCCCGTCGGGACAAGTCGGGCCGCGCGTTCAATTTCGGAGGAGTATCGCCATGGGTGGCGTCAGCATCTGGCACTGGATCGTCGTCGGCGTCATCGTCATGCTGCTGTTCGGCCGCGGCAAGGTGTCCGAACTGATGGGCGACGTCGCCAAGGGCATCAAGTCGTTCAAGAAGGGCATGGCGGAGGACGACACCCCGCCGCCGGCCGCGCAGCAGCCGGCCGATCCCAAGGTGATCGACCAGACGGCCCAGACCGCGACCCCGCAGCCGGCCAAGGCCGAGACCAAGGCCTGATCTCGCAGGAGCGGATTGGCCGGTCGGACCAGGTCTGATCGGCTCCGACTCCGGTGCCTTCCGGGCGCCAATTAAGATTTCCAGAGGACCGGCCGTCGATGTTCGACATCGCCTGGAGCGAAATGCTGCTGATCGGGGGCGTCGCGCTCGTCGTGATCGGCCCCAAGGAATTGCCTGGCGCATTGCGCACGGCCGGGCAGGCGATCGGCAAGATCCGGCGCATGGCCGCCGAATTCCAGGGCCAGTTCAACGACGCGATGCGCGAGGCCGAGCTCACCGATCTGAAGAAGCAGGTCGATGACATCGGCAATTCGATTCAGGCCTCGACCAATTTCGATTCGATCGAGCCGATGAAGGATTTCGGCGCGACCGACGCCTCGAAGCCGGCCGACGACACGGCGATGAAGGAGGCCGAGGCGACGCTCGCCAAGCTGCCGGCGCCGGAATTGCCTGAACCGGTCAGCATCGAGCCTGCTGCTGTCGCCGAGCCCGTGCCGGAAGAGAAGCCGAAGCGCCGCCGCAAGACCGTCGCGACCGAAGAACCGGCCGTGGCGAGCGAGCCTGTTACTGAAGAACTGCCGGCCAAGCCCGCCCGCAAGCGCAAAGCCAAGGCCGCGACGGCCGAGGGCGGAGAAACGGCATGAGCGTCGTCGAGACGGATGCCCAGGCGAAGCGCGAGGGCGAAGACGAGATCGAGGCCTCGCGCGCTCCGCTGATCGACCATCTGATCGAATTGCGCTCGCGGCTGATCAAGTCGCTGATCGCCTTCCTGATCATGTTCTTCATCTGCTTCGCCTTCTCAACGCAGATCTACAACACCCTCGTGCTGCCCTATGTCTGGGCGGCGGGGACGAGCGCCAATGCGCAACTGATCTATACCGGCCCGCTCGAGCTGCTCTTCACCCATATCAAGGTCGCCGCCTTCGGCGCCGGCTTCTTCGCCTTTCCCGTGATCGCGACGCAGATCTACAAGTTCGTCGCGCCCGGCCTCTACAAGAACGAGCGTCAGGCTTTCGCGCCCTATCTGGCGGCGACGCCGATCTTTTTCGTGCTCGGCGCCGCGCTGGTGTTCTTCTTCGCCATGCCGGTGCTGATGAAGTTCTCGATCGGCATGCAGCAGGCAGCGAGCGAAGGGCAGGCCGGCATCGCGCTTCTGCCCAAGGTCAGCGAGTACCTGTCGCTGATCATGACGCTGATCTTCGCCTTCGGCATCTCCTTCCAGCTGCCGGTGATCCTGACCCTGCTCGGCCAGGCGGGAATCATCGATTCACAGTTCCTGAAGGACAAGCGCCGCTACGCCATCGTCTTCGTCTTCGTGGTCGCGGCCGTATTGACCCCGCCCGACGTGATCTCGCAGCTGATGCTGGCGATCCCGATGCTGCTGCTCTACGAGCTCTCGGTGTTCTCGGTACGCCGGGTCGAGAAGAAGCGCGATGCGGCGAAGGCGGCGGAAGACGCAGACGTCTGACGCAGTTCGGCTACCCGCTGAGCTCATGCAATCACTCGTTCAATAGTGACGCGATCCGCCGGAGGCCGTTGAAGCCGCTGACGGATCGCTGCGCTGCATGAGCATGCGAGCGGCGAGCCCAGGCTCGCCCTTCACGTCGATGCACAGGGTTGTGATCCGCCGCGGCGGAGCCTTGCCCGCAACACAATGTTAAGATGAACGGCAGATGAACGATTGTGCGGCCGCCTCACAGGCCGGGCATGGCGAAGCGGTGGTGACGTGAGCGGATTCTGGCGCCTGATGCTGTTCGGAAAGGGCCCGCGCGAAGCGGCTTCGCCCGGCCGCGACCTGCGCATCGACGTGATCCGCGGCCTGATCCTGCTGGTGATTTTCATCAACCACATGCCGGGCAACATCGTCTCGGCCGCGATGCCGCACAATTATGGTTTCTCCGACGCCGCCGACGTCTTCGTGCTGCTCGCCGGCATCTCGGCCACCTTCGCCTATGGCCGGCTGATCGACCAGCGCGGGCTGTTCGTCGGCTCGCTCAAGGTCGGCGCCCGGATCTGGACGCTCTATATCGCGCATCTGGCGCTGTTCGTGCTGGTCTGCGGCATCGTCGCGACGGCGGTGGTGCGCACCCAGAACGCGCTCTATGTCGAGGCGATCAACATCCAGCCCTTCTTCAGCGACACGGCGGCGGCGATCGTCAATGCGCTCGGCTTGGTCTACCAGCCGTTCTATCTCGACATCCTGCCGCTCTACATCGTGCTGCTGGCGGCCTTTCCGCTTATCTACGTCACTGCCAGGACGAGCCCGCTCGCCGCGCTCGCGATCTCCGTCGCGCTCTGGCAGGGCGCGACCCATGCCGGGCTCAACCTGCCGAACCACCCCGGCGAGGGCGGCTGGTTCTTCAATCCCTTCGCCTGGCAGATGCTGTTCACGCTCGGCGTCGTCATCGGACGGCTCGGCCTGATCGGCGCCGGCGTTCCGAAGCTGCGCCTGCTCGACGCCGCTGCCGTCGTCGTCCTCCTCTTCGCCGCGATCGTGAAGCTGTCCTCGGGCAATCCCTTCGGCATCGCGCTGATGAACGACTGGATCGACAGCCTGCAGATCGGCATCGACAAGACCAATCTCGCCTGGCCGCGGGTCGTGCATCTGGTGGCGCTGGCCTGGCTCGTGCTGCGCTTCCTCAGGCCCGATGCGCGCATTCTGACGGGGCTGGCCGGGCGACGGCTGGCTGCGCTCGGGCGGCACTCGTTGGAGGTATTCTGCGCCGGCATCGTGCTGGCGATTACCGGGCAGATCATCCTTGCGGAGACCTCTTTCGCCCTTTGGGTCCAATTGATCGTGAACCTGAGCGGGATTACCATGCTGCTCGGGCTAGGAACGTTTCTCTCGTGGTACAAGACGCTCACGGCACGCGCCGCCAGCGCTTCGCGCGAGCAGGCCGCTACGGCCTGAGCGCTCTTCTTCTGCTCCTGGCGTCGGCTTTGCCGGCAGTTGCCGGGCCCAAGCCGCTTGCCCAGATGGTGGATGGCCGCTGCCGGGCCGGAGCGGCGCAGCATCCGTTCAAGCCGACATTGTCGGCGGCCAAGCGCACCCTGACCGAGACCAACCGGCTCACCATCGTCGCGCTCGGCTCGTCGACGACGGCCGGGACCGGTGCGGGCGATGCCGATCGCAGCTATCCCGCGGTGCTCGAAGCGGAATTGCGTCGGCGTTTGCCTGACCGCGAGATCAAGGTGCTCAATCTCGGCGTCGGAGGCCAATCGGCCTATGAGATGTATCTGCGGCTCGAGGCCGAGGTCATCCCTGAGAAGCCGGGCCTGGTGATCTGGCAGACGGCGGTGAACGACGCCATTCGTGACATTGGCGAGGAAAAGCTGGCGAAAATCCTGCGCAAGGGCGCCCACAAGTTGCAGGAAGCCGGGATCGACCTCGTGCTGATGGACATGCCCTGGCTGCCGCGCGAGGGCCGCTATCCGAAATATGACGACTACCGCGCCGTGCTGGCGAAAACCGCGAACGAGAGCGGTGTCCCGGTCTTCCCGCGCTACGCGATGATGAAGAACTGGTCGGGCTCGAAGCAGTTCAGCGAGGAGGAGATCGTCGGCATGGACGGGCTCCAGGTGGTCGAGGCCGGCTATCGCTGCCTCGCCATCCGCCTCGCCGACGGTATCGCCGCCGAGCTCGGCGAGGGGCGCGAGCCGGTCAAGCCGACGAATTGAGCTCCGTCAGCGCGCAATCACCTCGATATCACGGTCGCGCCCGGCTTCGACCTTGAAGTCGCGGGAGAAGACCTGGCCCTCCTGGCGGGCGATCAGGACATAGTCGCCCTCGGCCAGGATCACCTGCGGGAAAGCGCCGATCGCCTCGCGGATGACGTCGCCGCCCGGCGTGAGCACGCTGAAGGCGGTGCCGGCGAAGGCTTCGCCGCCGGGACCGGCGACGAGCTTCAATGTCACCTGCGCGGCGCGGTGATGCAGCGTCGCCTGGGTGACCTGGCCGGATTCGACCCGGACATCGGAGCGCTGGATCGCGTTCGAATCGCCATAGGTCGAGACGATGTGATAGGTGCCCTCCGGCAGCCGGATCAGCTCGCCGGCCTTGGCGTTGGAGGCGACGAGGCGGCCTTCCGAATTGCCCTGCAAGGGCACGAACACCGAGAAGGTCAGCAGGTTGGGCGCGATCGGCGTCTCACCGATCGAGCCGGCGAGCGAGAGCGCACCGGCGCTGATGTTGAGCCGGTCGCTCAGCCCCTGCGAGCCGAGCGTGATGCGCTTGGTCGCGCTGGCGAAGCCATAGGCGGCGTGCAGCAGATAGACGCCGGGGTCGAGCGCGAAGCGAGGCTCGGCCTCGTTCGAGCGCGCGACGATCTTGGGCGGCGAGCCGTCGAAGGATTCGGTCAATACGCGCCAGACTAGGCCGGAGCGGATCGGCTTGCGGTTGCCGGAGAACTGGGCGCCGAGCGTGAGGGTTGCCTGGCCGGGGCGGGCAGCCGGGGGCGTCGGCGGCGAGCCGGGCGTCGTGGAGGAGGGGGCGGCATCGGGCGTCTGGGCGAGGGGCGCAGGCGCCACAGCGAGCGAGACGAGCAGCGCAACCGCTATCGCGCGCACCGTTTTTGCTCTCGGCTGAGCCCAGATCTGGAATTCGTCGCGTTGAAACATGCGCTGCGCCGTCATCGTCCTTGCACCGGGGAAGGAGCAGGTTCGCTTGTCCTCATCATGGCGAAACCTTAACTGGGGACCATCATCCCTGTGGCCGCGCCATCTTCCGGATTGTTCATGACCGACACGCTCTCCCTGCTCAAGCTCCGTCGCTCGGTGCCACCGCAATTTCTCGCCGCTCCGGGCCCCGACGAGGCCCAGCTTCGCGAGATCCTGACCGTGGCGGCGCGCGTGCCGGACCATGGCAAGCTTGCCCCCTGGCGCTTCATCGTCTTCTCCGGCACAGCCAAGGAGAAAGCCGCGGAGATCGTCGCGGATATCTTCAAGGAACGGAATCCGCAGGCCGACGAGGACAAGGTCGCGTTCGAGCGCAAGCGCCTGCTTCATGCGCCGGTGGTGATCGCCGTGGTCTCGCGTGCCCGCAAGCACGAGAAGATCCCGGAATGGGAGCAGGAGCTGTCGGCCGGCGCGGTCTGCATGAACATGCTGATCGCCGCCGAGGCGCTCGGCTTCAACGGCTCCTGGCTGACCAACTGGTTCGCCTTCGACCGCAAGGTGCTCGATGCCTTCGGGCTCGCAGCGGATGAGCGCATCGCCGGCTTCGTCCATCTCGGCAAGGCCGACGGCCGCCCGGCCGACCGGGAGCGGCCGGATCTCGCCGCGATCGTCAGCCGGTTCGGGGCGTGAGCGCGATGTACTACACCAATGAGGGGCGCGATCTCGACTTCAGGCACGACCCGTTCAAGGCGATCGTCGCGCCGCGGCCGATCGGCTGGATCAGCGCAGTGAACGCCAAGGGTGAGGTCAATCTCTCGCCTTACAGCTTCTTCAACGCGATCTCGTCGCGGCCGAACATCGTGATGTTCTCTTCCGAGAACAAGAAGGATGCGGTCGCCTTCATCGAGGAGACCGGCGAGTTCACCTGCAGCCTGGTCACCAGGGCGCTCGACCAGCAGATGAACCTGACCTCGGCGCCGTTGCCGCGCGGTGAGAACGAATACGCCCATGCCGGGCTGGAGATGGCGCCCTCCCGCCTCGTCAGGCCGCCGCGGGTCGCGGCGAGCCCCGCTGCGCTCGAATGCAAGCTGCTCTCGATCCAGCAGCTCAGGGATCTCGACGGCAACGACGTGCCGCGCTGGATGGTGCTCGGGCAGGTCGTCGCGGCCTATGTCGACGAGGCCTTCGTCCATGACGGGCGCTTCGACACGGCCAAGGCCAATCCGATCGCGCGCTGCGGCTACAGCGACTATGCCGAGGTCAGCGAGCTGTTCTCGATCACCCGCCCGGCCGGAGGCTGAGCGCCATGGCCCGGCCCCAGGATGAGGAGCCGGATGAGCAATGGCGCATGACCGTCAACCTGCTCGCGATCATCGCGGTGCTGGTGATGATCGGGGCGGGGTTCTGGCTGCTGCGCGAACTCGACGCCGCCAAGAAGGCGCAGGAATGCCTGGCGAGCGCCGCGCGGAATCACTGCCGGCAGATCAGGTGAGCGCGAGGCATTCCTGAGGCAGGTCGCTGCTCCCATCGAGAAACCGGAAAACCCGAATCGACCGAATCGCTTGGCGCCGTCGGCTAAACCGGATTGCCAGCGAGCGCCTTGAGCTGCGCCGGTCGATGCAGCACGGGGCCGCCGAGGCGTCTCGAGGCGTCGGCGATCAGCCGGCCGAGTTCGCGGGCGCATGGCGTCTTGCCGCCGGCGGACCAGATCAGCGCGAATTCCAGATCGGGCAGCGGCGGCAGGCCATAGCTGGGCGCGAGGACCTTCATGCCAGGCTCGACCTCGTCATGAGCGATGATCGAGGCGCCGAGCCCTGCCAGCATCGCCGCCCGCAGCCCATGCAGATTGGCCGAGGTGAAACCGATGTGCCATTCGACGCTGGAGCCGGCCAGGGCCTCGACGGCGACCGTGCGGCACAGGCAAGGCGGGTTCGACAGCGCCAGCGGCAGCGACGAGCCGGGCGGAACCATGAAGTCCTCGGCCGCAGCCCAGACATAGGGCGATCGCCGCAGCACGGTCCCGCCGGTTTCGCCGGCCCGGCGCATCGCCACTGCGAGGTCGAGTTCGCCGCTCTCGATCCTGGCGCTGAAATCCTGGCAAACGCTGACCGAGGCTTCCAGGCGCACGGCCGGGAACGCGCGGGCGAAGCGGCTCAGCAAATGCGGCAGCTCATCGCCGAGGAAGTTCTCCGGCACGCCGAACCGGATCGAGCCTGCGAGAGCGGACGCCTGGAAGCGCCGGCTCAGGGCGGCGTGCGCCTGCAAGATCTGCCTGGCATGGCGCAGGAATTCCTCGCCATCCTCGGTCAGCGCCAGTTTGCGCGTGGTCCGGACGAAGAGCGGTGTGCCGACCTGGTCTTCCAGCCTGCGGATCTGGTGGCTCACCGCCGATTGCGTCAGGTGCAGGCGCTCCGCCGCGCGGGTGAACCCGCCGGCTTCAGCGACGGCGACGAGCGCGCGCAACAGTTCGGGAGCAAAATCCATGACGCAGATTTATTATCATAAGAACTGAAAACTGCGAAATTAAATCATTTCTATCATGCTGAAGCTGTCCCTAGACGGGAGGCCTTCCTCGATCCCGAGCGATGCGGATCGAACCCGAAAGGTCTCGTCATGGCGATCTCTTCATCCTCACGAAATGCTTTGGCCCTGGCTGGCGCCTGTCTGGCGACGTTGATGTTCGGCCTTGAGATCTCCAGCGTGCCGGTGATCCTGCCGACGCTGGAAGCGGTGCTGCCCGCTGATTTCAAGGCGCTGCAATGGATCATGAACGCCTACACCATCGCCTGCACGGCGGTGCTGATGGCGACGGGCACGCTCGCCGACCGCTATGGCCGCAAGCGCCTCTTCATCGCGACGACCGCGGCCTTCGGCGTGACCTCGCTGATCTGTGGGCTGGCACAGAGCGCCGCGATCCTGATCGCCGGCCGGTTCCTGCAGGGCATGGCCGGTGGCGCCATGCTCACCTGCGCCGTCGCGATCATCTCGCATCAGTTCCCGGACGGGCGCGAGCGGGGCAGGGCCTTCACCATCTGGGGCGTCGTCAGCGGCATCGGGCTCGGCTTCGGCCCGGTGATCGGCGGCGTGATCGCGAGCCTGGCCGGCTGGCAGTGGGTTTTCCTGGTCCATGTCCCGCTGACCGTGCTGGCGCTCGTGCCTGCGATGATCGGCATTCGCGAGTCGCATGATCCGCAGGCGAAGACGCTCGACGTCGCCGGCATCGTCACGCTGACCCTGGCGGTCTTCGGCTTTGCCTATGTCATCACGCAGGGCGCCGAGCTCGGCGCGGCCGCGGCGCTAGGCCTCGCCGGCCTGGCTTTCGCGAGCTTCCTCGCCTTCCTCGCGGTGGAGAAGCGCGCCGCGCAGCCGATGTTCGACTTCTCCGTCTTCCGGATCCGCCGTTTCAGCGGCGCGATCATCGGCTGCATCGGCATGAATTTCAGCTATTGGCCGTTCATCATCTATCTGCCGATCTACTTCCAGAGCGGGCTCGGCCTCGGGAGCGAGTCCGCCGGGCTGCTGCTGCTGGCCTACACCGTGCCGTTCATGCTGATGCCGCCCGTCTCCAACCATTTGCTTGTGCGCCACGGTCCGCAGCTCGTCATCCCGGTGGGAATGCTCGCCATGGGCGCCGGTTTCATCGCGATGTGGTTCGGCAGCAGTCTTGCCCAGGCAAGCTGGGCGACTTTGCTGCCCGGCGCCCTGCTGGCCGGAATCGGTCTCGGCCTGACCAATACGGCCGTGACCAACACGACCACCGGCTCGGTTCCGAGCGACCGTGCGGGCATGGCGTCAGGCATCGACATCAGCGCACGGCTGATCGCGCTCGCGATCAACATCGCGGTGATGGGGTTGATCCTGATCGAGGGCATCAGGCGCTCGCTGCCGGACGCTGTCCTTGCCGGCTTCGATCGCTCGCAATTGCAGGCGCTGGCCTCGTCGATCGCCGCCGGCAATCTCGGCTCACTGCGCGAGGCCTATCCGGCGCTGGCGCTGCATGATCCGGCCGGTGCCGGGGTGCATGCGGCGCTGGTGCAGGGCTTCGGCTGGGTGATGCTCTATGGCGGCATCAGCGCCGGCGTCCTGGCCGCGATCAGTTTCCTGATCTTCGGTGGTGCCAGGCGCCCGGCGCAGGTCGGCACAGCGATCGCCTGCGCCGAGTCCGATGCCTGAAGCCGTTGTTCAGCCCAGCTTCTGCGCGCGCGCCTTCAATCGGCGGGCGCGCAGCAGATGCGGCCGGTCGAGCATCTCGCCGTCGAGCCCGACCACGCCGAGCCCAGGATTCTCGTCGAAGAGCTTGATGATCGCCTCGGCCCGGGCCAGCGATTCGGGCGAGGGCGAGAAGACCTCGTTGATGACAGGCACCTGCGCCGGGTGGATCGCCATCTTGCCGGTGAAGCCGTCGCGACGCGCGGCGATGCATTCGGCGCGCAAGGCGGCTTCGTCGCGGAAGGCGGTGAAGACCGTGTCGATCGCGTCGACCTGCGCGGCCGCAGCGGCGAAGAGCAGCAGCGAACGGGCGATCCGGTAGGGATCGGCATAGCTGCCGTTCTCGAGCCGGTTGGTCTCGGCGCCGAGATCGGCCGAGAGGTCCTCCGCCCCCCAGGTCAGGCCGGCAAGCCGGTGGCTGGCGCCGGCATAGCTGCCGAGACCGAAGATGCCCTTGCCGGTCTCGGTGGCGATGGCGATGATCTTGGTCGCGCCGTCGGGCAGGTCGTATTCCGCCTCGCGCACCGCGACATGCGCGGCGAGATGGCTGAGATCGGGGCCGCCCTCGGATTTGGGCAGCATGATCGCGTCGGGCGCGCCCTGCATGACCACGTCGAGATCGGCCTCGGTCATGCCGGTGCTCAGGGCGTTGACGCGCACGATCAGGCGCGGGCGCTTGGCTCGGGCACTGACGTCCTTGAGGAAATCGCGGGCGAACTCGCGGGCGGCCGGCTTGGCGTCGAGCGCGACGGAGTCCTCGAGGTCGAGGATCAGCGCGTCGGCGCCGCTCTCCAGACCCTTCTGCAGCTTCTTCTGGTTGTCGCCGGGAACGAAGAGGAGCGAGCGCATCAGGCCTGCCCTCCGACCGGGCGCTTCTTCATGAAGGCCTGGCGGCGGCACTGCGCCACTAGCGTGCCGTCCTGCTTGTAGGCGCGATGGTGGAAATCGACGATTCCGGCATCCGGCCGCGATTTCGATTCGCGCTTGGCGACGATCTCGGTGACGCAGTTCACCGTGTCGCCCTCGAAGAGCGGGGCGGGGAAGGTGACGTCGGTCATGCCGAGATTGCCGATGGTCGTGCCGACCGTGGTGTCGTTGACGGAGATGCCGATCATCAGCCCGAGCGTGAACAGCGAGTTCATCAGCGGCCTGCCCCATTCGGTCTCGGTGGCGCAGAAATGCGCGTCGATGTGCAAAGGCTGCGGATTCAGCGTCATATTGGAGAACAGCATGTTGTCCATCTGCGTGACCGTCCGGGTCAGCCGATGTTCGATAGAGGCGCCGATCTCGAAATCCTCGAAGTAGAGACCGCCCCGCTTATGCCGCGCCGCTTCCGCCATCGTCTTGCTCCTGTGGCACTTTTTCCGTTCGGGCCCGGCTCCGGCAAACGGCCGTTTTAACGGTTCGCTTACCATAATCGGTCCAGTCTCTGCGGGTGCTCCGGTCCGCCTGGAACGGCAGCGGCCCGAGTGACCCAATGTTCCTTTTCAGCACGCCGAGCACCCGCGAGACAACGCCCGCCAATCCTGTCGTCAGCGCGATCAAGGAAGGCGCGGACAAGACCGGTGTCGGCTTCGACTATCTGCTCAAGACCGCGCAACGGGAATCGGCGCTGGAACCGGATGCGAAGGCGCGCACCTCCAGCGCGACCGGGCTGTTCCAGTTCATCGAACAGACCTGGCTGTCGATGATGCGTCAGGAAGGGCCGAAGCAGGGCATGGCCAACTATGCCGGTGCGATCAGCGAAGACGGCAGCGGCCGGCTGACCGTGTCGGATCCGGCGCTGCGCGAGAAGATCCTGCAGCTGCGGACCGATCCGCATGTCGCGACGGTGATGGCCGGCGCGCTGACGCAGAAGAATGCCGAGCAGCTCGGTCAGGCGCTCGGGCGCCAGCCGCAGGCCGGCGAGCTCTATATGGCGCATGTGCTCGGTGCGCGCGGTGCTGCCGACCTGATCCGCACGGCCGGGAACGATCCGAGCCGCGCCGCCGCGCGCGATTTCCCTGAAGCGGCGGCGGCGAACCGCTCGATCTTCTACGACAAGGCCGGCCGGGCCCGCAGCGCCCAGGAGGTCTACGGCCTGCTCGCCGCCAGCCATGCCAACACCCAGGTCGCGGCGACGACCGGCGCCATGCTGGCGCAAGCCAAGCCGACGGGATCCGCTACGACTGCGACCGCCTATGCGGCCGAGCCGCCGGTGGCGCCGATCGCCGCCGCGCTGGCGCCGGGGCGGGCGAAAGGGCTGATCGGCCTGTTCTCGACCGAGGGACCGCGCACGCCGGTCTCCAAGGCGGTCGCCAATCTCTGGACCACGCCGCGCAGCGGTGGCGCATCCCGTACGACGGACGACGATCCGGCGACACGCTATTTCCCACGGGTGAGCGCCACGGCGAGCGAGGGCGAGGCTGCGTCCACCGGCAAGACCGCCAAGAGCGAGAGCACGAGCGGCGCGACCACGAGCGCGACGACCGCCGTCAATGCGCCGCTGCCGCCGTCGCGGCCCCGCGATCTTGCGGTAGCCGATCCGCAGACGGCGTCCAGCGAGACGGTCGCCACGCGCCGCCAGCGGCGCGGGCCGCTCGATCTCAGCCAGTTCATGACCCATGGGAGGCGCGGATGATCGTGCGCCGTTTCCTGCTCTGGGCCCGTACTGCTCCGGCCGAAGCGCGGGCGAAAGGCGCCGCCGCGCTGGCCGCCGCCTATCTGCGCTCGGCGATGTCGCCCGAGGACAAGCGCGAGGCACAGACGGCGCTGATCGCGCTGGTCGACGATCCGTCGCCGCTGGTACGGCGCGCACTTGCCGAGGAATTCGCGACCGCGCCGCAGGCGCCGCGCAATCTGGTGCTCGGGCTGATCGCCGAGCAGAGCGATATCGCCGCCTTGCTACTGGCGCAGTCGCCGGTGCTGACCGAGGCCGACCTGGTCGACGCTGCCGCGATTGGCGATGGCCTCGCCCAGCGTGCGATCGCCCAGCGGCCCTGGCTCTCGCCCGGCATCTGCGCGGCGCTCGCCGAGGTCGGCTGCGAGGAGGCGCTGGTCGTGCTGCTCGCCAATCCGACCGCGGAAATCCCGGATTTCTCGCTGGAGCGCATCTTCGAGCGCGAGGGCGAGGAGGGCTCTGTGCGCGAGGCGATGCTGGCGCGCGACGACCTGCCGGCGGGCCTGCGCCAGGCGATCGCTGCCAAGGTGTCCGATGCGCTCGCCGCCTTCGTCTCCGGCTGCGGTTGGCTGACAGAAGAGCGAAGCGCCCGGCTCGCACGCGAGTCGACCGAGCGTGTCGCCGTCGCGCTCGCGGCCGGCGGCGAAGTGACAGATGCCCCGGCGATCGTCGACTGCCTGCGCGAGCATGGCCGCCTGACGCCGGGCGTGATCCTGCGCTCGCTGCTGAGCGGTGAGCCGGCTTTGGCGGAAGCTGCCTTAGCGGCACTGTCGGACCAGCCGCTGCAGCGCGTCCGCGCGCTGCTCTGGGACAAGCGTGGAGCCGGCCTGAAGGCGCTCTATCGCAAGGCGGCGATGCCTGAGGCGCTGCTGCCGGCCTTCGCTGCCGCCGTCGAGGCGTTGAAGCAGGCAGGGCCTGAGCGACGCGGTGCCGGCGGCATCGACCGGGACTTGCTGGCGCAGGTGCTGATCGCCTGCGAGGCCCTGGAAGGGCCGGGGGCGACCGCGCTGATGGCGCTGCTGCGCCGGCTCGACGCCGAGGCAGCGCGCGACGAGGCGCGGTTGCTGGCGGATTCGCTCGCCGACGATGCGGCGCTCGCGCTGCTGGTCGAGGCCGATCCGAACTTCCTGGTCGAGCTCGATCTCGGCGATCTGCGCGACGCAGCCTGAACGATCCGGGCGAGACGGCAGCCGGCTTGACCGGCTGCTGGCATGCTGGTTGCCTGACGCCCGCCGTATCGCCAGGGTCTCACCATCCCGGTTCGACGCCCTGCTACAGAGCCGGATCCGATCAGATTGTTCCAATCTGATCGGTGAATCCGTCTCTCCCTTTAGTTTGGAGACCGTTTGCCGATCGGCTTGCGGTGCAAGCTGATCGGAACGGGCTCCAGGGAGCCTGAAATGCCGACACGTCGCGCTTTCATCGCAGGCACGACTGCCGCCTTAGCGGTCAGCAAACCCAATATCGGCCGTGGGGCCGACAAGAATGTCATCAAATTCGTGCCGCAGGGCGACCTTGCCGTCGTCGATCCGATCTGGACGACGGCGACCGTCACCCGCAACCACGCTTTCCTCGCCTATGACACGCTGTTCGGGCAGGACGAAAGCTACAAGGCGCAGCCGCAAATGGCCGAGGGCGCGCTTGCCGAGGCTGACGGCAAAACGTGGACGATCAAGCTGCGCGACGGCCTCAAGTTCCATGACGGCGCGCCGGTGCTGGCGAAGGATTGCGTCGCCAGCCTGAACCGCTGGGGCAAGCGCGATTCCTTCGGCCAGACGTTGATGGCGCAGACGGACGAGCTCGCCGCTGTCGATGACAAAACGTTGCGCTTCCGGCTGAAGAAGCCGTTTCCGCTGCTGCCGGACGCGCTCGCCAAGATGACCGCCTCGGTGCCGGTGATCATGCCGGAGCGCCTGGCTGCGACGGATGCGGCGACGCAGGTCACCGAGGTGATCGGCAGCGGGCCGTTCCGCTTCATTGCGAGCGAGCGCCAGTCGGGAAGCCGGGCGGTCTACGAGAAGTTCGCCGGTTACGTGCCGCGCAGCGACGGCAAGCCTGGCCGCACCGCCGGGCCGAAGATCGTCCATGTCGAGCGGATCGAATGGCACACGCTGCCGGACCCGGCGACGGCGGCGGCGGCGCTGCAGAGCGGCGAGATCGACTGGGTCGAGCAGCCCTTGCCGGACATCCTGCCGCTACTGGCCAAGGACCCGAAGCTCGAGGTCGCGGTCAAGGAGACGACCGGAGCCATCGCGATCATGCGGATGAACCATCTGCATCCGCCCTTCGACAATCCGGCGATCCGCCGCGCCATGCTACTGGCGATCGACCAGGCCGAATTCATGGAGGCGGTCGGTGGGCCCGACAAGACCTTGTGGCGCACCGGCGTCGGCCTGTTCCCGCCCGGTACGCCGATGGCGAACGATGCCGGCATGGAGGTGCTGAACGGGCCGCGCGACGTCGCCAAGGTCAAGCAGGCACTCGCCGCCGCCGGCTACAACGGCGAGAAGGTTGTGCTGCTCGGGGTCACCGATCTCGCCAATCTCAAGGCCGAGTGCGAGGTCGCAGGCGAGATGCTGAAGCGCATCGGCATGAACGTCGATTATCAGGTGATGGACTGGGGCACGGTCGTCACTCGCCGCGCCAAGAAGGAACCGCCGGCGCAGGGCGGCTGGAACTGTTTCTTCACCGGCTGGAACGGCATCGATATCCTCGATCCGGTCGGCCACATCTCGCTACGTGGCAATGGCGCCGCGGCCTGGCCCGGCTGGCCGGTGGCGCCGAAGATCGAGGCGCTGCGCGAGGCCTGGATGGAGGCCACCGACCTGTCGGCCAAGCAGAAGATTGCCGCAGAGCTCCAGGTTCAGGCCTTCGAGGACGTGCCTTACGCGCCGCTCGGCCAATATTTCCAGCCGACGGCCTTCAGCCGCAAGCTGGAAGGCGTGCTGCCGAGCTTCCCGACCTTCTGGAACGTCAAGCGCGTCTAGAGCCGGATCCGATCAGGCTGAATCAGCTTGATCGGTGAATCCGTCTCTCACTTTGCTCTAGCGAGGGCGGTTCGGACGAGAAGGCCGCCGAGCAGCAGGCAGGTCGCACGCAGCCAGGCGGCCAGCGCCTGGCGGCCTAGTTCCGGCATGGGCTGAGCCGCCGGTGGCGGCAGGCCAATCGCGCGCAAGGCCTGCTCGGCGAGAAGCGCGAGCGCGAGGACTGCGGCGAAGCCGGCGAGCGCCGCCATGAGGCCGCGCAGCCAATACAGGGCCGGCACTATGGCAATAGCGGGAGCTGCGGGCGGGCGCATCGTCTGGTCCTCGGTGATTGTGTTTCGAGGACGGACGGGGATCGGCTTTGCCGACATCGCGTCGAAATTTTCTGAAGCGCCCTCCGCAGGGCAGCTAGGCGCGTTTCGACATGGACAAAGCTGCTGAATTGACCAATGTCCTGTTATCGCCACGCTTTCCTGCGAAAAACCTCCCCATCATGACCATTCACGATCCCGCCGTCCCCGCGCTCTCCGTCTGGGTTGCGCTGGAGAGCCCCACCCATCACGTGCCCGGCGTCAACGGCATGATGGACCTCGTGGCGAAGGAGGTCGAAGGCCTGCCCATCGCCGTCGAGCGCATCCCCGGCCGCAATGGCCTCGGTGACAATCTGATCCTGCGCGCCGGCGTCCGGAACGGCGAGAAGGCCGTGGCGCTGATGTCGCATCTCGACACGGTCCACCCGGTCGGCACCAGCGCCAAGGATCTGCCGGTGCGCGTCGAGGGCGACCGGCTCTACGGACCCGGCGTCTACGACATGAAGGGCGGCGCCTGGCTGGCGCTGCAAGCCTTCAAGGACGCTGCCAAGTCCGGCACGGTGCAGCGGCCGCTGGTCTTCCTGTTCACTCCCGACGAGGAGATCGGCTCGCCGACCTCGCGGGACCTGATCGAAGCCGTCGGCCGCGAGGCGATGGCGGTGCTGGTGACCGAGCCGGCGCGCGAGGGCGGCAAGATCGTCACGGCGCGCAAGGGCGTCGGCCGCTTCGAGGTCAAGCTCGAGGGCAGACCGGCGCATTCCGGCTCGCGCCATCAGGATGGTCGCAACGCCATCCGCGAGGCGGCGCACCAGATCCTCGTGATCGAGGGCATGACCGACTACAGCCGCGGCATCACCACGACAGTGGCGCTGGTCGGCGGCGGCACGGCGGCGAACGTCATCCCGCAGCATGCCTGGTTCAGCGTCGATTGCCGCGTCACCACGGTAGCGGATGGTGTCGCCATGGAGGAGCGTATCCTCGGCCTGAAACCCCATGATCCGGATGTGAAGGTGACGATCACCGGCGGCATGAACCGGCCGCCTTACGAGAAGTCGCCCGAGGTCGCGGCGCTCTACGAGCAGGCGCGGGCGGTTGCGGCCAAAATCGGCTTCGAGCTGCAGGACTGCCCGATGACCGGCGGCGGCTCGGACGGCAACTTCACCGCGGCGCTCGGCATACCCACGCTGGACGGGCTCGGCATCGACGGTGATGGCGCCCACACCTTGCAGGAATACGCGCTGGTCTCCTCGATCGCGCCGCGCCGTGCCCTGATCAAGGGGCTGCTCGAGACGCTGTGAGGAAGCTCCCTTCTCCCCCTCGGGGGAGAAGGGAGCGCAGCCCCCTTCCGTTAGCCGGACAAATCCGCTCTGATCCCGCTCAAGGCCGAGAACCCGGCCGGAGCGGAGGAGTGCGGCATGAAGGGCTGGATCGCGGGTGTGCTCGGTGTCGTGGGCGTGATGGTGACGGGAATGGCTGAGGCGCAGGATCTGATCGTCGAGAAGAAGGTCTTCGAGCTGCCGAGCTACACCACGCAAGGCGGGCGTACGCTGAAGAACGTCAAGGTCGGCTGGGAGAGCTACGGCACGCTCAACGCCGACAAGTCCAACGCGATCCTGATCTGCCATTTCTTCTCAGCCAATTCGCACGCCGCCGGCAAATATGCCGCGACCGATGCTGCTCCCGGCTATTGGGACGCGATCATCGGCCCGGGCAAGGCGATCGACACCAACAAGTATTTCGTCCTGTCCTCCGACACGCTGGTGAACCTCAACACCGGCGATCCGAAGACTACCACCACCGGTCCGGCCTCGATCGACCCGGACACCAACAAGCCCTACGCGCTCGATTTCCCGGTCGTGACCGTCGGCGATTTCGTCAATGTCCAGAAGGCGTTGGTCGAAAGCCTTGGTATCAAGAAGCTCGTCATGGTCGCCGGCCCCTCGATGGGTGCGCTGCAGACCTATGAATGGGCGGCGAGCTATCCCGACATGGTCGGCAAGGCGATGGCGGTGATCGGTGCCGCCGAGGCCGATGCCCAGCTCATTGCCTGGCTCGACGTCTGGGCCGCGCCGATCCTGGTCGATCCGAACTGGAACAAGGGCGACTATTACGGCAAGACGCCGCCCAATGCCGGCCTCGCCAAGGCGCTGACCGTCGTCACCCTGCAGGCCAACCATGACGACTGGACCAACGGCACCTTCGGCCGCCGCCCGGCCAAGGAGGGCGAGGACCCGGCCAAGGCGCTCGGGAACAAGTTCCAGGTCCAGAGCATCCTCGACAATGCCGGCGAGGCGCGCGCCAAGGTCTCGGACGCCAATCATTTCCTCTATCTGGTCAAGGCCAACCAGCTCTACGCCGCCGGCGGCAAGTCCCTCGCCGATGCGATGAGCCGGATCAAGGCGCCGCTGCTGATCGTCAGCCAGCCCAAGGACCTGGTCTTCCCCGACGAGATGATCCAGCGCACCGTCGCCGAGGCGAAAAAGGCCGGGCGCGACGTCAGCCACGCCACGATCCAGGGCACGCGCGGTCACCTCGACGGGGTGATCTCGATGAAGCAGGCGGAAGCGACGGTGAAGGCGTTCCTGGAGAAGTGAGGCGGATCGTTTGAGCGGGCCTGTCGTCTCGCTGAGGGAGATCACGGCCGAGACTGTGCGGGCAATCTGCGAGCTCGAGCCGCATGGGGCGCAGAGCGGCTTCGTCGCGCCCAATGCGGTCTCGATCGCGCAAGCCCATTTCAATCCGGCCGCTGTGTTCCGGGCGGTCTATGCCGGCGAGGAGCCGGTCGGCTTCATCATGTGGCGGCCAGAGGACGATGGCGCGAGCTGCTTTCTCTGGCGCTTCATGGTCGACGGTCGTTACCAGGGCAAAGGCTATGGGCGCGAGGCGATCGCGCTCTGGCTGAGGAGCCTTCCACAGCAGGGATACACGCTCGCAACGCTGAGCTATGTGCCCGGCGATGGCGGGCCGCACGGCTTCTACCTGGCGCAAGGGTTTCGAGACACGGGCGAGACCCGCGCCAATGGCGAAGAGCTGATGGAGCTGGCGCTGTAGGCGTCTAGGCCGGCAAAGGCTGCGCCGGTGCACCCATGATCGTTTCGACGAGGCGCTCGAAGGGAATCGCGTGCTTCAGCGCGTATCCTTCGATCATGTCGGCCAGATAGGAACGCCGGCCAAGCTTGATGCGCAGCGCCGCATAGGGGTTCGCGGTATCGATGGCGCGAAGCGCCGGACGTCCCAGCTTCTCGTCGATGACGGTGATGGCGTCGGCGGCCTTGAGCGAATCCGCGAGCAAGGAATCCGCGACGATGCCCGTCCGGTGGTCATGGGCTGCGATCGCCTGCTGCGCCTCGGGCAGGATGCGGTCGCCGAGCCATTCCACCGCCATCGGGCCGTGCCGGCTCCAATCGTCCTCAATCGCGAAGAAATCGAGATCGTGGCAAAGGCCGACCACCTCCCAGAGCTCGGCGGGCTGCGACAGGGCCTCGGCGAGCCTGCGCATGATATGGGCGACGACCCGCGAATGGTTGGCGCGCGGCGCATCGCCAAGGTGGCGTACGACCAGCTCATCCGCCTCGGCAATGCTCAGCATGCGAATTCCTGCGCAGTCTCAAGGTCGTGAATACCGATCATAGTGCAGATTCCGGCCTATCCGGCAAAGCGCTCGCGATAGGCCTGCGGGCTCGCGCCGAGCCGGCGCAGGAAAGCACGGCGCAAGGTCTCCTCCGAGCCGAAGCCGCAGCGGCGACCGGCCTGCGCGACGGAAATCCCTTGTTCGAGCAGGCGGCGCGCCGTCTCGACCCTGATCTCCTCGACGGCGCGGGCCGGCGTGCGGCCGGTCGCCTGGCGATAGTGCCGGGCGAAGCTGCGCAGGCTCATATTGGCTTCGCCTGCCAGCCGCTCCAGCGAGAGGTCGCCGCGCAGGTTTTCGACGATCCAGCCATGCAGGCGGTCGAAGCGCTCATCCTTCTCCTGCAGGGTCAGCGCGGCGCTGAACTGCGCCTGGCCGCCGGGGCGCTTCAGGAAGACGACGAGCTGGCGGGCGATGGCGAGCGCCGGCTCGCGGCCGAGATCGGCCTCGACCAGCGCCAGAGCAAGATCGATCCCGGCGGTGACGCCGGCCGAGGTCCAGACAGAGCCGTCGCGGACATAGATCGGGTCTGGTTCGAGCCGCACCTGTGGGAACATCGCCCGGAACTCGGCGCAGCGGCCCCAATGTGTCACAGCGCGTTTGCCGTCGAGCAGGCCGGCAGCCGCGAGCAGGAAGGCACCACTGCAGACCGATGCAACGCGCTCTGCCGCTGTGGCCCGCTGCCGGACCCAGGCCACCAATGCCGCATCGCGGCAGGCGGCGTTGACGCCGTAGCCGCCGGCGACGACCAGCGTGTGCAGCGGCGCATTCGTCTCGGTAAGCGGGGCAGCACCGAGTTCCAGCTTAGCGCTCGTGACGACACAGCCTTCGGCCGCGACGACCGCGGTCTCATAGGGCAGGGGCCGGCCGGCGAAGTGGGCGAGGTCGTTGGCGGTGGCGAAGACCTGCAAGGGCCCGGCGACGTCGAGCAATTGCCCACCGGGGAAGGTCAGGATCTCGATGCGGCGCATGTTTGGCATGAAGCGAGGGATGCTTGGCAGTTCAGCCAGAACTTTGCGCGCTAGGCTGCTGCCGTCAATCAGGAGTTCCACCCATGTCCCTCAGCTTCGGCATCCTCGTCTTTCCGCAGGTCCAGCAGCTCGACCTGACCGGGCCCTATGAGGTCTTCGCCTCGGCCAAGGGGGCGCAGGTGCATCTGATCTGGAAGGATACGGTGCCGCTCAAGGCCGCGACCGGGCTGACGCTGACGCCGACCACGACCTTCGCCGACTGCCCGCCGCTCGACGTGCTCTGCGTACCGGGCGGCAGCGGGGTCAATCCGCTGCTCAATGACGAGACCGTCCTTGCCTTCCTGCGCGAGCGGGCAGGGCAGGTGCGCTATCTCACCTCGGTCTGCACGGGATCGCTGGTGCTGGGGATGGCCGGCCTGCTCAGGGGCAAGCGCGCGACCAGCCATTGGAACGCGCATGACCTGCTGGCGCGCTTCGGCGCGATTCCCACGGAAGGCCGCGTCGTGCGCGACGGCAATCTGATCACGGCCGGCGGCGTCACCTCCGGCATCGATTTCGGGCTGAGCGTGATCGCAGAACTGCTCGGCGAGGAGGAGGCGCAGACGATCCAGCTCTCGCTCGAATATGCGCCGCAGCCGCCCTTCCGGGCCGGCACGCCGCAGGAGGCGCCGGAGGCGATCCTGGCTGCGGCAAGGCAGCGCCTTGCCGGCTCGCGCGCAGCACGCGAAAAGCTGCTGGCGGCGCTCTAGCCGCAACGGGCAGGAGTCGCAGCATGGCCGAGGAACGCAGCATTCTCCTGTTCTCGTACGGCACGCTGCAGCAGGAGAACGTCCAGCTTTCCTCGTTCGGGCGGCTGCTCGACGGCCATGACGACGCCATGCCGGGCTTTGCCCAGACCATGCTGGAGATCACCGACCCCGAGGTGATCCGTACCAGCGGCAAGCGCTTCCACCCGGTGGTGGCGCCGAGCGGCGATCCGGCCGACAGCGTGCCCGGCAAGGTCTTCGCCATCACCGGCGAGGAGCTTGCGGCCGCCGATCGCTATGAGGTCGCGGACTACAAGCGGATCAGCGTCCGGCTGGCTTCCGGCAGGGAGGCCTGGGTCTACGTGAAGGCGTGAGTGGCGGCGTCGACTAAGCCGCCCTGATCGCCGCGCGGATACCGTCGATGACGAACTGCACCGCCAGCGCGGCGAGGATGACACCGAGCAGGCGGGTCAGCACGACATTGCCGGTGACGCCGAGCAGGCGCGCGATCGGCACCGCCAGGAAGAAGACGACGAGGCACGACAGAATCACCAGCCCGCAGATCGCGGCGAGCGAGGAGAGCATCGCGATGTCGCCATTGGCGCGGCCGGCGAGCAGCATCATCGCAGTCAGCGCGCCGGGCCCCGCCATCAGCGGGATCGCCAGCGGGAAGGCGGCGACGTTGCGGATATGGTCCTTGGTGATCGCGGTGTCGGCCGTGGCCTGCTTGCGATCGTTGCGACGCTCGAACACCATCTCGAACGAGATCCAAAACAGCAACAGGCCGCCGGCGATGCGGAAGGCCGGCAGCGAGACGCCGAGCGCCTTCAGCACGATATCCCCGGCGAGGCCGAAGAAGGCCATGATGCAGAAGGCGATGACGCAGGCGCGGACCGCGACCTGCCGGCGCTCATTGCCCGACATGCCGCGTGTCAGCGACAGGAAGATCGGCGCCAGCCCCGGCGGATCGAGCGTCACCAGCAGGGTGACGAGGGCCGAGGAGAGATATTCGGCGAACATGTCTCTCCTTTTCGGGCTGTTCTTGAAAGGGCCGCGAAGGCCCTGATTCCGCAGCGTGTCGCCAATCTAGCCACGGCCCGCAGCGCCCGTCACGCGCGAAACGTGGCGAGAATGCGGAAGGGACGCGAAACAGAATCAAAAACACCCCGTAACCTGCTGCAATGAAACGGTTTTATTTTCTCTGAATAGAATCGCCTTTCGCTGGCTTCTCCAGCCGGAATCGGCTAGCCAGAACGTTGAAAAACCAGCGGTAAACGGGACTTTTTCCCTTGAGCGAAGACAACGACGACAAGCGCGACGACGGCCCGCAGCCGGGCGGCGACATCAAGCCGATCGCGATCACCGACGAGATGAAGAAGAGCTATCTCGATTACGCCATGAGCGTGATCGTGAGCCGCGCTCTCCCGGATGTCCGCGACGGCCTCAAGCCCGTGCACCGGCGCATCCTGTTCTCGATGCACGAGAACAAGAACCTGCCCGACCGGCCCTATACCAAATGCGCCCGCATCGTCGGCGACACGATGGGTAAGTACCATCCGCACGGCAATCTCGCGGTCTATGACGCGCTGGTGCGCATGGCGCAGGACTTTTCGCTGCGCCTGCCCTTGATCGACGGCCAGGGCAATTTCGGCTCGATGGACGGCGACAGCCCGGCGGCCGATCGCTACACCGAGGCGCGCCTCGACAAGGCGGCGATGCCGCTGCTCGAGGATCTCGACCTCGACACCGTCAACTTCCAGCCGAACTATGACGGCAAGGAGCACGAGCCGACCGTCCTGCCGGCGCGCTATCCGAACCTCCTCGTCAACGGCGCAGGCGGCATCGCCGTCGGTATGGCGACCAATATCCCGCCGCATAATCTCGGCGAGGTGATCGACGCCTGTATCGCGCTGATCGACGATCCCGAGCTCTCGATCGACGACCTGATCGCGATCGTGCCCGGCCCGGATTTCCCGACCGGTGCCCAGATCATGGGCCGCAGCGGCATCCATTCGGCCTATCACACCGGGCGCGGCTCGATCGTGATGCGCTCGAAGACCCATATCGAGGAGCTGCGCAAGGAGCGTGAGGCGATCGTCGTCACCGAGGTTCCCTATCAGGTGAACAAGGCGACGATGGTCGAGAAGATCGCCGATCTCGTCCGCGAGAAGCGGATCGAGGGCATCTCCGACCTGCGCGACGAATCCAACCGCGAGGGCGTGCGCGTCGTCATCGAGATCAAGCGCGACGCCGTCGCCGACGTGGTGCTGAACCAGCTCTACCGTTTCACGCCGCTGCAGACCTCGTTCGGTGCCAATATGGTGGCGCTGACCGGCGGCCGGCCGGAGGTGCTGAACCTCAAGGACTTCATCTCGGCCTTCGTCGAGTTCCGCGAGGAAGTGGTCTCACGGCGCACGCGCTATCTGCTCAACAAGGCGCGCGAGCGTGCCCATGTGCTCTGCGGCCTCGCCACCGCCGTCGCCAATATCGATGAAGTCATCCGGCTGATCCGTACTGCGCCGACGCCGTCCGCTGCGCACGAGGCCCTGATGGCGCGCGACTGGCCGGCCGAGGACATCGCGCCGCTGATCGCGCTGGTCGACGATCCGCGCCATCCGATGAACGCTGACGGCACCTATCGGCTCTCCGATGCGCAGGCCAAGGCGATCCTCGAACTGCGCCTGTCGCGCCTCACTGCTCTTGGTCGCGACGAGATCGGCGACGAGCTCGAGAAGCTCGCCAAGGAGATCGCCAACTATCTCGACATCCTGCGCTCGCGCGCCCGCATCCAGGAGATCGTCAAGGGCGAGCTCCTGGAGGTGAAGACTGCTTTCGCGACGCCGCGCCGGACCGAGATCCACGATTGGGGCTCGGATCTCGACGACGAGGACCTGATCGCTCGCGAGGACATGGTCGTCACCGTCTCCCATGCCGGCTACATCAAGCGCGTGCCGCTCTCGACCTATCGCTCGCAGAAGCGCGGCGGCAAGGGCCGCTCGGGCATGTCGACCCGCGAGGAGGATTTCGTCACCCGCCTCTTCGTCGCCGATACGCACACGCCGATCATCTTCTTCTCCTCGCTGGGCCAGGCCTACAAGGAGAAGGTCTGGCGGCTGCCACTCTCGGCGCCGAATGCGCGCGGCAAGTTCCTCAACAACATGCTGCCGCTGGACAAGGATGAGCGCATCACCACCGTGATGCCGCTGCCGGAGGACGAGGAGAGCTGGAGCCGGCTCGATGTGATGTTCGCCACCAAGAGCGGCAATGTCCGGCGCAACAAGCTGTCGGACTTCGTCCAGGTCAACCGCAACGGCAAGATCGCGATGAAGCTCGACGAGGGCGATTCCATCGTCGACGTGCAGATCTGCTCCGAGCATGACGACGTGCTGCTGACCACCGCCGGCGGCCAGTGCATCCGTTTCGCCGTGCCCGAGGTGCGCGTCTTCAAGGGCCGCGACTCGACCGGCGTGCGCGGCATCAACCTCGCCGATGGCGACGAGGTGATCTCGCTCGCGATCCTAAAGCACCTCGATGCGACGCCGGAGGAGCGGGCGACTTATTTGAAGGATGCGGCGGCTCAGCGCAGGGCTCTCAGCGGCGAAGCCGAGGAGACCGAGGTTTCGGCCGCCGAGGGTGAGGAAGCCGCCGGCGAAGTTGAACTCGGCGCCAAGCGGCTGGAGATGCAGCTTGCCGAGCAGTTCATCCTGACCGTGTCGGAGAACGGCTACGGCAAGCGCTCCTCCTCCTTCGAGTACCGGGTCACCGGGCGCGGCGGCAAGGGCATCGTCGCCATGGTCGTCAACGAGCGCAACGGCAAGCTCGTCGCCTCGTTCCCGGCCGAGGAGAAGGAACAGATCATGCTCGTCACCGATGGCGGGCAGGTGATCCGGGTGCCGGTCGATGCCGGCCCGAACAACCGCATCCGCATCGCCGGGCGCTCGACGCAGGGCGTCACGGTGTTCAACACGGCCGATGGCGAGAAGGTCGTCTCGGTCGAGCGGATCGGCGAGGAGAGCGAGGAAGAGGGCGAGGCCGGCGAGGGCGAGGAGACGGCCGGGGAGGCGTGAGCCTCTCTGTCTCTCTGCCCCGATCAACAATTTGCCAGGCCCTGGGACGAGCTCAACTCGACCCAGGGCTTTTTCATTGGCTCAGCCACGTTGGAGTGCTCCTCACGGCGGGCCGCAAGGCTGTCCGGAAAAAGACCCTTCCGGGTCTCGGATAAGCGGTGTTTCAGCGCAGCAGCGGGATCGCCGGCCCCAGGGACCGCAGGGCCGCGTCGATCTCGGGCGTGAAGGCGGCGCCGAAGAAGGGGCCGCGGACCTCGAAGGGCACCCGCGTCGAGGTCGTGGTCGAGCTCAGAGCGCCGTTGAGGTCGAGCCAGCGCCGGCTGAGATCGGCGGTGCCGTTGAGGACGACATTGTAGCCTGAGCCGGTCAGCTGGGTCTCGGTGAGATAGAGCACGCCGAGATTGGCGAGGGCGGAGAGCTGCAGGGTCTCGAAGGCGCTCTTGCCCTGGCGCCAGTCGCGCGCCGAGGTCGGTGGCTTCTCGGCCTTGCGCAGCAGGTCGGGGAAGGCGATGCCGCGGAACTCGCCCTGGCGGATCGTCAGATTGGCGCGGCCGGTGAGCGAGCTCGAGACCTGGTCCACGGTGGCGCCGACGCCGTCGAATGCGAGCTGCCCCGTAGCCGTACCGCTGAGGCGGGCGAGATCCGGCAGGTCATCGGCGGCCAGCGCCAAGTTCACCTTCTCCAGGCCGAGCTGCAGCTTGACGTCCGAGCCGGCCGCGACCGGGGTTGCGAGGATGCGGGCCCGGGCCGAGCCGCCATAGGCGCTTGCGCGCAGGAGCGAGGCCTCGAACCGGCCCTTGCGGATCAGCAATTGCGCGGCGAGATCGCGCAGGCGGGCGGGGCCGAGCTTTGCGGAATCGAGCGAGAGGCGCAGGTCGATGTCGTTGGTGGTCCAGCCGTCGAATTCGAGCGGCGTCGTGCTGGTATCGCTGCTTTCCGTCGGTGCCGGCGGGCCGGCCTGCCGGAGCAGGCGCCCGAGATCGAACTCGGCGCCGGCGAGTGTGCCGGAGAGCGCCCAGTTCGGCATCGAACCGTCGAGCTTGAGCGCGCCTTCGAGCTGGTCGCCATCGACCATGGCGACGACCGAGTCGAGTGAGGCGCTGCTATTGTTGATCTGTGCCTGCGCGGTCAATTCGACCTGGCTGACCAGCGAGGCGATGCGCGGGCGCGGGCCGATCCAGGCGAGGGCGTCGGCCAGGGACTTGGTGCTGAACTCGATCTGGCCGCTGGTCACGCCCTGGGCCGCAGAGCGCGTGCCGTTGAGCCGCAGGCTCATCAGGCGCGAGCCGAGTGAGAAGGCGGTGCGCACCCGCTCGCCTGCCACCGGCCAGAGCAGGTCGACCTTGGTGGGCTCACCACGCCAGGTGAAGGAGCCGGCCAGCGCGACCGGAGCATCGGCCGTGCGCTCGTCGATCATCACGTTGACGTCGCGCAGCGTGGTCAGGGCGGTGCTGCCGGCACGGATCATGACGCTGCCGGAGGTCAGGACGAGCCGGGTCTGGTGCTCGAGGCCGGTGAGATAGCCGAGCACGCGGTTTTGCCAGTCGGCATAGCTACCGCCGTTGTCGGCGACCGTGACGTCGAGCTCGGGGGCGACGAGATCGATGCGATCGAAATCGACCTGGCCGCCGATCAGCGAGAGCAGACGGGCGCGGGCTCGCAGGCGCACCGCCTTGCCGGAGAGCACGCCCTGCGGATCGGCGAACACCACATCCGACAGACTGATCCGCGGCAGAGGCAGGAAAGCGATCTCGGCGCGGCGCAGCGCTGTCACCTTGAGGCCAGTGCGCGCCTCGATGCCGGCTACGACCGAGCGTTCGACCTGCGACAGCGCCAGGTTCCACGGCTTCAGCCCGAGCGCGAGCAGCAGCATGGCAACGGCGAGGCCGAGGATGAGAGTGCGTCGTGACATGGCCTGGGTATGTGGCCTTCATCGGCCCGACGGCGGAGGTCTCGTCGTCAGGCAAACTGACATCGCGGCGAATCGGTCGGAGAAGGCCGATATGCGCCGCGCGGGCAAGGGTTTATTCCCCCAGCCGGCGAATGTCGAGTTCCGCGCCCCTGCAGATTTCGGAAAGCCGGGGAAACATCTCAGCTCTCACGCGAAGCCGGAGTTTGCTCGCCGGCCCGGGCGAGCCTGAGCGCGGGATAGATCCCGATCGCCACGATCAGCAAGGCCGCGAGGGCGCCGTCCTCGAAGACGCCACGGGCGGCGTGGCCATAGACCAGCGTCGCCAGCGTGTCGAAGTTGAGCGGGCGCAGCAGCAGCGTCGCCGGCAGTTCCTTCATGCAATCGACGAAGACGAGCAGGGCGGCAGCGGCGATGGCCGGACGCATCAGAGGCCAATGCAGCCGGCGCAGCAATTCGCGCCGGTCGGCGCCGAGCGAGCGTGCGGCATCGTCGATGCGCGGCGAGATGCGGGCATAGCCGCTCTCGACCCCGTTCACGGCGATGGTGAGGAAACGCACGAGATAGGCGATGATCAATGCAGTGCCGGAGCCGAGCAGCAAAAGGCCCGGGCTCGCGCCGAAGAGCGAGCGGCTGGTGTCAGCGACGACATTGTCGAAAGCGGCTAGGGGCACCAGCAGCCCCAGCGCCAGCACCGTGCCCGGCAGCGCGTAGCCGAGTGAGGCGACGCGGGCGAGCAGTGGGAGGGCGCGCTCGCGCCCGAGCCTGAGCGCGGCGGCGATGCCAAGGCCGATGGCGACGATCAGCACGGCCGAGAGCGCCGAGATCGCGACGGTATTGGCGAGCGCCCGCCAGAGTGCCGCATCGGCCTGGGCGAAGAGATTGCGACGCCACAACTCGCCGAGCAGGTAATAGAGCGGCAGCACCGCGCCGAACAGCGCCGGCAGGACGCAGGCGATCGAGGCGATCCAGGCGCGGGGGCCCGAGAGCTGGATGCGGCCGACCGGGCGTGGTCGCTTCACCGGCAGGGCGAAGCGGCGCGCCCCGCGCGTGCGCGCCTCGGCGGCCATCAGCCCGACCACGACAAGCAGCATGACGCAGGCGATCTGGGTGGCGCCGGCCAGCGAGCCACGGTTGATCCAGGTGGTGTAGACCGAGATCGTCAGCGAGCGGACGCCGAGATATTCGCTGGCGCCGATGTCGTTCAGCGTCTCCAGCAGAGCAAGGGTGAGGCCGGCGGCGAGGGCAGGGCGGGCCATCGGCAGGCCGATGCGCCAGAACAGCGGCCAGCGCCGCGTGCCGAGGGTGCGGGCGGATTCGATCAGCGCGGCACTCTGCATCGAGAAGAGCGCGCGCACGCTGAGATAGACATAGGGGTAGAGCACGATCCCGAGGATGAAGATCGCGCCCGGCAGGCTGCGCGGATCGGGAAACCAGTAGTCGCGCAGCGAGCGCCAGCCGGTCAGCGCGCGGAGCGCGCTCTGGAACGGCCCCTGGAAGCCGAGGATTTCGACGTAGACATAAGCGGTGATGTAGGTCGGCAGCGCCAGCGGCAGCACCAGCAGCCATTCCAGGCTGCGGCGGCCGGGAAACTCATACTGTGTCACCAGCCAGGCCGCGCCGGTGCCGACCGCCCCGCAGAACAGGGCGATGCCGGCGAGCAGCAGCGCCGTATTCCAGAGCGCGACCGGCAGCACATTGGCGGTCAGATGCGGCCAGACCGTCAGCGCCTCGCGCGACAGAGCGGTGAAGGCAAGCGCGAGCACGGGCAGGGCGACGAGGCCGGCCGCCGCCGCCGTGAGGTAGACCAGACGCGTCGACGGCCGCCAGCGAGCTGGCGGCCGTTCTGAATGTGCTGCGGATGCGCTGAGACTCAATTGTCGAAGCCGGCCTTGTCGACCAGCTCGGAGGCGGCCTTGCGGTTCTTGGCGATGTCGGCGAGCGGCAGCTTGTCCGGGGTGACGGCGCCGAGCAGCTTCACGGCCTCGGCTTCCTTGACCTCGGCATTGACCGGGAACTCGAAATTGCCGTCGGCATAGATGTGCTGGGCCTTCTCGCCGAGCATGTACTCGATCAGCTTGACGGCGTTGTCCTTGTTCGGCGCGTGCTTGGCGATCGCGGCGGCCGAGACGTTCACATGGGTGCCGCCATTGGCGAAGGTGGTCTTGAGCGGCTTGATCGCCTCGTACCAGCCCTTCTGCTCGTTCGTCGCCTTGCTCATCAGCCCGATATAGTAGGTGTTGATGATGGCGATGTCGCACTGGCCCGAGAGGATATCGCGGGCGACGTCGCGGTCGCCGCCGCCGGGCTTGCGGGCGGTGTTGGCCTTGAGCGCCTTGAGATAGCTTTCCGTCTTCTCGGCGCCGTGATGGCTGAGATAGGCCGAGAACAGCGCCGTATTGTACGGGTGCTGGCCCGAGCGGATGCAGAACTTGCCCTTCCACTTGGGATCGGCGAGCTCCTCATAGGTGATCGCGTCCTGCTTGACCCGGTCCTTGGAGACGACGACGACGCGGGCCCGCTTGGTCAGCGTGACCCAGTTGTCGCCGGCGCCGCGCAGCTGGGCCGGCACGATCTTGTCGACCAGTGCCGACTTGACCGGCTGGGTGATACCGGCATCGGCCGCAGCCTGGATCTCGCCGACATCGACGACGAGCATCACATCGGCCGGGCTGTTGGTGCCCTCGGCCTGGATGCGCTGCTGCAGGCCGTCCTTGAGGAAGACCGCATTGACCTTGATGCCGGTGTCCTTCGTGAAGGCCTCGATGACCGGGTTGAGCAGAGCCGGCTCGCGCGTCGTGTAGAGGTTGACGCTCTGCGCAAGGGCAGGGGCGGCCAGCAGGCAGGACGCCAGGGCTGTCGCTGTGAGCGCGGTGCGGATGGTCATGTTTCGCTCCTTCGGGCGGGGGCTGTGAAAATCGGCCATTCGGGAGGGAGCGGTAGTTCGGCAAGACGAGGCGGTCAAGGGAATATCCCTTTTATTTCAATGTGTTATTTCGATTCTAAACTAGATTCTTATTAGATAAATTCTAATCTGATAGTGCCGTCGTGGTCTGGTTCTTGCCAACCAGATGATTCAAAAGTCGTAAGACTTCAATGCTTTGCGCTAGATGGAGTCGGGTCCGGGACAGGCTGCTGCGAAGGTGGGGACGAGCTCTTCATCGAGTCGATCCGGCGCAATCTGCCTCGCATCTGCTGGTGATGTCGGGATCGTGAACCCGCAATATCCCGCCGGTGCGCGCCGGGGTTGTGCCGAGGCTCGCAAAGCGTTTCATTGCGATCACTAAAATTCGTGACATTTCCGCAACATCGGCAGCTATTGCAGTGCTGCGTGGGCGGGCTGCCACGATTGCCGCGAAGCCGCCACAAAGCGGCCCCAGCTGCAAACTTCAGTAACTATCTGAGATACGGAAGAATTAAGTCGCTTCAGGCAGAGTGCGGAGCAGAAAAATGCTTCGCGGCTCCATCGGGGCGGGTGATTGCACCAGCGGGCGGCGGCGTGGCACATCTGGCGCCCGCCAGGTGGGGTGGCGGGACAGAGTTTGAATGGACGCGCGCGTATTCGATAAGTCGAAGCTGCCCAGCCGGCACGTCAGTGTCGGGCCGGCCCGTGCTCCGCACCGATCATATTATTACGCGATGGGCATGACCGCGAAGCAGATCGCGCAGCCCTTCGTCGGCGTCGCCTCCTGCTGGAACGAGGCCGCCCCCTGCAACATCGCCCTGATGCGCCAGGCCCAGGCCGTGAAGAAGGGCGTCGCCTCGGCCCACGGCACGCCGCGCGAGTTCTGCACGATCACCGTCACCGACGGCATCGCCATGGGCCACCAGGGCATGAAATCGTCGCTGGCCTCGCGCGAGGTCATCGCCGACTCGGTCGAGCTCACCATGCGCGGCCATTGCTATGACGCCCTGGTCGGCCTCGCCGGCTGCGACAAGTCTCTGCCCGGCATGATGATGGCGATGGTGCGCCTCAACGTGCCCTCGATCTTCATCTATGGCGGCTCGATCCTGCCCGGCAATTTCAAGGGGCAGCCGGTCACCATCCAGGACGTGTTCGAGGCCGTCGGGAAGCACTCCGTCGGCGCGATGTCGGACGAGGATCTGAAGGAGCTCGAGGAGGTCGCCTGCCCGTCCTCCGGCTCCTGCGGCGCCCAGTTTACCGCCAACACCATGGCGACCGTCGCCGAGGCGATCGGCCTGGCGCTGCCCTATAGCTGCGGCGCGCCGGCGCCCTACGACGTGCGCGACACCTTCTGCTACACCGCCGGCGAGATGGTGATGGACCTGATCGCCCGGAACATCCGCCCGCGCGACATCGTCACCCGCAAGGCGCTGGAGAATGCGGCGATGGTTGTCGCGGCCTCCGGCGGCTCGACCAATGCGGCGCTGCATCTGCCGGCGATCGCGCATGAATGCGGGATCGACTTCGACCTGTTCGCCGTTGCCGAGATCTTCAAGAAGACGCCTTACGTCGCCGACCTGAAGCCGGGCGGCAAATATGTCGCCAAGGACATGTTCGAGGTCGGCGGCATCCCACTGCTGATGAAGACGCTGCTCGACAACGGCTATCTGCACGGCGACTGCATGACCGTGACCGGCCGCACCATCGCCGAGAACCTCGCTTCGGTGAAGTGGAACGACAAGCAGGACGTGGTCCATCCCGCCAACAAGCCGATCACGCAGACCGGCGGCGTCGTCGGCCTCGAGGGCAATCTGGCGCCCGAGGGCGCGATCGTGAAGATCGCCGGCATGCCGGCCGAGAGCCTGATCTTCTCCGGCCCGGCGCGCTGCTTCGATTGCGAGGAAGACGCCTTCAAGGCCGTCACCAATCGCGACTACAAGGTCGGCGACGTCCTCGTCATTCGCTATGAGGGGCCCAAGGGCGGCCCCGGCATGCGTGAGATGCTGGCGACCACCGCAGCGCTCTACGGCCAAGGCATGGGTGACAAGGTCGCGCTCATCACGGACGGCCGTTTCTCTGGTGCGACCCGCGGGTTCTGCGTCGGCCATGTCGGCCCCGAGGCTGCCGTCGGCGGGCCGATCGGGCTGATCCGCGACGGCGACATCATCGAACTCGACGCCATCACAGGAAAGCTCGCAGTCCGCCTTTCTGATGCCGAACTTGAAGAGCGTCGTAAGGCTTGGACGCCGCGCCAGACGGACTACAGGTCGGGCGCGCTTTGGAAATACGCGCAGACGGTCGGATCCGCCAAGGGCGGCGCCGTCACCCATCCGGGAGGCGCAGCCGAGACACAGTGCTATGCGGATATCTGAGGCCATCATTGCCGGAGCATTGCTTGCTCTGGGCTGCCAGCAGGCAGCCTGGGCGCAGGATGCGTCCGCCGAGCGCATGCCGGTGCCGCCGCGCCCGATTCCAGGCATCGCCCTGCCGGAGCCGGAGATGGACAATCGCGTCGCGCCCGCGCCACTCGCTCCGGGCCGTGGCGCGATCGCGCCTGCCCCGAGCGGGCCCGCCGCTCATACCGCCTTGCCGATCGCTCCGTTCAGCAGCGCCCGCGATGCGCTGAAGGCGTGGATGCGCGATTCGACCGCCGGCGACCAGGCCGGCGCGGTCAAGGCGCTCGAATACGCCGCGGCGCAAGGCCATCTCGCCGCGCAGTTCAAGCTCGGCCGCGTCTATGCCAGCGGCGATGGCGTTCCGACCAATGATCTCAAGGCCTTCGAGTATTTCTCGAAGATCGCGGACGAGAATGCCGACGAGATTCCCGGCACCTCGGATGGGCGCATCGTCTCGGCTGCCTTCGTCGCCCTCGGCGGCTATTTCCTCGACGGGATCAAGGGCACCTATGTGAAGCCCAATCCCGACCGCGCCTTCGACATGTTCCACTACGCCGCCTCGTATTTCGGCGACCCGGACGGCCAGTACAATCTCGCCCGGCTCTATCTCAACGGCACCGGCGTGGCGCGCGATCCGCGCCAGGCGGCGCGCTGGATGAAGCTCGCGGCCGAGAAGGGCCATGCCCCGGCGCGCGCCGTCTTCGGCGACATGCTGCTGCGCGGCGGCGATGGCGTGCCGCGCCACCCGGTCATGGGCCTGATGTGGCTGGCGCTGGCCCGAGAGGGCGCCGACACCGCCCGCGAGGGCTGGATTGTCGAGCGCTACGACGCTGCCTTCGCCACTGCGAGCGCGGGCGACCGCACGGCGGCGCTGGCCCTGGTCGAGCGCCAGCACGGTCGCGCCGAGCGGCGCTGAGAGACTGCATCCAAGTACTGCGGGGCTGTGTAGCCGAGGCATCGAACCTCGGAGGCTCTGCCATGAGCAACGCTGCACTCTTCTGTCTCACCACGGCCTGCGCTGCGCTCGTCTGCTATGGCGCTGGCGCGCAGGAGCGCTTCGAGGATTGGCCCCTGCTGACGAACCCGTTCCCGAGCACGGGTGGCGGCGGCATCATGATCCACGACTACGATCCGCTCATCGCCGGCGGCAAGTGCACGACGAAGTTCCGGGCAGTCGAGCCGAATGGCACGACCTATCATAACCTGATCGAGTTCGAGGCGGTGGAGACCCAAGGCGGAGTGCTCTGCGCGAACGGGAAATGGCGCTCGGCGGACGGCAGCGCCAGCGGCACGACGCCGTTCCGCGTCTTCATCAAGGACGGCGTCAGGCGCGGCTCGCCGCAATAAACGCAGCGCGTCTCAGATCAGCTCGATCAGCACCGGGACATGGTCAGAAGCCTTGTCCCAGCCGCGGACATGCTTGGCGATCGAGACGGCGCCGAGCCTGTCGGCGGCCTGCGGCGAGAGCAGCAGGTGGTCGATGCGGATGCCGTTGTTCCGCTGCCAGGCGCCGGCCTGGTAGTCCCAGAAGGTGTAGAGGTCGGCTGCGTCGGTGGTGGCGCGCAGCGCCTCGGTGAAGCCGAGGCTCTGCAGCTTGCGGAAGGCGGTGCGGGTCGTCGGCAGGAACAGCGCGTCGCCGGTCCAGGCGGCGGGATCGCGGGCGTCGCGCGGCTCGGGAATGACATTGTAGTCGCCGGCCAGCACCAGCGGCTCCTCATGCGCCAGCAGGCTTTTGGCGTGCACGGCGAGGCGCTCCATCCAGGCGAGCTTGTAGGGGTATTTCTCGGTGTTCGGTGGATTGCCGTTGGGCAGGTAGATCGAGGCGAGGCGCACCACGCCATCGCCCAGCGGCAGAATGCCTTCGAGATAGCGCGCCTGCTCGTCGCTCTCGTCGCCCGGCAAGCCGCGGCGGACATCCTCCAGCGCGCTGCGCGAGATGATGGCGACGCCGTTGAAGCCCTTCTGGCCGTGGGTCGTGACCTGCCAGCCGGCTTCCTCTATCTCGGCGCGCGGAAAATCGGCGTCGACGCATTTCAGCTCCTGCAGGCAGAGCGCGTCGGGCTCGGCTTCCTTCAGGAAGGCGAGGACATGGGTCAGCCGCTGGCGGATCGAATTGACGTTCCAGGTGGCGATGCGCACGGGCCGGCTCCGATTCAGACGAGCGGAGACTAAGAGCCGCCCGGGCCGTCAATGCAAGTCAGCAGCGGGCACAAAAAAACCTCCCGGCCGTAGCCGGGAGGTTAGAACAAAGCAGCCTGTGGCAGCGCCTTACGGGCAGGCGCGGACGACGCCGCCGGAGCCGATATAGGTACCGGTTGACGGGTCGTAGCTACGGAAGCGGCGCGAGCAATAGGCGATCGCGTCGGCATCCGGCTCGGCATAGACCGGGGCCGGGGCGACGTAGACCGGCGGCGGCGGTGCGGCATAGACCGGGCCGGGCGCGAGCAGGGCGCCGGCGGCGAGAGCGCCCAGCGCACCTGCGGCGATGCCGGCACCCACGGCCGCGCCGCGATTATAGCGATAGCCCCGGCCGTAATAGCCGCCGCGATAGCCGTAGCGCGGGCCGTAATAGCGGCGGTACTGCACCTGCTCGACGAGATTGGTCGAGCCGGCGGTCGCGACGCTTGCCTGGGCCGGCGCGAGCGGGGCGGCAGCGGCGGGCGTCGCAAGGGCAAAGCCGCCAGCAAGGGCGGCGGCGATCATCGTCGTCCTGATCATCTCGAACTCCTTACCCCTCCGTCCTGGGAGGATTTTCCGGCGAACCTCGCGGCATCGGCCGGACACTGTCACCGCAGCGTCAGAACTAGACGCAAAACGCGGCCAAATTTCAACGACTTCCGACGAACTCGCGCGCTTTTTGGCTTGCGCGTCGCCGCCATAGGCCCCATTTCGCGTTTCCGCAACGCACAATCCATCCGGGAGACCCATGTCGCACTCCGCCGAACCCACCACCCATCCCGAGAACGGGCCGCTGAAGCCGCTGCCGATGGTGATCTTCGCCTCGCGCTGGCTGCAGGTGCCGCTCTATCTCGGCCTGATCGTGGCGCAGTGCGTCTACGTCTTCCTGTTCCTGAAGGAGCTCTGGCATCTGGTCACCCACGCCTTCAGCTTCAGCGAGCAGCAGATCATGCTGGTCGTGCTGGGGCTGATCGACGTGGTGATGATCTCGAACCTGCTGATCATGGTGATCGTCGGCGGCTATGAGACCTTCGTCTCACGGCTCAGGCTGCAGAACCATCCGGACCAGCCGGAATGGCTGAGCCATGTCAATGCCTCGATCCTGAAGATCAAGCTCGCCATGGCGATCATCGGTATCTCGTCGATCCACCTGCTGCGGACCTTCATCGAGGCCGGCAATCTCGGCGGGCCGAATGCGACCAACTACACCGCGACCGGTGTGATCCTGCAGACGGTGATCCACACGGTCTTCATCCTCTCGGCGATCGGCATCGCCTGGGTCGACCGGATGACGCTGGCGCCCGGCAAGGGGCATTGATCCGATGCGCGCGGGCTAGCCCCGCGCGCGCCGCGGCGGCAGGCCCTTGATCAGCGGCGAAGCGAGGCCGGGCGCGGTCTCGACGCCGAGCGAGGGCAGGGCCAGCGTGCGCTGGCCGCGGAAATCGACATGGCAGACGAGGAGGCCGCGCTCCTCGATATAGCCGATCAGGCGGCGTGCCCGGCTCGGCGAATGGCTGCCATAGGCCTCGGCCAGCTCGGCATCGGAGGGGCAGGGCGCCCCTTCGATCGCGCTGCGGGCGATGAACAGGAAGAGCCCGTGCAGGTCCTCCGGCAGGGTCTCGGCTGCCGTCAGCGCCTTCTCCCAGGCATCGGAGGACAGGACTTCCTCGCTCGCCCCGGCACGGGCGACCGCGAGGCGTTTGCGGAAGGCCTCCAGCCCGGTCTCGGGGCCGCTGACGCGGCGCATCCGGCAGCGCACGGTGAAATCCTGGTAGAGCACGGCGACTGGCCGGTCGCGCGCCTCGGGATCGTCGAGCAGTTCGTTGAGGATCTCGACCAGCGCCGCGGCCCGCTCCTCCGGATCCATCTCGATCTCGGGCTCGACCGGGGCCGGCACCGGCTGATGCGTCTCGATGCGGCGGATGATCTCGGGCGCCACCACCGGCCGCGGGCGCGGCTGCTTCGGCCAGGGCGCGGGCGCGACCTCGTCCTCACCGGCGGTGAAGATCAGCTTGCTGGCATCTTCCGGCGCCTGCTCGGGCAGCGGCATCAGGCTCGGCGCGCTGCCGCGATCGACCGAGGCGACCGGGCCGATCCGGACCGGCAGCGGTTTCTTCGACAGAGCTGGGCCGAGCGCGACGAACTGGCCGCGCTCGAGATCGCGGAACATCTCGGCCTGGCGCCGGTCCATGCCGAGCAGGTCGGCGGCGCGCTGCATGTCGATGTCGAGGAAGGTGCGGCCCATCAGGAAGTTGGAAGCTTCCGCCGCGACGTTCTTGGCGAGCTTGGCGAGGCGCTGCGTCGCGATCACGCCGGCGAGGCCGCGCTTGCGGCCGCGGCACATCAGGTTGGTCATGGCGCCGAGCGAGAGCCGGCGCGCCTCGTCCGAGGCCTCGCCCGCCATCACCGGCGCGAAGAGCTGGGCCTCGTCGACCACGACCAGCATCGGGTACCAATGGGCGCGGTCGATGTCGAAGAGCCCGCCGAGGAAGGCGGCGGTGGCGCGTAGCTGCTCGTCGGCGTCGAGCTCCTCGAGGTTGAGCACCACCGAGACGCGGTGCTGGCGCACGCGCAACGCGATCTTCTGCAACTCGACCGGGCTCGCGGTGCCGTCGACCACGACATGGCCGAACTGGTCGGCCAGCGAGACGAAATCGCCCTCGGGATCGACGATGGCCTGCTGGACGAGCGGCGCGCTCTGTTCGAGTAGCCGGCGCAGCAGATGCGACTTGCCCGAGCCGGAATTGCCCTGGACCAGGAGCCGCGTCGCCAGCAGTTCGGCGAGGTCTAGCTCAGCGGGTTCTCCGCCGCGCGTCGACCCCATGTCGATGCCCGTCTTCATGCCAGCCAGCGTGTCGCCTTGAGGTCCCCGCGGCCCGTCCCGGAGCGGGACGAGCGAGCGGGGTGGTCTAGCACGCGGGCGCGAGCGCGCAGGTGCTGCCGGTTGCCGCATCCACAGCAAATGCGCGGAGGTCCCGACAGCTCGCGTCAGGGGTGACGGCGCAGGATCATGCCGCCATGGTGCAGCGTGTCCGCATCGACGAAGGTGCCGTCGGCGGTGAAGCCGGTGTCGTCCCAGTACTCGATGTAGTTGCCGCTGACCTCGTAGCGGCCGCGATAGGCGCTCTCGCGATTGCCGCGCGCCTCGTCATAGCGGCCGTTCGGCAGGAGCTCGTGGCGGACATGATTGTCGGCGGTGACCCACATACCGACATAAGGGTGCTGATCGGATGCCTGTCCGGGTGAAGTCGTGATGGGCGCCATCTGGGCGGAGCCTTTCGTCAGGGGTGAGAGAGTCCCGCCCGCGACGAGCGCCAAGAGGGCAAGCGTCGCCGCGAGGCTGCGTGGGCCGATGATCATCGCGATCACCTCAGCGGGTTGCGGTGGGGCGGACGACGATCTCGTTGACATCGACATCATCAGGCTGCTCGATCGCGAAGCGCACGGCGCGGCCGATCGCATCGGGCTGGAGCGCAATGGCGCGGTAACTGCGCATCAGCTCCGCTGCGGCCGGATCGGTGATTGTGCTCGCGAGCTCGCTCTCGACCACGCCGGGATGGATGCAGGTGACGCGCAGACCGGCGTGCTCCTGGCGCAGGCCGTCGGAGATGGCGCGCACCGCATATTTCGTCGCGCAGTAGACGGCCGCCGTCGGCGAGACGGCGAGGGCGCCGATCGAGGCGATGTTGACGATCTGGCCCGAGCCGCGCGCCAGCATTTTAGGCAACACCGCGGCGATGCCGTAGAGCACGCCCTTGATGTTGACGTCGATCATCCGGTCCCACTCGTCGAGCTTGAGCGAGGCCATCAGCGAGAGCGGCATGATGCCGGCATTGTTGACGATGACGTCGACGCGGCCGAAGGCCTCGCGCGCCGCCTCGGCGAAGGCGGCGACATCGGTGCGATCGGTGACGTCGAGCCGGCGGGTTCGGATGTCGCCGCCCTTCGCTGTCAGCTCGCCGGCGAGTGCGTCGAGGCGTTCCGTGCGCCTTGCGCCGAGCATCAGCTTCGCTCCGGCGGCGGACAGTTCGCGGGCGATGCCGGCGCCGATCCCGCTGGAGGCGCCGGTGATGAGGACGACCTTGTCCTGGGCCATGTCTGCTCCGTCTGGTTGTTCCGTCGAACCGCGCTGTTGCGGTTGCCCGAAAGCTAGGAGCAGGCCATTGTCGCGATAAGTCGCTCATTTCTTCCCAGACTGGAGAGTTACTCTAACCAATGGAGATGGATCTCAACGCGCTCGCCGTGTTCGCGCTCGTCGCCGAAGAGCGAAGTTTTCGCGGAGCGGCCGACCGCGTCGGCGTGACACGCTCGGCGGTGAGCCAGACGATCCGGAGGCTGGAGGAGCGGCTCGGCATTGCGCTGGTGCAGCGCACGACGCGCAGCGTCAGCCTGACCGAGGCGGGCGAGCGCCTCCTTGCCGATCTCTCTCCCGCACTGTCCGAAGTCCGCGCCGCCGTCGAGGCGACGCGCGACCTGCGCGCCGGTCCACGCGGGCGCCTGCGACTCGCCGTGTCATCGATCGCCGAGCGCTTACTGTCGGGGCCATTCCTGGCGGGTTTCGCTGCGGCCAATCCCGAGGTCGCGCTCGACATCACCGTGACCGACGAGGAATTCGACATCGTCGCCGCCGGCTACGATGCCGGCGTCAGGCTGGGTGAGGTGATCGAGCAGGACATGATCGCTATCTCGATCGGTGGCGAGGAACGCCAGCTCGCTGTCTGCTCGCCCGGCTATCGCGACCGCTTCGGCGTGCCGTCCCATCCGCGCGAGCTGGCGGCGCATCGCTGCATCGGCTGGCGGCCGGGCCCGAGGCTGCCGCCTTATCGCTGGGAGTTCGCGGAAGACGGCAGGGAGTTCAGCGTCGCCGTTGCGCCGGAGGTCACCACCAGCGACATGGCGCTGATGATCAAGCTCGCGGTCGCCGGCGCCGGCATCACCTTCGGCATGGAAGAGAGCTTCCGCTCTGCGATCGCCCGCGGCGAGCTGGAGCCGCTGCTGGAGGAATTCTGCCCGTATTTCGCGGGCTTCTATCTCTACTATCCCAGCCGCCGCGCCATGGCGCCGAAGCTGCGCGCGCTCGTCGACCATCTGCGCGGCTTTGACTGGGACAGGCGCCAGGCGACGGCCTGAACGGGATCGGCTATGCTCTGATTCCAGGCGTCACCCACGCCTCCTCCCTCCAGCCGGGAAGCACGCTGCCGTGCAGGGTATCTCCATCATCGAACCGACTGTTCGAGCGCTGCGCATAAGGAGGGGTTGCGGATTCCGCTCGCATCAGGAGGTTGATCGATGAAGCTGTCCGCACCCGTCTATCGCTTGAAGCGCAAGGCCAAGGAGCTGGCGCGCAAGGATGACATCCCGCTGCATCTGGCTCTCGACCGCATCGCCGTCGGCGAAGGCTTGGGCGCTTGGAGCTTGCTCGCGGCCAAGTCGGCCGACACCCTATCCGCCGAGGGGCTGCTGGCCCGCCTGGAGCCGGGCGACCTGCTTCTGATCGGCGCGAGGCCGGGGCATGGCAAGACGCTGCTCAGCCTCCAGCTCGCCGTCGAGGCGATGAAGGCGGAGCGCCGGGCGGCATTCTTCACGTTGGAATACACGGCAAAGGATGTGCTCGGCCGCTTCAGGGCGCTCGGCGTCGAGCCCGCGCAGTTCGAAGCGCTGTTCTGCTTCGACGATTCGGATGAGATCAGCGCCGATCACATCATGCAGGTGCTGGAGGAGGCGCCGCCCGGCACGCTCGCGATCGTCGACTATCTGCAATTGCTCGACCAGAAGCGCGGCAATCCTGAGCTGGCGGTCCAGATTCGTGCGCTCAAGGCCTTCGCGCGCGAGAAGGGCGTGATTCTGGCGTTCATTTCGCAGATCGATCGCTCTTACGATCCGGCGACGAAGACCTGTCCGGACCTCCGCGACATCCGCCTGCCGAATCCGCTGGACCTGTCGCTGTTCAGCAAGGCCTGCTTCCTCAATAGAGGCGAGATTCGATTCCAGGCGGCGGGGTAGCGGCCTCGAAATAGTCTGTCATTCCGGCGCTGCGGCCGGAATGACGGTGAATGACAATCGTCGTTCAGCGCGGGCAGCCGCGCGTGCGCTCGCTGCGCTGGATGTCGGCGATGACTCGGCGCTGGGTCGCCGAGAGCGGCACGTCCTCGACATTGTCGTATTGGCAGCCGGCATTGCCGAAGGCGCTGATGCCGCGCTGGGTGCGGAAGCAGTAGCCCTGCGCCTTGTAGATCTCGTTGCGCTGATACCAGAGGTCCTCGCAGCTCTGCGCGGCCGCAGACGTGGCGGCCGCAAAGAGCGGCAGAGCGAGGCCGAGGGCGAGGGCAGGGAGGAACAGCTTCGACATGACGACCTCTTGCGATTGCGTGTTGTTTGTCGCCCCGCCTTGCGGGCGCGACAAGGCTTTTCGCCCCTTGCCATGGCAGGATCACGATCTTGTTGCAGGAGCGCGCGATCGCCCGCTGGCAAAGCTGTGAATTGACGCTGCAGCGCTTGCAGAGGACAAGAATCGCAGGGTCATGCAGTCTTTTCGCCTCCGCTTTCCAGCTCGCGCACGCCTGCGGCTATCACTCGCCGCCGGGCTGGCTTTGGTCGCGGCCACTGCGCCTGCCCTCGCGCAGGCGCCGAAAGGCTCGGTCTCGCTGATCCGCGACGCCGAGATCGAGCAGTTGCTGCGCGATTATGCGGCGCCGATCTTCAAGGCGGCCGGGATCAATGCGGGCGGGACAAGGATCATCCTGATCAACGACCGCGCCTTCAACGCCTTCGTCGCCGACGGCAAGTCGATCTTCGTCAATATCGGCGTGCTGATGGATGCGGCGACGCCGAACGAGGTGATCGGCGTGCTCGCCCATGAGAGCGGCCATCTCGCCGGAGGACATTTGGCGCGGCTGCGGCAGGAGATGCAGAACGCGCAGATCCTCTCCATCGCCGGCCTGCTCGTCGGCGTCGGCGGCGCGGTCGTGGGATCGCGCAGCGGCGGCGGCTCGATCGGCAATGCCGGCGTCGGCGCCATGGGCGCGATCGCCGGGCCGCAGGAACTGGTGCGACGCTCGCTGCTCGCCTATCAGCGCTCGGAGGAGCAGGCGGCCGATCGGGCCGCGGTGCGCTTCCTCGCCGCGGCGGGCATGTCGGCCAAGGGCATGCTCACCGTGTTCAGGCGCTTTGCCGAGAATAGCGCCTTCCTGACCCAGGCGATCGATCCCTATACGATCAGCCATCCGATGCCGGCCGAGCGCGTCGCCCAGCTCGAGACGCTGGCGAAGCAGAGCCCCAACTTCGACAAGCCCGATCCACCGGCGCTGCAGGCGCGGCACGATCTGATGCGCGCCAAGCTGATGGGCTTCATCGAGCGCGAGGGCGGCGTCGCCCGCCGCTATGGCATGGCCGACCAGTCGATGGCGGCGCGCTATGCCCGCGCCATCGGCGATTACCGCTCCGGCCGGATGGCGCAGGCGCTTGCCGCGATCGACAGGCTCATCGGCGAGCAGCCGAAGAACGCCTATTTCCTCGAGCTCAAGGGCCAGGCCCTGCTCGAGGCGGGGCGGGCGCGCGAGGCGGTGCCGGTGCTGCGCCAGGCGGTCGCGCTCGCGCCGCAGGCCGGGCTGATCCGGCAGATGCTCGGACATGCGCTGCTGCAGACCGGCGACAAGGGCCTGCTCGACGAGGCGATCCGCGAGCTCTCGAACGCGGCGACGCGCGAGCCTGATTCCTCGGACGTGCACCAGCACCTCTCGAACGCCTATGCCGCCAAGGGCAATATCGCGATGGCCGAGCTCTCGGCCGCGCAGCATGCTTTCACCAGGGGCGACTGGACCGTCGCCCACACGCAGGCGAGCCGGGCGCTGGCCAAATTGCCGCAGGGCTCGCCTGCGGCGCTGCGCGCCCGGGACATCGTCGAGTATGTTCCTCCCGACAAACAACGATAACGGGTGCGAGTCGCGCCCTGGAAAGGACCGTCATCATGATCTTCTCTTCGCTGCGTCGCCTGGCGCTCGCCGGCATCGCTGCCTGTGCACTCGGCGTTGCCGCCGCGCCGGCCCAGGCGCAGTCGCTTTCGCCCGAGCAGCGCACGGCCGTGGTCGAGCTGATCAAGGAAACGCTGCTGAAGAATCCGGAGCTGATCCAGGAAGCGCTCGTCGAGCTCGAGAAGCGCAACCAGGTCGCGCAGGTCGAGGCTCAGCGCAATGCGCTCGCCGCCGAGAAGGCTACCCTCACCGATCCCGCGACCTCGGTGATCGCCGGCAACCCGCAGGGCGACGTCACCCTGGTCGAGTTCATGGATTACAATTGCGGCTTCTGCAAAAGGGCGATGGACGATGTTCGCGCGCTCGCCAAGGATGACCCCAAGCTCAAGGTCGTGATCAAGGACTTCCCGATCCTCGGCCCCGATTCGGTCGAGGCGAGCCGCGTCGCCATCGCCGTGAAGAACCAGCTCCAGGGCCCGAAATACTGGGAGTTCCATCTCAAGCTGATGGCGACCAAGGGGCGGGTCAACGGCGCCAAGGCGATGGAGATCGCCAAAGAGGCCGGCGCCGACATCGAGCGGGTCAAGAAGGAGATGGAGGCGCCGGCGACGCGGGCGGTGATCGAGCAGACGGTGGCGCTCGGCGACCGGCTCGGCCTCACCGGCACCCCGGCCTTCATCGTCGGCGACGAGGTGGTGTTCGGCGCGGTCGGCCAGGCGGCGCTGAAGCAGAAGATCGACGCCGTCCGCCGCTGCGGCAAGGCGACTTGCAGCGGATGAGTGGCTTGGGCTGAGCCGTCTCCGCGGATGGCTCTGCTGCCCGGCTGAAACGGGCTTCCGTCATGTCGTTCCTGTGGAACAACTCCCGGAACGGCGGCGATTTGCATAGGCAAGGCGCCCAGCGGGCGCCTTCGCCCTTTTCCTGACCCGCCAATCCGGGTAAAGACGCGCGACATTCGCGAGGCTGCCGGCTTGATCCGGCGCCATCCATTCGCATATGCGCATCCTCTTCGGGACCTGCCGTCCCGCCCATCGAGCTCACGAAGACGGTGAAATCCGCCATGGCGACCAAGAGCCCCATCGATCCCGAACTCGTGCGCGAGATGGCGCAACTGATCAACGAGACCGATCTGACCGAGATCGAGGTGCAGAAGGGCGACCTGCGCATCCGCGTCGCCCGCACCATCACCGCGACGGTGATGGCGCCCGTCGCGGCCGCGCCTGCTTTCGCCCCGGCGCCCCTCGCCGCTGCGGCGCCTGCCGCAGCTCCGGCCGATGCCAAGGCCGCCGCGGCCCATCCCGGCACGGTCAACTCGCCGATGGTCGGCACCGCCTATCGCCGGCCGTCGCCGGAGGCCAAGCCGTTCATCGAGATCGGCCAGGAGGTGAAGGCGGGTGAGCGCGTGCTGCTGGTCGAGGCCATGAAGACCTTCAACGACATCGTCGCCCCGCGCGCCGGCAAGGTCATCGCCATCCTGGTCGAGGACGGGCAGCCGGTCGAATACGGCGAGCCGCTGCTGGTGATCGAGTGAGGCCGGCGCCGGACGGGAGCGGGCTGAAGATGTTCGACAAGATCCTGATCGCCAATCGCGGCGAGATCGCGCTGCGGGTGCTGCGGGCCGCCAAGGAGCTCGGCATCGCCACCGTCGCGGTGCATTCGACCGCCGACGCCAACGCCATGCATGTGCGCCTCGCCGACGAGAGCGTCTGCATCGGCCCGCCGCCGGCACGCGAGAGCTATCTCAACATCCCCGCTTTGATCGCCGCCTGCGAGATCACCGGCGCCGACGCGGTCCATCCCGGCTACGGCTTCCTCTCCGAGAACGCCCGCTTCGCCGAGATCCTGGAGCGGCACAACATCACCTTCATCGGCCCCAAGGCCGAGCATATCCGCAGCATGGGCGACAAGATCGAGGCCAAGCGCACCGCCAAGCGCCTCGGCATCCCCTGTGTGCCGGGCTCGGAAGGCGGCGTCGCCGATGACGAGGAGGCGCTGCGGATCATTCGCGAGATCGGCCTGCCCGTCATCATCAAGGCCGCCTCGGGCGGCGGCGGCAAGGGCATGAAGGTCGTGCGCAGCGAGGACGAAGTCTCCGTCATGCTCGCCACGGCCCGCAGCGAAGCCAAGGCCAATTTCGGCGACGATGCCGTCTACATCGAGAAATACCTCGAGAAGCCGCGCCATATCGAGATCCAGGTACTCGGCGACGGCAAGGGCCGGGCGATCCATCTCGGCGAGCGCGACTGCTCGCTGCAGCGCCGCCACCAGAAGGTCTGGGAGGAGGGGCCGTCGCCTGCCCTCAACGCCGGCGAGCGCGACCGGATCGGCGCGATCTGCGCCAAGGCGATGGCCGATATGGGCTATCTCGGCGCCGGCACGATCGAATTTCTCTACGAGGACGGCGAGTTCTATTTCATCGAGATGAACACCCGCATCCAGGTCGAGCATCCGGTCACCGAGATGATCACCGGGATCGACCTGGTCAACGAGCAGATCCGGATCGCCGCCGGCGCGCCGCTCTCGATCAGCCAGAAGGACGTCGTCATCGAGGGCCACGCCATCGAATGCCGCGTCAATGCCGAGCATCCCGCGACCTTCCGGCCGTCGCCCGGCAAGATCGCCTCGTTCCATACGCCGGGCGGGCTCGGCGTGCGCGTCGATTCGGCGGCCTATCAGGGCTATGTCATCCCGCCGCACTACGATTCGCTGGTCGGCAAGCTGATCGTGCATGGCCGCAACCGGGCGGAATGCCTGATGCGCCTGCGCCGCTCGCTCGACGAGTTCGTCGTCGACGGTGTCGATACGACGCTGCCACTGTTCCGCACGCTGGTGCGCAACCAGGACATGCTGAACGGCGACTACAACATCCACTGGCTGGAAAAATTCCTCGCCAATGGCGGCATGGAGCAGCCGGGCGAGGCGTGAGCTTTCCTTCTCCCCTTGCGGGAGAAGGTGGCCCGAAAGGGCCGGATGGGCGCGCACTGCGCTTCTCATTTTCGGCTGATGCAAGCAAGGGGTTGGTAGGGGCGCTCGACCCCTCACCCCAGCCCTCTCCCACAGGGGAGAGGGAGAGCGTCGCGCTAACGTTTGACTCAACCGCCGACCCGCGCTCCCATCGCTGCATGAAGGCCCGTTCCACACCTGCGCGCGCGCCGGCGATCACGCCGGAGATTCTGCTGCGCGCCTATGCGGCCGGCGTCTTCCCGATGGCGGAGAGCGCCGACGATCCCGGCCTGTTCTGGGTCGAGCCGGAGATCCGCGGCATCATCCCGCTCGACGCCTTCCATCTGCCGGGCCGGTTGGCGCGCACCGTGCGCTCAGACCGCTTCGAGATCAGGATCGACCACGATTTCGCCAGGGTGATCGCCGCCTGCGCCGAGAGCCGGCCGGACCGGGCCGAGACCTGGATCAACGGCCGCATCCGCGGGCTCTATGGCGAACTCTTCCATCTCGGCTATGTTCACACCGTGGAATGCTGGCGCGACGGCAGGCTGGTAGGCGGGCTCTATGGGCTGTCGCTCGGCGGCGCCTTCTTCGGCGAAAGCATGTTCCATCGCGAGACCGACGCCTCGAAGGTGGCGCTGGCGCATCTGGTCGCGCGGCTGCGGCGCGGCGGCTACCGGCTGCTCGATACCCAGTTCCAGACTTCGCATCTTGCCCAGTTCGGAACGCGCGAAATCCCGCGCGAGGCCTATCGCGTCCAGCTCGATGCGGCGGTCGCGGCCGATGGTGACTGGTGGACCTGGCCGGCCGAGGCGATCGTCACCGGCCGGGAGGCGCTGGCGGAGTTGCCGGGCTGAGGCGGATCAGCCGGCCGGTCCGCCTGCTGCCGTCGGCTCCCAGAGCTCGATCGGATTGCCCTCGGGATCATGGATGCGACAGAAGCGGCCGACCTCCGAATCCCATTCCGGCCGGGTCTCGACAGCGATGCCGGCGGTGCACAGCGAAGCCATCATCGCGTCGAGATCGTCGACGCGGAAATTGACCATCCACTGCTGGTCCGGCCGGCCGAAATATTCCGTCGTCGCGGCGAAGGGGCCAAAGATCGTCGGCCCGGCGTCCTGGCTCCAGACCGCCTGGTTCATGTCGGTGATACCGAGATGGCGCTCGTACCAGGTCGAGAGGGCTTGCGGATCGCGGCCGCGGAAGAACAGGCCGCCGATGCCGGTGACCCGCGCCATGCTCAGTTGCTGCCGGCTGGGTCGCGGCCCGGGGCCGGATTGGTCGGGAAGAAGCGCTGCGACGGTGTCTGGCGCGGCTGCACCGGCACACCCTGCGGCGGGGCGACGTCGATGCGCTGATTGCCCGGCGGCGTCTGCTGGGCCGGGCGGGCGGGGCGGCGCTGGTCGGGGGTGAGCGGCGGGGGCGGGGCTTCCGGCTCCTTCGGGTCGACGACCAGCTCGGTGCCGCCTTTGCAGTCGGTCAGCCAGACATCGTAAATCGCGTGCTCGACGCCGTGCAGGCCGGGGCTCGACGCGTACATCCAGCCGGTGAAGATGCGCCGATACTCGTTGTTGAACGTGACCTCGTCGACCTCGGTGAAGGAGGTCGTCTGCGGCGCCTCGGTCGGCGGGCGGGTCCAGCAGACACGTGGGGTGATCTGCAGCGCGCCGAACTGCACGGTCTCGTCGATCGCCACCTCGAAGGAGATGATCCGGCCGGTGATCTTGTCGAGGCCGGCGAAGACCGCGGTCGGATTGCGGATGCGGTCGGCCTTGGCGGGGACGGCCAGCGCGAGCGCTGCGCCGGGGACGGCGGCGAGAGCGAGGATCCTGCGGAACGAAGGCATGCCGGTGTGCGATTCTCTTCGAGCGGAGTCGGGCCGCGACGGGGCGCAGTAGCACGGCAATCGCAGCGGAAAAAGGGCGGGTGAGCGTTCTGGGCCAGAGCTCGCACCGAAAGCGATCGCGGCGCTCCGTCCTCTGCCATGCGTTTCCTGCGCCGGTTCCGCCCGCGAGGAACATGTCCGAGGCCGCTTGCCGCTCTTGCAAACCGTTTGCAACTTGGTATCTTGCGAATAGGTTGCAAGAGCAGGATAGGATCAGGCATGGACGCTCGGGTCGAGAAGTTGCCCGCAGGTTGGCGCAGCGAGCGGGGGGAGGCTTCGCTGGCCGACGTCCACCGCTCGATCGCGGTGCGCAATTCCGGGCCGGGCTGGCGCCGCGCCGCCGCTTTCGTCGGGCCGGGCTATCTCGTCGCCGTCGGCTATATGGACCCGGGCAATTGGGCGACCTCGATCGCCGGCGGCTCGAAGTTCGGCTATACGCTGCTCGTCGTCGCTCTGGTCTCCAACATCATGGCGATCGTGCTGCAGTCGCTCTGTGCGCGGCTCGCCATTGCTTCGGGGCGCGATCTCGCCCAGGCCTGTCGCGACGCGTTCCCCAAGCCCGTCGCCTATGTGCTCTGGTTTCTCGCCGAGACCGCGATCATCGCGACCGACATCGCCGAGGTGATCGGCACCGCGATCGGCCTCAACCTGATCTTCGGCATCCCGCTCGAGCTCGGCGTCATCATCACGGCGCTCGACGTTTTCCTGATCCTCTATCTGCAGCGACTCGGCTTCCGCTGGGTCGAGGCGCTGATCATCACGCTTCTCGGCGTGATCGCGGTCTGCTTTGCGATCCAGATCGCGCTCGCCGATCCGAATTGGGGGCAGGTGATCCGCGGCTTTGCCCCGACCACCGAGATCGTCACCAATCCGGAGATGCTCTATCTGGCGCTCGGCATCCTCGGCGCGACGGTGATGCCGCATAACCTCTACCTGCACTCGGGCATCGTGCAGACGCGCGCCTATGGCGAAACCTTGCCTGAGAAGCGCCAGGCGCTGAGATTCGCGACGATCGATTCGACGGTCGCACTGATGTTCGCGCTCCTGATCAACGCCTCGATCCTGATCCTGGCGGCGGCGACTTTCTACAAGACCGGCCAGACCGAGGTCGCCGAGCTTGGCGATGCGCACAAGCTGCTCGGGCCGCTGCTGGGCGCGGCGATCGCGCCGACCCTGTTCGGCATCGCGCTGCTCTGCTGCGGCATCAACTCGACGGTGACGGCGACGCTCGCCGGCCAGATCGTGATGGAGGGCTTCCTGAAGATCAGGCTGGCGCCATGGCTGCGCCGGCTGATCACCCGCGGTATCGCGATCATACCGGCCGCGGCGGTGACGATCTGGTACGGCGATGCCGGCACGGCGCGGCTCCTGATCCTGACCCAAGTCGTGCTCTCGCTACAGCTCTCCTTCGCCGTCTTCCCGCTGGTGATGTTCACCGCCGACAAGGCCAAGATGGGCGAGCTCGTCGCACCGCGCTGGCTCGTCGCCTTCGCCTATCTGATCGCGGTGGTGATCGCGGCGCTCAACGTCAAGCTGCTGGTCGATTTCGTCGGCGGGGCCTGATCTGTTCAGGACTGACCCTCAACGGGCGTGGCTCGCATGAGCCCGCTCCGCCGCGTGGCGGGCTCCGGCATCAGCATGAGCAGCAGCACCAACGCGACGCCGGCTGCGACGCCGAGCGTGACAAAGGCGGCGCCGTAGCCGTAGCCGACGACGATTGCTCCGGCGACGGAGGTACTGAGTGCGCCGCCGATGCCCTGCGCGGTCGCGATGGCGCCTTGGGCAACGTTGAAATGGCCGGTGCCGGTCGTGAGATCGGCGACGATCAGCGGAAAGAGCGCGCCGAAGATGCCGGCGCCGACGCCGTCCAGCAGTTGAACGCCGATCAGCCAGGGTGCCGCATCCGAGAGCGGGTAGAGCAGGCCGCGCAGGCACAGGACTGCCAGCGCCACCGCGAAGATCGGCTTGCGGCCCCAGCGATCAGCGTTCGCGCCCACGATGAGTGCGACGGGGACCATCACCAGCTGGGCCGCGACGATGCAGGCTGACATCATCGTGGTGGCGAGCTCCGGATTGGCCAGCGCCAGCTTCTGGCCGACGAGCGGCAGCATCGCTGCATTGGCGAAATGGAACAGCGTCGTCGACGCAGCGAAGACCAGCAGCGGCGGGCTGGCGAGCAGAACATCGAAACCCGACGGGCGCGCCGCGCCGGAAGCTCCGGACAGGTCGTCGAGGCCGCGTGCGATGTCGTGATTGATCGCATCGCCGGGCACGCTCAGCGTGGCGACGATGCTGGCCACTGCCATCGCCGCCATCAGCCAGAAGACCGCGACGGGGCCGAGCCAATAGGCCAGCGCCCCGGCGAGCAGCGCGGCGACGGCGTTGCCGGCATGGTTGAAGGCCTCGTTGCGGCCGATCCGCGCTGCAAAGGCCTTCGGTCCGACGATGCCGAGCGTGATCGCTGCTATCGCCGGAGGGAACACCGCGCCGGCGACCCCGGAGATCGCCTGCAGGATCGTGACGGGCATCAGGCCGGGAAAGAGCGGTATGGCGAGCGAGGCAGCCGTGATCGCGATTGCGGCGGCGACGAGGATGGCACGTTTCGCGCGCATCGCATCGATCAGCGCGCCGGCAGGCGTCTGCGCGACGATGCCGGCAATCCCTGCAGCCGAGAGCGTGAAGCCGATCGAGGCTTCGTCCCAGTGTTGAACCGTGAGCAGGTAGATCGCGAGATAGGGGCCGAGGCCATCGCGCACATCGGCGAGGAAGAAGTTCAACGCGTCGAGCGGCCTGCGAGCCGAAACAGTGCGATCAGGGCCCATATCGATCTCTCGGCTGGAATGGCGCGGATCAACGGACGAGAAGAGGCGCGGTTCCCTTACGTCCGGGCACAAAAAACCGGCGGTGCGTGGCACCGCCGGCTGATCTCGATTCTCGGTCGCTTGTCAGCGGCCAGGGGTCCAGGCCTGGTAGTCGCCGGTCGCGGCCGGGGTCTTGTTCTCGCCCAGCGTCGAGCCCGGCGGGCGGTAGGCCTGGGCCGTGCCGGTGTAGTTCGGCTGGTGCGGCTTCTGCCACTCGCGCGGGGTGTACTTCTCCTCGGACGGAGCGACGTCGACGGTGTGGTGCAGCCAGCCGTTCCAGCCGGGCGGGATCATCGAGGCTTCGACCGGGCCGTTATAGACCACCCAGCGGCGCTGGACACCGAGCGCCTTGTCTTTCACGCCGCCCTTGGTGCGGTAGTAGACATTGCCGAACTCGTCCTCGCCGACCTTCTCGCCGAAGCGCCAGGTGTGGAACCTCGTGCCGATGGTCTGGCCGTTCCACCAGGTGAAGAGCTGGAGCAGGGTCTTGGTCATGGCTTCGCGTCCGCGCAGGCCTTGGGGCCGTCGCGCGACTTATGAAGAGGCTGGCGCGTGATGTCCAGTGCGGCTCAGCGCAGCAGCGAGCGTGCGGTCGGGACGAGACGAGCTATGTCCGGCGCACGGCCGCTGTCTACCGGCATCTCGCGCAAGGCCGCTTCGAGTGCGGGGATCGCCTGTGTCACGGCCGGCCGGATGAGCGTGACCACGACGGATTCGCCCTCGCGCACGGGTAGGCGCGCGAAGCTGTTCTCGCTCCGGTCGCTGATCAGGCTGGCGATCACTTCACTACCGGTGGAGCGCACTGCATCGGTGACGGCTTTCGCCGTGATTGCAGCGTCAGCGTCGGCGGCCTCCGGCGCGAGATGGTGGATGGCGACGAGATAAGTGCGCCCGTCTTCGAGATCGGCCGTTCCCGGCGGCAGTCGCTGGAGCCCGCTCGTATCGAAACCCGAGCCCGGCGCCGCTGGCTTCAGCATCAGCACGTCGTGCCATTCCAGCATGGTCTCGTTGGCTGCCGGGCCGTGCTGCGCCCAGACCGGGCCGCCATAAAAAGCGGGGAGGGCGCGGGTGCGCGCTTCCTGATCGGGAAAGCCGCGGAACCAGACGAACTGGTTCGGAGCCGCGGGATCGCGGAACTGGCAGAGCACCCTCATCCCGACCGCTTCCTGCGTCTCGACGAGATGGCTGTCGAAGACCTCGATCAGGGTCTCGCGCGCGCCCGGCTTCAAGGTGTAGCGGCGTAGTTCGAAGACGGTGTCGGTCATGACGGTTCTCCAGCTGGCCGTGCTGCTAGGCGGCGGGACCGACCAATTGCGTCAGTAGCGTCATCTCGATGCTCGCCACGATTCGGTCATGATTCGAGATGGCTCGAATCCGCTCTCCAAAACGTGCCAGCCGGCCAAGCATCGCGCGGATTCAAGCACTTGTGGCCGCCGCTGCAGAACGTGCTTCCGCTAGTAGGGTTCGCAAGGTCCTGTTGACGCCTTGTTAACCATGGTCCGCCGGATTTTAGTGGTTTCACACCGGCAAGGATCGTTGCAAGCTCGCAACGGCGCAGCGATTCCGCATGTGATTCCTTGGGCTTAGCGGGTGCCTTGAAACTTATCCCCACGATCCACATCTTCCTACAAGATGTCGTATCCACACCTATCGATGCGCACTAATCCTTGACGACGCGACCCAATCGGGACTAAATTTTGACGGTCGCGTGACGGCTGGCGGAGACGCTTTTAAAGGCCCTGCGAGACAGAGTTTCCGGATGGGTCGAGGCGATCTCCGCGACGTGCCAGGTGGCACGGCGAACGGCGACGTGCGGCTCGAACGGCCGCAAGACGGATCTTCGACGACGGGACGACACCGACGCGGGATCACGAGGCATCGAACCGAGTTGGATTGACATCAGGAGCCGGTGATCAACCGGCCGCGCGGAGCGTCTGATACGCCCGCGGCAAGCATTGGGGACGAAGCTTATGCGCATTGAGCGCCGCCATACCACCGCCGGCCAGTCGCCTTATTCGGCGATTCCGTTCCGCTCGGCGGTGAGCGAGATCCGCAATCCCGATGGTTCGATCGTCTTCCGGCTCGAGGGCATCGAGGTGCCCGAGGCCTGGTCGCAGGTCGCGAGCGACGTGCTCGCGCAGAAGTATTTCCGCAAGGCTGGCGTGCCTGCCGCGTTCAAGAAGGTCGAGGAGAACGACGTTCCGTCCTTCCTCTGGCGTTCGGTCCCCGACGAGGCCGCGCTGGCGAAGCTGCCGGAAGGCGAGCGCTTCGGCTCCGAGATCTCGTCCAAGCAGGTCTTCGACCGGCTCGCCGGCTGCTGGACCTATTGGGGCTGGAAGGGCGGCTACTTCTCCTCGGAGGAGGATGCCCACGCCTTCCATGACGAGCTGCGCTTCATGCTGGCCTCGCAGATGGTCGCGCCGAACTCGCCGCAATGGTTCAACACCGGCCTGCACTGGGCCTATGGCATCGACGGCCCGAGCCAGGGCCATTTCTACGTCGACTTCAAGACCGGCAAGCTCGTCAAGTCGAAGTCGAGCTACGAGCATCCGCAGCCGCATGCCTGCTTTATCCAGGGCGTGCAGGACGACCTCGTCAATGAGGGCGGCATCATGGACCTGTGGGTCCGCGAGGCGCGCCTGTTCAAGTACGGCTCCGGCACCGGCTCGAACTTCTCGATGCTGCGCGGCGAGGGCGAGAAGCTCGCCGGCGGCGGCCGTTCCTCCGGCCTGATGTCCTTCCTCAAGATCGGCGACCGCGCCGCCGGCGCGATCAAGTCGGGTGGCACCACCCGCCGCGCTGCCAAGATGGTCGTGGTCGACGTCGATCACCCGGATATCGAGACCTATATCGACTGGAAGGTGAAGGAGGAGCAGAAGGTCGCGGCCCTGGTCGCCGGCTCCAAGATCGTCCAGAAGGCGATGAAGGCGGTGATGAAGGCCTGCGTGAACTGCGAGGCCGCCGACGATGCCTGCTTCGACCCCGAGAAGAACCCGGCGCTGAAGCGCGAGATCAAGCTCGCCCGCAAGGCGATGGTGCCCGACAACTATATCAAGCGCGTCATCCAGTTCGCCAGGCAGGGCTACACCGAGATCCAGTTCGACACCTACGACACCGACTGGGATTCGGAGGCCTATCTCACCGTCTCCGGCCAGAACTCGAACAATTCGGTCTCGCTGACCGACGACTTCCTCCGCGCTGTCGAGACCGACGGCGACTGGAACCTGATCGGCCGCACCACCGGCAAGGTCACCAAGACCCTGAAGGCGCGCGACCTCTGGGAGAAGATCGGCTACGCCGCCTGGGCCTCGGCCGATCCCGGCCTGCACTTCAACACCACGATGAACGACTGGCACACCAGCCCGGCCTCGGGACGCATCCGCGCCTCGAACCCGTGCTCGGAGTACATGTTCCTCGACGACACCGCCTGCAACCTGGCCTCGGCCAACCTGCTGCAGTTCTATGATCGCGAGGCCAAGGCCTTCGACGTCGCCGGTTACGAGCATCTCTGCCGGCTCTGGACCATCGTGCTCGAGATCTCGGTGACGATGGCGCAGTTCCCGAGCCGCGAGATCGCCGAGCTTTCCTATGAGTACCGCACGCTCGGCCTCGGCTACGCCAATATCGGCGGTCTGCTGATGACCATGGGCCTCGGCTACGACTCGGACGAGGGCAGGGCGCTCGCCGGTGGCCTGACCGCGATCATGACCGGTGTCGCCTATGCGACCTCGGCCGAGATGGCGGGCGAGCTCGGCCCGTTCCCGGGCTACAAGAAGAACGCGCCGCACATGCTGCGCGTCATCCGCAACCACCGCGTCGCGGCACATGGCCAGGCTTCTGGCTATGAAGGCCTGCAGGTCACGCCGGTGCCGCTCGACCATGCGACGCTGGAGCGCCTCGGCGGCTCCTCGGCGACCGTGTCGGAGCGGGCCAAGGCGAGCTGGGACGAGGCGCTGGCGCTCGGCGAGAAGCACGGCTACCGCAACGCCCAGTCGACCGTGATCGCGCCGACCGGCACGATCGGCCTGGTCATGGATTGCGACACCACCGGCATCGAGCCCGACTTCGCGCTGGTGAAGTTCAAGAAGCTCGCCGGCGGCGGCTACTTCAAGATCATCAACGGCGCGGTTCCCGATGCGCTGCGGGCGCTCGGCTATCGCGAGGCCGATATCGCTGAGATCGAGGCCTATGCCGTCGGCCATGGCTCGATGAAGCAGGCGCCGGGCATCAACCCGGGCTCGCTGCGGGCCAAGGGCTTCACGGACGAGAAGATCGAGGCGGTCGAGAAGGGGTTGAAGAGCGCCTTCGACATCAAGTTCGTCTTCAACAAGTGGACGCTGGGCGAGGACTTCCTCACCGGCACGCTGAATGTCCCGGCCGAGAAGCTGAACGACATGTCGTTCGAGCTGCTGCCCTTCCTCGGCTTCAGCAAGGCCGAGATCGAGGCCGCCAACGTCCATGTCTGCGGGGCGATGACGCTGGAGGGCGCGCCGCACCTGAAGAAGGAGCACTACAACGTCTTCGACTGCGCCAATCCCTGCGGGCGCATCGGCAAGCGCTATCTCTCGGTCGAGAGCCATATCCGCATGATGGCGGCGGCGCAGCCCTTCATCTCGGGCGCGATCTCCAAGACCATCAACATGCCGAACGACGCCACCGTCGAGGACTGCAAGAGCGCTTATCTGCTCTCCTGGAAGCTGGCGCTGAAGGCCAACGCCCTCTACCGCGACGGCTCGAAGCTGTCGCAGCCGCTGAACTCCGCGCTGATCGCCGACGAGGACGACGACACCGACGACGCGACCGAGGCGCTCTACCAGCAGCCGCTGGCGGCGCGCGCCACCCAGATCGCGGAAAAGATCGTCGAGCGCGTCGTCGAACGCGTGGAACGTGTCCGTGAGCGTGAAAAAATGCCGGCGCGTCGTACCGGCTATATCCAGAAGGCGGTGGTCGGCGGCCACAAGGTCTATGTCCACACCGGCGAATATGCCGATGGCCGCCTCGGCGAGATCTTCATCGACATGCACAAGGAGGGCGCGGCCTTCCGGGCGATGATGAACAACTTCGCCATCGCGGTCTCGCTCGGCCTGCAATACGGCGTGCCGCTGGAGGAGTATGTCGAGGCCTTCACCTTCACCCGCTTCGAGCCCTCGGGCTTCGTGCAGGGCAACCAGTCGATCAAGAACGCGACCTCGATCCTCGACTACGTCTTCCGCGAGCTGGCGATCTCCTATCTCGGCCGGCACGACCTCGCCCATGTCGATCCCAGCGAGATCGGCCATGACGTGATGGGCAGTGGTGTCGAGCAGGGCAAGGCGCCGGATGCGGCCGGGCCGATCACCTCGACCCCGCTGGCCTCGTCGGGCTTCCGCCGCGGCAAGCCGATCAACCTGCTCGCCATCCAGGGCGGGGCAGCGGCCAACGACGCGGTCGCCCGCTTGGCGAGCAACGTCACGGGCCTCGCCACCGCCGGCGCGACCGCGCTGAAGGAGGAGCCGGAGGCTTATGGCGAGGAGGAGATGAGCAAGCTCGGCTTCGCCGCGCCTGCCGCCCAGCCGACCGCTTCCGAGCGCCGGGCCGAGGCGATCATGAAGGGCTATGTCGGGGACTCGTGCGGTGAGTGCGGGAACTTCACGCTGGTGCGGAACGGCACCTGTCTGAAGTGCAACACCTGCGGCTCGACGACCGGGTGCTCGTGAGGTCGATTTATGCCAAGCGAACTGGTTGACCTGCTAAAGACACTTGTCAGCCTGATGAATTGGACCGGCCTTGTGGCCGGTCTAGTTTCGATTGCCCTCGGGTTGATGGCGATTTGGCTGTCGTGGCTTTTCTTTAAAGCGAGCTCAGAAGCAAATCGCCAATCGGAAAGCTTGGTCTCCGATATTCGAGCGCAGGTTCAAATTTTAAGCCGATTGAATGATAAGCATTTAAATCGCCTTACTGCCATAATCGACCGCTCGGTTTCGTTGACGGAACGCTCTCAAAGCGAACTTCGGGCTATCCAAAATTTAAATAGGCCTGGGCCTTTGCTAGAGGAGGGAGGTGGAAAGCCCGCTAATTCTCTAGCTGACGGTAGTGATTCTCTACGAGTCAATATTCCAAGCCTTCCAGAAATGATAACCGAGAAAGATCTTTTTCGAGAGTATTTGCGTTTTCAGTTTGTAATATATTATTATACTGTGCACGTTAATTATCTTGCTTCTTTGCAATTTCAAGTACCGCAAGATTTTCTTAAAGAAGACGAGTTAAGTTTATTATCTCGAGATTTGCTGGACAGAAGTCGGAATGATTTCGAGATCGTGGCTAGCATTCTGGATCGGGCGAGAAAAGAGTATCCTGACGCGGTGCAGTCTCATCCACTTTTCTTCCTCGGAGAGAATGCCAAGAAGATCAAAGAATTGGTGCACGATTTTAAGAGTCTCGAAGCGCGCCGCGCCCCTGCAGCCGGCGATTCCGGCGCCTAGGTTGCCGGAGAAGCTCATTCCCAAACGTGCATCCTCCCTCCCGATTTTCGCGCCGCTTCCAGCCGCGGCAGATGCCGCCGGCGATCTTGCCCGGCGGCTTCGCCTTGACGGTGATGCGCCCGACGTGACTGGACGGGCGCGGGGAACCCTTCTCCCGTGTGGGAGAAGGGCAGGGATGAGGGCCCGCCGCTGCTTATCTGAATGCGACGAAGCCGCTGCGCCTTCTGCGGACCGGGCAGTCCCTCATCCGGCGCTCCGCGCCACCTTCTCCCATCCGGGAGAAGGTTGGGGCGAGGTTCCAGCGCATTGGTTGGGAGCTGCGGTCGGAGCTCCGCCTCACAGGCCCTACGCCAATCCGACATGCGTCATCCGCCGAAGCGGTTCACCGGCAACGCGCTTGTCTCGGCAATTCCCGATCGGCCAACATCGGGTGCTTCGCGGTCGCTGGTCGCGGGCCAACCGAGGCATGAGGGGCAAGGGCAGATGAGCGGACTGTTGATTTCGGGGGGCCGCGTCGTCGATCCGGAAAGCGGCCATGACGGCATCGCCGATGTCGCAATCGCGGACGGCAAGATCGTCGCGATCGGTTCCGGCCTCGGCAGCGCCGAACGAACGGTCGATGCGCGGGGACTGATTGTAGCTCCCGGCTTCATCGATCTTCATGCCCATGGCCAGTCGATCCCGGCCGACCGCATGCAGGCATTCGACGGCGTCACGACGACGCTGGATCTCGAGGCCGGCGTGCTGCCGGTCGCCTCCTGGTATCGCCGCCAGGCGGAGCAGGGCCGCATCCTGAACTACGGCGCCGCCACGAACTGGGCCTTCGCCCGGATCGGCGCGATGATCGGCATCAACGAGGAATCGTCGCTGGAGGCGTTCGGACGGGCGATGCGCGATCCGCGCTGGATGGACAATATCTCCTCGCCATCCGAGCAGCAGAACATTCTCGAGCGCATCGCGGCCGGGCTCGACGAGGGCGGCATCGGCATCGGCATCCTGAACGCCTATGCGCCCGGCGCGGGTGTGCAGGAGCTGACGGCGCTGTGCCAGCTCGCCGCCGAGCGCGGCGTGCCGACCTTCACCCATATCGCCTATATGGCGAACACCGACCCGAAGAGCGCGGCGGAGGCCTATATCCGCCTGATCGGCTATGCCGGCGCGACCGGCGCGCATATGCACATCTGCCACTTCAACAGTTCCAGCAAGACCGATGTCGTGCGTTGCGCGCGGCTGATCAAGCAGGCGCAGGCGCAGGGCCTGCCGATCACGGTGGAGGCCTATCCCTATGGCACCGGCTCGACGGTGATCGCGGCCGCCTTCTTCAGCGACCCGGAATTCGAGCGCCGCAACGACACGCGCTATGAGCAGATCCAGCTGGTCACGAGCGGGCGCCGGATCCAGGACCGCGAGGACCTGCTCTCCGCGCAATCGGAAGACCCGTCGCAGCTCGTCCTCTGGCATGTGCTCGACACCGAGAACAACGCCCGCCATCGCGACATGCTCGACCTCTCGGTGCTGTATCCCGGCGGAGCGATCGCCTCGGACGCCATGCCCTGGTCGATGCCGGACGGGTCGACCTATACCGGCGATGCCTGGCCGCTGCCCGACGAAGCGACCTCGCATCCGCGCTCGTCCGGCACCTTCACGCGCTTCCTGCGGCACTGGGTGCGCGAGCGGCAGGCGGTCAGCCTGCAGGAGGGGATCGCGAAGTGCACCCTGATCCCGGCCGAGATCCTGGCCGCGAGCACGCCCGCCATGCGTGACAAGGGCCGACTGAAGGCCGGAGCCGATGCCGATGTCGTGGTGTTCGACCTCGACACGCTCACGGACCGGGCGGAGTTCTCGGCGATGAACCGGCCGGCCGAAGGCGTTCGACACCTCATCGTCAGCGGCAAGCCGGTCATCGCCGATGGGGTCATGAATGTCGCGGCCCGGCCGGGCCAGCCGGTGCGCCGCCCGCTCAGTGCGGCGGCCTGAGGCGATGCCGGTTCCGATCCTGCTGGTGACGGGCTTTCTCGGAGCCGGCAAGACGACGCTGGTCAATCGCATCCTGCAACAGGCCGACGGGCGGCGGATCGCCGCCGTGGTCAATGATTTCGGCGCGATCAACATCGATGCGGAGCTCATCGCTGGCGCGGAGGATGGCGTCGTCAGCCTGGCCAATGGCTGCATCTGCTGCTCGCTGGAAGGCGATCTGCTGCGGACGCTTTCCAATCTGCTGCGGCGAACCCCACGCCCCGAGGCCATCGTGATCGAGACCAGCGGCGTAGCCGATCCGAACGACATCATCCGCAACCTGATGGACCCGGTGGTCTGGCGCGAGGCGCCCTTGGAGACGGTGCTCTGCGTCGTCGATGCGGCGGCACCGGAAGCTGGTCTCGGCGACCCGCTGTTCCTGAGCCAGCTTCGAGCGGCCGACCTTATGGCTGTCAGCAAGGGAGACCTCATCGACAAGGCGTCTCTCGACGAGCGCTGCCGGTCCCTGTCACAGATCAACCGCCGGGCCGTTCTCCTAGAGGCGCCCGGCGGCGATATCCCGCTCGATCTCGTCTTTCCTGAGGTCGGGTCGGTCCGTGAGCGGACGACGCGCCCGATGAGGCCGAGCGTCGATCGCTTCGAGAGCTTCAACTGGATGTCCAGCGAGCCGATCTCGCTTGCAGGTTTCCAGCAGGTCGTCGGTCGGCTTGCGTCACGGCTCGTGCGCGCGAAGGGATTTCTGGCGACGATCGAGAAGCCCGATTGCCGCTATCTCTTCCAGCTCGCGGGCGGGAGAGCCACGCTGGCGCCGCTCGACCGGGGCGAGCTGGCGCAGGAGGGCACGCGGATCGTCTTCATCGCGGAGATCGGCAGGATCACCTCAGCGGAGATCGATGAAGCGATGACCCGAGCGAGTGCGCATCAGGTCAAATAGACGCGATTCCACAGATATTCCTGGCCTGACGGTTCAGGCCTGCGGCGTGTCGAGCCCCATCTGCCAGAAATCGGCCTCCAACTTCGAAGCCTGGCCGAACAAAGCGGCGAGCTCGGAAAAGCGCGCTTCCGTCATCGCCCGCGCCGCGAGCGCGTCGAGATGGCGGCGGGCGTCGCGGGCGACCTGCTGGTAGGGCTCGCCGGCATATTCGCCGATCCAGTCGCGATAGGGATGGGTTTCGAGCGCCGGTCCGAGCTCCCTGGCGAGGCGAGCACCGATCTCGGCATAGCCGATGACGCAGGGCGCGAGCGCGACATGAAGATCGAGCAGATCGCCGGAGACGCCGCAATCGAGAACGAAGCGGGTATAGGCGACCGTCGCCTGATGCTCGGGCGCGGCTTTGAGCTGTTCCGGCGACAGGCCCCAGCGGCCGCAGAGCCGGATATGCAGGTCCATTTCGAGGTCGAGGATCGCCGAGAGGCCGGCCTTGGCGGCGCGCATGTCGGCGAGGTTGCGGCTCTTATAGGCCGCCAGCGCATAGGCGCGAGCGAACTGGATCAGGAAGAGATAGTCCTGGACGAGATAGGTCCGGAACGCCGCCTCAGGCAGCGAGCCGTCGCCCATCCGGCGGACGAAATCATGCTCGACATAGGAGGCCCAGTCCGCTGCGGCGGCGCTCTTCAACCTGTCGAAAATGTCCACGGCCGTCCTCTCGCAACGGGAATCGCTGGCCGCAGTCTTAGCTCAGTCGGAGGAGGGAGGAAGCCATGGCTGGCAGCGCTACAGTACGAGCGCCGTCATCGCCTCGTTGATCCACCACCATTCGCGGCCGGGCGCATCCTCGCCGCGCAGGGTCGCGAGCAGCTGTTGATAGCGCAGCGAGCGGTCATGGTGGCGGCGATACTGGTCGAGATGCCAGGCGCGGAAGGATGCGTCCGGCTCGCGCTTCATCGCCTTGGCCGAAGCGTCGAGCCATTCGCCGGCGATGGCGCGGCCGGTTTCCGAGTTGGGCACTTCGCCCGACGCCATCGCCTTGCGGACGTCGGCGAAGATGCGCTCGGCTGCGGCATGGTAGGCGGCGGGGTCGAAGTCCGGCGTCCACATCAGTTCGGCATCGGCCTTGGCGCTGGCGATGACGCTTTCGTCGCTCAGCATCGTCCGGAGTTCGGCGAAGGCGTCGATCTGCTCGGGCGTCGGATCGTCGGGGAGCTCGGGCGCGCCGGCTGCGATCGCTTTCCGCCGCCATTCCGGGTTCATCCTGTCGCCGGTGACCTCGTCATAGAAGCGTTCGGTCAGGCTGCGCATGTCGGCATTGGACAGGCTGGTCATGGTCCATAGTCTCCTGATGTCGTCGGCGGTGGGTTCGGGATTGCGCAGGGCGGCGCGCAAGGTCGCAGCGATCAGGCGCTTGCCGGCGATCTCGGCTTCGAGCGCCGAGAGGCGCAGCGCCAGGAGCTCGGCGAGCGAGCCCTTGCGAGCGAGGATGCTGCGGATCTGCACCAGGCCGACGCCCATCGCACGCAGCGCCTGGATCAGGTCGAGGCGGGCGGCATCGGCGTCCGAATAGACGCGGTAGTTCGCCATGGTGCGGGTCGCTGGCGGCAGCAGTCCCTTGTCGGAATAGAAGCGGATGCGCCGCACGGGCACGCCGCAGAGGCGGGAGAGCTCGCCGATGGTGTAGCGCTGGTCGGTCGTGGTCATGGCGCCGTCCTAGCGTCTCCACCAGAGGGAGGGTCAAGCAGCCCCGAGCCAGGCGTCGCAATCGCTCGAATGCGAGGGATCGCGACAAGAGGCGCGAAACCCTGTCGGGGGAAAACTGTGTGTCTGTAGCAATGCGTCAAAGCGGCGTTAGCCAGTCGCGGCCATTGTCCTGCGCGTGCACGCCCCACGCCATGATCCGATCTCGAGGCACGCCGCAGCGGCGAGCGAAACGCCGAGCGCCGCAGCGCCGGCGCGGCGCATCGATGGCCTTGGATTCGAGCCGGCGCTGGAGCGCGAATACCGCCAGCACATGCGGGCCGAGCAGCGCCGCAGCACGCTCGTCTGCCTGATCACGGCGCTCGGCATCTGGCTGACCTTCATCGGGCTCGACCTGACGCGGCTCGACAATCTCGCTGCCGTCAACAGACCCGACTTCTCGGTCGAACTCGCGATCACGCTGAGGCTCGGAACCCTCGCCGTGATCCTGCGCCTGGTCTGGATCGTGCGTCGCAACCGTCAGGTGCGCTCCTATCATCATCTCACCATGCTGGCGCTGGCGCTGATCGGTGTGACCTGCGCCTTCATCGCCAACATGTACAAGCTGCGCGGCCTGCCCCAGGCGGACATCGCCCAGCTCGTGATCATCGCCGCGGTCTTCCTGCCGGTCGGGCTGACCTTCTTCCAGAGCCTGAGCATAGCCCTGCTGATCGCGGTATTCACCGCCGTGCTCGGCCTGATCATGCTGGAGCCGGCACAACTGGCCGAGCACTGGCGGCTGTCGATCCTGCTGTTCTTCGCCGTCTTCGTCAGCGCGGTCGGTGCCTGGCTGCGCGAGCGGGCCGAGCGCGACCAGTTCCTGCTGCGGCGCATGCTGCACAACCGGGCGATGTCAGACGCGCTGACCGGCATCGCCAACCGGCGCGGCTTCGAGGAGCACGTCGCGATGGCGCTGCTGCAGGCGCGGCGCGACCGGGCGCCGGTGGTGTTCGCCGTGCTCGATGTCGACCATTTCAAGCGCTACAATGATCGCTATGGCCACCAGGCCGGCGATATCGCGCTGGCGCTGATCGCGCGCGCCATCGACAGCAGGCTGCGCCCGCCGATGGACATGGTCGGGCGGCTTGGTGGCGAGGAGTTCGGCCTGCTGCTCTATGACACCACGCCGGAGAAGGCGCAGGAGCGGCTGCAGCGGGTCGCACAGGCGATCGCCGAGCTCCGGATCGAGCATGCGGCCTCGCCGACGGCGCAATACATCACCGTCAGCATGGGAGCGGTCGGCTTTGACGGGCAGGAGACGGCCGTCGACCTCTACAAGCGCGCCGATGCGGCGCTCTATGCCGGCAAGGCCTCGGGCCGCAACCGGGTCGAGCTCGGCAAGGGCAGCGAACGCTTGGCGGGGTAGCCGGGGACACTGCCAGGCTGCTATGCGGCCTCGATTGCATCGCCACGAGAGAATCCAATGTCCGCACCCGTTTCCATCGGCCTGATCGGGGCCGGCATCATGGGCGAGCGCATGCTGCGCGCGATCCTGGCGCAGTCGCCCGAGCTGGTGCGAGCCGCCGGCATCTGGGACCCGTCCGGGGAGGCGATGGCGCGGATCGCCAGCGAGCTGCCGCAGGTCGTGCAGCTGGCCGATGCGCCCGCGGTGATCGCGGCGAGCGACTGCGTCTACATCGCCTCGCCGCCGGCCTCCCATCTCGGCCATGCCCGTGCCGCGCTCGCGGCGGGCAAAAGCGTGTTCTGCGAGAAGCCGCTGGCGATCGACGTCGCCGATTCCCGTGCCTTCGTCGCCGAAGCGAGCGGGCGCGGCGCGGTCAACTTCCCCTTCGCCTCCTCGCCGGCGGTCTCACAACTGCAGGACTGGGCCGAAGGCGTCGGCGGCACCCGGCGGATCGCGATCGAGGTCGCCTTCGCCGCTTGGCCGCGCTCCTGGCAGGCCGATGCGGCGGGCTGGCTCGACCGGCGCGAGCAGGGCGGCTTCACCCGCGAGGTCGTCTCGCATTTCCTCTTCCTGAGCCGCCGGCTCGGCGGGAGGCTGCATGGCCTGCAGGCGAGCGTCGCCTTCCCGGAGACCGGCAAGTCGGAGCGCCGGATCGAGGCGCGCCTGATGGCCGGCGACATCCCGGTGACGCTCACCGGCAGCGTCGGCACGACGCAGAAGGACGATCACAACATCTGGATGCTCGAAGGCGAAAGCGGAGCGATCAGGCTCTGCGACTGGTCGCTGGCCGAGCAGCGCCAGCCGGATGGCTCCTGGCAGCGGGCTCCGGATGCGCTGACGCAGCTCGAGGCGCGTCCTGTCGCATTGAAGCGGCAGCTCGAAGGCGTGGCGAAGCTGACGCACGGCGAGGCGCACCAGCTGGCGACGCTGGAAGAGGCACTGAATGTCCAGGAGATCGTCGAGGCGATCCTGGCGAGCTGAAGCAATTCCAGCAGAAGTGCGTAGCGGTTCTGCGCCCGGAATTGCGTCAAGGCGAAGAGACAACCGCCTTCATTGAGGCGACATGGCAGGAGGGCTATGATCGGCAGGCTCAGGAGGCCTGCCGATGCGCCATGCCTTCCTCACCGATGCGCAGCTCGACGCCCGCGCGCTGGCGCATCGGCGCGGGCTCGGCTTCCATGACGACGAAGCCGTCGAGGTCATGACGCTGCTGGCCAGGCTCGCGGCGCGCTATCCCGAGTTCTCCTATGAACGCATATCCGACGGTTCTCTCGGAGAGGCCGAGGCACAATGGGATTCGCAGGCCAAGCGCCTGCTGATCCCGGAGGCTGTGTTCGCGGCGGCCGAACGCGGCGAGGGCAGGGCGCTTATGACGGTGGCGCACGAGGTTGGCCACGCTTTGCTCGGCCATGAGGGCAATCTGAACCGGGGGCCGGCCGGCCGCCTGGCCGAGCGGGTTTCGGCGAAGCTGCGCTCGATGGAATACCAGGCGCGGCGCTATGCGGCCGCTTTTCTGATCCCGGACACGCCTGCGGTGCGCAGACTCGATGCAAAGATGCTGAGCGAACGCTACCGGGTCAGCATGAGCGCCGCGATCGTGCGCCATAGCGAGCTTCGTTCCGGCGAGAGCGCACGGGCTTTGCCTTTGCGACAGGCCGCTCTCGACCTCTGAGCAGCTTGCGGTCGGCGCGCCCGCAGGGCATGGCTCGGGCAACGTGACTGCTATCGAGGACGCCATGACTATCGCCGCTACCGGCCTGCCGCCGGCGCCGAAGCCCGCAGCCCGGGCGCAAGGCGTCTCGCCCTTCATCGTCATGGACGTGATGAACGCGGCCGAGGCGATCGAGCGCCGCGGTGGTTCGGTCGTGCACATGGAGGTCGGCCAGCCCTCGGCGGCGACGCCGGCCAGCATCCGGGCCGCCGCAGCGCGGGCACTGGAGGATGGCCGCATCGGCTATACCCAGGCGCTCGGCATCGGCTCGCTCCGGGCCAGGATCGCGCGGCACTATCGCGACACCTACGGCGTCGAGGTGCCGGCCGAGCGGGTCGTCGTCACGACCGGCTCCTCCGGCGGCTTCATCCTCAGCTTCCTCGCCTGCTTCGAGCCGGGCGCGCGCATCGCGATCACGGCGCCGGGCTATCCAGCCTATCGCAACATCCTGACCGCGCTCGGGCTCGAACCGGTCGCGATTCCCGTGGGGCCGGAGACGCGTTATGCGCTGACGCCGGAACTGATCGCCAAAGCGCACGCGGACAAGCCGCTCGCCGGCGTGCTGACGATGAGCCCGGCCAATCCGACCGGGGTGGTGATGGCGCCTGAAGCGATCGCGGCGGTCGCGGCCGAGTGCCGGCGGCTCGGCCTCTGGTACATCTCCGATGAGATCTATCACGGCCTGACCTATGAGCGGCCGGCGACGACGGCGCTCGCCGCCGACCCCGACGCGATCATCGTCAACTCCTTCTCCAAATATTACTGCATGACCGGCTGGCGGGTCGGCTGGCTGGTGGTGCCGGAGCGGCTGGTGCGCGTGATCGAGCGGCTGCAACAGAATTTCTCGATCTCGGTGCCGATGCTGAGCCAGGTCGCGGGCGAAGCCGCCCTTGACGCGATCGACGAGTGCGAAGCGATCAAGGCCGGCTATGCGGCAAACCGGGCCTATCTGCTGAAGGCGCTGCCCGAGATCGGGCTCGGCGACTTCCTGCCCGTGGACGGCGCCTTCTACATCTATCTAGACATCGGTCGATATTCGAACGATTCCATGAGCTTCTGCCGGGACGCTCTCGAAAACGCCGGCGTCGCGATCACGCCCGGGCTCGATTTCGACGAGGAGCGCGGGGCGCGGACCGTCCGGCTCTCCTTCGCCGGCTCGCTCGCCGAATGCGAGGAGGCGGTGGCGCGGCTGGGGCGCTGGCTGAAGACGCGCTGAGGCGGACGCTTGCCAAGGCGTCGCGGTGGACTCACTCTGATCCGGCTTGGGGGCAGGACATGGTCACAATGCGGAACTGGCTGAAAGCCATGGCGTTGTGCGGGGCGGCGCTGCTGACCGGCGCCGCCGCAAGCTCTGCGCCGGCCATGGCGCAGCAGGCCAAGGTGGATGCGTCGCCCGTCCTGACGCTGCGCGGCGATGAGACGCCCGAGACCGTGCGCAAGCTGGTCGATGCCCTCTCGGCCGGCGGGCGCAAGGTCGAGATCAGGATCGCCGGCAAGGGCGAGGCGGTTCCCCCTGCGCCAGCCGCTGCGGCGGCCAGTCCGGGCGCGATGCCGCCGGCCACAGCAACCGCGGAAGACGAGACCCCGATCGAGACGTTCTGGGACCATTTCGTCGACGGGGTGTCGACAGGGCTCGGGGCCGTGCCGCGTCTGGCCCAGCTGCCGCAGGCCTGGCGCCTCGCCTGGGCGCAGAACCGCAATGGCGTGAGCGGAGCCTCGGCTGGCTGGCGGCTTGCCCTCGGCCTTGCGCTCGCGCTCGCCACCGCCGGGCTGTTCCGGCTCGTGACGAAAGGCTGGTTCGCGCGCCGGATGCTGCCGGAAGGGCCCGCGTTCACGCCACGGCTGATCGCGTCCTCTTTCGGTCTGCTGCAGGACCTGGTGGCGCTCGGGCTCTGTCTCAGCCTGCTGCACGCCGTCCGCACGCTCTGGCTGCCGGAGCCGGATCTTGCCCATATGGTGCTGCGCACGATCGCCAACGGCATCGCGATCGGCGCCGGGCACCTGATCCTCGGGCGTTTCCTGCTTGCGCCGGGGGCGCCCGAGCGCCGGATCATGCCGCTGCCGCGGGCCGAGCGGGCCTTCAATTTCCTGGCTGCCTACGGCATCGTCATGCCGATCGTGCTCACGCTCGCGGTCTCGGCCCAGCATGCCGCCGGGCCCTCTGCGGTCGTCGGGATGTTCGCGCTCGCCGGTATCGCCTCGACCCTGTTCAAGGCTTTCTGGTTCATCGACGCGCGGCACGATCTTGCGGCGCTGGTCCTCCATTCCGGGCATGAGCCGGGCCCGCTCCGGCGGGTGATCGCGACAACTACCGGCTGGCTCTATGCCGGCCTTGCCGTCGTGATCTGGATGGTGGGCAACGCCGCGATGATGATGGAGGGCGGCGCACGCTGGGCGGAAGCCGCCGCGCTGACGCAGTTCATCATCGTGCTCGCGCCGATCCTGGCGGTCGGCATCACCAGCCTGATGGCCTGCCGGCAGGCGCATGCCGCGGCGACGGGCGAGGTCGCGCCGCTCTCGATCGCGGTCGGCCATGCGCTGCGGGCAGCAGCGGGCGGCGCGATCTGGGCGGGGGGCTTCTACCTGCTGGCGCGGCTCTGGGCCGGATTCCTGTTCGGCGTCAGCTCCGACCAGTTCGCCGTGCTGATGCGCCAGGCCGGCGGCGTCGCGATCCTCGCTTTCGGCGGCTGGGTGGCGATCGTCTTCCTGCGCAGCTTCTTCGACGCCTATACGCCAAAGCCGACGATCAGCCAGCCGGGCGACGAGGATGCGGTGCCGGACGACCATGTGCCGTCCCGGCTTGCGACGGTGCTGCCGGTGTTGCGCGGCGTGGTTCTCACTGCGGCCATCGGCCTGACCGCGCTGGTGCTGCTGTCGCGGCTCGGCGTCGATATCGGGCCGCTGCTCGCCGGCTTCGGCATCCTCGGCCTTGCCGTCTCCTTCGGCTCGCAGGCGCTGGTGCGCGACATCGTCTCCGGCTTCTTCTTCATGCTGGAGGACGCCTTCCGCGTCGGCGAATATGTCGATACCGGCCGGCTCAAGGGTACAGTCGAGAAGATCTCGCTGCGCTCGATGCAGTTGCGTCACCAGAGCGGGCAGGTCCACACCGTTCCCTTCGGCCAGGTCCAGTCATTGACCAATGCCAGCCGCGACTGGGCGACGGTGAAGTTCAACGTCCGGCTCGACCACTCGGCCGACATCGAGAAGGCACGCAAGACGATCAAGAAGATCGGGGCGGCACTGCTGGAGGATCCGGAGTTCGGGCCCCATTTCATCGCCCAGCTGAAGATGCAGGGCGTCGCCGACATCACCGATTCCGCGATCGTGATCCGGCTGAAATTCACCGCCAAGCCGAACCATGCCTCGATGCTGCAGCGCGAGGCGCTGAAGCGGGTCTATCGCGGCCTGATCGATGCCGAAGTGCCGTTCGCCTCCAATGCGGTCACGGTGAAGGAGGGCGGCGGCAAGAGCGCCGCCGCGGCGATCGCGGCCGTGCCGCCGCCGACGCCGCTGGTGCCGGCGGCGGAGTGAGGAGGCGCCGTGCGCAGCCTCAGGCGGTCCGGGCGGGCAGCTCTCGTTCTTGCGGCGAGCCTGGCCGTGGACGTCGCGCTGGCGCAGGCCCCTTCCGGCGACGAGTTGATCGCCAGCTACAACGTGCTCAACAGCAGGTGCCGCGGCGGCTCCGGGGACGATGCCCGCACGCACAAGGCCTGCGCCGAGCGAGACAGGGTCGTCGCCGCGCTGCAGCTGGCAGGCTATTGCTTCGGGCACCGCGGCCAGGTCGGCGCGCAGATGAGCTGGCATCGCTGCGGACCGGATTCGCTGCGCTAGGGCGAGCCTCTGCCAGTCACTGCCCGAATTCGAGCATCAGGAAGAAGCTGAAACCGAGCAGCGCCAGCAGGGTGCCCAGGCCGGCGGCGAGGCGGGCGGCGGAGAGCTGCCCCGCCCATTCATGGCGCTGGCCGGCACGCTCGGCCGCGTGCTCGGGGCCGTGTTTGCGGAACTGGCTGGCATAGAGGTCCGGCGTCATTTGCGGGCCGACCGGCAGGTTGCCTTCCAGCTCGTAGCGGATTGCGACGAAGAGGGTGAACAGGCCGAGCAGGCCGACACCGAGCCAGCCGATCGCCTGCTGCACCAGCCAGGCCAGCCCGATCAGGCCGACACAGGCGACGGCTCTCACGAAAAGGCGCTCACGGCTCCTCGGCGGGCGCATCGTCCCTCCCGATCATGAAAAAGGCCGCCGCGATCGCTCGCGACGGCCCTGATTTCTACTTGCGTCCAGCCAGCTTGTTCCACCAGCCGCCGCGCTTCGGCCGATCCGGATCCGGCGGCGTCAGCACGACCGCGACGGGCTCCTCGACGACGCGCGGCGCTGGCGGGGGCTCCTCGGCGACAGGCTCGGGCTGAGGCGCAGCGGCTTCGGGCGCGGCCGGCTCGGGAGCAGGCGCCGGCTGGACCGGGGCAGCGGCGATGCCGTCCTCGGTGATCGGCACGACCTTCTTGCGCGAGCGGCTGCGCTTGGGCTTCTCGGCCGCCTCGGCGACGGTCTCACCAGCCGTGTCGGCAGCCTTGGCGGCCTCGGCGGTTTCGGCCTCGGCTTCCGCCTCTGCCTTCTTGCTGCGGCTGCGGCGTGCGCGCTTCGGCTTGGCCTCCGCTTCAGGCTCGGCCGCGGGGGCCTCGGCAACGGCTGCGACGACCTCTTCGGCTGAATCTCGAGCTACGACCGGTGCCGCATCATCGGACTCGCCGGCGGCTGCGTCGTCGCCATCCTCGCCCTCATCCTGATCGCCGGCCTCGTCGGCCGCTCCTTCCAAGCTCTGGCCCTGGCCGTCGCGCTCGCCACCGCGCCGCCGACGGCGACGACGGCGGCGGCGGCGGCCATCGCGGCCCTCCTGGCCTTCGCCGTCCCCGGAGGCGCGCGGAGCCGGATGGCTCTCGTTCTCGTCTTCGCTTTCGACCTCTGCCTCGGCCTCGACTTCGACGATGTCCTCATCCTCGGGCTCGTCGATGATCGCCTCGGCGCGCATGCTGGAGACCGGCACGACGCGGTTCTCGTTGCCGACGAACTCGCCGCGCTCGACCTCGAAGTAGCGGGTGCCGAGCAGGGCCGCGTCTGCGGTCACCGTGATCGCGATGTTGAAGCGTTCCTCCAGGTCGCGCAGATGGGCGCGCTTCTGGTTGAGCACGTAGAGCGCGACCTCAGGCCGGGTGCGGACCTCGAGATTATGCGAGGCGCTCTTGATCAGCGCTTCCTCTAGGGCACGCAGGATCTGCAGCGCGATCGAGGGCGTCGAGCGGACGAGGCCGGCGCCGGCGCAATGCGGGCAGGGCACCGAGGAGCTCTCGAGCACGCCGGTGCGGATGCGCTGGCGCGACATCTCCAGCAGGCCGAAGGCGGAGATGCGGCCGACCTGGATGCGGGCCCGGTCGTTCTTCAGGCACTCCTTCAGCTTCTTCTCGACCGCGCGGTTGTTGCGGTTCTCCTCCATGTCGATGAAATCGATCACGATGAGGCCGGCAAGGTCGCGCAGGCGCAGCTGGCGCGAGATTTCCTCGGCCGCTTCGAGATTGGTCTTGAGGGCGGTGTCCTCGATATTGTGCTCGCGGGTCGAACGGCCCGAGTTGATGTCGATCGCGACCAGCGCTTCGGTCTGGTTGATGACGATGTAGCCGCCGGACTTCAGCGTCACCGTGTTCGAGAACATCGCGTCGAGCTGGCTCTCGACGCCGAAGGCGGCGAAGAGCGGGGTCTGCTCGCGATAGGGCTTCACGCTCTTGGCATGGCTCGGCATGAGCATGCGCATGAAGTCCTTCGCCTCGCGATAGGCGCTCTCGCCGGCGACGTGAACCTCGTCGATGTCCTTGTTGTAGAGGTCGCGGATCGAGCGCTTGACGAGGTTGCCCTCCTCATAGACCAGCGCGGGAGCGACCGAGCCGAGCGTGAGCTCGCGCACGCTCTCCCACATCCGCATCAGGTATTCGTAGTCGCGCCTGATCTCCGGCTTGGTGCGGGAGGCACCGGCGGTGCGCAGGATGATGCCCATCCCCTCCGGCACCTCCAGCTCCTGGGCGATCTCCTTCAGGCGCTTGCGGTCCTCGGCATTGGTGATCTTGCGCGAGATGCCGCCGCCCTTGCCGGTGTTCGGCATCAGCACCGAATAGCGGCCGGCGAGCGAGAGATAGGTGGTGAGGGCGGCGCCCTTGTTGCCGCGCTCTTCCTTGACGACCTGGACCAGGATGATCTGGCGGCGCTTGATCACCTCCTGGATCTTGTACTGGCGGCGCAGATTGCGCGGGCGCTCGGGCATGTCGTCGAGGGCGTCGCCGCCGCCGAGCTGCTCCGGCTCCTCCTGGGCCTCCTCGCCGCCATTCTCCTCGGCGTCGTCGCCAGCCTCGTCGTCCTGCGCGGGGCGGCGGGCCTCGGTCGCCTCGGCGCCTTCTTCGGAGGCGGGCGCCTCCGTCGTCTCATAGGTCAGCGGCGCGGCGTTCTCGGCCGCGTCCTCGGTGGTGGATTCGGCGATGTCGGGCGCGAAGAACTCGCCGAAGGCCGGGCCGCCCTCGTTGACCATCGCGGCTTCCTTGCCGTCGGTCTCGACGAGCTCGGCGGAAGCCTCGACTTCGGCGCTGACGGTCTCGCCGCTCTCGGCGGTGCGCTTGGGGCGGTTGTCGCGATCGCGGCGGCCGCGGCGGCCACGGCGCTCGCGCTTCTCCTCGTCGCGCTCTTCCTCGCGCTCGGCGCGAGCTTCCTCGGCGAGCAGAGCCTGCCGGTCAGCGACCGGGATCTGGTAATAGTCGGGATGGATTTCGGAGAAGGCGAGGAAGCCGTGGCGGTTGCCGCCATACTCGACGAAGGCGGCCTGGAGCGACGGCTCCACCCGCGTCACCTTCGCCAGATAGATATTGCCGCGGAGCGGCTTGCGGCTGGCGGATTCGAAATCAAACTCTTCGATGCGCGAGCCGCGGGACACCACGACCCGGGTCTCTTCCGGGTGGGTGGCATCGATAAGCATCTTGTTGGCCATGGGACAATTCCATTGGCGCGGCGGCCTTGGCAATCCGCTGGGCTGCGGACATCAGTCCGCGGCCGCGGGCAGGGGCGCCGCGCGTCGACCGGCTGAAGCCGGCATGTTGCAGGGAGAGGAGTTCGATCAGGGAAGGACGACGGAAGCTGGCGGCGGAGCGGGCGGACAGCCCGTCACCACCTGAGAGGTTTCGACGAAACACCGAAAGAGAAAGCGGCGTCGTTTGCCCCGACATCTTACCTTTGACCTGCGGCGCGCCGAAAAGCGCACCGCGTTTGACACGCTCGCGAACAAGAGTACCGGCGCCGATTGCTGCCTGGCGCAGGCCCGTCCGCGGACGATTCCGTTGTTGGCTGCCCCCGCGCCGGCGCGGATCATGTGACAGATCCGGTCGTTCGGCCGTTTCGCAGGGCGTCGGCGGGCTTATGGGCCCGGCTTGTGCGCTGCGGTAGCCTTCGCGATGCAACCATCTCCATTACAGACAGGCGATGCATTTTTGCAAGCGCGTTAACGGTGGGTGATCGGCAGCACGCGGTTTCGGCTGCCCGCCCGTCATGGTAACGGGTTGTCAATGATTGGCGACGCTATGGTTAAGGCTCGTTAAGCGTCGAACCAGCGAATCGAGGAGCTTCCTCCTGCTTCACCGGCTTCGCCTCTCCGCCAAGGGCGTCCCGAACCGCATCGCCATGCCGGCCTTGCGGCTTTTCGCATGGGCGCTCCTTGTCCTGTCGCCGCTCTCGCTCGCCGTCGCCAATTCGCCGGCTCGTCCCGCCGGTGATCTGCCGGTCGCCACCGATGCGCGGCTGGAGGTCCAGGGCGAGATCGTCCGGCTGACCCTGGCGCTGTCGCGGCCGGTGAGCGCGAGCGCTTCCGTGATGGCGGGACCCGATCGCGTCGTCGTCGACCTGCCCTCGATCAATTTCCAGGTCGAGCCGAAGCAGGGCCGCAAATCCGCGGGCTTCGTCTCCGGTTTCCGCTACGGCCTGTTCATGACCGACCGGTCCCGTATCATCCTCGATCTTTCCCAGCCGGCTGCGGTCGCGAGCGTCTCGGTGAAGCCGGTGCGCGGCGGTTTCGGCGAGCTTGCCGTCGAGCTGAAGCGGGTCAGTCGCGAGGAATTCGTCGCGCTTGCCCGCGAGGCGGCGACGAAGACGCAGCTGCCGAGCATCCCGGTCGAGCGCAAGGCCGAGGGCGATTCGCGCCGGATCGTGGTGATCGACCCCGGCCATGGCGGCATCGATCCCGGCACGCAGGTCGCAGCGATAGCGGAGAAGGCGGTGGTGCTCGCCTTCGGGCTGAAGCTGAAGGAGCAGCTGGAGGCGCAAGGGCGCTACCGGGTGATCATGACCCGTTCGGACGACACCTTCATCTCGCTGAACGATCGCGTCCGCATCGCGCGCGGCGTCGAGGCCAATCTCTTCATCTCGATCCACGCCGATTCGCTGGCACAGGCGCAGGATGTGCGCGGCGCCACCATCTATACCGGCTCGGAGCGTGCCAGTGACGCAGAAGCGGCACGGCTGGCGGCCAAGGAAAACCAGGCCGATGCCGTCGCCGGCCTCGATTCGAGCGAGGATGTGCAGGATGTCGCCGGCATCCTGATGGATCTCGCCAAGCGCGAGACCCGCAGCTTCTCGACGATCTTCGCGCGAAACCTGGTCGAACGGCTCGGTGGCTCGGTGAGGATGCACAAGGTGCCGTTGCGTTCCGCGGGTTTTCGCGTATTGACCGCACCCGACGTGCCGTCGGTGCTGATCGAGCTCGGCTACATGTCGAGCCCGAAGGACGCCGAATTGCTGAATTCCGAGGGCTGGCGGACGCAGGCGGCAGGGGCCGTCCAGCAGGCGGTCGATCAGTATTTCGAACGTCTGCAGAGCCCGGGCAAGGCTGCGCAAAGCAGCCCCTGACGGCACGGTGTTCGAACATGGCGATTTGTGGTCGTAAAGCCACGGTTCCGCCATGTCCTGCGTGATATAGAAACGAGTTGAAGATCAGCCGGGCAGGTCGCGACGCCAGAGGGGGAGGGCGCCGATTTTGCCGCTAGCCGAGGTCAAAGTTCTCGATGCGGTTCATACTGCGCCTTTTCGGATGGGCGTTCGCCGCCGGCACGATCCTGTTCGTGATCGGCGTCGCGGGTGCGGCCGGCGTGATCTGGCACTACTCCAAGGACCTGCCCGATTCGGCGCAGCTGCGGAATTACGAGCCGCCGGTGATGAGCCGCGTCCATGCCGGCGACGGTAGCCTGATCGCCGAATTCGCGCGTGAACGGCGGCTCTATCTGCCGATCCAGGCGGTACCGAAGCTGATCATCGACGCCTTCCTCTCGGCCGAGGACAAGAATTTCTACAAGCATTTCGGCGTCGATCCCGAGGGCCTGGCCCGCGCCGCGATCTCGAATTTCCGCAATCGCGGTTCCGGCCGCCGGCCGCAGGGTGCCTCGACCATCACCCAGCAGGTGGCGAAGAACTTCCTTGTCGGTTCCGAGCAGAGTCTCGAGCGCAAGATTCGCGAGGCGCTGATCGCGCTGCGAATCGAGTCGACCTATTCGAAGGACAAGATCCTCGAACTCTACCTCAACGAGATCTATCTCGGCGCGCCGGCGCCGGGGCAGGGCAGCTATGGCGTCGCTGCGGCGGCGCTGAACTATTTCGGCAAGTCGGTGCATGAGCTCAACGCGCAGGAGGCGGCCTATCTCGCCGCTCTGCCGAAGGCGCCGACCGACCTGCACCCGTTCCGCAATCGCGAGCGCGCGATCGAGCGCCGCAACTATGTGCTCGACCGCATGGCCGAGAACGGCTTCCTCAAGCGTGCCGATGCCGATGCGGCCAAGAAGCAGCCGCTCGGCGTCAACCCGCGCACGGTCTCGCCAAACCAGATCGCCGCCGGCTATTTCGCCGAGGAGATTCGGCGCGAGCTGCAGGACCGCTATGGCGAGAAGAAGCTGCTCGAGGGCGGCCTCTCGGTGCGCGCCACCGTCGATCCCAAGATGCAATTGATGGCGCGCAAGGCGCTGGTCGACGGCCTCGTGCGCTTCGACGAGGCGCGTGGCTGGCGCGGCGCGATCCAGAAGATCGACGCGGCGAGCCGCGAATGGGGCCTCGCCATCGCGGAACTGCCGGTGCTCGGCGACGTCAAGCCCTGGCGCCTCGCCGTCGTGCTCGATGTCGCCGGCGACAGCGCCCGCGTCGGCCTGCAGCCGATCCGCGAGGCTTCTGGCCAGCTCAGGCCGGAGCGCGAGACGGCGACGCTCGGGCCGGACGGCATCCGCTGGACGCGGCGCACCCGCGTCTCGCAGGCGGTCTCGGCCGGCGATGTGGTCTATGTCGAGCCGATCGACGGCAAGCCCGGCCAGGTCCGCCTGCGCCAGATGCCGGAGGTCAACGGCGCGATCACCGTGATGGACCCGTTCTCGGGCCGCGTGCTCGCCATGGTCGGCGGCTTCTCGCATGACCAGTCGGAGTTCAACCGGGCGACGCAGGCGCTGCGCCAGCCGGGCTCGTCCTTCAAGCCCTTCGTCTACGCCACTGCGCTCGACAACGGCTACACCCCGTCCAGCATCGTGCTCGACGCGCCGATCGAGGTCGACCAGGGCGGTGGCCTCGGCATGTGGACGCCGAGCAACTATGACGGCAAGTTCACCGGCCCACGCACGCTGCGCTATGGCATCCAGTTCTCGAAGAACCTGATGACGGTGCGCCTCGCCAAGGATGTCGGCATGCCGCTGATCGCGGAATATGCCCGCCGATTCGGCATCTATGACGACATGCTGCCGGTGCTTTCGATGTCGCTCGGCGCCGGCGAGACCACGGTCATGCGTATGACCGCGGCCTATTCGATGCTCGCCAATGGCGGCAAGCGCATCCGGCCGACGCTGATCGACCGCATCCAGGATCGCTGGGGCGCGACGATCTTCAAGCACGACCAGCGTACCTGCGAAGGCTGCGAAGCCGACAAGTGGTCCGGCCAGCGCGAGCCGCGCCTGATCGACAATCGCGAGCAGGTGCTCGACCCGCTGACCGCCTACCAGATGGTCTCGATGCTTGAAGGCGTCGTCAACGCCGGCACCGCGACCGTGGTCAAGTCGGTCGGCAAGCCGCTCGCCGGCAAGACCGGCACGACCAACGACGCCAAGGACGTCTGGTTCGTCGGCTTCTCGCCCGATCTCGCCGTCGGCGTCTACATGGGCTTCGACAAGCCGAAATCGCTCGGCAACTCGGCCACTGCCGGTCAGTACGCCGCGCCGATCTTCCGCGACTTCATGACCGTCGCGCTGAAGGACAAGCCGGCGACGCCATTCCGCGTTCCGCCCGGCATCAAGCTGATCCGCGTCGATCCGCGCACCGGCATGCGCGCCGGCGGCGAGGGCGGGATCCTCGAAGCCTTCAAGCCGGGCACGGCGCCGCCGGACAGCTATTCGGTGATCGGCGCTTCGGACGGAACCGGTGGCGCGATGAGCGTCGCGCCGGCGGGTGGCCGTTCGGTCGGCTCCGGCACGGGCGGTCTCTATTGACGAAAGCGGAGGGCACGGTCGCCATGACCGCGCCGCTCCAGGCGATCCTCGAAGTCGAGATCGCGCGCGGCAACCGGGTTCTCGACAGCGGCGAATGGCCGCCGGATTGCGATCTCTTCGTCCTGCTCGCGCGGCCATTCCACAAGCGCTATCCGCTCGTTGCCGGGCTGGTCTATGAGGTGATCGGCGATCCGCACTACTGGAAAGCCGAATACCGCCACGGCCGCGAATGCCTCGCCTGCGCCTTCTGAAGGACGCGCTGGCGCCGATACCATTTACACGACTGCGCTTCGTGCCTATGTCAGCGCCCCAGCCAGTCAGCCTCAAGCGACGGACTAAGACGAACGATCATGCGCCCAGAAATCCAGACGCAACTCGACAACGCCAAGCAGTCGATCGGACTGCTGAGGAGGCATCTTTGACTGGGATGTCGCACAACGACGCCTGGCGGAGCTGAACGCGCTTTCCGAAGGCCCTGACTTCTGGAACGACGCCGAGAACGCGCAGAAGCTGATGCGCGAGCGCACCCAGCTCGAGACGCAGATCGCGGGCATCACCAAGCTCGAGCGCGACGTCGAGGACGCGCTCACGCTGATCGAGCTCGGCGAGATGGAAGAGGACGAGGCCACCATCACCGAGGGCGAAGCCGCGATCAAGGCGGTCGAGGCCGAGGCCGGTCGGCTGCAGGTCGAGTCGCTGCTCTCGGGCGAAGCCGACATGCTCGATACCTATGTCGAGATCCATCCCGGCGCCGGCGGCACCGAGAGCCAGGACTGGGCCGAGATGCTGCTGCGCATGTACCGGCGCTGGGGCGAGCGGCGGAAGTTCAAGGTCGAGACGCTGGAATACCAGGACGGCGACCAGGCCGGCATCAAGTCGGCGACGCTGCAGTTCAAGGGCCACAATGCCTATGGCTGGCTGAAGACCGAATCGGGCGTGCACCGGCTGGTGCGCATCTCGCCGTTTGATTCGAACGCGCGTCGGCAGACCTCCTTTGCGTCGGTCTGGGTCTATCCGGTCGTCGACGATCGTATCGTCATCGACGTCAAGGAATCCGACTGCCGGATCGACACCTACCGGGCGCAGGGCGCGGGCGGCCAGCACATCAACACCACCGATTCGGCGGTGCGCATCACCCATATCCCGACCGGGATCGTGGCTGCGTGCCAGCAAGAGCGCTCGCAGCACAAGAACCGGGCGAAGGCCTGGGAGATGCTGCGTGCCCGCCTCTATGAGGTCGAGCTGAAGAAGCGCGAGGAGAAGGCGAACGCCGAGCAGGCCTCCAAGACCGATATCGGCTGGGGCCACCAGATCCGCTCCTATGTGCTGCAGCCCTATCAGCTGGTGAAGGACCTGCGGACCGGCGTCGCCTCGACGGCGCCCTCCGACGTGCTCGATGGCGAGCTCGACCCGTTCATGGAAGCGTCGCTGGCGCAGCGCGTCTACGGGACGACCGTCGAAGTCGAGGACATCGATTGAGCGGGGGAAAGCGCTCCCGCGGTCGCGAGATCCTGATCAATCTCGCGGTCTCGCTCGGCAGCGTCGTCGTCTTCCTGCTGTTCTGCGAGCTGGTGCTGTTCCGCTTCGTGCTGCCGGCGAGCGATGTGCCGCGCAACGCCTTCGTCAACGAGGTGGTGCGCTACCAGCCCGGGCAGAATGGCGTCTGGCGGGTGCGTGACGAGATCGCCGCGCCCTTCAAGATCAATGCGCAGGGCTGGAATTCGCCGCTGCCGGACTATCCGGTCGCGCGCAAGCCGGGGACGAGCCGCGTCGCTTTCGTCGGCGACAGCTTCGTCGAGGCGCTGCAGGTGCCGTTCGACAAGACCTTTGCCGAAGTGGTCGGCGCCCGGCTGGCCGACAAGGGGCCGGTCGAGATCCAGCGCTTCGGTGTCGCCGGCGCCCCGCTCAGCCAGTACCTACAAATGGTCGAGCGCGAGGTCGAGCAGCGGCGGCCCGACCGGATCGTGGTCATGCTGGTCCATAACGATTTCGACGAGAGTTTCGCCTTCAAGCCCGGCCGCTACACCTCGAGCTTCCTCAAGCTGAAGATCGAGGGTGGCAAGGTCACCGGCGAGGTCGCGCCCGCGCCCTGGCGCGCCGGACTGCTCGAATTCGTCCGGCAGAGCGCGACGGCGCGCTTCCTGCTCTATCGCTGGCAGGTCAGGCCGCAGGTGCTGGTCGACGCGATCCTCGGGCCAGCCAAGGCGGCTGGCGAGGACGGCTATGCCGCCAATATCGACGTGGCGAGCGTGCTGGCGCAGGAAGCCGATATCCGCATCGCGACGGACTATCTGTTCGGCCGCCTGAAGGCGCGCGCCGACGCGATCGGGGCGAAGCTCCAGCTCGTCATGGATGGCGACCGCGGGGCGATCTATGCCGGCCGCGGCGACAGCCCGGCGCTGAAGCTCAATCGGATCTCCGCGGAGATGGCGGCCAAGCACGGCATCGCCTTCCTGGACCTGCATCCCGTCTTCGCCGCCGAATGGGCCAAGGGCGGCAAGCGCTTCGAATTCTCATCCGACGCGCATTGGAACGAGTACGGCCACCAGGTGGCGGGCGCGGCGATCGTCGAGGCACTGCGCTAAAACGAACATTCTCGAATCAAAACAGCTCACTGCCGCTGAACGCTGCAGTGAGCTGCGAGGTTTCGGTCTGCGTCGATCGGGACTGCTTCAGAGTTGTCCGGCGAGCTTGTTGCCGGCGCGCAGGAAACGGCTGGGGTCGACCGGGTCACCGTCGATGCGGGTTTCGTAGTGCAGATGTGGGCCGGTCGAGCGGCCGGTCGAGCCGACGCGTCCGACGACGGTGCCGGCCGAGACCATCTGGCCTTCACTGACCAGGATCGCCGACATATGGCCGTAGCGGGTGCTGACGCCGCCGGCATGCTCGATCTCGACCATGTTGCCATAGCCGCCCGAATATTCGGCGGTGACCACCTTGCCCGGCGCGGTGGCGCGGATTTGCGAGCCGTGCTCGGCGCGGAAGTCGATGCCGGTATGCAGCGCGAGCCCGCGCGTGAACGGGTCGGAGCGGTAGCCGAAGTTCGAGCTCATATCGAGCTCCCCCGGCATCGGGCGGCGCAGCGGCAGTTGCTCGACCAGGTTGCGCAGGCGCATCACCGTGGCGATGCGCGGCTGCAGCGAGGAGAGCGTCGTCTCGAACGGGCCGGTTGAGGCATCGAGCCTGACCGGCACGAACGGGCCGCCGACGCCTTTCGGAACCGGCGTCGCCGCGGCGAGCTTCTCGGTGTCGAGGCCGGTCTCGGCGAGCGCGCCGCGCAGCGTCTTCTGGGATTCGCCGAGGGTCTTGTCGATCTCGCGCAAGGTCGCGAGCTGCGTGGCCGAGCTGCGCTCGATCGACTGATCGAGCTGGGTCAGCGCTTCGGCGACGCGCTTGGCCGGCGGCATCGGCTCCTCAGCCTCGCCCGATTGCCAGGAGTTCGCGCGGTCGTCGGCGCCGCGGAGTGGCAGGGTTTCCGGCGCCGGGGTCGGCTTGCCTGAGGCGAAGGGCGCGAAGCTGGTGACGCCGGAGGCGCGGATCGGCTCGTCGGGCTTGATCATGCGCTGGCGCAGCGGGTTCTTGGCGGCCTGGGAGACGCCCATGCCGGCTGCCTGCATGTTCTCGGTGACGGCGTTGACCAGGGATTGCCGCGATTCAAGTTCGGCCTGGCGCATGGCGATCTCGCCGACGCGGGCCTCGACGCCGTCCTGGTCGAGCAGGGCACGGCTGGCGAGCCGGTCGACATCGGCCCGCAGCGCTGCGATCCGGTCCTCATAGGCGTATTGGCGGGAGGTCTCGCGGCTGATCAGCCGGGCGGCGAGATCGTCCTTGCGCAGGATGTACCAGCTCGTGGCCCCGCTCCAGGCGGTGGTCAGCGCCAGCAGGCTGAGGCCGAGCAAGGCGGTGGAGCGGCGAACCGTGAAGCTCTGGCGGGCGAGAAGGCCGCTCATGGCGAGCTCGTGACCGGCGGCCTGAACGCGGGAATCGGAGGAGGTCATACGCAAAACCGAAGTGACGCTGCGATAAGGTGATTAGACCTCGTTAGGGTTAATCAATCGCAAATCGCCTTGGGTTTTGTGGCTTGCCTGCCTGCGAACTTCAGAGCTCGCGGGCGGCCGCAAGGACCTCCTCGGCATGGCCCTTCACCCGGACCTTGGCCCAGACGCGGACGATCTTGCCGGTCTCGTCGATCAAGAAGGTGCTGCGCTCCACCCCCATATAGTGGCGGCCATACATCTGCTTCTCGACCCAGAGGCCATAAGCCTCGATCGCCTTGCGTTCCTCGTCCGAGACAAGCGTCAGCTTCAGGCCGTATTTCTGCTTGAACTTGTCGTGGCGCTTCACCGAATCCGGCGAGATGCCGATGACCGTCGTGCCGGCGGCGGCGAAGTCGTCGCGCAGCGCGTCGAAGGAGAGCGCTTCGTTGGTGCAACTCGTCGTGTCGTCCTGCGGATAGGCGTAGAGCACGACCTTGTGTCCGCGCAGCCCGGAGAGCGTGAGCGAGCCGCCGCCATCGGTCGGCAGGGTGAAGTCCGGGGCCGGGATGCCTTCGTTCAACGCCATCTTCGCCTTCCTTTGGTCGCGTTCACATGCAAGGGCCGGGCGAGCCGCAAGCGATAAGCCGGCTCAGACCATGAACCGGAACCGGCCGGGACGAATCAGCTAGCTTGCCGCTGCTGTACCACTCCCGGGATCAGGCGCATCATGCGGAGGCTGCGGCGGCCCGGCTGCCGGAGCCGTCGCATCGATCCGCATGATTCGAGCAGCAACACAAGAAGCGATTTCGTTTGACCGAGACCAGCAAGATCGACGCGGCCCCCACGCCCGCCACGGCTCCCGCGGCGGAATGCGATGAGGTGGCCGCCGTGGCCAAGCGGGCCTGGCGCGGCATCGTCACCATCGCGGTCGCGGTCTGCGTCGCCGTCGTCACGTTGGGCTTCGCGGCGGCTGCCTTGCTGGTCAGCGGCTTCATTCCGCTTTCGGGGCTGGAGGGCCGGATCTCGACTGCCATCGAGGAACGGCTCGGGCCGAACTGGAAGGTCACGGCCGAGCATGCCGAGCTCAACCGTCTCGATGGCCGCTCGCGCCTGCGGGTCCGCGAGGTTTCGTTCAAGCATGCGAGCGGGGCCTCGTTCCGGGCGCCCGAGGCGGTGCTCGGCTATGACGCGATGGCGCTGCTGCGCGGCGATATCCGCTTGGTCTCGCTCGACCTGCGTGGCGTGAACATCCGCCTCGGCGTCAGGCAGGACGGCTCGCTGCTGCTGGAGCAGGATGCCCAGCCGGAACAGATTTCGAAGACCCCGGTGGCTGGCGATCCCGTCGACTGGGACGCCTTTGCCGGCGCCATGAATGCGATCGGTGCGCTGGTCTCGAACGACGGCCTGCTCGGCTCGCTCGAAGTCGCCGGCATCGGCGGGGCACGGATCACGCTGATCGACCCGGCCGGGCGGCAACGCTCCGGCCTGGAGGACGTCGACATTAAGCTGGAGCGCTTCGGCGGCGGCCAGGCGCGGCTGTCGATGAAGGGGCGTATCGGCCCGCGCTGGAAGGAGCTGGCGATCGACCTGGCGAGTGCCACGGATGGCACGCGCAGCGCCACCGTCGACATCCAGCGCTTCGAACCGGCCGAGGCGGTGGCGCTTGCCTTCGGCAATGCCATGGTCGCATTGGATGGCCTGGCGCTCAGCGGCAAGATCTCTCTGACGCAAACGGCGAGTGGCGAACGCCGGATCGCAGCCGGGCTCGCCGTCGCCCCGGGCGTGGTCAAGGTCAACAATGCTGGGCTCGACCCGATCGAAGTCCAGGGTGCCAAGCTCGACTTCACCAGTGAGGACGGCCTCAAGACCATCAAGGTCGCGACCGCCGCGCTGCAGGCCGGCGAGACCAAGCTCTCCGGAAGCGGAGAGGCGCGCAATGAAGGCGGCATCTGGCGGCTCGCCCTCGATGGCGCCGGACAGGTCGCCGGCATCGGCAAGGATGCGCCGGTCGTGCTCTCGACCTTGCGCACGCAGCTCGAGGTCGATCCCGGCGCGGGCGAAGTCAGGATGGGCCAACTCTCGTTCAAGGGGCCGCTGATCAACGCCGAAGGCTCCGGCATGGCGCGCCGGCGCGACGACCAGAACTCCCATCAATTCCAGATTCGGGCCGTCGACACCGACATGCGGGCGGCGCTCGCGGTCTGGCCCGCCGTGACCTCGCCGGGCCTGCATGGCGCCCTGGTGGAGATGGTGAAAAGCGGGCGGGTCGAGGAGATCGACGTCAAGGTGACGATGTCGCCGGAAGCGAACAAGCGGTTGTTCGATGGCAAGGGCATGGACGACGATGCCGTTGCGGTGAGCCTGAAGGCCTCGCAGGTCAGTTTCCTGCCCAATCCCGGCCTGCCGCTCCTCACCGATGCACGCGTCGTCGGCTCGACCACGGGCCGCACCGTCGATCTCGTCATCTCCCAGGCGACCGCCGAGGTCGGCGAGGGCCGCAAGCTCCAGCTCGGCGAAGGCACCTTCGCCATGTCGGACACCTGGGCGCCCCGGCCGCAGGCCCGCATAGCCTTCAAGTCGACCGGCTCGGCCGATGCGCTGGTCGCGCTGCTGAATTTTCCGTCCCTGCGCGAGTTCTCGCCGCTCAAGCTCGAGCCGGGCGCGCTGCGGGGGACGATCGACCTGACGGAGCAGATCGCGCTGCCTCTGATCAACGATCTGACGTTCAACGACGTGGTGATCCGCAGCAGCGGCATGCTGTCCAACATCGCCTCGGACAATCTGCTCGGCGGCGAGAAGCTCGAAGGTGCAAATCTGACGCTGAATTATGATCGCGGCCAGCTCTCGATCAAGGGCGAGGGCAGGATCGGCGGCGACAAGGCGCCGATCGAGCTCAGGCAGAACGCCAAAGGCCAGGGCGAGGCGACGGTCTCGCTCAATCTCGACAATGCCGCGTTGAAGCGGCGTGGCTTCGGCCCCGAGACCGGGATCAGTGGCCCGATGCTGGTCAAGGTCGTGAAGCCTCTCGGCAAGACCCCGGAAGCGCCGCCGCGCGTCGAGGTCGACTTGACCAAGGCCGCGATCGACATGGGCGTGCCGGGTGTGAGCAAGCCGGCCGGACGGGCGGGCAAAGCCGTCTTCAACTATACCGTCGATGACGATGGTCCCGATCTCGAGGACCTGACGATCGAGAGCGCGCCACTGCTCGCCAAGGGGCGCATCTCGCTGACCAGGCAGAACACGTTCGAGAGCGCCAGCTTCTCGCAATTGCGCCTGTCGCCGGGCGACAACCTGACCAAGGTCGAGATCGGTCGCGACGGTACTCTGACCAAGCTCTCCGTCCGTGGAAGCGTGCTCGATGCGCGGCCATTCATCCGCGACCTGTTCGACACGCCGGTGCCGCCCCGTGGGGCGCGTGGCGGCCAGAACGCCGCGTCGGGCCCGGATTTCGACCTCGATCTCGACGTGCCGATCCTGACCGGATTCAACAACGAGGCGCTCGGCAATTCGCAGCTCAAGCTGTCGCGCCGCAACGGGAACCTCCGCTCGATCACCTATCAAGGGCGGATCGGGAAGGCGGATCTCTCGATCAAGCAGGTCAAGCAGGGCGATGGCGCCACGCCGATCGTGGTGCAGTCGGAGAATGGCGGTGCGACCTTGCGCTTCCTCGACCTCTATCGCCGCGCCTATGGCGGCGACCTCGTGCTGCAGCTCGGTGCCGGCGAAGGGCGCCAGCCGGGCGAATTGCTGATGCGCAACTTCACGGTGCGGGACGAGCCGGCCTTGCGCCGTGTCGTCGGCCCGCCGGGCTCGCAGGGGCCGGGTGCGCTGGACAGCACCGGCGCGCCGCCTCCGCGCATCGATGCGAGCGATGTCGCCTTCACCAAGCTGAAGGCGGAATTCGTGCGCAGCGCCAGCCGGATCGACGTCAACGATGCGGTGCTCTGGGGCCAGCAGGTCGGCTTCACCATCCAGGGCAATGTCGACTACGGCCGCGATCGCGTCGACATCGGCGGCACCTTCGTGCCGGGCTATGCCTTCAACAATGCCTTCGCCCAGGTGCCGGTGGTCGGGATGATCCTCGGCGGTGGGCAATATGGCGGGCTGTTCGCCGTGAACTTCCGGATCTCGGGTTCGGCCAGTCAGCCGACCATGACGGTGAACCCGCTCTCGGCGATCGCGCCCGGCATCCTGCGCCGCTTCGTCGATCCGCTCGGCGGTGGCCCGATGGGGCAGACCCGACCGGGGGGCAACACGCCCGTGCCGGGGACCGCTGAGCGCTGATGAGGCTCGGCGACGCCAGGTTATTGACGTTAGGGAATGTACGACTAGGCTTCCCGGGCGCCTACCGGACAAGCGAGGTCGACGTGCCCGGGCCACTCGAGATCAAATTTGCTGTCGGAGCCGGAAACTCGCCCAACAAGGACGAGGACGTCGACAAGATCATCACCCTGCTGCGCGAGGTCAAGGAATGGTCCGGCGGCAGTCCCGACGCCGACCGGTCGAACTTCAAGGACAGGATTCGAACCTTCCAGCGTGTCGCACGCGTGGGCGGCGGCGATGGTATCGTAAGTCCCGGCCTGACGCGGCCTACGCTAAAGGCGCTCAATTCCTATGCGGGCCGGCTGACCGAGCCGGATACTTCGCGGCCTTATCCGGTCAGCGCCGCGATCAGGGCCACCTTCGCGGTGGCGCCTGCCTGCAATTACTCGCAGGGCGACAATCGCTGGGGCGACCAGACCCTGAACGGTACGTCCGACGAGATCCGGGCCAAGGGGTGCGCGCTGACGGCCTGCGCCACCATGATCGCCTCGAAGAACATCAGGTTCACCCCGCCACATCTCGATACGGTCAAGACGGTTCTCGCGGGCAAGAATTCTGCTTATGCCCTCGATCCGGCGATCGTCACGCCAGCCACGCTCGAAGCCTGGATGTCGCACGAGGCGCAAGGCTATGCACATCGCAGCAAGCAGCGCTCCGATCTCGATTTCGGCCTCCTCACCGGCGCGTTCGGCAAACGCGTCTGGCTCTATCGTCAGTACAAGGGTGCGGAGACCAGCTTTGGTGAGGTCAGCGGCTGGCTGAAATCGGGCGCCGGCATCGTCGCCCACATCACCAATGAAGGAACCACCAATCACTGGGTGGTTCTGACTGGCTACGATGATACCGGGATCTTCAGTGTCGCCGACAGAAGTTGCGGGACGACGCTGGTCTATTACGACCAGCTCGACCGGTTCACGCGCTATCACTTCAGCTGAACGGCCGGCTCGAGCCGGCTGTTCAGCGTTCCTCAGACCGGCCGCAGCAGGACGTGCTTCTTCTTGCCGAAGGAGAGCTTGACCGCGCCGTCGACCAGATCGGCCGGCGACAGCGTCGCGCGCTCATCGGAGACCTGGGCATCGTTGACGCGCAGGCCGCCGGCCTTGATCTGGCGGCGGGCCTCGCCAGTCGAGGGCACGAGGCCGGCGCTGACGAAGGCGCTGAGCACGCCGAGGCCGGCGTTCAGCTCGGTCGCGGGCACCTCGATGCTCGGCAGGTCCTCGGCGGCTCCGCCTTCCTCGAAGGTCTTGCGGGCGGTCTCGGCGGCGGCTTCGGCGGCCTCGCGGCCGTGCAGCAGCGCGGTGGCCTCGGTCGCCAGCACCTTCTTGGCCTCGTTGATCTCCGAGCCGCCGAGCGCCGCGAGCTTCGCGATCTCGTCGAGCGGCAGGCGCGTGAACACCTTGAGGAAGCGGCCGACGTCGGCGTCCTCGGTGTTGCGGAAATACTGCCAGAACTCATAGGGGCTGAAGAGATCGCCATTGAGCCAGACGGCGCCGCTGGCGGTCTTGCCCATCTTGGCGCCGGACGAGGTCGTCAGCAGCGGCGTCGTCAGCGCGAAGAGCTGCTTGCCCTCCATGCGGTGCGAGAGGTCGACGCCGTTGATGATGTTGCCCCACTGGTCGGAGCCGCCCATCTGCAGGCGGCAATCATAACGGCGGCTGAGCTCGACGAAGTCGTAGCCCTGCATGATCATGTAGTTGAATTCGAGGAAGGAGAGCGACTGCTCGCGATCGAGCCGCAGCTTCACCGAGTCGAAGGAGAGCATGCGGTTGACCGAGAAGTGCCGGCCGACATCGCGCAGGAACTCGACATAGTTGAGCTTGAGCAGCCAGTCGGCGTTGTTCACCATCAGCGCGTCGGTCGGGCCGTCGCCATAGCGCAGGATGCGCGAATAGACCTTCTTGATGCTCTCGATGTTGGCGTTGATCTCCTCGACCGAGAGGAGCTTGCGCTGGTCGTCGCGGAAGGAGGGATCGCCGACCATCGAGGTGCCGCCGCCCATCAGCGTGATCGGCCGATGCCCGGTCTCCTGGAACCAGTAGAGCATGGTGACCGAGATCAGATTGCCGATATGCAGGCTGGTCGCGGTCGCGTCGTAGCCGACATAGGCCGTCTGCGGCCCCTGCAGGCAGAGCTTGTCGAGCTCCTCCGGATTGGAGATCTGGTGGATCAGGCCGCGCTCGTCGAGCACGCGCAGGAAATCGGACTTGAAGGCGGTCATGACAGGGCTCGATGGTTTGACGGTTTTCGCGTCATGGTCGGGCTTGTCCCGACCATCCACGTCTTCCTTCACCAAGCGCGGTGTTCAAGACGTGGACGCTCGCCACAGGGGCGAGCATGACGGCGTGGACGATCAGGCCTTTTCCTGCTCGCTCTTGATGATCTCGGGGCCGACCTTGCGGTCGAGATAGACGCCAACCTGCTCCATCAGCTGGTCGACGCGGCCGTCGAAGAAGTGGTTGGCGCCCTCGACCACCGCGTGCTCGATCTGGATGCCCTTCTGGGTCTTCACCTTCTCGATCACCGCCATCACCTCCTTGACCGGGGCGACGCGATCCTCCGAGCCGTGCACGAACAGGCCGGAGGAGGGGCAGGGGGCTAGGAAGGAGAAATCGTAGCGGTTCGCCATCGCCGCGATCGAGAGGAAGCCCTCGATCTCCGGGCGGCGCATCAGCAGCTGCATGCCGATCCAGGCGCCGAAGGAGACGCCGGAGATCCAGCAGCTCTTGGCCTCGGGATTCAGTGCCTGCATCCAGTCGAGCGCCGCGGCGGCGTCCGAGAGCTCGCCGGCGCCGTGGTCGAACTGGCCCTGGCTGCGGCCGACGCCGCGGAAGTTGAAGCGCAGCGCCGAGAAGCCGCGGTTCACGAATGTGTAGAACAGGTTGTAGACGATCTGGTTGTTCATCGTCCCGCCGAATTGCGGGTGCGGATGCAGGATGATCGCCAGCGGCGCGCCGCGCTTCTTGGCGGGCTGGTACCGACCCTCGATCCGGCCGGCCGGTCCGTTGAAAATCACCTCAGGCATTCTGATCCCGCCTCTTGCTGGGCGAAACCGCCGGCAGATCGGGTCCAAAAGCGGCCATGCGGCCGCCGCGTACCCGTTCCACCCTTGACGGCCCCGCCGCTCGCGCCCTACATCAAGCGCTTAGAATGGTTCTAACAGCCGTGAACGAAAATGGAACATGCGAGCGGAAGACGCTTGCGGTTCCGGTCGATCGCGGCTCGGACGGGCGGCTATAGCACGGCGCAGGGGTGCGATTTCAAGCATTTCGTGCCGCGTCTTCGGGCAAGCCCTCTGGAACGGAGCAGAAGCGCAGGTGTTCGCGACGACCCGCAGCTATCTCGACCACAACGCCACGACGCCGGTCCGCCCGGCCGTGGCGGAGGCGATGCTGCGGGCCTTGCAGATGCCGGGCAACCCGTCTTCCGTCCATAATGAGGGCCGGGCGGCCCGCGGCGCTGTCGAACAGGCGCGCGAGCAGGTCGCGGCGCTGGTCGGTGCCAAGGCGAGCAATGTCGTGTTCACCAGCGGCGGCACCGAGGCCAATGCGACTATCCTGTCGCCCGGCCTCAGCGATTGCAGCGGCGCGCGTGATTGCGTGCGGGCGCCGGTGACGCTGCTGCTGTACAGCGCCAGCGAACACCCCTGCGTGCGCGACGGTCATCGCTTCCTGGCCGGTCAGGCCGAGGCGATCCCGGTCGATGGCGAGGGCATAGTCGATCTCGGCTGGCTCGAGGAGCGGCTGTCGCGGTTCGCAGCGGAGAAGCCGGCTGAGCGCGCTCTGGTCTCGGTGCATCTCGCCAACAACGAAACTGGCGTGCTGCAGCCGATCGCCGAGATCGTCGCCATCGCCGGGCGCTACAGCGCGCTCGTGCACTCCGACGCCGTCCAGGCCGCCGGCAAGATCGCGATCGATATCAATGCCTTGGGCGTCGATGCTCTGACATTGTCCGCCCACAAGATCGGCGGCCCCAAGGGCGTCGGCGCCATCGTCTTCCGGACGGGGGCGCTCGAACTCGCCGACAAGCCCTTGCGCGGCGGTGGCCAGGAGCGCGGCTGGCGCGCCGGCACCGAGAACCTGCCGGGCATCGTCGGCTTCGGCGTTGCGGCTGAGGAGGCGGGCAAGGCGCTCGCGACCGAGGCGCTTCGCCTGACTGCGCTGCGCGACCAGCTGGAGGCCCGGCTGATGGCGCTGGCGCCGGATACGGCGATCTTCGGTGCCAAGTCGCCGCGCCTGCCCAACACCTCTGCCTTCGCCACGCCCGGCATCAAGGCTGAGACGGCGCTGATCATGCTCGATCTCGCCGGCGTCGCCCTATCCTCGGGCTCGGCCTGCTCGTCAGGCAAAGTCAGGCGCTCACATGTGCTGACAGCCATGGGTGTCGACCCTGTCATGAGCGAAGGGGCCTTGCGCGCCTCGCTCGGATGGACCACCTGCGAGGCAGACATCGACCAGTTTATCGCGGCCTATGCAAAAGCCCTGGCCGCAAATCCGAACCGGAAGGTTCAGGCAGCCGCCTGAGGCCTTGCGCAAAACCAAGACTGAACCGGCGGGCCCTTGAACCCGCGACTGGAGAGTAGACATGGCAGCGGTCCAGGAGACCATTGATCAGGTCAAGTCGATCGACGTGACCGAGTACAAATACGGCTTCGTCACGGAGCTCGAGGTCGACAAGCCGGCCAAGGGCCTGACCGAGGACACGGTCCGCTACATCTCGGCCCGCAAGAACGAGCCGGAATGGATGCTGGAATGGCGCCTCGACGCCTTCCGGCGCTGGAAGACGATGACCGAGCCGACCTGGTCGCGCGTCAACTATCCGCCGATCAACTACCAGGACATCTACTACTACGCCGCGCCGAAGAAGGGCGCCGACCCAAAGTCGCTCGATGAGGTCGATCCGGCGATCCTGGAGACCTATAAGAAGCTCGGCATCCCGCTGCGCGAGCAGGAGATCCTGGCCGGCGTCGCGCCGGAGAACCGAGTCGCGGTCGACGCCGTGTTCGACTCGGTCTCGGTCGTCACCACCTTCAAGGACGAGCTCGCCAAGGCCGGCGTGATCTTCTGCTCGATCTCCGAGGCGATCCGCGAGCATCCCGAGCTGGTGAAGAAATACCTCGCCAGCGTCGTGCCGGTGACCGACAACTATTTCGCCACGCTGAATAGCGCGGTCTTCACCGACGGCTCCTTCGTCTACATCCCCAAGGGCGTGCGCTGCCCGATGGAGCTGTCGACCTATTTCCGCATCAACGAGCAGAACACCGGCCAGTTCGAGCGCACGCTGATCATCGCCGACGAGGGCTCCTATGTGAGCTATCTCGAAGGCTGCACGGCGCCCAAGCGCGACGAGAACCAGCTGCATGCGGCGGTGGTCGAGCTGATCGCGCTCGACGATGCCGAGATCAAGTACTCGACCGTGCAGAACTGGTTCCCTGGCGATGCCGAGGGCAAGGGCGGCATCTACAACTTCGTGACCAAGCGCGGTGATTGCCGCGGCAAACGCTCGAAGATCTCGTGGACGCAGGTCGAGACCGGCTCGGCGATCACCTGGAAGTACCCGTCCTGCATCCTGCGCGGCGACGGCTCGCGTGGCGAGTTCTACTCGATCGCGGTGTCGAACGGGGCGCAGCAGGTCGATAGCGGCACCAAGATGCTGCATCTCGGCAAGAACACGACCTCGAAGATCATCGCCAAGGGCATCGCGGCCGGCAAGTCCGACTCGACCTATCGCGGCATGGTCTCGGCCCACCGCAAGGCGACGGGCGCGCGCAATTTCACCAATTGCGACTCGCTGCTGATCGGCGACCAGTGCGGCGCCCACACGATTCCGTACATCGAAGCCAAGACATCGACCGCGATCTTCGAGCATGAGGCGACCACGTCGAAGATCGGCGAGGACCAGATGTTCTACTGCCAGCAGCGCGGCCTCTCCGAGGAGGAGGCGGTGGCGCTGATCGTCAACGGCTTCGTCAAGGAGGTGCTGCAGCAGCTCCCGATGGAATTTGCCGTCGAGGCGCAGAAGCTGATCACGATCTCGCTGGAAGGCTCCGTCGGCTGATTTTCACCAGCCCTCATCCTGAGGAGCCGCCGAAGGCGGCGTCTCGAAGGATGGTGGGTTTGCTCCTGAAACGCATCCTTCGAGACGCGCGCTGCGCGCGCTCCTCAGGATGAGGGCTCACGAAAGAACGAAACCAATGCTCGAAATTCGCAATCTGGTCGTCAAGATCGCCGACGAGGACAAGCAGATCCTCAACGGCCTCAACCTCACCGTGAACGCCGGCGAGGTCGCCGCGATCATGGGGCCGAACGGCTCCGGCAAGTCGACGCTGTCTTACGTCATCGCCGGCAAGGAGGACTACGAGGTCCTCGATGGCGAGATTCTGCTCAACGGCGAGAATCTGCTGGAGATGGAGGCCGATGCCCGCGCCGCCGCCGGCATCTTCCTCGCCTTCCAGTACCCGCTGGAGATCCCCGGCGTCGCCACCATGACCTTCCTCAAGGCGGCGATGAACGCGCAGCGCAAGGCGCGCGGCGAGGCCGAACTGCTGACGCCCGACTTCATCCGCCAGGTCAACGGCGCCGCCGACAAGCTCGGCATCGACCGCGAGATGCTGCGCCGGCCGCTCAATGTCGGCTTCTCCGGCGGCGAGAAGAAGCGCATGGAGATCCTGCAGATGGCGCTGTTGTCGCCGTCGATGTGCATCCTCGACGAGACCGATTCCGGCCTCGACATCGACGCGCTGCGCATCGTCGCGGACGGCGTCAACGCGCTCCGCGCCCAGAACCGCGGCTTCCTGGTCATCACCCACTATCAGCGCCTGCTCGACCATATCGTGCCCGATACCGTGCATGTGATGTCGAAGGGCAGGATCGTCCGGACCGGCGGCAAGGAGCTGGCGCTCGAGCTCGAGAAGAGCGGCTATGCCTCCTATGGCGAGGCTGCGTGATGGCGATCATCACCCCGCTCAAGACCGCGGCCGAGCAGCAGCTCGTCGAGCAGTTCGCCAGCATCAAGGCCGAATTGCCGGGTGCCGGCGCGATGCGCAAGGTCCGCGAGGATGCCTTCGCCGGCTTCGAGGCCAAGGGCCTGCCGCATCGCCGGCTCGAATCCTGGCGCTATACCGACCTGCGCAATCTGGTGCGCGAGGCGATGCCGCTGGTGCGCCGCCCGACCCGGCCGCAGGCGATCGCCGACCGGCTGGCGCTGCAGACCATCGCTGGCCGGCGCTTCGTCACCATCGACGGCGTGTTCAGCGCCGATGATTCCGACCTGACGGGCCTGCCCGAGGGCGTCACCGCGCGCAGCCTCGCCGAAGCGCTGACCGAGAACCCGGACGAGATCGCCGCGGCCTTCGCTCCGCCCGAGGTGGCGCGCGACGACAGCGCGCTGATGCTCAACGCCGCCTTCGCCCAGGACGGCGTCGTGATCGAGGTCGCCGATGGCACCGAGCTCGACCAGCCGATCGTTCTGCTCGCGCTCGGCACGGGTGCGAGCGAGGCCTCGATCGTCTCGCGCTCGCTGGTCAAGATCGGTGCCGGCGCCAAGGTCACGGTGGTCGAGCTGCAGGAGAGCGTCGGCCTGGCGCCGGTGCAGATCAACCATGCGACCTCCTTCGTCATCGGCGAGGGGGCCGAGGTCGAGCATGTGCGCATGGTCTCGCGCCAGCGAGCCGAGACGGTTCAGGTGCAGTCGCTGCTGGTCGAGCTCGGCGGCCATGCTGCTTTCGATTCCGTCGCGGTCGCGGTGAACTGCGGCGTGCTGCGCCAGCAGAGCTTCCTGCGCTATGGCGGCGAGCACAGCCGCGCGGGTCTGCGCGGCATCAACCTGCTGCGCAAGCAGGAGCATTCCGACGTCACGCTGGTGATGGACCATGCTGCAGCCCATGGCGAGAGCCGCGAGCTGTTCAAGACCATCGCCGAGGGCGAGGGCGCCGGCGTCTTCCAGGGCAAGGTCATCGTCCGCCCGCATTCGCAGAAGGTCGACGGCAGCATGAAGAGCCATGCGCTGCTGCTGAACGACGGCGCGACCATGTTCAACAAGCCGGAGCTCGAGATCTTCGCCGACGACGTGGTCTGCGGCCATGGCGCGACCGTGGCGCAGATCGACGGCGAGCAGCTCTTCTACCTGATGGCGCGCGGCCTGCCGCGGCCGCAGGCCGAGGCGCTGGTGCTCGCCGCCTTCGTCGGCGAGGTTTCCGACATGGTCAGCGACGAGGGCGTGCGCGAGATCGTCGGCCGCGAGATCGATTGCTGGCTCGGCCAGCGCGAAGGTGCACCCAAGCCCGGAGCCGCCTGATGCCTTACGTCAACCTGCAGATCACCAAGGGCGCGACCCGCGCGCAGAAAGCCGAGATCGTCAAGGAGTTCACGCAGACTCTGGTCCGCGTGCTCGGCAAGAACCCGCAGAGCACCCATATCGTGATCCAGGAGATCGAGCGCGAGGATTGGGGCCATGCCGGCACTCTGGTTGCCGACCGGTCCGCAGAGCCTGCCGGAAAGGCCTGAGATGAACGCGATCGCGAGGCCCTACGACGTCGAGACGATCCGCAAGGACTTCGCGATCCTCTCGCGCGAGGTCTATGGCAAGCCGCTGGTCTATCTCGACAATGCCGCTTCGGCTCAGAAGCCCGAAGCGGTGATCGAGGCGATGACGCGGCTGATGCGCGAGGACTATGCCAACGTCCATCGCGGCCTGCACTACCTCGCCAACGCCTCGACCGAGGCCTATGAGGCGGCTCGCGAGAGCGCCCGGCGCTTCCTCAACGCTGCCCATATCGAGGAGGTGCTGTTCACCCGCTCCTCGACCGGAGCGCTGAACACCGTCGCCTCCTCGCTCGGGCAGTATCTCAAGATCCAGGACGGCGACGAGATCATCCTTTCGATCCTGGAGCACCACTCCAACATCGTGCCCTGGCATTACTGGCGCGAGCGCCACGGCGCCGTGATCAAATGGGCGCCGGTCGACGAGGACGGCAATTTCCTCATCGACGAGTTCGAGAAGCTGATCACGCCGCGCACCAAGGTGGTGTCGCTGACCCATATGTCGAATGCGATCGGCACCATCGTCCCGATCGCCGAGGTCGCGAAGATCTGCCAGGCCTATCGCATCCCGCTGGTCGTCGACGGCTCGCAGGGGGCGGTGCATCTGCCGGTCGACGTGCAAGCGCTGGGCTGCGATTTCTACGCCTTCACCGGCCACAAGACCTACGGGCCGACCGGCTCCGGCATCCTCTGGGGCAAGCGCGAATGGCTGGAGAAGCTGCCGCCCTATGAAGGCGGCGGCGAGATGATCGCGACCGTCAGCGAGGATTCGATCACCTATAACGATCCGCCGCATCGCTTCGAGGCCGGCACGCCGGCGATCGTCGAAGCGGTGGGGCTCGGCGCCGCGCTCGACTACATGATGGCGCTGGGGCGCGAGAACATCGCGGCGCACGAAGCCAGGCTCAACGCCTATGCGATGGAGCGGCTCGGGCAGATGAACTCGATCCGCATCTTCGGCAAGGCGAAGGAGAAAGGCGCGATCATCGCCTTCGAGCTCGCCGGCGCCCATGCCCATGACGTCGCCACCGTGATCGACCGGGCCGGCGTCGCGGTCAGGGCCGGCACGCATTGCGCCATGCCGCTGCTCGCGCGCTATGGCGTGACTTCGACCTGCCGTGCGTCCTTCGGCCTCTACAATACGCTGGAGGAAGTCGATACATTGGTGGAAGCCCTGCGCAAGGCGGAAGAGCTGTTCTCCTGACGCTTCCTCTCGCGCCGAACGGACGATTTGCGATGACCGACACCGTTACCGAAGACCTCAAGCCGAACGCGCCGACCATGGGCGCGAGCGGCGGCCTGCCGCCGGAGGAGATCGACCGGCTGACCGACGACATCGTCGCGGCACTGAAGACGGTCTACGATCCCGAGATCCCGGCCGACATCTACGAGCTCGGTCTGATCTACCGTGTCGACATCGCCGACGACCGGCAGGTGACGATCGACATGACGCTGACCGCGCCGGGCTGCCCGGTCGCCGGCGAGATGCCGGGCTGGGTCGAGAACGCGGTCAGCGCTGTGCCGGGCGTCGCCAGCGTGACCGTCAACATGACCTTCGATCCGCCCTGGGACCAGTCGCGCATGTCGGACGAGGCCAGGGTCGCGCTCGACATGTGGTGAGCCCGACCCGCACCGTCTGAAACTGAAAGGCCGCAGCGTGAGCCGCGGCCTTTTCCATGATGGCGGCGTCGGTCAGAAGCCGAAGTTGAAGCCGGCCTTGACGATGTCGCCGGCCGTGCGGATCCGCATGGTGGCGAACTGGCTGGGCGCTAGTCCCGTGAAATCCTGCAGCGTCATCCGCTTCTGACCGAGCTCGTAATGGGTGTAGTCGAGCCGGACCGTCATGCCGGGTGCCATGGCGTATTCGACACCGCCGCCGAGCGCCCAGCCGCTGAACAGGCCGGAGCGCGAGCCGCTGGCGGCCGATGTGGTCTGCAGATTGTCGGGCGTGATCGAGCCCTTCTGCTCGACGAGGCCGTAGGCGTAGCCGCCGCTGCCGTAGATCAGGAAGTCCCCGAGCACGACGCCGGCGCGCATCTTGACCGTGCCGAGCATTGAGAGCTCGTTGCTGGAGCGGGTGGTGAACTGCGTGCCCGGATTGGCGGAAGTGCTCTTGCTGCCGCCGAGGCTGGCGGCCGAGACGTCGGCTTCGGCGCCGATGACGATCATGCCCATCTGGTAGTTGAAGCCGAGCTGGGCACCGCCGACCGCGCCGGCCCCATCGGGCGCCAAGCTTCGCGGGACAGCCGAGGGGTTGATCGCCCAGGGCGCGAGCGTCGGCGTCCCGGCCACGGCGGTGGCCGTGGTGTTGGTCCCGGTGGTCGTGGTGCTGGTCGTGGTCGTTGTGGTGGTCGAGCCCAGATCCACGGTCGTCGACGTGGTCGTGGTCGTGGTCGTCGTCGTCGTGTTGCTCGTCGTGGTCGTCGGTGTCACCGAGGGGCTGTTGAACGGGCCGCCGACGGTGGTGCGCCCGCTTTGCTGACCGCCACCGACCGAGCCGCCGACATAGAAGCCGGTCCAGCGCGGTTGAACCGGGAGGATGGCCGGAAGCGGCGGCGCATAGATCGGCGGTGGGGGCGGTGCGGCCTGCGGCTGGCGCGGCGCGGCGGGCTGGCCGGGCGAGCGCGGCGTGTAATAGGCTCGGCGGACGCGCGGCTCGACGGCCGGGCAGACCGGGCAGGTCTGCGCGACCTGGACGCGATTGCGGCTCGGCGCGCTCGCGGCCATGCGCAGCGCCTCGTTCAGGTGCATCGAGACGGGATAGAGGCGGGCGAAGAGCTTGAGGGATTCGGCGTCGCCAGCGAGCACGGTCTCGGCCCAGGCGGCCTCTTCGGTCCGCTGCCCCAGGATGCGGTGCAGTTTCAGGGCGTTCTGGTCGTCTGGGTTGATGTCGAGGGCATTGCGGTAGATGTCGCGACGGTCCCAGGCGATGGCGGTGCGATAGGCGTCGGCGGGCGACATGGCGCGCAGTGCAGCCGCGGTCGGGCGCGCCGCGAGCGGCACAGCGCCAGCGACCGCGGGGGCGCCCGCCGGCTGTGCCGGGGCGGCACCGGCTGGGCGTGGGAAGAAGCTGACATCTGTGATCAGCGAAGAGGTGTCCCAGGGAATCTGGACGCCGCTGGTGGTGTCGTAGACGGCGAGGCGAATACGGCGAAAGACCTGCTCGATAGGCAGGCCCGGCTCGCGCGCCTCACGCAGGAAGGCGGTGGTGAACGGGCTGTTGGGCCCGGTGCCATCGGCCGCGGTCGAGCCGGGCGAGGTCGCGAAGGCGACGAAGGTGCCGCTGGTCGAATCGACGCGAGCGAGGCCTGCCTCGCTGCGGATGCCCTCATTCGCGCCATCGACCATCTGCAGCGCCAGGCCACGGGACAGTTCGCGCGCGGCGAAGGGATTGTTGCGGCAAGCGTCGAGGATCGCGATCTTCGACCTGGCGCCGGCAGCGTCGAGCTTGCGCAGGATCTCGGTGAGCGAGAGCGACTGGTTCGGGATATTCGCCGAGGTTTCCGGACGGACGTCCGTCGGCAGGATGTAGTTGGCGCCGTCGAGTTGCACGGCGTGGCCGGCATAATAGACGAGGGCGGTCGCACCCGTGCCGCTCTGCTTCACCTTCTCGACGAAGACGTCGAGCGCGCTACGCAGGCCGGCAAGCGAGAGATCGGTTGCTGCCGTGACGTCGAAGCCGGCCTCCTGGAGCATGGTGCGCGTCGCATTGGCGTCGTTGAGCGCGTTCGGCAGCTTGGCGATGTTCTGGTAGGCGCCATTGCCCATGACGAAGGCGAAGCGGCGTTGCTGCTGCGCCATGACAGGCGAGAGGCTGGCGACGAGGGCGCTTGCGATGGCGGCGAACGCCAGCAGGGCATGGATGGATAGCCGCAGGCCGGTCCGCATGGCGCCTCCTCGGCGGCCTGGCCCGGAGCGCAGCCGCTGCTGATTCGTCTGTTACGCTTACCCTTAGCGAAGCAGAGATTAGCGGCGGCGCGGCCATGAAGAGAACAATAAATTGCCGCCTGGCGGCCTTCATCTCGCAGGTGTGTGCAAATTGCCACCGATCGCGGAGCGCTTGCGGGCCCGGTCGCGCGCCAGATCAAGGCTCGCGAAGGACGCGAAAACCGTTGGTGTAGAAGCGCACGTCGCTCTCGTATTTGAAGCGCGCGGCCGAGCGCAGATAGCGCGGGTCGTTGTTGAAGGAGCCCCCGCGCAGCACGCGCTCGCGGCAGCCTGGTGGCGCATAGGCGCTGCCATCGCGCGGCGCGGCACGATAGTTCTCGCTCCAGCAATCGGCGACCCATTCCGCAGCGTTGCCGGCCATGTCGCGCAGGCCGAAACGGTTCGGCGGGAATTGGCCGACCTCGCTCGCCTGACGGCGCGGCTGCGCATTGCAGCCGACGCAGTTGGCCATCTCCTTGCCGACCGAATCCCCCCAGGGATAGCTCGTCGTCGTTCCGCCGCGGGCGGCGTATTCCCATTCGGCCTCGGTCGGCAGCCGGTATTTGCGCCCGGTCTTGTAGGACAGCCAGACGAGATAGGCGTTGGCGTCGTTCCAATGTATGTCGGTGACCGGACGCTTGCCGCGGCCGAGATTGCGGTCGCTCGGGCGATGGCTGCAGCCCCCTTCGGCGACGCAGGCGTCCCATTGCGCGAAGGTGACTTCGTCGGCGCCGAGGTAGAACGGCCTGGCGATGTTGACGGCATGGACGGGCTTCTCGAACTCGAAGGCCTCGTTCGAGCCCATCTCGAAACTGCCGGCGGGGATCAGCGTCAGTTCGGGGCAATCGTCGCAATCACGCACGGTCTTCGCGGGGGAGGCGGGGGCAGGGGGCGCTGCGGCTGGCGGGCTGGCTGTGGCCTGCCCGCGGCTGCGATAGGCCTGCTCACGCGTGCGGGCGAGCCCGGCGAAGCGGCCGTTCGGATAGGCCTCGAGATAGGCGCGATACTCGTCCGGGTTCTGGCTGTTCTTGATCGTCTCCCAGAACGAGAGCTCGTAGGGGCCGAGCTGGTCGGATTGCGGGCCGGGAGGCGGCGGCGCGGTGGTGATGGCGCGGGTGGTGTTGAGCGCGGTTGCGACCGGCCGGCCGAGCGGCGTGACGACGAGCCCGGCGGGCGGCAGCGACGAGATCCAGACCTGCTGGCCCTTCCGGGTCGCCCGCGAGACGGCATCGCGCGTCCGGGTCAGCGCTGCCGTCATGTCGAGGCCGGGTGTCCGGATCGCCTTGAGCCACTCATCGATCGCCGGATTGCTGCGTCCGGGCGTCTCGGCGATCGTCCGGTCCGGAGCGACCGGCGCCATGATCGCGACGCTCTCGATCCGCTCGATCGGGGCGAGTCCCTTGCCGGAGCCGAGGCTCGCCTGCCAGGGATTCTCGCGCGCTGCGTCGAGCACGATCGCGGCGCTCGCCGGGCGGCTGACGATCAACGCGTCGACCAGCTGATCCAGGTCGACGGTTTCGCGCGCGACTTCGACCGGGCCGCGCGGCGTCGCATCCACCGGGACGAGGAAATTACGGCCGCGCGACTGCACCGCATGTCCGGCATAGAAGACCACGACATGGGCACCGCGGGTGAGCTTGCCGCGGAAGGTGGCGATGGCCTGCCCGAGCGCGGCGCGGTCGGCATTCTCCACGCTGACGAGATCGAACTCGCCCTGGCGCAGCACGTCGGCGACGGCGCGGGCATCGGCCGCGGCATTGGCCAGCGCCGCACCGCGATAGGCGGCATTGCCGACGACCAGCGCGATACGCGGTGGCGTTCCGATGCCATCCTGGGCGAAGGCCGGGCCGAATGGCGCAAGCAGTGTCAGAGTGGCGATAGCGAGCCAGCGGGACCAGGACATGTGCTCATCTTTCCCTGCGGGCGTGCGGCGGCATGCGCCACCGATCGGCCTCCGTGCCTCATCTGACGTAGACTGTGATCTTCTGGGACATAACCGGCGGCCGGTGCGGCGTATGGGTATGGTCGCCGAGCAGAAGCTGCAGCGTGTGTGTTCCCTTCGGCAGGGTGACGACCACCTCGGTCTGGCCATTGCCGAGATGGATGTTGTTGTAGTCGGACGGGATCGGCTGGTCGGGCGGGCCCGGATCGGTGTCGATCAGCAGGTGGTGATGGCCGGTACCGGGCCTGTCGATGCCGGCGGGGGCGACGCCCATCTCCTTCAGCCCGATCCGCACGGTGAAGCGCTCGGGTACCCGCAACCCGTCGAGCGGATAATGGAAGTAGACCATGGCGTTGCGCGGCGCGGGCTGGCGCTGCACGCCCTGTGCCATCACTGGCGAGGCAAGGGGCGCGAACGGCAGGAGGACGGACAGGACGGCAGCGAGGCGGCGTGCGGCAAAGGTCATCAGCGCGCCCTCCGCTTGCCGGGAGCGCCGACATAAATCGTGATGCGCTCCGACATGATCGGCGGGTCATGCGGCACATGCTGGTCGTCGCCGAGGATGAGCTGCAAGGTGTGCTCGCCCGGGGGCAGGGTGATCTTGCGTTCGGTCTGGCCGTTGCCGAAATGAATGTGGTTGAGGTCGGACGGGATCGCCGCGTCGAGCGGTGGTGTCGGCACGTCGATCAGCAGATGATGGTGGCCGGTGTTGGGCCGGGCCACTCCGGCCGGTGCGACGCCCATGTTGCGCAGGCCGAAGCGGATGGTCGAGGTCGCGAAGATGCGCGTGCCGTCGCGCGGGTAGATGAAATAGACCGCAGCGTCGTTGGGCGCCGGCGTCCGGCCCGAGGCGGTTCGTGCGGGTGGGGCGGTGCCAGAGGGTGGGCTGGCCGCCGACGCCACCCGCACCTTGATCCTTTGCGACATCACCGGCGGATCATGCGGGACGTGCTCATGGTCAGCGAAGAGCAGCTGCAATGTGTGTTCGCCCGGCGGCAGGCTGAGCTCGGTCTCGGTCTGGCCACGGCCGAAATGGATATGGTTGAAGTCGCTGGGGATCTCGCGATCGAGCGGCGGCAGCTCAGTGTCGACCAGGAGATGGTGGTGGCCGGCATTGTCCTGCTTCGTGCCGGCGGGGGTTATGGCGATGTTCTCCTGCCCGAAACGGACGACCGAGCGCGGCGGGATCACGGCACCGTCCTGAAGGCCGATGAAGAAGACCCTGGCATTGGCCGCCGCCGCCGTGCGCGGCTTCTCCTCCGGTGCGGCCATGACCTCGACGGTGATCTTCTCCGACACTACCGGCGGATCATGGGGAACATGATCGTGATCGGCGAAGAGGAGCTGCAATGTGTGGCGGCCGGGCGAGAGCAGGATCTCGGCCTCGCTCTGGCCGCCGCCGAAATGCAGATGATTGAAGTCGCTCGGGATCGGCTGTCCCAGCGGCGGCAATTCGGTGTCGATCAGCAGATGATGGTGGCCGCTGTTGCGTCGCGCTGTCCCGGCGGGCGCGATCTCCATGCCTGATATGGCGAAGCGGATCGTCGCCTTGCTGGCGATACGGGCATTGTTCTGCAGGTCGACGAAGGAGAGTTTCGCGCCAGTCGGTGCGGGACTGCGCGCCCTGGTGCGCTCCTGCGCGAGACCCACTGACATGGACGCGGCGAAAACGGCCGTAACCCCGACAATGATATGACGTCGAAGCCCCCGCATCGGCGCTCTTCCTCGCGGCGCATGATGGCCGTAAAGTTAGCAGCAGCCCAAGGGGGGAGCAAGCAAACCGCCTGTCATGACAGGCTGATAAATCTGGATTTTCACGGTCGCTTTCTTTAGGGTGACGCAGGGAATGGTGCCATGATCGTAGCCGTCAGATTTTGTGCACTGATCGCTCTTCTTGCCCAGTTCGTCGCCCTGCCGGCGCTGGCGCAGACGCAGGAGCGCCGCGTCGCGCTGGTGATCGGCAATTCGGCGTACAAGAACGCTCCCGCCCTGCCCAATACGCCGAACGATGCGCGCGACACCGCCGAGGCGCTGCGCAAGGTCGGCTTCGAGGTGGTCGACGGCATCGATCTCGACAAGCGCGGCATGGATGCCGCCGTGTCGCGCTTCGCGCGCCTGGCGCAGGAAGCCGACGCGGTGATGTTCTACTATGCCGGCCACGGCTTCCAGTTCAACGGCGAGAATTTCCTCGTGCCGGTCGAAGCCAAGATCGATGACGAGGTCTCGGTCCAGTACGAGACGGTCAAGCTGAGCGAGGTCACGACCGCGCTGGGCTTCGCCAAGGGCGTCAAGATCATGGTGCTCGACGCCTGCCGCAACAATCCCTTCCTGGCCCAGCTGTCGAAGAAGACACGCAGCATGTCGATCGGCGCCGGTCTCGCCCCGATCGTGAAGGCGCAGGGCATGGTGACCGCCTATGCGACGCAGGCGAACGACGTCGCCGCCGACGGCGCCGGCCGCAACAGCCCGTTTACCGCGGCGCTGGTGCAGGAGATCCAGCAGCCCGGCCTCGAGATCGCCACCATGTTCCGCCGTGTCCAGAAGGCGGTCTACGATTCCACCGGCGGCAAGCAGACGCCCGAGCTGTCGCTCTCGCTGCTCGGCGATTTCTACCTCAACCGCGAAGAGACCGACGCCGACATCTGGAAGCGGCTGCGCAGCAGCGACAACCCGGCCGAGATCAAGGCCTTCATCCAGCGCTTCCCGACCAGTTTCTTCGCCGTCGACGCCAAGACGAGGCTCGACCTGATCGAGCGCCGTGGCCTTGCCACCGGCGAGCGCGAGAAGCTCGAGCAGGAATTCGCGGCGCGCGAGAAGGCGCTGCTCGACCGCGTCCAGCAGGCCGAGAAGGACCGCGCCAAGGCGGCGACGGACCTTGCGGGGCGTGATGCGGGCAAGACCGCCGACACCGAGCGCGCCGTGCCGAAGCCGGGCGATGTGACACCGGCCAAGCAGACCGATGCGAATGAGCGCGATCGCCTGGCCAAGGAGCTGGCCAAGAAGGAGCAGGAGCTCGCTGCGCTCGAAGCGGAGAAGGCCAAGCTGTCGCAGGAACGCGAGGAGCGCGAGAAGGCGGTGGCGACGCGGATGAATTCCGGCGGCGTGACGGAGTTGCCGCCCCCGCAGAAACCCTTGCTGCCGACGGCGCCGGGCACGCGCCCGCAGCGGCAGGAGCCGCGCGAGGTCCAGCAGCCGCGCGTCGTGCTCGACCGCAAGTCGACCGGCATCCTGACCGGCGGCGTCGAGGCTCAGCCGGAGCCGCGCAGCGGCAAGCGCCGGCCGAACGGCGGCGGCGCGGTCGACTGCACCGACGCGCTGATGCGGGCTCAGCTCGGCGATGGCAGCGTTCCGAAGAACTGCCGCTGAGGTTTCGCCAGACCAGGTTCCGCCACTCGCGAGTGCCGGATCCGCTCCGGACAGGATGCAACAGGGGGCTTCGATGCGTCGTTCCGCGCTTGTCCGTTGGGCACTGCTGGCGCTGCTGGCTTCGTCATCTGCCGCACTTGCCCAGACACCGGCCGCCAGCCCGCCACCAGCCCCGACACCCGTCCCGTTCCCGGAAGCATTGCAGCGCGCCGCCAACGACCTGTTCTCGAAGGCGCAGGTCGAAGGAGAGCGTGTCGAATTGGTGATCGATCCGCTGATCGATGGCGTGTCGGGTGCTCAGTCGACCTCGACGCGCTCGATGCAGCAGAGCCTGATCGACCTGGTCGGCAAATCCTATCCGCGCTTCCAGATGCAGCCCTTCTCGGCCGAGGCGCTGGCGCGCAATCCGGCGGTGCTGGTCGGCACCTTCACCGCCGTCAACAACGCCGGCGATGCCGGCGGGGCGCGCGACGCCTACCGGATCTGCCTGACGCTGGTCGACCTGAAATCGAAGCGCGTGGTGTCCAAGGGCGTCGCCCGGGCGAAGCCTGATGGTGTCGACGTCACGCCCACGACCTATTACCGGGACTCGCCGATGTGGTCGAAGGATCTCTCGACCGAGGCCTATATCAAGACCTGCCAGGGCACGAAGCTCGGCGATCCGATCGATCCGCTCTATGCCGAGCGCCTCAACGTCGCGGCACTGATCAATGACGGCATCCTCGAATACGAGGCGCGGCATTACCGCGAGGCGCTCGCCTTCTACAGGACTGCGCGGGTGCTGCCCGGCGGCGACCAGCATCGCGTCCGCATCGGCGCCTATCTCGCGAGCAGCAAGCTCGGGCGCAAGGAGGATGCGGTCGAGGCCTTTGGCGATCTCGTCGACAGCGGCCTTTCCGGCAAGCAGCTGATGGTCAAGCTGCTGTTCCAGCCCGGCTCGACCCAGTTCATCGCCAATCCGCAGATCACCGAGCCCTATCCGATGTGGCTGAGCCAGATCGCGACCCGCGCCAAGCAGAAGGGTGCCTGCCTCGAGATCGTCGGTCACACCTCGCGCACCGGCATGCCGCAGGTGAACGAGCGGCTCTCGGTGCTGCGGGCGCAATATGTGATGGAGCTGCTCCAGGCGGGGGCGCCCGACAGCCGCAGCCGCATGATCGCGACCGGACGCGGCTACAACGAGAATCTGATCGGCACCGGCAAGGACGACGCCAGCGACGCGCTCGACCGCCGGGTCGAATTCAAGGTCATCGGCTGCTGAACGGCGACATAATACTCATTGATTTGAGATAGATAAGCGGATTTTCTCGATGAACGACATGGCCGTGAAAGACTTGGCGACGAATCCCTACGACGCGGTCGCCTATCCCGGGCATGCCTTCTCGCAGACGCATCCGGCCCTTCTGGCGACGATCGCGCATGTCCATGGCATGACGGCGGCGCCGACGAGCACGATGCGCGTGCTCGAGCTCGGCTGCGGCAGAGGCGGCAATCTGATCCCGATGGCGCTGCAATGCCCGGGGGCGACCTTCGTCGGCATCGACCTCAGTGGCCGGGCGATCGCCCATGCCAAGGCGGAGGCGGAGGAACTCGGCCTCGGCAACATCAGCTTCCACCATCTCGACATCATGGCGGTGTCGGAGGCGCTCGGCCGCTTCGACTACATCCTGGTGCACGGCGTCTATTCCTGGGTACCGGAGCCGGTACGCCAGCGGATCATGGGCCTGTTCGGCGAATTGCTGACGCCGCAGGGCATCGCCTATGTCAGCTACAACGCGCTGCCGGGCTGCCGGCTGCGTGATCTCGCCCGCGACGTCATGCTGTTCGAAACGCGCGATATCGACGATCCCGTCGAGAAGGTCAGGGCTGCCCGGGCGGCGATCAAGCGCTTCGCCGAGGCGACCGATGCCGAGAGCTTCTATGGGGCGGCCTTGCGCGAGCGCCTGAAGCAGATCGAGACGATCTCGGACAACGTCCTCTATCACGACGATCTCAATCCCGGCGCGCGCGCCTTCGCCCTGCACGAAGTCTTGGCGGCGGCAGAGCCGCATGGCCTCCAGTTCCTGGCCGAGACGTCCTTTCCGAACCATTTCGGCGGCGCTCGCGGACCGGCGCAGCAGCTGCTCAACCAGATCCCCGTCTCGGAGCCGCTCCGGCAGGAGCAGTCGCTCGACCTGCTGATCGGCCGCTTCTTCCGCCAGACACTGCTCTGCCGCGCCGATGTCGCCTTGCATCGCGGCTTCTCGCGCTTCAGCCTGGAGCCTTACTATCTCGCATCGAGCGTCAATGAACTCGAGGAGAAGGACGAGAAGCGGCCCGGTGCGGTGAGCTTCCTGTTCTCGGAAGGGGTGCGCCTCGCGGTCGACCTGCCGATGGCCATCGTCGCGCTGCGGGCGCTGGGGCGCGCCTGGCCCGGCAGCATCAGCCATGCCGATCTGGTCGCCTTGGCCATGCAGGAGGCCAGGGACAGTCTAGGCCCGGACACCGAGCGCGAGATCGGCCGGCTCAACGAGGCGCTGACCGCGATCTACCGGGCCGGCCTGCTCGAGATCAACCTGGAGCCGTACCGGCTGACCACGCAGATCAGCGAGCGGCCGCTGGCGAGCCTGCTCGCCCGGCGCCAGGCCATGACCAGCGAAGAGGTCACCGATCTGCGCCACCGCGCGGTCGCGCTCGACGGCGCGCTGGTGCGCAAATTCGTCTGCATGCTCGACGGGACGCGCACGCCGGCGATGCTGCTCGACGAGATCAACGCCTTCCTGAACGAGGCACACGCGTCCGGCAAAGATGTCTCGGGTCTGCCGAAGCGCGCCACGGCCGAGGAGGTCGACCTGCATTTGAAGGATGTCGCGCGGCTGGCCTTGCTGGCAGGCTGAGCTTGTCGTGGACAGGCCGCTTGCCTATTGCGGGGAGCGGCAGCAGCGGTAGCGAGGGATGAGTCAGCGCTTCAAGCAGTTTCAGGCCGCATTCCAGGAGGATGCCTGCCTCGAAACCATCATGCAGGCGCGACAGGGCGGCATCACGCTCACCTGCTCCGCCTGCGGGAAGACCGCGGCCTTCACGCCGCGGGTGAAGCTGCGCGCCTATGGCTGCCCGCATTGCAATTTCCAGGTTCTGCCCTGCAAGGGCACGCCGCTGGAGAGCCGGCGGATCTCGCTGCAACTCTGGTTCTTCGCGCTGAAGCAGTTGGCCGAGCAGGGCCCGCGCGGCGCTGCCGCGACGCTCGAACGGGATGCCGCGGTTCCGGTCCAGCAGGCGCGCCGGATGATCGCCGAACTACAGGAGGCGGCCGGCAAGGACGGGAAGGGGCCGGGCTGGCTCGTGGCGGCGCAGAAGGCGGTGATGGGTGGCGCCAACAGCACGAACATCGCCGCCGGCGTGCCGTTTGCCGCCGACGGCGGCGGTTCGCGGCTCCGCCTCATGTCCCTGATTGGTGGCGGCGTGATCGTCCTGGGCATCGCCGGCGGTGTCGCGGTCGCGACCTTGCGGCCAGGCTCTACCGAGGTGAGCGGGGGCTTCGAGCCGATGGAAAGTGTCGAGGCGCCGTCGCTGAAGGCGCCGACCCGCCCGTCGCTGATCCTGTCCTCGGTCGAGGGCGACCTGGAAGCGGCGCGGCAGGCAACGCAGTTCGCGCTGAACGCCGATCCCTCCCTTGCGGCGATCAAGGAGCAGATGCAGGACGCGCCCGGCCAGCTATCGCTGCCGATCCCGGTGATGCCGCCCTCGAACATCATCCTGGTGCCGCCGACCTTGCCGGGCAAGCCGGGCGCGCCCCCGGCAGGCCCGCGCAGCCAGCTGCCGCAGGCGCCGGTCAACTACGCCGGCGACCCGAACCAGATCCTGACCTTCGGGCCGATCAAGATCCGCCGCCACCTGGTCGAGATGATCGTCAGGGCAGGGCGCGTCGTCGGCGCCGACCCGACCCTGCTGATGGCGGTCGCCGACAAGGAATCGTCGTTCTCGACGGCGGTGCAGGCCAAGACCTCCTCGGCGACCGGGCTCTACCAGTTCATCGAGCAGACCTGGCTCGGCGTGATCTTCGAATTCGGGCGCAAGCACGGCATGGTCGCGGAGGCGGCGCTGATCAGCCGCAACGGCCGCCAATTCGTCATCACCGATGCGAACGAGCGCCAGCGCATTCTCGATCTTCGGCGTGAGCCCTATCTCTCGGCCCTGCTGGCGGGCGAGATGCTGAAGCGCGACACGCTGCGGCTGGAGAAGGCGATGGGGCGCCATCTCACCGGCGGCGAGATCTACCTGATCCATTTCCTCGGGCCCGATGCCGCCCAGACCTTCATCGAGACGATGGAGGAGACGCCTGGCGCCAGCGCCGCGGCGCTGCTGCCGAAGCCGGCCGAAGCCAACCGGCCGATCTTCTACGCCCAGGCCGGCGGCGAGACCAAGACGCTCTCGGTCTCCGAGGTGCACAAGAAGTTCGACGAGATGATCAAGGTCAGGCTCGATCGCTACAAGGTCGTGCGCGGCGGGCCGGCTGCAGCACCCGCGCCGGCGCGGCAGAAATAGCCGGCCGGAGGCGAATACCCGCCAGCTCCGGCCAAAGCGATTGCGGCCGCCGCGGAGATTTGCCGCGGACGAGGCCATGGCCCATGATCAGCCCACCGCAGGGCGAGGAGACGACGATGGCGAAGAACCGGTTCGAGCAGGTCGATGAGCCGCAGCCCGATGCCATCACGCTGAGCCTCGGCCAGCGCGACGGCAAGACGTTCACCCGCATCGCCTGCCCGGCGGATCTCGCGGCGGGCCATCTTGCCAATGACTTCGTCAGCGACGAGCTCGATCCGGTCGAGGGCTTCCGCTCGGCCGTGCGCCTTGCCAACGAGATCAAGGCTCCGATCGTCGTCGAGGATGCCGAGGGCCTCTGGCAGGACGAGTGGGGTGAACTTTATCGCGAGAATTGATGGCTCGCGTCGTTCTCGGGTCTGCGCTTCGCTTCGCCCGAGAATGACGCCGCCGACAATCACTCGATCCTGAAATACTTGATGCCGATGCCGACCTTGCCGCCGGCGCGGGCGATGTCCTGCTGCAGGCCCGGGAAGATGTCGCCGGCCGGTGCTGGATTCGGTCCCGACAGCGTCGGCAGCGGCGCAGGGCTGACCAGGGCCAGGACCGTCTGCGGCCTGACCGGCGCGCCCGAGGCGGCGGTCGATTCCAGCTTCAGGCTGAAGCTCGCCCTGCCGCCTTCGCGGCGGGTGTAATTAGCGAGGTTGTAGACCAGCCCGTCATCGCCGACGAGCAGGATGTCGAGGGTCTTGCCCGGGTCGCTCTCGACCGAGCCGGAGAGCGTGTCGCCGCTCCGCATGGTGAAGGCGCCGATCTGCAGGGCCGGGCTGCGGTCGATGCCGCGGCCGAGCTGGCGCAGGAAATCGACCATCGGGCACTGGGCCGCGGTCACCGTGCGCAGGCTGATCTGCGCCTCGTAGCCTTGCGCCTTCTTGAAGGCGCCGTCGAAGCCGACGAAGGGCTCGGCGGTGCTGCCGAAGCCTTCGATGGTCGCGCGCTTGTCGGCGATCGCCGTCGGCCACAGGAAGAAGCAGGCGCCGCCATCGTAATTCGTGACGTAGCGCTCCGTCCGTTCGGCGGCGGTGCGCGGCTCGGGCTCCGGTCCTGACGATGTCGGCAGTGGCGTGGTCGGTATCGGCTTCGGGCCGGTGGTCTTCGGGCTGGTCGTCGAGGTCGGAGTGGTGGGCGGCGAAGGTGGCGTCGGGTTCAGCTCCGGTGTGGCAGGCGCAGGCGATTGCGAAGACGGGGATGGCTGCGGCGCCTCGCTCGGCACCGGAGCGGCCGGCGGCTGCAGCGCAGGCGGCTCGGTCTGGCTTGCCGGCTGCGGCGAAGGCACGGGGATTGCCGGCGGCGGCGAGGCGGGCGTCAGCTCCGGCGCTGGATTGCTCGATCCCGCGCTCGGCGAAGCCGGCGGCCGATCGTCGCTCAAGGAGGGCGGCGGGCTGTTCATTGCCTGCTGGACCGGTGTCGCTCCACCCAGCATTTTCCAGACGGCGAAACCGCCGCCGGCGAGGAAGGCGACCGCCGCGACCCCGGCGACCAGCGGCCAGGGAAAGGTGCGTCCACCTCCGCCCGCGGAGCTCGTGCCGCCTTTGGCCTGCCAGGCGGCGACCTCGGCCATGTCGGCCGGGCGGTCCTTCGGATCGGGCGCCAGCATGCGCGTCAGCAAGGGGCGGATGCGCTTGTCTATGGCCGAGAGATCCGGGACGCGGCGGCGCTTCTCCAGGATCTGCATCTGCGTGCCGCCCATGTCGAGGGCGCGGCCGCCTAGTGCTTCGACCAGCACCAGGCCGAGGCTGTAGATGTCCGACTTGCCGGTGACCTCGGCGCCGTAGAGGCCGAGCTGCTCCGGCGAGACATAGTTGTATTTGCCGGCAAAGCCGGAACCGATCACCGTCTTCTCGGCCAGTTTCGACTTGGCGATGCCGAAATCGATGATCTTGGCGCGGGTGACCTGGCCGCCGGGCAGGATGATGTTGTCCGGTGAAACGTCGCGATGGGTGATGCCGAGCATATGGGCGGCATGCAGGCCAGACGCGATGCGCCGGCGCAGCAGCTCGACCTCCTCGTAGGGCAGCGGACCCCGCTTCAACCGATCGGAGAGCGACTGGCCGTCGACGAACTCCATGGCGAGATAGGTTGCCTGCGTCGCCGGATCGACGGTGAAGACGTAATAGCGGACGATCGCCTCATTGTAGAGGTTGTGCAGCGCCGAGGCCTCGTTGCGAAACAAGGTGAGGACGTTGGCGTCCTGCGCCATGTCGGAGCGCACGATCTTGATCGCGACGGCATCGCCCGTCTGGATGGCGCGGCCCTGATAGACCTCGCCCATGCCGCCGGTCGCGACCAGGCGCTCGATCTCGTAGATGCCGTTCAGCCGTACGCCGGGCGCCAGGCCCGTGCGCGGCATGAAGACGGTGCGGTCGGAATCGCTCATGGCGCATCGCTCCTGCGCTGGCGCATATTGGGCACCCAGCGCGTCTTTTCGCTCCCGCCGTCGTGATGATAGCGCACGACGATCACGGTGACATTGTCGCTGGCGCCGCGTTCCAGCGTCAGCGCCAGCAGGGTGTCGCAGGCGGCCTGGGCTCCGGTCGTCACGGTCGCCCGCAGGATCTCCTCGTCGCGGACATGGTCGGTGAGCCCGTCCGAGCAGAGCACGAAGACGTCGCCACCTTCGAGGTCGCCATGGTCGATCTCGAGCTCGGGCCGGTCATGGACGCCGATGGCGCGGGTGATGACGTGCCGCCGCGGCCAGGTCCGGGCTTCCTCCACGGTCAGAAGGCCGCGCTCGATCATGTCCTGCGCCTCGGTGTGGTCGCGCGAGACCTGGGTGATGCGCCCGCTGCGGACGAGGTAGATGCGGCTGTCACCGCACCAGACGCAGGCGAAATGGCGGCCATGGGCGAGCAGCACGGCGAGCGTCGCGCCCATGGTGGCGCCGTCATGCTCGCGGATCTTGCGGCGAAGCTCTGCATTGGCCTCGACCACGCCGTGCTCGAGCCGGTCGAGCAGTTCGGCGGCGGAGGCGGCCGGGCCGATCGCGGAGAGACTGGCGGCGACGGTGGCGCTCGCCATGGCGCCGTTCTGGTGGCCGCCCATGCCGTCGGCGACGGCCCAGAGCCCATGCTCGGGCCGGACCACCAGATTGTCCTCGTTATGGCTGCGCACGCGCCCGGCATGGCTGACCGCGCCTGTCTCGAAGGGGGAGCCGGCGCGGTGCTCGTTCATGCTGCTGATCCCGCGCCAAGGAAGGCGTCGAAGCGCCCGGTCAGGAGGCCAGTGAAGAGATAGGGGCTCGGCAAGCCCTGTCCGGTCAGGGCGAGCGGCTCGAAATCGTCGCCGCCGATGGTCCAGAGATAGCTGGCATGGGCATAGGCGCGGCTGTGGTCCTCGACGCGTAGCGCCGAGAGCCGTGCCGGGAAGGTGGCTGAATCGAGCGCGGTGACGATGGTGCCATCGGAAAGCCGGACCATATCGGCGGGCGGTGCCGCCTTGAGGTCGTCGCTGGGCATGGCGAGCCCGCCGAGTGCATGCGCGACCGCCTCGAAGCTCGCCTCGGGTTCGAGCGCGCGTAGGAGGAAATCCTCGGCCCCGGCGAACCACGCATCCTGCGGATCGAGCTCCGGCGGCGGGATCGCGGCGCCTGGCTCGGCGAGAGCGAAGACGGTCAGCGGGAAGTAGCGGCCGATGCCGTCGACGGAGGGCATGAAGGCGCCGGCGACCGTGGTGCCGCAGAAGGCGCTGCCGAACCAGAAGCGCCAGATCGGTGCGTTGAGAAAGGCGGCCTGCCAACCGGCGCCGAGCTCGACCCGGCTGGCGGTGAGCCCGCCCTGGAGCCAGCGCTCATAGGCCGACAGGAACGGCGTGGGCGCATTCAGCGCGATGAAGTCCCGCTTGCCCGGCAGCTTCCCGAACAACCCACACGCCATCTCAAATCCCCGTCGGACAACGGATTTCACGCAGTGCCGGCAGGACCAGCGGATTCTTCAGCGAGCCGACGCCGAACTGGTAGCCGACCTGGCGGCCGCCGGCGGCGAGCGTGAAGACGACATTGTCGCCCTGGCGCAGCACCGAGCCGGCATCGAGCAGACGGAAGAAGGACCAGTCGCCGTCGCGCTCGAACAGCTTGGCCTCGGTCGGCGCAGCCGGCGTCGGGCTGTTGGAGAAGAAGCCGCCGCCGAAGATGCCGCCGGCATTGTTGTTGGCGGCTCCGCCGATCGACAGGGTGATCGAGGTCTTCTTCAAGCCGGCACCCGGCCACATCACCGGCGTCGGCGTGTTGACGCCCTGCTGGCTCGCCACGATGAAGCCGTTGATCTCGAGCTTGGCGCTCTGCGCGTCCGAGGAGAGCGTGGTCGGCACCACCACCATCTGGAAATTGGGCAGGTTGCCGCCGGTCGGGAAGAAGGCCTCGCGGATATCGCTGGCGCGCTGGAACTCGCGCAGCGTCGTCGGCGAGAGGGCGCGGGCGACCCGGCTGTCCTGGCGCCAGCTCCAGTTCTGACCGGACTTGTCGATATAGGGGTCGAGCCGCTCCTTCATGAACTTGTCCATGGTGCCGCCGGGGGCGAACAGGCTGGCGAAGGCGGTGAGCGGAATGTCGCGGGTCGATGCCTTCACGAAGGGGTAGCGGTTGGTCAGGATGTCGTTGCACTGGCGGGCGACGTCGCTGGCGAGCGCCTGGCGCAGCAGCGAGACGGTCGCGCCGGTGGCATCGCCCTCGAAATCGTTGACCGCGGCGACGATCATCGCGTCGAACGGCGCCGGATAGCGCGAAGAGTTGCCGCGCAGCGAGGCGATCAGCGGCACCAGCGCCGCATTCGCCGCGGCGGACTGCGCCGGGGTGGTCGCGGCCATTGCCAGGTTCTGGTTGATCTCGGCGAAGATCTGCAGCGCCTGATCGACCGGCCGCTTGCCGCCTTCGCCCTCGACGAGGACGTGGAAGGCCTTGAACTGCGCCTCGATATTGGCGCCGAGCGCCTCGCCGCCACCGCCGCCGGAGAGCACGCGGTCGACACCGGGCGCGCTCAGCGGCAGGCTGGTGCCGAGGCGGCTCAGCGAATAATTGGCACGCTCTTCCAGGGTCTTGGCCGCCTTGTCGGCGACTTGCCCGGCCATCTTCTCGGCGGCCTGCGCCGCGGCCGGCCGTTTCGCTGCACGCTCCTTGGTGAGCTGCGTCTCGTCGCGGATCGACTCGAGCAATTGCTTGAAGGGCGAGGTCGGCGCGGCGATGGCCGAGAGCGCGATGTATTTCGGCTTGTCGGCGTTGAGCGGCCTGAGCTTCAGCCGGCGCAGCGCCTTCTGCCAGGAGGCGGTGAAGTCGCGCGCATAGAGCTTGAGCAGGTCCTGGAACAGGCTGGCATATTGCGAGGTGATCGCGGCCTGGTCGGCATTGTCGCCGAGGACCCAGCGTTCCTTCTCGATGCGTTCGCCGATATCGCCGAGCCGGTCGACGAAGGCGCTCTGGAAGCCGTCATAGGTGTAGAAATAGGGCACGCGGATCGAATCGAGATCCTCGCCCGAGACACCCTCGAAGACGAGGCGTGCATCCGAGCCACCGCGGGTCGCCGCCACCCAGTCACGAGCGGCGTTGCGGCCTTGCGTGCGCAGCAGCTCATAGGCGCGCTCGGCGATGCTGAGCCGGCGTAAGGTTCGCTGGCTGCTCTCGATCAGCGGCTGATTGAGTTTGACCACCGGCTCGCCGCCATCGTCGAGATCGAGTAGGGCGACGAGATGCTCCTCCAGCGCCTCGCGGCCCTTGGCGTTGGCGGCGCCGGGGAAGAGGTTCTCGGCCCAGTCCTGCCGCATCCAGGCCATGACGAGATCGCGGTCGAGCGGGGCGCGGCCGCCGATCATCAGATAGACCTTGAGCGCCTCGTAGATGAAGCCGGGATTGTTGACGTTGGCCTCGAGCTGCTCTTCGAGCCGGAAGATGATGCGCGAGCGCAGCAGCCGCTCCAGCGCCTGATGATAGCTCTCCTGCGTCGCCGATTGCAGGCGCTCGCGCTGGCTGAGGCCGAAGGTGGCTGCGATCGGCGTCGGCTCGTCCTTGTCGGCATAGCCGGCCGGCATGTGGCGCAGCTTGTGCAGCAGCGGCAGGACGCGGCTGAAATTGCGGTCGGAGAGCGTGGTCTCCTGCAGCACCGGGGCGGCGCTGGAGCGATAATCGGCGAGGCCGTAATTGGTCTGGTTGATCAGGTCGCTGTTGCGGGCATAGCTCGTCCACCACATGCCGCCGAGCGCCAGCGAGACCAGCGCGATCGCGCTGAAGCTCGCGATGCGCAGCAGGGTCGAGCGGCGCGCTGCACGCAGATCGGTCGAGACCCAGCCGGATTCACCGATGATCACCTTCTGGATCAGGTCGGTGAGGAAGAAGCTCTTGCCGCGGCCGGAATAGGAGCCGGAATCGGCGTGCGCGCTGCCGAAATTGCGCGAGAGTGCGCCGATCAGCTGGTCGATCGGCGTGCCTTCCTGGGTGCCGGAGGTGAAGTAGAAACCGCGCAGCGTCGCGCTCGACTGGTAGCGCGTCGGCTCGAAGACGCGGCCGAGGAAGTCGATGATGATCGGCTTCAGCGTCGCCATCTGGCTCGGCAAGCCGAAGAGCTTGGCGCGCGAGGTCGGGTTGTGCTCGTCCTGCAGACGATCGGAGAGGCGCTCGTTCAGCCGCTCGATCAGCGCATCGAACTCCGGCGGCACGTCGCCGATCATGTTGCGGGTCTTGTCGATGGTCTGGAAGGTATGGCCCCAGACCATGCGCCGCTGCGGCTCGGAGAGTGCCGCGAAGAACTCGTTGAAACCGGCGATCAGGTCGGCCTTGGTGAATACCGCATAGACCGGGAAATCGACCTTGAGCCGCTCGTTGAGTTCGAGCAGGCGGGCGCGGATCGCATCGCCATGGGCGATGATCTCCTCCTGCGAGGAGGTCAGCAGATCCTCGATGCTGATCGCGACCATGACGCCGTTGATCGGCTGGCGCGGGCGGTTGGCCTTGAGCAGGTCGAGGAAGGCGAGCCAGCTCGTCCGCTCGGCCTTGGTGTCGGTGTCCTGTGTGGTGTAGCGGCCGGCGGTGTCGATCAGCACCGCTTCCTCGGCGAACCACCAGTCGCAATAGCGGGTACCGCCGGCGCCGGCGACCGCGGCCGGGGCCTGGCCGCCGCGGGCGAGCGGGAATTTCAGCCCGGAATTGATCAGGGCCGTGGTCTTGCCGGCACCGGGCGGGCCGATGATGACATACCAGGGCAGGTCGTAGAGATAGTCGCCGCCATCCTTGCCGCGGGTGCGCCGCAGCGTCGCCAGCGCATCGCGCATGGCGGCGGAGAGCGCCGCGCCGTCACCGGTCTGGGTCTCCTCCTTGGCCATCGCCTCGGACAGCGCCGCGACGGCCCTGCGCCGGCTGATCACGATCCAGGCGATCCAGCCGAGCGCTCCCAGCATCAGGACGAGCGCGATCGGCAGCCTGACCCAAAACGACTCGAACGGGCGCCCCTCGCCGAAGGCGACGAAGGGGCCGCCGAACCAGATCAGCAGCGTCAGCGCCAACGCACCGACGAAAATGGCTGCGATCCTGAGCCACGTCGCGAGATTCATCGTCCATTCGTCTCCTGCATCGTCACCTCACCCTAGCCGTTGCGCTGGATCAGGATCTCGACGCGTCGATTCTTCGCCTTGCCGGCCGCGGTCGCGTTGGTGTCGATCGGCACGTCCGGCCCCTTGCCCTCGGTGCTGATGCGATCCGGCTGTTTCAATCTGGTCTTCAGGAGGTCGCCGACCGCTACCGCGCGCGCCTTCGACAGTTCGAGGTTGTTGGGGAAGCGGGCGGTGCGGATCGGGTCGGAATCGGAGTGGCCGACGACCTTGATCGCCCCGCCTTCGTCGTTGAGCACCGCGGAGATGCGCTCGATCAGCGGCCGGAACTCGTCGCGCACCACGGCCTGGCCGGGCTCGAACAGGGTTATGCCCATCAGGCGCACGATGATCAGGTTCGGCGTCACCTGGCAGGTGATCGGCGGCTGGACCGTGCCGCAAACCTTCGGCTGCTGGGCCGGCGGGGGCGGCGGCAAGGGCGGAGGTGGGCGCGCGGCGACCTTGCGCAGCATCTCGATGTCGCCCTTGGGGTGTACCGTCAGCAGTGCGCTGGCCGAGGCCTCGGCATTGCCACCGAGCAAAGCGCGGAAGATGAAATAGAGGCCGAGCACGGCGATCGCGGCGACGGCAGCGACCGACCAGACCGGGATCTTGAAGCGGGCCAGTCGCGCAACCAGAGCCTGGCCCTGCCAGCGCGGCGACAATTCCGGATCGGGCTGCTTCACGCGGCGCAGCGTCTCAAACAGGTTGCGCTGGATCATCTGCAGATTGGCGGCGCCGCCGGCCGAGGTGCGGTGCACGCCCTCGAAGCCGAGCGCCAGGCAGACATGCATCAGTTCGAGCAGGTCGTAGTTGACCGATGGATCCTTCTTGGCGCGCTCCAGCTCCTCGAAGAAGCGCACGCCGCCGGTGCGCTCGCCGAAGAAGCGCGAGAGCATGCTATACTGCGTCCAGACATGGCGGTCCTCGCCGGGGATGTTCTGGACGATGTCGTCGGCGAAGGCGCAGATGATGTATTTGGCGGTGCGCGTCTGCTCGGCGGTGAAGCCGGCCGCCCTGACCTCATGGTCGAAGGCCTCGATCGTCTCGCCGACCTGGCCGATCATCTGCGTCGCCGGCGCGCTGCTGATATTGGCCCGCAAGCGTCCCAGCAACAGCAGCAGTGGACCTGCCGCCCTGAGCAGCGGATTGGGGTTCGGCGTGAGCATCTGCTCGCGCTTGGGCAGGGCCTGCGGCACATAGCCTTGGGGCGGTGGTGGTGGCGCGCTCGGCCGCGGCTGCGGCGTCGACATCCACTCTTCCCCGCCGGGCACGCCGGGCGAGGGCGCCGCCTGGGGGTATTGCGGCGCATTCGAAGGCGCGTAGGGCGAGGGCTGCGGTGGGTAGCCGGCTGGCGGTGGGGGTGGGTAGGGCGCGTTCGCAGGCGGATAGGGCTGTCCCTGGGGCGGATAGCCCGGGGCTGCATCCGGCGCCGGACGCGAGGGCTGCGGCACGCGCCGTCCAGCGGGGTTCGGCCGGATGAAGGTCCGGTCCGAGCGGCCGAACGGATCGGAGCCGTCGTTGCTCATCGCCTGCCCTCGAGCACGGCCCAGAGCTCCATTTCGAGATCGGGCCAGTCACCGGAGAAGTGCATGCCGATCGAGCTCGCCGAACTGAACTCCGGCCAGAGCGGCGAGGTGCGGTCGAGGTAGAAATAGACGTGGTCGGTCAGCGCCCGGATCTGGGGCGGCGGGGTCGGCAGGTGGACGAGATTGATGCCCGGCAGGTGGGCATGGACGATCTCGTTCATCTTGGTGTTGGGGCCGATCTTGAACAGATGCGGGAACTGCGACTGGATTTCGGTGAGGGGGCGGCGTGCCGCCACTTCGAGGATCAGCGTCGCATTGCGCATCAGCGCGCGGTCGCGGATCGTCGACATGAAGGCGTTCTGCGCCCGCTCGACGATCTCGAGGCGGATGGCGCGGCGGCCGAGCTGAGCCGAGAGGAAGTCCTGGATGTCGCGCACGACCGGGGTGAAGCAGCCCTCCAGGTCGTCATGGTCATAGGCCGGGTAGTCGCGCGCGCGGCGCTCGGCGGTGGTGAAGGTCGCGAGCTCGCCGGCAATGGCGAGCAGGGCGACGAACAGCCGCTCGGGATGGACGAAGCGCGAGCCGCGCATGTGCTTCAGCACCGGGATGTGCCGGTTGAGCAGTTGCAGGATGAAGTAGTCGGCGCTCTGCAGGCCGCCGCCCGCGGTCGGGTCGGCGGCGTAGCGGGCGAGCTCCTCGAGCTTGTTGTCGATCCAGCCGATGACGCGGTCCATCCAGCCGTCGATCACCGGATGGGCCGAGCAGAGCAGCACTGGCGGGGCGAATTTCTCGTCGAAGAGGATGGCGCGGTCGCGGACTTCCAGGACACGCCCGAGCGCCAGGCCGACATAGCCCGGCTTGCCGGTCTTGCGCAGCTCCAGACCGAAGCGCGGATGGGCGATGTCGATCTCCTCGTCGACGCGCAGCGAGGCGGTCGAGTCGATCAGCATCTCGGTGGCCGGATAGAAGCGGCTGGCCGAGCCGTTGAGGCTGTCCTCGACCTCGCGGGTGTTGGAGGCGGCGAGCGGCAGCGACAGCCAGGCGATCTGGCCGGCGGCGTTCTCAGGCACCTCGATCGCCGGCGGCAAGGGCGAATTGTCAGGCATGGCGAAGGGCGTGCCGTCCGGCATCACGCCGACGGCGCGCCGGAGCCCGATGCGGCTCTGCTGCGCCAGGTCGCGGTCGATCTCGAGCACCGAGAAACCCCACGGATAAGGCGTGACGTGCCGGACGCGGTTCTCCAGCAGATTCTCGAGATACCGATCGTTCTGCTGCAGGTGATGCGGCCGCAGGAACAAGCCTTCGGACCAGACGACCTTACTGTACCACGACATCCGGTTCTCGCTATCTCAAGGCTGTTCGAAGACCATATACAGCTCGTTCCCGAGCGTCACCATGGCACTGTCGTCGCTGCTTCGACCATTGCTGACTTCAGGGCGCATTTCGCCTCGGCGCTGCGAAATGATCGCAAGCGCGCGCAGATGGATGTAGCTTGAGAGGCAGCCGACCGGCCGTCATGGATTGGGACAGCAGGATGAACCAAAACCAGTCGCCAGATTACGATCGCAGCGGTCGGTTCCCGATCGACGAGGATGGCTGGCAGGTCGTCGATCTCAACCGGATGCTCTATCCGGGCGGACCGCATGCTCTGCGGGTCCATGCCCCGGGACTTCCCGCCTTCCATTTCGGCTGGCGGTTCTCGACGAGCACGCCGGGACCGAACGACAATCGCATCGTCGCCTCGCATATCGGCGCAAAGCTCGGCGGATCGCCCTTGCCGCCGGTGACCTTCACCCCGGCTGTTCTGGTGCGCATCCAGGAACGCCTGCGCATCTACGCGATGCTCCACCCGCTGCCCTTGTTCGGAGAGAAGATCACCGGCGTCGACTTCGTCGCCGAGGATCCGATGGTCGAGGTCTTCTGACATGGCCAAGCTCAGCCCCGCCGACGCGATCGCGCAGATCAAGCCGGGAGCGACCCTGGACGAGCTGCGCGCCCTGGCGCGCCAGGTCTCGGCGGCGCCCGCCGGTCCCGATGTGATCCTCTATTCCGCCGTCTCAGAGGCGACGAAGCGGGAGTGCCAGAAGACGACGGGCTATGCGCTGATCGATGACACGGAGCGCGCCGCCTTCCTGTCGGACGACAAGTTCCTGCTGGCGGTCGCGCAGGCGGCCGGAATTACCGAGCCCAATCCGAAGCGCGCGATCGACAATCTGATGCAGGGGAGCCGCCTGCCGGACGGGCATCCCGACAAGGCTGCGGCGACCGCCGGCAACGCCGCCATGTTCGGTGCCGAGGGCAATGCGGCGGTGCTGCAGAGTTCGTTCTGGGGCGAGGCTTCGCGGGAGTTCGCGGAAGGCGCGTCCGGGCAGGTAACCCTGCTGCTGGGCCGCCCTGTCCAGAAGGTGTTCTGGGCCGTCGAGCTGCCGGCGCTTCAAGCTGCGAGCGCGGCCGGGAAATGTCCTGGCCTGACGATCAATGCGATTCCGGTCGCATCGCTGCCGCCGAGTCCGGACGCAGCCCTCACCGCGCTTTGGCCCTCGGCAGACGCGAATGCGAAGCTCTTCTCCCCGCCGGCGCCAGCTTCCTCTTCAGCGCCGGGCGGAGGTGGAGGAGGTGGAGCTGGCCGCCCTGCGGCGCGCATTCTCGATCCCGTCGTCCATCCGCTGCCCGGCATGCTGACGCCGGGGCCCGGGAGCTTCAACGTGATCATCGGCAACAAGCTCGCCTGGCGTGGCGTGCCGGCCGGCGCCGCGGCGGCGATCCAGTCCGCCAAGGCAACCTCCGACGCAGCGATCAAGACCGCCGAGGCGGCGACGCTCGCAGCAGCGGGGACGCCGGGAGCACCCGCCGCCAAGGTTGCGGAGGAAACCGCCAAGGCGACCGCTGCCGCCAGCATGGGCTCGA